>FWPV01000024.1_pt1 | contig 582775 bp, 531 predicted proteins | sample 2228371 | NCBI WGS metagenome assembly FWPV01 (sample SAMEA103939776, study PRJEB20133) | metagenome
GCTGGAACTTCGGCGGCGGGGCGCCCAACTCGACTGCGCAGAATCCGGGTGCGGTGACGTTCAACACCGCCGGCAGCTTCACCGTGAGCTTCACGGTGACCGACAGCCTGGGGCTTTCATCGACGGCGGTCATGCGCACGATCACCGTGACCTCGCCGGCGAACCAGGCGCCCACCGCGACCATAGTCGCGCCGACCGGCAACGTGACCGTCGCGCAGGGCGGCACGGTGAACTTCCAGGGTTCCGGCACCGACCCCGACGGCAATACGCCGCTTTCCTACAGCTGGAACTTCGGCGGCGGGGCGCCCAACTCGACTGCGCAGAATCCGGGTGCGGTGACGTTCAACACCGCCGGCAGCTTCACCGTGAGCTTGACGGTGACCGACAGCCTCGGACTCTCATCGACGCCGGTCACGCGCACGGTGACCGTGACGGCCGTGGGCGGAGAACGGCCGGTTGCGATCATCGAAGAGCCGAAGCAGGACAGGACCATCGCCGTGGGCAAGTCGGTCGAGTTCCATGCCAAGGCCGAGGATGCCGACGGCGAGGACGACGATGACATGACGTTCAACTGGAGTTTCCCGGGCGGCACGCCTGCCAGCTCTACCCGCAAGGAGGTCAAGGTGCGGTTCAACACGGCGGGCATCTTCACGGCGATGCTTACCGCCACCGACAGCCAGGGACGCGTCTCCGCAGCGGCCACGCGCAGGATCACCGTCACGGGGCCGGCCAACATGGCGCCGACCGCGACCATCGACGCACCTGCCGGCGATGTGACGATAGTCCAGGGCGGTTCGGTGAGCTTCATGGGTAACGGAACCGATCCGGACAACAATCTGCCCCTGACCTATGGCTGGAACTTTGGCGGCGGTGCACCCGACTCCACGCAGCAGAATCCGGGCGCGGTGACGTTCGATACCGCCGGCACCTTCACGGTGACGTTCACTGTGACCGATAGCCTGGGCCTCGCCTCGACGCCAGTCACGCGGGTGATCACCGTCACGCCGCCTGCCAACATCGCGCCGACCGCGACCATAGACGCACCGGCGGACGACGTGACCGTCGCGCAGGGCGGCACGGTGAACTTCATGGGCACGGGTAGCGATCCGGACGGCAACACGCCGCTGACCTACAGCTGGGACTTCGGCGGGGGTGCTGCGAACTCCGCCGAGGAGGATCCGGGCGCGGTGATGTTCGACACTGTCGGCGTATTCATCGCGACATTCACGGTGACCGACAGCGAGGGCCAGGCATCCGAGCCGGCCACCCGCACGGTCACGGTGATACCGGCCGGCCCCGTCGGCGAGATTGTCGCACCGGCGATGAACGTCTCGGTGCTGCCCCGCGGGAAGGTGACCTTCAGGGGGGCCGCCGTCGGCGTGGATAACCCGCGCTTCCGCTGGACCTTCGAGGGCGGCAATCCTGACCGGTCCAACAGGCAGAATCCGGGCGAGGTCAGGTTCGACAGGGTCGGGACGCATACGGTCACCCTGACCGTCACCGGCAGCGACGGCGAGGTTTCCGATCCGGTCACAAGGGTGATCACGGTCGCACAGCCCAACGTGAGGCCCCGTGTCGACGACGATTGCCTGGATGACCGCAAGAAAGGCGACCGCAACAGGGGCGATGATCGCAGGAAGGACTGAATTGGCCAGTCCCTGAAACGGGAAGTTCCGGGCAGGGATGACGACAGGGGGTGAGGCGGCAAAGTCCGTCGCACCCCCGATGTTCAACCGGCGCCCCTCGCGGGCGGCAAGCGCAAATTAAGGACTTCACTCATGACACAAGAAAATATCCTGGTGCTCGGCATCGGCAACCTGCTGTGGGCGGACGACGGTTTCGGCGTGCGCGCCGTCGAGGAACTGCACCGCCAATGGCGCTTCCCCGAGCGGGTCCGGCTGATGGACGGCGGGACGCACGGCTTCGGCCTGCTGCCCCATGTGCAGGAGGCGCGGCGCGTGATCGTGTTCGACGCCATCGACTGCGGCCTGGCGCCCGGCACGATCAAGGTGCTGGAGAACGGGCAGGTGCCGCGTTACCTGCGCGCCGGGAAAATGAGCCTGCACCAGACCGGCTTCCAGGAAGTGCTGGCCGTTGCCGAATTGACCGGGACGCATCCGGTGGAACTGGTGCTGATCGGCATCCAGCCGGCGAGCGTCGAGAATTACGGCGGCAAGCTCGATCCCGTGGTCAGGGCAGGCATCCCGGCGGCGGTGGCGATCGCCCTGTCCTGGCTGAAGCACTGGGGGTGCAGGCCCGAACCCCGCACCGGTGGCTTTGATCCGTTGCTGCCTTCGATACTGAGCATCAGCAGGTTCGAATCGGCCGCACCGGGCGGGGGCGGCCAATGTGCATAGGCATCCCGATGCGCGTTCTGGAGCATGGCGGGGCCACCGCGCTGTGCGAGGGGCGGGGAGAAACGCGGCGCATCAACATGCTGATGGTGGGCGACTGCCCGCCGGGAAGCTGGGTCATGACCTTTCTCGGCGCGGCGCGCGACGTGCTATCGGATGAGGATGCCGCCGAAATCAACCGGACGCTGGACGAGGTCGAGGCGGTGATGCGCGGCGCAGCCGGTCGGTATTCGGGCGGAAACGGTTAGCCGGTTCGTGCGACGCGGTGGCGGTTAAGAGCCTATTTCAGTAGGTTTCATGCCCCGCGTTGGGCCTGGGCGTGGATGGATGCAAGGCGCAGCCCGCGCCTTGCACTGCATCCCGCAGGCGAATGGCGCGAGGTATGAAACCTACTGAAATAGGCTCTAAAACTCCGACTGCGCGATCTGCCGGCGCGACAGCGCCGGGTTCTGCGCGAAGTAGCGGTTGATGCCGTTGAGGATCGCGGCGGCGAGCTTGTCCTGGTAGGCGTCGTCATTCAGCCGCTTCTCTTCCTCGGGATTGCTGATGAACGCGGTCTCGACCAGGATGGACGGGATGTCGGGCGACTTCAGCACCGCGAAGCCGGCCTGTTCGACCTGGCCGCGATGCAGGTCGTTGATGTCGCCCAGTTCGTCCAGCACATGCTTGGCCAGCTTCATGCTGTCGTTGATCGTCGCGGTCTGCGACAGGTCGAGCAGCGTGCGCGCGAGGTAGGGATCCTTCACCGCGATGTTCACGCCGCCGATCAGGTCGGCCTCGTTTTCCTTCTTCGCCAGCCAGCGCGCGGCGGTGCTGGTCGCGCCGCGTTCGGACAGCGCGAATACCGAAGAGCCGCGCGCATTGGGTTTGATGAAGGCGTCGGCGTGGATGGAGATGAACAGGTCGGCCTTGACCTTGCGAGCCTTGGCGATGCGTCCTCCGAGCGGAATGAAGTAGTCGCCGTCGCGGATCAGCACGCCGCGCATGTTGGGCATGTCCGCCATCTTCTCCTTGAGCTTGCGCGCGACGGCCAGCGTGACGTGTTTCTCCTTGGAGCCGCTGCGGCCCACCGCGCCGGGGTCCTCGCCGCCGTGTCCGGCGTCGAGCGCGATCACCAGCGTGCGTGCGCGCATCTCGGGGATGGCGGCGGGCTTGTCGTTCTTCGCGACGACGGGCGCAGGCTCGGATTTTTCCTTCGTCGAGGCGGCGATCTTTTCCGGTTCTGCCGGGGCCGGTTTGCCCGCCACCTCCGCCGGCTTTTCCAGCAGCGCCATCAGCGGGTCGGCGGGGTGAACCGGATACACGTCCAGCACCAGGCGGTGGCCGTAGTCCTTGACCGGCTTCAGATCGAACAGCTGCGGCTTGACCTCGGCCTTGAGGTCGAGCACCAGCCGCACCACGCCGGGCTTGAAGCGGCCGACGCGCACGCTCTTGATGAAAGGATCGTCGCTGCCTACGAGTCTGGTCAGCCCGTCGAGCGCATTGCCGAGCTCGACGTCCTCCAGGTCGATCACCAGCCGTTCCGGATCCTTGATCGAGAACATCGTGTGGCGGATGGGGCGCTTCGATTCCAGTGTCAGGCGCGTGTAGTCCTCGGCCGGCCAGATGCGCGCGGAAACGATGTCCGTGCCGGCGTGTGCCTGCGGCAGACAGGCCAGGAGTGCAATGAGGATTACAATCGCCCCAAGGAGATGCTGAATAATTCCCGTGTCGTCATTGCGAGCGCAGCGAAGCAATCCAGAGCCCATTGAAAACTGGGGCGTCATGGATCGCCACGTCGCTGCGCTCCTGATGAAGCTACTAGCCAATCGACTAAGCCCGCAAGCGGGCAAGTCGCTGGTTATCGCGATGACGGAATTATTCAGAGTTTCCCTAGACATTCGCGTCCTGTTGTTGTGTTCGCCCGCAGGGTGGCGATGCGCCCCTCGCCGACGATGTCGAGATCGATTTCCATATCGGCAGCGGGGATCAAACCTTGAGCCTTTTCAGGCCATTCGATGAGGAAGACGTTGTGCCCGTCGAACTCGTCGCGGAAGCCGGCCGACTCCCATTCCTCCTCGTCGTTCAGCCGGTACAGGTCGAAGTGGCGCAGTTCCAGGCCTCCCGCGCTGTAGGGTTCCAGCAGCGTATAGGTCGGGCTCTTCACGCGCCCGGCGTGGCCCAGCGCGTTCAGCACGCCGCGCACCAGCGTGGTCTTGCCTGCGCCCAGGTCGCCGTGCAGGTAGATCACCAGCCCCGGCGTCAGCACTGTCGCCAGCCGCTGCGCGAGTGCTTGCGTCGCGGACTCGTCGGCGAGTTCGAACTGGATTCGGCTATCATCGGGGGCATGCAACAAAACGAAAATCCTCTATCTGTCGATTATGCCGCGCTGGCGGACAGCATCCGCATCTGGGCGCGGGAGCTGGGCTTCCAGTCCGTCGGCATCGCCGACACCGACCTGTCGGCGGCGGAGGCGGGCCTGCAGGAATGGCTGGCGCAGGGCATGCACGGCGGGATGGATTATATGGCAAGTCACGGCACCAAACGCAGCCGGCCGGCCGAATTGCTGCCCGGCACGCTGCGCGTGATCTCGCTGCGCATGGACAATCTGCCGCCCGATGCGCGCGATTCGTGGCAGGTGCTGCAGGACGGCAGCCGCGCCTTCGTCTCGCGCTATGCGCTGGGGCGCGACTACCACAAGGTGCTGCGCAACCGCCTGGCGAAGCTCGCCGACAAAATCCGCGCCGCCGCGCCCGGGTTCGAAGGCCGCGTGTTCACCGACAGCGCGCCGGTGATGGAGGTCGAACTGGCGAGCAAGGCGGGCATAGGCTGGCGCGGCAAGCACACCCTGCTGCTGACGCGCGAACAGGGCTCATATTTTTTTCTAGGCGAAATCTACGTCAACCTGCCGCTGCCGGTTGACGCGCCGCAGGCCGAACATTGCGGCCGCTGCACGCGCTGCCTGGACATTTGCCCGACGCAGGCCATCGTCGCGCCCTACAGGGTCGATGCGCGGCGCTGCATCTCCTATCTGACCATCGAGCTCAAGGGCAGCATCCCGGTCGAGCTGCGCCCGCTGATCGGCAACCGCATCTACGGCTGCGACGACTGCCAGCTCGCCTGCCCGTGGAACCGTTTCGCGCAGACCACCGTGGAGCCGGACTTCGCCGTGCGCCACAGGCTGGACGACGTGTCGCTGGTCGAGCTGTTCGCGTGGGACGAGGGAGCGTTCAGGGACAGGCTGGCCGGCAGCCCCATCTACCGCATCGGCCACGAGCAATGGCTGCGCAACATCGCCGTAGCGTTGGGCAATGCGCCCAAGAGCGAGGCCGTCGTCGCGGCGTTAAGGGCGAGAGCGGACCATCCTTCCGAACTGGTGCGCGAGCATGTCGCGTGGGCGCTGGAACGGCATGGGATGTAACGCGGGTTGTCGGTGCTATTCTGCAACCTTCATCTCGGCAATGAAGTCTTCTTGGATTTTCTGTATTTGCGGTGTTATTCCAGAAAGCAGCTTCTGAATCTCAATCATGGTATTTTGCGTGAGGAGTGGCATCTTGGTGATGACTGCCTGACCCGCTGGAGTTTTATAGAACGACAACATGCCGACTATTTCTTCTTCTGTGAACGACGCTCTGTAAAGACGTAAATACACTGGTTCAAGCTTCTCCCAGGCAAATTCGCCTTGCAAGGTTGCGAGCATCCTACTTTTCATATTCTCGATCGCTTGTTGTTGCTTGGCCGTTGGCACTTTTCCCTTTAGCGCTTGTTGAAAGGAATTGCTCATTAAAGAGTCAAATTGGGCTCGTATACCATCCCCGAGTTTTTGTGCTTGAGTAACCGCCAGCAATTGTTTTATCGAGCCATCACTTGCTGGTGTGGCCATGGCAGTCGCCGAACTGAACAAGAGAATTATTAGGGCATTTCTGAGAACGTTCATGTGATCTCCTAAGGATGGCTAAAATTAACTAGACGACAAAAATGTCGCTTGATTTTGCGCATTTAATCACAGCGCTGTACCTGGGCATATGGACCGAAATATCTATGCAATTCAGCATATTGCGGTTCCAACTGATTTATTTTTCGTTGCAATAGGACGCTGGATCGAAGAGAGGGGCAGAAGCGTTACGAGCGGTTCGAGAGCAAGGCGCACGGAGCGCAGGAACCGGAATGTACATTCTGTACATGAGGATTCCGAGCACCGCGCAACGCCGCTATCGGACCGCGCAGTAGCTTATGCCCATTGGTTCAGCAACCACCTCGCCCACTCGGTCACCTCCGTCGCGCTCATGCCTATGGTGGCCTGCTGCTTTGCCAGTTCGTCGCCGGACGCGCCGTGCAGGTGGACGGCCAGCAGCAGTGCGTCGTCCTCGCCCATGCCCTGCGCGAGGAAGGCGGCGACGATGCCGGTCAGCACGTCGCCCATGCCGGCGGCGCTCATGCCGGGGTTGCCGGTCTGGTTGACGTAGAGCTTGCCGTCGGTGGTTGCGACTAGGCTGTCTGCGCCTTTCAGCACGACGCTGCAGCCGAACTTTTGCGCGAGCTGTTGCACCGCCCCGATGCGGTCGGCCTGCACTTCTTCGGTCTTGATGCCCAGCAGGCGGGCGGCCTCGCCGGGGTGGGGCGTCAGCACGGTCACGGCCTTGCGCGAGCGCACGACCGACCCCAGGTCGGGTCGTTGCGCCAGCAGGTTCAGCGCGTCGGCATCCAGCACCAGCGCGGCCGGGCTGTTCACCGCGTCGTGCAGCAGTTTCTGCGCGGCGAGGCTGCGGCCGAGCCCGCAGCCGACGGCCAGCACGGTCACGCCGGGCAGCGCCAGCGCATCGGCAGCCTTGTGCAGCATCAGCTCGGGCTGCACCGGATCGACGGCCGGCGCGTTGTCCGCCAGCAGGCCGACATGCACGCAGCCTGCGCCCAGCTTCAGCGCGGCGCGTCCCGCCATCAGCGGCGCGCCGACCATGCCGGTTGCGCCGCCGATCACGGCGACGGTGCCGAAGTCGCCCTTGTGGCTGTCGCGCGGGCGTTTCGGGAAGGCGGCGATGGCCTGTTTGCGGGCGATGACGGCGGGTTTGCTAGGCATGTTCTGGAGTCCTTGGTGTGTGATGGGGTTGGAGTAGCGGCATAGTATAATCGCGCCCCGAATTCATTTTCACGGTTCCCGACATGTTCCAAGTCTCCTTCGGCGCTTCCGCCCTGTCTGCCTTCCGTCTCGAAAAACTGCGCGCCGCGCTGAGCGAAACCGCTCCAGGCGTCGTTGTCGCGGACACCCGCCATTGCTATTTCAGCGCGCTCAAGAGCGAGACGCTGAACAAGCCGCAAGCCAAATTGCTGGACCGCGTGCTCGGCCTCGACAAGTCCGCGGGCGAACCCGCGAATGCCGCGAGCTGCCAGCGCCTGCTGGTGGTTCCGCGCCTCGGCACGATCTCGCCCTGGTCCACCAAGGCGACCGACATCGCCCAGCACTGCGGCCTGCACGGCGTGCAGCGCATCGAGCGCGGCGTGGTGTTCTATCTGACGAGCAGGAACGGCAAGCGTTTGAGCAAGGACGAGCTGGCCGCGGCGCTGCCGCTGCTGCATGACCGCATGACTGAGACCGTGCTCGACAACATCGATACCGCCGCGAAGAAGATATTCCAGCACGGCAAGCCGCAGCCGCTGGAATCGGTGGATGTGCTCAAGGGCGGCGCCAAGGCGCTGGAGAAGGCCAATCGCGACATGGGCCTCGCGCTGTCCGCCGACGAGATCGAATACCTGGTCGAGAACTTCAGGAAGCTGAAGCGCAACCCGACCGACGTCGAGCTGATGATGTTCGCGCAGGCGAACTCCGAGCACTGCCGCCACAAGATCTTCAACGCCGACTGGGTGATCGACGGCGAGGCGCAGGACATGTCGCTGTTCGGCATGATCCGCAACACCCATAAGGTCAGCCCGCAGGGCACCGTGGTCGCGTATTCCGACAACTCGTCGGTGATCGAGGGCGCGCGCATCGAGCGCTTCTACCCGCGCGCCGACGGCAGCTATGCGTTCAGCGACGAGATGACGCATATCCTGATGAAGGTCGAGACGCACAACCACCCGACCGCCATCGCACCGTTCGCGGGTGCTGCCACCGGCTCCGGCGGCGAGATCCGCGACGAAGGTGCGACAGGTTCCGGCTCCAAGCCCAAGGCCGGCCTGAGCGGTTTCTCGGTGTCGAACCTGAACATCCCCGGCTTCGCCCAGCCTTGGGAAGCCGAGTACGGCAAGCCTTCCCGCATCGTCACCGCCTTGCAGGTCATGATCGACGGCCCCATCGGCAGCGCGGCGTTCAACAACGAATTCGGCCGTCCCAACCTGACCGGCTATTTCCGCACGTTCGAGGAGAACGTCAGCGGCGAGATGCGCGGCTACCACAAGCCCATCATGCTGGCCGGCGGCGTCGGCAACATCAAGGCCGAGCACACCCACAAGCACGACCTGCCGACCGGCGCGCTGGTGATCCACCTCGGCGGCCCCGGCATGCTGATCGGCCTGGGCGGCGGCGCGGCTTCCTCGATGGACACCGGCGCGAACGCCGAGAACCTGGACTTCGATTCGGTGCAGCGCGGCAACCCCGAGATGCAGCGCCGCGCGCAGGAAGTCATCGACCGCTGCTGGCAGATGGGCGACAAAAACCCCATCCTGTCCATCCACGACGTCGGCGCGGGCGGCATGTCCAACGCGCTGCCGGAGCTGGTGCACGGCGGCGGCAAGGGCGCGCACTTCGAGCTGCGCAAGATTCCGCTGGACGAGACCGGCATGTCGCCGAAACAGATCTGGTGCAACGAATCGCAGGAGCGCTACGTGCTGGCCATTGCGCCCGAGCGCCTCGACGAGTTCCGCGAGCTGTGCGAGCGCGAGCGCTGCCCGTTCGCGGTCGTCGGCACCGCGATAGATGAAGACCAGATCACCGTGCACGACAAGGAATTCAAGAACGACCCGGTGAACATGCCGCTGTCGGTGCTGCTCGGCAAGCCGCCGAAGATGACGCGCGTTGTTTCGCGCGAGACGCCGCGCCTGTCGTCGTTCGATTGCAGCGGCGTGCCCATTGCCGAGGCGGTGGAGCGCGTGCTGCGCCTGCCGTCGGTCGCGAACAAGAACTTCCTGATCACCATCGGCGACCGCACCGTGGGCGGTATGACCGCGCGCGACCAGATGGTCGGCCCGTGGCAGGTGCCGGTGGCAGACGTGGCCGTCACGCTGATGGGCTACAACACCAACCGCGGCGAGGCCTTCGCCATCGGCGAGCGCACCCCGCTGGCGCTGATCAACGCGCCGGCCTCGGGCCGCATGGCGGTGGGCGAGGCGCTCACCAACATCGCCGCGGCTCGTATTGAAAAAATCGGCGACATCAAGCTCTCGGCGAACTGGATGGCCGCGGCCGGACACCACGGCGAGGACGCCGCGTTGTTCGACACCGTGCGCGCGGTCGGCATGGAGCTGTGCCCGCAACTGGGCATCGGCATCCCGGTCGGCAAGGACTCGATGTCCATGAAGACCACCTGGAAGGAAGGCCGCAAGGACAAGGCCGTCACCGCGCCGCTGTCGCTGATCGTCTCCGCGTTCGCGCCCAGCCCCGACGCGCGCGACACGCTGACGCCGCAGCTTGTCGCCGAGCTCGACACCACGCTGCTGCTGATCGACCTCGGCCAGGGCAAGAACCGCATGGGCGGCTCGGCACTGGCGCAGGTGTACAAGCAGGTCGGCGACGTTTCGCCGGACGTGGACGACGCGGCGGTGCTGAAGGCATTCTTCGAGCTGGTGCAGCGCCTGAATGCCGAAGGCAAATTGCTGGCCTACCACGACCGTTCCGACGGCGGCGCGTTCGCGGCGCTGTGCGAGATGAGCTTTGCCTCTCACATCGGTCTCGACATCCAGCTCGATGGCTCGAACGATGTGCTGCGCGCGCTGTTCAACGAAGAGCTGGGCGCGGTGGTGCAGGTCAGGAACGGCGACCTGGCCCATATCATGGAACTGGCGCGCGACGCCGGCCTGAAGAGCGTGCAAAAGATCGCCACGCTCAACCGGACCGGCATGATCGAAATCTCGCGCGGCGGCGAGAAGCTGTACAGCGAAAACGCCGCGCACCTGCAGCGCCTGTGGTCAGAGACCACCTACCACATGCAGCAGCTGCGCGACAACCCGGCCTGCGCGCAGTCCGAGTTTGACCGCCTGCTCGACGTGAAGGACCCCGGCCTGCACACGAAGCTGACCTACGACCTCAACGAGAACGTCTCGCCGGCGCTGCTGCGCAGCCGCCCGAAGATCGCCATCCTGCGCGAGCAGGGCGTCAACGGCCAAGTGGAGATGGCCGCGGCGTTCGACCGCGCCGGATTCCAGGCGGTGGACGTGCACATGAGCGACGTCATCAGCGGCCGCGTCAAGCTGGAAGACTTCAAGGGCTTCGCGGCCTGCGGCGGCTTCTCCTACGGCGACGTGCTGGGCGCGGGCGAGGGCTGGGCCAAGTCCATCCTGCTGAACCCGCGCGCGCGCGACGAATTCGCGGCGTTCTTCCAGCGCAGCGACACCTTCGCATTGGGTGTGTGCAACGGCTGCCAGATGATGAGCAACCTGCACGAGATCATTCCCGGCGCGGACAACTGGGCGCACTTCTCGCGCAACCAGTCCGAGCAGTTCGAGGCGCGCTTCGTGATGGTCGAGGTGCAGAAATCGCCGTCGATTTTCTTCCACGGCATGGAAGGCAGCCGCATGCCCATCGTCGTCGCGCACGGCGAAGGCTACGCCGACTTCGGCAGCCCGAAGAAACTCAAGGCCGCGCAGGAACTGGTGACGCTGCGCTACGTGGACAACCACGGCAAGCCCACCGAAATCTATCCGCTGAACCCCAACGGCTCGCCGCAGGGCGCCACCGGCCTGACCACACCGGACGGCCGCTTCAGCATCATGATGCCGCACCCGGAACGCGTGTTCCGCGCGGTGCAGAACTCGTGGTATCCGGGCGAGTGGCAGGAGAACGGGGCTTGGCTGAGGATGTTCCAGAACGCCCGGACTTGGGTGGGTTAACTGTCATTCCCGCGAAGGCGGGAATCCAGCATGAAGAAGGCGACCAGTCGGTCGCCTTCTTGTTGCGCTTCCGGTTGACCTCAAGGATTTTGATCCATAAGCTTCTGCGCACATTCTGAAGGGCGAAATCATGAATGCCATCCATGCGGGTATCACCATCGGGATCGCCGAATTGCGCAAGTCGCCGACGCGCATTCTCAAGCGCGTCGAAGAGGAGGGCCAGGCGGTCGCGATCCTCAACCACAACAAGCCGGCCGGTTACATCGTGTCTCCACGAATGATGGAAGCCATGCTGGATTTCAGCGCCGACCGCATCGCCGAGAATCGCGCCAAGTCGAGGATTTCCACCTTGGATAAAGCGCGCAAGGTTACGCTGGATGAGCTTTGAGCTGGCCCTTCATCCGGCAGCCGAGAAGTTGCCGTTCGGTTGCTTTGAGGAAATGCGAAGCTGACCTTTTTAGTTTTTACGGCTATTTGTTATTCCACATTGTGGAGTGACGCAGCCAATTGATACAACTCCTTTGATCGCGAAATGCTGGGAGTCGATACTTCTTACTTCCGACTTTTCCAGTGCAACACATGCATCAGCATTGTTCTCATTTGCATTACAAATCTCAGGTTTGTTTCCTTTGGTTGGCACGAAACTGGTGCAAGTACATAAAACGCGAGTATCACCCAGCATGAAAGGTGAACGAGCAGAAGCATAATAATCATCTGCCCGCTTTACTAAACTCATTTCCTTGGGAAGCAGCTTTGCCACACTCTCCTTGCTGACCCAGTACCACTTTACTGCATCATCTCGAATTCCAAGTGTTCTTGCGGCTCCGTTCAAAACTTGCTCATGAAAGTAAATGAACATTATCAGAACAGTCATGGCGAATACTGCAACAACGGCTTTCCAGTCTTTAAATTTCGATAATAGGAATGAAAAGAAACCTGCGACAAGTAAGTACAAGGCATCAATAGAAAATTGTTTTAGCCAAGATGAGTCGACTCCTAATGATGAGTTAATCGCTAATAACGGCAAACTTGTTAGTAATACTGCCAGCATTAGTAGCACTATTCGAGGAATGATTTCAGCCCATTCCCTCCATCCAACCCGCACTCCATGTTTTCTTGGATAAAGAACTATGAATGAGCCGAAAAGTATCGTTGCGATTATTAGAGTTGATGCTACGTTTTCCTCCCACTTGAAATAACTGGCAGGCGCGACGACTAATAACAGAGGCAGAAAAAGTATGGGGATTGCCGGAAAAGAAACTGCAGAGTTCGGATATTTTTGAAAGTGTTCGGCGAGCACCTGTTTTGCTAGGAAAACTGGAAAGAAGAAGATTGCTGCGAAGAGTATGCTCAAAAACACGCCAACAAGTGAAATGGCAATTAAGCCACTTGGCGAACCAATTGCCGACATAAACAAATTTGGCATCTGAATGAGATGTAGATACCACAGAAGCAGTAAGCCACCTAGAGCAGGTATTAATGGCGAAAGTTTTAGAACAAGGCCGAGGTGCTTGTCGGCTTTTTCTATCCAGACTTGCTTTTGCAGATTTGAGGATGGAGTTCCGATGATTCTCGATCTCATTTTCTTGTACCCACTCCCACAATATTGTTGGGTTCTACTTTTCACTTGGTCCTCAGCTAATTCTTTTGATACAGGATAAGAAGAGGGCAACCGTCGGTCGCCTTTGTATTTGTTTTATGTAGAAGCTGATTTCGCATTAGCCAATGCTGCGATGTGGCGATTACATTGCTCAATTACAAAATGGGGAACCGTTTGAAATTCACGTGGGTTAAGTTGATAGATATAGTCGTTTTCAATATGAAATGCTTCATTGATAAATTTTCGTGTTACGTCTGAATCTATCAGGTCGTCTTTGCCTTCAAAGATTATTCGGTATAGATGAAGCTTTTCGTAGTTGCTTGTCGTATCACCATACAGTTCAATCATCTTGTTGTCGTCGCTTATAAAAGCTAACAACGTTTGGTAATCAAATCCTGGAATCTTAGCTGCGATTTCATTGCTACCATCCTGTAGTTCCTGGGTAGTCATGTCTCTAGTATTCTCCCCCTCAATCATCTGCGGGATCGCGCGTTTATGGAGAACATTTGAGATCACCTGGAACATAAGCTTCTTTTCTCCTGAGACCTCCAAACGCCGACGAAGATATATGAGCTTATTCAGGATGTGACTTTCAGAGGCCAAGTTCTCGTCGGTGATTTCGATGAAGGTTCTTATGTTCGTGCGTTCGATTTCATTTTCTGTGAGCGTTCCATTGTTATTCTGAATAAACGTCGCAAATGGTTTTTTAAACCGATCAGGATGGTGGACCACCATGTCAATAATCGGCTCAAGATCATGAGTCAGTAGTAAAACGGTTTTATTTCGTAGTGATCCGCTGCCCTTGCGGAACAGCATATCCACGATTGCGTACTTCTTATTCTTGTCAAACGATGATATGGGATCATCCAGAACAACAAGATCGGGATTCACTTTTAATACGTCATACATGAATAAGACGAGCGCAAACGCATTTCGCTCGCCGTAACTAAGGTGCGCCTTTACGTTCTCGATTTCTCCATTGAGATCACCATGGATTAGCTTTAGTCGGTGTTGGCCCTTGCCGTCATCTTGTAGAGCCACACGGTAAACATAGCCTGCATTTTGCATGAATGCATTGATCCCAGTGCTATGTTCTTTCACCAAATCCTCGATTAGCTTTTTCTGTTTTTTGATCATCCCTTGCAGTTGCCCCGCCTGCTCTAATAGCTTCTCGATCGCAGCGTTAACAATTTCAGCCTTTTGCTTGGTATTTTCGGAGTTGAGATATACGAAGAGTGAAAGGTCAATCCTATGGTCGTTAAGGCCGTTGATTACTTTATCCACATCTTTTAGCGACGAAAATCCAAGCCGCTGAGCCTTGAGGAATTTGTCGCCCAAACGGTCAATTTGCGCTTTTACTTCCTTTAAAAATTCGGCTTGATCGGTGGTATAGCCGTCCATGCATTTGACGAACTCTGCAATCTTGGCTTTCGTATCGTCAGAAAAGTACTTATTGAGGCGATGAAATGCAGAGACTATCTTGTTCAGATTCTCGATAGCTTTGGGCTCATAGACCTCACCGACGCGCTTTATGGTCTCGCGTTTTTTTTCGATGTCGCTTGTGCAATAAGGACAATCAGCACCGATGTCCATAAACTGGCTGCCACTCAATTGCCATTTCACCCACTTGTAGTTTTCTGAATGCTGAATATAGGATTTGTATGGTTCAAGTCCCGGTGGGATATTCTCCACCTTGTTGCCATCCTTAAAAGCTTTGGCAAGGCCACTGGAGCCATGGATTCCTTTCTTTGTTTCTTTTCCAAAGCTGCTGCTTATCTCATTGAAATCCGTAATCAGATCAGCAATATCTTTATCCTCGCTGAGAGCTTTTTGCATGTCTGCAACATGAGCATCAATTTCCTTCATGCCCTGTTCGTAGGTTTCGCCTCTTATGAATATATCGAAGCTACCTTTTAGCAATTCATCTGCTTGGAATACAAATTCGCTTATATATTTCTCGTCGAAAACTTTAACTGACTGAATTGCTTCAGTTCCCGAGACTTCTGGTTTGCTAGATGTATCCTGTCTGTATTTGAAGGGGGTTAGGACAGCAAGAGCATTATTCTCGATGCCTAACTTTTCGTTAATGGAGGCGAGCACGGCTCTGGCAATAGTAGTTTTGCCACTACCATTTGGCGCGTATTTCAAATTTAGGGTCTGTTCTCTTATTTCAACGGAGCCAGTTTCAATGTTGTTGCATCTACGTAATTGCACCTGCATCTGAGACTCCTCACTATTGATTAAGCACAACAATAGGTGGTCGAAAATTGATCTGTTTCTTGTAACTAACTCATCGCGGCGAATTCTTTTCCGCCGTCGTGTTGGTCAGCGAGTCCCGCTTTGCGGTGAATTCTTCTTCGATGTTGTCGAGATGCAAGGCGGCGACCCTTCGCATTCGCGAAGTGCATATTCGGTGAGATGGTGATTCATCATTCCCCCTGGGCTGAACAGTCGTGCAATGGCAGATGCTTCCCGTCGTATTGCGGGAACCCATCTTGCGCCAGACCTCCTGTTCCGGGGAATCTGCCGGTGGCCTCGCATCATGCGTGCGGTGCGATGTGCCAGTACCCGCAAGGGGTATGCCGTAGGGGCCCGGAACCTTCGGTTCCACCCTTACGCGACGGCGGATTTGCAAGCGGGTGAACTTTAGGGGAGGCGGACGGGCGGTGTCAATGACGATGTTTGTCGTCGCCTTCGTGCGCGAGGCATGGGCGGGCGGATGGTAGAATCGCGGCCATGCGCAGTGTCCATCTGATCGTTCCCGATTTGTTCCTTCCCGAAGAGCTTGCCGCCAGGGCGGCGGAGGGGCTGGCATTGCCCGCGCTGGAGAGGATGCTGGCGCGCGGCGCGCATGAGGTGCGGGAGACGGTCTCGCTGGAGGCGTTGTTGTGCGAGCTTTTCTTCGAGCCGGGCTATCGTGGCGTTCCGCTCGCGGCGCTGTTGGCGGCGTTCGACGGGCTGGGGGCGGGTTGCTGGCTGCGCGCCGATCCGGCGCATATGCAACTGGGCCACAACCAGCTGGCGCTGCATCCGCTGGACGATGTGACGCCGGATGAGGCGGCGCAGTTGTGCGCGGCGCTGAACGGATATTTCGCCGGGCAGGGGATGGAATTCATGGCTCCCCATCCGCAACGCTGGTACCTGCGGCTGGACGCGCAGCCGGACATCCGCACGGTGCCGCTGTCGCAGGCCGGAGGGGGCGACATCCGCGGGATGCTGCCGGAAGGCCCGGAGGGCGCGCGCTGGCAGCAGTTGTCCAACGAGATGCAGATGCTGCTGCATGGTCATCCGCTGACCGAGGCGCGGGAGGAGCGCGGAATGCTGCCCGTCAACGCGTTGTGGCTGTGGGGCAACGGCGTCGCGGAGCTGCGCGACACCTGCGCTTATGCCGCGGTCGGTTCGGACGAGGACCTCGCCGGGATATTCGCAGCGGCGGCGGGCGCCCGATACGCAGGCTGGACGGGGCCATGGCGCGCCGAGGCGGGCGAGGGCGAACAGCTGCTGGTGTGGACGGGATTGCGCAATGCGTTGCGGTGCAACGACCTGGCCGGCTGGCGCGCGGCGTTGCAGGCGTTCGAGAGGGGATGCCTGCAACCATTATGGCGCGCGTTGCGTGCCGGCGACATCGCGCGCCTGCGGCTGGATGCACCGGGCGAACAGGGCATGCGCAGCATCCGCCTGACGCGCGCCGACGCCTGGGCGTTGTGGCGCCGGCCGAAACGGTTGTCCGACCATTCGGCGTTGTAGAATGGCCGGCACGGAGGGAGGGGATATGTCCTGGTGGAATGCGGCGATGGGGTATTTCTGGCGCGAGGAGTCGTTGCCGGTGCTGGTGATGACCGTCTCGCTGGCGTTCCTGCTGCTGCATTTCCACCGGGAAGACCGCAAGAGCGTGCTGAATACGCTGGCGTTCTTTTTTGCGTGCCTGTTCGTGCAGTTCGTCAGCAGCCTGATCCATGCGCTGCAGTTCGCCGCCGCCGCCTCGGCGTTGCACGAGGCGGGGCTGATCGGCGCAGGCATCGCGGTGATCCGCCTGTGGGGGTTGCTGGTGTTCCGCATCGTGCTGCCGCTGGTGCGGGTCACGCCGCCGCGCATCGCGGAGGACATCTTCGTCATCATCGGCTATATCGCCTGGGGGCTGGTGCGGTTGCGTTATGCCGGGCTGGATCTGGGCAGCATCGTCGCGACCTCGGCGATGATCACCGCGGTGGTCGCATTCGCGATGCAGGATACCCTGGGCAACATCCTCGGCGGTCTGGCGCTGCAGCTGGACAACTCCATCGAGATCGGCGACTGGATCAAGGTGGACGACATCTCCGGCCGCGTGGTGGACATCCGCTGGCGCTCGACGCTGGTGGAGACGCGCAACTGGGAGACGGTGGTGTTTCCCAACAGCCAGTTGATGAAGAACAAGTTCCTGGTGCTGGGGCGGCGCACCGACCAGCCGGTGCAGTGGCGGCGCTGGGTGTGGTTCAACGTCAACCTGAAGACCACCCCGACCCGGGTGATCAATGCGGTGGAGAATGCGGTGCAGCAGGCGGAGATCAACAATGTCGCCAAGCATCCCGCGCCGAGCTGCGTGCTGATGGAGATCGACAAGGGTTGCGCGCGCTATGCGCTGCGCTACTGGCTGACCGACCTGGCCGTGGACGACCCGACCGATGGCGCGGTGCGCTGGCATATCTACACCGCGCTGGAGCGCGCCGGCATCAAGCTGGCCGTCGAGGAACAGAACGTCCACTACATCAAGGACAACGAGAAGCACGAAGAGGCGATGCATCAGCGCGAACTGGCGCTGCGCGTCAGGACGCTGCGCCGGGTCGAACTGTTCGCGCAGCTGACCGAGGACGAACTGCGCAAGCTGGCCGAGCGCCTGAGGTACGCGCCGTTCGCCAAGGGCAACACCATCGCCAAGCAGGGGACGCCCGCGCAGCACTGGCTGTTCATTATCATCAACGGCGATGCGGAGGTGTTCCTTGAGGCGGCGAACGGCGAGAAGCGCAGCCTGAACGTGCTGACCAAGGGCGATTTCTTCGGCGAGATGAGCCTGATGACCGGCTCGCCGCGCGCCGCGACCGTCGTGGCCAAGACCGATGTCGAGTGCTACAGGCTGGACAAGGATGCCTTCGAGGAAGTCCTGCTGGCACGCCCGGCCATCGCCGACGAGGTCGCGCATGTGCTGGTGGCGCGCCGCGCCCAGCTGGACAGCGCCTTGCAGAATCTGGACGAGGAAACGCTGCACAGGGAAATCGACCATCGCCGCAACGAGGTGCTGGCGACCGTGAGGCGTTTCTTCGGTTTGTAGTATCATCGCGCCGCGTTTTACGTAGGGATCAAACATGAAAGTGTCATTTCTGGATTTCGAAAGCTCGATCGCCGAGCTGGAAGACAAGATCGAGCAGTTGCGTTACGTGCAGGACGATTCCGCGCTGGATATCGCCGACGAGATCGAGCGGCTGTCGAAGAAGAGCGAGGCCCTGACCAAGGAGGTCTACGCCAAGCTCACCCCCTGGCAGATTTCCCAGGTGTCGCGCCATCCGCAGCGGCCCTACACTCTGGACTACGTCGAGCACCTGTTCACCGATTTCGAGGAGCTGCACGGCGACCGCGCCTTTGCGGACGACAAGGCCATCGTCGGCGGTCTGGCGCGCTTCAACGGACAGAGCGTGATGGTGATCGGCCACCAGAAGGGGCGCGACACCAAGGAAAAGATCCTGCGCAACTTCGGCATGCCGCGCCCCGAGGGCTACCGCAAGGCGCTGCGCCTGATGAAACTCGCCGAGAAGTTCAACATTCCCATCATGACCTTCATCGACACCCCGGGCGCCTATCCCGGCGTCGGCGCGGAGGAGCGCGGCCAGTCCGAGGCGATCGGCCGCAACTTGTACGAAATGGCCGAGCTGCGCGTGCCCATCATTTGCACGGTGATCGGCGAGGGCGGCTCCGGCGGCGCGCTGGCGATCGCGGTCGGCGACGCGATGCTGATGCTGCAATACGCGACCTATTCGGTGATCTCGCCGGAAGGCTGCGCCTCCATCCTGTGGAAGAGCGCGGAGAAGGCGGCGGACGCCGCCGAAACCCTGGGCATCACCGCGACGCGCCTGAAGGCGCTGGGTCTGGTCGACAAGATCGTCAATGAGCCGCTGGGCGGAGCGCACCGCGACTATGACGCGACCATGCAGAATGTGAAGAAGGCATTGCAGGACGCACTCAAGCAGGCCCAGAACAAGCCGGTCTCCAGCCTGTTGCAGGATCGCTTCAACAAGCTGATGAGTTATGGCAAGTTCAAGGAACTCTCCGTTAGCTGATCTCGTCGCGGCGCGTCTCGCGCCGCTGCTGCCGGAAGGCAGCGCCATCCTGGTCGGGCTCAGCGGCGGGATGGATTCGGTGGTGTTGCTCCACCTGCTGCACCGCCTCGCGCCGCGATTCTCGTGGCGACTTTCCGCAATGCATGTCCACCACGGCATCAGCCCGAACGCCGATGCCTGGGCGGAGTTCTGCGCCGCCCTGTGCGCCGGGCTGGACATTCCCTTCAACATCGAGCATGTGGACATCGCGCCGCTGCGCGAGCACGGCATCGAGGCCGCCGCGCGCAAGCTGCGCCATGCCGCGCTGGCCCGCCAGCCATGCGACTTCATGGCACTTGCGCATCATGCCGACGATCAGGCCGAGACCCTGCTGCTGCAGTTGCTGCGCGGCTCGGGCGTGAAGGGGGCGGCGGCGATGCCTGTCTTGAGCAAGGTCGAAGGGCCTGCGCTGTCCGGCGGATCGCCGGCCATCGTGCGCCCGCTGCTCGACTTGCCGCGCCCGGCGTTGCTCGACTATGCGAATCAGCAGGAGTTGCGCTGGGTCGAGGACGAGAGCAACGCCGATGAGGGCTATCCGCGCAATTTTTTGCGCCGCCGCGTGCTGCCGTTGCTGGAGGAGCGATTCCCCGCCTGTCGCGACACGCTGGCGCGCAGTGCGCGGCATTTCGCCGAGACGAGCGAACTGATGGACGATCTGGCGCGCATCGATGCGGAAGGTGCGGTGCAAGGCGATGCGCTCGACGTCGCCGCGCTGCGCGCCCTGACGGTGCCGCGCGCCAAGAATCTGCTGCGTTATTTCCTGCATGCACGGGGTGCGATGATGCCGCAGGCCGCACAGCTCGACGACATGCTGCATCAGTTGTGCGAGGCGAGGCAGGATGCGGCGCTGTGCGTCGAATATGGGCAGTGGCAGGTGCGCCGTTATCGCGACCGTGCCTATGTATCGCCAGTCCTGGGCGAGTTCGATAGTGGGCTGGCGTTGCCGTGGAACGGCGAGGCCCAACTCGATTGGCCGGCGCTGGGGGGGCGATTGCGTTTCGCCGAAGTGGAGGGAGCGGGAATCGGCGCGGAAAAACTGCGCCGCGCGCCGGTCACGTTGCGTCTGCGCAGCGGGGGCGAGACGTTGCTCCCGCATCCGGGTGCCGCAAGGCGCAGCCTGAAGAACCTGCTGCAGGAACACGGGGTGCCGCCCTGGCGGCGCGAGCGGTTGCCGCTGGTCTATTGCGGCGATGATCTGGTGTGCGTGGTCGGAGTTGCCGTCGCGGCGGAGTACCAGGTCGGCGAGGGGGAGGTGGGCGTTACGATCGAGCTGGCGGAAAGGATCGGGGAGTAGACGTCAGGGCAGGTACATGCGGAACACCGCGCCGCCGTCGTTGCCCAGCTCGATCCTGCCGTGGCGGCCGTCCAGCTTGTGCAGTTCGGCGATCTTCCTCGCAAGGTAAAGTCCCAGCCCAGTGCCGCGGCTGCTGGCGGCCGTAGGCGTATCGCCCCTGTTTTCCAGCATGGCCTCCGGGTATCCCGGGCCGTCGTCCGCGACTTCGAGCGCCAGCATCCCGTCCCGTTCGAGGGCGGCGAGCCTGACGCGACTGCGGGCGCTGCGGCAGGCGTTGTGCACCGCGTTCGACAGCGCAAGGCGCACCAGCGCATCGTCGAAGAAGGCGAAGGCGGGCGCGCCGCCGGTGTCGGTTTCGAACTCCAGCGCCGGGAACAACTCACGGTATTCCGCGGCCAGGATGGCCAGGAAGTCCGCGGTGTCCACCGAGTCCGGATTGGCGCTCAGCAGTTCGGATTCCTGCCGGATCAGCAGCAGCATTTCGGACAGGCGCCGGGCCGCAGTCATCGCGATGACCATTTCCTGTTGCGCGTCGTCGCGCTCCCCCAGGCGCAGCGCCAGTTCTGCAAGCTGGTTCTTCACGTCATGGATGACCGCCGCGTACAGTTCGTTCATTGGCCGGCTTTCTGCGATTGCAGCAGCCGCAACTGGCCGTCGATCTGGACGATCTTGGGATAGTCCGGCGACTTTTTGATGATGGCGTCGCGGTAGCGCAGGCACCGGGCCAGCATCTGCGCATCGTTGCCGTTCTTCACCAGGCTCAGTGCGATCACCAGCGCGGCGTTGCCGACGATCTGCAAGTTGTTCGGCAGGCGGTCGGCGGCCTCGCAGAGCAGTTCGACCGCCTCCCCGAGCTGGCCCGACTCCGCCTTGCGCACGCCGTCGTTGTTGATGCGGATGATCTCCTGGGTGCTTTCCTCGATCATCGCATCGGCCTCGGTGGTCTCCTTGCCTGCCGCGGTCAGCACGTCGTGCACCTTGCTCCGGATCGCATCGTTCTCGGGGTTGTTCTGGATCGCGTGGCGCAGCAGCCTGTTAGCTTCGTCTTCCTTGCCCAGCGCGAAGCAGGCGTCGGCGATCGCGGTGACCGTCTCGGCCGGCAGCGCGCCCAGATCGCCGGCCATCGCCTTGGCCAGCGCGGCCTCGGCCAGTTCGTCATTGCCGGCGGCGCGATGGGCGACGCTTTCGGTGGCGGCCAGCACCGCGTTGCTTTGCTCGTCGCGGAAATCCTTGCGCGCGTCGGCGACGACGTTCAGCGCCTCGCCGGTCTTGCCCTGGGTTGCCAGCGCTTTGGACAGGATGGCGTAATCGTTCACCTTGCGCACCGGCGAGTGCTTGTGTTTCTGCAATGCCTGGCGCATCACCGATTCGGCCAGTTCCGGCTGTCCGGTGCTGACCGCCAGCGTGCTCAGTTCGCGTATCCGGCTCATGGTGCCCGGCGAGACTTCGCGCGCCTTCTGCAGCACTTCCACCGCCGCCTGCTTTTCGCCGGACGAGGCCAGAAGGCCGCCGAGGAAGTCGTAGGCAGCCATGAATTGCGGGGCTTCCACCAGGATTTCCTGTGCGATCTGCCGCGCCTCGTCTTTCCTGCCAAGCTGGGCCAGAGCGCGAGCCAGTCCCAGCCTGGCCCAGCCGATGGGACGCAGCGACAGCACTTCGCGATACAGGTCGGCGGCTTCCTGCGGGCGGTTGGCATGCATCAGCGCCGCAGCCTTGGTCTTGCACAATTCGACGAAATACTTGTTCCTGGCGGGCAGCGCCTTGTCGCATTCGGAGATGACGCGCGTCCAGTCCTTGGCGTCGGCGGCCTTGTCTATCGCGGCGAAGTATTCCTGGCGTTCCAGCAGTTTCTCCAGGCGGGCATTGAACTGTCCGGCGGTGAAGGGCTTCAGCAGGTAGTCGTCGGGGGCGCACTCGGAGGCCGCGACCACTTTCTCGTAGGCCTGTTCGGCGGTGATCATCACGAAGATGGTGTTGCGGCTGATCAGGTCGTTGGTGCGCAGGTGTTCGAGGAATTGCTGCCCGTCGGTGCCGTCCCCGAGCGAGTAGTCGCACAGGATCACGTCGTAGCGGTTGTTCGCCATGCGTTCGAGCGCTTCCCTGATGTTCGCCACGACATGGAGCTTGGCAAATCCCGAATTGGTCAGCGACATGCGAAGTTGCGAGCGCATTCCTTCCATGTCGTCGATGACCAGCACCCATTTGTCGGAAAATTTGCTGATATTCGCCAAGACTGTAATTCCGGAAGTTAAAACGGCCCGTACCCTACGCACTAGCGGGCTGACGGTCAATAGGGGTGAAGGGCGCTGCGCAGGCGGAACGCCCGCGCGGTGAAAAACTGCCTGCCGGCGTGGATTTTAGCAGCCGCTTCATTTATCATGCCCGGACGCTTGATTCGGGCAGTTCCAAGCTGTCCGGACCGCCGCGTTCGCTGGAGCGCGGCAGTGGAACAATGAATATGCCGGCCGATGCCTGTCATCGCGCCGGTGGCTGGCGCGACGCTCCCCCGCAGAATGGGGCGCGTGCGACATGAACGAATTGGCGGGTCTCCCCGCATTGTGGTGCAGCAAACCTGGTCAGGTCCGGAAGGAAGCAGCCATAGCTGATTGCCGCAAGTGCCGGGGGTAAGGCTCGCCTCCTTTTTGAGGAACAGGGAGAGTGCGATGAAGAAGCTGGCTTTGCTGTTGGGTGGGGTGCTGTTCAGTTGCAATCTGTATGCGGTCGATAGCATTTTCGCCGAATATGGCAACGGCGATTCCGCGGACATGGCCCGCATCGGCGCCGGATGGGACTGGGACAGGCAGTGGTTCACCGACGGCGACTGGCTGGTGACCGGCTCCTGGGAGGCTTCCGTCGGCACCTGGCGCGGCAACAGTGCCGTCGGCAACAACCAGACCATCACCGACATCGGCATCACCCCGGTGTTTCGCCTGCAGCAGAAGCATATGAGCGGCTTTGCGCCCTATGCCGAGGCCGCGATCGGCTTTCACATGATTTCCCCGACGTTCATTTATGCCAACCGCAGGTTCGGCAGCGCCTTTCAGTTCGGCGACCATCTGGGCGTCGGCGTGCGTTTCGGCTCGCATCAGCAGTTCGACATCGCATACCGTTACCAGCACTTGTCCAACGGCGGGATCAAGCAACCGAATCAGGGCATCAACTTCAATCAAGTTCGCTTTGCCTGGCATTTCTGACGCGGTGTAATTTGTCCGCTACCACTGTCCTCGCGCGCAAATGGCGTCCCAGAAGCTTCGCGCAACTGGCGGGGCAGGAACACGTCGTCAAGGCGCTCAGCAACGCGCTCTCGCAGAACCGCCTGCACCATGCTTATCTGTTCACCGGCACGCGCGGGGTCGGCAAGACCACAATCGCGCGTATCTTTGCCAAGTCGCTGAACTGCGAGACTGGAATCACTGCGACGCCCTGCGGCGAGTGCAGCGCCTGCCGCGAGATCGACAGCGGGCGCTTCGTCGACCTGATCGAGCTTGACGCGGCGTCGAACACCCAGGTCGACAGCATGCGCGAACTGCTGGAGAGCGCGCTGTATGCGCCGACCTCCGGGCGCTTCAAGGTCTATATCATCGACGAAGTGCACATGCTGTCGAAGTCGGCGTTCAATGCGATGCTGAAGACTCTGGAAGAACCGCCAGGGCATGTAAAATTCATCCTCGCGACCACCGATCCGCAGAAGATTCCTGTCACGGTGCTGTCGCGCTGCCTGCAATTCAACCTGAAGCAATTGCCGCCGGCGCTGATTGCCGCGCATCTCCAGTATGTGCTGGAGCAGGAGGGGATTGCGTTCGAGACTGGCGCATTGGCGCTGGTCGCGCGCGCCGCCGCCGGCAGCATGCGTGATGCGCTGAGCCTGATGGATCAGGCGATCGCGTTCTCCGCAGGCAAGGTCGAGGAGGGCGTGGTGCGCACGATGCTGGGGGCCATCGATCACGGCTACCTGTTCGACGCGCTGGCGGCGCTGCGTGACGGCGACGGCCCGGCGCTGGTGGACATCGCCGACAGCATGGAGTCGCGCAGCGTGGCTTTCGACGCCGCGCTGCAGGAACTGGCGACGCTGCTGCATCGCATCGCGCTGGCGCAGACCGTGCCGCAGGCGATCCCCGACGATGAGCCGGAGCGTGCGCGTCTGCTGGAGCTGGCTCAGGCGCTGACGCCGGAGCAGGTTCAACTGTATTACCAGATTGCGATCCACGGCCGCGACGAGATCGAACTGGCGCCCGACGAATACGCCGGCTTCTCGATGACGCTGTTGCGCATGCTGTCGTTCGCGCCGGCGAAAGGGGGCGCGACGGCCATGCCGCAAGCGCCACGGGCTGCGGCGCCGCAACCTTCGGCCCGCCAGTCGCCGGTTACCGTGACCGCGCCAATTGCTGCCGAGGAGGCGGCTCCGGTGCGGCGCGAGTCCGTCGCGCCGGCATCGACGGGCAGCCGGCCCGACTGGGGCGTGCTGCTGTCGCAGTTGAATGTGCAAGGCATGGCGCAGCAACTGGCCAAGCATTCCGTGCTGGAAACGATGGACGACGGCCAGGTGACGCTGTGTCTGTCCCAGGAGCACAAGCACCTGCAAACCCGGATGGCGGTCGATAAGCTGCAGGCGGCGTTGAGCGACTACTTCGCCAAGCCGATCCGACTGGAGATCGTGCTGGGCAGGATCGAGACGGCGACGCCAGCGGTGGTCGAGCAGCAGACGCGCGAATTGCGGCAGCAAGGGGCGAACGATTCGATCAGGCTCGATCCTTTCGTGCGCGAGGCGCAGGCCGGACTGGATGCCGTCGTGATCGACGATACGATTAAACCGATATAGCAAGAAAGGAAGCAGCAAATGATGAAAGGTGGTTTGGGCGGACTGATGAAGCAGGCCCAGCAGATGCAGCAGAACATGCAGAAGGCGCAGGCCGAACTGGCGACCGTCGAGGTCGAAGGCCAGGCCGGATCCGGCATGGTCAAGGTGGTGATGACCTGCGGTCACGAGGTGCGCCGCGTATCGCTGGACGACAGCCTGCTGACCGACGACAAGGAGATGCTGGAAGACCTGATCGTGCTCGCGCTGAACGACGCGATGAAAAAGGCAGAGGCGACCACGCAACAGCGCATGAGCGCTTTCACTTCCGGCATGGGTCTGCCGCCCGGAGTGAAGCTGCCCTTCTGATGTCGATGCCATCACATCTTGAAGAGTTGATCGCTGCGCTGCGCTGCCTGCCCGGCGTCGGGCCGAAGTCCGCCCAGCGCATGGCATACCACCTGCTGCAGCGCGACCGGGCCGGTGCGCTGCGCCTGGCGCAGTCTCTGGAGCGGGCCGCCGGCAACGTCCGGCATTGCAGCAAGTGCAATAACTTTTCGGAACTCGAGGTGTGCGAACTGTGCGCTTCGCCCAAGCGCGACGCCGAGGTGCTGTGCGTGGTCGAGATGCCCGCGGACCTGCTGATGATGGAGCAGGCGCAGTGCTATCGCGGCATGTACTTCGTGCTGATGGGCCGATTGTCCCCGCTGGATGGCGTCGGCGCGAAAGAACTGCATTTCGACCGCCTGCTCAAGCGCGCGCGCGAACAGGTGCGGGAGGTGATCCTGGCGACCAACTTCACCGTCGAGGGCGATGCGACGGCGCATTACCTCACCAGCCTGTTGCGCGCGCAGGGACTGAAGGTGTCGCGCATCGCGCGCGGGCTGCCGGTGGGCGGCGAACTGGAACAGGTGGACAGCGGCACGCTGGCGCAGGCCGTGCTGGAGCGACGCGAGGTGATGGCATGATCAGGAAAAGCACGCGCAAGCCGGACGTCGTCGAAGCGGACGTGCCGGAGATGGAGACTGGCGAGCGGCTGCAGAAGGTGCTCGCCCAAGCGGGTTTCGGCTCCCGCCGCGAGATGGAGGAATGGATTTCCGCCGGGCGCGTCAGCGTGAACGGCGAGCCGGCGACGCTGGGCATGCGTGTCGTGGAGGGCGACCTGGTCAAGGCGGATCGGCGCACCATTCGCGTCGGGGAGCGCGAGCGCGCTCCGCGCATACTGCTCTACCACAAGCCGGAGGGCGAGATCGTCAGCCGCGACGACCCGGAGGGGCGCGCCAGCGTGTTCGACAAGCTGCCGAAACTGCGCGGGCAGAAGTGGATAGCCATCGGCCGGCTGGATTTCAACACCAGCGGGCTGCTGATCTTCACCACCTCGGGCGATCTGGCCAACCGGCTGATGCATCCGCGTTTCGAGGTGGAGCGCGAGTATGCGGTGCGGGTGCAGGGCACGATGACCGACGAGCAGATGGCGCAATTGCTGAAACAGGGGATCGAACTCGACGATGGACCGGTCAAGTTCGAAAAAATCGAGGACGAAGGCGGAGAAGGCTACAATCACTGGTACCGGGTGATGCTCAAGGAAGGCCGCAACCGCGTGGTCAGGCGCAGCTTCGACGCGCTCGGACTGCCGGTCAGCCGCCTGATCCGGGTGCGCTTCGGGCTGGTCAACCTGCCGCCGCGCCTGAAGCGCGGCATGACCGCCGAATTGGGCGAAGGCGAGGTGGCGCAGGTGCTGGACTGGCTAGGCCTGGCGGAAGGCAAGGCGGACGCCGGCGTGCCGCATGCGGCCCCAAGACCCGGGGCGGATGCGGCGCGTCGCCCGCGCTCCGTGCGTCCCCCGACGCCGTCGCGCGGCAGGGGGGGACAAACTAAAGCTGGTGCAAAGCGCTGACAGTCTCTAGAATTTGCGCCGTTGAATCATGCCCAACCATAAACCGATAGCAATGGAAGCCTAATGGAAGATCGAGGCAACAAGACCATCATGTGCAGTGTGTTCTTCCTGGACATCGTGGAATATTCCAAGAAATCGGTGGCCGGACAGATATCGCTGAAGGAGCGTTTCAACAGCTATCTTTCGGATGCCATCCGCGATGTGCCGGTCGCCGACCGCATCATCCTCGACACCGGGGACGGTGCTGCCATCAATTTCCTCGGCGACGTGGAGGATGCGCTCAAGGCGGCACTGAGCCTGCGCGAGAGCCTGCTGGAAAAAGAAGACCCGGCTTCCGACAACCCCCTGCTGGTGCGCATGGGAATCAATCTCGGGCCGGTGCGCCTGGTCAGGGATATCAACGGGCAGCCCAACATCGTCGGAGACGGCATCAATGTGGCGCAACGCGTCATGGGATTCGCCGATCCCGGACAGGTGCTGGTGTCGAGGTCCTATTACGACGCGGTTTCGCGTCTCTCCCACCAGTATGCCGAGATGTTCCACTACCAAGGATCGCGCACCGACAAGCATGTTCGCGAGCACGAGGTATATGCGATCGGTTACCCGGGCGAACTGACGGCAAAGATGGCGCCGGGCGGCGCCGTCGCATCGCCGCCCTGGCTGGACCGGGCCAGGAAATCCTGGGACGCTGCCGCCTCGCGGCTGGACGACATTGTTGCACTCCTGCTCGCGCGCATCGAGCAACTCGAGCCCAAGCAGCGCCTCGTTTATGCAGGCTCCGGCGTGGCGGTGCTGCTGGCCGCCGGCGTGGCGGCGATGCTGCTGTCTTCGGACGGCGGTGGCGAGGCTCAGGATGGTGCGTTGCTCCCGGAGTCGGCTGTCGTGGCCGTGTCGACGCCCTCCGTTGCGGAGGAAACGGCGTCTGGGGAGTCTTCCGCCAAGCCGGATGCTGTACAGAAGCCGGCCGAGAAGAAACCGGCCGATAGAAAGTCCGCCGAGAACAAAAAAACGGCCGTCCCCGCGAAGTCTGCCGCCCAGTCTAAGTCAGCCGCATCATCCAAAGCATCGGAGTCTTCAGGCTTGGGGCTGTTCGACACGGCAGAGAAACAACCTGAGGGATTCGTCTCCGTCAGTTGCAAGGAAGGTGCCCTGGTGTTTTTGGATGGAACCCAAAAGGGCAAGATAGGGCCATCCGGGCAGATCGTCGTCGGGAGTCCTCCTGGCAAGCATGCGGTGATCGTCACGCATTCCAGTGGCGGTATCGCCAACCAGAGCGTCGAGATCCAGTCGGGCAAGACGGTGCGCATCAAACCGGGTTTCTGCGGCCAGTAGGCGCCGTGCGATGAAGATCATGGACGGGAATCATGATTAGTCAGCTGGGGCGCTACGAGGTGCTCGGCGAACTGGGCCAGGGCGCGATGGGCGTGGTCTACAAGGCCCGCGATCCGCTGATCGACCGCGTGGTCGCGATCAAGACCATCAATCTCGGCCTGGCGCTGGAGGAGAAGGAAGAGTACGAGGGCCGCTTCTATCAGGAAGCGAAGGCGGCCGGCCGGCTCAACCATCCGAATATCGTCACCATCTACGACGTCGGCAAGAGCGGCGACGTCGCCTATATCGCGATGGAGTTCCTGCAGGGCCGCGAACTCCGCGACATCATGAACGACGGTGATCGGCTTCCGGTCGATCAGGTGCTCGACATCGTCGCGCAGGTGGCGCTGGGACTAGCCTATGCGCACGAACACGAGATCGTGCATCGCGACGTCAAGCCGTCCAACATCATGGTGGTGCGCGACGGGCATGTGAAGATCACCGATTTCGGCATTGCACGCATGGCTTCATCCGCGGTGCGCACCCAGACCGGCATGGTGCTCGGTTCGCCTAAATACATGTCTCCCGAGCAGGTGATGGGCAAGAACATCGACCAGCGATCCGACATCTTCTCGCTCGGCGTGATGCTCTACGAGATGCTGACCGGACAGGCTCCGTTCAACGGCGAGAACGTCAACGCCATCATGTATCAGACGCTGAATGCGGCCCCCCCGTTGCCGAATTCGCTGAATCCGGCGGTGCCGGAAATGCTCAATTTCATCGTCGCCAAGGCACTGGCCAAGTCGGTGGACGATCGTTACCAGAATGCCAAGGATTTTGCCGCCGACCTGCGCGCCTGCCGGGACACCCTGCCGCGCAGCGGGCAGCCGCTGGACGTGTCCAAGCCACCGGCCGGTGGCGAGAAGAAGCTCCCGGATGCGATTTCGGTCACCGGCAGTCGCAACGTCGAGGAGGACGAGGGGGCGATCTCGACGGCAAAATTGTCACAGGCGTTCGATTCGGGCGCCGCGACCATGCGGCTGGCCGCACTGACCGCGAGCGCTGCGGATGTCGACGAACTGTCCAAGACGCTGAAGCTGGTGCGCCCCAGCGCGGAGGCGATCAGCCGCGCAGCCCCGGTTAAAAACGCCGCCGCCCGCTTGCCTCCGGAGGCGGTGCGCCAGGGGCGTCAAGACAAGCGCGCAGGCAAGGGCTCGGGCATCGGGGGATTCCTGCTGCTGGTCATTGTCGCGCTGGTGCTTCTGGGCATAGTCTCGATCTTCCTGGCCTGACCGCGTGCCGGTTCGTTCTTCACTCCGCCTGGCCATTCTGCTGTCGCTGATGCACCTGCTTGCCGCCTTTGCGGCTGCTGCGGCGCCCATGCCGCTCTCGGCCGGCCTGATTCTGGCGGTGCTGGCCAGCTTGGCATTTCATCTGGTGCGCGACGCGCTGCAGTTGTTGCCGGGCTCGTGGCGCAGCCTGACCGTCGCCGAAGGCCGGGCCGCGGTCGTCACCCGGGACGGCACGGAGCTCGCCGGGCCGGTCACCGACGGCAGCGTGGTTACGCCATATTTCGTGGTGTTGCGCTTCAGGCCGGATGGCAGGCGGGCATCGGTCGCGCGGACAGTGCTTCCGGATGCGCTGGGGAAAGAGGCGTACCGCGAATTGTGCGTTCGTCTCAGGCACCCCTAGCGGGGGAGAGTATCGTCGGGTGCGGGGCGTCCAGCATTCCCGGATAGTCCTTGCTGAAATGCAGGCCCCGGCTCTCGTGGCGCAGCAGCGCGCTTTGCACGATCAGTTCCGCATTCATCACCAGGTTGCGCAACTCCAGCAGATCCGGGCTGATGTGGAAGTTGGCGTAATACTCGTCGATCTCGTTCTGCAGCAGCTTGATCCGGTGCTGCGCCCGCTGCAGCCGTTTGTTGGTGCGCACGATGCCGACGTAGTCCCACATGAAGTGACGCAGTTCGGCCCAGTTGTGCGAGATGACGATCTGTTCGTCGGCATCGGTGACGCGGCTCTCGTCCCACGCGGGCAGCGCGGGTGGCGTGCTGGCCGGTTTGCCGAGGATGTCCTGCGCCGCTGCATCGGCGTACACCAGGCATTCGAGCAGCGAGTTGCTGGCCAGCCGGTTCGCGCCGTGCAGGCCGGTGTATGCGGTCTCGCCGATGGCGTAGAGATTCCCGATGTCGGTGCGCGCAGACAGGTCGGTCATCACGCCGCCGCAGGTGTAGTGCGCCGCCGGCACCACCGGAATCGGCTCCTTGCTGATGTTGATGCCCAGCTTGAGGCAGCGCGCGTATATCGTCGGGAAATGCTCCTGCAGGAATTCGACCGACTGGTGCGAGATGTCCAGGTACACGCAGTCCAGTCCGTGTTTCTTCATCTCGAAGTCGATTGCCCGCGCCACCACGTCGCGTGGCGCAAGCTCCGCGCGCGCGTCGTGGGCATGCATGAATCGGGTGCCGTCCGGCAGCTTCAGCACGCCGCCCTCGCCGCGCACCGCCTCGCTGATCAGGAAGGACTTCGCGTGGGGATGGTACAGGCAGGTCGGATGGAACTGGATGAACTCCATGTTGGCGACCCGGCAGCCGGCGCGCCAGGCCATCGCGATGCCGTCGCCTGTCGCGGTGTCCGGGTTGGTGGTGTAGAGGTAAACCTTGCCGCTGCCGCCGGTCGCCAGCACGGTGTTCTGCGCGGCGATGGTGATGACCTCGTCGCTCAGGCAGTTCAGCGCGTACGCGCCGTGGCAGGGGTTGTCCGCCAGCCCCAGCTTGCTGCCGGTGATCAGGTCGACCGAGATGTGGTTTTCCAGCACCGTGATGTTCGGGTGGCGCAGCACCTTTGCCGAAAGCGTCTCCTGCACCGCCTGGCCGGTCGCGTCGGCCGCGTGGATGATGCGGCGCTGGCTGTGGCCGCCCTCCCGGGTCAGGTGGTAGCCCATGCCGCTGGCCTCGTCGCGGGTGAATGCGACGCCCTGGCCGATCAGCCAGTCGATCGCGGCTTTGCCGTGCTCGACGACATGGCGGGTGGCGGTTGCATCGCACAGGCCTGCCCCGGCGGTGAGTGTGTCCTGGATATGTGAATCCAGCGTATCTCCTTCGGCCAGCACGGCGGCGATGCCGCCCTGCGCCCAGCTGCTGGCGCCGTCCAGCAGGGATTTCTTGGTGATCAGCCCGACCCGCTGGCGGTCGGCCAGTTTGAGGGCCAGCGTCAGGCCGGCGAGGCCGCTGCCGATGATCAGCGTGTCGAATTTCAGCACTTGCATGTCCAGGGAGTATTCCAGGCGGGAACTATAGCAAAAGAGGGGACTTCCGGAAGAAATCGTTTGCCAAGTATGGAACTAATTCGGCATCGCCGGGTCGCATTTGCCGCATCGTTTGCCATGCTGACGTAAAAGGAGTTGAGCGGTTATACTGGCGGCCCGCGATTCAAGCGGCAGTCAATACGATAATCGGAATAATCAGGGATGGCAGATCGGGAAGTCGATCAATTGTTGGTGGAGCGGGTTCAGCGCGGCGACAAGCACGCCTTCGATCTGCTGGTGTCGAAGTACCAGCGCAGGCTGGGGCGACTGATCTCGCGCTTTGTGCGCGATCCGGCCGAGGCTGAGGACGTGACGCAGGATGCGTTCGTCAAGGCGTATCGAGCCTTGCCGGGCTTCCGCGGCGAGAGCGCGTTCTATACCTGGTTGTATCGCATCGGCATCAATACCGCGAAGAACCATTTGCTGGCAAGCAAGCGGCGCGCACCGACGACGACGCTGTTCGACACCGACGAGGCTGAGTCCTTCGAGGAGGCCGGTCTGCTGCACGAGGTTAGCACGCCGGAAAACGAACTGATGAGCAAACAGGTGGTCAATGTCGTGCAGGCATCGCTGCAGCAGTTGCCGGAGGACTTGCGCAGCGCGTTGACGCTCCGCGAAATCGAGGGGTTGAGTTACGAAGAGATCGCCAGTGTGATGAATTGCCCGATCGGCACGGTACGATCGAGGATTTTCCGGGCGCGGGAGGCGGTAGCCGAGAATCTGCGTCCGTTGTTAGAAACCAGCAAGGGTAACAGGTGGTAGACATGAAACAGGAAATTTCGGCATTGATGGACGGCGAGCTGTTCGAGGACGAGGCGGACAGTCTGTTCGACGAAATCAAACGCGGTTCCGGCACCCACAGGGACTGGGAAATCTACCACCTGATCGGCGATGTATTGCGCCAGCCCGAGCATATCCACAGCGATCTGAGCGCAATGGTGCGTGAGCGCATGAAGGACGAGCCGGTCGTGCTGGCTCCGCGCATTCGCGCGACGAAACAGAAGGTTCGCGCATTCGCCTTGTCCGCCGCGGCGTCGCTGGTGGCTGTGGGCGTGGTGGCCTGGATGTCGTTGCAGATCGCTCCTGAAACAGCACCGCAATTGGCGATGCAACAAGGTGCGCTGCGTCCCGCGAGCGCCCAGATGCATTCTCGTGCCAACGACTATCTGATGGCGCACCAGGAGTTCTCGCCCAGTGCGGACATGAGTGGCGGCGCGTCGTATATCCGCACCGTTTCCTACAGTAACGAGGCCAAGTGACGATGAAGCGCGGTATTGCGGCTTTCATCCTGCTTCTGGCCGTCGGAAACGCCTCGGCCGAGGGGCGGCAGGTCAGCCTGGACTGGCTCAAGACCATGGCTTTCGCCGGCCACCAGACCGATTACAGCGGCGTGTTCGTCTATCAATACGGCAACCGGGTGGAGACTTCGCGCATCACCCACGTGGTCGAGTCGGACGGCGAATACGAAAAGCTGGAATGCCTGGATGGCCCGAAGCGAGAGATTATTCGCCACAACGGCCATGTATGGGAATTCCACAACCACAAGATGGTGCGCGCCAGCAGTCAGGGACGAGGCAAGTTTCCGTCGCTGTTGCCGGAGCAGCTGTCTGCGTTGAGTGCAAACTACCAGGCCAGTCAGGTCGGAGTCGAGCGGGTCGCGGGCTACGATGCCCAGGTGATCCTGTTTCAGCCCAGGGACAGTCTGCGCTATGCCCACAAGCTTTGGGCGCACAACGCATCAGGCCTGTTGCTGAAGGCCTCGGTGCTCGATGAGAAGAGGCGTCCGGTCGAGCAATATGCCTTCACCCAGTTGCAGATCGGAGGCATCGACCGCTCCTGGATCAAATCCACGCCCGCGGCGACGCAGGATCATGTCCGCGGCAAGCCGGCGGAAGCCGGTTTGCCGGTGAACAGCGGCTGGGTGGTGGATGCCTTGCCGGCCGGATTCAAGAAGACCATGGAGATTCGTCGTCCGATGCACGGCAGGCATGCGCCGGTGACGCAACTGGTGTTTTCCGACGGGCTGAGCGCGATTTCGGTGTTTGTCGAACCGGATGACGGCGACGAAGACGATGTCAACGGCCTGTCCAGCCGCGGCGCGATGAATCTCTACCACAAGGTGGAGAATGGCCATCTGATCACCGTGGTCGGCGAAGTGCCGGCGCGCACGGTGATGCAGGTGGCGGAATCGCTGCGCAACAACGGCGCGCAATGACGCTGGAAACGCGGGCCACGGTGGTGCGGACGGAGGGCCGGATCGCCTTCGTCGAGGCGGCTCAGACCGGCAGCTGCGGGCAATGTCAGGGCAAGGGTTGCGGTACTGCCAAGCTCTCCCGCTTGCTGTGCAGCGAACCGCGCGAATTTCAGGTTGACAACGAAGTCGGTGCAGCAGCCGGCGACCAGGTGGTGGTGTCGGTTGCTGACGGTGCCGTGCTGCGCGGCATCGCCATGGTCTATCTGCTGCCGCTGGCGCTGCTGCTGGCCGGTGCGGCGTGCGGCAGTGCGATGGCGGGAGACGAGGCGCAGCGCGACGGCCATGCGGCTGCGGGCGCCGCGCTCGGCCTGGTCGGCGGCTTCCTGCTGTCGCGCTGGCTCGACTCCAGGCAGTCGCGCCGGCTGCCGCGCATCGTGCGTCTATGGCACGACGGCTGACCGCAACCCTGTTGTTTTTTCACTATGAGGAGGATCGCATGCTGAGAAAATTTCCAAGCCTGCTTGCATTGGCCATGAGCCTGATGATTTCCGTCCCTGCACAGGGCAGGGAACTGCCTGACTTTACCGAACTGGTCGAGAAACAGGGGCCAGCCGTGGTCAACATCAGCACCACGCAGATCATCCGTCAGGCCCAGGGAATTCCGGGCATACCGGAAGGCGATCCGTTCTTCGAGTTCTTCCGCCGTTTTGCGCCGCAAGTTCCCCGAGAAAAGGAGTCCCAGTCGCTGGGTTCGGGATTCCTGATCAGCGAGGATGGCTACCTGCTGACCAATGCGCATGTGGTGGATCGTGCCGACAAGATCACCGTGCGCCTGACCGACAAGCGCGAGTTCAAGGCCAAGGTTATCGGCGCCGACAAGCGCACCGACGTCGCGTTGCTGAAGATCGAGGCGACCGGCCTGCCCACCGTCAAGCTGGGCGAACCGGATCGGCTCAAGGTCGGGGAATGGGTGGTCGCGATCGGCTCGCCGTTCGGTTTCGACAGCAGCGTGACGGCCGGCATCGTCAGCGCCAAGGGGCGCTCGCTGCCGCAGGACAACTTCGTTCCCTTCATCCAGACCGACGTGGCGATCAACCCCGGCAATTCGGGCGGGCCGCTGTTCAACATGAACGGCGAGGTGGTCGGCATCAACTCGCAGATATACACCCGTTCCGGCGGCTCGATGGGCTTGTCGTTCGCGATACCGATCGATGTGGCGATGCAGGTGTCGGACCAGTTGCGCAGCACCGGCAAGGTCACGCGCGGCCGGATCGGCGTGATGATCCAGGAGCTGACGCGGGAGCTGGCCGAGTCGTTCGGCCTGAGCAAGCCTGAGGGCGCGTTGATCAGCAGCGTCGAAAAGGATGGGCCGGCCGACAAGGCGGGCATCGAGGCCAGCGACGTGATCCTCAGATTCGACGGCAAGGTCGTGGTCAGCTCTGCCGACCTGCCGCGCATCGTCGCCGCGACCAAGCCGGGCAGCAAGGCCGTCGTGGAGTTGTGGCGCAAGGGTGCGGTGAAGCAGGTGTCTGTGGTAGTCGCCGAGATGCCGGAAGAGGGCAAGCTGGCGCGTGCGGTGAAGAAGATGGAAGAGGCCGTTGCGGAAACGATCGCCCGGCTTGGCATCGCCGTCAGCGAATTGACGCGCGAACAGGCTCAGGAGCTACAGGTCGGCGGCGGTCTGCTGGTCGAAGAAGTCAAGGGTTCGGCGGCGCGTGCAGCAGGATTGCAGCATGGCGATGTGCTGCTGGCGATCGGCAACATGCCGATCAGGACGCTGGCGCAGTTCAACGACATCGTCAAACAGGTGCCCAAGGGGCGCAACGTTGCGCTGCTGGTGCGGCGTGACGATGTCGCCTCCTATGTGGCGATCCGCCTGGACGAGAAGTAATCACCTCCTGCTTATTTCGCCTGGATCGGCTAGAATTCGCGCTTTGCGAACCAGCCGGTTCAGGCGTTTTAATTAGGTCCTCATGCAACATATCCGCAATTTCTCCATCATCGCCCATATCGATCACGGCAAGTCCACGCTTGCCGACCGGATCATCCATCTTTGCGGCGGCTTGTCCGATCGTGAAATGGAGGCGCAGGTGCTCGACTCCATGGATCTGGAGCGCGAGCGCGGCATCACCATCAAGGCGCAGACCGCGGCGCTCAGCTACAAGGCGCGCGACGGCCAGGTGTACAACCTGAACCTGATCGACACGCCGGGACATGTGGACTTCTCCTACGAGGTGTCGCGCTCGCTGTCCGCCTGCGAAGGCGCACTGCTGGTGGTGGATGCATCCCAGGGCGTCGAGGCGCAGACCGTAGCGAACTGCTATACCGCGCTCGACCTGGGCGTCGAAGTGGTGCCGGTGCTGAACAAGATCGACCTGCCGTCGGCGAACCCGGACAACGCGATCGAGGAGATCGAAGACGTGATCGGCATCGACGCGCACGACGCGGTGCACTGTTCGGCCAAGACCGGCCTCGGCGTTGAGGACGTGCTGGAGTCGCTGATCGCCAAGGTGCCTGCGCCTGCGGGCGATCCGGACGCACCGCTGCAGGCGCTGATCATCGACTCCTGGTTCGACAATTACGTCGGCGTGGTGATGCTGGTGCGCATCGTCAACGGAACGCTCAAGCCCAAGGATAAAATTCTGCTGATGGCGACCGGATCGCAGCACCTGGCCGAGCATGTCGGCGTGTTCACGCCCAAGTCGCAAAACCGGGAATCGCTGTCCGCGGGGCAAGTCGGCTTCGTCATCGCAGGCATCAAGGAATTGAAGGCCGCCAAGGTCGGCGATACGGTCACGCTGGTCACCAGGCCGGCCGCTGCGCCGCTGCCGGGTTTCAAGGAGGTTCAGCCGCAGGTGTTTGCCGGCCTGTTCCCGGTGGAATCCAACCAGTACGAGGCGCTGCGCGATTCGCTGGAGAAGCTTAAACTGAACGACGCCGCGCTGCAGTTCGAGCCGGAGGTGTCGCAGGCGCTGGGTTTCGGCTTCCGTTGCGGTTTCCTCGGCCTGCTGCACATGGATATCGTGCAGGAGAGGCTGGAGCGCGAATTCGACATGGACCTAATCACCACCGCGCCTACCGTGGTCTACGAGGTGGTGATGCGCGACGGTACGGTAGTGATGGTGGACAACCCGTCCAAGATGCCGGATCCGTCGAAGATACAGGAGATCCGCGAGCCCATCGTCACGGTGAATCTGTACATGCCGCAGGAGTACGTCGGCTCGGTGATCACGCTGTGCACGCAGAAGCGCGGCATCCAGATCGACATGAACTACCACGGCAAGCAGGTGAAGCTGGTGTACGAGATGCCGATGGGCGAAATCGTGCTGGATTTCTTCGACCGGCTGAAGTCGGTGTCGCGAGGCTATGCATCCATGGACTACGAGTTCAAGGAGTACCGCGCGGCCGATGTCGTCAAGGTGGATATGCTGATCAACGGCGACAAGGTCGATGCGCTGGCGGTGATCGTGCATCGCGCCAACAGCCAGTACCGCGGCCGCGAGGTTGCAGCCAAGATGCGCGAACTGATTCCGCGCCAGATGTACGACGTGGCGATCCAGGCGACCATAGGCTCGAACATCATTGCGCGCGAGAACGTCAAGGCGATGCGCAAGAACGTGCTGGCCAAGTGCTACGGCGGGGACATCACCCGCAAGAAAAAGCTGCTGGAGAAACAGAAGGCCGGCAAGAAACGCATGAAGCAGGTGGGTACTGTGGAGATCCCGCAAGAAGCCTTCCTGGCGATCCTGCAGGTAGAGGATAAATGACGATGGATTTTGCGCTGATACTGTTCCTGTTGATGCTGGCGACCGGCGGCATCTGGCTGCTGGACCGGTTTGTGCTCGGGGCCAAACGGGGCGAGGGTGCGGCCGAACCCTGGTGGGTCGAATACGCGAAGAGCTTTTTCCCCGTGATCCTGGTGGTGTTCTTCATCCGCTCGTTCCTGGTCGAGCCGTTCAAGATTCCTTCAGGTTCGATGATTCCGACGTTGCAGGTCGGCGACTTCATCCTGGTGAACAAGTTTACCTACGGCATCCGCCTGCCCATCGTCAATCGCAAGATTGTGCAGTTGAATGACCCGCAGCGCGGCGACGTGATGGTGTTCCACTATCCGGAGAATCCGTCGCTGGACTACATCAAGCGCGTCGTGGCGCTGCCCGGCGACACCGTCGAATATCGCAACAAGCGACTGTGGATCAACGGCATCGAGCAGTATCAGCAGCCGGATGGCGATTACAATTACGTCGAGACCGGGCTGAATTTTGTGCATACCGAGAAACGCATCGAGACATTGGGCGAGCGCAAGCATGAGGTGCTGGTCAACCCGGAAGTGCCGACATTGCACCTGGATGCAGTGGCCGATTTCGCGGGACGGGAGAACTGCAGCTACGACGACGACATGGTGCGCTGCAAGGTGCCGGAAGGTCATTACTTCACGTTGGGCGACAACCGCGACAACAGCCGCGATAGCCGCTACTGGGGGTTCGTGCCTGATCGCCAGATCGTCGGGAAGGCGTTCTTCATCTGGATGAATTTTTCCGACCTGAAACGGATCGGGTTGACTGTGAACTGAGGAGAGAGCAAATGAATACAGCATTGCCAGCCAGGCAGCGTGGCCTGAGTTTTTCCGGGTTCATACTCGGTGCATTCCTGCTGATCCTGGCCAGTATCATCGGCCTTAAGCTGATCCCGGCCTACATTGAGAATGCGACGGTCAAGAACCTGTTTGTGGCCATTGCCAACGATCCGGAAATGCAGGCTGCCAGCGTCGGAGCGATCAAGATGTCGTTCACCAAGCGCGCTTCGATCGAGAACGTTCGCGCGGTGGCTGCCGATGACATCGAGATCGATAAAGCGAACGGCGGTCTGGTGCTGAGCGCCAGCTATGCGGTGAAGGTGCCGCTGGTGGCGAACGTCAGCCTGTACCTCGAATTCAGCCCATCCAGTGAACAGTAGCGACGCGCTCTGCAGGAAACTGGGGTATGTCTTCGCACAGCCCCGGTTGCTGGAACGAGCACTGACCCATCGTAGTTACGCGCCCGAGCACAACGAGCGGCTGGAGTTCCTCGGCGACAGTGTGCTGGGATGCGTGATCGCCAAGCACCTGTATTCCGCTTATCCGCAACTTAACGAAGGTGACCTGTCCAGGCTGCGTTCCAACCTGATCAAGGAGGAGACGCTGGCCGGACTTGCGCAGCAGCTCGATCTGGGCAGTCGGTTGAGGCTGGGCGAGGGCGAGCGCAAGAGCGGTGGTTTCCGCCGGCCGTCGATGCTGGCCGATGCGATGGAGGCGCTGTTCGGCGCGGTGCTGCTGGACGGCGGCTTCGAGGCGGCTGAAAGAGTCGTACTCGGCCTGTTCGTGCCCTACCTTGAGAAAGTCGATGTGCAGACGCTGGGCAAGGATCCGAAGACGCTGCTGCAGGAGCATCTGCAGGCCAGACGCATCCCGCTGCCGGCTTACAGTGTGGTGAAAATCCAGGGAGAGGCGCATGCGCAATTCTTCCATGTCGAATGCACCATCCCTGCATTGAACGTCACCACTCGCGGCGAGGGGAGCAGCCGCCGGAACGCCGAACAACAGGCGGCACAGGCCGCCTACCAACAACTGGCGAGGTCATCATGAACGATACACAACAAGAATTTGCGAGCATCCGCGATGCGGATTGCCTGCCTGAACCTTTTCGCAGCGGTTTCATCGCCATCGTCGGCCGTCCCAACGTCGGCAAGTCGACGCTGCTCAACCACCTGATCGGGCAGAAGATCAGCATTACCTCGCGTAAGGCGCAGACCACGCGCCACCGCATCCACGGCATCCTTACCGACGAGCGCGCGCAATACGTGTTCGTCGATACGCCCGGCTTTCAGACCAAGCACCTGAACGAACTGAACCGCGGCATGAACCGCGTTGTCACCAGCAGCCTGCGCGACGTGCAGGTGGTGGTTTACGTGCTGGAAGCGCTGCGCTACGACGACCGCGACCGCGAGGTGCTGAAGCTGCTGCCGGACAATCGCCCGGTGCTGCTGGTGATCAACAAGATCGATGAGGTCGAGGACAAGGGCAAGCTGTTCGAATTCGCCGAGCGCGTCGCTCAGGACTTCAAGTTCGCCGAGATCGTGCCGGTCAGCGCGAAGCAGAACACCAAGCTCGACGAACTGCGCGATGCGCTGTACCGCCACCTGCCGGAGGGCGAACTGATCTATGGCGAGGACGACATCACCGACCGCAGCGAACGCTTCCTTGCGGCAGAGATGTTGCGAGAAAAGGTGTTCCGCTTCACCGGCGAGGAGCTGCCGTATTCGACCAGCGTGGTGATCGAGCAATTCAAGCTGGAAGGCAAGCTGCGCCGCATCCATGCCGCGATCCTGGTGGACAAGGAGGCGCACAAGGCGATGCTGATCGGCAAAAAAGGCGAGAAGCTCAAGGAAATCGCCACCCAGGCCCGCCTCGACATGGAAAAACTGTTCGACGGCAAGGTGTTCCTCGAAGTGTTCGTCAAGGTGCGCAGCGGCTGGGCCGACGATGTGCGCGTGTTGCGCTCGCTGGGATACGAATAACGCCGGATTCACAATTGGCTCCGGGGAAAAACGGCACCGCAAAGGTGCCGTTTTGTTTGGACGGTCGGGCGACGTGAGTCGCGTTCCGCAGGCGACGGGCCGGCCCGCGAGAGCGGCCTTTTTGTTTGCGGTGCGCTGTTTTATCATCGTAATCGGGACATCAGAACAGGAGAAGGCCCATCGTGTTCAAGCTCTTTGGCGGGAAACCGGACCACCCCATGTACGACCTCGACGAGGCCAGGCGACTGCTGTCCGAACTGCCGAAGGACGAGCCGCACAAGGCGCTCGACGATGTCACCTTCTGGCTGGATACGATCAAGGATGCTACCGGTTTCAGCCCCGGGCTTCGCGCCGACATCGTCATGCTGGTGGACGAGACCATACAGCCGCTCTATGCGGAACAGCTGCACCTCTACCTCGCCGTACCACACCTGCAGGACTTCCAGGGCCTGTACCTGTGGCAGGGCATCCATGCCTGTGCCGCCGCTCAGGCCGAAGCCTATGCCGCAAACGTGCGCGAATACCACCGTATCGAAAAAAAATCGGCAGAGCAGGCCGAGCGCATGGCGCTGCTCTGCGTGCGCCTGATGCTCTGCCTTGCCGAGCTGATGAAGCTCGAACTGATGCGCTATATCGATGTGCGGCCTGCGGTCTGGCAATTGCTGGGCGAGGGCTTCCGCATCGCCGAGGCCGAACAGGTCGCCGGGAACATGGTGCACGCCTATCCCGGCCATGTCATCCACACCAGTCCGCAGCGCGAGCTGCTGCGCGCACTGGTACTCGCTGTCTCCTCGCCCGACACGTTCGCGGCGGACCAGATCGAGGTCGCCTTCCGCATCGCCGGGCGCATGAACAGCTTCTTCGATCTTGCGACGGAGGCTTCCTCCGACTGCCCCTGGTGCTTCGACCTCGATGCCCCCATTCCGCCACAGCACGCCGCGGGCGGGCTGCCGCCCGCGCCCGGCACGCGCTGGTTCGGCGCGGTTCGCGCACAGTCCGCGTTGGAAAAAATCATCAGCCAGAACGAGAACGACCCGGTGTGGCAGGAGCGCCGCTTCGGCAGCGAATTCACCCCTGCGGGCAAGCTCACCGTGCTCAAGCACCTGCATACCTACTGGTCTCAGGAACCGCCGCGCCGCCATCAGGAACGCCGCAGCATCAGTGCGGCGCTCGAAGTCACGCACGGTTTTTGCGTCGTCAGCCAGCTCGTCACGCGCATCGACCTCGACACCCGCACCAGTTTGGGCGACGATGAGGAAGCCGCCGCGCAAGAACGCGCAAAGATAAGGCTCGCCGCTGCGGGCGAGGTCAAGTATGCCACCGAGAGCTGGGCCGTCACTGACGCAAGTGCTGACGGTATCGGCGCGATGCTGGGCAAAAATGCCGGTCCTTGGGTCAAGATCGGCGACCTGTGCGGCCTCAAGCCCCAGAACGGCCAACTCTGGTGGGTCGCCGCAATCCGCCGCCTGCACACCGACGACAAGGGCGAGGTACACGTCGGCCTCGACGTGCTCGCGAAGAAGCCGCTCTCGATGTGGCTGCGCGCGCTCGGCAAGGGCGCGGAAAAAGCCTCCAACTGGGAGTCCAGTTCCGGTTCCTTCGCCTACGACTACTATCCCGTCATCCTGTTGCCCGACGAGCAGCATTCCTACAAGCATGCCACCATGCTGATGGAATCCGGTCGCTACGTGAACGGCAACATCTACCAGGCGATGATGGGAGAGAAAAGCCGTGACATCAAACTCACCAGCCTGATCGCGGAGGGTGAGGACTATGAGCAGGTGGGGTTCGAGTGGTTGGGTGGGGAAGGGTAGTGTTCGCTGGCGGCCATCCTTGCCAGCCAACACGCCTGCATGCGCGTTGGTGTTCGCGGGCTCGCAGCAGTGCAGCTCGAATTCCCTGCTCACCCCGCGTCCGTACCGGACGGGGATTCAATTCCCCGAAGGATCAGCATCAGCAAACACGGTACAGGGGATGCAGAGATCGGCGGCGGGATTTGGCTTCGGCCGTCCTTGCGGACTTAACTTGCTGCGCAAGTTAGCCTGCGCCGCAACAAGCCTGCTGCGCAGGCGTGTTGTGAACCCAAGGGGGTTCAATCCCTCCCCACGCTCCGAGTAAAACAAAAGAGCCCACCCTTGCGGGTGAGCTCTTTTGTTTTGTTGGTGGAGGCGGGGGGAATTGAACCCCCGTCCGCAAGCCCTCTACAGATAGTTCTACATACTTAGTCTGGTTGTTTGATTTAATCCGGCAGACGCCAACCGACAGGCTGCTGACGGACTAGTCACCTTGGTTCTAGCTTCGCGCAAAGTGACCCTGCGCGACACGATTCCGTGTAAATGACCTCACTCATCTCAGGCTTGCGCCTTCGAGCCCCTCCACGGACAGCAGGGTGTGAGGTCCGGCCTTAGGCGGCCAGAGCGTACTTTTCGTCGTTTGCGACTAGTTTTTTCCAGCTGATTAACGAGGTGGCGGGTCCTCGGTATGCCCTACGCTGCTTTGCAACCCACGTCGAAGCCAAGTCGCCCCCGTGTTTTACAACCTGCCGCACAGCGGTTCGTGCGACCGTGCCGAATTGTAGCACGTGCAGTCAGAGGCCGAGATGGCCGATTAGTTCCATGGGGTGGTTCACGCTGCCCTGTGCGCTCCAGTTCGCCTCGGAGGCATCATCGCTCACGTAGCCGTAGTTGGCGATGATGCCGGGCATGCTCGCGGCATTCGCGGCCTGGATGTCGCGGCGGTCGTCGCCGAGGTAGAGGCAGTGCGCGGGGTCGGCGTCGGCGAGCTTGCAGGCGTGCAGCAGCGGGGCGGGGTGAGGCTTGGCGGTCGCGCAGGTGTCGCCGCTGACCAGGCAGGCGGCGCGTTCCGCATAGCCCAGCGCCTGCATCAGCGGGACAGTGTAGCGGTGGGGCTTGTTGGTGACGATGCACCACTTGATGCCGTTGCGTTCCAGTTCGGCGATCAGTTCGGCGATGCCGGGGAACAGGCGGGTGTGGACGCAGATGTTCTTCTCGTAATGCGCCAGGAAGATGTCGCGCAGTGCGGCGAAGTCGGGATGGTCGGGCTCGATGCCGAAGCCGATCTTCAGCAGGCCGCGCGAGCCGTGCGAGGCTTGCGGGCGTATGGTCTCCAGCGGCAGCGGCGGCAGGCCGCGCACAGCGCGGGTGTGGTTCAGTGCGGCGGCGAGGTCGGGTGCGGTGTCGGCGAAGGTGCCGTCGAGGTCGAACAGGACTGCCTTGATTGTCTGTCTCGGTGAATTATTGTCCATTCGCCCCATAGAGCTTTGGGTGGGGCAGCCGCCTGAGCTTGTCGAAGGGGGAACGCTCATGTTTGGGGAGCTTGTTCAGAGGGGGCTTCGACAAGCTCAGCCCGGACGGTTTTCTGGATAGTCAGGTCAATCACGGCGGCCTATTTAATCCTTGCGGCAGGCGATCAGGTAGTTGACGTCCGTATCACGGCCCAGGGAATAGGTCTTGCTGAACGGGTTGTAGCTCATGCCGGTGAGGTCGGTTACGGTCAGGCCGGCGTTGCGGCAGAACTGGGCCAGTTCCGATGGCTTCAGGAAACGGGAGTAGTCGTGGGTGCCGCGCGGCAGCAGGTTGAGGATGTATTCCGCGCCGAGGACGGCGTACAGGTACGACTTCGGGTTGCGGTTCAGCGTGGACAGAAACACCCAGCCGCCCGGTTTCGCCAGCTTGGCGCAGGCGGCGATTACGCTCTGCGGGTCGGGAACATGTTCCAGCATTTCCAGGCAGGCGACCGTGTCGTAATGGCCGGGTTGTTCTTCCGCGAGGGGTTCGACGGCAATTTTGCGGTAATCGACCTTGCGGCCGCTCTCCAGCAGGTGCAGCCTGGCGACTTTCAGCGATTTGTCGGCGAGGTCGATGCCGGTGACCTCGGCGCCCATCGCGGCCATGCCTTCCGACAGGATGCCGCCGCCACAGCCTACATCCAGAACCGTCTTGCCGGACAGTCCGGCAAGACGGTCGATGTAGCCCAGGCGCAGCGGGTTGATGTCGTGCAGCGGCTTGAATTCGCTGTTCGGATCCCACCATTTGTGGGCAAGCTGCGAGAATTTTTCCAGTTCGACTGGATCAACGTTCGATCCGGTGCGGTCATCCCGAAGGGTTGCGGTCATTTGCTGCGGGCGCCTATTACACGGATTTCCACGCGGCGATCCGGTGCCAGACAGGCGGCGAGCTTCTTGCCCTTCAGGCCGTCGCAGGCGTTCGGCTGGGTGACCGGCTGGCTGCTCCCCTTGCCGCTGCTGGACATCTTGGAGGAAGAAACACCTTCGCTGACCAGGTAATTGTGCGCGGCATTGGCGCGGCGCTCAGACAGGCTCTGGTTGCCGGCGGCTGAACCGGTGCGGTCGGCATGGCCGGTGATGGTGATGCGGTCGTAATCGAGGCCGTTCAGTTGCCTGGCCAGTTCGCTGAGCCTGGCCTTGGCGGCAGGACTGAGTTCGGCCTTGTTGGTTTCGAACGACTCGTCGGCGCTCAGGTTGATCTGAATCATGGAAGGTGTTGCCGGCGCGGCTTTGGCAGCGGGCCGGACTACGCCATCGCATTCGGGGAGCGCATTCTCCGGAGCCCATTCTGCGGTTCGCACGCAGTCCCCGTATCCGGTTCGTACCACCATCCCCTGGGAGTCATACAGGTAGCCGATGCTGGAGGGGTGGGCGGCGGCATATTGCGCCAGGCTGAGCAGACAGAGCGATGCAACGATTTGCCGAATGCTTTTCATGTTATTCCCTGAGTTGTTGGTTTTGGGTAGGCAGGATGGTAATGGTTGGCTGATTTTGTTGCAAATCTTCCGGAGTTGGCGCCGCTGCATGATCGTTTTTGTCTCAAGGCGGGGCCGCGTGGTAAACTCACGCGCTGTTCTCGAGCATTCCCAACCATACCCGATACCATGGACCAATTCGCCAAAGAAACCCTGCCGGTCAGCCTTGAAGAGGAGATGCGCAAGTCCTATCTGGACTATGCGATGAGTGTCATTGTCGGTCGCGCGTTGCCCGATGTGCGGGATGGCCTGAAACCGGTGCACCGCCGTGTGCTGTTCGCGATGCACGAACTGTCCAACGACTGGAATCGCGCGTACAAGAAGTCGGCGCGTATCGTCGGCGACGTGATCGGTAAATACCACCCGCACGGTGACACCGCGGTGTACGACACCATCGTGCGCATGGCGCAGGACTTCTCGCTGCGCTACACGCTGGTGGACGGCCAGGGCAACTTCGGCTCGGTGGACGGCGACAACGCGGCGGCGATGCGTTACACCGAGATCCGCATGGCGCGCATCGCGCACGAGCTGCTGGCCGACCTCGACAAGGAAACTGTCGACTTCGGACCGAACTACGACGGTTCCGAGAAGGAGCCGCTGGTGTTCCCGGCGCGCTTCCCCAACCTGCTGGTGAACGGCTCCGCCGGCATCGCGGTGGGCATGGCGACCAACATCCCGCCGCACAACATGAACGAAGTGGTGGATGCCTGCCTGGCGCTGCTGGGCAATCCGGACATGGAAATCGACGAACTGATCGAGCTGGTGCCGGCGCCGGATTTCCCGACCGGAGGCTTCATCTACGGCCTGTCCGGGGTGAAGGAAGGCTACCGCACCGGCCGGGGACGCGTGGTGATGCGCGGCCGCACGCACTTCGAGGACATCGGCAAGGGCGACCGCCAGGCGATCATCATCGACGAGCTGCCGTACCAGGTGAACAAGGCCAACCTGCTGATGAAGATCGGCGAGCTGGTGCGCGAGAAGAAGATCGAGGGCATCACCGAGATCCGTGACGAGTCGGACAAGTCCGGCATGCGCGCGGTGATCGAGCTGCGCCGCGGCGAGATGCCGGAGGTCGTGCTGAACCATCTCTACAAACAGACCCAGTTGCAGGACAGCTTCGGCATCAACATGGTCGCGATCGTGGATGGCCAGCCCAGGCTGTGCAACCTGAAAGAGATCATCGACGCCTTCCTGCGCCATCGCCGCGAAGTCGTCACCCGTCGCACGATATTCGAACTGCGCAAGGCGCGCGAGCGCGGCCACATTCTGGAAGGTCTGGCGGTCGCGCTGTCCAACGTTGACGAGATCATCGCGCTGATCAAGGCGGCGCCGACACCGGCCGAGGCGAAGCAGGGGCTGATGGGCCGCGCCTGGCGCTCGTCGCTGGTCGAGGACATGCTGTCGCGCGTCAGCGACGCCTCCCGGCCCGAGGGGCTCGCACCCGAATACGGGCTGGTGAAGGGGCAGGGCTACCGCCTGTCCGACGCGCAAGCCCAGGCGATCCTGGAGCTGCGACTGCAGCGTCTGACCGGCCTGGAGCAGGACAAGATCGTCGGCGAATACCGCGAGGTGATGGACAGGATCGCCGACCTGCTGGACATCCTGGCGAAGCCGGCGCGCGTGACCCAGATCATCGGTGAGGAACTGGCGGCGGTGAAGGCGCAGTTCGGCGACAAGCGCCGCAGCGAGATCATCACGCACACCCACGACATGAGCATGGAAGACCTGATCGCGCCGGAAGACGTCGTGGTCACGTTGTCCCACGGCGGCTACATGAAGGCGCAGAAGCTGGACGAGTACAGCGCGCAGAAGCGCGGCGGACGCGGCAAGCAGGCGACGGCGACCAAGGAAGACGACTTCATCGACAACCTGTTCATCGCCAACACCCACGACTACATCCTGTGCTTCTCCAACCGCGGCCGCGTCTACTGGCTGAAGGTCTACGAAGTGCCCCAGGGCAGCCGCGCCTCTCGCGGCAAGCCCATCGTCAATCTGCTGCCGCTGGAGGCGGGAGAAAAGATCAACGCCATCCTGCCGGTGAAGGAATTCAGCGAGGACAAGTATGTGTTCTTCGCCACCGCCGACGGCACCGTGAAGAAGACCGCGCTGTCGCAGTTCGCCAATCCGCGCAAGGCCGGCATCATCGCCATCGCGCTGGACGAGGGCGACTTCCTGATCGGCGTCGCGATCACCGACGGCAAGCACGACGTGATGCTGTTCTCGGACGAGGGCAAGGCAGTCCGCTTCGACGAGAACGACGTGCGCCCGCTGGGGCGCGACACGCGCGGCGTGCGCGGCATGAACCTCGCCAAGGGCGGCAAGGTGATCGCGCTGCTGGTCGCCGAGGACGAAAATCAGAGCGTGCTGACTGCGACCGAGAACGGTTACGGCAAGCGCACCCCGATCGCCGAGTACACGCGCCATGGCCGCGGCACGCAGGGCATGATCGCGATCCAGACCTCCGAGCGCAACGGCAAGGTGGTCGCCGCGACGCTGGTCGGCCCGGACGACGAGATCATGCTGATCGGCACCAACGGCGTGCTGATCCGCACCCGCGTCAGGGAAATCCGCGAGATGAGCCGCGCGACCCAGGGCGTGACGCTGATGAACCTGGACGACGGCGACAAGCTGGCCGGTTTGAGCCGCATTGCCGAGCCTGAAGAGGCGGAAGGATCGGGAGAAGAAGGTCTGGATTGAGGGGCGAGGATTGAGGAGCGGGAATGCGGTCGCATCGCTTCTTGCCAGCTTCTCGATCCGCAATCCCCGATCCTTCATGATTAGTGATTAACCAGTCAGGGAGAGATTTGGAAATGGCGATCTACAACTTCAGCGCGGGGCCGGCGGTGTTGCCGAAGGAAGTGTTGCAGCAGGCGCAGGCGGAACTGGCCGACTGGCACGGCAGCGGCATGTCGGTGATGGAAATGTCGCACCGCGGCAAGGAATACATGGGCATCCACGCCCAGGCCGAAGCCGACCTGCGCGAATTGATGGGCATCCCCGCGAACTACAAAGTGCTGTTTTTGCAGGGCGGCGCGCACCTGCAGTTCTCGATGATTCCGCTGAACCTGCTGCGCGGCAAGGCATCCGCCGATTACGTGAACACCGGTGAGTGGTCGAAGAAGGCCATCGGCGAGGCGAAGAAGTTCGGCACCGTGAACGTGGCGGCAGACAACAAGGACAGGAACTGCACCTACGTGCCCGCGTTCGATACCTGGACGCGCGACCCGAACGCGGCCTACCTGCACTACACGCCGAACGAGACCATCGGCGGCGTGGAGTTCGGCTGGATTCCCGACACCGGCGGCGTGCCGCTGGTGGCCGACATGTCCTCCAACATCCTGTCGCGCCAGATCGACGTGTCGAAGTTCGGCCTGATCTATGCGGGCGCGCAGAAAAACATCGGTCCGGCTGGCCTGACGCTGGTGATCGTGCGCGACGACCTGATCGGCCAGGTGCCTGCCGGCACGCCGACGATGCTGGACTACAAGACCCACGCCGACAACGACTCGATGTACAACACGCCGCCCACTTTCGCCATCTACATGGCAGGGCTGGTGTTCCAGTGGCTGAAGAAGAACGGCGGCGTCGCGGCGATGGAGAAGATCAACATCGCCAAGGCGAACCTGCTGTACGACGCCATCGATGCGAGCAACGGCTTTTACAACTGCCCGGTGAACAGGGCCGACCGTTCGCGCATGAACGTGCCGTTTACGCTGAAGGACGCGAACCTCGACGGCGACTTCCTCAAGCAGGCGGACGCGCGCGGGCTGCTGCAACTCAAAGGGCATCGCTCCGTCGGCGGCATGCGCGCCTCGATCTACAACGCCATGCCCATCGAGGGCGTGCAGGCGCTGGTCGGGTTCATGAACGAATTCGCCCGCAGCAAGGGCTAGTTCCTCAGGGAGGACGCCATGAGCCGCACTTTCCAGATTCTCACGCTGAACAAGATCGCGGCGGTCGGGCTGAAGCGCCTGCCTGCCGAGCGCTATGTCACGGGTTCGGAAATTGCGGAGCCGGACGCGATCCTGGTGCGCTCGCACAACATGCACGAGATGCACATCCCGCCCGGCGTGCTGGCCATCGCGCGCGCGGGCGCGGGCACCAACAACGTGCCGGTGAAGCAGATGAGCGAGCGCGGCGTGCCGGTGTTCAACGCCCCGGGCGCGAACGCGAACGCGGTGAAGGAACTGGTGATCGCCGGCATGCTGCTGGCTGCGCGCAATATCGTGCCGGCGCTGCATTTCGTCTCCGGCCTGAAGGGCGACGACGCTGAGTTGCACAAGCTGGTCGAGGACGGCAAGAAGCATTATGCGGGCACCGAGTTGCGCGGGCGCACGCTGGGCATCGTCGGCCTGGGGGCGATCGGCCGCCTGGTGGCCGATGCGGCCATCGGCCTCGGCATGCAGGTCATCGGTTTCGACCCCGAGATCACCGTAGATGCGGCCTGGGGGCTGTCGTCGCAGGTGAAGAAGGCGCACAGCGTGGAGGAGCTGCTGAAGCACAGCGATTTCGTCACGCTGCACGTGCCGCTGGTGGATGCGACGCGCGGCCTGATAAACGCCCAGCGCGTCGCCGCGATGAAAACGGGCAGCGTGCTGCTGAATTTTTCGCGCGACGCCATCGTCGACGAGGCTGCGGTGATCGCGGGGCTGGACTCGAAACACCTGCGCGGCTACGTGTGCGACTTCCCGACCAATGGGACGCAGAACCACCCCGGCGTGGTTGCGCTGCCGCACCTGGGCGCGTCGACACAGGAGGCCGAAGACAACTGTGCCGTGATGGTCGTGGAGCAGTTGCGCGACTATCTGGAACACGGCAACATCGCCAACACGGTGAATTTCCCCAACGTCGCGATGCCGCGCGAATCGGCGTACCGTCTTGCGGTCGCCAATGCAAACGTGCCGAACATGCTGGGCCAGGTTTCTTCTACGCTGGCTGCCGCCGGCATCAATATCCACAACATGATCAACAAGTCGCGCGGCGAAATGGCCTACACGCTGGTGGACACCGACTCGGCGCTGCCGGCGGAACTGCTGGCGCAGATCGCCGCGATTCCCGGCGTACTGATGGTGCGCGACCTGCCGTTGACGAAGGAAGCATGAGCGAGAAACTGAAACTTTACCGCGACCAGATCGACAGTCTGGACGATGAACTGCTGGAGTTGTTCAACCGGCGCGCCGCGCTGGCGCAACAGATCGGCCACCTCAAGGAGGATGGCGTCGTGTTGCGCCCCGAGCGCGAAGCGCAGGTGCTGCGTCGTTTGCAGGATGCCAATCCCGGCCCGCTGGGCAACGAGGCGGTGGCGCAACTGTTCACCGAGGTGATGTCGCAGTGCCGCGCGCTGGAGGCGCCGCTGTCGGTTGCCTATCTCGGCCCCCAGGGGACGTTCACCGAGGCCGCGGCGCTGAAGCGTTTCGGCAGTGGCGTGCAGGGTGAACCCTGCGCGACGATAGACGATGTGTTCCGCGCGGTCGAGAGCGGTGCGTCGCAATACGGCGTCGTGCCGGTGGAAAACTCCACCGAAGGCGCGGTGGGCCGTACGCTGGACCTGCTGCTGAACAGCCCGTTGCAGATCTGCGGCGAGGTGATGCTGCAGGTGCACCAGTGCCTGATGTCGAATGAGAACGACCTGTCGCTGATCCGCAAGGTCTACTCGCATCCGCAGTCGTTCGGGCAATGCCAGGGCTGGCTGAACGCGCATCTGCCGCATGCCGAGCGCATCACCGCCTCCAGCAACGCTGATGCGGCGCGGCTGGCCGCGTCCGAATCGTTCGCGGCGGCCGTAGGCGGCGAACGCGCTGCGGAGCATTTCCGGCTCAAGGTGCTGTCGCAGAACATCGAGGACGATGCGCGCAACACCACGCGCTTCCTGGTGCTGGGCAAGCAGCAGGTCGCGCCCTCCGGGCAGGACAAGACGTCGCTGGTGCTGTCCGCGGCGAACCGTCCCGGCGCGGTGCACGACCTGCTGGCGCCGCTGGCGAAACACGGGGTGTCAATGACCAAGCTGGAGTCGCGCCCGGCGCGTTCTGGCTCTTGGGAGTACGTGTTTTACGTCGACATCGAGGGGCATCGCGACGACGCCGAGGTCGCTGCGGCATTGTCCGAGCTTGCACGGGCAGCCGCATTCGTGAAAATTCTGGGTTCTTATCCGGTCGCCGTTTGAGCGATCTTTCTGAGGTTGAATAGCATGGCATTGAAGCAGTTGAGTTGGGACATCGATTTTCTGAAGGACAACCCGGTCTTGCAGGACGAGAATTACGGCATTCCGCCGGAAGTCAAAGGAATCAATTATCCGATCCGCCTGGTGCGCTACTGGTTCATGTACCACTTCCTGCGCGAGGACGCCGCGCGCAAGGGCCCGCTGGACGTGTGCGAAATCGGCGTGGACGTGGGGCAGATGCTGGGCTTCATGCATGCGGCCGCGGAGCGCGGCGGCGAGAAGGTTCCGCTGGCGTGCTGGGATGCGGTCGATGCGATCATCCGCAAGGAGCGGCTGGAGGCGGTGGGCTATAACCACTTCTATCAGGTGGACCTGGAAAGTCCCGAGTTCTGCCTGGAAGACGGCAAACCCTATGACGCGATGATATTGCTGCATGTGCTGGAGCATTTGTTCAAGCCGGAAGAGCTGATCGCCAAGCTGGTGCCGCACCTCAAGCCGGGCGGCATGCTGATCGGGGGCTTCCCGTCCACGCCGCAGCGCTACGCACAATCGCGCGAGGACAAGATCCGTCCGGGCGCGCGCAAGTACGGCCACGTCAGCGTGTTCTCGCCGGAGCGCGTGTACGACATGGCGAAAGCCAACGGGCTGGAAGTGGAGTTCTTCACCGGCGCGTTCTTCATGCGCAAGAGCGGTTTCTTCATGGAGAACTACAAGTGGTGGATGCGCTTCAACCTGTGGTTCGGCGCGAAGTTCCCAAGCTGGCCGGGCGAGACTTACTGGATCCTGCGCAAACCAGCAAAATAATGACCGCGTCATCGCGAGGAGCGAAGCGACGCGGCGATCCAGATGATAGTTGCCAAGATTGCAAATGGATTACTTCGCTACGCTCGCAATGACGAATTTCAAATAATGCAATTGATACTAAGTTCGAAATGATGGATTACACACAACTGGCCCCGGACTATATCCGCGCCATCGCACCTTACCAGCCGGGCAAGCCTATCTCCGAGCTGGAGCGCGAGCTGGGCATTACCGGTATCGTCAAGCTGGCCTCGAACGAGAATCCGCTGGGCTGCAGTCCAAAGGCCACGGCTGCGATGCTGGAGGCGATCAAGACCATCGCGCTGTATCCGGACGGCAACGGCTTCGAGCTGAAGGATGCGCTATCGAAGAAATTCGGCGTGGCGCACAACCAGATCGTGCTGGGCAACGGTTCGAACGACATGCTGGAACTGACGGCGCGCGCCTTCCTTACCGTCGGGGACCGCGCGGTGTATTCGGATCACGCGTTCGCGGTGTATCCGCTGGCGACGCAGGCGGTGGGCGGTGTCGGCATCTCGGTGCCCGCGATCAACTACGGCCACGACCTGAAGGCGATGCGGGAGGCGGCGGTCGAGCACAAGGCCAAGCTGGTGTTCGTCGCCAACCCGAACAACCCGACCGGCACCTTCCTGAGGGCGGACGACCTGCTCGCATTCCTGCGCGCGCTGCCCGCCGACATCCTGGTGCTGCTGGACGAGGCGTACAACGAATACCTGCCGGAAGAGTGCCGCTACGACAGCGTGGCATGGCTCGCGGAATTCCCGAACCTGATCGTGTCGCGCACCTTCTCCAAGGCCTACGGGCTGGCGGGGCTGCGCGTCGGCTACGGGCTGGCCCATCCGCAGGTCGCCGACATGATCAACCGCGTGCGCCAGCCGTTCAATGTCAACAGCGTCGCGCAGGCCGCCGCGGTCGCGGCGCTGGCCGACGAGGACTTCGTGCGCAGTACCAACGAACTCAACCGTCGCGGCATGGAACAGATCGTCGCCGGTCTGGAGAAGCTGGGGCTGGAATACATCCCGTCCTACGGCAACTTCGTCAGTTTCAGGATAGGCGACGGACTCAAGATGTATCGCCGCCTGCTGGAGCTCGGCGTAATCGTGCGCCCGGTGGCGAACTACGACATGGCCGAATACCTGCGCGTGAGCATAGGCACGGAACAGGAAAACGGGAAATTTTTATCTGCGTTGACGCAGGCGATAGAGGAAATGAAATGATCATAGTGATGGGCAGGGATGTCACCGACGAACAGATCGGTGCGGTAGTCAAGAAACTGGAGTCGGCCGGCTTGCAGGCCAATATCTCGCGCGGCATCGAGCGCACCGTGATCGGCGCGATCGGCGACGAGCGCCAGTTGAGCGAAGAGATGTTCACGCCGCTGCCGGGCGTGGAGTCGGCGATGCATATCGCCAAGCAATACAAGATCGTGTCGCGCGAGTCGCACCGTGAGAACACCGTGATCGACATCGCCGGCGTGCCGCTGGGCGGCAAGCAGATCCAGATCATCGCCGGCCCTTGCTCGGTGGAGACGCAGGAACAGATGGACCTGTCGGCGAAGTACGTGCACGAGGCCGGCTGCCGCTTGATGCGCGGCGGCGCGTTCAAGCCCCGCACCAGTCCTTACACCTTCCAGGGCAAGGGCGTCGAGGGTCTGGACATCTTCCGTCGCGCCGCGGAGAAGTACAAGCTGCCCATCGTCACCGAGCTGATGGACGTGCGCCAGCTCGACTCCTTCATGGAATACGGCGTGGACGTGATCCAGATCGGCACGCGCAACATGCAGAACTTCGACCTGCTTAAGGAAGTCGGCCGCATCAACAAGCCGGTGATCCTGAAGCGCGGCATGTCCGCGACCATCAGCGAGTGGCTGATGGCGGCGGAGTACATCGCCGCCGGCGGCAACCACAACATCATCTTCTGCGAGCGCGGCATCCGCACCTTCGAGACCTACTACCGCAACGTGCTGGACGTGACCGCGATCCCGGTGCTGAAGAAGGAGACCCACCTGCCGGTGATCGTCGATCCCTCGCACGCGGGCGGCAAGGCATGGATGGTGGCCGCGCTGTCGCAGGCGGCGGTCGCCGCCGGCGCGGACGGCCTGCTGGTCGAGATGCACCCGAACCCCTGCGAAGCCTGGTGCGACGCCGACCAGGCGCTGACTCCGGACGAGCTGAAGAAGTTGATGGGCACGCTGGGCGCGATCGCCGGGGCGATCGGGCGCTCGCTGTAGGACATGCAGCCGGCCTTGCGCAAGATCGTCGTCTTCGGTGTCGGCCTGATCGGCGGCTCGTTCGCGCTGGCGCTGCGCAAGGCGGGAGCGGTCGGCGAAGTCGTCGGTTTCGGCCGCAGCACGGCGACGTTGGAGCAGGCGCAACAGCTCGGCATCATCGACCGCATCGGTACTGACGTCGCAACGGAAGTTCGCGACGCGGACATCGTGCTGCTGGCGACGCCGGTCGGGCAGATGGCCGAACTGATGGCGCGCATCGCGCCGAATCTGGGGGCACACACGCTGGTCACCGACGGCGGCAGCACCAAGAATGATGTGGTCGCTGCGGTGCGCGCGAACATGGGCGGCAGGGCCGCGCAGTTCGTTCCGGCGCATCCAATCGCCGGGGCGGAGAAGAGCGGGGCGGCTGCCGCGATGGCCGACCTCTATGTCGGCAAGAAAGTGGTGCTGACGCCGCTGCCGGAGAATTCCAGCGAGTCCGTTGCGCGCGTGCGCCATGCCTGGGAGCTGTGCGGTGCGGTGGTCAGCGAGCTGACTGCCGAACAGCACGACGCGGTGTTCGCCGCGGTCAGCCACTTGCCGCATCTGCTGTCGTTCGCGCTGGTGCACGACCTCGCGCAACGCGACGACCGCGACCTGCTGCTGTCTTTCGCCGCCAGCGGCTTTCGCGACTTCACCCGCATCGCCGCCAGTTCCCCCGAGATGTGGCGCGACATCTGTCTCGCGAACCGCGATGCATTGCTGGGCGAACTGGAGCGTTACCAGCAGGAACTCGAAACGCTGCACGAAGCGCTGGAGGATGCCGACGCGGACAAGCTGGAATCCGTATTCAGCGAGGCGCGCAAGGTGCGCAGCAACTGGCGCGCCGAATAATCACCGAACGTCCACATGAAATTCTGCCTCGCCTGCAAACACACTTATTCCGACGCTTCCTGGAAGTGCCCCGCCTGCGGCCACGAGCCGGCGGAGCGCGGCGGCTTCGTGTCTTTCGCGCCCGAGCTCGCGGCGCAGAACGACGGCTTCGATCCGGAGCTGTTCCGGCGTTATGCCCAACTCGAGGCGGGCAACTTCTGGTTCGTCGCACGCAACGTGCTGCTGAAGAAGCTGATGCTGCGCCATTTCCCGGGCGCATCCAATATTCTGGAGATAGGCTGCGGCACCGGTTTCGTGCTGGCGAACACGCGCGCGGCATATCCGGCGGCGCGGCTGTCCGGCAGCGACATCTACACCGAGGGGCTGGGCTTCGCGAAACAGCGGGTGCCGCAGGCTACGCTATTCCAGATGGATGCGACCGAAATTCCGTTCCGCGAGGAGTTCGACCTGATAGGTGCGTTCGACGTGCTGGAGCATATCGACGAGGACGGTGTCGCGCTGGCGCAGATACATGCCGCCTGCAAGCCTGGCGGTGGGGTGATCTTCACCGTGCCGCAGCACCCCTCGCTATGGAGCCGCATGGACGAGTATGCCCACCACAAACGCCGCTATACCCGGGTCGAGCTGCTGAACAAGATGTATGCGGCAGGCTTCAGGGTGCGCTATGTGACCTCGTTCGTGTCGCTGCTGTTGCCGGCGATGTGGGTGTCGAGACTGTTGCAGCGGAATGCGCCGCCGGTCGAGGACGGCATCGACCCCGGCTTCAGGATACACCCGCTGCTGAATGCGGTATTCGGCGCGGTGATGGCGATTGAACGCGGCCTGCTGGCGTTGGGGCTCAGGTTTCCGGTTGGCGGATCGCTGGTGGTGGTGGCCGAGAAATGAATACGAACAATCGATTTGTTTTGACACCGTTCGCCCTGATCCTTCGACTCAGCTCAGGACTGAAGGCGATGTCGAAGGGCCATTCATGGTTCGACAAGCTCACCACGAACGGTCCTTACGGTGTACTTTCCTTTATGAGTTGCGTATGAGCATGACAAAGAAAAATCTGCTGATCCTGCTGGCCGTGCTGGCGCTGATCTGGTTCTCCAACCTCGAATACCGCACGCTGGTGAAGCCGGACGAAGGGCGCTACGCCGAGATTCCGCGCGAGATGGTGGCCAGCGGCGACTGGACGACGCCGCGCCTGAACGAGCTGAAGTATTTCGAGAAGCCGCCGCTGCAATACTGGGCGACCGCGACGGCCTATACCGTGTTCGGCGAACACCAGTGGACCTCGCGGCTGTGGACGGCGCTGACCGGCTTCGCCGGCATCCTGCTGGTATGGTTCGCCGGGGTGCGCCTGTTCGGGCGCGAGGCGGCGGGCTATGCGGCGCTGCTGCTGTCGAGCAGCCTGCTCTATGTGCTGATGGCGCATATCAACACGCTGGACATGGGCGTGACCTTCTTCATCACGCTGGGCCTCTTCGGCTTGTTGTTGGGACAGGCTCAGGCCGACGAGAAGAAGCGGCGCAACTGGATGCTGGTTGCGTGGGCTGCCATGGCGCTCGCGGTGTTGAGCAAGGGGCTGATGGGCATCGTGCTGCCGGGCGCGGCGCTGTTCATCTACTGCCTGGTGCAGCGCGATTTCTCGGTGCTGAAGCGCATGCACTGGCTGCCGGGGCTGGCGGTGTTCTTCCTTATCGTCACCCCCTGGTTCTATCTGGTGATGAAAGCCAATCCGGAGTTTTTCGAGCGCTTCTTCATCTACGAGCATTACACCCGCTTCACCACCAAGGATTTGGGGCGTTATCAGCCGTGGTACTACTTCATCCCGGTGTTGCTGCTCGGTGCGCTGCCGTGGACGGTCACGATGTTCGACAGCATGTGGCGCACGGTGCGCGGCGGCAGCCTGCCGAACGGCCAGTTCAACAGCCAGCGCTTCCTGCTGATCTGGGCGGTGTTCATCTACGTGTTCTTCTCGATCTCCGGCTCCAAGCTGCCGTCCTATCTGCTGCCGATGCTGCCGGCGCTGGCGTTGCTGATGGGCAGGCGCATCGTCGAGATGCGCGAGCGCACGCTGTTCTGGCAGGTCGCGGCGGCGATTCCGTTCGCCCTGGCGCTGATGGCGATCGGGCTGAAACTGCCCGGCATGGCCGATACGCCCAACCAGGCCGAGCTGTATCCGCACTACACCCCCTGGCTGATCGCGGCCGGTCTGGTCTCGCTGGCCGGCCTGCTGGGCGGAATGGCGCTGCTGTGGCGCGGGAAGAAACACGTCGCGGTGCCGGTGCTGGCGCTGACCGCGCTGCTGTCCGCGCAGGTCGGCCTGTCCGGCTACGAGAGCATCGCGCGCGAGCGTTCCGCCAAGCATATTGCCGAGGCGATCCGCGCCGAGGTGAAGCCGGACATCCCGTTCTACTCCTTGTGGACCTATGAGCAGACGCTGCCGTTCTACCTGAAGCGTACCTTCACGCTGGTGCAGTACCAGGACGAAATGGCCTACGGCATCCAGCAGGAGCCGCAGCGCGTGATACCGACTGTCGAGGAATTCGCCGGGGTCTGGCGCGCGCAACCCGAGGCGCTGGCGATCATGCCGGTCTATGCTTATCCGATCCTGCAGAAGATGGGCTTCTCGATGCAGATCATCTTCGAAGATACCCAACACATCGTTGTGAAAAAACCATGAACCTCGTCAGCTTCAGCCTCATCGTCACCGGCGTGATGTTCAACGTCGCCGCGCAACTGCTGATCAAGGCGGGCACCAACGCCGTCGGCCATTTCGAATTCGCGCGCGAGAACATCGCTCCCATAGGCTGGAAACTCGCGACCGAGCCGCACATCGTCGGCGCGATGGCCTGTTATGCGATCGGCGTGGTTGTCTGGATACTCGCGCTGTCGCGCGTGCAGGTCAGCATCGCCTATCCGTTGCTGTCGCTGGGCTACGTAGTGAACGCCGTCGCTGCCTGGTATCTGTTCAACGAGGCGTTCAACCCGGCCAAGGTGGTCGGCATGGGCGTCATCATCCTGGGCGTCGTCATTATCTCCAGAGCGTAACCAACATGACATTCCTCCCATTCTCCAAACCCACGATAGACGAAGCGACCATCGCTGCGGTCGGCGACGTGCTGCGTTCCGGCTGGATCACCAGCGGCCCGAAGGTGGCGGAGTTCGAGAAACAGCTTTCCGAATACTTCGGCGGCCGCCCGGTGCGCACCTTCAACTCCGGCACCTGCACGATGGAGATCGCGCTGCGCATCGCCGGCATCGGTCCTGGCGACGAGGTCATCACCACGCCGATCTCCTGGGTCGCGACCGCGAACGTGATACTCGAAGTCGGTGCGACCCCGGTGTTTGCCGACATCGATCCGGTGACGCGCAACATCGACCTGGACAAGGTCGAGGCTGCGATCACCCCGCGCACCAAGGCCATCATCCCCGTCTATCTGGCCGGCAAGTCGGTGGATATGGATCGCCTGTACGCCATCGCAACCAAACATAAATTGCGCGTGATCGAGGATGCCGCGCAGGCGATGGGCTCGTCGTGGCAGGGCAAACCCATCGGCAGCTTCGGCGACTTCGTCTCGTTCAGCTTCCAGGCCAACAAGAACATCACCACCTCCGAAGGCGGTTGCCTGGTGCTGAACAACGAAGACGAAGCGAAGCTCGCCGAGAAATACCGGCTGCAGGGCGTGACCCGCAGCGGCTGGGACGGCATCGAGGTGGACGTGCTGGGCGGCAAGTACAACATGACCGACGTGGCCGCGGCCATCGGCCTCGGACAGTTCGCGAAGCTGGACGACATCACCGCGCATCGCCGCAAGCTGGCCAAGCATTATTTCGACTGCTTCGGCTCTGACTTCGAGGCGCAGACCGGCGCGCAACTGCCGCCGGCCGATTTCGAGTCGACCAACTGGCATCTGTTCCAGCTGGTGTTGCCGGACACCATCACCCGCGCCGAATTCATGGAAAAGATGAAGGCACGCGACATCGGCATCGGCTACCACTACGCCCCCATCCACCTGTTCAAGCTCTATCGCGCGCGGGGCTTCAAGGAAGGCATGTTCCCGGTGTCCGAACATGTTGGCCGCCAGATCGTCAGCCTGCCGATGTTCTATGCGATGACCGAAGCGGATGTGGAGCGCACCGTCGCGGCGGTACGCGAAGTCCTGAAATAAGCCGGTTGCAGGAATACAAAATCGCCTGCGCAAGGCAGGCGTTGTGTGGCGGAGTGGTTTACTGCAGCGACAGCACGTACTTCACCATCGCGGTTACATCCTCCGGTTTCGCGGACTGGGGCGGCATGGACATGCTGCCCCAGGCGCCCTTGCCGCCCTTGGTCACCTTGGCGATCAGCGCGGCTTCAGCGTCGGGCTGGCCGCGATATTTGGCGGCGACATCCCTGAATCCCGGTCCAACCAGCTTCTTGTCCAGCGTATGGCAGGCGAGACAGTTGTTCTTCTTCAGCAAGGCATTTCCGTCGGCATCGGACAGCACTGCCGCCTGGGTCGCCGCTTCAACAGTCGCCGTGGCGGGTACGCTGGATTCAGCATCTGCCGCAAAAGCGCTGCCGGTAAATACAACACCGGCCATCAACATTGAAGTCATCCACTGAATATTTCTCATCCTGCTTCCTTTCATGATTGATTGAATGCTTTGGCCTCATGGGCAAGCGGAAGTAGGACGGGCAGGCAAGCCTGTGGTTCAAGGGGATTTGTAACAGGATGTATAGCCCGGAAAGACGCAGCGGTCAGCCGGCGGCGTACAGGCATGCCGGTCTTTCAGGGACGGAAATACGGTGTTTGCGTTATTGGTCGGCGCTTCCTCCGGTCGTAGAGTCCGGCGACGTGGGGATGCATGGCCTTGTCGGCGAGCAGGCCGTCCTCGCGCTTCGCGGATAACCCGGACGAGACGGAGGACACTATGAAGAATTTGCTATCGAATCTGCGCAGCCCGTTCAGCTATACGATCATGGGCCTTCTGCTACTGGCGCTGATTGTCGCAGGCGTGGCCCAGGCGTTGACCGTGTCGACGACTGCGGTCCAGGTCCAGGTGGGGGAAACGGCCTCGGTCAGGATAACGGATGCCTCTGGGGAAGTCCGGGTCTCGTCGTCCAATACCAGTGTGGCGACGGCGAAATACGAGGATGGTTACGCACGGATAAGAGGGCGAGCTGTCGGCACCGCCACTGTCACCGTGCAGGACAGGCAAGGCCGCCGCCAGGTCGCCGTCACGGTGACGGCGGCGCCTGTTCTGACTGTCGATCCGGCTTCTGTCCAGGTGCAGGCCGGCAATACGGCGACCGTCAGCGTGACCAATGCCGTCGGCGAGGTGGAGGCATCGACCTCCAATACGCGGATCGCCACCGTGAGCTACAGCAACGGGGTTGCCACCATCCGTGGACGCGCCGTCGGTTCGGCTACGGTCACTATCAAGGACAAGCGCACCACCCGTCGGGTTTCCGTTACGGTCACCGCACAGCCTGCCTTGACGGTGTCGCCGACTACGGTGCAGGTTCAGACCGGGAACACCGCGACAGTCAACGTGAGCAACGCAAACGGCGCAGTCACGGCCAACTCGTCGAACACCGGCGTGGCCACGGTCAGCTATGCTTCGGGCGTCGCGACGATACGCGGCGTAGCGGCCGGTACGGCGATGATCACGATACGCGACAGTGTGAACACCCGCACGGTTTCGGTTTCGGTGACGGCGGCACCGGTCCTGACGGTTTCGCCGACCTCGGTGCAGGTGCAAGCCGGCAACACGGCGACGGTCAACGTGAGCAACGCGAACGGTGCGGTGACGGCGACCTCGTCGAACACCGGCGTCGCGACGGTGAGCTACGCCTCGGGCGTCGCCACGATACGCGGCGTGGCGGCCGGCACGGCGACGATCACGATACGCGACAGCGCGAACACCCGCACGGTCGCCGTGTCGGTGACCGCAGTGACGGCGGCCGGCAACTACACTTTGCTGGCGTGGAACAACCTGGGCATGCACTGCTACGACGGTAACGATTATTCGATCTTTTCCATCCTGCCGCCGCTGAATACCGTGAATGCCCAGCTGGTGGACCAGGCAACCGGAGACCGGGTGTCCAGCGGCGTCACGCTCACTTACTTGGCCACTCCCGATACCACCGGTTCGGTCAACAGCATCAGCTCGACCAAGACCAATTTCTGGGATTATGTGCAGGCGCTGTTCGGCTTGTCGCCGGCGCCGGATGTCGGCTTGCTAGGTTACCCGATGGCTTCCAATACGCCTGCCCCCATGACCTACAGCGCCGAGCACGACTGGTTCGAGGCGGTCGGCATTCCGATCACCAACCTGGATGACGCCAACAGGAAGAACGACTATCCGATGATCCGTGTAGTGGCCCGGAATACTGCCGGTCAATTGCTGGCCTCGACCGATGTGGTGCTGCCGGTGAGCGACATGCTGGATTGCCGCAACTGCCACACCTCCAACACCGGCGGCAATGCGGCGGCGAATGCGGCCAGGCCTGCGGCCGGATGGGTGTTCGACGCCGATCCGCTGAAGGACTGGAAGCGCAACATCCTGCGCCTGCACGACGAGAAGCAGACGGGCAATCCGGCCTATGCAGGCGCGCTGCAGGCGAAAGGCTATCCCGACGGCCTGTACGAGTCGGCGATGGCCGGCAAGCCGGTGTTATGCGTGGGCTGCCATGAGTCCAATGCGTACCAACTGGAAGCGGGCTTTCCGACCGGCGTGGCCGGTATCCCGCCGCTTACCCAAGTGATACACGGCCATCATGCCAGCCAGATCGACCCGGATAACGGCATGACGCTGGACGACATCAACAACCGGGACACCTGCTACCACTGCCACCCCGGTTCCGTCACCCAGTGCCTGCGCGGGGCGATGTCCGGGCCGGACTACCAGTGCCAGAGCTGCCACGGCAGAATGAGTCATGTCGGCAGCGCGAATCGTGCCGGCTGGCTTGACGAGCCGACCTGCCAGTCCTGCCATCACGACGGCAGGCGCGAGAGCGTCGGCGTCGATGGTCAGGGCCTGCCGCTGAGCTGGATCGACAGTCGCTTTGCGACCAACCAGGACGTGCCGGTCGCAGGGGCCAGGCTGTTCCGCTACAGCGCCGGGCACGGCGGGATGAAGTGCGAAGCCTGCCACGGCTCCACCCATGCCGAGTATCCCAGCCGGGAGGCGAACGACAACGTGCAGAGCATCGCCACCCAAGGGTATGCCGGGACGGTGACCGAATGCACGGCCTGCCACGACAATGTGCCGAATACCGTTACCGGCGGACCGCACGGCATGCACCCCATCGGCAACCGCTGGGTGGAGGATCACCATGACGTGGCGGAAAGCGCGAGCGCACGTGCCGATTGCGCCTATTGCCACGGGGCAGATTTCCGCGGCTCGCCGCTGAGCCGGGTCAAGGTCGCGAAGACCTTCGAGGATCACAGCTATGCTGCGGGAGACATGGTGGGCTGCTACGACTGCCACAACGGACCGACGGACGCCAGCCTGGCATCGAAGACCCTGTTTGCACAGGGCGGCGACTTGATGGCCGGCATCGGGAACTTTTTCGGTGAGCTGTTTGCGAGCGTGGCAGGCTATCTGAGCGAGATCGGCGACAAAATTTTCCAGGCCTGAATCCTGGCCTGAACTACAAGCTCGCATTCCTCAGGCGGAATGCGGGCTTGTTTCCTACTTCAGCGCCTGCTGGTATTCGTGCCGGAAGTGTCGGAACGAGCTGTCGAGCAACTGCACTACGCCGTTGACCAGATGGCAGCGGCCGCTGCCGGGCAGCATGCGGCACAGGGTTTCCAGCGTCTCCAGGTCCGCCGCGGTGCCGCGTCCGGTGTCGATGCGGTCGAGCAACCGGCTGATGGTCGCGGTGCCGGTCTTGCACGGGGGGCACTGGCCGCAGGAGGAGTGGGCGAAGAAGCGCGCATATTCGGCGACGCGCTTGACCATGCCGGTACCTTCCGAGACCACGATCATCGCGCCTGTCCCGAGGCTGCTGCCGCGCTCGCGCAGCGACTCGAAATCGAGGTTCACGTCCAGATCGTCCGGGGTCAGCAGCGTGTTGGACGGTCCGCCGGTGAACACCGCCTTCAGCGGTTTGCCGGACAGCAGGCCGCCACCGTGGACGAAGATCAGCTCGCGTAGCGTGGTGCCCATCGGCAGCTCGTACACACCGGGATGCAGCACGTCGCCGGAGAGCGAATACAGCTTGGTTCCGGTGCTCTTGCCTGTGCCCAGATCGCGGAACCACTGTGCGCCGTTGCGCACGATGGCGGGCACATGGGCCAGCGTCTCGATGTTGTTGATCAGCGTCGGGCAGCCGAAGATGCCGCGCTGCGCGGGGTAGGGCGGCTTGCCGCGCGGGAAGGGGAATTTCTCCCCGCCTTCCAGGCGGCCCTCGATCCATTCCATCGCCCCGGTTTCTTCGCCGCCGATGTAATGGGTGGAGCCGGGGATCAGTTCCATTTTGACCGGACGCCCTAGCGCATTGCTTGCCAGTTGAAGCAGTTCGCCGCCTTGCCATTGGGCGAGCGCGGCCTTCAGTGCGGCGAGCGAGCGCGACAGCTCTGGGTTGATGTAGAACACGATGCGGTCGATGCCGTTGGCGAGCGCCGTCAGCAGCGCGCCCTCGACGATCTGGTGCGGCGTCTCTTCCAGCAGCAGCCTGTCCTTGAACGTGCCGGGCTCGTCCTCGTTGCCGTTGCACACCAGGTATTTGTCCGGGTTCGGCGCTTCCTTCGCCACTGCTTCCCATTTGCGCCACACCGGGAAGCCGCTGCCGCCCAGGCCGCGCAGGTCGGCATCCTTCACGGCATCGAAGATCGCGGCGGGATTCGCAGCCGCGATGCGCAGCGCTTCGCCGCCGCCGGCCTCCCGCCAGCGCGCCATGTTTTCCCCGACGCGCTGGCGCGGGTGCAGCAGGTTGGTGTTCAGGACTTCCATATGCCTTTCCCGGCTGCGGTGTATTCGGGCATCAGCCGCGGGGCGCGCCGTTCCAGCGGCATGCCGGCCAGCGTCAGGGCGCGGCGCGCGCGGTTGACATGTTCGAGGGTGATCTTCTTGGGGCCGCGGTCATGCTCGGCCTGGGCGGCGGCGTGGCCCGCGCGGCGGCCGAAGCCGATGATGTCGAGCAGCGCGTTGCCCATGATGCGGTTGCGCCCGTGTATGCCGCCGGCGACTTCGCCCGCCGCATACAGCCCCGGCACGGTGGTTGCGCCGTCGACGTCGATGACCGCGCCGCCGTTCTGGTAGTGCAGCGTCGGATGCACGAGGATGGGTTCGCGGCGCGGGTCGATGCCCACGTGGCGGGTGCGGGTCAGCAGCTTGGGGAATTCCCGTTCGAGCAGACCGGGCTGGCTGCGCTCCAATCGCGGCGTGTCCAGCCACACCCCCACGCCGCCGCTGTCGGTGTGGATGCCGCGACCCTCGCGGCATTCGCGGATGATCGCGGCGCTGACGACGTCGCGCGGTTGCAGTTCGTCGACGAAGCGCTGTCCGTGGGCGTTCAGCAGCAGGGCGCCCGCGGCGCGCACGCCTTCGGTGACCAGCTTGCCGTACAGGTGCGCCGGGTGGACCAGTCCGGTGGGGTGGTACTGGAAGGAATCCAGTTCGCACAGCTTCGCACCCATGCGGTAGGCCAGCACCAGACCGTCGCCGGTGGCGCCGATGTGGTTGGAGGTGGGAAAGCCGTTCAGGTGCAAGCGGCCCAGGCCGCCGGTGGCGAGGATCACCGAGCGGGTGCGCACGATGCGCATGCTGCCGTCGGTCATCGAGCCCAGCACCGCGCCGACGCATTTCTGGCCGCGCTCGTTGGACAGCAGTTCGACCACGGGACTCTGTTCCCACACTTCGATGCCGGGATGCTGTTTCACCGCCTCGCGCAGTACGCGCATCATCTCCAGCCCGGTGTAGTCGCGGCAGTGCACGACGCGCGGCGCGCTGGTGCCGCCCGCCTTGCGGGTGTGCAGGTCGCCGCTGGGCGTCTGGTCGAACTGCATGCCCTGGTGGATCAGCCAGCGGATGACTTCGGGGCCGTCGCCGACCAGCGCCGCGACCAGCGCGGGATCTCCCGCGTGATGGCCGGCGCGCAGGGTGTCCTGCATGTGCTGCTGCGCGGTGTCGCTCGGCTCGATCGCGGCCTGGATGCCGCCTTCGGCCATCACCGTGTTGCTGTCGCCCAGGCGCAGCTTGGTGGCGAGCAGCACGCGCGCGCCGCGTTCGGCGGCGGCCAGCGCCGCGGCGCAGCCTGCGCCGCCCCCGCCGACCACCAGCACGTCGGTGTCGGTGACCTGCGCGCCGGCGAGGTCGGCCTCGTCGATGAAAGCCTCGGCCTGCAACAGGTCGGCCAGTTCGCGCTGGCAGTGCTCGCCCGCGTTCGGGCCGATGGCGAGCGTGGTCACGCTGCCGCGCAGATGGTCCGGGTGGAAGGTGTTCAGCAGCGAGTCCGGGTCGGCCAGCTCCGGCGGCGGCGCCAGTTCGGCGTCGGCCCGGTAGGCGGCCAAGGCCTCCTGCAGCGGCAGCCCGCGCTTCACGGCAGCTCCTTCTTGTCGGCCTGCTCCTGTTTGAGTTCCTCCAGCCTGTGGATCAGGTTGGGCGGGCGCAGGTGGAAATAGGCGGTGCTGCGGCGGCAGAACAGGCCGACATGGGCGGGCGCGATCTGCTCCGGGCAGGCGCTGTCGCACAGTTCGCACATCACGCATTCGAGGAAGAGTTCGCCGGCCTCCTTGTAGCGGCCCGCCGCGGCGAGCGCGACGCCTTCCTCGACCGAGATGCCCTTGGGACAGGACTTCACGCAGCCGTGGCAGTGGCGGCAGCGGCTGGCTTCGGGAAATATCTTGTGGAAGCGCGCCTGGATGTCCCAGCCGTCGGCGAGGTCGCCCATCTGGTACTGGTGCCTGGGCGTGCCGGGGGCGGGCAGGAACAGCGCGTCCATCCCCGGTTCGACGAAGGTTTCGCAGCCGAGCGCTACGCCGACCTCCTTGCCGCGCCGCACCAGGATGCGGCAGGAGCCGCATACGCCTTCGAGACAGCCCACGCCGGTGACGCGCGGCACGCCGCCCGCCCAGGCCGCCTCGATCACGGTCATCTGCGGCTCGGCGCGGACCGGGATGCCGTTGATCAGCAGCTCGATGGACTGGGTGTCCCGGGTTTGGGCGTCGCGGCTGGCTTCCGTCATCTGGAAATCAGGGGCGGGCGAGATCGATGATCTTGCGCAGGTCGTAGTCCGGGCTGCCGCCAACCTGCTTCACCAGCGCGGTCATGTTGTCGTCCAGCGTCGGGCGCAGCGTGCGGTACAGCAGGCCGACCGGGATGCGACCGTTGCTGTGCGCCATGTTCACGGCATGCATCGCGGCGTCGATGTCGCCGACGTCGTGGCTTTCCTGCACCTCTTCAGCCGTTTCCTTGAAGTACTTGGCGTCGTCGATGTTGTTGAAGGTCGGGCAGTGGCTCATCACGTTGATGAAGGAGAAGCCGCGGTGTTCCATGCCTTCCTTGATCAGTTGCGCGGTCATCTTCACGTTGGTGGCCAGCGTCTGGGCGACGAAGCTCGCGCCGTAGGTCAGCATGTACAACACCGGGTCCATCGGCTCCTCGACGCCGCCGTAGGGGGTGGTGTAGGCCTTCATCTTGCGCTGCGAGGTCGGCGACACCTGGCCCTTGGTCAGGCCGTAGATGCGGTTGTCCATCATCACGTAGGTCATGTTGATGTTCTTGCGCGCCAGGTGCGGCATGTGGCCGCCGCCGATGGAGAAGCCGTCGCCGTCGCCGCCGGTGACCAGAACCGCCAGATCGGGGCGCGCCAGTTGCACGCCGGTCGCCACGGGGCCCGCGCGGCCGTGCAGCGTGTGCATCTTGTACGAGCGCACGAAGTAGGGCAGGCGCGAGGAGCAGCCGATGCCGGAGATGTTCACCAGGTAGTTGGGGTCCACGCCCAGTTCGGCCAGCGCGCGGTAGATGGAAGTCAGCACGCCGTGGTCGCCGCAGCCCGGGCACCAGAATGGCTTGGCCTCGGTCTTGTATTCCTTGGGCAGCAGTTCGACCTTGTGCAGGTGGGTCTGTGCGGTACTCATTTCAGCATCTCCTTGGCGCGCGCGACGATCATGGCCGGCGTGAACGGCAGGCCGCCGCATATGGTGTAGGACTCGGGGCGCAGCGTTGTTTCCGCGCGCACGAAGTGGGCCAGCTGGCCGGTGAAGTTCACCTCGGGCAGCATCAGCTTGCGGCAGGAAGCGCCGAAGGCCTCGTATTGCTCGACCGGCATCGGCCACAGCAGCTTGGGATAGAAGCCCTTCACCGACAGGCCTTCGGCGCGCAGGCGCGCGACGGCTTCGCGCACCACGCCGATGGTGCTGCCCCAGGCGATGATGCCGAGGTCGGCCTCGCCCTCGCCGTCCACTTCGGTCGGCGCGACGTCGTTGACTACGTTGTCGAGCTTGCCGAAACGCTTGGACTGCATCGCCTCGTGATTGGCGGGGGAGTAGTTCGGCTGGCCGGTCTCGTCATGCTCCAGGCCGGTGGCGATATGCATGGCGCCCGGCGTGCCCGGGTCGGCCATCGGCGAGATGCCGTCGTCGGTCAACAGGTAACGCTTGTACTCGCCTTCGCCGTCCCAGCGCTTGCGATCCACCACCTTGTAGCTGGCGGGATCGGGATAGGAAACGGTCTGGGTGGAGAACGCCAGCGAGCCGTCGGACAGCAGGATCACCGGGCACTGGTATTTCTCGGCCAGGTTGAAGGCTTCCACGGTCAGCGAGATGCAGTCGGACACGCCTTCGACGGACAGCACGATGCGGCCGCAGTCGCCGTGCGAGCCGTGGATGGACAGGAACAGGTCGGACTGTTCGTGCTTGGTCGGCAGGCCGGTCGACGGGCCGCCGCGCTGCACGTTCGCCACCACGCAGGGGGTTTCGCTCATGAAGGACATGCCCAGCATTTCGCTCATCAGCGCCAGTCCCGGGCCGGAGGTTGCGGTCATCGCCTTCTTGCCGGCATAGGATGCGCCGACGACCTGGGCGATCGAGGCGATTTCATCTTCGGCCTGGATCAGCGTGCCGCCGCGCTTGGGCAGGTGGCGCGCCACGTAGCGGGCGATCTCGGTGGCCGGGGTGATCGGGTAGGCAGCGAAGAAGTCCAGGCCGGCGATCAGCGAGCCCAGGCCGACGGCATCGTTGCCGGAGAGCACGACCACGTCGCGCTTCTCGCCCTTGGGCTCTTCGAGACGCCAGGAGTCGGTCTTGGTCAGCGCGGCGGCCAGTTCGCGGCCCTTGGCGAAGGCGTTCAGGTTGCTTTCCAGTACCGTGTCGCCCTTCTTGGCGAACTTGGCAGTCAGCGTCTCGATCAGCGCCTTTTCCGGGATGTTGAACAGTTGCGACAGCGCGCCCATCGCCACCATGTTCTTGGCCTTGATGCTGCCCAGGTCCTTGGCGGTCTGGGTCATCGGGATGGCATAGGCATGCACGCCTTCCGGGATTTCGGGTTCGAAGTCGCCGCCGGGGCCGTCGTAGACGAAGGCGGTGCCGGGATGCAGCAGGTGGCGGTTCAGGTCGTAGGCCTGGCCGTTGAAGGCGCACAGCACGTCGAAAGTGTCGCCCTGGCAGAACAGCTGCGAGGCGCTCGCACGTGTCTGGTACATCGCATAGCCGCCCTTGATCTCGGCAGGGAAGGTCTTGAAGGTGTAGACCTCCAGTCCGGCGCGCGCGCAGGCCTGAGTGACGAAGTCGCCGGTGGAGATGATGCCTTCTCCGCCTTCGCCGGCGATGCGGATAATCAAATCGTTCTTGTCCAAAATCTAACCCCTGTGTTGACGCTGCAAAAAAGTCGACCGGTCCGGCGGCGGGAAATTCGCCTGTATGCTGGTTCTGTAGGCTGCATACCCGGACGCGCTTGCCAGCCGGCCCGAGCCCCGCAGGGAGGCGCGGCGATCCGGAAGGACGACGAAGTGAATGAGGGTATTCCTGATGTGAGCCTGACAGCCGGCCGCGGATTTTAATGGATTAGCGGTCCCGGCTCAACCCGATTGCAAGTCCGGGCATTGGTCGATTGCCGATGCGCGGCGGCGTTCCGCGGCGGCTACAGCAGGTGCTTCACGAGCTCGCGCTCCTCCAGCAGTTCGCGGTAACTTGCTTCCATGTGCCTGCGACCCGGCTCGCTGATCGCGAGGTGCTGCACGATCTGGTAATCGCCATTCTTGCAGCGCACCGGGAAGCCGTAGATCACGCCTTCCGGTATGCCGTAGCTGCCGTCCGAGGGCACACTCATGGTTACCCAGTTGTTGTGGTGGGCGCCCAGCACCCAGTCGTGCATGTGCGCGACCGCCGCGTTGGCCGCGCTCGCCGCGCTGGACAGGCCGCGCGCTTCGATGACTGCGGAGCCGCGCTTCTGCACGGTGGGGATGAATTCGCTTTCCACCCAGCCCTGGTCGGGCAGCAGGTCGCGCACCGGGATGCCGCGGATCTGGGCGTGGTCGAGGTCGGGATACTGCGTGCCGGAATGGTTGCCCCAGACGATCATGCGCTTGATGTCGCGCACCGGCTGGAACAGTTTCTTCGCGACCTGGATCAGGGCGCGGTTGTGGTCCAGGCGCATCATCGCGCTGAAGTTCTTCGGCGCAAGGTCGGGCGCGTTCCTCATCGCGATCAGCGCGTTGGTGTTGGCGGGGTTGCCCACCACCAGTACTTTGACGTGGCGGGCGGCGACATCGTTCAGTACCCGGCCCTGCGCGGAGAAGATAGCGCCGTTGGCTTCGAGCAGGTCCTTGCGCTCCATGCCTTTGCCGCGCGGTCGGGCGCCGACCAGCATGGCGATCTCGGCGTCCCTGAAGGCGACCTTGGGGTCGTCGGTGACGATGACCTGCTGCAGCAGCGGGAAGGCGCAGTCCTCCAGTTCCATCATCACGCCGCGCAGCATCTGTTGCGCCTGCGGCAGGTCCAGCAGCTGCAGGATGACGGGCTGGTCCTCGCCCAGCATGTCGCCGTTGGCGATGCGGAACAGGATGGCATAGCCGATCTGGCCGGCGGCGCCGGTGACGGTTACGCGTATCGGTGCTTTCATTCATGACTCCTGCGCATTGAGTGAGGCCGCATTCTGCCAGCTATGGGCGTATCGGCAAAGAGAGGCTGCGCCCGGCGCTATGGAATGGGTTACAATCCGGGTGTAAATTGAACGGTGCTGCAACGACCCGTCATGTCACTCGAAGCCCCATCATCCGGCATTTCCTCGCGCGATCAGTTGTTGATGCTGCTCGAAACGCTGACCCGCCAGCGCGACACTCATCTGGTTCGACAGAGCGCGATGCAATCCCTGCTGACGCTGATCCGTCCGCAACGCATCAGGCTTTACGACGTGCTCAAGAGAGGCGAGAAGTTCAGCGTCGTCCTCGCGGCATGGAGCGAAGGCGAGGCGCTGCATTTTGTCGAATCGCCCTTGTCGGAGGACCGGTTCGAGCCGGTCGCGGCCGATACCTTGCTGGCCAAGTCCATCGCCGAGGGCAGCGGCAGTTTTTGCGACATTCGGGACGGCGGCTACGAATGCTGCATCCCGGTCCAGATGGACGATGAGCCGGTGTCCGTGTTCGAGATACGAGGTAACCAGCCTTTCGACGACGCGACCGTCGCGATGGCGACGGGCATGATCTCGGTTTACCGCAATTACCTGGCGTTGCTGGAGGACAGTCAGCGCGACACGCTCACCGGTTTGCTGAACCGCAAGACTTTCGATGCGGGCTTCGCGGTATTCCTGAGTTCCGCCATTCATATCGACGAATCCCCGCAGGGCGACCGCCGTTCCCACAAGGAGGGCAGCCACTGGCTGGCGGTGATGGACATCGACCACTTCAAGCGGGTCAACGATACCTTCGGCCACCTATATGGCGACGAGGTGCTGATCCTGATGGCCAACCTGATGCGCGGTTCGTTTCGCCAGGCGGATCGGCTGTATCGGTTCGGCGGGGAGGAGTTCATCGTGCTGATGCGGGACATCGATTTCGCCGATGCCAAGAAGAAGCTGGACGACTTCAGGGAGACGGTCGCCAAACATGTCTTTCCCCAGGTCGGCCAGGTCACCATCTCCATCGGCTTCACCTCGGTCGTGGCGACTTCAACCCCGGCGATGGTGCTGGGCGAGGCGGACGAAGCGCTGTATTACGCCAAGGGGCACGGCCGTAACCAGGTGAGATGTTATGGCGAACTGGTGGAACAGCGTCTGCTGGCGCCGAAAACGGTGCACACCGAGGCGGACTTCTTCTGACCGGCGAATGTCAGGCCTGCCGGCTCGGCACGCTGATCAGCAAAGAGCGCTCCCCGAACGACGCCACTCCAAGACTGTTGATTGCGGCAATGCACGCCTGCGGGCTGTCCATAGTGACCAGGATGATCCTGCTGTCATCCGCAGGCAGGTCGAGAATCTTCAGGCCGTCTAGTTTTCCGAAGGCCGACAGGCGCTCCGAAACGATTTCCTGTATGCGTTTTTCGTCGGTCAGGCCGTCGAGTTCCAGCAGCAATTGCTTCATCACGGTTGTCTCAATCGACCGGAGGGTGGATGTCCGACAGCATGCCCACGTAGCGTTCGATCAGTTCGCGGGTGTGGGCCGATACGCCCAGCTCGACGCTGCGACGATCCGAGTTGCAGCGGGTGCGGGTGAGCGTGCCGTTCTGGACCAGTGAGCAGATGCGGCGCTGCAGCGTGGCCGGAGATGTGATGTTCAGCAGCATCAGCCCCTTGAGGGTGAGCGGGGTGCCGTTTTCCTGATGGAAGCCGACCTCGATGACGATGTCGAAATCTTCGTGGGTGCGCAGGTGCGGCAGGTGAAGCTTCTCGAACATCCTGATTGTTTTTAGTTTTTTGAATGCAGTCATGGATATGGATTCTGCTTGAGTTTGATGGTTGCAGCAAAGCCGGATCGCATCGCATTTTGATAAGTATGGAATTTTTCTACTTTCAGGACAATCGGTTAGATTGCGTATTGCAGTGCGCTGCAGATGGTGCTTGCATGTCGGTTGCTGTGCGCCGCTACGCGGAACATGCGTCGCGCTATCGGTGTAATATCCCGCCTGTCTCCACAGCTTGGCCGCGACCATGAGAAAAGAACGCCCCAAACACCTCGCGCTGCACCGGATCAAGCTGCCGCTGCCCGGCGTTGTGTCTATCCTGCACCGGATCAGCGGTGTGATGCTGTTCCTTTCCCTGCCGTTGCTGCTGCTGATGTTCCAGTACAGCCTGTCCTCGATCGAAACCCATACCCGTTTGCTGGAACTGCTGGCGCATCCGCTGGCCAAGCTGGCGCTGACCGGCCTGCTGTGGGCCTTCCTCCATCATTTCTGCGCGGGCCTCCGCTACCTGGCGATCGACCTGCATTACGTGACCACTCTCGGCCAGGCGCGCGCCAGCAGCAAGGCCGTGCTGGCGGCGAGTCTGGCGCTGACCGTCCTGTTGGGAGCGAAGCTATGGTGAACCGTGTCGTCGTCGGCGCGCATTACGGTCTGCGCGACTGGCTGATCCAGCGTGTCACCGCGGCGGTGATGGCGGTGTATTGCGTGGCGCTGGCCGGCTGGCTGCTGTGGCAGCCTTACCTGGGTTACGACGTCTGGACCGGGTTGTTCTCCAGCCAGTGGATGCGCATCTGCACGCTGCTGTTCCTGCTGAGCCTGTACTGGCATGCCTGGATAGGCGTGCGCGACGTGGTGATGGATTATGTGAAACCGGCCGGTATCCGCCTGCTGATCCATGTGCTGGCGATCCTGGCGCTGGCTTTCTATTCGATCTGGTCAGTGCAAATTCTTTGGGGCATGTGATGACAATGGCGAAACGGACTTTCGACGTGGTGGTGGTCGGGGCCGGCGGTTCCGGCATGCGCGCGGCGCTGCATCTGGCGCAGGCCGGGCTGAAGGTTGCGGTGCTGTCCAAGGTGTTCCCGACGCGCTCGCACACCGTCGCGGCGCAGGGCGGCATCGCCGCGTCGCTGGGCAATGTCAAGGAGGACAACTGGCACTGGCATATGTACGACACGGTCAAGGGCTCCGACTACCTCGGCGATCAGGACGCGATCGAATACATGTGCCGTGCGGCGCCCGAGGTGGTGTACGAGCTGGAGCATTTCGGCATGCCGTTCGACCGGCTGGATTCCGGCAAGATCTACCAGCGCCCCTTCGGCGGCCACATGCAGGACTACGGCAAGACGCCGGTGGACAGGGCCTGCGCCGCCGCCGACCGCACCGGCCACGCGCTGCTGCACACGCTGTACCAGCAGAACGTCAAGGCCAACACGCATTTTTTCATCGAGTGGATGGCGCTGGACCTGATCCGCGACGAGGACGGCGACGTGCTCGGCGTGACCGCGCTGGAGATCGAGACCGGCGAGACCATGATCTTCCAGGCGCGTGCGACGCTGCTGGCGACCGGAGGTGCGGGGCGCATCTTCGCCTCCAGCACCAACGCCTACATCAACACCGGCGACGGACTGGGCATGGCGGCACGCGCGGGCCTTCCGCTGGAGGACATGGAGTTCTTCCAGTTCCACCCGACCGGCGTTTACGGCGCGGGTGTGCTGATTTCCGAGGGCGTGCGCGGCGAGGGTGGCTACCTGCTGAACAAGCACGGCGAACGCTTCATGCCGAAATACGCGCCGACCGCGAAGGATCTGGCCAGCCGCGACGTGGTGTCGCGCGCGATCACCGTGGAGATCAACGAGGGGCGCGGCTGCGGTCCGCACGGCGACCACATCCTGCTGAAGCTGGATCATCTCGGCGACGACGTGATCAAACAGCGTCTGCCGGGCATACGCGAGATCGCGCTGAAGTTCGCCCATGTCGATCCGGCGAAAGATCCCATCCCCATCGTGCCGACAGCTCACTACATGATGGGCGGCATCCCGACCAATTACCGCGGGCAGGTGGTCGCGCCCTACAAGGGCGGATCGGACGAGGTGGTGCATGGTCTGTACGCGGCGGGCGAATGCGCCTGCGTGTCGGTGCACGGCGCGAACCGGTTGGGCTGCAATTCGCTGCTGGACCTGCTGGTGTTCGGTCGCGCAGCGGCCAGGCAGATCGTCGAGGATCTGCAGCATCACCCCCACCCCAAGCCGCTGCCCGCTGACGCCGCCGAACGCCCGCAGGCGCGGCTGGACCGGCTGGAAAACCAGAAGAACGGCGAAAGCGTCGCCGAGGTGGGCGACGCGATGCGCCAGGTGATGCAGAAGCATTGCGGCGTGTTCCGCTTTCCCGGCCTGCTGGCCGAGGGCGTGGAGCAGATCAGGCAGGTCGCCGAGCGCGTCGCGCAGACCGAAATCGGCGACAAGAGCCGGGTGTTCAATACCGCGCGCATCGAGGCGCTGGAGCTGGATAACCTGATCGAGGTCGCGCAGGCGACGATGGTTTCGGCCGCGGCGCGCACCGAGAGCCGCGGCGCGCATGCGCGCGACGACTACCCGAATCGCGACGACGCGAACTGGCTGAAACACAGCCTGTATTTCCGCGAAGGCGAGCGGCTGGACTACAAGCCGGTGCGCCTGAAGCCGCTGACCGTGGAATCGTTCCCGCTTAAGCCGCGGGTTTATTAGGAGCGGCGAAATGAGATTCAAGATATATCGCTACAACCCCGAGACCGATGCCGCGCCGTACATGCAGGATTACGAGTTGCAGTCCGAGTCGGCCGGCAAGATGCTGCTGGACGCGCTGCTGCTGCTGAAGGAGCAGGACGACAGTCTGGGGCTGCGCAAGTCCTGCCGTGAGGGAGTGTGCGGGTCCGACGCGATGAACATCAACGGCCGCAACGGGCTGGCCTGCATCACGCCGTTGGCGAGCCTGGGCGACGTGGTCACGCTGCGGCCGCTGCCGGGGCTGCCGGTGATACGCGACCTGATCGTGGACATGACGCAGTTCTTCAACCAGTACCGTTCGATCAAACCCTTCCTGATCAACAACGATCCGCCGCCGGAGACCGAGCGGCTGCAGTCGCCGGCGCAGCGCGCGCACCTGAACGGCCTGTACGAATGCATCCTGTGCGGCTGCTGTTCGACCGCCTGCCCGTCGTTCTGGTGGAATCCGGACAAGTTCGTCGGCCCGGCCGGCCTGCTGCAGGCCTACCGCTTCCTCGCCGACAGCCGCGACCAGGCGACCGCCGAGCGGCTGGACGATCTCGAAGACCCGTACCGGCTGTTCCGCTGCCACACCATCATGAACTGTGTCGATGTCTGTCCGAAGGAGCTGAACCCGACCGAGGCCATCGGCAACATCAAGGACATGATGGTCAAGCGCATCGTATGAAGGAACTGGAGCGCATCCGCTGGCGCTGCCGGCGCGGGCTGCTGGAGCTGGACATCGTGCTGGGACGTTTTGTCGAGCGCCATTACGCGATGTTGGGCGAGGCCGAGCGCAATGCCTTCGAGGCGCTGCTGGACATGCCCGACACTCCGCTCTGGGATATGATTGCGGGCAGGGTGGGGCGAGGAGTTTACGAGGCGCTGCCGGGCGACCAGCAGGTATTGCTGGAGAAAATAAGGGCGAGTTGAGCGCCCCAACGGGAAGAGGAGCATGGGATGGAGAAGCAACGACTGGCAACACTGACACTGGACGACGGACGCACCATCGAGTTGCCTATCCTGTCCGGCACGCTGGGGCCGGATGTGGTGGACATGCGCAACCTGAGCAAACTCGGCGTATTCACTTACGATCCGGCATTTTTTGCCACGGCCAGCTGCACTTCGGCCATCACTTTCATCGACGGCGATGCCGGGCTGCTGTATTACCGCGGTTATCCGATCGAGCAACTGGCGGAGAAATCCGACTTCCTGGAGGTGAGCTACCTGCTGCTGTACGGCGAGCTGCCGACGGCCGAGCAGAAAGCCGAGTTCCAACACATTGTCACCCACCACACGATGGTGCACGACCAGTTGGCGCGTTTTTTCAACGGTTTCCGCCGCGACGCTCATCCGATGGCGGTGATGGTCGGGGTGGTCGGGGCATTGTCGGCCTTCTATCACGATTCGATGGACATCGGCATTCCGAAGCATCGCGAGATTTCCGCCCATCGCCTGCTGTCCAAGGTGCCGACCATCGCCGCGATGGCCTACAAGTACAACATCGGCGAGCCGTTCATGTACCCGAAGAACAAGTTCGGCTATGTCGAGAATTTCCTCTACATGATGTTCGGCACGCCCTGCGAGGACTATGTGCCCAATCCCGTGCTGGTGCGTGCGCTGGAGCGAATTTTCATCCTGCATGCCGACCATGAGCAGAACGCCTCGACCTCGACGGTGCGGCTGGCCGGATCGAGCGGTGCCAACCCGTTTGCCTGCGTCGCCTCCGGCATCGCGGCGCTGTGGGGGCCGGCCCACGGCGGCGCGAACGAGGCGGCGCTGAAGATGCTGGAGGAGATCGGCGACGTGTCTCGCGTCGCGGAGTACGTGCAGGGCGTGAAAGACAAGAAATACCGGCTGATGGGTTTCGGCCACCGCGTCTACAAGAACATGGACCCGCGCGCGAGCATGATGCGCCAGACTTGCTATGAGGTGCTCAAGGAGCTGAAGCTGGAGAACAACCGGCTGTTCGAGCTGGCGATGGAACTGGAGCGCACCGCGCTTTCCGATCCCTATTTCATCGAGCGCAAGCTCTATCCCAACGTGGATTTCTACTCCGGCATCGTGTTGCGCGCGATCGGCATCCCGACCAACATGTTCACGGTGATCTTCGCCGTGGCGCGCACCAGCGGCTGGATCTCGCAGTGGAACGAAATGATGAGCGACGCCGAGCACAAGATCGGCCGTCCGCGCCAGTTGTATCGCGGCGAGACGTTGCGCGACTTCGTGCCCATATCCCAGCGCGGGTAGCGGCCATGACGGCCCCGGACAAGAATTATCTGCGCCTCATGCAGGAGACTTCGCTGCTGTTCGGCGGCAACAACGTGTTCGTCGAGGGGCTGTACGAGGATTTCCTGCGCAACCCGGCCAGCGTGCCGGTCGAGTGGCGGGAGTATTTCGGAAAGCTGATGGCCGGCGCCGAGACCCCGGATGTCGCCCATAGCCAGATCCAGCGCAGCTTCGCTTCCCTGCAGCGCACCGCGGCATTGTCCTGCGACGTGCCGGTGGATGCGATGCGCAAGCAGGCTGCTGTGCTGCAACTGATCAATGCCCATCGCTTCCTCGGCGTGCGCGTCGCCGATCTCGATCCGCTTGCCCGCCACGCCAAGCCGCAGATCGCCGAGCTGGATCCGGTCTATTACGATCTGGGCGAGGCCGACATGCAGGCCTCGTTCAATACCGGCTCCCTCGTCGGCGGAATGCGGATGACGCTGGCGGAAATCCTGCAGCGGCTGCGCCGGGTCTACTGCGGCAGCGTCGGCGCCGAATACATGTACATCAGCAGCGTCGCGCAGAAACGCTGGATACAGGGACGACTGGAAGGCCCGGAAGGCGAGCCGAAATTCCCGGACGAGACGAAGAAGCGCATCCTGGAACGGCTGACTGCGGCCGAAGGGCTGGAGCGCTACCTGCACACCAAGTACGTCGGGCAGAAGCGCTTTTCGCTGGAAGGCGGCGAGACGCTGATCCCGCTGCTGCATCACCTGCTGCAGCGCGCCAGCAAGCAGGGGATCAGGGAGGCGGTCATCGGCATGGCGCACCGCGGTCGGCTCAACGTGCTGGTCAACACGCTGGGCAAGCTGCCCAAACTGCTGTTCGCCGAGTTCGAGGGCATACACCACGAGCACCTGACTTCCGGCGACGTCAAATACCATCAGGGATTTTCTTCCGACATCGCCACGCCGGACGGCCCCCTGCATGTCGCGCTGGCGTTCAATCCGTCCCACCTGGAGATCGTCAATCCGGTGGTCGAGGGATCGGTGCGTGCGCGCCAGCACAGGCGCGGCGATCACACCGGCAGGCTGGTGATGCCGGTTTTGATACACGGCGATGCCGCCTTCGCCGGGCAGGGCGTCAACCAGGAGACGTTCAATCTGTCGCAGACCCGCGGCTATCGCACCGGCGGCACGGTGCACATCGTCATCAACAACCAGATCGGCTTTACCACCTCGGACGCGCGCGACACGCGCTCGTCGCTGTATTGCACCGACGTCGCAAAGATGGTCGAGGCCCCGATCTTCCACGTCAACGGCGACGACCCGGAAGCCGTGCTGATGGTGACCGAACTGGCGCTGGACTATCGCCAGCATTTCGGCAAGGACGTCGTGATCGACATGGTGTGCTTCCGCAAGCTCGGCCACAACGAGCAGGACGAGCCCTTGGTCACCCAGCCGTTCATGTATCGCTACATCAACAAGCATCCCGGCACGCGTGCGCTGTACGCGCAGCGGCTGGTTGAGCAGGGCGTGGTCGCTGCGGACGAACCGGACGGTATGGTCGCCTCCTATCGCCAGGCGATGGACGAAGGGCGCGATCCGCTGCAACTGGCGCTGACCGTAGAGAATCGCGAGAACAGCGTGAGTTGGGAGAGGTTCAAGCCAGACCGCCCCTGGAACATGGCGGTGGACACCGCCGTGCCGCGCGAGCGCTTGCAGCAACTGGCGCAACGCCTGACTGCGGTGCCGGAAGGAATAAAACTGCACTCCCGCGTCGAGAAGATCGTCTCCGACCGTGTTGCGATGGGTGCGGGAGAACTGCCGCTGGACTGGGGCATGGCGGAGAATCTCGCTTATGCCAGCCTGGTGACCGACGGCTATCCGGTGCGGCTGTCCGGCGAGGACTGCGAGCGCGGCACCTTCTTCCATCGCCATGCGGTGTGGCACGACCAGAACCGCACCCAGTGGGATCAGGGTGTGTACTCGCCCCTGCAGAACATCGCGCCCGGTCAGGCCGACTTCATGGTCATCAATTCCATTTTGTCCGAGGAGGCGGTGCTGGGTTTCGAGTACGGCTACGCGACAGGCGAACCGAATACGCTGACGGTGTGGGAGGCGCAGTTCGGCGATTTCGCCAACGGCGCGCAGGTGGTGATCGACCAGTTCATTGCCTCGGGCGAAGCCAAGTGGGGGCGGCTGTGCGGCCTGACGATGCTGCTGCCGCACGGCTACGAGGGACAGGGGCCGGAGCACTCGTCCGGGCGTATCGAGCGCTACCTGCAACTGTGCGCGGACTACAACATCCAGGTGTGCGTGCCATCCAATGCGGCGCAGATGTTCCACCTGTTGCGCCGCCAGATGCTGCGTCCGACCCGGAAGCCGCTGATCGTGTTCACACCCAAGAGCCTGCTGCGCAGCAAGGATGCCTCGTCGCCGCTGGATGCCCTGGCGCAGGGCCGGTTCCAGCCGGTGATACCGGAAACCTATGTGCTTGAGGCGGCAGGGGTGCGCCGCATCGTTGCCTGCAGCGGCAAGGTGTATTACGACCTGCTGAAGTCCAGGGGCGAACGCGGCATCGCCGACACGGCGATCATCCGCATCGAGCAGCTCTACCCCTTTCCGCACGACGATTTCGCCGCGCAGATCGCGGCCTATCCGGAGGCGACCGAACTGGTGTGGTGCCAGGAGGAGCCGGGCAACCAGGGCGCATGGCACCGCATCCAGCATTATTTGTTGCGCCACATGCGCCCGAACATGAAACTGGGCTATGCGCTGCGGCCTTCCTCCGCGTCGCCGGCGGCGGGCTATCTCGCGCTGCACCACGAACAGCAGAAGGCGGTGATCGACGCCGCGTTCCGTCCCGACCTGAGCGTCACGAACAATCCAGGAGCACATCGCCATGAGCATAGTTGAAGTCAAAGTCCCGCAACTGTCCGAATCCGTTTCCGAGGCGACGCTGCTGGCCTGGCACAAGCAGGTCGGCGAGGCGGTCGCCGAGGGCGAGAACCTGATCGACATCGAGACCGACAAGGTGGTGATGGAACTGCCGGCGATCAAGGGCGGCGTGCTGGCCAAGGTGCTCAAGAAGGACGGTGAGAAAGTGGTGAGCGGCGAGGTCATCGCGCAGATCGACACCGAGGCTGCCGCAGCGGTCGCCGTATCCGCCGCTGCGGCGCCGGCAGCAGTTGCGGCCACGCCGTCGGCGCGCAAGCTCGCGCATGCGCACGATCTCGACGCCAGCCGGCTGCAGGGCAGCGGCAAGCATGGGCTGGTGACGAAGGAAGATGTGATGAGTGCGGTGCAGCCGGTTGCAGAGCAGCAGGCCGAGCCCCAAGCTGCGCCGCTCCTTGCACCCTCCGGCAATCGACCCGAACAGCGCGTGCCGATGACCCGCATCCGCCAGCGCATCGCCGAGCGCTTGCTGCAATCGCAGGCCAATGCGGCGATCCTGACCACCTTCAACGAGGTGAACATGCAGCCGGTGATCGATCTGCGCAACCGGTACAAGGACGCGTTCGAGAAGAAGCACGGCGTGAAGCTGGGATTCTCCTCGTTCTTCGTCAAGGCGGCGGTGCTGGCGTTGCAGAAGTTCCCCATCGTCAACGCGTCGGTCGACGGCACTGACATCATCTACCACGGCTACTTCGACATCGGCGTGGCGATCGGCAGTGAGCGCGGCCTGGTTGTGCCCATCATCCGCGATGCGGACCAGTTGTCCTTCGCCGACATCGAGAAACGCATCGCCGACTTCGCCGCGCGCGCCAAGGACGGCAAGCTCGGCATGGAAGAACTCTCCGGCGGCACCTTCTCCATTACCAACGGCGGCGTGTTCGGTTCCATGCTCTCCACGCCCATCATCAATCCGCCGCAAGCCGCCATTCTCGGCATCCACGCGACCAAGGACAGGCCGGTCGCGGAGAACGGCCAGGTCGTGATCCGCCCGATGAACTATCTCGCGCTGTCCTACGACCACCGCATCATCGACGGACGCGAGGCGGTGCAGTTCCTCGTGACGATCAAGGAAGCGCTGGAGTATCCGGGCCGGGTGCTGCTGGACCTCTGATGAGCGTTTTCCGCGCCTATCGCATCTTCGAGGAAAACGGCAAATCGCAGGGGCGTTTCGTCGAGCTGTCGCTCGCCGATCTCGATCCCGGCGAGGTCGTGATCCGCGCGCATTATTCCGGCGTGAACTACAAGGACGCGCTCGCCGCGACCGGTGCGGGCAGGGTGGTGCGGCGCTTTCCCTGCGTCGGCGGGGTGGATGTGTCGGGCGTGGTCGAGAGTTCTTCGGATGCGCGGTTCCAGGCCGGTGACGAAGTGCTGGTCACCGGCTACGGCATGGGCGTGGACCACGATGGAGGCTATGCCGAATTCGTGCGCGTGCCCGCCGAATGGGTGGTGCCGCTGCCGCAGGGGCTGTCGATGTTCGATGCGATGGCGCTGGGCACGGCCGGTTTCACTGCGGCGCTGGCGATCCACAGGCTGGAACAGAACGAGCTCGCGCCGGGCAAGGGCAGGGTGATCGTCACCGGGGCGACTGGAGGGGTCGGCAGCCTCGCGGTGCAGATGCTGGCGCAGCTCGGTTATCGGGTTGTGGCAATGACCGGCAAGGCGGGTGAGCACGATTACCTGAAATCGCTGGGCGCGAGCGAGATACTGTCGCGCGACGAGATCGATCTGCACAGCGGACGCGCACTGGAAAAGGGGCTGTGGGCCGGCGCGCTGGACTCGGTGGGCGGCGACACGCTGGCCTGGCTGACGCGCAGCATGCAGCAGGATGGCGCGATCGCCAGCTTCGGCAATGCCGGCGGCGTCGAGCTGCACACCACCGTGTTCCCCTTCATCCTGCGCGGCGTGAAGCTGCTGGGCGTGGATTCCGCGGCGACCGCGATGCCGTTGCGTCGCGAGATATGGCGGCGTCTGGCGGGAGACCCCACTTCGACAGGCTTAGGACAGGCTTCGACAGGGCTCAGGACGGGCTTGCGTCCCGCCGCGCTGGGGCGGGTGGCGCATGTCATCCCCTTCACTGATCTGCCCGGTGCCTTCCCCTTGTTGCTGCGGGGCGGAATGCGGGGCCGCTATGTGGTGGACATCGCGGGAACGCGCTGAACCGGCAGCGCGGGTATAATTCCCCGTTGGCTCCATGCCATGGGACGGCGCAATGACGCAAAACGAAAAGCAGCACCTGTCTAAGCAACTCTATGTGAGGCTGGCCTGGCTTACCCTGCTGGTCGGTCTGCTGATCGGTTTTGCTGCCGCGCTGTACGAGACTTTCGGCCACTATGCCGCCGAGAAGGAAGGGCGGGCCAGCGAGATTTCCTATCTGCTCAACGCCAGCTTCCAAACCGCCACCCGCGCCGTCGCTACCGGCGACAGGGCGCTGGCCGGGGAGGTGACCCACGGCATCCTAGCCTTGCCGTCGGTCTATCGCGTCGCCATCACCGACTCGCGCGGTGAGGTGCTGAGCGAGGTCGGTCGCGGCAGGTTCGAGCCGGGATGGCTGGCCCGGCGCCTGTTCGAGCGGGAACCGGATTTCCGCGTCGCGCTGGGGGCAGGTCATGCGGATGGCGAGCTCTATGTCGCCGTCGATCGCGAGATGATCGCCCAGGAAGTCTGGGGGCATTTTCTGGAAACGCTGATGGACGAGTCGCTGCACAGTGTGATGATTGCGCTGATGCTGTCGCTGGTGTTCTACCTGATCGTGACGCGCCCGCTGTCGCAGCTCTCCGCGAAGCTGCGCCGCATGCACCCCGGCGACATGACCAGTGTCAGCCTGGAGGTGCCGGTCGGGCATGAGCGGGACGAGATCGGGCTGGTCGTGAGTACGTTGAACCAGTTGATCGCCGAACTGCGCTATTCCGAAGATGTGCTCCGCTCCGATGCGGAAAAGCTGCGCCTGCACGCCGGCATTTTCCGGAACAGCCACGACTCCATCGCGATCACCGATGCCAACGGCAATATCGAGTCGGTCAACCCTGCCTTTACCGTTATCACCGGCTACTCCGCAGATGAAGTGATCGGCAAGAATCCGCGTATCCTGCAGTCCGGGCGGCAGGGACGGGATTTCTACGAGGCGATGTGGGCGAGCCTGCTCAGGAACGGTTACTGGAGCGGCGAGGTGTGGAACCGGCGCAAGGATGGCGGATTCTATGCCGGCTGGCTGTCGATCAGCGCGCTGCGCGATGCGGACGGCAAGATCGAGCATTTCATCGGCGTCACCAGCGACAACACCGAATACAAGGCGGCGCAGGAGCGGATCAGGCAGATGGCGTTCTACGACCAGTTGACCGGGTTGCCGAACCGCAGTCTGTTGCGCGACCGCGTGGATCGGCTGTTCGCGCAGATGCGCCGCGAGGAGAGTTCCTTCGCGATCATGTTTATCGATCTCGACAACTTCAAGCGGGTCAACGATTCGCTCGGACACCATGTCGGCGACCTGTTGCTCAAGGAGGTGGCGAATCGCCTGAGTTCCTGCGTGCGCGAGGTCGACACCGTGTCGCGCCAGGGCGGGGACGAATTCGTCGTGTTGCTGCCCGAATGCGACAGCGACTGTGCGCAGGGCATCGCAGTGCGGATACTGGAGAGCCTGTCTGTTCCACACGAACTGGACGGGCATGAGGTTGTCGCCACGCCCAGCATAGGGATCGGCATGTTTCCGCGGGATGCGAGGGATTTCGAGACGCTGACCAAGCATGCGGACACCGCGTTGTATCGTGTCAAGGAGAACGGTCGGGCCGGTTTCCAGTTCTTCATGCCGGAGATGAATGTCGCCGCGCACAAGCGGCTTGAGCTGGAAAGCCAGTTGCGCAAGGCGGTCGAGAACGGCGGATTTGCGCTGCATTTCCAGCCGCAACTGGATCGGCAGCACGGAAGGATCGTCGGCATGGAGGCGCTGATCCGCTGGCAGGATCCGCTGTTGGGAAATGTGCCGCCGGACGAATTCATCCCGGTCGCGGAAGAAAACGGCCTGATCGTGCCTATCGGAGCATGGGTGCTTCGGGAAGCCTGTGCGCAGAACAAGCGCTGGCAGGAGGCGGGCCTGCCGGCCGTGCCGGTCTCGGTCAACGTTTCCGCGGTGCAGATACAGCAGGCGGATTTCGCCAAGGTCGTGGCCGATGTGCTCGACAGTACTGGCCTGTCGCCCGAGTTCCTCGGTCTGGAATTGACCGAGCGGGTGGTGATGGCGGATGTGGAGCAGTCGGTGCAGGTCATGCGGGAGCTGGATAAGCTTGGGGTCAGCCTGTCCATCGACGATTTCGGCACCGGCTATTCCAGTCTGGCTTACCTCAAGCGCTTCCCGCTCAAGGCGATCAAGATCGACAAATCGTTCGTGCGGGATATCGAGGTCAATGAGGACGATCGCTCCATCGCCAGGTCCATCATCCTTCTGGCGCACGGCCTCAATGTGTCGGTCGTGGCGGAAGGGGTCGAGAATGCGCAGCAACTCGATATCCTGAGGGAGCAAGGCTGCGATACCCTGCAGGGCTACCATTTATCGCACCCGCTGGGGACAGAGGCGTTTGCGGCATATATTCTCAATGCGCGCGGGCAATTGGGGGCTGCCACCGCTCCGGGCTGAAAGCGCTGGAGTGATGTTATAATTCGCGGCCGTAGCTGGCGGTACGCAGCGCGAAAGTGGCGGAATTGGTAGACGCACTGGATTTAGGTTCCAGCGCCGCAAGGCGTAAGAGTTCGAGTCTCTTCTTTCGCACCAGCAATAAATTCAACTTTAATCTCAAGGAAATACAGTATGTCCAGCGTAGAAACCGTGAGTGCGCTCGAGCGCCGTCTTAATGCATCCATTCCGCAGCAGGCCATTCGCGCCCAGGTCGCCGCACGCCTGAAGAATATCGGGCGCACTGCCAAGATCGCCGGTTTCCGGCCCGGGAAGGTTCCGGCCAAGGTGCTGGAGCAGCATTATGGAGCCCAGGCAAAGCAGGAGGCGCTGGGCGAGGCATTGCAGCAGTCTTTCGCCGAGGCGGCTCAGAGCAACAAGTTGCGGGTGGCCGGCTATCCGCAGTTCGAGTTGAAGACGGCCGATCTCAATGCAGACCAGATCGAGTTCAGTGCGACTTTCGAGGTCTATCCCGAGGTGGCGCTGGGCGACATTTCCGCCGAGACCATCGAGCGCGCAGTTTACGAAGTGGGCCAGGCTGACGTGGACAACACCATCGCGACGCTGCGCAAGCAGCGCGCCACTTTCGAGAAGGTCGACCGTGCGGCGCAGGCGGAAGACCAGGTGCACATCGATTTCACCGGCAAGCTGGACGGCGAGGTGTTCCAGGGCGGCGAGGCAAAGGACTATCCTTTCCAGTTGGGCGTCGGGCGCATGCTGCCCGAGTTCGAGGCCGCGGTCACCGGCATGAAGGCGGGCGAGACCAAGTCCTTCGATATGACCTTCCCGGAAAGCTATCACGGCAAGGACGTTGCCGGTAAGCAGGTGACGTTTACGGTGACGCTGAACAGCGTCGAGGCGCCGAAACTGCCGGAAGTGAACGCCGAATTCGCGCTGGAGGTCGGTATCAGCGGCGGCGACGTAGACAAACTGGAAGAGGAAATCCGCAGCAACCTGGAGCGTGAAGTCGCGCGTCGCCTGAAGGCGCGCAACAAGGATGCGGCGATGGACGCGCTGCTGAAAGTGGCTCAGTTCGATCTGCCCAAGGCGCTGGTGGAGTGGGAATCGCAGAGCCTGATGCAGCAGACCGCGCGCGATATGGAGGCGCGCGGCATGAACATGAAGGGCGTGCAGTTGCCGCCGGAGCTGTTTGCCGAGCGCGCCGCACAGCGTGTCAAGCTGGGACTGATCCTCGCCGACCTGGTGCAGAAGCACGACCTGAAGGCCACGCCCGAACAGGTGCGCGCGCTGGTCGAGGATTTCGCGCAGAGCTACGATCACCCGGAAGAGGTGGTGGGCTGGTACTACGCCGATCCCGCCCGCTTGCAGGAGGTCCAGAATCTGGCTCTGGAAGAGAATGTCGTGGCCTGGATCATGGGACAGGCCAAGGTGGTGGACAAGGCGCTTGCCTTCAACGAACTGATGGGAAATTGACGCGATGGATCGCATAGAGCCGCAGAATATCGGGTTGGTCCCGATGGTCGTCGAGACCAGCGGGCGCGGGGAGCGGGCATACGACATCTACTCCCGCCTGCTGAAGGAACGCGTGGTGTTCCTGGTGGGCGAGGTGAACGACTACAGCGCCAACCTGATCGTCGCGCAGATGCTGTTCCTGGAATCGGAGAATCCGGACAAGGACATCCATTTCTACATCAACTCGCCCGGCGGATCGGTGACGGCGGGCATGGCGATCTACGACACGATGCAGTTCATCAAGCCCAACGTCAGCACGTTGTGCATCGGCCAGGCGGCCAGCATGGGCGCATTCCTGCTGGCTGCGGGCGAGAAGGGCAAGCGCTTCTGTTTGCCGAATTCACGCGTGATGATCCATCAGCCGCTGGGCGGGTTCCGCGGGCAGGCCTCGGATATCGAGATCCATGCCAAGGAAATCCTGTACCTGAAGAAGCGCCTGACCGAGTTGCTCGCGCAGCATTGCGGCCAGCCTGTGGAAACCATAGAGCGCGACACGGATCGCGACAATTTCCTGAGCGCTCCCGCGGCCGTGGAATACGGACTGGTGGATCAGGTGCTGGACAAGCGCCCGTAAGCGATGAAATCGGCACGCCGGTAATTGGCGTTAACGTGATCTGAATGGAAGGTTTAGGAAGAATGGGCGGCGATAATAAATCAGGCGACAAGTTGCTCTACTGCTCGTTCTGCGGCAAGAGCCAGCATGAGGTGCGCAAGCTGATTGCGGGCCCGTCGGTGTTCGTGTGCGACGAATGCATCACGCTGTGCAACGACATCATGCGCGAGGAAAGCCAGAGCGAGGCGGTCGGAGGGGAAAAATCGGACGCGCTGCCGGTGCCCAAACAGATATGTTCGGCGCTCGACGAATACGTGATCGGACAGGAGAAGGCCAAGCGCATCCTCTCGGTGGCGGTCTACAACCACTACAAGCGGCTGAAGAGCGATACCAAGGACGGCGTGGAGCTGGCCAAGAGCAACATCCTGCTGGTCGGCCCGACCGGCTCGGGCAAGACGTTGCTGGCGCAGACGCTGGCGCGCTTGCTGGATGTGCCGTTCGTGATGGCCGATGCGACGACGCTGACCGAGGCGGGCTACGTCGGAGAGGATGTCGAGAACATCATCCAGAAGCTGCTGCAGGCCTGCGATTACAACGTCGAGAAGGCCCAGCGCGGCATCATCTATATCGACGAAATCGACAAGATTTCGCGCAAATCCGACAATCCCTCGATCACCCGCGACGTTTCCGGCGAAGGCGTGCAGCAGGCGTTGTTGAAGCTGATCGAGGGCACCAAGGCATCGATTCCGCCGCAAGGCGGGCGCAAGCACCCGAACACCGAGTTCCTGCATGTGGATACCACTAATATCCTGTTCATCTGCGGCGGCGCGTTCGACGGCCTGGAGAAGGTCATCCGCAACCGCTCGAAGAAGGCCAGTATAGGTTTCGGCGCGACGATCAGTAGCAACGACGAGCGCAAGACCGGCGAGACGCTGCGCGATGTCGAGCCGGAGGACTTGGTCAAGTTCGGCCTGATTCCGGAGTTCGTCGGCCGCCTGCCGGTGGTTGCGACGCTGGAGGAACTGGATGAGGCTGCGCTGGTGCGCATCCTGACCGAGCCCAGGAATGCGCTGACCAAGCAGTACCAGAAACTGTTCGCCATGGAAGGCGTGGAGCTGGAGTTCCGCGAAGGCGTACTGGCCGCGGTCGCTCGCCAGGCGCTGGCGCGCAAGGCGGGAGCCCGTGGCCTGCGCTCGATCCTGGAGCATGCGCTGCTCGACGTGATGTTCGACCTGCCGTCCATGGAGAACGTCGAAAAGGTGGTGCTGGATGAGACCGGCGCCGACGGCGAGATCAAGCCGCTGATCATCTACGCGGATAACCACAAGGCGGCCTGATCGGCCGTTCCGCACGCTCTTTTGTTATCTTGTCCCGGTGGGGATGCTTGAATTATTCGTGGTCATCCCCATCTAACCCTCCGGTTAACGTATAGGTCGAAGCCATGCTAGAACAAGATACCCAAACAGGCCCCACTCAGGCCGATCTGCACCCGCTGTTGCCGTTGCGTGACGTCGTGGTGTTCCCCCATATGGTCATCCCGCTGTTCGTCGGGCGCTCCAAGTCGATCAAGGCGCTCGAAGCTGCGATGGAGGCGGGCAAGGGCATCGTGCTGGTGGCGCAGAAGTCGGCAGCCAAGGACGATCCGGGCAAGGACGACCTGTATTCCATCGGCAGCATGGCGAACATTCTGCAGATGCTCAAGCTGCCGGACGGCACCGTCAAGGTGCTGGTCGAGGGCACGCAACGCGTCAGGGTGTTGCGCGTGTACGATGCGGACAGCCGCTTCGACGCCGAAGTCGAAATCGTTCCCGCCGAGGACGGCACCAGCAGCGAGTCCGAGGCGATGCGCCGCGCGCTGATCGCACAGTTCGACCAGTATGTGAAGCTCAACAAGAAGATTCCGCCCGAGATACTGACTTCGCTGGCCGGCATCGACGACGCCGGTCGCCTGGCCGACACCATCGCCGCGCACCTGCCGCTGAAGCTCGAACAGAAGCAGGAGGTGCTGGAGATATTCGGCGTGCGCCAGCGCCTGGAGCACTTGCTGGGCCTGCTGGAGGCGGAGATCGACATCCTGCAGGTCGAGAAGCGCATCCGCGGGCGGGTGAAGCGCCAGATGGAGAAGAGTCAGCGCGAGTACTACCTGAACGAGCAGGTCAAGGCGATCCAGAAGGAACTGGGCGAAGGCGAGGAGGGCGGTGATCTCGACGAGCTGGAGAAGAAGATCAAGGCGGCGCACATGCCCAAGGACGCGCGCGCCAAGGCTGAGGCTGAGCTCAAGAAGCTGCGGATGATGTCGCCGATGTCGGCCGAGGCCACCGTGGTGCGCAACTACATCGACGTGCTGGTCGGTCTGCCGTGGAAGAAGAAGACCAAGATCAGCGCCGACATCAAGAAGGCCGAGGTGGTGCTGGAAGAGGATCACTATGGTCTGGACAAGGTCAAGGAGCGCATCCTCGAATATCTGGCCGTGCAGCAGCGCGTGGACAAGCTGAAGGCTCCCATCCTGTGTCTGGTCGGCCCACCGGGGGTCGGCAAGACCTCGCTGGGGCAGTCGATCGCGCGTGCGACCAACCGCAAGTTCGTGCGCATGTCGCTGGGCGGGGTGCGCGACGAGTCCGAGATTCGCGGCCACCGCCGCACCTATATCGGCTCGATGCCAGGCAAGATCCTGCAGAACATGAACAAGGTCGGCGTGAAGAATCCGCTGTTCCTGCTCGACGAGGTCGACAAGATGGGCATGGACATGCGCGGCGATCCGTCTTCCGCGCTGCTGGAAGTGCTCGATCCCGAGCAGAACAGCACCTTCGTCGATCATTATGTCGAGGTTGAATACGATCTCTCCGACGTGATGTTCGTCGCGACCGCCAATACGCTGAATATCCCCGAACCCCTGTTGGACCGTATGGAGATCATCCATGTGTCCAGCTACATGGAAGACGAGAAGATCAACATCGCCTCCCGCTATCTGGTGCCCAAGGCGCTGAAGAACAACGGTCTGAAGCCGGAGGATATCGGAATCTCCGAAAGCGCGCTCCGCGACATCGTGCGCTACTACGTGCGGGAGGCCGGCGTGCGCGGACTGGAGCGGGAGATTTCCAAGGTCTGCCGCAAGGTGGTGAAGGCGCTCGCGCTGAAGGGCGGCGACAAGAAGGTGGTAATCAATGCGCGCAACCTGGAGAAGTATCTCGGTGTGCGCCGCTACACTTACGGCATTGCCGAGAAAAACAACCAGGTCGGCCAGGTGACCGGTCTGGCATGGACCGAGGTCGGCGGCGAGTTGCTGACGATCGAGGCTGCGGTGCTGCCGGGCAAGGGCAAGACCACCACCACCGGCAAGCTGGGCGAGGTGATGCAGGAGTCGATACAGGCGGCGCTTTCCGTGGTGCGCAGCCGCGCCAAGCGGCTGGGCATAGACGAAGAGTTCTACCAGAAGAACGATCTGCATATTCACTTGCCGGAGGGCGCGATTCCCAAGGACGGCCCCAGCGCCGGCATCGGCATGTGCACAGCGATCGTCTCCGCGCTGACCGGCATTCCGGTGCGCGCGGATGTTGCGATGACCGGCGAGATCACGCTGCGCGGCGAGGTGCTGCCGATCGGCGGTTTGAAGGAGAAGCTGCTGGCGGCGCAGCGCGGCGGCATCAAGACCGTACTGATCCCGCAGGAGAACACCAAGGATCTGACCGAGATTCCCGACAACATCAAGAACAAGCTCGATATTCATCCGGTTAAATGGATAGACCAAGTGCTGGAGATGGCGCTGGAGCGCAAGCCGGAGCCGCTGGCCGAGTCTGCAGAGAAGATCGCAGTGGTCGAATTGGCGGCTGATGCGAAGCAGCCGGATGTGGCGGCGGCAACCAAGCATTGAGCCAGACGTTCTTGTCGTTGACCCGGCGCTATGAGGGGCGACGGCCAAGGCATCCGCAGCTCGGGCGCTCGATGCGGCTGTCGAAACCATCAAGACGGCGCTCAAAAATGGGGATGCCGTCAGCCTGGTTGGATTCGGCACCTTCAAAGTTGACAAGCGCGCCGCGCGCATCGGTCGCAATCCCCGCACCGGAGAGACGATCGCGATCAAAGCAGCCAAAATTCCTAAATTTACTGCTGGAAAAGGGCTGAAGGATGCTGTAAACTAGCATTCTTTGTCGGGTGCTTAGCTCAGTTGGTAGAGCGTCGCCCTTACAAGGCGAATGTCGGCGGTTCGAACCCGTCAGCACCCACCAGATGGTTGGTTGCAGTACAAGTTTTGGAGTGGTAGTTCAGTTGGTTAGAATACCGGCCTGTCACGCCGGGGGTCGCGGGTTCGAGTCCCGTCCACTCCGCCAAATCAAGGCGAACGAAAGTTCGCCTTTTTTCATATCTGGCGCTTGCCGGAACATAACGATCGAGAGATAACGCTATGTTTGACTTTGTCCGCGAGAAAAAAAGGCTGGTACAAATAGTACTGGCCGTCATCATCCTGCCGTTTGCGTTCTGGGGAGTTGATTCATACAACCGCGCCGGGAATTCGGCCGAGGTTGTGGCTACCGTGAATGGCGCGAAAATAACTCGTCAGGAGTTCGACGAGGCGATGGGGCAGCAGCAGGAACAGTTGCGCCAGATGATGGGGGCGAATTTCGATGCCGCGATGCTGGACAATCCGGAAATGAAGCGTGCGGTGCTGGAGAATCTTGTCGCGCAACGGTTGTTGCTGGAACAGGCAAGGGAGGCAGGCTTGGCGGTGACGGACCAGCAGGTTGCTGAATTGATTGCCGGCATCGAGGCGTTCCAGCAGGACGGGAAGTTCGACAAGGCGCGTTATGCAGCGGCGCTGGCAAGCCGCAACATGAGCCCGCCCATGTTCGAGGCGCGCCTGCAGGAAGATCTTATCCGGCAGCAGATGCGCGATGCCTATGCGCAGAACGGTTATGTGTCAAACAGCGTGGTGGACAATATCGTGCGCCTGAACGAGCAGCAGCGCACCATCAGCGTCGCTGTGATTCCGGCCCAGCAGTTCATTGCTCATGCGCAGGTCTCTGACGAGGCCGTTCAGGAGTACTACAAGCAGAACCAGAAGGAATTCCAGTTGCCGGAGCAGGCGCGTGTCGAATATGTGAGATTTTCGGCCTCTGACCTCGCGGCGAAAGCGACTGTGGCGGAAGAGGACTTGCGCCGCTATTACGACGAGCACCAGCAGGAGTTCGGCGCGCCCGAAGAGCGCCGCGCCGCGCATATCCTGATCGGAGTTGCCGCCGCCGCACCGCAAGCCGAGCAGGATGCCGCGAAAGCCAAAGCCGAAAAGCTGCTGCAACAGGCGAGGAAGAATCCGGCCGGCTTCGCCGAACTGGCCAAGGCCAACTCGGAGGATCCGGGTTCTGCCGAGACCGGGGGCGATCTCGGTTTCTTCGGGCGCGGCATGATGGTCAAGCCGTTCGAGGATGCCGCCTATGCGCTCAAGCCGGGTGAAATAAGCGGGCTGGTGCGCTCGGACTTCGGCTACCACATCATCAAGCTGCTGGCGATCAAGCCGGCGCAGGTTCCGCCCTATGCTGCCGTGCGTGACGGCATCGCCGCCAAGCTGCGCCGCCAGCAGGCATCCGACCGTTTCGCGGAACAGGCGGAGAAGTTCAGCAATATCGTATACGAGCAGAGCGATACGTTGAAGCCGGCCGCGGAGCTGGCCGGAACCCGGGTCGAGCAGAGCGGCTGGCTGGTCAAGGGCGCAGGCGCCGCGGAACCGTGGACGGAGAAGATGCTGCAAGCCATATTCAGCGATGAAGTTGTGAAGGACAAGCGCAACACCGCTGCAATCGAAGTGGCGACGGATACGCTGGTGGCCGCCCGGATTCTGGAGCACAAGCCCGCATCCGTGCGTTCGCTGGATGATGTGCGGCTGTCCATCCGCCAGAAACTGCTGCGGGAGCAGGCGCTGAAGCTGGCCGCCGAACAGGGCAAGGCGACGCTTGAGCAACTGCAGCGCGGAGACAAGGCCGCGTTAAGCTGGAGTCCGGCGCAGGGCATCACCCGGGCTCGTTTCGGCGATCTGGACGTCGGTCTGGTACGGCAGGTATTCCAGGCGAACGGCGACAAGTTCCCGCAGTATGTCGGCGCGGAATCGGGGGCGGGTTATGTGCTGGTGCGCATCGATGCGGTGAAGCAGGGCGAGACGCCCGACGAGATGAAGCGCATGCGCTATGCACAGCAGCTGCGACAACTCACCGGGGAGGAATTGTTCCAGGCTTACCTCGCAGATGCAAAAAAAGATGCGGATATCGAACTAAAACTTCCGGAAACGGATATAATGCCGCGCCCCTGACATGGGGCAGCAATGGAGTGGTAGTTCAGTTGGTTAGAATACCGGCCTGTCACGCCGGGGGTCGCGGGTTCGAGTCCCGTCCACTCCGCCAACACCGAAAGGCGAACGAAAGTTCGCCTTTTTTCTCGTCCGTACTTTGCCGAGGCTGCTTGCGCCGGAATTTCCTTGTGCGCTATCGTGCCGGGCAATACTGGAGCAGGCATGGCAAAGGCAAAAACGATCTATAGCTGTACCGAATGCGGCGGGCAGACGCCCAAGTGGCAGGGGCAGTGCCCTCATTGCATGGCGTGGAACACGCTGGTCGAGTCGGTTGCGGAGACTGCCCCGGCAAAGGGCGGCAATCGCTTCAGTGCGCTGGCCGCCAGCGGGCAGGTGCAGCGACTCTCGGAAGTCGAAGCGGCCGAAGTGCCGCGCACGCCGACCGGCATCGCCGAGTTCGACCGCGTGCTGGGGGGCGGGTTGGTGTCCGGTGGTGTGGTGCTGATCGGCGGCGATCCCGGCATCGGCAAATCCACGCTGCTGCTGCAAGTGTTGGCGCATCTGTCGAAACAGCAGAACACGTTGTATGTCAGCGGCGAAGAATCGGCGCAACAGATCGCGCTGCGCGCCAAGCGCTTGTCCCTGGATGCCCAGGGCCTGCGCCTGCTGCCGGAGATCCAGCTCGAAAAGATCCAGGCGACCATCGCCGCCGACAAACCCGACGTGGTCGTGATCGACTCGATCCAGACCGTGTATTCCGAACAGCTCACTTCCGCGCCCGGTTCGGTCGCTCAGGTGCGCGAGTGCGCGGCGCAACTGACGCGCATCGCCAAGAGCCAGGACATCACGATGATCCTGGTCGGCCACGTCACCAAGGAGGGCGCGCTGGCCGGGCCGCGAGTGCTGGAACACATCGTCGATACCGTGCTGTATTTCGAGGGCGACACGCATTCCAGCTTCCGCCTGATACGCGCGTTCAAGAACCGTTTCGGCGCGGTGAACGAACTGGGTGTATTCGCGATGACCGAAAGGGGATTGCGCGAAGTCAGCAACCCGTCGGCGCTGTTCCTGTCGCAGCATGGTCAGCAGGTCGCAGGCTCCTGCGTGATGGTCACTCAGGAAGGCACGCGCCCGCTGCTGGTCGAGATACAGGCGCTGCTCGACGAGGCGCACTCGCCCAACGTGCGGCGGCTGTCGCTGGGGCTGGAGCAGAACCGGCTGGCGATGCTGCTTGCGGTGTTGCATCGCCACGCGGGCATCGCCTGCTTCGATCAGGACGTGTTCATCAACGCGGTCGGCGGCGTGAAGATCACCGAGCCGGGCGCCGACCTCGCGGTGATACTCGCGATGGTGTCGTCCCTGCGCAACAAGCCGCTGCCGGAGAAACTGGTGGTGTTCGGCGAGGTCGGCCTCGCCGGCGAGGTGCGCCCGGTGCAGCGAGGGCAGGAGCGATTGAAGGAAGCCGCCAAACTCGGGTTCACCCAAGCCATCATACCCAAGGCCAACGCGCCTAAACAGAAAATACCCGGCATGGAAATATTCGCGGTGGAGCGCGTCGAGCAGGCGGTCGAGCGCATGCGCTGACGGTTGCCTTTCGGGTTGTGCCGCATGCCGTCTCGCGTTAAAGTTCGGCAACGAACTACAAGAATAATCCCGGGGAATCTCAAGCATGTTTCTGACCATCCTGCTGGCGCTGGCAGTCTTCACCATCCTGGCGTTTTTCCGCGCGTCCATCGTGAGCTGGATGCTGGCGATGATGGTGGTCGTGCCGGTGATCGCGATCCAGTCGCGCATCTCGGACTCGGCGCTGCAGGTGGTCTATGTGCTGCTGATTCTGTTCATCCTGACGTTCGGCATACCTGCGCTGCGCCGCACCCTGGTTACCGGCAATATCCTCAAGCTGTTCCGCAAGGTGCTGCCGCCGATCTCGCCGACCGAGCAGGAAGCGATAGACGCCGGCACGGTGTGGTGGGACGGTGAGCTGTTCAGCGGCGATCCGGACTGGGACAGGCTGCTGGCCTTCCCTAAATGCGAGCTCAAGCCGGAGGAGCAGGCCTTCCTCGACAACGAGGTCGAACAGCTGTGCGCGATGCTGGATGACTGGGACATCACCCACAACCGCGCCGACCTGCCGCCCGAGGTCTGGCAGTTCATCAAGGACAAGGGCTTCTTCGGCATGATCGTGCCGAAGGAATATGGCGGTCTGGAGTTTTCCGCACAGGCGCATTCCGCAGTGGTCGCCAAGGTGGCCTCGCGCAGCGGCACGGCGGCGGTGACGGTAATGGTGCCGAACTCGCTGGGGCCGGCCGAGTTGCTGCTGCATTACGGCACCGACGTGCAGAAGGAACAATACCTGCGCCGGCTGGCGACGGGGCAGGAAGTGCCCTGTTTCGCGCTGACCGGCCCGTTCGCCGGCTCCGACGCAGGCGCGATTCCCGACTACGGTGTGGTGTGCCATGGCGAATTCGGCGGGCAGAAGGACGTGCTGGGCATACGCCTGAACTGGGAGAAGCGCTACATCACGCTGGCACCGGTCGCGACGCTGCTGGGGCTGGCCTTCAAGCTGTACGACCCGGAGCGTCTGCTCGGCGGCGAGACCGATTGCGGCATCACACTGGCATTGATTCCCGCGGGCACACCCGGCGTGCAACTCGGCCGCCGCCATTTCCCGCTGAACTCCGCATTCCTGAATGGCCCGACCCAGGGCCGCGACGTGTTCATCCCCATCGACTACGTGATCGGCGGCACGTCGCGCATCGGCCAGGGCTGGCGCATGCTGATGGAATGCCTCGCGGCCGGGCGCTCGATCTCGCTGCCGGCCAGCAGCGTCGGCGGCATGAAGATGGCCGCGCGCACCAGCGGCGCCTATGCCCGCGTGCGCAAGCAATTCAAGCTGCCGATAGGCTGTTTCGAGGGCATCGAGGAACCGCTGGCGCGCATCGGCGCGCACACCTACATGGTCGATTCGGCGCGGCGCTTCACTGCGCTGGCGGTGGACATGGGCGAGAAGCCGTCGGTGATCTCCGCGGTGATCAAATACCACGCCACCGAGCGTGGCCGCATCGTCATCAACGACGCGATGGACCTGCACGGCGGCAAGGGCATCTGCCTCGGCCCGGACAACTATCTCGGCCGCGACTACCAGCAGGCGCCTATCGGCATTACCGTCGAAGGCGCGAACATCCTGACGCGCAGCATGATCATCTTCGGCCAGGGGGCGATTCGCGCCCATCCCTATGTGCTGAAGGAGGTCGCCGCCGCGCACGAACCGGACAGGGAGCGGGCGCTGCACCAGTTCGACGAGGCGCTGTTCGGCCACATCAGTTTCGCGATGAGCAACGCTGCGCGCAGCCTGGTGTTCGGCATCACCGGGGGCTTGGGCATCCATGCGCCGCCGGGCTCTGAGACACGCCGCTACTACCAGCAGCTGACGCGCTTCTCGGCCAACTTCGCGCTGGCCGCGGACATGGCGATGGGCGTGCTGGGCGGCTCGCTGAAGCGGCGCGAAAAGCTGTCCGGCAGGCTGGGCGACATGCTGAGCCTGATGTACCTGTGCTCGGCGACGCTGAAGCGCTTCGAGGACGACGGTCGCCCGGCCGAGGATATGCCCTTGCTGCACTGGTCCATGCAGGACGCGCTGTACCGCATCCAGCAGGCGCTGGACGGCGTCGTGCAGAATTTCCCGAACCCGGTCATGCGCTGGTTGCTGGGCACACTGGTGTTCCCGGTCGGGTTGCGGCTGTCGCCGCCTTCCGACCGGCTGGGCCACGAGATTGCGAAGCTGCTGATGCAGCCGGGGGCCGCTCGCGACCGCCTGACCGCGGGCATGTTCATCGCGAAGGACGAGAACGACGCTGTCGGTGCGCTGGAAGCGGCGCTGGCCAGCACGCTGGCATGCGAGCCGCTGCAGGCCGAGCTGGAGAAGGCGCGCAAGGCCGGCAAGCTGAAGGCGCTGGAAGAACTGCCGCGCATCGCCGAGGCGCGCGATATCGGCCTGATCGATGCGGAGCAGGCGCTGCTGCTGGAGCGCGACTACGCGCTGCGACGCAAGGTCATCATGGTGGACGATTTCATGCCGGAAGAGCTGCAGGCGAAGGGTTGATGGCAGAGCTGCGCGACAAGGTGGTGTTCGTCACCGGCGCATCGCGAGGCATCGGACGCGAGATCGCGTTGCGCTGCGCGAAGGATGGCGCCAAGGTCGTCGTCACCGGCAAGACAGACGAGCCGCACCCGAAATTGCCGGGTACGATACACAGCGTTGCGGCCGAGGTGGAGGCGGCGGGCGGACAGGCATTGGCGATCCGGCTGGATGTGCGCGACGAGCTGGCGATCCGCTCCACGGTGGAGCTGGCGGCCGAACGTTTCGGCGGCATCGACGTGCTGGTCAACAACGCCAGCGCGATCGGCCTGACCGGCACGCTGGAGACGACGCCGAAGCGGCTGGACCGGATGTGGGAGGTGAACATGCGCGCGACCTTCCTGATGTCGCAGGCCTGCATCCCGCATCTCAAGCGAGCCGCGAACCCGCATATCCTCAACCTGTCGCCGCCGCTGAACATGGATGCGCAATGGTTCGCGCCGCACCTGGCCTATACCATCTCCAAATACGGCATGAGCATGTGCGCGCTGGGCATGGCGCGCGAGTTCTCTGCCGACGGCATCGGAGTCAACTGCCTGTGGCCGCGCACGACGATAGCGACCGCGGCGATCGAGTTCAACTTCCCGGCAGAGATGCTGAACGCGTCGCGCAAGCCGGCCATCGTTGCCGATGCGGCCTGGCGGATACTGACGCGCGACAGCCGCGAGTGCAGCGGCAACTTCTTCATCGACGAGGAGGTGCTGAGGGCCGCGGGTATAACCGATTTCGAACGCTATGCGGTCAAGCCGGGGGTGGCGTTGCAGCGCGACCTGTTTCTGGAAGCATGACGGGGAATCAAGGAGGGGAGATGCAGGCTCAACAACAAGACGTGATCACGCCGCAGCAGGCGGTGAACCTGCACGGGCTATTCCTGGAGCGCGTGCGCCGCACGCCGGACAAGGTCGCCTACCGCCATTTCATCCAGAACGAATGGCGCGACTACAGCTGGCGCGAAATGCGCGACGAGGTCGGGCGCTGGCAGGCGGCGCTGGCCGGGCTCGGCCTGCACCGCGGCGATCGCGTCGCGATCATGCTGCGCAACTGCCCTTACTGGATGATGTTCGACCAGGCCGCGATGTCGCTGGGGTTGGTCGTCGTTCCGTTGTATACCGTGGATCGGCCGGACAACATCGCCTACATCGTCAACGACGCCGGGGTGAAGGTGCTGCTGTTCGAGAATGCCGAGCAGTGGCAGGCGCTGCGCACCGTGCGCGACCAGATGCGCAGCGTGCTGAATTTCGTCAGCATCGACGAGATACCGAACAGCAACGACCACAGCCTGAAGAGCATGGCGGAGTTCCTGCCGGAGGCGGCGCGGCTGCAGTCGGCGCTGTCGGCCGAATCGGGCGATCTGGCGACCATCGTCTACACCTCCGGCACCACGGGCCGCCCCAAGGGGGTGATGCTGAGCCACTTCAACATTCTCTCCAACGCCCATGCGAGCCTCGATATTGTCGCGGTGCGCGGCGACGATCTGCTGCTGTCGTTCCTGCCGCTGTCACATACCTTCGAGCGCACGCTGGGCTATTACCTGTCGGTGATGGCCGGGGCGACGGTCGCATTCGCGCGCTCCATCCCGCAACTTTCCGAAGACCTGCAGTACATCCGCCCGACGCTGCTGGTGTCGGTGCCGCGCATCTACGAGCGCATCCATGCGGCGATCCGGGCAAGGCTGGACGAAGGCCCGGCGCTGAAGCGACGCCTGTTCCATCTCGCGGTCGAGGTTGGCTGGGCGCGTTTCGAATACGAACAAGGCCGGGGGCCGTGGAAGGCGTCGTTCCTGCTGTGGCCGTTGCTGCAGCGGCTGGTCGCGCAGAAGGTGCTCGACCGCATGGGAGGCAGGCTGCGCGCGGCGATCAGCGGCGGGGCCGCGCTCGCGCCGGAGATTTCGCGGATGTTCCTCGGCCTCGGCCTGACGGTGGTGCAGGGCTACGGCCTGACCGAGACCAGCCCGGTGATCGCCGGCAACCGGCCGGCGAACAACTTCCCGGACAGCGTAGGCCAGCCGATTCCCGGCATAGAGGTGAAGCTTGGCGGCCAGGGAGAGTTGCTGCTGAAGGGGCCGAACGTGATGCTGGGTTACTGGAACAACCCGGAGGCGACACGCGAGATGATAGGCGCCGACGGCTGGCTGAACACCGGCGACGTCGCGCATATTTCGGAGACCGGCCACATCTACATCACCGGCCGGACCAAGGAGATCATCGTGATGTCGAACGGCGAGAAGATACCGCCGACCGACATGGAGATCGCGATGCTGCACGACCCGCTGTTCGACCAGGTGATGGTGTTCGGCGAGGCGCATCCCTACCTGGTCGCACTGGCGGTGGTCAACCCGGAAGGCTGGCAGCATTTCGCGCAAGAAACCGGCATCCGCGCCGACATGCCCGAGGCGCTGAACGACAGCCGCGTCGAGGCCAAGGTGCTGAGGCGCATTGCGCGCAACCTGCGCGGTTTCCCCGGTTACGCCCGGGTCAACCGGGTATTGCTGATGCGCGAACCCTGGAGCATAGAGAACGGGCTGCTGACCCCGACGCTGAAGGTCAAGCGCGGCGAACTGGCGCGTCGCTATGCTGAGCAGATACGCGAACTTTACGAGGGGCACTAGCGATGAATCAGGAAAATGCCGAGAACCCGGCGACCGTCACGCTGCCGCAGCGCGAGCCGACGCTGCGCATGGTCGCAATGCCTTCCGATGCGAACTATGCCGGCGACATCTTCGGCGGCTGGCTGATGGGGCAGGTGGACATCGCCGGCAGCATCCCCGCGCTGCACCGGGCAAAGGGCCGGGTCGCCACCGTCGCGGTGAATTCCTTCGTGTTCAAGCAGCCGGTGTTCGTCGGCGACCTGGTCAGTTTCTACGCGAAGATCGTCAAGGTCGGCCGCACCTCGATCACCGTGGACGTCGAGGTCTATTCGCAACGCGATCCGGAGCGCCCGACCTGCGTGAAGGTCACCGAGGCGATGCTGACCTATGTCGCGGTGGACGATAACCGCAAGCCGCGCGTGGTGCCGGATTTGTAGCCTGGCTAGAGCCAGGCCGGCATATGCCAACAATCAGGAGGCCGTTATGAGTGCGAATTTACAGATACGCAAAGTGGCGGTGCTGGGGGCCGGGGTGATGGGCGCGCAGATCGCCGCGCACCTGGTCAACGCCAACGTCGAGACGCTGCTGTTCGATCTGGCTGCGAAAGAGGGCGAGCCGAACGCGATTGTCGACAAGGCGCTGGACAACCTGAAGAAGCTCGACCCCAGCCCGCTGGCGAGCCCTGCGCGCGTCCAGTTCATCGCGGCGGCGAACTACGGCCAGCATCTGGAACGCTTGCGCGAGTGCGACCTGGTCATCGAGGCGATCGCCGAGCGCATGGACTGGAAGTCCGACCTGTACCGCAAGGTCGCGCCGTTCGTGAGCGAGCACGCGATCTTCGCCAGCAACACCTCGGGCCTCTCCATCAACACCCTGGCCGAGGCCTTTCCGGACAACCTGCGCCACCGCTTCTGCGGCATCCATTTCTTCAACCCGCCGCGCTACATGCATCTGGTCGAGCTGATTCCCTGCCGCAAGACCGGGCCCGGCCTGCTCGACCGGCTGGAGACCTTCCTCGTCTCGACGCTGGGCAAGGGCGTGGTGCGCGCCAAGGACACGCCCAACTTCATCGCCAACCGCATCGGCGTGTTCTCGATGCTGGCGACCAAACACCATGCTGCGGCGTTCGGTCTGGGCTTCGACATGGTGGACGCGCTGACCGGCCGCTACCTCGGCCGGCCCAAGAGCGCGACCTTCCGCACGCTGGACATCGTCGGCCTGGATGTCTTCGCCCATGTGGTCGAAACGATGCGCGAGAATCTCACCGACGATCCCTGGCACAAGCACTTCGATCTGCCGGGCTGGTTCGCCTACCTGGTGGATCAGGGCGCGCTGGGGCAGAAGACCAAGCGCGGCATCTACCAGAAGATAGGCAAGGAGATACATGTCCTAGACCTGCAGACGCGCGAATACAAACCCTCCGACGCGAAAGTGGACGACGGCGTGAAGGACATCCTGCGCGAACGCGACTGGGCGAAGAAGCTGGCCGGGCTGCACGCCAGCACGCACCCGCAGGCGCAGTTCCTGTGGGCGGTGTTCCGCGACGTGTTCCATTACTGCGCGCTGTACCTGGACAGCATCGCCGACAACGCGCGCGACCTCGATTTCGCCGTGCGCTGGGGCTTCGGCTGGGACAGCGGCCCGTTCGAGATCTGGCAGGCCGCCGGCTGGCGGCGGGTCGCCGGATGGATCACCGCCGACATCGCCGCCGGCCGCGCGATGGCGAACGTGCCGTTGCCGGAATGGGCGCTCGACCCGGAACGCAGCGGCGTGCATACCCCGCAGGGCTCCTATTCGCCCGTCACCCGTCTCAATCAGCCGCGTTCCGCGCTGCCCGTCTACCGCCGCCAGCTGTTCCCCGACCGCCTGCTGGGCGAAGAGCGCCGGTACGGCGAGACCGTGTTCGAGACCGACGACGTGCGGATGTGGCACATGGGAGACGGCATCGCGATCCTCAGCTTCAAGACCAAGATGCACACCGTCAGCAACGAGGTGCTGGACGGCATGCTGCGCGCGGTGGACGAGGCGGAGGCGAATTTCAGCGCGCTGATCCTGTGGCAGACCGAGCCGCCGTTCTCCTACGGTGCCAACCTGCTGCAACTGATGCAGGGCGTGCAGGAACCGGCGGCCGGCATGTTCGACAAGTTCAGGCAGGCTGCGAGCCGCGTGAAGTACACCGTTGCGGGCGGCGGCGGGGTAGCCTCCGTGCTCAACGCAGCGACCGGCAACGTGCCGCATGTCGAGGCCGTGGTCGCGAAGTTCCAGCAGGTCTCGCAGCGCCTCAAGTATGCGCAGGTGCCGACCATTGCAGCAGTGGACGGCCTGGCGCTCGGCGGCGGCTGCGAATTCTCCATCCACTGCGCGCGCATCGTCGCCACGCTGGAGAGCTACATCGGCCTGGTCGAAGTCGGCGTCGGCCTGCTGCCCGCCGGCGGCGGCTGCAAGGAGATGGCGCAGCGCGCCGCGGCGGAAGCGCAGCGCTTCGCCAACGACAACCGCATCGACGTCTTCCCGTTCCTGCGGCGCTATTTCCAGAACATCGCGATGGGCGAAGTCGCCAAGAGCGCCGAGCTGGCCAGAGAGATGGGCTATCTGCGCCAGTCCGACCGCATCGTGTTGAACCGCTTCGAACTGCTGCATGTCGCCAGGGAAGAAGCGAAGGCGCTGACCGCCACCGCCTACCGCCCCCCGCTGCACCAGCGCCAGATCGCAGTAGCAGGCCGCACCGGCATCGCCACCCTCAAGGCCGCGATGGTCAACATGCTCGAAGGCGGCTTCATCTCCGAACACGACTACGACATCGGCTGCCGCATCGCCACAACCATGTGCGGCGGCGACGTCGACGCCGGCAGCCTGGTCGACGAACAATGGCTGCTCGACCTGGAGCGCAAACACTTCATGGAACTGCTCGCGACCGAGAAGACGCAGGCAAGGATCGAGCATATGCTGAAGCACAGCAAGCCGCTGCGGAATTGATTAAAGATCCGAATTTGATGGGGGGTATGCTATGACTGATGGAAGTAAACATACGCTGGTATTAGAACTTGGTGAGAAAGGTGGGAAACTAGAGTTCGATACACCCTCTGAATTTCAGCAGTGGTTTGCTGATGAACTTACTAAGTGGCAGTGGATGAATCCAATTCCTCAAGTCAACAATGCCCTTGCCCAACTTCGTAGAATCCAAAATGACGCTAACAAATATGTTGCAAGATGGTCACAAGCTATAAGTAGTAATGCGGATGAAGTTGCTCAGCGGGATGCTCTGAAGCAATTTGTTGAATCAAATGTCGGACAGCAGCCGTTATGGCTGAGCTCAACGACAAGAGGACGGTTCATACTTGGACTTTCTCAAGACAGTGCTCGTGGGCCACTTGTGGCGGCAGGCGCTTACCTAGCGATAGGAGGTTCTTATTCCCCTGCAAATGAGCCTTTACATCCAAAAGTAGTTGAAGGTGCGATAGAAGGTTTCTTGTTTAAGAAAGAAATTGACTGGACAGCCACTACTCACCGTGAGGTGTTGGAAAAACTTGAACGCCAATATGCAGGAAATATTGCAGAACAGAAAAGAAAAAAAGAGGAGATAGAGCAGGAAAATAAAATTTTAAATGAGCAATTTAGTAGCGGTTTGGCCGAAAAATTAAAATTACTTGATGAGTTACATGAGAACCAGATTAACGATTTTAATAAACTCGTTGATACCCACAAGACAAACCTCGAAGCAATAGAAAAGGCATATGACCAAAAACTGGCCCTGCTTAAGCCTGTGAAATATTGGAATGCGCGTAAAAATTCACATGCTGATAAAACGAAAAATTTTGCTATTGCGTCAGGAATTAGTGGGATTGTCATTTTTTTGGTGCTTGGAGTGCTAGCTTATAAATTCTTTCTTAGTATCCCAAATGGCGAAAAACCGCAGGTATGGCAAGTTGCAATTTTCTCCGTAGCAGCATTTTTTGGTATTTGGTTTGAGAGAATTTTAGTACGCCTGTTTATTAGCAACATGCACCTCGCGACCGATGCGGAAGAGCGAGTAACGATGCTGCAGACTTATCTTTCCATAATCCGAGAGGGTTCGGATTTTGCGCCGGAAGACAAAAAGCTGATTCTCGAGCGCCTATTCCATCCAGCAGCAGATGGTTTAGTAAAAGATGACGCGGCACCTCCGTCACCGTTGGAAATACTAACAAGACGGTAACAAAGCAGCGATACGGGGGGGCAGCGATACGGGGTCAGCATTGAATTTGAAATAGCCAGTGCAGGGTGTAATAGCGAAGGGGCAGCTTGCTGCCCCTTTGTGGTTTTTGGGTTTTGGCCTTTCTTTCCCCTGTGCGCCGCCGAGTAGCGGAGGGCGGTCAGGGGTAGTCCGACGAATATGTTTGAGCACGTGACCGCGTAGCGGGTCGTGCGAGTTTATGAGGAGGCCTGACCGTCCGAGCAACGCAGGGAACCCCGAAGGGGCGGCAAACCGGGGTCGCCTTCTTTTTGGTTACTTTTTCTTGGCGAAGCAAGAAAAAGTGACTAGCTGTCGGGCTACCCCCGACGATTTTGCTTTTGATTTGAGAAGTTCAGCAGCAGCGTCGACGTAGAAACGCAAACAGAATCAATACGCCAATTCCTGCCGCACCCTCTGCTCGATCATATCCAGCAGCGGCCCCATCCGGGCGACGACCTTGCCGATCTGCGCCGAGGACGCGGCCTGTTTGCTGAGTTCGGAGAGTTCCTGGCACAGGTCGGCGAATCCGCTTGCGCCGACCATCCGCGCCGGGGCCTTGTTGTGGTGCGCCAGCCGGGCCAGGGTTTCGCGGTCGTTCCGCTCCAGCGCGGTTTCGATGCTGGAGACGTCCTGCCGCGCCAGTTCGAGGAACTTGCCGGCGAATTCGCGCATTTTCTCCCGGTCGTCGCCTATCAGTCCGGCCAATTGCGACAGGTCGATGATTTCCCCCTCGCTGGAACGGACGGATTTCCCCGCGGCCGGCATCGGGGCGGCGGGGGGCTGCATGGGGCGGGCATCGCCGCGCGGCGGCAGCCAGTGCGCCAGCCTGGAGTATAGCGAGGCGGGCGTGAACGGCTTGCCGATGAAGTCGTTCATGCCGGCATCCAGGCAGCGCTGGCGATTCTCCTTCGATGCGTGGGCGGTCACCGCGATCACCGGCAGGTCGGTCAGCCCGAGCTCCTTGCGGATCGCGCGGGTGGATGCGATGCCGTCCATCTCCGGCATTTGCACGTCCATCAGCACGCAGTCGAAGCTTTCGCGGCGCAGCGCTTCGAGCACCTCGGCGCCGTTGTGGGCGCGTTGCACCAGGGCGCCGGCGCTTTCCAGCAGCCCGCCGATGATGGTCTGGCTGAGCACGTTGTCTTCGGCCACCAGGATGCGCGCGCCCTTGATATGGGTGTAGTTTCCCGACGTTGCGGCAGCTGCCTTGTGTTCCATGTGCCCGGCATGCGCCTTGTCCAGCCGCGTGGTGAACCAGAAGGTGCTGCCGCTCCCGGCAACGCTGTCCACGCCGAACTGGCCTTCCTTCATCCTTTCGATCAGTTTCTTGCAGATGGCCAGGCCTAGGCCTACGCCCTCATGCTGCCGGGCCAGCGAGCTGTCGGCCTGCCAGAAGGGAGAAAACAGGTGGCGCAGTTTTTCCGTTTCGATGCCGATGCCGGTGTCCTGCACCTCGAAGCGCAGCTTGAGCGTGGCCTCGTCTTCGTCCTGGCGCAGCACCCTGAGGGTGATGCGCCCCCCGGGGGTGAACTTGAGGGCGTTGTCGAGGAAATTGTGCAGCACCTGCTCCAGCCGTCCGGCGTCGTCGTGCAGCCTGCGGCGCGAGAGTTCGGGGGCGATGTCGATGGACAGTTCCACGCCCTTGTCCGAGGCTTTTCGGGCGGCGAAGCTTTCGAGCTCGCCCAGCACCTTGTGCAGCGTGAAGTCGACCGGATGGCTCTGCGTTGCCCCGTATTCCATGCCGGAATAGTCGAGGATGTTGTCTATGGTGTTCAGCAGGAGTTCTCCGGAGTACTGGATTTTCTCCAGCCGGCTGCGTTGGCGCGGCTCGGTTTCCTCCGCAAGCGCAAGGTGGGTCATGCCCAGGATCGCATTCATCGGCGTGCGCAGTTCGTGGCCGATGTTGGCGAGAAACTCGCTCTTCGCGCGGCTCGCGCTCTCGGATTGATGCATCGCCTTCTTCAGCCGCCATGCATCGAGCAATGCCCGTTTCCGGCTGCGCAGCAGCAGCCAGGCGCACATCGCCAGGGTCAGGCTGGCGAGGCTGCCGATTGCGGCCTCGATTGCCGCGTGCGGCGCGGCCAGCCTCGAGTCGAAGGCGGGGGAGGAGGTGTACGAGACCGTCCATGTCCTGTCGGCGACCTGTATCTGCCGGGTGCTGCGGAAGGCGGCGGCGGACTCCGGGCCGCCGCGCGCGGTTTCGCTGTCGTACAGCAGCGCTGCGGCGCTCATGTCCGGCGCGTCGTAGATCTCGATGTCGAGATAGGGCGTGTGGCTGCCCAGCAGGTTGAGCATCAAGGCATCCATCCGGAATGTCGCAGACACCCAGCCGGCGATGCCGGCGCGGCGTGCTGCCAGCGTATCCGTCGGCGCGCCATTGCGGTAAACCGGCAGGATCATCATGGTGCCCGGCACGGTCGATTCGCCGTCCCGCACCAGCGACAGCTTGCCGGAGAGGCTGGCGTCACCTGAATCGCGGGCATGTTCCAGCGCGGCGCGGCGCTCCGGTGAGGCGTAGCTGTCCAGGCCGAGCGCACCCGGGTTGCGATCCCGGCGCGGCTCGACGTGGACGGCCGGCGCATAGCGTTCGCGCGCCCCCGCCGGCTCGATGCGGTAGCCGGGGAAGCCCTGGCTGCGGAGTTCGGCCAGATGCCGTTGCAGCTGGTCGGCGGTGACGAGGGGGGAGTAGCCCAGGCTCTGGATGCCGGGGAAGCTTTCGTCCAGATGCAGGGCCGTCGCGTAGGCCGAGAATTCGTTGCGGTCGACGCGGTCGGAGGCCGCATACAGCGCCTGCAGGCCGCGCAGCACGTTCTGGTAGTTCGACAGCCGTCGCTCGATCTTCAGCCCGGCCTCGCGCGCTCTGGCGTCGAATTCGCTTTGCAACTCCTGCTGGTGCTGATGTTGCTCGTTGTGCCAGAGCAGGAACGTGGCGATCAGCCCGGCGGCGAGCACCAGCCCCGAGACCAGCAACTCCGAGCGCAATTTCCCGGGAATCGGCCTTGCCGGTATCGATGCTTCGTCGGATGCCGCAGGGTGTTTCATGGCTGGAAACGGTTCATGCGGTCTGTTTGCGTGTCAGGGAGTGGCGCACCAGTTCCGCGACGTTCTTCAGGCCGAGCTTGTTGAGCAGGTTGCTCTTGTGGGTGCTGACGGTCTTGTCGCTGATGCAAAGCCGGCGGGCGATTTCGCCGATGCTGTCGCCCTGCACCAGCATGTGGTAAATCTGCTGCTCCCGATCCGACAGGGCCACCAGCGGATCGTCCGAGCGCGTGCGGGCCGATGCGAAGGCGAGCTGTTCGGCGACGTTCGGCGGCAGGTATTTCCCGGTTGCGATGACCTTGCGTATCGCATCCAGCAGCACCGGAGGCATGCAGTTCTTGCTGATGTAGCCGGAAGCGCCGGCCTTCATCGCCCGCATCACGGTCTGGGTCTCGTTGTGCATGCTGAGCACCAGGATGGGCAGGTCGGGGTAGGCGCTGCGCAACCTGGCGATCAGGTCGGCATCGCACAGGCCGGGCATATTCAGGTCGAGCAACACCAGATCGACCGGCGTCGTGCGCAGCTTCTCCATCAGCGTCTCACCGTCGCCCGCCTCGGCGACGACCTTGACGTCCGGGCAGAGCCCGAGATACTGGATCAGGCCCGCGCGGACCAGTTCATGGTCGTCGACCACCATCAAGCGAATCATCTGTTTTCCTTTGCTGCGTTGGTGAATTGGCACGCCCGGATTAGAGCGTATTTGGGCGGTTGCTGGCTATAGGCGGATTCCTAGGCGTCGCTAGGATTTTGCGCTTTCGGCGATGCTGCGGGCGCAATGCAGCCCGCTCTGCACCGCTCCTTCCAGCGTGGCGGGATAGTCGCCTGCGGTGTAGTCGCCGGCCAGCCACAGCCGGAGCAGGGCGGTCTGCCGGCCGGGGCGTTGCAGATTGGGCGCGCAGCAGAAGGTGGCGCGCTTCTCGGCGATGACCTTGGTCCATATGGGAGTGCCGGTGATGCCGAACTCGTCGCGCAGTTCGGCTGCGACTTGCTGCGCCAATTCGTCCTGGCCCAACTCCTGATGAAGGCCTTCCGCGCTGATGACGCTGGCGAGCAGGCCGTGCTGGCCGGCGATGCGGCCCTTGTCGAACAGCCACTGGCTGGTGCGGCGGTGCAGGCCGAGCATGGGGTGGGGCAGCGCGACATGGGCGGGATATTGCAGGTACACGGTGTAGATCGGCTGGTGTTCCAGCGCCTCGATCTGTGCAACGGTGCCGGCGAGCTCCGGGAGGGGGCGCAGCAGCCTGGCGGCGACCGTTGGCGGTGCGGCGCAGACGACGTGGCTGTAGCGCCGGGTTCCCGCAGCGGTGACGAGATCGACGCCGTCTTCCTGCGGCAGGATGGCGTCCACGCCGCAAGAGAGATGCACTTTGCCTCCGTGCCGCTCGACGAAGCCTGCTGCGCGCTGCGGGAACAGGCCGGTGAAGTCGAGCCGCGGCAGCAGCATGTCGGAATCGGCGCGCCTGCGGTTCAGCGCGTCGCGCAGCACGTTCAGCAGCACCTGCGCGGAAGCCTTGTGGATGGGCGTGTTCAGTGCGGCGATGCAGAGCGGCTCCCACAGCTTGAACGTCAGGTCGGCGTCCTGGCCGTGCCGGGCCAGCAGTTCGGCGACAGTGATGTCCTGCGGCAGGCGGAAGCCCATGTTGCGCAAGGCGAGCATGAAACGCGCGGCCTTGATGCGCTCGCCCCATGTCAGTCCTTGCGCGTTAAGCAGTGCGATCAACAAGTGCAGCGGAGCCGGCAGGCGCGGTGCGCGCAGTTCGAGGTGGCCGTGCAGGTCGAGCTGCAGCGGCAGACGCAGGAAATCCCGTTCGATATTCCCGCCGACCCGTTCGATCAGGCGCAGCGTGTCGCGGTAGCAGCCCAGCAGCAGGTGCTGGCCGTTGTCGATCTGCACGCCGTTGAACTTCACGCCGCGCGCGCGGCCGCCGAGCTGCTTCGCGCTCTCGAACACCGTGACCGGGATGCCCTGCGCGGCGAGTTCGACCGCCGCCGCCATGCCGGCATAGCCGCCGCCGATGATGGCCGGTCTTATCTTATGGAGTTCCATCATTTGGGCATCTGGAAGAATCGTAGCGAGCGGCTTGAGTGCAAGGCGCACGGAGCGCAGAAACCGGAATGTACTTGTAGTCTGCCGCTACGCGGCCCCGGATTTCGAAAACGAAGTTTCGGTGCAGGCTCATACGCAAAGCGTGTGATGCCGGAGCCAACACCGCGCAACGCCGCGAGCGAATGGGTGGCTGCGTAGTAGCCGGGTACCCACCGGCCCACCCCTTGCGGGTGAATCGAGCCGCGCAGTAGGTTCTCAGTTTTTCAGCCATGCCTTGAGGGCCAGCCACAGCTTGTATGTCGGAGTGAGCGACACGCGCTCCTTCAGTACATGGCAGCCGCTGCGCTCGACCTCGTCCAGCACGGCCCGGTAGATCTCCGCCATGATCAGCCCGGCGCGCTGGGCCTTGCGGTCGGCGGCGGGCAGGTGGTCGAACGCCTGTTTGTAATAGCGGCGCGCACGTTCGATCTGGAACGCCATCAGCTTGTGGAACGCCTCGGTCTCGTTCGCGTTGAGGATGTCCGCCGCGGTCACGCCGAACTGCTGCATCTCGTCCATCGGCAGGTAGATGCGGTTGCGCCGCGCGTCCTCGCCGACGTCGCGGATGATGTTGGTGAGCTGGAAGGCGATGCCGAGGTCATGCGCGTATTTCAGCGTCTGGCGATCGGTGTAGCCGAATATCTCCGCCGACAGCAGACCGACCACGGAGGCGACGCGGTAGCAATACAGCTGCAGCGACTTGAAGTCGGGGTAGCGCGGCTGGTCGAGGTCCATCTCCATGCCGTCGATGATCTCCAGCAGGTGTTCCTGCGGCAGGTTGAATTGTTTGACGATGTCCACCAGCGCGATGCAGACCGGATGCGTCGGTTTGCCTGAATAGATCGCCTCGACCTCGCCACGCCACCAGTTCAGCGTGGTGCGGGCGACGTCGGCATCCGAACATTCGTCCACGACATCGTCGACTTCGCGGCAGAACGCATATAGCGCGGTCATCGCGCGGCGGCGGTCGGCGTGCAGGAAACGGAAGCTGCTGGTGAAGCTGGAGCCGCTCTGGCGGCATTTGTCTTCGCAATATTCTTGTGGAGTCATGTTCAGAACGGGGCGCTTTTCGCCAGCATGATAACCCAGTCGTAAGGCCGCAATACCGGGCGCTTGTCGAACATGTCGTAGTCGGCGGCTTCCAGCTTGTCGAGGATGCGCAGGCCGCCCTGAACGATCATGCGCATCTCAAGGCCGATGCGTCCGGTAAGTATCGTACCCAGCGGTTTGCCGTACAGCATCATTTCTCTTGCGCGCTCCACCTCGAACTTCATCAGCGCGCGCCAGTTGGCGTCGGTCTGGCCCGAGGCGATCTGCGCTTCGCTGACGCCGTATTCCGCCAGATCGTCCTGCGGCAGGTAGATACGACCGATGGTCCAGTCCTTCGCCACGTCCTGCCAGAAGTTGATGAGTTGCAGGCTGGTGCAGATGGCGTCGCTGTATTTGATGTTGACCTCGCTGGCCTCGCCGTACAGGTGCAGCAGCAGGTTGCCGACCGGGTTGGCCGAGCGGCGGCAGTAGTCCAGCAGTTCGTCGAAATTCGCGTAGCGCTTCTTGACCACGTCCTGTGAGAATGCGTCCAGCAGGTCGTACAGCGGGCGCATCGGCAGCGCGTGTTCCCCGATCTCGGCGGCGAGGTTGCGGAACAGCCGGGACGCGGGTTCCTGACCGTTCTCGATATGCTTCAGTTCGGCGCGGAATTCGTCGAGTTTACTCAGTCGCTCCTCGTCGGGCATCTCGCCCTCGTCGGCGATGTCGTCCGCCGCGCGCGCGAAGTGGTAGATCGCCGCCACCGGCCTGCGCAGCCGCTTCGGCATCAGCACGGAAGCGACCGGGAAGTTCTCGTAATGCTCTACCGACGACATCAGAGCAAATCGTTGCGGTGCAGCATGAACACATACTGGTCGCCTGCCGTCACATCCAGCCAGGTGAACGGCAGGTCGGGGTAGGCGGCTTCCAGCGTTTCGCGGTTGTGGCCGATCTCGACGATCAGGATGCCGTTGTCGGTCAGGTGTTCGGCGGCATGCTTGAGAATTTCGCGCGTGGCATCGAGGCCGTCGTCGCCGCTGCCCAGCGACATCTCCGGCTCATGCAGGTATTCCTGCGGCAGCAGCGCGACCGATTCGGCATCGACGTAGGGCGGGTTGCTGACGATGATGTCGTATTTGCGTCCGCCGAGCTTGGCGAACAGGTCGGACTGGATCAGCTCGATGCGGTCCTGCAGCATGTAGTCGCCGACGTTGCGTTCGGCCACCGCCAGCGCGTCCGGCGACAGATCCACCGCATCCACGAGCGCGTTGGGGAAGGCGTAGGCGGCGAGGATCGCCAGGCAGCCGCTGCCGGTGCACAGATCGAGCACGCTGCTTATCTCTTCCGGTTCCGCGATCCAGGGGCTCAGCTGTTCGCGCAGCAGTTCCGAAATGAACGAGCGCGGCACGATGACGCGCTCGTCGACGTAGAAGCTGAAGTCGCCGAGGAAAGCCTCGTGGGTCAGGTAGGCGGCGGGCACGCGCTGCTCGACGCGGCGCTGGATGATGTTCAGCACCTCGGCGCGTTCGCTGTCGGTGAGGCGCGCGTCGAGGAAGGGCTCCAGCCGGTCCAGCGGCAGGTGCAGCGTGTGCAGGATCAGGTAGGCCGCCTCGTCGTAGGGGTCGCTGCTGCCGTGGCCGAAGAACAGTTTTGCCTGGTTGAAGCGGCTCACCGCGAAGCGCAGCCAGTCGCGCACGGTCAGCAGGTTGTTCGCCGTGCCGGAAAAATAATCGCTCATTTGCACCTCCATCAATCGCCTCCACCACCGCCATCGCCGCCGCAGCTTCCATCGCTATCGCAGTGCGACGAGCTGCCCGAATCGCCGGAACTGCCTCCGCTATCGCTGCCGCGGTCATATGGCGACTTGCGCCGGTTCGACCATGCGACGAATGCAAGCCACAACAGTAGTGCGGCCAGCAGGATCAGCACGAGGTATTTCATTCGATCAGCAGCTTGCGCAGCGTCAGGTAATAGATCTCGGAGAGTGCGTCGAGGTCGGCCACCGCAACGCATTCGTCGATCTTGTGGATGGTCGCGTTCAGCGGGCCGACCTCAAGCACCTGCGGGCAGATGTCGGCGATGAAGCGGCCGTCCGAGGTGCCGCCGCTGGTGGACAGCTCGGTGTCCAGCCCGGCGACCTGTTTGATCGCGGCGGCGACCGCATCGACCAGGTCGCCGCGCGGCGTCAGGTAGGGTTTCCCGGAGGAGTTCTCCCATTGCAGGCCATATTCCAGCCGGTGCTTGTCGAGGATGGCGATGAGGCGAGACTTCAGGCTATCCACCGTGCTGGCGGTGGAGTGGCGGAAGTTGAACAGGATTTCGACGCTGCCTGGAACGACATTGGTCGCACCCGTACCCCCTCGGATGTTGGAGATCTGGAACGAGGTCGGCGGGAAATATTCGTTGCCTTCGTCCCACACCGTCGCGGCCAGCTCGGCGATGGCGGGCGCGGCCATATGGATCGGGTTCTTCACCAGATGCGGGTAGGCGATGTGGCCCTGCACGCCCTTCACGGTGAGCGTGCCGGACAGCGAGCCGCGGCGGCCGTTCTTGATGGTGTCGCCGGTTTTGGCGACCGAGGTCGGTTCGCCGACGATGCAGTAGTCGATATGTTCGCCCCGAGCCTTCAATGCTTCGACGACGCGCACCGTGCCGTCCACCGCGATGCCTTCCTCGTCCGAGGTCAGCAGCAGCGCGATGGAGCCGCGGTGCTGAGGAAATTCGGCGACGAATTTCTCGATCGCGGTGACGAAGGCGGCGAGCGAGCCTTTCATGTCCGACGCGCCGCGGCCGTACAGCATGCCGTCGCGCACCGTAGGCGTGAACGGGTCGCTGCCCCAGCGCTCGACCGGGCCGCTAGGCACCACGTCGGTGTGTCCGGCGAAACAGACCAGCGGGCCGTCGTTGCCGCGCCGCGCCCACAGGTTGTCGACTTCGCCGCAACGCATTTTCTCCAGGTTGAAAGCCAGCGGCGCGATGCGCGCGCCGATGATGTCGAGGCAGCCGTCATCGGTCGGTGTCAGCGAACGGCGGGAGATCAGTTGTTTGGCAAGGGATAACGTGCTGCTTTCCGGTGTGTCGCTCATGCTTTCAGGCTCTCGTATTCGGTTTCATTGAAGCCAGTCGCAAGCACCTTGCCATTCGATTCCAGCACGGGTCGTTTGATGACGTTGGGTTGTTCCAGCATGAGGGCGAGGGCGGAGGCATCGTCCTGGATCGAGTCCTTCACTTCCTGCGGCAGTTTGCCCCAGGTCGGACCGGTCTTCTTCAGCAGCTTCTGCCAGCCGACCTGCCTGAGCCAGCCGGCCAGCATGGCCTCGGTGACGCCGTGCTTCTTGAAGTCGTGAAACTCGTAAGCGATGCCGCGCGCTTCGAGCGCGGCGCGCGCCTTCTTGACGGTGCCGCAGTTGGGGATGCCGTAGAGCTTCATTTGGTTTCGTCCAGATTCAGCTTGATGCCGCCGAAGTCGGCGGAAGGTTTCGGTGCTGCGTTTTGCTCATCGGGCTTGTAGGCCGGGATCTGCATCGTGCTGGTGCGCTCCGAGAAGTCGATCAGACTGGCCAGGTTGCTGGCCGAGTCGGCGTTGCGCATCGCTTCTTCCTTGGTGATCTGGCCGCTCTTGAACAGTTTGTACAGCGCCTGTTCGAAGGTCTGCGAGCCGGGCGAGACGCTCTTCTCGATGGCCTCGCGGATTTTCTCGATTTCGTCGTTCTTGATCATGTCGGCGATCAGTGCGGTGTTCAGCAACACCTCGACGGCGGGCACCTGCTTGCCTTGGGTGTTGCGCACCAGGCGCTGCGAGATCACCGCGCGCAGACACATCGACAGGTCGGACAGCACGGCGTTGCGCGATTCGTACGGGAAGAAGTTCACGATGCGGTTCAGCGCGTGGTAGCTGTTGTTGGCGTGCAGCGTGGTCAGGCACAGGTGGCCGGTCTGGGCGAAGATCAGCGCATGCCTCAGCGTGTCGCGGTCGCGCACCTCGCCTATCATCAGCACATCCGGGGCCTCGCGCATGCCGCTGGTCAGGGCGCTCTCGTAATTCAACGTGTCGGTGCCGATCTCGCGCTGGTTCACGATGGATTTGCCGTGCTGGAAGATGTATTCGATCGGGTCTTCGATAGTCAGGATATGGCCGCTCTTGACGCTGTTGCGGTGCTCCAGCATCGCGGCGAGCGTGGTGGACTTTCCGGAGCCTGTCGCGCCGACCACCAGCACCAGGCCGCGCTTTTCCAGGATCAGCTCCTTGAGTACGGAAGGGAGCTTCAATGCCTCGACGTTCTCAATCTTGCCCCTGACGTGACGGACCACGATCGCGATGTCGTTGCGCTGGCGGAAGATGTTGACCCGGAAGTTCCCGATGCCGTCGAGGCGGAAGGAAAAGTTCATCTCCATCTTCGCCTCGAATTCGGCGATCTGTTTCGGCGTCATCATCTCGTAGGCGATGCGCTTGATTACTTCCGCGTCGAGCAACTGCGAGTTCACCGGCATCGCGATGCCGTCGATCTTGATGTTGGCCGGCGCCCCGACCGAGAAGAACAGGTCGGAGGCCTTCTTGTCGGCGGCGAGTTGCAACAGCGGAGTGATGATCATGGTGTTCTCCAGGCATTCGATGGAATGTAGGGGCGCAATTCATTGCGCCCTGGAACTCTCACGCAATGAATAGGGCGTGATGAATCACGCCCCTACGGATTAAATCCCTCTCAACAGCTCGTTGATGCCGACCTTGCTGCGGGTTTTCTCGTCCACTTTCTTGACGATCACCGCACAGTACAGGCTGTACTTGCCGTCGGCGGAGGGCAGGCTGCCGCTGACCACGACGGAGCCGGCCGGGACGCGGCCGTAATGCACTTCGCCGGTCTCGCGGTCGTAGATCTTGGTGCTCTGGCCGATGAACACGCCCATCGAGATCACCACGTTGTCCTCGACGATCACGCCTTCGACCACTTCGGAGCGCGCGCCGATGAAGCAGTTGTCGCCGATGATGGTCGGGTTGGCCTGCACCGGCTCCAGCACGCCGCCGATGCCGACGCCGCCGGACAGGTGCACGTTCTTGCCGATCTGCGCGCAGGAACCGACCGTCGCCCAGGTGTCCACCATCGTGCCTTCGTCAACGTAGGCGCCGATGTTCACGTAGGAGGGCATCAGCACCACGTTCTTTGCGATATATGCGCCCTTGCGCGCCGCGGCCGGCGGCACCACGCGGAAGCCGCCTTCGCGGAAGTCGCGGCTGTTGTAGTCGGCGAACTTGGACGGCACCTTGTCGTAATAGTTGGTGAAGCCGCCCTTGATGAAGGCGTTGTCTTCGAGGCGGAACGACAGCAGCACGGCCTTCTTCAGCCACTGGTGGGTGACCCACTGGCCGTCGATCTTCTCGGCGACGCGCAGCTTGCCCTGGTCGAGCTGGGCGATGACGGAGTCGACGGCCTCCTTGAGCTGCGGCTCGGCGTTGCGCGGCGTGATCTCGGCGCGGCGTTCGAAGGCGGTTTCGATGATTTGTTGCAATTGATCCATGATGTGTTCCTGTGTAAATAAAAAAGCTGGTAGCTCGTGGCTGGCAGCTTGTAGCAAAACCGGGGCGGCTACCGGCTACAAGCCACCGGCCACAAGCTGTTTGATTCTTTGTGCGGCCTCCACAGTCTCTGCGGTGTTCGCGACCAGAGCCAGGCGCACGAAATTCTCGCCGGGATTCACGCCGCGCGCTTCGCGCGCCAGATAGCTGCCCGGCAGAACGGTCACATTATAGTCGCGGTAGAGGCGTTGCGCGAAGGCGGTGTCGGCGATCGGGGTGCGCACCCACAGGTAGAACCCGGCGTCCGGCATGGCGACCGGGAGCGCCGGCTTCAGGATTTCGACTACCTGCGCAAATTTTTCCGAGTACAGGCGGCGGTTCTCTGCGACATGCGCCTCGTCGTTCCAGGCCGCGATGCTGGCGGCCTGGATCGCCGGGTTCATTGCGCAGCCGTGGTAGGTGCGGTACAGCGTGAATTTTTCGATGATGGCGGCGTCGCCTGCGACGAAGCCGGAGCGCATGCCGGGCACATTGGAGCGCTTCGACAGGCTGGAGAACACCACGAGGTTGCGATAGTCGTCGCGGCCCAGGCGCCGCGCGGCTTGCAGCGCGCCCAGCGGTCCGCCATTGCCGAAATAGATTTCCGAGTAGCACTCGTCCGAGGCGATCACGAAGCCGTAGCGGTCGGACATTTCAAACAGCGTGTTCCATTCCTGCTGCGACATCACATGGCCGTTCGGGTTGCCCGGCGAGCATACGTAGATCAGTTGCGTGCGCTGCCAGACCTCTTCCGGCAGTTGCGCATAGTCCAGCGCAAACCCGTCTTCCGGCAGCGTGTTCAGGAAGTGCGGCACAGCACCCGCCAGCAGCGCAGCGCCCTCGTAGATCTGGTAGAAGGGGTTCGGGCTGACGACCACGGGATCGGGCCTGCTGCGGTCGACCACCGCCTGCGCGAACGCGAACAGCGCCTCGCGGCTGCCGTTCACCGGCAAGACTTGTGTTTTCGCGTCGAGAGGGGGGATGCCGTAACGCGCACCAAGCCAGTTTGCGATCGCGCCGCGCAGCGCGTCGCTGCCCGCGGTTGTGGGATAATTCGCCAGCCCGTCTAGTCCGGCCGCTAGCGCATCCTTGATGAACTGCGGCGTTGTGTGCTTGGGCTCGCCTATCGACAGGCTGATCGGACGGTAATCCGGGTTCGGTTGCACCTCGCGGAACAGCGCGGCGAGTTTCTGGAACGGGTAGGGCTGGAGTTTCTGCAGGTCGGGATTCATGGTTGTGTCATTCCGCCAGGGCGGAATGGCGAAATTTGCCAGGCGGCGATTATAAAGGGCGGTGCAGTGCCAACAAAACAAAATGTAATGCCGGTCATCGGCATCTTGAGCAGCGCGCTGGTTTGGGGGTTGATCTGGTATCCCTACAGGATATTGCAGGATGCCGGCGTATCCGGCGCGCTGGCAAATTTCGTCGCCTATGCCCTGGCCATGATGTACGGAGCTTTCCTGTTGCCCCAGGTCTGGCGTGAACGCAATACATTCGGCTGGTGGGCATTGCTGTTGGTGCTGAGCGCAGGCTGGGCGAATCTCGGCTATATATTGGGCATGCTGCAGGGTGAAGTGATGCGCGTGCTGCTGCTGTTCTACCTGGCGCCGGTGTGGACCATCCTGTTTTCCCACTGGCTGCTGGGCGAGCGCTTGAACCGGTTTGGCTACATGGTGCTCGTGCTGTCGATCTCGGGGGGCATGGTGATGTTGTGGACGCCCGAGGTGGGCTGGCCGCTGCCGCAGAATCTGTCGGAATGGCTGGGCTTGTCTGCGGGGATGGGGTTTGCGCTGTCCAATGTCACTTCGCGCCGTTCCGCGCATCTTTCCGTCAAGATGAAGTCATTCAGCCTGTGGCTGGGCACGGCGGCGCTGACCTTGCCGTTCTTGTTATGGCAGGGAGGAGTGATGTCGCAATTGGCGATGATTTCGCTTTCGTCGTGGGGATTGCTCGCGCTGCTGGGACTGGTGCTTTGCGCGACCAGTTTCGCCATTCAGTATGGGGTGACCCACCTGCCGGCCAACCGCGCCGCAGTGCTGCTGCTGTTCGAGCTCATCGTTGCTGCTGTCGCGGCATACTTCCTTGCCGGCGAATCCATGGAGTGGCGCGACTGGGTCGGGGCAGCACTGATCGTTTCCGCCAGCCTGCTGTCCGGCAGGCTGGAGCCCGAGGGGGCGCGTTACGGTATCGAGGAAGCAGGCAGCCCGAGGTAATAGCCCTGCGCGTAGTCCACGCCCATTGCCTGGATCGCTTCCATGATCTCTTTCGATTCGATGAATTCGGCGACCATCAGGATGCCGAGATCCTGGCACAAGCGGCTGAGGTTGCCGACCAGCGCATGATCGACCTTGGAATTCAGGATGTTGCGGACGAAGGCGCCGTCGAGTTTGACGAAGTCGAAGTGCAGTTCGCGCAGGTAGTGGAACGAGTTGTAGCCGCTGCCGAAGTCGTCCAGCGCGAACGAGAAACCCTTCTTGCGCAGGTCGGTGAGGAACTTGCGCATGTGCGTCATGTCGCCGACGGCGTCGCGCTCCAGCAGTTCGAACACGATGTTCTTCGGCGGGATGCCGATCTCCTGGCACATCTGTTCCGCATAGCCCAGGATGCCGCGTCCCTGTATCTCCTGCGCGGACAGGTTGATGAACAGCTTGATGTCGGGGTCGTCGCGCTCGATTTTCTCCTTCATCGCCTGCAGCGCCTTGCTGATGATGATGCGGTCCAGTTCGCGGCCCAGCCCGTATTTCTCTATGGTCTCGATGAACATTCCGGCGGATACGGTGCGGCCGTCCGGCTCGCACAGTCGCGCCAGCGTCTCGTAGGCGAATACCTTGCCGGTTCTGCAGTCGACGATGGGCTGGAAGAACGGCACGATGCGGTCCTCGCGCAGCGAGTTGCGCAGGGACTCGGCGTGGTCGCGGATGACCCGGCTTTCCTGTATCTGCGATTCGATCTGCTCGACGGTGCAGACGGTGTCCTTGCCGAGCTTCTTCGCGCGGTACAGGCCGATGTCCACGCCGGTCATCAGGTCTGAGATGCTTTGCGCATCCTGCGGGAATGAGACGAGGCCGATCGAGGTGGTGAGATGGAAGGTCTTGCCGTTAGGGGCGGAGAACGCGACATCGCGCAATTCCGAGCGCAGCTTCTCGGCGACGACCATGCCGCCGGCCTTGTTGGTCTCGGTCAGGATGATCGCGAATTCGTCGCCGCCGATGCGCGTGGCCAGGTCGCCCTTGCGCACCACCGAGCGCAGCGAGTCGGCCACGCCGATCAGCGCCGCATCGCCGCAGGGATGGCCCCAGGTGTCGTTGATGTCCTTGAAGTCGTCGAGGTCGAGCATCAGGATCGAGAACTCGTGGCCGTGGCGTTCCGAGCGCCCCACCTCGTAGTCCAGCATCTCGTTGAAGTAGCGGCGGTTATACAGGCCGGTCAGCGGGTCGTGCGTCGAATAGTATTCCAGCTCCGACATCGTGCGGCTCAGCGCCTTGCTGGAGCCGACCACCATCACCATCACCGCGAGGATGGAGCGGATCACGCTGGCTTCCTGCGCGCTCAGCTTGTGCAGCGAGCCGTAGGCCACGCCGAGCAGGCCGGCGAGGTTCAGCATTTCCAGTTCGGGCACCGGCACCGTGATCATCTTCACGTCTTCGATGGAGTCGTATTTGCCTTCGGCCGGGATCATGAACTCCTCGATGTCCAGCGGCGCGTCGGGCGGCAGCCTGAGCTTGGACAGCATGTCCTGGGCCAGCTGTTCGCGCACCTGGGCCTTGACCTCTTCGCTGTAGTCGCCGAGGAAATACACGAACAGCGACAGGCCGTGCTCTTCGGCGAAGGCGATGAAGAAGAAGTTGAACGGGAAGATCGCATGGAAGCCGGACAGGATCTCCTGCACGAACAGCTTCCACTGCGCGACCTTCTCGTGCGACAGGATGATGCTCTCCAGCACATGGCTCTGCCGCTCGAACAGATCCTTCTCGATCAGCGTATGCGACAGGTCGTCGACCATGCCGCGAAAGTCCAGCATGATCTGCTTCAGGTTGTTCTCGCTCTGCTGCCACTGGCGGTTGCGCTCCTTGAGCAGCAATTCCATCGTCAGGTTCAGCCGCGACGAGCGGGTGACGCTGTTCCGCAGCAGGTCGATCAATGCGGCTTTTTCGTCCTCGGACAGGCTGGTCTGCTGCAATTGCCAGATGCCGGCTTCGAGGTTCTCGCCGATTTCGGTGTTGATGCTGCGCACCATGTCGCCGATGTTGCGGGCGAACAGCCGCGAACGGGTCTGGCTTTCCAGCAGCGCGGCGAAGCGCACCAGCCCCTGGTAGCGGAAATCCTCCAGCCCGACGGGGAGAGCTGCGGTTGGCAGCGTCATGCTTCAGGCGCCTTGCTCGAAGCGTCCGCTGCCGACCATCAGGTCGACGCCGCAGCGCAACTCCCTGAACCAGGCGAGGAAGTCGCGGGCGGCCTGGCCGCGATACACCGGCCCGTGCTGCGGCGCGATCATGTCGATGTCCAGTCCGGAGACGGCATCGACCCACATCCGGGCCGCCTTGTTGGAGCACATGTAGCGGCGGTGGAATTCCTCGATATACGGCAGGTGCGCGGCGAAGTCGTCGACGTAGGCGAAGTCCTTGTCCATCGGCAGCATCGCGGCGCCGATGTCGCCGGTGAACAGTATCCTGGCGGTCGGGTCGTAGACGTTGATCTGCCCCTCGGAATGCAGGAAGTGCGCGGGCAGCAGCTGCAGGTCGAAGCCGGGACAGACCGGGTAGGGCATGCCTTCATCCGGGACGCCGACGAAACGGTGCATCTCGCTGATGCCGTAATGCGGGAGGAAGCGCGTCCAGATGCGCGACACATAGACTTCGGCACCGGTGATTTCCAGCCAGGTCGAGATGCCGCCGACGATGTCCGGATCCTGGTGGGACAGCACGATGCCCTTCAGCTTGTCCGGGGAGATGTAGCGCAGCATCTCGGCCAGCACGCGGGGCATCACGCCGAAGCCGCCCGGGTCGAGCAGCACGCCGCAATCGCCGTGGGTCACCAGATACTGGTTGGACCTGACGCCGTCTTCTTCGCCAGGCTCGCTCTCGTTCAATAGCACGAATTTGTGATTTTCATCACTGTACAAGACGATATTGCGCATGCCGCTCCCCCGTGAAACATGTAGGAATTGTTATGGGCGGAATACTAGCATGGTTATTTTGGGGTGTGGGCGTAACGGGGTGTCGGATGGCGTCCTCGAGTGGAATCGAACCACTAATTGACCCTTAGGAGGGGCCGGTTATATCCATTTAACTACGAGGACTATTTAGTGCAGGCGCGCATTCTAGCGGAAATGCGGGTGATCATAAATGCTTATCCCGTACCGTCATTGCGAGCCCCGAAAGGGGTGTGGCAATCCAGAGCTTGCGGCTGGACTGCCGCGTCGGCTGCGCCTCCTCGCAGTGACGGGATGGCGTCATGCTGCCTCACGGCTGAATGGCGCTCTCCGCGATGTCAGACTTTCCGCGCTTCCTTAGGCTGGTATCATGCGCGCCTTCCGAAATATTTCGCAAAGAGGACATCCCATGCAGGCTCGCATCAACTTGTTTCTGGCTTGGTTCTTCATTCCGCAGACGCTGGCAATGGGCTGGGTCGCAGCGGTCGGTCGCATGCTGCTGGAGGCGCTGGGCGTGTCCACGTTCGAGGGTGACATCCCGGGCCGCATCGTCGGCGCGCTGCTGTTGCTGATGACGGTCTTCCTGGTGCAGCACTTCCGCGGCTCGCTCCCGCCCGAGGGCAAGGCCGGCGGCAACGGCTACCGCTTCGGCCATCGCGCGGTGCTGCTGGGCAACGTGCTGGCCGCATCGCTGTTCGTGTTCCAGTTCTTCGCGCCCTCGATCGGCGATTACAACACCCATCTGGTGCTGGACAAGTTCACCACGGCATTCGGTTACTGGGTGATGGCCTGCTGGGCGGTGGGCTTCTCCTTCCTCTACCAATCCTCGCTGCCCGTCGCCGAGAAGAGCTGATGCCGCTGGTCACGCTGGACAAGGCCAGCCTCGCCTTCGGCCATGTCGCGCTGCTGGATCATGCCGACTTCCAGCTAGACGAGGGCGAGCGCGTCGGCCTGATCGGGCGCAACGGAGGCGGCAAGTCGAGCATGATGCGCGTGCTCGCCGGGCAGTCGGCGCTGGACGACGGGCTGGTGTGGCGCGCACCGACGGCGTGCATCTGCTACGTCAGCCAGGAGCCGCCGCTGGACGCGGACGACTCGGTGTTCGACGCGGTCGCGAAGGGCATGGGCGAACTGCAGCAACTGCTGCGCGACTACCATCAGGTCTCGCACCAGATGGGCGAGCCGGATGCCGACCACGAGCAACTGCTGGAGCAGATGCAGTCGCTGCAGACGAAGCTGGAGGCGCAGGACGGCTGGGCGGTGCAGTCGCGCATCGAGACTGCCATCGCCAAACTGGACCTCAACGCTGACGACCGCATCGGCAGCCTCTCCGGCGGGCAGCGCAAGCGCGTCGCGCTCGCCCAGGCGTTGGTGGCAACGCCAGACGTGCTGATTCTCGATGAGCCGACCAACCACCTGGACTTCGATTCCATCGAGTGGCTCGAAGGGTTGCTCAACGAATTCCGTGGCGCGGTGCTGTTCGTCACCCACGACCGCCGCTTCCTCGACAACGTCTCCACGCGCATCGTCGAGCTCGATCGCGGCAGGCTCACCAGCTTCCAGGGCAATTTCGAGAACTACCAGCGCATCAAGGAGCGCATGCTCGCGGACGAGGCGGTGGTCAACGCCAAGTTCGACAAGGTTCTCGCGCAGGAAGAGGTGTGGATACGCAAGGGCGTCGAGGCGCGGCGCACGCGCAACGAGGGCCGCGTGCTGCGCCTGGAGCAGTTGCGCCGCGAGCGCGCGGCGCGGCGCGAGAAGCAGGGCCGGGTCGAGATGACGCTGGACTCGGGCGAGCGCTCCGGCAAGCTGGTGGCGGAGCTCACCAACGTCGGCAAGTCGTTCGGCGCGAAGAAGGTCATAGACAATTTCTCCTGCCGCATCCAGCGTGGCGACAAGATCGGCCTGCTCGGACCGAACGGCGCGGGCAAGAGCACGCTGCTCAAGATCATCCTCGGCGAGATGCAGCCGGACAGCGGGCAGGTGAAGCTCGGCACCAAGATCAGCGTCGCGTACTTCGACCAGTTGCGCGCGCAGCTCGACGACGAGGCGACGCTGGCCGACACCATCAGCCAGGGCGCGGACTATATCGAGATCGGCGGCGTGAAGAAGCATGTCATTTCATATCTGGGCGACTTCCTGTTCGCGCCGGAGCGCGCGCGTTCGCCGGTGAAGAGCTGCTCCGGCGGCGAGCGCAATCGTTTGTTATTGGCGCGGCTGTTCACGCGTCCCGCCAACGTGCTGGTGCTGGACGAGCCGACCAACGACCTCGACATCGAGACGCTGGAACTGCTGGAAGAGCTGCTGGCGCAGTACGACGGCACACTGTTCCTGGTCAGTCACGACCGCGCCTTCCTCGACAACGTGGTGACGCAGGTGATCGCGTTCGAGGGCGACGGCAGGCTGATGGAGTATGTCGGCGGCTACGAGGACTGGGTGCGGGTGAAGCGTTTCCAGGCCGATTCGGCAAGCTCGGGACGGGCGGCCGGCGAGGCGGCGAAGCCTGCCGCTCCGGCGCCAAAGCCTGTTGCGGTGTCCGTGCAGCAGGAGAAGCCCAGGTCGAACAAGCTCAGCTACAAGGAAGCGCGCGAACTGGAAGAGTTGCCCGGGCGCATCGAGGCGCTGGAGAGCGAACAGAGCGAGATCGCCGCGCACTTCGCCGACGGCAGCATCTTCCGCGACGATCCGAAGCGCGCGCGCCAGTTGCAGGCGCGCAGCGAGGAGATCGAGGCGGAGGTGATGGCTGCGCTGGAGCGCTGGGAAGAGCTGGAGCAGCGCGCTCGCTGATCCGCGCACCTTGATGGTGCATCAGGCTGCACCAATGCCGGATATGGCGCACCGATTTGGTTAATCTTGGCCCGATATGCTCGCTGGATGATTTCATACTTTCTGCAACTTCAATTAGTTGCGAGATTGGCACATTTTCTGCTTTGTAATCGCGATTTGCACCAATCAGGAGGAATCGATGGAAGAGCTGAAGAGCGCGAGCGACGTGTTATTCGTGTTGCTGGGGGCGATCATGGTGCTGGCGATGCATGCCGGTTTTGCGTTCCTGGAACTGGGCACCGTGCGCAAGAAGAACCAGGTCAATGCGCTGGTGAAAATCCTCAGCGATCTGGCGGTCTCGACGCTGGCCTATTTCTTCATCGGCTACGGCATCGCCTACGGCGTGCATTTCTTCGTCGGCGCGGAAGAGTTGGCGCAGCAGAACGGCTACGGTCTGGTGAAGTTCTTCTTCCTGATGACCTTCGCCGCGGCGATCCCCGCGATCGTCTCGGGCGGCATCGCCGAGCGCTCGAAGTTCAATCCGCAACTCGCCGCTACCTTCATGCTGGTCGGCTTCGTCTATCCGTTCTTCGAAGGCATCGCGTGGAACGGCGCCTACGGTCTCCAGGACTGGCTGAAGGCCACTTTCGGCGCCGGCTTCCATGACTTCGCGGGTTCCGTGGTGGTGCATGCGGTCGGCGGCTGGATAGCTCTTGCGGCGGTGCTGCTGCTCGGCGCGCGGCGCGGGCGCTACACCAAGGAGGGCCGCATCTCCGCGCACCCGCCGTCCAGCATTCCCTTCCTCGCGCTGGGCGCATGGATACTGACGGTCGGTTGGTTCGGCTTCAACGTGATGAGCGCGCAGACCGTAGGCGGCATCAGCGGCCTGGTCGCGGTGAATTCCCTGATGGCGATGGTCGGCGGCACGCTGGTCGCACTCTGGGTCGGCAAGAACGACCCCGGTTTCGTGCATAACGGCCCGCTGGCAGGGCTGGTCGCCGTGTGCGCAGGCTCCGACCTGATGCACCCGCTCGGCGCGCTGATCGTCGGCGGTGTCGCCGGCGGCCTGTTCGTCGTGATGTTCACGCTGACCCAGAACCGCTGGAAGATCGACGACGTGCTTGGCGTCTGGCCGCTGCACGGCCTGTGCGGCGCATGGGGCGGCATCGCCGCCGGCATCTTCGGCATGCAGTCGCTGGGCGGCTTGGGCGGCGTCAGCTTCATGTCGCAACTGATCGGTACCCTGCTGGGCATCGTGATCGCCTTCGTCGGCGGCTATGCGGTGTACGGCGCGATCAGGAAGCTGGTCGGCCTGCGGCTCGACACCGAAGAGGAGTTCAACGGCGCCGATCTGTCGATACACAAGATCACCGCGACGCCGGAGCGCGAATCGGGCTGGTGATCCTGTTTCCGGCAGGAGGCTCGCCCTCAGGCCGCCCCTTTGCGCCGCCCATGTCGATATACAATACCGTTCGTGCGAGTCGCACGTTGGGGGAGCGGATGACAGCAGGGGCGGATCGGAGTTTTTTCGCGCAGTGGCTGGCTTTGGGCGTTGTGCTGGTGCTGATGGGGGTGCTGCTTGCCCAGGAAACCTATCAGGAGCATGTCCGTATCGAGAACCTGGAGCGCAAGCAGTTGGCGCAGCAGGCTTATGTGGTAGAGCAGAATCTGGTGCGCCAGCTGGACGCGATCAACCGGGTGCTGGAGAGCACCCGCAGCGACCTGGGCGAATGGCTGCCGAGGCGGGACGGCAGGGAACGGATGGAGCAGCGCTTCAGGTTCCTGACGGATGCGATGCCGGGCGTGCGCACCATGCTGGTCCTCGATGCCGATGGCAATGCGATCGCGGCGAGCCGCAAGAATATCGTCGGGCAGAACTACCGGTATCGCGACTATTTCCAGGCCCCGCTGCGCGCCCCGCATCCTGACACGCTGTACGTCAGCCCCCCGTTTGTCACCCAGTTCGGCGTGCTGACGATGAACGTTACGCGCGCGATCATCGATGCGGACGGAAAATTCGCCGGCGTGATCTCCGCGTCCCTGGAGCCCGGCGAGTTCTCGGTGCTGATGCACTCGGTGCGCTATGCGCCGGACATGTGGACCTCGCTGGCTCACGGCGACGGCAAGCTGTTCATGATGGTGCCCGCACGCGAAGGCGAGGGCGGCATGGAGCTGGCCCGGCCCGGAACGATGTTCAGCCTCCACACGCAGGGCGGGCAGGCTGCCAGCGTGATGACCGGCAGGGCTTACGTCACGGATGAGCTCCAGTTGGCGGCCCAGCGTACGGTCCGGCACGCACCGCTGCACATGGACAAGCCGTTGGTAATCGCGGCCGCGCGCAACCTGTCGGCGATATTCGAAGGGTGGTACCGCGAGCTGTACATCAAGGGCGGGATATTCGCCGTATCCGCTCTGGCCTCGATGCTCGGGTTGTTGTTCTACCAGCGGCGCCGGGGCGAATTCCAGCGCATGATCCGGGCTCGCGAGGAGGAGCAGCGCAAGATCGCCGAGCGTCTGCGCCTGGCCACCGAGGCCGCGGGCGTGGGCGTATGGGAATACGATTTCGTGAACCGGCAATTGATCTGGGACGATTCGATGTTCGCGATCTACGATATTGCGCCCGGCGAGTTCTCGTCCGACTATGCGGCCTGGCAGAGCCGCCTGTTGCCGGAGGACGTAGAGAAGGCGGATGCCGCAGTGCAGCAGTCCATCGAGCAGAAAACGCCTTACGACATCGGCTTCCGCATTCGCCGCAAGGATGGGCAGATTCGCTTCATCCACGCCCGGGCCAGGCTGTATTGCGACGAAGCCGGCCGGCCGTTGCGCATGGTCGGCACCAACGAGGATGTCACCGAGCGCGAGAAGTTGGAGGCGCGCATGGCCTATATGGCGCATTATGATCCGCTGACCGGGCTGGCGAATCGCACGCTGTTCTATGACCGCTTGCGGCAGGCGCTGTCGATGGCGCGCCGCAACGAAGCCGGCCTGGCGCTGCTGTACATGGATCTGGACGGCTTCAAGGAAGTGAACGACACGCTGGGCCATGCCGCCGGCGACCAGTTGCTCATGGAAGTTGCAAGCCGCCTGCGTTGCTGCGTGCGTGGCAGCGATTCTGTGGCGCGACTGGGCGGGGATGAGTTCACCATCATCCTGAACGAAACGCACCAGCAGGACGATGTCGCCGTGGTCGCCCGCAAGATCGTCGAGTCCATCGCCGCGCCGTTCAATCTAGAGGGGCGCGAGGCTCGCGTCAGCATCAGCATCAGCATCGGCATTGCCCGTTATACCGAAGAGGCGAGCGACGAAGACACGCTGGTCAAGAATGCCGACCATGCGATGTACAGGGCAAAATCATCCGGCAAGAACACCTTCCGCTTCTATTCCGACGAGCAGTGACGGCAGGGGGTTATTCCCGCGGCTTGGGCTTGGCTGCCGTATCTGCCTTTTCCCCGGCGAGTTCCGCGCGGAACGTTTCCAGCTTGCCGTGGAAGTCGTCCGCGTCGCCGTATTCGAGGAAGCGATCGTAGCGGGCATGCGCGGCGCGCATCTTGCGCGCGTGCTTGATCGGGCAGAAATACTGCTCGGTGCGCGCGACGATCTCGCCCGCATAGGCCAGCAGTCCGACCGCGTACGAGCAGTACAGGCAATGCGCCTTCTCGATGACGTTCAGGTAGGCCAGGTGCTGGTGGTCGTAGACGATGTAGTCGGCGCGCCGCACTCTGGCGATGCGGTAGACCGGGAAGCAGATCGACTGGTACAGCGTGACGGCGAAATCGAACAGCAGCAGCGGGATCGCCGCGCCGTAGATGATGGGCATCGTGAGGTAGTTCTGCGGGCGGACCGTGAGGAACCAGCGGAAGATGCCCAGCTTGACGCGCCGGTGTGCGTCGCGCACGACCTGCTCGAACACCACGCGCCTGCCCTCGATCTGGTAACGCAGCCGCCGTTGGCGTTCCTCGATGGCGGCGTCCAGTTCTTCTTCCAGCGAGGCGATCTGCTCGACGATCTGGCGTACACGGTTGTTCATGGGCTCCCCCAGTGCGCCTGCGTTCCCGGACGGGAGGGCGTCGTGCCGCAGACTAACCGATTTCAGGGTTGTTGGCAGGCTGTTGAAAAACGTAGCGAGGATGGTCAGATGCAAGGCGCACGGAGCGGAGCGACTGAGACATATCACTAGATAGGCGAAGGAGCGAGCACCGCGCAACGCCGCAGATGACCACCGCAGTAGTTTTGCAGTGGCCTGCTAACTGTGGTCGAGCAGGTTGATCAGCCCATCCAGTCCGACGAAGTTCAGCGCGTAGCTCGCCTGTGCGCGCACCACCGGCTTCGCGTGGTAGGCGATGCCGATGCCGGCCTGCGCCATCATCTTCAGGTCGTTCGCGCCGTCGCCCATCGCGATCACCTGTTCCGGTTTTAGCCCCAGTTCGTCGCGCGTCTTCACCAGCCAATCGGCCTTGGCCTGCGCGTCCAGTATCGATCCCAGCACCTTGCCGGTGAGCTTGCCGTCGACGATCTCCAGCGTGTTCGCATGGGCGTGGTCGAGGCCGAGGCGCGCCTTCAGCCGCTCGGTGAAGAACACGAAGCCGCCGGACACCAGCAGCGTCTTGATGCCGTGTCTCTTCAGTTCAGCCAGCATGGTTTCCGCGCCGGGATTCAGTTGCAGGCGCTCGTCGTACACGCGCTGCAGCGCGCCTTCGTCCAGGCCTTCCAGGAGTGCCACGCGGCGGCGCAGGCTCTCGGCGAAATCGATCTCGCCGCGCATCGCTTCTTCGGTGATCGCCGCGACCTGCGGCTTCAGCCCCTGCATGTCGGCGATCTCGTCGATGCACTCGATGGAGATCAGCGTCGAATCCATGTCCATCACGACCAGCCCGAAATCCGACAAGTGCTTGCCCTGCGGCACGAAACCGTAGTCGATCCGGTGTTCGAAACAATAGTCGGCGATGCCGTCGTGCGGCTTGGCCTCGCGCAGCCGCCATGCATGGCGGGCGATCTGCTCGGTGCGCGTCGCGCCAGAGAGTCGGGCGATATGCTCGATATGTGCGGAAGGGATGTCGTGCAGGGCTTGTAGGATCAGGTTCATGCGGTCTGTTTCGTGAGTTGTGGGCGATGCAGGGCGCGCATTTTATCAGGGTGTTGCATTCGGCGTCCGCCCGGCATCGCTCAGGTGCCGGGCGATGAGTGCTTCCGTTGCGCGCGCCAATGCTTCCGAATTCATCAGGAACAGGTCGTTGTGCCCGCCGCGCAGTTCCACGAACTGTTTCGGTTCGTGCGCGTTTTCATGGAGCGATCGGCCGTGGCTGAACGGGATGATCTCGTCTTCGCGGCTGTGCGCGACCAGCACCGGCGCATGCACATCCTGCAGGTAGCGCCGCGTGTCGTAGCGGTAGCGGGTGATCCAGCGTACCGGCAGCAGCGGGTAGAGATCGGCGGCCAGGTCGGGGACGGAGGTGAAGGCTGAGGCCAGGATCAGCGCGCCGGGCCTGTGCCGTGCCGCCAGGTGCGCGGCGACTGCGCCCCCTAGCGATTCTCCGAACACGACGGTATGTTCCGGCTTGATGCCGCGCAGTGCCGTGAGGTGCTGCCAGGCCGCTTCGGCATCGCGGTAGGTGCCTTCCTCGTCCGGCTCGCCGCGGCTCCGGCCGTAGCCGCGGTAGTCGAAGATCAGCACCGACAGGCCCAGGTCGTGGAACAGCCGGACCGAGTCCAGCCGGTGCGAGATATTGCCGGCGTTGCCGTGGGCGTAGAGCAGCGCGCCGCGCGGATCTTCGGCGGGCACGAACCAGGCGGCGAGGCGGATGCCATCCGAAGTTGTCAGCGTGACCTCCTCGTACGGGAGCGTGTAGTCCTTCGGTGTGGCCTCGTATTCGCGGTTCGGCAGGTCGGGGTAATAGATCAGGCTGTCCTGTCTCAGGAACAGCGTGAGCAGCATTGCGCCATACAGGGTGGCGGCGAGGATTAGCGCATTCTTGATGGTTTTTCTGAGCATGTCGTCGGACAGTGTGGCCTAGGGGGTGGAGAAACTATCGCACAACTTTTCCCGGGCCGCGCCTTCCAATTTCCCTTCCCGTGATGCGCTCGCAGGCTGCGAAGCGGGGGCGCTTGTGGCATAATCGCGCGCTCTTGAAGTCCGGTAACTGGGCAGACGATACGATATGGGCGCACAAACTTTATACGACAAACTCTGGAATTCTCACGTGGTGCGGCAGGATGCCGACGGCACCGCGTTGATCTACATCGACCGCCAGCTGGTACACGAAGTGACCAGCCCGCAGGCGTTCGAGGGCCTGAAGCTGGCGCACCGCAAGCCGTGGCGCGCGGCTTCGATGGTTGCGACTCCCGATCATAACGTTCCGACCACTGCGATTGAGGGCGGTATCAAGGACCCGATCTCGCGCCTGCAGGTCGAGACGCTGGACGCGAATTGCGCCGAGTTCGGCATCGTCGAATTCGGCATGGGCGACATCCGTCAGGGTGTTGTGCACGTGATGGGGCCCGAGCAGGGCGCGACGCTGCCCGGCATGACGGTGGTGTGCGGGGATTCCCACACCAGCACGCACGGCGCGTTCGCGGCGCTGGCGCACGGCATCGGCACTTCCGAGGTCGAGCATGTGATGGCGACGCAATGCCTGGTGGCGAAGAAGTCGAAGGCCATGCTGGTGAAGGTCGAAGGCACGCTCGGCAAGGGCGTGACCGCGAAAGACATCGCGCTGGCGGTGATCGGCAGGATCGGTACCGCGGGCGGCACGGGCTATGCCATCGAGTTCGCCGGTTCGGCGATTCGCGCGCTCTCCATGGAAGGCCGCATGACGCTGTGCAACATGGCCATCGAGGCCGGTGCGCGCGCCGGCATGGTGGCGGCCGACGAAACGACGTTCGAATACATCAAGGGCCGTCCCTACGCGCCCAAGGCTGAAGACTGGGACAAGGCCGTCGCATACTGGAAGACACTGCATTCCGACGAAGGGGCGAAGTTCGACGCCGTGGTCGAACTGGATGCCGCGGGTATACGTCCGCAGGTGACCTGGGGTACTTCGCCGGAGATGGTGACTTCCATCGACGGCTGCGTGCCCGATCCGGCTTCCGCGCCCGACGAGGTGAAGCGCCACGACTGGCAGCGCGCCCTGCACTACATGGGCCTGCAGGCGAATACGCCGATTACGGAGATCAGCATCGACAAGGTGTTCATCGGCTCTTGCACCAATGCTCGCATCGAAGACATGCGCGCCGCGGCGGCCGTGGCCAAGGGCAAGAAGGTCGCTGCCAACGTCAAGCTGGCGATGGTCGTGCCCGGCTCCGGACTGGTGAAGGCGCAGGCCGAGAAGGAAGGCCTGGACAAGATATTCATCGAGGCGGGTTTCGAATGGCGCAATCCCGGCTGTTCGATGTGCCTGGCGATGAACGACGACAGGCTGGAGCCGGGCGAGCGCTGCGCCTCGACCTCGAACCGCAACTTCGAGGGGCGGCAGGGGCAGGGCGGGCGCACGCATCTGGTGAGCCCGGAGATGGCGGCGGCCGCGGCGATCGCGGGCCATTTTGTCGATGTGAGCAAACTGTAAGGGGACGATGATGAAGAAGACTATCGCTTTGTTGTTGGCTGCATGGGTGCTGGCCGGTTGCAACACCATGGAAGGCCTGGGCAAGGACATCCAGAAGGGTGGCGAGAAACTGGAAAAGGCGGCAACCAAATAATGCGTAAATTTACCTTGCTCGATGGGCTGGTCGTTCCGCTGGATCGCGCCAACGTCGATACCGATGCCATCATCCCCAAGCAGTTCCTGAAGTCGATCAAGCGCTCCGGCTTCGGCCCGAACGCGTTCGACGAATGGCGCTATCTCGACCACGGCGAGCCCGGCATGGACAACAGCAAGCGTCCGCTGAACCCGGACTTTGTGCTGAACCAGCCGCGATATCAGGGGGCTCAAGTTTTGCTGGCGCGCGAGAACTTCGGCTGCGGCAGCTCGCGCGAGCATGCCCCTTGGGCGCTGGAAGACTACGGCTTTCGCGTCATCATCGCGCCGAGCTTCGCCGACATCTTCTTCAACAACTGCTTCAAGAATGGCCTGCTGCCGATCAAGCTGGACGCGGACAAGGTCGATGCGCTGTTCAAGGCGGTGGAAGCTAGCGTCGGCTACAAGCTGAAGGTTGACCTGGAGCAGCAGACCATCACCTCTCCGGACGGTACGGTATATAAGTTCGACGTGGACGCGCACCGCAAACATTGCCTGCTGAACGGCCTGGACGACATTGGCCTGACGCTGCAGCACGTGGACGACATCAAGGCGTTCGAGCAGAAGCACCGCGCGGCGCAACCCTGGTTGTACGCACAATAAAATTTTTGTAATTCAGACTGGGAACGTAAATGAAGATCGCAGTATTGCCGGGTGACGGCATCGGACCGGAGATCGTGGCGCAGGCCGTGAAGGTGCTGAAGGCACTCAATATTGGCCTGGAGATGGAAGAGGCGCCCATCGGCGGCGCCGGCTACGAGGCGGCGGGCGACCCGTTGCCGGAGGCGACGCTGGCGCTGGCCAAGGCGGCCGATGCGGTGCTGCTCGGTGCCGTGGGCGACTGGAAGTATGACAAGCTGGAGCGCCATTTGCGTCCTGAACGCGGCCTGTTGCGCATCCGCAAGGAGCTCGGCCTGTTTGCGAACCTGCGTCCGGCGTTGCTCTATCCCGAGCTGGCTTCGGCCTCGACGCTGAAGCCGGAAGTGGTGTCCGGGCTGGACATCATGATCGTGCGCGAACTGACCGGCGACATCTACTTCGGTCAGCCGCGCGGCATCTCCACGCTGGACAACGGCGAGCGCGAGGGCATCAATACGATGCGCTACTCGGAGTCCGAAATCCGCCGCATCGGCCGCGTCGCGTTCGATATCGCGATGAAGCGGGCTGTTAATAATGGCGGGAAGGGGAAGGTGTGTTCCGTGGACAAGGCCAACGTGCTGGAGACCACCGAACTGTGGCGCCAGGTGATGATCGAGCTGTCGAAGGAATACCCTGAGGTCGAGCTGTCGCACATGTATGTCGACAACGCCGCGATGCAGCTGATCCGCGCGCCCAAGCAGTTCGACGTGATGGTGACCGGCAACATCTTCGGCGACATCCTCTCCGACGAGGCCTCGATGCTGACCGGTTCGATCGGCATGCTGCCGTCCGCCTCGCTGGACGCGAACAACAAGGGCATGTACGAGCCCAGTCACGGTTCAGCGCCGGACATCGCGGGCAAGGACGTCGCGAATCCGCTGGCGACCATCCTGTCGGCCGCGATGATGCTGCGCTACACCTTCAACGACGAGGCGAATGCGGTTCGCATCGAGGATGCGGTGAAGAAGGCGCTGGCGCAGGGTTACCGCACCGCCGACATCTATACCGAGGGCACGAACAAGGTCGGCTGTTCCGCGATGGGCGACGCCGTGGTCGCCGCCCTGTAACGAATTCAACTTTGAGAGAGCAAACAACATGAGCAAGCAATACGACGTCTGTATCCTCGGCGCGACCGGTGCGGTCGGCGAGGCGATGCTGTCCATCCTGGAGCAGCGCAAGTTCCCGGTGCGCAACCTGTACCCGCTGGCCTCCAGCCGTTCGGCCGGCTCCAAGGTGACCTTCAACGGCAAGGAGATCACCGTGCTGGATGTTGAGCAATTCGACTTCTCCCAAGCGCAGATCGGCCTGTTTTCCGCGGGTGGCAGCGTGTCCGAGAAATATGCGCCCATCGCCGCGGCCGCTGGCTGCGTGGTGATCGACAATACCGCGCACTTCCGCTACGACCGCGACATCCCGCTGGTCGTGCCCGAGGTGAATCCGCACGCCATCGCCCAGTACAAGAACCGCGGCATCATCGCCAATCCGAACTGCTCGACCATCCAGATGCTGGTCGCGCTGAAGCCGATCAAGGATGCGGTGGGTATCTCCCGCATCAACGTGGCGACCTACCAGGCCGTGTCCGGCACAGGCAAGGAGGCCATCAACGAACTCGCCGGCCAGACCCGCGCGCTGTTCAATTCCCAGGATGCCGTGGCCGAGGTATATCCGAAGCGCATCGCCTTCAACGTGCTGCCGCATATCGACGTGTTCTTGGAGAACGGCTACACCAAGGAAGAGATGAAGATGGTGTGGGAGACCCAGAAGATCATGGAGGACGACTCCATCCTGGTGAATCCGACCGCGGTGCGCGTGCCGGTGTTCTACGGCCACTCCGAGGCGGTGCATATCGAGACGAAGAAGAAGATCACCGCCGACGAGGCGCGCGCGCTGCTGGAGAAGGCGCCGGGCGTGCAGGTGATGGACGAGCGCAAGCCGGGCGGTTATCCGACCCCGGTCGATGCTGCGGGCACCGATCCGACCTATGTGGGCCGTATCCGCGAGGACGTATCGCATCCGCTGGGTCTGGATCTGTGGGTGGTCAGCGACAACGTCCGCAAGGGCGCGGCGCTGAACAGCGTGCAGATCGCCGAGATCCTGATCGAGAAGTACTTGAATTGAGTTCGGCCTGAATTGGGCCGGGCTCAAGCCGGGCATGGTTCGAATTAAGCGGGGGTTGTGAATTTGAATTATCAGCTTGTGCTGATAACTCCATGATGTTATTTTACTTGTCCAATAAATAAGGTGAGGGTGGTAGCGTGCGTAAATCACTACTGAAACTGCTCGGGTTTGTTGTCGCTCTGGCGCTGTCCGCAACGGCCTCTGCTCTGGGGTTGGGCGGCATAAACGTGGTGTCCGCGTTGGGTCAGCCGCTTAAGGCAGACATCGAACTGGTGTCGGTCGGCAAGGCCGAAAGAGCCAGTCTGGTTGCGCGCCTCGCTTCGTCCGATGCCTACAAGGGTGCGGGACTGGAGTACCCTTACGGCAACAAGTTCAAGTTTCAGATGGAGCACCGCGCCGACGGCAACTCCTACCTCGTCGTGACCAGCGCCCAGCCGGTGAACGACCCCTTCGTCAGCCTGCTGGTGGAGCTGACCTGGTCGTCCGGCAGGCTGCTGCGCGAATACACCTTCCTGCTCGATCCACCCGACTACATTGCAGAACAGCCAGCTCCGGCCGAAGTCGTGGCCGTTGCGCCGGTCGCCCCGGCAGCTCCGGTCGAGGTTGTCGAGCCCGCCTCCGCTTCCGACTCGGTTGCCGCCGCGGCAGCGGAGGGTGACATGGGGCAGCCTCAGGAAGAGGCGGATGCCCTGAAGAGCCAGCCGGAGACCATGCGCGCTGAGGCTCCCGGTGACAAGAAGGCGCTTGCAGCAGCGCCCAAGCCCGCTGCACAGGCAGAGCCTGCGGGGGACGTGGTGGTCAAGTCCGGCGACACGCTGAGCAAGATCGCCGCCCGGAACAAGCCGGTCGACGTCAGTTTGGAGCGCATGCTGGTAGCACTGTATCGCGCCAATGCCGAGCAGTTCGATGGCAGGAACATGAACCGGATCAAATCCGGCAAGATCCTGCGCATGCCCGAGCAGAACGAACTGATGGAAGTTGCACAGGCCGAGGCCGTTCGGGAGATTCGCGCCCAGGCGGCGGACTGGAACGCCTATCGCCAGAAGCTGGCCAGCGCCGCGCCCGTGAGCAGCCAGTCGCAGGAGGCACAGCAGGTTGCCACCGGCAAGATCAGCGGTACGGTCGCCGACAAGACGCCGGTTGCCAAGGAAACCGCCAAGGAGGTGCTGAAGCTGTCCAAGGGCGAGGCGCCTGGCGACCAGACTGCTGCCGGCGGCGGAAAGGCGATTTCTGCCCAGGACAGGAAGAATGCCGAGCAGGAAGAGGCGATTGCCAAGGCCAAGGCTCTGGAAGAGGAGAACGCACGTCTGGCGATGCTGGAGCAGAACCTCAAGGATATGCAGCGTCTGGCGGAACTGAAGTCGCAGGCCGCAGCGCTGGCCATGGCGGCTAGCGCGGTTTCCGATGTCGCAGCCGCCTCCGCAGTGGCGGCGAGTGAGGTGGCGGCCGCCAGCGAAGTTGCGGCAGCATCCGCTCCGGTCGCACAGCCGAAGCCGAAGGCGGCCGCACCCAAGGTCGTCGAGCCCGAGCCTACGCTGGTCGACGTGATATTGGGCGAGCCGCTCTATATGGCAGGAGGTGCCGCGGTGCTGATCGCGCTGGGCGGACTGGGCTACGTGGCCCAGCGTCGCCGCAAGAGTCCGGCGGCTGCGTTCAGCGACAAGCAGGAGGAAGTGGGCGAAATCACCGGCCGTATTGCCACGCCGCAGGTTTCTTCCCCGGATACGGGAGACTTCACCTCGCTGGCCGCTACCGGCGAAGTCGAGAGCGTACAGTCCGACGATGTCGATCCGATCAGCGAGGCAGATCTGTTCCTGAATTTCGGCCGCGACGCGCAAGCCGAGGAGGTGCTTAAGGAGGCGCTGCTGCGCACGCCGGACGACCATCGCATCCACCTCAAGCTGCTCGGCATCTATGCCAACCGCGTGGACGTGAATTCCTTCTCGGCGATAGCTCGCCAGCTCAAGGATTCCGGCGACGAGCCCGCCTGGGAGCAGGCTGCGGCAATGGGCCGCAAGCTGGAACCGGGCAACCCGACGTACGGCGGAGCCAGCATAGAGGATGCTGCGAGCGCAACCATGCAGACCATGGTCATGGCTGCGCCTCCGGCAGTCGCCGCCGAGGCGCCGGAAGTGGATTTCGATCTGGACGCGGGAGACATGGGAACATCTGCTCCGGAGGAAAAGCCAGCCGAGCAGGAGTCGGTAATGGACTTCGATCTGACTTCGACCAATCCGTCGCTGGCTGCGCCGGCGATGGACTTCGACATTACCTCGACCAGCCCCTCCATGGCTGCGATGGAACCCGAGGTTGATGAGAAGGCTGAGCAGGCGCCGGAAGTTCCAGCAGAAGTGCCTGAGGAACCAGCCGAATCCGGATTGCCGAATCTGGACGACCTGGTATTCGATGTGACTTCTGCGGAGCCCGCTGTTGCGCCGGAAGCGCCGAAGAAGGTTGAGCACGATGATGCGGATGTGATGGAGTTCTCTCTGGATTTCCCGGTCGAAGGAGAAGAGGAAGCCAAGCCGGCCGCACCGGCCGCCGATATCGGCCTGTCCGGAATCAGCCTGAACCTGGATGACGCAGGAACTCCCCAGGCTGCGGTAGAGGAAGTCAAGGACGAGCGCTGGCACGAAGTCGCGACCAAGCTCGACCTGGCCCGCGCCTATCAGGAGATGGGCGACCAGACCGGGGCGCGCGAGATTCTTGAGGAAGTGCTGCGCGACGGCGACGCAGAGCAGCAAGCAGCGGCCCAGGCGCTGATCGACCAGCTCATCTGAGTATGCGCCTCATCCTGACGGCAGCTCGAAACGGGGCTGCCGTTTTCTTTTTGTCCGACGCAGGGGACTTTGCGTGAGACTCCATCCCGCCACACAAATACTCGTCTGGAGCCTGCTGGTCGTGCTGTTGCAGTTGCTGGAGTTCGGCGCGCTGCTGTTCGCGGCCGGCGCGGTGCTGTTGTGCGCCGTGGCCGTTTCGCAGCATAAATTCACGCACCTGTTGCGCCGCACCCGTTGGATCATGCTGTCGCTGCTGGTGATCTACGCCTGGAGCACGCCGGGGCAGGCGGTATACCAGCCATTCGGCCTGTTCAGCCCGACCCGCGAAGGCCTGCTCGATGGCCTGTCGCAATTGCTCCGCCTGCTGGCGGCGCTGGCGGCGCTGGCGATGTTGCTGGACCGCCTGCACCGCATGCAGCTGATCTCCGGCCTCTATACGCTGTTCGCGCCGCTGCGGTGGATGGGCGGAGTGCGCGAGCGTTTCGCGGTGCGGCTGGCGCTGGCGCTGCATTACGCCGAGGCGGCGATGCTGCGCGGCAAGCGCGGCTGGCGGGACACGCTGGACGGCCTGCTGGAGCCGCATGAGGAACCGACTCGCGAGATGGAGCTTCCGCTGTGTCGATTCGGCCTCGGCGATGCGCTGCTGGTCGGTGTCGCACTGTCGCTGTTATGGTGGAGCTTGTAATGAGGATCGCACTGGGCATCGAATACGACGGCCGTCCGTTCTCCGGCTGGCAGAGCCAGACGGATCGGGAGACGGTGCAGGGCGCGCTGCAGGCCGCGCTGAGCCAGATTGCCGGCGAAGCCATCGTCGTCACCGCCGCGGGGCGCACCGACACCGGCGTGCATGCGACCGGACAGGTGGTGCATTTTGAAACGCAGGCCGACAGGCCGCTGAACGCCTGGGTGCGCGGCGCGAACGCGCTGCTGCCGGGGAGCGTTGCGGTGCGTTGGGCGCATGCGGTGCCGGAGGAATTCCATGCGCGCTTCTCGGCGCGCGGGCGCAGTTACCGCTACCTGTTGCTGAACCGCGCGGTGCGCCCGGCGATCCAGGCGGGCCAGGTCGGCTGGTTCCATGCGCCGCTGGATGTCGATGCGATGCAACAGGCCGCGCAGCACCTGCTGGGCGAGCACGACTTCAGCGCGTTCCGTGCGGCCGAATGCCAGGCCAAGTCGCCGATCAAGACGCTGACGCAACTGGACATCCGCCGCGACGGAGACATGATCGTGTTCGACCTCAGCGCCGGCGCGTTCCTGCATCACATGGTGCGCAACATCGTCGGTTGCCTGGTCTACGTCGGCAAGGGCAAGCATCCGCCGGACTGGCTGCGCGAAGTGCTGGAAGGCCGCGAGCGCCGTCTTGCCGCGCCGACCTTCTCGCCCGATGGCTTATACTTGCGCCGCATTCGATACGAGGAAAAATGGGGATTGCCGCAGATGGACGACGATACGATGCCGGGAGAGCTGCCGTGACGCGGATCAAGATATGCGGCATCACGCGCGCGGAAGACGTGCGGATTGTCGCCGTCAGCGGCGCGGATGCGATCGGGCTGGTGTTCTATGCGAAGAGCCCGCGCCACGTCAGCGCCGAACAGGCGGGGCGACTGGCCGCGGCGCTGCCGCCGTTCATCACCACGGTTGGTCTGTTCGTCGATGCCGAGCCGTCCTTCGTGCGCGAGGTGCTGGCCGCGGTGCCGCTGGATGTGCTGCAGTTCCACGGCGACGAATCGCCCGAATACTGCGCGCAGTTCGGCCGCCCGTACCTCAAGGCGATCCGCGTCAAAGCCGGGGTGGATTTGGTAGAATGCGCGGCCCGTTACGCCGGGGCCCAGGGGTTGCTGCTGGATGCCCATGTGGAAGGCATACCCGGCGGCACCGGGACGGCCTTCGACTGGACACTGATCCCGCGGCAATTGCCGCTGCCGGTGATCCTGTCGGGCGGGCTGGATGCGGAAAACGTCGCGGAAGGTATCCGGCAGGTTCGCCCCTATGCGGTGGACGTGTCCAGCGGGGTAGAGGCGGCAAAAGGAATCAAGGATGCAGCGAAGGTCGCGGCATTCGTCAACGAGGTAAAACGAGTCGATGTACAACTATCCCGATAGCAAAGGCCACTTCGGCCCCTACGGCGGCATCTACATGGCGGAGACGCTGATGCCCGCGGTCGAGGAACTGCGCCGCCAGTACGAGCATTTTCGCGACGATCCCGAGTTCAAGGCCGAATTCGCGCACGAGCTGAAATACTACGTCGGCCGTCCCAGCCCGATCTATCACGCCAAGCGCCTGTCCGACCATTTCGGCGGCGCGCAGATATATTTGAAGCGCGAAGACCTGAACCACACCGGCGCGCACAAGATCAACAACGCCATCGGCCAGGCTCTGCTCGCCAAGCGCATGGGCAAGAAGCGAGTGATCGCCGAGACCGGCGCGGGCATGCACGGCGTCGCGACCGCCACCGTGGCCGCGCGCTTCGGCATGGAATGCGTGGTGTACATGGGTGCGGAAGACGTGCAGCGCCAGGCGCCGAACGTGTTCCGCATGAAGCTGCTGGGTGCGACCGTCGTGCCGGTGGAGAGCGGTTCGCGCACGTTGAAGGATGCTTGCAACGAGGCGATCCGCGACTGGGTCACCAACGTCGAAACCACTTTCTACATCTTCGGCACCGCGGCCGGCCCGCATCCTTACCCGATGCTGGTGCGCGACTTCCAGTGCGTGATCGGCAACGAGGCCAAGGTGCAGATGCCCGAGCTGATCGGCCGCCAGCCGGATGTCGTGCTGGCCTGCGTCGGCGGCGGCTCCAACGCCATCGGCATGTTCCATCCCTACATCGACGTGCCGAACGTGAAGCTGATCGGTGTCGAGGCCGGCGGCCACGGCATCGAGAGCGGCTCGCATGCAGCCCCCCTGACCGGCAACGCCAAGGTCGGCGTGCTGCATGGCAACAAGGTCTACCTGATGCAAGACGAAAACGGCCAGATCATCGAGACGCATTCCATCTCCGCCGGCCTGGACTATCCCGGCGTCGGCCCCGAACATTGTTTGCTGAAAGACATCCACCGCGCCGAATACGTCGCGATCAACGACGACGAGGCCATCGCCGCATTCGACGCGCTGTGCCGCTACGAGGGCATCATCCCCGCGCTGGAGTCCAGCCACGCGCTGGCGCATGCGATCAAGATCGCACCGACGATGGGCAAAGACAAGGCGCTGCTGGTCAACCTGTCCGGCCGCGGCGACAAGGACATGAATACCGTCGCCAAGATTAAAGGCATCACACTATGAGCCGCATCCAGGCAGTATTCGAGAAGCTGAAGGTCCAGCAGCGCCGCGCGCTGATCCCGTTCGTCACCGCGGGCGACCCGAATCCGCAAGTGACCGTGCCGCTGATGCACGGGCTGGTCGAGGCGGGCGCGGACGTGATCGAACTGGGCGTGCCGTTCTCCGACCCGATGGCCGACGGCCCGACCATACAGCGCGCCTCCGAGCGCGCGCTGAAGCACAACGTATCCTTGCGCGACGTGCTGGGCATGGTCGCCGAATTCCGCAAGACCAATGCGTCTACTCCGGTGGTGCTGATGGGCTACGGCAACCCGATCGAGGCGATCGGCTGGGAGACGTTCGCGAAGCGTTGCGCCGAAGTGGGCGTCGACGGCGTGCTGACCGTGGACTTTCCGCCGGAAGAGAGCCATGAGGCGTTCGCGCACCTCGAAGCGCACGGCCTCGATCCCATCTTCCTGCTGGCACCCACCACCAGCGACGAACGCATCGCCGAAGTCGCCAAGCTGGCGCGCGGCTATGTGTATTACGTGTCGCTGAAGGGCGTGACCGGCGCGGGCCATCTCGACCTGGATGCGATAGCGGAGAAGCTGCCGCATCTGCGCAAATACATTTCGCTGCCGATTGGCGTCGGCTTCGGCATCCGCGATGCGGAGACCGCGCTGGCGGTGGCGAAGTTGTGCGACGGCGTCGTCGTCGGCAGTCGCATCGTGCAGGAAGTGGAGAATTCGACCGAGCAGGATGTCGTCGCCAATGTCGGCAAGCTGGTCAAGGAATTGAGACAGGCCATCGATAAGGCCTAAAGAGGAGAGATTTATGAGCTGGTTCCAGAAACTGTTGCCCCCGAAGATCAAGCGCCGCGACGGCGAATCCAAGAAGACCGTGCCGGAAGGCCTGTGGAGCAAGTGCCCGAGCTGTCAGGCCGTGCTGTACCACTCCGACCTGGAGAAGAACCAGAGCGTTTGCCCGAAGTGCAGCCATCACCACCGCATCACCGCGCGCACGCGCCTCGACCTGCTGCTCGATAGCGAGGGCCGTTTCGAGATCGGCGCGGAAGTGCGGCCCATTGACACGCTGAAGTTCAAGGACCAGAAGAAATATTCCGACCGCCTGACCGCTTCCCAGAAGAGCACTGGCGAGGACGATGCGCTGGTGGTGATGCAGGGCAGCATCCACTCGGTGCCGGTGGTCGTCGCAGTGTTCGAGTTCAGCTTCATGGGGGGCTCGATGGGCTCGGTGGTCGGCGAGCGTTTCGTGCGCGGCGTGCAGGATGCGATCGAACAGAAATGCCCCTTCGTCTGTTTCTCCGCCAGCGGCGGCGCGCGCATGCAGGAAGGCCTGCTGTCGCTGATGCAGATGGCCAAGACCTGCGCCGCGCTGACGCAGCTCTCCGAGGAGAAGCTGCCGTTCATCTCGGTGCTGACCGATCCGACCATGGGCGGCGTCTCCGCCAGCTTCGCCTTCATGGGCGACGTGGTGATCGCTGAACCCGGCGCGCTGATCGGCTTCGCCGGCGCCCGCGTGATCCAGCAGACCGTGCGCGAGACCCTGCCGGAAGGCTTCCAGCGCGCCGAGTTCCTGCTGGAACACGGTGCGGTGGATATGATCATCGACCGCCGCGAGATGAAGAACCAGCTCGCGACGCTGATCACGCTGCTGACCAAGCAGTCAGCGGTGGTGGAGATCGAGGCGGCCTAGAAGCGGCCATTAAAATTGCTGCGGAGGGCGTCTGCGGCGTTGCGCGGTACTCGCAATCCTCATGTACCTGTGTACATTCCGGTTGCTGCGTTCCGTGCGCCTTGCATCCATCCCTCCTCGCGAATTTTTCTGGCAGCTTCCAGCTACGCAATAATCGTTCGATATGCCTAATACACTGGCCGATTGGCTTTCTCATCTAGAATCCCTGCACCCCAAGACCATAGAGCTCGGCCTGGCCCGCGTCGCGCAGGTCAAGGAGCGGATGGTTCTCCAACCCGAATTCCCGGTCATCGTTGTCGGCGGCACCAACGGCAAGGGCTCGGTGTGCGCGATGCTGGAGTCCATCCTGCACGCGGCGGGCTACAAGGTCGGCTGCTACACCTCGCCGCATCTGCTGCATTACAACGAGCGTGTGCGCATCGCCAAGCAACAGGCGGGAGATGCGGAACTGTGTGCATCGTTCGAGCGCATCGAGCAGGCGCGCGGGGAAACCGCGCTGACCTATTTCGAGTTCGGCACGCTGGCCGCGATGCAGTTGTTCGTTGAACATAAGGTCGATGTCGCCATCCTCGAAGTCGGGCTGGGCGGCAGGCTGGATGCGGTGAACGTGTTCGATGCGGACGTCGCGGTGGTGACCAGCGTGGATATCGACCATGTCGATTACCTCGGCGACACGCGCGAGTTGATCGGGTTCGAGAAGGCGGGCATCTTCCGCAAGGATCGCGTGGCGATCTGCGCCGACCCCGACGTGCCGCAGAGCCTGAGCGACCATGCGCGGGAGATCGGCGCGGAACTGTGGTGCATAGGGCGCGAATTCGGTTTCAGGTCGCAGCAGGGACAGTGGGATTTCTTCAGCCCCTCCGGCGAGCGGCACGCGTTGCCCATCCCCGCGCTGCGCGGCGCGTTCCAGTTGCACAACGCCAGCGCGGTGCTGGCGGCGCTGGATGCGCTGAAGGAACGCCTGCCGGTGAACATGGAGGCGGTGCGGCGGGGGCTGGTCGAGGTGCAACTGGCAGGGCGCTTCCAGTTCGTGCCGGGCAGGCCGCAACTGATCCTCGACGTCGCGCACAACCCGCATGCGGCGCGTTCGCTGGCGCAGAACCTCGCCGGCCTGCCGCCGGCGAAGACCTTTGCGGTGTTCGCGATGCTGAAGGACAAGGATATGGCCGGCGTGGTGCGGACGCTGGATCCGCATGTCGACGTTTGGCTGGTCGCCGGGCTGGACATGCCGCGCGGCGCGAGCGCGGCGGAGCTTACCCGGGTGCTGGAAGACTGCGGCGTGCGCGGGGCTTTCCGAACCTTCGGAACCGTCGCCGAAGCGTTGCGCCAAGCCTGCAACGCGGCAGGCGAAAATGATAGAATCGCGGCCTTCGGATCGTTCCATACCGTGGCTGAAGCGATGCAGGCCCGGGAGCTTTCCGTCAATTGAGGATAGTGGCATGGCCAAAGAGCTGACCGACGACGAACTGAACCTGAGACGCAAGGCTCGCCGCCGCCTGATCGGCGCGATCGCGCTGACGCTGGGGGTCGTGGTGATCCTGCCGATGGTGCTGGAAAGCCAGCCCAAGCCGACCGGTCAGGAGATCGAGTTGCACATTCCCGCGCCTGACGATGCCGGCGAATTCGTCCCGGCCATCACGCACTCCGAAGTCGCCGCGGCATTGCCGCAGGCACTATCCGCAGTCCCTCCCGTTTCCGCCGTAGCCGAAGTTCCCGCATCCGCTGTCGAGTCCACTCCGGCCGAAACCATCAAGCCGGCGTTGAACGAAACCGCTCAGAATGTTTCAAATGGATCGCCCGCGGCAGAGCCCGGCAGCGCCCTCCCTGCCGACAGCTATGCCGTGCAGGTCGGCGCCTATTCCAATGCGAACACCGCGAAACGGGAATACGAAAAGCTGAAGAAATGGGGCTTCCGGGCCTATACCGAGCAGGCCGGCAACAAGGTCCGCGTGCGCATCGGGCCCTACGCCGAGCGCGAAAAGGCCGAGAAGGTGCTGAAGATGGTCGAGAAGCACGGGCTGCACCCGGTGATCGTCACGATCAAATGAGCGGTTTCGACTATGCGGTGATCGCGATACTGTCGGCGTCGCTGGTGCTGGGCGTGTGGCGCGGACTGGTGTACGAACTGCTTTCGCTGGCCGGCTGGCCGATCTCGTTCCTGTTGAGCAAGCTGTTTGCCCAGGATGTCGTGACGATGATGCCGGGCGAGCAGGAGACGGTGAGGATGGCACTGGCTTATGCCGCGGTGTTCATCGCTGCGATGTTGCTCTGGAGCGTGCTGGTCTGGCTGTTCTCCCGGCTGGTGAAGGCGGTCGGCCTGGGCGGGCTGGATCGGGCGATGGGCGGCGCGTTCGGCCTGGTGCGCGGAGTGTTGATCGTGCTGGCGCTGGTGTGGGTGGCGGGGCTGACCGACATACCCGAGCAGGCTTTCTGGCGCGGCGCGAAGCTCAGCAGGCCGGCGGAGGATGTCGCGCTGATGACGCGCGGCTGGCTGCCTGACACCGTTGCACAGCGCATCCGCTACGGCGAGCGCGGTTAGTTTTTTGGTGGTTAACTTAGGATAGAACATCATGTGTGGCATTCTCGGAGTCGTTTCGCATACGCCGGCCAACCAACTGCTGTACGACGGCCTGCAGGTCTTGCAGCATCGCGGACAGGACGCCGCCGGCATCGCCACGCTGGAGGGGCGCACTTTCCATCTGCACAAGGGCAACGGCCTGGTGCGCGACGTGTTCCGCACGCGCAACATGCGAGCGCTCAAGGGCAACGCCGGCATCGCGCATGTGCGCTACCCGACCGCCGGTTCCTCGGTGGACCACAACGAGGCGCAGCCCTTCTACGTGAACTCGCCGTTCGGCATCGTGCTCGGCCACAACGGCAACCTGACCAATACTGCCGAGCTGCAGAAGCAGTTGTTCATGGACGACCTTCGCCATGTCAACACCAATTCCGATTCGGAAGTGCTGCTGAACGTGCTGGCGCACGAATTGCAGGCCAAATCCAAGGGGATGCGCCTGGACGTGCCGACGATCTTCTCGGCCGTGTCCGGCGTGCACCAGCGCTGCAAGGGGGCGTATGCGGTGGTCGCGATGATCGCCGGCTATGGGCTGCTGGCGTTCCGCGACATCTACGGCATCCGCCCGCTGGTGATCGGCGTCAACGAGACCGCCGAGGGTTCCGAGTATCTGATCGCCTCCGAGAGCGTCGCGCTCGACACGCTGGGCTTCAGGTTCCTGCGCGATGTCGCGCCCGGCGAGGCGGTGTTCGTCGACTTTGACGGCAAGCTGCATACCCAGCAATGCAGCGACAAGGCGAAGCTGAATTCCTGCATCTTCGAATACGTGTATTTCGCGCGCCCCGACTCGGTCATCGATGGTGTGTCGGTGTACGAGACCCGTCTGTACATGGGGGAATTCCTTGCCGAGAAGCTCAAGCGCACCTGGAGCGAGGTGGACATCAATGTGGTGATCCCCATCCCCGATTCCAGCCGTCCGAGCGCGCTGCAACTGGCGAACCATCTCGACATCCCGTTCCGTGAGGGTTTCGTGAAAAACCGCTACATCGGACGCACCTTCATCATGCCGGGGCAGGCGATGCGCAAGAAATCGGTGCGCCAGAAGCTGAACGCCATCGGCGTCGAATTCAAGGGCAAGAACGTGCTGCTGGTGGACGACTCCATCGTGCGCGGCACCACCAGCCGCGAGATCGTGCAGATGGCGCGCGACGCCGGCGCGCTGAAGGTGTACTTCGCCTCTGCAGCCCCCCCGGTGCGCTTCCCCAACGTGTACGGCATCGACATGCCCAGCCGTCAGGAGTTGATCGCCACCGGCCGTTCCGACGACGAGATCTGCCGCGAGATCGGCGCGGACGGCATCATCTACCAGGATCTGGCGGACCTGAAGGCGGCCGTGCGCAAGGCCAATCCGGCCATAGGCGATTTCGACGCCTCCTGTTTCGACGGCTGCTACATCACCGGCGACATCACCGCGGAGTACCTCGACGCGATCGAGGCGGCTCGCGGCGCGGACAAGGCCAACAAGCCGGCGGACGACGACCAGATGGAGCTGGACCTGGCGATGTCAGTCTCGTCCATGTGAGTTGACTAGGCCGGGAGGGTGGTGCTACTTTCCGCTTGCGCCGATTTGAGGAACAGCTTGCGGGCGCATGATAAATACAGCTAAAGCGGGCGAACCCGGTTTGGCGCAAGCTTTCCGGGTTTTTGCATTTCAGGGGATGACATGTCGGATCAAGATCAATACCTGCCCGAGACGCTCGCGATACGCGCGGGCTCGGTGCATAGCCAGTTCCACGAACACAGCGAGGCGCTGTTCCTGACCTCCAGCTTCACCTTCGACAACGCGGCGCAGGCCGCGCGGCGCTTCATCGGCGAGGAGCCGGGCAACATCTACGCGCGCTTCACGAACCCGACCGTGACGATGTTCGAGGAGCGCCTCGCGGCGATGGAGGGTGCCGAGCAGTGCGTCGCCACGGCGTCCGGCATGTCGGCGATCCTCGCCTGCGTGATGGGCGTGCTGAAGGCGGGCGACCATGTCGTCGCCTCGCGCAGCCTGTTCGGCGCGACGGTCAACCTGTTCAACAACATCATCAAGAAGTTCGGCGTCGAGACGACTTATGTCTCCGCGACCGACGTCGCCGAGTGGCAGGCCGCGGTGCGCCCGAACACGAAGCTGTTTTTCCTGGAGACGCCGTCCAATCCGCTGACCGAAATCTCCGACATCGCGGCGATCGCCGCGGTCGCGAAGGGTTGCGGCGCGCTGTTGGCGGTGGACAACTGCTTCTGCACGCCCATCCTGCAGAAACCCTTGGAGCTCGGCGCGGACATCGTGATTCATTCCGCGACCAAGTATCTGGACGGACAGGGCAGGGTGCTGGGCGGCGCGGTGCTGGGCAGCAGGAAGAACATGGAAGGCGTGTACGGATTTCTGCGCACCGCGGGCCCGACGATGAGCGCGTTCAATGCCTGGGTGTTCCTGAAGGGCATGGAGACGCTGAAAATCCGCATGGACGCGCACAGCGCGAACGCGCTGGAGCTCGCCAAATGGCTGGAGCAACAGCCCGGCGTCGCGCGCGTGTTCTATCCCGGCCTGCCGTCGCATCCTCAGCATGAGCTGGCGATGAGGCAGCAGAAGACCGGCGGCGGCATCGTGTCGTTCGAGGTGAAGGGCGGCAAGGATGCGGCCTGGCGCCTGATCGACAGCACCAAGATGATCTCCATCACCGCCAACCTCGGCGATACGCGCACCACGATCACCCATCCGGCGACCACGACGCACGCGCGCATTACGCCCGAGGCGCGCGCCGCGGCCGGTATTTCCGACGGCCTGATCCGCATCGCGGTGGGACTGGAGGCAGTCGCGGACATCCGGAACGATCTCGCGCGAGGGCTGTAAATGGACGTTCTGGCCGCACAAGTAGGCGGGCTGCTGAAGTCGCATGGTTTGATGCTCGCGACCGCCGAGTCCTGCACCGGCGGCGGCATCGCTCAGGCTGTCACCGGAGTGGCCGGCAGCTCGGCCTGGTTCGAGCGCGGCTTCGTGACCTATTCGAACCTCTCCAAGCAGGAAATGCTGGGCGTCGCCGAAGAGACCTTGCAGCGGTACGGCGCGGTCAGCGAGGCCGTGGTGCGCGAAATGGCCGAGGGCGCGCTGCGGAATAGCGCAGCTCAGGTTACGCTGGCGGTTAGCGGCATCGCAGGCCCCGGCGGCGGCACGCCGGACAAGCCGGTCGGCACGGTCTGGTTCGCCTGGGCGCTGCGGAACGGTGCGGTCGTCGCACACATGCACAGGCTGGACGGGAATCGCGCCGAGGTCCGGATCAAGGCGGGGCGCATAGCGCTGCAAGGGGTTGTGGCATTGCTGGGACAGCGCACCGAAACCGCCTGAAAAGCTGTCTTTAAAATTGCTGCGAAGGGCGTCTGCGGCGTTGCGTGATGCTCGAAATCCTCATGTACTTTAATGTACATTCCGGTTTCTGCGCTCCATGCGCCTTGCATCCATCCCTTCTCGCGAATTTTCAAGACAGCTTTTTAAAAAAGAGAACGAACGTTCTGTACAAATCAAAAACGATGTGCCACAATCCGGCCACATTTTTTGAAAGGGGATAAACATGGATGACAACAAGAGCAAGGCACTCGCGGCGGCACTGAGCCAGATCGAAAAACAATTCGGCAAGGGCTCCATCATGCGCCTGGGCGAGAGCGACGTCGCGAAGGACATCCAGGTGGTTTCCACCGGCTCGCTGGGCCTGGACATCGCGCTGGGCGTCGGCGGCCTGCCGCGCGGCCGTGTGGTGGAGATCTACGGCCCGGAATCTTCCGGCAAGACCACGCTGACGCTGCAGGTGATCGCCGAGATGCAGAAGATGGGCGGCACCGCGGCTTTCATCGACGCGGAGCACGCGCTCGACCCGCAATACGCGCAGAAGCTGGGTGTGAAGGTAGAAGACCTCTTGATCTCCCAGCCGGACAACGGCGAGCAGGCGCTGGAGATCGCCGACATGCTGGTGCGCTCCTCTTCCGTCGACGTGGTGGTGATCGACTCGGTCGCGGCGCTGACGCCCAAGGCCGAGATCGAGGGCGAGATGGGCGACGCGCAGATGGGCCTGCACGCCCGCCTGATGTCGCAGGCGCTGCGCAAGCTGACCGCCAACATCAAGCGCTCCAACACGCTGGTGATCTTCATCAACCAGATCCGCATGAAGATCGGCGTGATGTTCGGCAACCCCGAGACCACCACCGGCGGCAACGCGCTGAAGTTCTACGCCTCGGTGCGCCTCGACATCCGCCGCACCGGCGCGATCAAGAAGGGCGACGAGGTCATCGGCAACGAGACCCGCGTCAAGGTCGTCAAGAACAAGGTTGCGCCGCCGTTCCGCGAGGCGATGTTCGACATCCTGTACGGCGAGGGCATCTCGCGCGAGGGCGAGATCATCGAGCTCGGCGTGCAGCACAAGATCGTCGACAAATCCGGTGCATGGTACGCCTACCAGGGCGACAAGATCGGGCAGGGCAAGGATAATGCGCGCGAATACCTGCGCGAACATCCGGAAGTCGCCCGCGAGATCGAGAACCGGGTCCGCGAAGCAGTCGGCGTCACCGCGCTGGCCGAGACGGCCGAAGCGTAATCCTCGCATCGGCGTGCCGGGCGGTGGCGAAGCGGCCTGAACCCAGCCTGCGCGTGCGCGCCATGCAGTACTTGGCGCGCCGCGAATACAGCCGCGCCGAACTGCGCGCGAAGTTGCTGCCCCGTATTCAGCGGAACGAGGAATTCGACGATGCTGCGTTCGGCAGCGAGCCCGTTAGCGGCGAGTCCGAGCAAGACCTTGATGCGCTGCTGGATGATCTCGCCAAACGCGGCTGGCTGTCCGACGAACGTGCCGCGGCCCAGTTGGTGCACGCCAAGCGCGGCCGCTACGGTACGCAGCGCATCACCCACGAACTACGTCAGCGCGGCATAGATGAGGCGTTGATTGCGCAGACGCTCCCCGAACTGAAAGACTCCGAACTGGCTACCGCGCGCGAGGTGTGGCGCAAGAAGTTTGGCGCACCGCCTCAGGATGCGAAGGAAAAGGCGCGCCAGATGCGTTTCCTGCAGTCGCGCGGTTTTTCGATGGACGTGATCTACAAGGCAATGGGTGCGGATGCGGTGGAGGATTGATCCTCCACGTAATGTCGCACAATCGGTCGTTGTTCGTATCGCAGGATGTTGAACTCGCCTGCGGCGAAGTGTATCAGCACTCAATTCGAGCCAGTCTTGTCCGGACCGATTGATTCGAAGTAAGCGCGATCCAGCCAAAAGGCCTGCCGCCTTATGCGGAAGGTTCGTCGAGTGCGGGGATCGGTGTCATGGTCTGTCATGAGTTGTGGCCCGCACGACCCGCACGAATCAGGCTCGAATGTCCAGCAGCGAACTTCTGGTGCCGTATATCTCGTCCACGATGCGGCCATAGGCAGGGCCTGCACCGGGAGCATAGCGTTCGACGCTGAGCGCGGCACCGTAGCGCTGGGCGAGGCGGGAGGCGACGTCGTCCACGCTGAGTTCTCTGGTGGGCGGAGCGCCTGCGTTCGATACAAACATTGTGAAGCCACTACCCGTCATTACGGCCACCACTTTGCCGTTGGCACGAAACACGGCACCGACGGGCTCGGCGTTTTGCCGTGCGATTTGCGCCTGTGTTTCGGCGGCCGTGGGTTCGGGCTGCAGGGAAATGGCAGGGGTGGGGCGCCGGAGCAGTGGACCGGGGTTGAGCTCAACCAGACCGGCGACGGGTATTGCGGTAACTGGATAACTCATAGTTTCTCCTTTTTGTTGTACGTCCGAGTTAAAGGTGATTTCGATGTTGGAGTGAAATTTCCCATGACGCCCAACAAAACTAAACGACAAAAAGACCGAATAAACCGGATCAATTTAATGCATAGAGTGGCTGAAGCCCGTTTTGTGCTTGATTTTCATCAAGGATATTCTTCTACGGTGTTTGCCTGATTGACTTCGCTTTCAGGTATTGAGTAAGCTGCGCGCATGTCGAAGCTTACCCGCCAATTCGTCGCTGTTCTGATGCTGCTCTGGCTGCCTTTGTCCGGAGCCGCCGCGTCCGCGGCCACCATTGCGATGCAGGCGCAGCGCGGCGATTGCCATGAGGCCGCGATGACGCAGATGCAGTACGACGACATGGACGTCCATGGGCATCATCATGTGGCCGATGCCGGCATGCAGCAAGAGCAGCCCGCCGATGCACCGGGTTCTTCCTGTAACGCCTGCGGCGTCTGCCATCTGGCGGGCAGTGGCTTCCTGGCCGTGCCGGGTGCCGATCCCGTCCCGGCTCAGGCTGCCGAACATCCGGCTACGCCTTATCTCTGGGCATTCCGTTCCGCCACCTTCACTCCGCTCCTCCCGCCGCCGCTCGCCTGCGCCTGACGCGGGACGGGTGCGCCTGTATTTCGTAAGCTGACTCGGTAAGCCCCGTCCCGCCTCATGCGGCAGCCATGGGTGCGATGGAGTCCGGCTGCCCGTTTGCAATGCAAGGAGGTAACGGGGCATGAACATACCGAAAACGATACAACTGATGCTGTGCGCGGCCCTGCTGTGGCTCGCGTTGGCGGCGCTTCCCGCGCAAGGTGCGGAGCCGCTGGGTGCAAGCCTGTCCGGTTTGCTGGCCTATGCGCGCGAGCACAACCCGGAACTGGCAGCGATGCGGCACGAGGCGGATGCCGCAGTTCAGCGCGTGCAGCCCGCCGGCGCATTGCCCGACCCGGTGCTGCGCGCCGAACTGATGGACGTCACCAACCAGGGCACCAACAAGGCATCGAGCCTGTGGCCGTCCGAAGTGGGCAGCACCCGCTACCTGCTGATGCAGAGCGTGCCCTGGTTCGGCAAGCGCGACCTGCAGCGCGGCGCGGCCGAGGCGCAGGCCGCGCAGGCCGACGGCCAGGTGGCAGCCACCTGGGCGGAGCTGGCTGGGCGCATCAAGGCAACCTACGCGATGTACTACTATCTCTCGGGCAGCGAGCGCCTGACGCGCCAGACACTGGAGCTGCTGGACAAGCTCGAACGGGTCGCGCAGACGCGCTACGCCAACGGGCTGGGCGCGCAACAGGACGTGATCCGCGCGCAGGTCGAGCAGACCGCGTTGCGCGCCGAACTGCTCGAACTGGAGAGCGAGCTGCACCACGAACAAAGCCGCCTGAACGCCTTGCTGTCGCGTCCCGCGATGGCTGAGCTGGCGGCACCTCTTCAACTGCGTCCGCTGCCGCCACCCGCGCAACTCGACTACGCATCGCTGGAGCAGAAGCTGCGCGCGCGCAATCCGCAGCTGCAGATCGCCGAGGCGCAGGTGCAATCCGCCGGGAAGGGGCGCGACCTCGCCTATCTCAACCGCTATCCCGGCTTCACTTTCGGCATCGCCCCCAACCAGGTCAGAAATTCGGTCAGGAGCTGGGACGTGATGGTCGAATTCAACATCCCGCTGCAGCAGGGTTCGCGCCGCTCGCAGGAGCGCGAGGCCGAATCGTTGCTGGCCGCATCCGAGTCGCGCAAACAGGCGCTGCAGGACAGCATGCTGGCGGCGCTGTCCGAGAGCCTCTACGGGCTGGAGACCGCGCGTCGCGCCGAGTCGCTCGCCGCGACACGGTTGCTGCCGCAGAGCGAACTGACCTACCAGTCCGCACTCGCGGGCTATGAGACCGGGAAAGTGGAGTTCGCCATGCTGATCGAGGCGCAGCGCCAGATCCTGAATGCGCAACGGCAGCGCCTCAAGGCGCAACTGGAGGCGCAGTCGCGCCTCGCCGAGATCGAAAGTCTGCTGGGAGAAGAATTATGAAAAAGGTCTACTGGATAACCATTGCCGTGCTGGCGCTGTTGGGCGTGGCGGCGGGCGGCTACTGGCTGGGCATGCGCGCCTCGGCATCGTCGCCGGCACCGCAAGCGACCAAGACCGAGCGCAAGGTGCTGTACTACCGCAACCCGATGGGTCTGCCCGACACCTCGCCGGTGCCCAAGAAGGATGCGATGGGCATGGACTACGTGCCGGTGTACGAAGGCGAGGAGACGAGTACCGATGGCAGCCAAATCGTGCTGAGCACCGACAAGGTGCAGAAGCTCGGCGTGAAGAGCGAGGCCGCCGCGATGCGCGTGATCGACAGGACGCTGCGCGCCGTCGGGCGCATCGAGATCGACGAGCGCCGCACCTATGCCGTTGCGCCGAAATTCGAGGGCTGGGTGGAACGCCTGTACGTGAACACCACCGGCCAGCCCGTCGCGAAAGGCCAGCCGCTGTTCGAGGTGTACAGCCCCGAGCTGGTCTCGGCAAGGCGCGAACGCGAGATCGCCGCACAGGGCATCGCCGCGCTCGGGGAGGCGGACGAGGAGGCGAAGGACGGTATGCGCCGGCTCGCCGAATCCAGCGCCGCGCGCCTGAAGAACTGGGACGTTGCGGACGGCCGCGCGAACGGCAACCGCGTGACTTTCCACGCGCCGGTCTCCGGCGTGGTGCTGGAGAAGCAGGCACTGCAGGGCATGCGCTTCATGCCGGGCGAGGAGCTGTACCGGATCGCCGACCTGTCGTCGGTGTGGGTGGTGGCCGACGTTCCCGAGCAGGATATCGGCCGGGTCGGGGCGGGCGGGCACGCGCAGGTCAGCGTGGACGCGTATCCCGACAAGCGCTTCGACGGCAGGGTGGACTTCGTCTACCCGACGCTGGATGCCGCGACGCGCACGGTGCGGGTGCGCATCGTGCTCCCCAATCCGCAGGGCCTGCTCAAGCCGGCGATGTTCGCGAAGGTCGAACTGCCGACAGGCGGCGCAAGCCCGGTGCTGTCCATTCCGACGTCGGCCGTGATCGACAGCGGCCTGCGCCAGGTCGTGCTGGTGCAGGTCGCGCAGGGCCGTTTCGAGCCGCGCGAGGTGAAGCTGGGCAGCCGCGGCGAGAACTACGTCGAGGTGCTGGAAGGAGTTGCGGAAGGCGAGCAGGTGGTCACCGCCGCGAACTTCCTGATCGATGCGGAGAGCAACCTGAAGGCGGCGTTGGGCGGACTGGGAGCGCACGCCGCGCATGGCAGCGCGCCGTCGGCAAGCGCTCAGGCTCCGGCAGCGGAGCCACGCAAGGAAGTCGTTCAGCCCAAGCCGGCCAAAGTCGGGCATCAGGGCGACGGGGTACTGGAAGCGATCAATCCCGACGGCACGTTGAGCATCACCCACGGGCCGATCGCCTCGCTGGGCTGGCCCGGCATGACCATGGACTTCGAGCTGGCGAATTCATCGCTGGCGCAAGGCATCGCGCCGGGCAGCGCGGTGACCTTCGAGCTCGTCGAGCGCAAGCCGGATGAATGGGTGGTCATCAGGTTGCAGGCGAAGGCCGCGCGGCACGAGGGGCACTGACATGCTGAACGCGATTATCGAATGGTCGGCGAAAAACCGTTTCCTGGTACTGCTCGCCACCCTGTTCGTCACGCTCGCGGGCATCTACGCCGTGGTGAAGACGCCGCTGGATGCGCTGCCCGACCTGTCTGACGTGCAGGTGATCGTCTATACCGAGTACCCGGGGCAGGCGCCGCAGGTGGTGGAAGACCAGGTGACGTACCCGCTCACCACGGCGATGCTGGCCGTGCCGAAGTCCAAGGTGGTGCGCGGCTTCTCCTTCTTCGGCGCGTCGTTCGTGTATGTGATCTTCGAGGACGGCACCGACATCTACTGGGCGCGTTCGCGCGTGCTGGAATACCTCAGTTCCGCCGCGGGGCGCTTGCCCAAGGGTGTGACCCCGCAGCTCGGACCGGATGCGAGCGGCGTGGGCTGGGTGTACCAGTACGCGGTGCTGAGCGAGAAACACAACCTCGCCAAGCTGCGCACCATGCAGGACTGGTATCTGCGTTACCAGTTGAACAAGGCGCACGGCGTGGCCGAGGTCGCCTCCATCGGCGGCTTCGTGCAGCAGTACCAGGTCATGGTCGATCCGCTGAAGCTGCGCGCCTACGGCATCCCGCTGGCGAAAGTCGCGCAGGTCATCCGCGATAGCAACCGCGATGTCGGCGGGCGCGTGGTGGAGATGGCCGAGACCGAGTACATGGTTCGAGGCCGTGGCTACCTGCGCGGCAAGAGCGACCTCGAAATGCTGGTGGTCAAGGCGGAGCGCGGCACGCCGGTGCTGCTGCGCGACATCGCTGAGATTTCACTCGGGCCGGACGAACGACGCGGCATCGCCGAACTGAATGGCGAGGGCGAAGTGGTGTCCGGCATCGCGATGGCGCGCTACGGGCAGAACGCGCTGGAGGTGATCGCGAACATCAAGGACAAGATCGCCGAGGTGTCCGCGGGCCTGCCGGAGGGGGTGAGCATCAGGGCGGTGTACGACCGATCCGAGTTGATCCAGCGCGCCATCGCCACGCTGAAACGCACCCTGTTCGAGGAAGGCCTGATCGTCGCCGTGGTGTGCCTGGCGTTTTTGATGCATGCGCGCAGCGCGCTGGTCGCCATCGTCATGCTGCCCGTCGGCGTGCTGATCGCCTTCATCGCGATGCGCTTCCTGAACCTGAACTCCAACATCATGAGCCTGGGCGGTATCGCGATCGCCGTCGGCGCGATGGTGGACGCGGCGATCGTGATGATAGAGAACGCGCACAAGCATCTGGAGCGGCTGGAGCCAGGCGAGTCGCGCGCGGAAGCCATGATCGCCGCCTGCAAGGAGGTCGGCCCCGCGCTGTTCTTCTCGCTGCTCATCATCACCGTGTCGTTCCTGCCGGTGTTCACGCTGGAGGCGCAGGAGGGGCGGCTTTTCGCGCCGCTCGCGTTCACCAAGACCTTCGCGATGGCGGGCGCGGCGCTATTGTCTGTGACACTGGTGCCGGTGCTGATGCTGCTGTTCATCCGCGGCCGCATCAGGCCGGAGTCGGAGAATCCGCTGAACCGCTGGATGATCGCGATCTACCGTCCGCTGATCGCCGGCGTGCTGCGAGCGAAGAAGACCACGCTCGCCGTCGCCGTGCTCGCGCTGCTGTTGAGCGCCTATCCGGCGATGAAGCTGGGCAGCGAGTTCATGCCGACGCTGAACGAGGGTACGCTGTTCTACATGCCCACCACGCTGCCCGGTCTGTCGGTGACCAAGGCGGCGGAGCTGTTGCAGACGCAGAACAAGATCATCAAGAGCTTCCCCGAAGTCGCCTCGGTGTACGGCAAGGCAGGACGCGCGCAGACCGCGACCGACCCCGCGCCGCTGGAGATGTTCGAGACCGTGATCAACCTCAAGCCGCAGGAGGATTGGCGGCCGGGCATGGACACCGACAAGCTGATCGCCGAGATGGATCGTGCGCTGCAATTTCCCGGCGTGGCAAACTCATGGACCATGCCGATCAAGGCGCGCATCGACATGCTCTCCACCGGCATCCGCACGCCCATAGGCATCAAGGTGTACGGCAAGAATCTCGACGAGATGGAACGCATCGCGAAGGAGATCGAGGCCGTGGTGCGCAAGGTGCCGGGCGCGACCAGCGCCTTTGCCGAGCGCATCACCGGCGGTTTCTATCTCGACATCGAACCGGATCGCGCGCAGCTTGCGCGCTACGGCCTGACGGTTGGCGAGGTGCAGGAGGTGATCGCCACCGCGCTGGGCGGCGAGAACGTTACCACCACGGTGGAAGGGCTGGAACGCTTCGGCGTGAATATCCGCTACCCGCGCGAGCTGCGCGGCACGCCGGAGCAGATCGCGCGCGAGGTGCTCGTTCCGACGATGGACGGGGCGATGATTCCGCTCGGCCAGATCGCCCGCATCGGCATAGCCAAGGGCGCGCCTTCGATCCGCACCGAGAACGCGCTGCTGTCCGCCTACATCTATGTGGACATCCGCGACCGCGACATAGGCTCTTTTGTCGCCGAGGCGCGCCAGACCGTGGCCGAGAAGGTGAAGTTCCCGCCCGGCTATTACGCGACATGGAGCGGCCAGTTCGAATACATGGAGCGGGCCGCGGCGAAGATGAAGGTGGTGGTTCCCATCACGCTGCTGCTGATCTTCCTGCTGCTGTACCTCAATTTCAGACGCGTCAGCGAATCGCTGATCGTGATGCTGTCGGTGCCCTTCGCGCTGGTCGGCGGCGTGTGGTTGCTGTGGCTGCTGGACTACAACCTGAGCGTTGCGGTCGCGGTGGGTTTCATCGCGCTGGCCGGTGTCGCGGCTGAGACCGGCGTGGTGATGCTGATCTATCTGGAGAAGGCGTGGCAGGAAATACAGGAACGCTGCAGCAGCGAAGGCCGCAAGCCGGCTGCCGCCGATCTGCATGCGGCCATCATGGAAGGCGCCGTGGAGCGCGTGCGCCCCAAGATGATGACCGTGGTCGCGATCATGGCCGGCCTGCTGCCCATCCTGTGGAGCACGGGCACCGGCTCCGAAGTGATGCGCCGCATCGCCGCCCCCATGGTCGGCGGCATGGTCTCGTCGGCGGTGCTGACGCTCCTGGTGATCCCGGTGATCTACGCGCTGATCAAACGACGCGAAATATCTTCGACCTCCATTTGAAAGGAATCATCATGAAGAAACTTACCTTCGCATTAGGTCTGGCCATCGCCGCAGGTTTCGCAACGGCACAAGCCGCAACGCATGACCACGACATGTCGAAACATCAGGCGGCGTCACAGGCCGCTGCAATGCACAAAGGCTCAGGCGTGCTGAAGGCCATCAACGCAGGCAGGTTGCGGATCGCGCATGAGCCCATAGACTCGCTCGGTTGGCCGGCTATGACCATGTGGTTTGCGTTGCGCGTGCCATTGCCAGACGAAACTAAAGTGGGGGACGGCGTGCGTTTCGAACTGGAACAGATCAATTCAAAAGAATGGGTAATTACCCGCATTGAGCGCAAGAAATGAAGGGCGTATTAGTGTCATAAAGATCTGCCGCCGAGGCGTCTCACTGAACGAGGAGGAAACATGCACGAACCTCGCAATCATCATGCCGATCATGCAATGGCAAAAACGGAGGCGCGCGATCCTGTCTGCGGGATGACGGTGAAGCCCGAGTCGCCGCATCGCTTCGAATACCACGGAACCGAGTACCGCTTCTGCAGCGCGAAGTGTCTGGCGAAGTTCCAGGCGTCGCCGGACACCTATCTTGAGCCGCGTGCGGCGGAACCGGCCAGGCCGGGTGCGATATACACCTGCCCCATGCATCCCGAAGTGGTGCGGAACGAACCGGGTAACTGCCCGATCTGCGGCATGGCGCTGGAGCCGCGCAACGCAGTGGCGGAAGACAGCACCGAATTGAACGATATGACGCGACGCTTCTGGGTAAGCACGGCGTTGGCCTTGCCGGTATTCATCATGGCGATGGTTTCCGATCTCGCGCCGCAACTGATGCCGGATTTCGTTTCGATGGCCGCTTTGCAGTGGCTGGAGTTCGCGCTGGCCACACCGGTGGTGTTGTGGGCCGGCTGGCCGATTTTCCGGCGCGGTTACGAATCCGTGATCAATCGCAGCCTCAATATGTTCAGTCTGATCGCGCTGGGCGTCGGCGCCGCGTGGGCCTACAGCGTGGCGGGGATGTTGCTGCCCGGCATCTTCCCGCCCGCGATGCGCAGCATGGGCGGCACGGTGCATGTGTATTTCGAGGCGGCGGCGGTCATCATGGCCTTGGTGCTGCTGGGGCAGGTGATGGAGTTGCGCGCGCGCAGCCAGACCAGCGCGGCGATCAGACTGTTGCTGGGCCTTGCGCCCAAGACCGCGCGCATCGTGCGCGCTGACGGAAACGAGGAAGACATCCCGCTGGAGCAGGTGCAACCGGGTGACGTGCTGCGCGTGCGTCCCGGCGAGAAGGTGCCGGTGGATGGCGTGGTGCTGGAAGGGACTAGTGCGCTGGACGAATCCATGGTGACCGGCGAATCCATCCCGGTGGAGAAAATCGCAGGGGGACGGCTGATCGGTGCGACGGTGAACGGCACCGGCAGCCTGCTGATGCGCGCCGAGCGCGTCGGCGCCGACACCCTGCTGGCGCAGATCGTGCAAATGGTGAGCGAAGCGCAGCGCAGTCGTGCACCTATCCAGCGCCTGGCCGATGTCACCGCAAGCTACTTCGTTCCTGCAGTGATAGGCGTTGCGCTGGTTACCCTGATGGTTTGGGGGTTCTTTGGGCCGGAACCGCGTCTCGCTCACGCCGTCGTCAATGCGGTTGCGGTGCTGATCATCGCCTGTCCCTGCGCGCTGGGGCTGGCCACGCCGATGTCCATCATGGTCGGCACCGGCCGGGGAGCGATGCTAGGGGTGCTGATCAAGAACGCCGAAGCGCTGGAAACCATGGAAAAGGTCAATACGCTGGTGGTGGACAAGACCGGCACGCTGACCGAGGGAAAACCGAAACTGGTCTCGGTCGTCCCGCTGGCCGGATTCGATGAAGGCGTCGTGTTGTGGCTGGCTGCGAGTATCGAGCGTGCCAGTGAACATCCGCTGGCGGCCGCGATAGTGCAGGGCGCACAAGATAGAGGCATCGTGCTCAAGCTTGCCGGTGAGTTCCGTTCGATCACCGGCAAGGGCGTGACGGGATCGGTCGAAGGCCACGCGGTCGCGTTGGGGAACCTGGGGTTGTTCGAGGAACTGCATATCGATGCCGTGGATCTGCCTGCACGCGCGGAGGCTTTGCGCAGAGACGGCCAGACGGTGATGTTGCTGGCGGTCGATGGCAAGGCCGCGGGGCTGATCGGCGTGGCAGATCCGGTCAAGGAGTCCACGGCGGAGGCGATCCGCGAACTGCATGATGAGGGCGTACAGGTAATCATGCTGACCGGCGACAATCGCATTACGGCGGAAGCGGTGGCGAAGAAGCTGGGCATAGACCGCGTCGAGGCGGAAGTGCTGCCCGAGCGGAAGGCTGACATCGTCAAGCAGTTGCAGGCGGAGGGGCGCATCGTGGCGATGGCGGGCGACGGCATCAACGATGCGCCCGCGCTGGCCCAGGCGCAGGTCGGCATCGCGATGGGTACCGGCACCGACGTCGCGATGGAAAGCGCGGGCGTGACGCTGGTCAAGGGCGACTTGCGCGGCATTGTGCGCGCCGTGCGCCTGAGCCGAGCAACCATGCGCAACATCCGCCAGAACCTGTTCTTCGCCTTCATCTACAACATATTGGGTATCCCCGTCGCTGCGGGCGTGCTGTACCCGTTCTTCGGCCTGCTGCTGTCGCCCATCATCGCGGCGGCGGCGATGAGCTTCAGCTCGGTGTCGGTGATCGCCAACTCGTTGCGGCTGCGCCGCAGCGATCTTTAGTTGTTGCAGGTGTATTACCTCTTAACCATAAAAGGAGACTGAGTCATGAACAAGACGACTATGTTGATAGTTGCAACGCTTTCGATGGCGGCGATGCCGCTTTATGCTGTGGACGAGCACCATCCCGAGAAGACACAGGGGGCGGCGGTTCCTGCTCCCGCGGCCTCTCAATCCGAAGTCGCCGCCGACCGGCAGATCGGTCAGGCGCAGGAGACCATGCGCAAGCTGCAGGAGCAGATGAGGCAAATCAGACTGACCGGGGATTCGAAGGAACGCCGGAAATTGATGGATGAGCACATGCAGACCATGCAGGAAGGCATGAAGCAGCTGCGCGGCATGAGCGGCATGAAGAAGCCCGGCGGGATGATGATGGGGGGGGGACGGCAGGCCGGGAGGCATGATGAAGATGCATGACATGATGGACATGCGCATGGAAATGATGGAAACCATGATGGAGCAGATGATGCAGCGCGAGGAAATGCGCGATTCGATGAAAAAGTAGAAGGGGTGTCAACCGGCAGTTGCTGCATGCAGGCGGTAACTGCCGGAAAACCAACCTCCGGCAAGCGGTAGGCCATCCTGGAAGGGGTCAATGCGCAAGAGCCGTGGACATTAACAATGTACTGCGACTGAGCGGCCTCATTCCTTGATGAGGAATGGGCGAGCCCCATATTCATGGGGCATCCTGCTTGAGGTTTCTCCCGCTGGCGGCGCCTGCTAGTATCAAGGGCGAAGCCGGGCGGTTGAACGCGGACGTCGCGCCGAAGTCAACTGTTGCAGGCTGATGTTATGCAGCCCCGGGCAATTTCGGGAGAAAATCATGAAATTCGTACCCAGCCTTCCCCCGCCCGACGTTGCCGGCCTGAGGGACAGGATGACGATATTCGGTCTGGCTTCGGTCAAGGCGGCCAAGCCTGTCCAGCCGCGCACGCTGCCGCCGCTTGTGGTGCCGCCGCGCGAGCGCCACGAGCCGGCGGACGAAGTGGGGGAGCGGCGGCGCGACCACCATTCGCAGGGCGAGCGGCGCACCTATTGCCGCCGTATCCAGCATCAACCGGTGCTGGCCGAACTGCGTTCGGGGGTGGAGCGCCGTCGTCACAATCAGCGAGCGGAAGATCCGACCGAACATGTCGATATCGAGGCCTGAGGGGCGGCAGTCGGTTTTCTGTTAGACTCGCGGGCGAGCCGCCTTCCTGTTCAACACGACTGTCAAACTCCGCTGCCGTGAACTTAAGACAAAAATTCTCCCTGCTGATCTTCGGCCTGCTCCTCGGTTTCTCGACCCTGGCATGGCTGTTCTCGCTGCAATTGCTGTCGCAGGTCGATGAGAAGTGGGCGGCGCTGTTTGCCGGCCGCCAGGTGATGTTCGACAAGCACCGCACGCTGCTGCCGCTGACGCGCGAAATCGCGCTGGCCAGGCAGATGGCCGCCGATCCGGCGCTGCTGGAAATGGCGCTGCACGAGGATGATCCGAAGGTGCGGGAGCGCGCCATAGAGGTGATGGAGACCTACCGTTTGAACTTCCGCGACCGCAGCTATTTCGCGGCATTCGCCGATTCCGGGAATTACTACTTCAACGACGCGGCGAACCAGTTCTTTGGCAGGCAGCTGCGCTACATGCTGACGCGAGATAATCCCAACGACAAATGGTTTTATTCCACGCTGGAGAGCGGCAAGGACTATCAGGTCAACGTCGATCCGGATGTGCACCTGGGGGTCACCAAGGTCTGGATCAATGTGCTGGTCAAGCACGACAATCGCGCACTGGGCGTGATCGGTACCGGTATCGATATTACCGAATTCCTGCGCGAGACCGTCGATATCCACCAGCCCGGAGTGCATAACCTGTTCGTCGATCGCGACATGGCCATCCAGTTGTACCGGGAAGCCGAACTGATCGATTACGCCAGCATCACCAAGGACGTGAAGCACCGCAGCAAGGTCGATGTGCTGCTGACTGATCCTGATGACATCGAGAGCCTGCGCAAAACGATGCGGCAGCTGGAGCAATCCGGCGAGGCGCTGTCGACCCTGTGGGTGACGTTCAGGGGAGAGCGCCATCTGCTGGGCGTCGCGTACCTGCCGGAGATCGGCTGGTTCGACCTGACGCTGATGGATACGCGCGTCCTGTTCTCCCCCCAGAGCCTGTTGCTGGTGCCGCTGCTGTTCGGCATTGCGCTGGCGTTGTCGCTGTTGCTGGTCGGCTGGCTGGTGCATCGCTGGATTCTGGCGCCGGTTGCAAAGCTGCGCGATTCGATGGCGAAGGTCCAGCAGGGCAATTACCTGGTTGATTTTCCGGCACCGGGCAAGGGCGAGATCGGCGCGCTGTCTCGGCAATTCATCGACATGGTTGGCGTGGTGCGCGACACACGTAACGAACTTGAGGAAAAGGTCAGGCAGCGCACCGAGGAATTGCTGCGCCTGACCGAGGTCGATCAACTGACCGGCTTGTTCAACCGGCGCGGGATGCTGGAGCGTTTCGACCAGGAGGTCGCCAGGCAGCAGCGGCAGGGCGGAGCGCTGGGGTTGCTGTTGCTCGATCTGGATCACTTCAAGCGGATCAACGACGAATACGGGCATGCGGCGGGAGACGCCGCGCTGTGCTCGTTCGCGTCAGTGATTCTGGATTCGATACGTCCGTACGATCATGCGGCGCGCTGGGGCGGAGAGGAATTCCTGGTATTGCTGGCCGAATGCGACGAGGATGCGCTGCTGGGGGTGGCCGAGCGCATCCGCAACGGCATTGCGCAGATGGAGATTTCCTGGGGCGATGGGCTGTTCCGCTGCACGACCAGCGTAGGCGCGTATTTCGCCCCGGAGCCGGAGGACAGGGACAGCATGCTGCGCAAGGCGGACAAGGCGCTGTATCGCGCCAAGGAAGACGGGCGCGACTGCGTGCGCTACGTAATCCAGTAGCGAGGCCGATGGATCCTCGCTGGGACAAGCCGGCTCTGCTGCAATCGTTGCCGTTCAGGCCGCTGCATCCGGTTATTGCGCGCCTGCGCGGCGACGATTTTCCCTCGCTGCAGGATTGCAACGCGCTGCTCCCATCCCCACCGATAACCGTGCGCAACGGCAAGCCCCTGCGTTTTGTGGCGCAGGAGTACGGCAGGCTGCCGTTCGAGGCGCAATACGAGCCGCGCTGCTACCTGAAAGGCGAGGTGCAGACCCGCGCCGACAACTGGCACGACCTGCTGAATGCGCTGGTGTGGCTGGTCTTCCCCGAGGCCAAGGCCGCGATCAACGCGCGTCATTACGATGCGCTGACCGCCGGGGGGGCGTTTCCCGGCGCTGTCGCAGACTCGTCGCGCAGCCAGCGCGGCGCGGTGCGCGACATGAACACGCTGTTCGACGAGTCTGGCGTGATCGTGGCCTGCGCCGATCCGGAACTGGCCGGTTTGCTGCGCGACTTTCGCTGGAAGGAGCTGTTCTGGTCTCGGCGCGAACGGGTGAGGGCGTCCATGGGGTTCTTCCTGTTCGGGCACGGCCTGTACGAGAAAGCCTTGCAGCCCTATGTCGGCATGACCGGGCAGGGCTTGCTGCTGCCGGTGGAGCAGGAGTTCTTCGGCTGGCAGCTGGAGCACCGGCTGGCGCATCTGGACGATCTGCTGGCGCAGTACCTGGCTGCCCCGGAGCATTGCCGCGACACCGCCGAGCTGACGCCGGTGCCGCTGCTCGGCGTGCCGGGCTGGACGCCGGATAACGACAGTTCGGCGTATTACGACAATACCGCGTATTTCCGCCCGGGCAGGCGTGCCCGACGTGCCTGAATCCTGCGCGTGCCCCGGTTCCGGACGGGGTGCGGACTGCGACAGCGCGGGCAAAGCCTGATAGAATCGCGCTCTCAGAATTTTCTGATTAACTTTAATCATTTGGAGAGTAGCAATGGCTGTTGAACGTACCCTGTCGATTATCAAACCCGATGCAGTCGCGAAGAATGTCATCGGTCAGATCTATACCCGTTTCGAGAACGCCGGCCTGAAGATCGTCGCCGCGCGCATGGCCCAGCTGTCCCGCGCCGAAGCCGAAGGCTTCTACGCCGTGCACGCCGCGCGCCCGTTCTTCAAGGACCTGGTGGACTTCATGGTCTCCGGCCCGGTGATGATCCAGGTGCTGGAAGGCGAGGGCGCCATCCTGAAGAACCGTGACCTGATGGGCGCGACCGATCCGAAGAAGGCCGACAAGGGCACGATCCGCGCCGACTTCGCCGACAGCATCGACGCGAACGCGGTGCACGGTTCCGACTCGGCCGAGAACGCCGCGATCGAGATCGCCTACTTCTTCCCGGCGCTGAACGTCTACTCGCGCTAAGCATCAAGCAACAGCAGTGAAGCAGAATCTCCTCGACTTAGATGTCCAGCAACTAACTGCCTGGTTTGCGGAACACGGCGAAAAGCCGTTCCGCGCCAGGCAGGTGCTGCGCTGGATCTACAAGGCCGGGGAGTCCGATTTCGATGCGATGAGCGACCTTGCGGTCTCTCTTCGCGAAAAACTCAAGCAGATCGCCTGTGTGGAAGCGCCGAAGGTGATGCGCGAGGAGCTGTCCGACGACGGCACGCGCAAATGGCTGCTGGACATGGGCACCGGCAACGCGGTCGAGACCGTGTATATCCCCGAGGAGACGCGCGGCACGCTGTGCGTCTCGACCCAGGCCGGCTGCGCGCTGGATTGCGCGTTCTGTTCCACCGGCAAGCAGGGCTTCAACCGCAACCTCAGCGTCGCCGAGATCATCGGCCAGCTGTGGTGGGCGAACCACCAGGTCGGCAAGGACGCCGAGGGCAACTGGCAGATCAGCAATGTCGTGCTGATGGGCATGGGCGAGCCGCTGCTGAACTTCGACAACACCGTGAGCGCGCTGCGGCTGATGCTGGACGACCATTGCTACGGCCTGTCGCGCCGCCGCGTGACGGTGTCCACTTCCGGCATCGTGCCGGCGATGGACCGGCTGCGCGACGAGTGCCCGGTGGCGCTGGCGGTGTCGCTGCATGCTCCGAACGACAGGCTGCGCGACGAGCTGGTGCCGATCAACCAGAAGTATCCGCTGAGCGAGCTGATGGCGGCCTGCCGGCGCTACCTGGAGAAGGCGCCGCGCGACTTCATCACCTTCGAGTACGTGATGCTGGCCGGCGTCAACGACCGCGACCAGGATGCGCGCGAACTGATCAGGCTGGTGCGCGACGTGCCGTGCAAGTTCAACCTGATCCCGTTCAACCCCTTCCCGCAGTCGCCTTACCGCCGTTCCGACATGGAGGCGGTGAAGCGTTTCCGCGACATCCTGATGCAGGCCGACATCGTCACGACGATACGCAAGGTGCGCGGCGACGACATCGCGGCGGCCTGCGGCCAGCTGGCCGGACAGGTGCAGGACAAGACCAAACGAACCATGCAACGTATAGCCGAGGTGCATTGATGAAGAGAACACTAGTCCTTTCGTTGTCGCTGCTGGCCCTGGCCGGATGCGGGACGCCTTCCGGCGGCGGTTCGCAGGCGCAGGTGCAGGACAACAGCCGCGCCACCGCGAGCGCCAAGGTGCATACCGAACTGGCGGGCATGTACTACGAGCGTTCGCAGCTCGGCATCGCGCTGGGCGAGATCGCCGCGGCGTTGCAGGCGGACCGCAACTACGCCCCGGCATACAACGTGCGCGGCCTGATCCACATGGCGCTGCGCGAGGACAAGGAGGCCGAGGAGGACTTCCGCCAGAGCCTGCGACTGGACAAGGACAACTCCGAGGCGCACAACAACTACGGCTGGTTCCTGTGCCAGCGCGACCGCGCGAAGGAGTCCATCCCGCATTTCATGTCGGCGTTGAAGAACCCGCTGTACACCACGCCGGAGCGCGCTTACCTGAACGCCGGCGTGTGCTCGCAGAAGGCGGGCAAGCCCAGGGATGCGGAGGAATTCCTGCAACGCGCGCTGCAGGTGCAGCCGGGCAATCCCCAGGCGCTGCTGGCGCTGGCGGAGCTGAGTTTTTTCAACGGCGACTACCTGGCCGCGAAGAAGCATTTCGCAGGCTTCGCCGAACGCGTCGAGGAGCCGACCGCCGAGCAGTTGTGGCTGGGCGTGCGCATCGAGCGCAAGGCGGGAGACCGCAGCGCCGCGGCAAGCTATGCCGTGCAGCTGCGCAAGCGCTATCCCGAGGCCCGTGAAACCCAATTGATGATGCAGGGCGAATGATGGAAGAACAGATCGAAAACGGCGTTGCGCCGATGGAAGAGGCGGCCGCACTGCCTCAGCCCGGAGCGTTGCTGCGCGAGGCGCGCGAGCGGCTCGGCCTGAGCGTCGCGGACGCGGCGGCCCAGACCAAGCTGGCCATCCGCCAGATCGAGGCACTGGAGGCGGACGATTACCAGCAATTGCCGGAAATGGCCTTCGTGCGCGGCTTCGTGCGCAGCTACGCGAGGATATTGCATCTGGACGAGCAGCCCTTGCTGGCGGCATTGCCGGAAGCCAGGATATCCGCGCAGGTTTCGCCGAACTCGGTCGAGGTGCCGTTCCCGGATGCGCGCTCGCCGCAGGTGCAGAACCTGATCTGGCTGGGTGCGGCGCTGTTGCTGTCGGTCGTTGTCGTCGCGTTCGCGGTGTGGCACTTCACGTCCCCGACCGTCCCTGCGACATCCGCCAAGACCGCACCGGTGGAAACGACGGAAACCGCGATCCCGCTGCCGGCGACGGTGCAGGTGATCCCGGCTTCCGAGGTCGCGGAAACGACCGAGTCGCCGCAGCCCGAAGCGCCCGCAGCGCCAGTCCCGGTGGAAAAACAGCCGCAAGCGTCCAAGCCGGTTGTCGTCGAGCCTGCTGCGCCTGTCGCAGTGCAACCGGCCAAGCCGGCGGCGCCAGCGCCGGTCGTCAAACCGCCTGCAACGGCGGTCAAGCCGCCAGCGCCTGCAGCGACGCCATCCGCTACGCTGCACCTGTCGTTCGGCGACGAGTCGTGGACCGAGGTGCGCGACGCGAACGGTAACATCGTCTCGTCGCAACTGAACCCCGCGGGCAGCGAACTGGTCCTGAAGGGCGCAGGGCCGTTCTCGCTGGTGGTCGGCCGCGCCAGTTCGGCTCGTCTGACCTACAAGGGCAAGGCCGTGGACCTGAAGCCGAATACCAACGCCACCAGCGACGTGGCGCGCCTGACGCTGGAGTGAGCATGAGCGCAGCGATCGAGCGCCGCCCGTCGCAACGGGTTCAGGTGGGCAAGGTCGCGCTGGGCGGCGGCGCGCCTGTCGTCGTGCAGTCGATGACCAACACCGATACCGCCGACATCGGCGCAACCGTCAAGCAGGTCTACGAACTGGCGCAGGCCGGTTCCGAACTGGTGCGCATCACCGTGAACACGCCGGAAGCCGCCGCCGCGGTGCCGTCGATCCGCAAGCGCCTCGACGCGCTGGGATGCGACGTGCCGCTGATCGGCGACTTCCACTACAACGGCCACCGCCTGCTGACCGAATATCCCGAGTGCGCGCAGGTGCTGGCGAAATACCGCATCAATCCCGGCAACGTCGGCCGCGCGCGCGAGGAGGCCGACCCGTTCACGATCATGATCGAGATGGCGATCCGTTACGGCAAGCCGGTGCGCATCGGCGTGAACTGGGGCAGCCTGGATCAGGGCGTCGTCGTGCGCATGATGGACGAGAACTCGCGCCTGCCCGAGCCCAGGGACGTGAAGGAAGTCACGCGCGCCGCGCTGATCGCCTCGGCGGTCGAGAGCGCGCAGCGCGCCGAGCAGCTCGGCTTGCCGCACGACCGCATCGTGCTGTCCTGCAAGGTCAGCGAGGTGCAGGACCTGATCGCCGTGTACCGGGAGCTTTCGCAACAATGCGACTACGCGCTGCACCTCGGCCTGACCGAGGCGGGCATGGGCTCCAAGGGCATCGTCGCCTCCACCGCGGCGCTCGCGGTGCTGCTGCAGGAGGGCATAGGCGACACGATACGCGTGTCGCTGACGCCGCAGCCCGGCGGCTCGCGCACCGAGGAAGTGATCGTCGCGCAGGAGATATTGCAGACCATGGGCCTGCGCGCGTTCGCGCCCATGGTCACCGCCTGCCCCGGCTGCGGCCGCACCACCAGCACGGTGTTCCAGGAGCTGGCGCAGAGCATACAGGCGCACCTGCGCGAGCAGATGCCCGAGTGGCGCAAGCAATATGCGGGCGTCGAGAACATGACCGTCGCGGTGATGGGCTGCGTGGTCAACGGCCCGGGAGAGAGCAAGCTGGCGAACATCGGCATCAGCCTGCCGGGCACCGGCGAGACGCCGGCCGCGCCGGTGTATATCGACGGCGAGAAGGCGGTCACGCTGCGCGGCGACAACATCGCCGCGGAGTTCGTGCAGATCGTCGACGACTATGTGGAACGGAAATACGTGAAAGTGGGGAGTAGGAAGTAGGGAGTGGGCAGTCAGGGCGGTTTTTCCACTTCCCACTTCCCACTTCCCACTTCCAGGTTTTATATGAGCAAAGAAACACTGCAAGCCGTAAAAGGCATGAACGACATCCTGCCGGAAGAGGCGGAGCTCTGGCTATGGTTCGAGGCGCAGGTGCGCGACTGGCTGCACGGCTACGGCTACCGCAACATCCGCATGCCGCTGGTCGAGCCTACAGCCTTGTTCAAGAGGGCTATTGGCGAGGTCACCGACATCGTCGAGAAAGAGATGTACAGCTTCGAGGATGCGTTGAACGGCGACCACCTGACACTGCGCCCCGAGGGCACGGCATCCTGCGTGCGCGCGGTGCTGCAGCACAATCTGCTGTACAACGCGCCGCAGCGCCTGTATTACAGCGGCCAGATGTTCCGCCACGAGCGCCCGCAGAAGGGCCGCTACCGTCAGTTCCACCAGGTCGGCGTCGAGGCGCTGGGCTTCGGCGGGCCGGACATCGATGCGGAACAGATCATCATGTGCGCGCGGCTGTGGCGCAAGCTGGGCATACGCGACGTGTCGCTGCAACTGAACACGCTGGGCGACAGCGCCTCGCGGAGCCGCCATCGCGACAAGCTGATCGCGTATTTCGAGCAGCACAAGGACGTGCTGGATGCCGATGCGACGCGCCGTTTGCACAGCAACCCGCTGCGCATCCTCGATTCCAAGAATCCTGCGATGCAGGGCATCATCGCCGGCGCGCCGAAGCTGATGGACGAGCTGGAAGACGACGCGATCAAGCATTTCGAAGAGATGCAGGCGATACTCAAGCGCCACGACATCGCGTTCGAGATCAATCCCCGGCTGGTGCGCGGGCTGGACTATTACAACCGCACGGTGTTCGAGTGGGTCACCACCCGTCTTGGCGCGCAGGGCACGATCTGCGCGGGCGGTCGCTACGACGGCCTGATCGAGCAGATCGGCGGCAAGCCCGCGCCGGCGATGGGCTTCGCGATGGGCGTGGAGCGCCTGCTGGCACTGGTGCAGGAAGACGGCATGATCGCGCCCAAGCCCGAGGTGGACGTGTACGTGGTGCATCAGGGCGAACAGGCCGCGAAACTGGCGAGCCTGGTCGCCGAGCAGTTGCGCGACGACAATCTGCGCGTGCTGCTGCACTGCGGCGGCGGCAGCTTCAAGTCGCAGATGAAGAAGGCCGATTCCAGCGCCGCGCGCGTCGCGGTGGTGATCGGCGACGACGAGGCTCAGGCGAACGAGGTCGGCGTCAAGCCGATGCAGGGCGGCGAGCAGGTGAGGGTGGGCGTGCAGGACCTCATTGCGACGATCAATCGAATCATCAAGTAGGCAAATCACAAGTAGGAGTGGACATGGCGGCATTGGACTTGCAGGAACAGGAACAGCTCGAAACGCTCAAGGCGTGGTGGAAGGACAACGGCAACTTCGTGCTCGGCTTGCTGCTGGCAGTCGTCGTCGCAATGGGCGGCTGGCGCGGCTGGCAGTATTACCAGGCCAAGCAGTCCGCCGAGGCGGCGACGCTGTATGCGGAGTTCACCAGACAGCTGGGGAGCGGAGATGCGAAGCGCGTCAACGATGCGGCCGCCGCGGTGATGGAAAAATATTCCGGCACCGCGTACGCGTCGCGCGCAGCGTTGATGGCCGCGCAGGTCAATGAATTCGACAAGGACATCGCTCGCGCAAAGACGCAGTTGCAATGGACCATCGATCATGCCGGCGAGGCGACGCTGAAGGATGTCGCCCGTTTGCGCCTGGCGGCGATCCTGATGGACGAAAAGAAGTATGACGACTCGATGAAGCTGTTGAACGCCGCCCATCCCGATGCATTCAACGGCCTGTATGCCGACCTGAAGGGCGACGTGCTGAGCGCGCAAGGCAAGACCGAAGAGGCGCGCACCGCCTACAAGCTGGCTTACGAAAAGACCGATGCGAAGAGCATGTACCGCAACCTGATCCAGATGAAGATGGACGCGCTGGGGGCGGCGAAATGATCTCGCTACGCCTGCTGCTGCCGGCCGCGCTGCTGGCGCTCGGTGGCTGCTCGACGGTCGAGGGCTGGTTCGGCAAAAAGGACCCGATGCGTCCGGCCGAACTGGTCGAGTTCTCCGAGTCGGCGAAGTTCGAGGTGCGCTGGCATGCAGATATTGGCGAATCCGGCGCGAACGTGCTGCAACCCGCGCTGACCGCAGATGCGGTGTACGGCGCGTCCGGCGACGGCGCGCTGACGCGCATCGAGCGCGCAACCGGCAAGCAGGTGTGGCGCGTCGATAGCGGCATCGCGGTCAGCGGCGGCGTCGGCGCGGGCGAGGGACTGGTGCTGGTCGGCGGAGACAAGGGCGACGTGCTGGCTTACGGCGAAGACGGCCAGTTGCGCTGGAAGAGCAAGGTGTCCAGCGAAGTGCTGAGCGTGCCGCGCGTCGCCGAAGGGGTGGTGATCGTGCGCAGCGGCGACGGCCGCATTGCCGGCCTGGATGCGGCTGACGGCAAGCGCCTGTGGCTGTACGAGCGCAGCACGCCGGCGCTGGTGGTGCGCAGCCACGCGGGTGTGACGATACAGCGTGGTGTCGCTTACGCCGGGTTCGCCGGCGGCAAGCTGGCTGCGCTGAAGGTGAAGAACGGCTCGGTGCTGTGGGAGACCACGGTGTCGCAGCCGCGCGGTAACACCGAACTGGAACGGATCAGCGACATCACCAGCGACCCGGTGGTGGACGACGAGCAGGTCTGCGCGATCGCCTTCCAGGGACGCGTCGCCTGCTACGACGCCGCCCAAGGCAGCCCGCTGTGGAACCGCGATATTTCCAGCGACAAGGGCATGACCCTGCTGCGCAAGTTCCTCTACCTCAGCGATGCGAACGGTTCGGTGATCGCGCTGGACAAGACCAGCGGCAGCACGCTGTGGAAGAACGAGCAGATGTTCATGCGCGACACCTCGACGCCTCAGGCGCTGGGCGAGCATGTCGTCGCGGGCGACTTCGAGGGCTATCTCCACGGCCTGAGCCGCGAGGACGGCAGCTTCGCCGCGCGCACCAGGCTGGACGGCGCGATCCAGTCCGTTCCGCAACAAATGGACGACGGCCTGCTGGTGCAGACCCGCGACGGCGACCTGTATTCGTTGTCGATCAAATAAGGAAAAGAATCGAATGCTTCCAACTCTCGTACTGGTCGGTCGACCCAATGTGGGCAAGTCCACGTTGTTCAACCGCCTGACGCGCAGCCGCGACGCGCTGGTCGCCGACCAGCCCGGCCTGACGCGCGACCGCCATTACGGCCGCGGCCGGGTCGGCAGCCGGCCCTACCTCGTCGTCGACACCGGCGGCCTGGAGCCGGTCGCCAAGGACGGCATCCTGTACGAGATGGCGCGCCAGAGCCGTCAGGCGGTGGACGAGGCCGACGCCGTGCTGTTCATCGTCGACGGCCGCGCCGGCTGCACGCCGCAGGACGCGATCATCGCCGAACAGCTACGCAAGACCGGCAAGCCCATCCTGCTGCTGGTCAACAAGGCCGAGGGCATGCAGCGTACCCGCGTGACCGCCGACTTCTTCGAACTGGGGCTGGGCGAACCGATGCCGATCTCCTCGGCGCACGGCGACAATGTCAACGAGGTCGTCGAGATCGCGCTGGAAAACTTTCCGGAGGAGGCCGCGCACGACGAGGCCGAGGAACAGAAGCCCAAGCTCGCCATCGTCGGCCGCCCCAACGTCGGCAAGTCCACGCTGGTCAATGCCATCCTCGGCGAGCAGCGCGTGATCGCGTTCGACCAGCCGGGCACGACGCGCGACTCGATCTACATCGATTTCGAGCGTGACGGCAAGCAGTACACCATCATCGACACCGCCGGAGTGCGCCGCCGCGGCAAGATCGACGAGGCCATCGAGAAGTTCTCGGTGATCAAGACCATGCAGGCCATCGAGGACGCCAACGTCGTCGTGCTGGTGGTCGACGGCGCGGACCAGATCACCGAACAGGACGCGCACGTCGCCGACTTCGTGCTGCAGGCCGGCCGCGCGCTGGTGCTCGCGGTCAACAAGTGGGACGGGCTGGACAACTACCAGCGCGACCGGGTCAAACAGGACATCGAGCGCAAGCTGCATTTCCTCAGCTTCGCCAAGCTGCACTTCATCTCCGCGCTGAACGGCACCGGCATCGACAAGCTGCTGAAGTCCGTCGACGAGGCCTACGCGGCCGCGATGATCAAGCTGCCGACGCCCAAGCTCACCCGCGCGCTGATGGCCGCGCTGGAGAAACAGCAGCCGCCGAAGGGCGCGCGCTTCCGCCCCAAGATGCGCTACGCCCACCAGGGCGGCAGCAACCCGCCCCTGATTGTCGTCCACGGCAGCGGCCTGGACGATGTGCCGGCCAGCTACCAGCGCTACCTCGAACGCGCGTTCTGCGAGATGTTCCGCCTGCAGGGCACGCCGCTGAAGATCCAGTTCGTCTCCGGCAGCAACCCGTTCGAGGGCAAGAAGCGCGTGCTGACCGAAGAAGAGCAGCGCCGCGCCCACCGCGCCCGCATTATCGGGCGCAAGAAGTGGGGCTGAGGTAAATCAGGACGCGCCGATAAGTAAAGGTGGACTCCAAGGAGCCGCTACTCGGTCTTAGCGGCTCTTGCGACGTTAGAGAGGTGTCTGGTATCGGGGGGTATTCCGGTAAATCCACTCATAACAAACCTTAATCAAGTGAAACGACTATGGGATTATGATCGCTCATGCTGGGCCAGATGCCATGGTTGATTATCTCTGCACCAGCCAAATGAGGCAGAAGGGCCTTGCTCAAGAAAATTCCATCACAGTGATAGGGGAGTTCGGGCTTGCTTGACCAGCGCAATGTCTGAGGCAAGGCATGATTGGGATGCAGATACTGCCATGCATTCTCCATACCCAGTTCATTTTTCATTTTGTTCAGAATTCTGACTTCACCGGCCGTGTTCTTCAGTTCTTCATTAGGTTGCCGCATCGCTGTGGTGATATTAAAGTCTCCTGCAAGAATCACTGGAACATTACCCCAGTTCTGTGCAAGCACATCAAGCATTCGGCCAACACGCGGCTCATACGGGCCGGGAGACGGTGCATGTATGCATAAAATCAAGACTGACTGAGATACTCCTCCAACAACTAAGTCGTGAACCATCGCACCCACCACCCAGCCATCAAATTCTGGCAGCCCAAGAGTTACCGCTTCAAGTGCATGCGTTCGTGAAAGTATGGCGCTACCCCATCTGCCATGATGGACATTTGCATGAATGCAGCCTTTGAACTTTGCAAAGTCTTCTGCTGCAAAATACTCGGATGGGTGCAAAGATTCCTGTGCACAAATGAAGTCAGGCATGAATTCACAATTCAGCCGTTGCCAATGATTGTCGACGTTTGTCTTTCCACCGAAGTGCAAATTATAAGAAGCAATTTTCAAGTTCAGGTCACCGTAAATATTAAAACCATCTCAACCTGTTGACGCATCCGACGACTCAACGCCAAGCCTATTCACCGGTCAGAATGTGGCTCGCAGGGGGTGCCGGATGGGTGTAATCCTAGTAATAGTGTGTCCGACTTGGCAGATTTTATATATTCCAGAATTGGATTTCTGTCTTTACTCATGGTTGTCAACAACAATACCTGATCGATTAAGATACTCATCAACAGGGAACATGTCCGCGCTCCTTTGAAAAGCGGTCATGTTTCCCCGATAGCCGGCTGTCTGCTATGGCCGAAAAGCAGTCCTTCTGTCGATGATAGGCCTCAGCCCAATTCCTTGAAGAAGTTCACCACCGCCATCACTCGCTGCTTCAGGTCTTCGTGCTTCAGCTCGATCCTCAGCCTGTCCTGTCCCGACATCTTCACGTAGCGCCGGCTCTGGATCAGGGTGATGATCTTCATCGGGTCGATCGGCGGGTTGGGAACGAACTGGATCACGATGGCTTCCGATGAGGCGTCGAGTTTGCTGATGCCCAGCGGCTTGGCGAGGATGCGCAGGCGGTGGCTGTCGAGCAGGGTCTGCGCGGGTTCGGGCAGCAGGCCGAAGCGGTCTATCAGTTCTTGGTGCATCTCGTCGAGGTCGTCCTGCGTCGTGCAGTTCGCCAGCCGCTTATAGATCACCAGCCGCTGGTGGATGTCGCCGCAGTAGTCGTTCGGCAGCAGCGCGGGACTGTGCAGGTTGATCTCGGTGGTGACGCCCAGCGGGTGGGCCATGTCCGGCTCGCGGCCTTGGCGCAGCGAACTGATCGCGGAGTTCAGCATGTCGGTGTAGAGCGAAAATCCGATCTCCTGCATCTCGCCGCTCTGCGATTCGCCCAGCACTTCGCCCGCGCCGCGGATCTCCAGGTCGTGCATCGCGAGGTAGAAGCCGCTGCCCAGCTGCTCCATCGCCTGGATCGCTTCCAGCCGCTTCTTCGCCTGCGCGGTCAGCGCCTCGGTCTCGACCAGCAGATAGGCATAGGCCTGGTGGTGCGAGCGGCCGACGCGGCCCCTGAGCTGATGCAGCTGCGCGAGGCCGAAGCGGTCGGCGCGGTTCATGATGATGGTGTTCGCGGTGGGCACGTCGATGCCGGTCTCGATGATGGTGGTGCACAGCAGCACGTTAAAGCGCTGGTGGGTGAAGTCGCGCATCACCGACTCCAGCTCGCGCTCGCCCATCTGGCCGTGCGCGATGCGGATGCTGGCCTCGGGCAGCAGCGCTTCCAGCTTCTCGGCCATGTTGTTGATCGTCTCGACCTCGTTGTGCAGGAAATACACCTGCCCGCCGCGCTTCAGCTCGCGCAGCACGGCCTCGCGGATCACGCCGTTGCTCGCCTGCGCGACGAAGGTCTTGATCGACAGCCGGCGCTGCGGCGCGGTGGCGATCACCGAGAAGTCGCGCAGGCCTTCGAGCGACATCGCCAGGGTTCTGGGGATCGGCGTCGCGGTCAGTGTCAGCACGTCCACCTCGGCGCGCAACGCCTTCAGTCTTTCCTTCTGCTGCACGCCGAAGCGGTGTTCCTCGTCGATGATGACGAGGCCGAGATTCTTGAACTTCACGTCCTTCTGGATCAGCTTGTGCGTGCCGATGACGATGTCCAGTTTGCCTTCCGCCAGGTCCTTCAGCGCTTGCGTGGTTTCCTTCGCGGAGCGGAAGCGCGACAGTTCGGCCAGCTTCACCGGCAGGTCGGAGAAACGGTTGGAAAAATTCTGGAAATGCTGCTCGGCCAAGAGCGTCGTCGGTACCAGCACCGCGACCTGCTTGCCGTCCATCGCGGCGACGAACGCGGCGCGCAACGCGACCTCGGTCTTGCCGAAGCCGACGTCGCCGCAGACCAGTCGGTCCATGGGCTTGCCGGACTGCAAGTCGCTGATGACGGCCTCGATCGCGGCGGCCTGGTCCGGCGTTTCCTCGAAGCCGAAGCCGGCGGCGAAGGCCTCGTAGTCGTGCGGCGTCAATTTGAATTGATGCCCCTTGCGGGTCGCGCGCTGCGCATACAGGTTCAGCAACTCGGCCGCGGTGTCGCGCACCTGCTGCATCGCGCGGCGCTTGGCCTTGTCCCACGCGCCCGAGCCCAGCTTGTGCAGCGGTGCGGCATCCGCCGCGCCGCCGCTGTAGCGGCTGATGACGTGCAGTTGCGACACCGGCACATAGAGCTTGGCCTCGTCGGCGTATTCCAGCAGCAGGAACTCGTTCTCGCCGTCGCCCATGTCGAGGTTGACCAGTCCGCGGTAGCGCGCGATGCCGTGCTGCTCGTGCACCACCGGATCGCCGGGCTTGAGCTCGGACAGGTCGCGCAGCATCCCCTCGACGTTGCTCTTCTTCGCCGCGCGCGCGGCGCGGCTGCGCGGCTGGGCCGCGTACAGCTCGGTCTCGGTAATGATTGCAAGGTTCTCGTCGGTCAGCAGGAAGCCGTTCTGCAGCGGGCCGACGCCCAGCATGAACTTCTTCTTGCCGCGGACGAAGGCGGCGTAGTCCTCGCAGACCTCGGGCGCGAGGCCGTATTCCTTCAGGTAGCCGGAGACCAACTCGCGGCGGCCCAGGCTGTCGGCCAGCAGCAGCACGCGGCCTTCGTAGCCCTTCAGGAAGGCCTCGAACCGCTGCGTGGGGATCTCGGCGCGGCGGTCCACGGCGATGGGCGGGATCGCCGCGGTGGGGCAGGGCGTCAGCGTCGCGGCATCGCCTTGGGCGACGATGTCCAGCCGCGCGAACTCCTTCGCGCGGACGAAGAACTGCTCGGCGTCGAGGAACAGCTCCTTCGGCTCCAGCAGCGGGCGCTGCGGGTCGCCTCTGAGCAGGTTCCAGCGCGAGGCCGCATCGCGGCCGAAGGTCGCGATGGCGTCGTCGATGTCGTGATGCAGGCATAGCGTCGCATTCGCGGGAAGATAATCGAACAGCGTTGCGGTCTGGTCGAAGAACAACGGCAGGTAGTACTCGATGCCGGAAGGCGCGATGCCCTTGCTGACGTCCTTGTAGATGCCAGACCTCGACGGGTCGCCCTCGAAGCGCTCGCGGAAGTGCTGGCGGAACGTCGCTTGGCCCTTGTCGTCCAGCGGGAACTCGCGCGCCGGCAGCATGCGTATCTCCGGCACCGGGTACAGCGTGCGCTGGGTGTCGACGTCGAAGGTGGCGATGGTCTCGATCTCGTCGTCGAACAGGTCGAGGCGGTAGGGCAGCACGCTGCCCATCGCGAACAGATCGATGATGCCGCCGCGCACGCAGTATTCGCCCGGGGTCAGCACCTGCTGCACATGGTTGTAGCCGGCCAGCGTCATCTGCTCGCGGAACGCCGCGAGGTCGATGCGCTCGCCCTTCTTCAGGAAGAAGGTGTAGGCGGCGAGGTAGGACACCGGCGGCAGCGGGTACAGCGCCGTGGTGATAGGCACGACGACGACGTCGCAGGCATTGCTGCGGATATGGTGCAGCGTCGCCAGCCGCTCCGAGATCAGATCCTGGTGCGGCGAGAAGTGGTCGTAGGGCAGCGTCTCCCAGTCCGGCAGCAGGTGCACGCGCAGTTGCGGGTCGAAGAACGGCATCTCGTCGACCAGCCGCTGCGCCTCCAGCGCGTTCGCGGCGATCACGACCAGCGGGGCTTTTTTCTGCGCGAGTTGCGCCAGCGCCAGCGCGTCGGACGAGCCTTGCAAGCGGGTGTAACGGGGACGGGAATGGGAAGACGAGAACAGCATCTGAACAGCCTGAAACAAAGGCGGGCATTATAAGCCAAGCGGGATGCTTTCATTTACAATCGCGCCCATGTCCGAATTCCACGCATTGGTCCCCGCCGCCGGCTTCGGTGCGCGCATGGGCAACGAAATCCCGAAGCAATACCTGACGCTCGCCGGCAAGCCGATGATCTGGCATGCGCTGACGACGCTGTGCGCCTGCCCGGAATTGACCACGGTGTTCGTCGTGCTTTCGCCGAATGACACGATGTTTCATGAATACGACTGGTCGCACTGCGGCGAGAAGCTGCAGCCGCTGTATTGCGGCGGCGGGACGCGCGCCGAGAGCGTGGCGAACGGCCTGATGGCCTCCGAACTTGAGCCGGACGACTGGGTGCTGGTGCACGATGCGGCGCGGCCCTGCCTGACGCAGGAGCTTCTCGCGAAACAGATCGCCGAACTGCGCGACGACCCGGTCGGCGGCATCCTCGCCGTGCCGGTCGCGGACACGCTGAAGCGCGCCGACGCCCGTCAGCGCATCGAGTCCACCGAGCCGCGCGAGGGTCTGTGGCAGGCGCAGACGCCGCAGATGTTCCGCTCCGGCCTTTTGGCGCAGGCGCTCAGCCTGTGCCTTGCGCGCCCCATCGGAGAAGAGGGCTGTTGCGTGCGCCGGCCGGTCGTCGGCGTGACCGACGAGGCGTCCGCGGTCGAGGCGCTGGGGCTGAACCCGAAGCTGGTCGCGAGCGACTCGACCAATTTCAAGGTGACTTATCCGCAGGATTTGCGGCTCGCGGAATTATTATTGAATAACAGGCAGGGTGGATAAGCGCATGGCGCGCATCCACCTGACCGGACGGTGGATGCGGCACGATGTGCCTTATCCAACCTACATCACTGAAGGAAAGAGTATGAGAATCGGACAGGGATTCGACGTCCACCAGCTGGTGGAAGACCGCAAGCTGATCGTCGGCGGCGTGGAGATTCCGTATGAGAAGGGGCTGCTCGGCCATTCCGACGCGGACGTGCTGTTGCACGCGGTCTGCGACGCGCTGTTGGGCGCGGCGGCGCTGGGCGACATCGGCCGCCACTTCTCCGATACCGATGCGAAATTCAAGAACATCGACAGCCGCATCCTGCTGCGCGAAACGATGCATCTGGTGCGCGAGACAGGCTGGCGCGTCGCCAACGTGGATGCGACCATCATCGCCCAGGCGCCGAAGATGGCGCCGCACATCTTCCAGATGGTGGACAACATCGCCGCCGACCTGCGCGTGGAACGCAGCGCGGTCAACGTCAAGGCGACCACCACCGAGAAGCTGGGCTACACCGGACGCGGCGAGGGCATCGCGGCGCAGGCGGTGGTATTGCTGCTGGCGGATAACTGATGCGCGTTCTGGCCCTGGAAACTTCCACCGAATATTGCTCGGTCGCACTCTGGCAGGACGGCGAGGTCGTCGACCGTTGCGAGGCGGTCGGGCAGAAGCATTCCGAACGGCTGATGCCGATGATAGACGAACTGCTACAGGCCACAGGCCACAAGCTACAGGCTCTGGACGGCATCGCCTTCGGCATGGGGCCGGGCTCGTTCACCGGCGTGCGCATCGCCTGCGGCGTCGCGCAGGGGCTGGCGCTCGGCGCGAACCTGCCCGTGGTCGGCGTGTGTACGCTGGAGGCGCTGGCCGAGGCCTCCGGACACGACAGGGTGATCGCGGTGCTGGACGCGCGCATGGGCGAGATTTATCACGCCGCCTACGAAAAGCAGGGGGGCGACCGGATCGCGGCGAGCGAGCCCTGTTTGTGCAAGCCGGAGGATGCGCCGGCCGTGGCCGGCGAGGGCTGGTTCGCCGCGGGCAGCGGCTTCGCGGTCAACGGCCCGGCGCTCCAGGCGCGCTATGCCGGACAACTGCTCGGCGTGGACGGGGCCGTCGTGCCGCAGGCTGCGGCGGTCGCCGCGCTGGGTGCGCGCAGGCTGATGCGGGGCGAGGGCGTCGATGCGGCGCTGGCGCTGCCGCTGTACCTGCGCGACAAGGTGGCGCTGACGACGGCGGAGCGGGAAGCGCAGCGCGCATCATGACGATGCGTGAGATGACGCATGCCGACCTCGATGTGGTGCTGGCCGTCGAGCAGGCGGTGCAGCGCTATCCCTGGACGCGCGGCCAGTTCGCCGATTCGCTGGATGCCGGCCACTGGTGTTATGTCGACGAGGAGAACGGAGAGTTGCGCGGCTACGCGATCCTGATGCCGGCGGTGGACGAGGCCGAGCTGCTGACGATAGGCGTCGCGGCATCGCAGCAGCGCAAGGGGCTGGGCCGCGCGATGTTGCGGGAAATGCTGGAACTGGCCCGGGTGCGCGACATGCGGCGCGTGTTCCTCGAAGTGCGTCCTTCCAATGCCGCGGCGGTCGCGCTGTACCGCAGCGCGGGATTTTCCGAGGTCGGCCTCAGGCGCGGTTATTATCGCGACGCGAACGGCAGCGAGGATGCGGTGGTGATGGCGTGCGAGCTGTCCGGTGGAACGAATGGGGTGGGTGAGGGCAATGGATAGAAACGAAGCGGTGTTGCGCGAACTGAACCTGTATCCGCAATGGGTGCGCAGGGAGCAGCCTGTGGATGAGATCGTTCGTGGTGAGCCTGTCGAACCACCGGCTTCGCAATCGGAGCCCTTCGACAGGCTCAGGGCGAACGGGATTTCTTCCGACAGCGCTCCGGTAGAGGGCGCAGCTGATACCCAACCTGTCGCCCAGACCGTTTCCGCCGCAGGCGAGTCTATGCGAATCGCGCCGGACGAAGCCGTTGTCGAGCTCGAATCTGTGGCAGCCAGCGCGAGCGACGAGGCCGGCCGCGAACAGCTCATCGCCAGACTCGGCTGGCCGGAGCTGAAGACCATGGTGCGCGACTGCACCGCCTGTCGCTTGCGCGCCGGCTGCACGCAGACGGTGTTCGGCGTCGGCGATCAGCAGGCCGACTGGCTGTTCGTCGGCGAGGGGCCGGGTGCGGACGAGGATGCAAAGGGCGAGCCCTTCGTCGGCCAGGCCGGCAAGCTGCTCGACAGCATGCTGCTGGCGCTGAAGCTCAAGCGCGGCGACAACGTCTACATCGCCAATATCGTGAAGTGCCGCCCGCCCGGCAACCGCGCGCCGGAGGCAGACGAGGTCGCCGCCTGTTTGCCGTATTTGCAGCGGCAGATCCGGCTGATACAGCCTAAGGTGATCGTCGCACTGGGCAAGACCGCTGCGACCGCGCTGCTGCGCACGGGCGACGTTGCGCTGGGCCCGCTGCGCGGCCGGACGCACGACTTCGACGGCATTCCGCTGATCGTCACCTACCACCCGGCCTATTTGCTGCGCAGTCCGCTGGAAAAAGCCAAGGCCTGGCAGGACTTGTGCCTGGCGCGGCGGACGATGCCGAACTAGGAATTCCCCGGACTCAGGCTCTTCCTGTAAGCGGGTTGACTCGGCTGCCGTTCAGGAGGTTCTGTAGTAGGATGCTCAACAACTGACTCTGGGGCATTCAGATGCGGAGCGAACTGCGGCTATCCACACGTCTCGCCATCGGGCTTATTGTCATGCTGGCCACGAGCGCGCTGGCGATGTGGTACATGGAGCATTCCAGGCTGCGCGATGCCTATATCGATGAGCGTAGCGCCCAGCTCGACAAGACCCTGCAAACCCAGCGGCTGCGGCTGAACCAGCAGATCGATCTGCTGCGTCGCGACGTGCTGTTCCTGTCCAACACTCCCCCGATCACCGGCATCATGCGTGCCGCGCAGAATCGCGGCATCGATCCCCGCGACGGCAATACCCGGGAAACCTGGGAGGCGCGCCTGCGGGACATCTGCTCCGCCTTCTCTCAGGCCCGCCCCGATTATTACCGGATACGCTACATAGCCGCGGCCGACGGCGGGCGGGAAATTGTCAGTGTCGACAGTCGGGGCGGCAAGATCGTGTCGGCAAGGCCCGATCCCGGCTTGCGCCATGGAAGCAGCGATTTCTTCAATCGCGTGCTGGAACTTCCGACTGGCGATGTGCTGCTCTCCGAATTCGAATACCTGCAGGGAACGGACCAGGGCGAGCGCATCCGGACCCTGCGCGCGGCGACGCCGGTCCGCGATCCGTCGGGAAAGGTCTTCGGCGCGCTGGTGATCAACCTGGATGTGCGGGATCTGCTGGAGTCGTCGCGGGAGGGCATGCCCCCGGACGTGGAGACCTATGTCGCCGACATGGCCGGGCAGTACCTGTTGCATCCGGATGCGGTGCGCGGCCTGGGCATGCCGGGCGGCGCCGGCATTACCGCCGACTTTCCCGTGCTGACGCAGATGTTCCAGCCCGGCGCGGACGACGAGAGGCCGGTGCAGGCGATGAGACTGAGCCGCAACAACCAGCTGTTCGCAGCCATCCGCCTGCATTTCGATCCGGCGAGTCCGGGCCGGTTCCTGGTGCTGATGCACCGCATCCCGAACGTGCTGGCCCAGCAGCGCCTGTTCTCGCTGCCGACGGCGCATCTTGCCGCCGGACTGGCCGGCATACTGCTGGCCGGCTGGCTTGCGCTGGGCTGGTTGCGCCGCTCGTTCGCGCCGCTCGAACAGCTGGTGCTTTCCGCCGAACGGATCGCCGCCGGCGGACAGGATGTCGTATTGCCGAAACAGGGGATCGCGGAGATCGGCAGGCTGACGAAGGCGATCCGGGTGATGTTCGGCGAATTGTCGCGGCGCGAGCAGGACATGCTGCGCGTCAACCTGGAACTGGAAGACCGGGTCAGCCAGCGCACCAGCGACCTGTCCTTCAGCAATGAATTGCTGCAGGCCGCGGTCGACGAGGGCAACAGGCGATCGCAAGAGGTGCAGGCGCAGCTGCGCCGCAACCAGGCGCTGATGGCGACCTCGATGGACGGCATCCATGTGATGGACATGCAGGGCAACCTCGTCGAGGCCAACGACGCGTTCTGCCGCATGCTGGGATACAGCCGCGAAGAGGTGCTGGGGATGAACGTGGCGGACTGGGACGCGCAATGGTCCGGTGATGAGCTGCACGAGCGTTTCCTTGCCCTGATCGGCAAATCCGCGTTGTTCGAAACGGTGCATAGGCGCAAGGACGGCGCGCTGATCGATGTCGAGATCAGCAGTTCCGGCGTCGAGATAGACGGGCAGGCTTTCCTGTTCGCGTCCAGCCGCGACATCACCGAGCGCAAGAGGGCCGAGCAGGCGCTGACGGACAGCGAAAGGAAGTTTCACGCCCTGTACGACAGCATGACCGAAGGCGTGGCGCTGCACGAGATCGTGCTGGATGCATCGGGCGAACCCGTCGATTATGTCCTGCTGGATGTCAATTCCGCGTACGAAGCCATTACCGGCCTGAGCCGCGACGAGGTGATCGGGCGCCGGGCCAGCGAGGTGTATGGAACGGGGAGCGCTCCCTATCTCGAACGATATGCGGCCGTCGCGCTTACCGGAAACCCGGATCGTTTCGATACGGAATTCGAACCGATGGAGAGGGCTTTCTCCATCTCGGTATTCTCGCCGGTCGGGCATCAGTTCGCCACGGTGTTCGAGGACATCACCGAGCGCAAGACGGCCGAGGAAGCGCTACGCAGATACCAGCAGGTGGTGGAAACCTCGGCGGACGGCTTCTGGGTGACCGACATGCGGGGCAACCTGCTGGAAGCCAACCAGGCCTATGCCGACATGTCCGGCTACACGGTCGGCGAATTGACGCGCATGCACATCAGCCAGCTGGAGGCGGTCGAGCGGCCGGAGGACGTCAGGCAGCACATCGAGAAAATCCAGTCGCAGGGGCACGATCGCTTCGAGACCCGGCATCGGCGCAAGGACGGCCGTGAAATCGACATCGAGATATCGGTTACCCTCATGCCGGAGAAGCAATGGCTGTTCGTGTTCTGTCGTGACATCACCCGGCGCAAGCGGGACGAGCAGGCGCTCCAGATCGCAGCGGTCGCGTTCGAGACCCAGGACGCCATCATGATTACCGACGCCGACGCCAACATCGTCCGGGTCAATCGCTCGTTCGAACGCATCACCGGCTACAAGGCGGCCGAGGTTCTGGGAAAGAACCCGCGGATCATGAGTTCCGGTCGGCACGACCGGGAGTTCTACCGCGAGATGTGGCGCATCCTGAAGGAACAGGGCGCATGGTCGGGCGAGATATGGGACAGGCGCAAGAACGGCCAGGTCTATCCGCGCTGGGTCACCATCACGGTCGTGCGCAACGACAGGAACGAGATCACCCATTACGTGGGCGTGTTCTCCGACATCACCGAGCGCAAGCGCGCCGAGGAGGAGATCCGCAGCTTGGCATTCTACGATGCGCTGACCGCGCTGCCTAACCGCCGCCTGCTGATGGAGCGGATGCGTGCGGCGCTGGCGGCCTCCGCGCGCCGCCGGACTTGCGGTGCGCTGCTGTTCCTCGACATGGACAAGTTCAAGACGCTCAACGACACGCTGGGCCACGATTACGGCGACCAGATGCTGATCGAGGTGGCGAAGCGCCTCAAGTCCAACGTGCGCGAGATGGATACCGTGGCCAGGCTGGGCGGCGACGAGTTCGTGGTGCTGGCCGAGGATGTCGGGGGCGACGAGCAGGATACGATGCGCAAGGTCGGCACCGTGGCCGAAAAGATCCGCGAGGCGCTGGCGCGTCCCTACCGGTTGTTCGACCAGGAATACTCGAGTTCGCCGAGCATCGGCGTCGCGCTGTACTGCGGCAACGGGGAGTCGGTGGACGATCTGCTGAAGCGGGCGGATATCGCGATGTACCAGGTCAAGAAGGGCGGACGCAACGCCGTCTGTTTCTTCGATGCGTCGATGCAGAACGGCTCCGGTTCGCGGGATGCGCTGCTGGACGATCTCGGCCATGCGCTGGAGCGCGGGGAGCTGCGCCTGCACTACCAGCCCCAGGTGGACGGCGGGCGGCTGACGACTGGCGCGGAGGCGCTGCTGCGCTGGATGCATCCGCAGCGCGGCACGGTGATGCCGGACGATTTCATCCCGGTTGCCGAGAAGGGGGTGCTGATCCTGGACATCGACCGCTGGGTGCTGAACGAGGCCTGCCTGCAACTTGCCCGCTGGGCCGGGGAGGAGCGGACGCGCCGCCTGACGCTGGCGGTGAACATCAGCGCGAGGTACTTCACCCAGCCCGGATTCGTCGATGAGATGACGGCGCTGCTGGCATCGCACCGGATCGATCCCGGCCTGCTGGTCGTCGAGGTCAACGAGCGCATGGTGCTGGACGATCTGTCGGCCGCGCTGGGGAAGATGCAGGCGCTCAAGGCGATGGGCGTCTCGCTGTCCATGGACGATTTCGGCAACGGCTATTCGTCGCTGACCTATCTGAAACAGATGCCGCTGGACCAGGTCAAGATATGCCGGTCCTTCGTGCAGGGAATTGGACGCGACGACAACGACACGCAACTGGTGCAATCCATCATGGATCTCGGGGGGCGGTTCGGCATGGTGGTGCTCGCGGAGGGGGTCGAGACCGAGGCGCAGTTCGAGTTCCTCGAACGGCACGGTTGCCGGGCATTCCAGGGTTTCCTGTTCGGGAAGGCCATCCCGCCGGAGGAGTTCGTGGCATCGCTGGCGTAGTGAAGCCATGCGGGTTTGCGCTGCAGGCGCGGCGGCGCTTCCCGCTGCGCATTTGTGAAATAATGCCCGTAAACGACATGGCGGCAGAGCCGAGGTGAAACATGAGGGAGGGGACGCACGGGGCAGAGGGAGACCCGCCGGCACAGCCAGCGGAGCGGCCGTTGCCCGGAATCGAAGGCACCCCGTCCGGAGACCTGAAGGTCGGCGCCAGGCTGCCGTTGGCGCTGGCCGGCATATTGGGCATGATCCTGCTTGCCGGAAGCCTGGTGTTCGGCAACCTGCGCGAGGCGGTCAAGGACAGCCAGAAGGAAACGATCGCCGCAATCGGCATCCTGAAGGCAAAGCAGATAGCCGAGTGGCTGGATGACCGCCATTCGGACATCAACACGGTGGCGGTGGATTCCTATTTCTCCGCCGAGGTCAAGCAATGGCTGGCAGGCGGCATGCAGGACGATATTCGCCGCCTGCGCATCGAGAACCGCCTGCGCGCCTTCATCGACGCCCACCATTACTACGCGATATCGCTCTACGATGCGGGCGGGCGGGTCGTGCTGCAAGTCGGTCGCGCCATCGAACATGAGGTGGATCTGTCGGCAGCGGCGCTGGAAGCCATGCGCTCCGGACGCATCCGGCTGATCGACCTGCATCGTCACGACGACGCCCGCCTGCCGGTCGGGCTGGGTTTCATGAGTTCGTTGAGCGTGGCGGGCAAGCCGGCCGGCGCGCTCTATTTCTCGGAAGATCCCCAGCGCTACCTGTTCCCGCTGATCGAGACCTGGCCGGTCAGGAGCGAAACTGCCGAGACCCAGTTGGTGCGCATCGCGGACGGCAGGGTGCAATTTCTCAGTCGCCTGCGCCATAGCGACGCCGGGCCGATGGAGCTTAACCTGCCGCTGGACATGCCGGATCTGGCGGCCGCCCAGGCGTTGCGCGGCAAGAGCGGATTGCTGGAGCATGCGCACGACTATCAGGGGGTGCCGGTGCTGTCCTTCGCCACGCCCATCGCGGAAACGCCCTGGGTGCTGGTCTCCAAAATGTCGGAGGATGAGGCTTATGCGCTGGCGGCCCAGGTCGAGGTGCTGGCGTCGTCGCTGGCGCTGCTCATTTTTACGATCTCGGCCGCATGGGTGTGGCAGCGCAGGCAACGCGAGCGCGCCGCCCAGGTCGCGACCCTGCTGGAACACAAGGTGCGGGCGGACGCCGCGCTGCTGAAGAGCGAGCAGCAATACCACAGCCTGTTCGACAGCGCGGCGGTGCCGATCCTCGAAGAGGACTTCTCGCAGGTCAAGGCATGCCTGGACCGGATCGCCGCATCGGGCGTGCAGGACCTGCGCCGCTATTTCAGGGAGCGCCCGGACGAATTGAGGAATTGCGGCGCGAGCATCCGGATCCTCGCCGTGAACCGCCAGGGGCTGGACTTCTTCGGTGTGAAGGACAAGGAGGAGCTGAAGCAGCACCTGCCCAGGTATTTCACGGACGAATCCTGGGCATGCTTCAGCGAAGAGCTGGTCGCGCTGGCCGGGGGGGCGATGCGTTTCACTTACGAGTTGCCTATCCGCAACGGTGGCGGGGAGCGGAAATACCTGCTGCTCAACCTTGCCGTCGCGGAGGGCAGCCGCGAAACCCTGGATCACGTGCTGGTCTCCTTCATCGACATCACCGAGCGCAAGCAGGCCGAATCGCGCATCAGTTTCCTGGCCTATCACGACCGGCTCACCGGCTTGCCGAACCGGGCGCTGTTCTTCGACCGTCTGTCCCAGGCGATGTCGCAGGCGCGCAGGAACAGGCAGCATGTCGCCTTGCTGTTCCTCGACCTCGACGGCTTCAAGCCGATCAACGACATGCATGGGCACGAGGCCGGCGACGCGGTGCTGAAGATGGTGGCGCAACGCCTGCTGGCCTGTGTGCGCGGTGTGGATAGCGTGGCGCGTCTCGGGGGGGACGAGTTCGCCATCGTCGCCGGGGAGATCGAGCACCCCGCCGAGGTCGAGAAGGTGGCCGAGAAGATACTGCAGGCTTTCGCCCAGACAATGGTGCTGCCGGACGGCCAGGAGTGCCGCGTGGGAACCAGCATCGGCATCAGCATTTTCCCGGACAACGGCAACGAGATGGACAGCCTGCTCGCTGCCGCCGACGCGGCGATGTACGACAGCAAGCGCAGCGGCAAGAATACCTACACCTATTTCGGCGGGCAGCCGTTCTCCGCGAACGATGCCGAGGCATGGATCGTATTCGACCGCGAGCATCATGTCGGCGTCACCGAGATCGACGAGCAGCACCGCGAGCTGGTGCGCCTGGTCAACCGGCTGAACGGCGCGATCAAGAACCGCGAGGGCGATGAGGTGCTGCACGGCTTGTTCGAAGACCTGCTTTCCTTCACCGCGTTCCACTTCGCGACCGAGCACAGGCTGATGGAACAGTACGGTTACGGCGAGACGGAAAGGCATGATGCGGAGCACGCGCGGCTGGTGAGCGAGGCCATCCACCTGAAGAACGGCCTGAGCCAGGGCGGGGAAATGCTGGCACTGCAATCCGTCAAGGACTGGCTGCTCAACCATATCCAGTATGCGGACAAGCCGTTGGGAAAATTCCTGATCGGCAAGGGGGTGCATTAGAATGGATGCCAGTCCGGGGAAGCGTCGTCATTGATGAAAAACACTTATGCCTACAGGTACAAATGGTGGTTGCTGCTGGCAGCGGCCGCGCTGCTGCTCGCATTCGGGTACTCGCAATACCGGGACGAAAGGGTTCCGGTCAGGATAGGCGTGCTGCACTCGCTGACGGGGATGCTGGCGTCCAGCGAGGCGCCGCTGGTCGATGCGATCCGTCTGGCAGTCGAGGAGGCGAACGTGGAGGGCGGCTTGAACGGCCGCCGGATCGAGATGGTCGTGGCCGATTGCCGTTCCGAGGCGGCTTATTGCGCACAGGAGGCCGACCGGCTGATCCAGTCGGAGAGAGTGGAAGCCCTGTTTGGCTGCTGGACATCCGATTGCCGCAAGGCGGTCAAGCCTGTCGTCGAGAGATACCATCACCTGTTGTTCTATCCGGTCCAGTACGAGGGGCTGGAACAGTCGGCGGACATTGTCTATACCGGGGTCGTTCCCAACCAGCAGGTCATCCCGATGGTGCTGTGGGCGCAGCAGCGCTATGGCAAGCGCTTCTATGTGGTGGGTTCGGATTACGTGTTTCCCCGCACAGCCAGCCGCATCGCCCAAGACGTCCTGCTGGCCAACGGCGGACAGTTGCTGGGGGAGCGCTATGTCCCGCTGGGTGAGGCCGACCTCGGCGCCGTGGTTCAGGAGATTTCCCGGTTGCGTCCGGATTTCGTGCTGAACACGCTGAACGGGGAGAGCAACCGGCATTTCTTCAAGGCGCTGCACGATGCGGGCATCGGTGCGGAGCAGGTCCCGGTGTTCTCGACCAGCATCGCCGAAGTGGAGCTCGCCGCAATGGGGCCGCAACTGATCGCGGGACACTATGCCGCCTGGAGCTATTTCCAGAGCGTGGATACACCCGAGAACCGGGCATTCATCGCCCGATTCAAGCGACGTTTCGGCCATGACCGTGTGCTGGACGACCCGATGGAGGCCAGCTATGCCGGCGTGAAGCTGTGGGTCAACAGTGCGCGCGAGCTGGGTTCGACCGACCTGGCGCTGTTGAAGACCATCCTGCCCCACCAGTCGTTGCTTGCTCCGGGCGGTATGCTGGCGATGGATTCTGATACTGGCCATTTGTGGAAGACGGTGCGCATCGGAAAGGTTGATGCGGACGGCCAGTTCAAGCTGGTCTGGCAGTCGCAAGATGCGGTGCAGCCGGCCCCCTTCCCGTTCTACCGGAACCGCGCGGAGTGGGCTGCAGTGCTGCAATCCATGGCGGGAGGCGGATTATGAAGCCGAACTCCCTGATCCGGCGCTTCCTGCTCTGGTTCGTGGTGGTGGCCTTGCTGCCGCTGGCGGTATTCGGCGGGTTGACGTTGTATGCGACCGAGCGCGTGCTGAAGGAGGAGGCCGAGGGGCGGATGTCGCGGCTGGCGGATCGCCGCCTGTTGATGATCAAGGGATTCTTGGGCGAGCGTCTGCATGATATCCAGGGGCTTGCCCGCGAACGGGAAATGTTGGAAGCGATGGAGACATTGGGGCGGGCCTATGATCAGTCCGGGCCGGAATCTCCCCGCTACCGGCAGGCTGAGAGTCAGGTTCGGCAATACTTATCGGCCACCGTCGACGACAGTTCGCTGTTCTACGACGCGTTCCTGATCACCCCGGATGGCGAAATCATCTACACCAACCGGCGCGAATCCGACTTCGCGACCAATCTGCTGTACGGGCCCTATCGTGCTTCACAGCTGGCTCAGGCATTCATGCAGACGCGGATGACGCTGGAAAGCGCCATCTCCGGGTTCGAGGTCTATGTCCCGTCCAATGCGCCGGCAGCATTTTTTACTGCACCGATATTGCACGAAGGACAATTCCGTGGGGTGGTCGGACTCCAGCTCGGAACGGATAGCATTTACCGCGTCACCGGCGACCTCAACGGGCTGGGGCGGACCGGGGAGACCACGCTGGCCAAGCTGTCTGGCGAACACGAGGCGCTGTTCGTCGCGCCCCTGCGCCGCGACCGGACCGCGGCGATGCGCCTCAAGGTGGACCTGAACAAGGTGGATTCGCCGATGCGGAATGCCCTGAGCGGGATGCGCGGCAGCGGTCTGGCGACGGACTATAGCGGCACGCCGGTCATCGCGGCATGGCGCTATCTGCCTGAGCTGCGCTGGGGGGTAGTGGTCAAGATGGATGTCGACGAGGCATTCGCCCCCCTTTACCAGCAGCGGGCCTTGCTGTCCGCAACCCTGCTGGCGCTGGTGCTGCTGGCGGGGTCGGTGGCGTTCCTGTGGGGGAAGGCGCTGGTGGACGTGCTGCGTGGCTTCGCCCGCACCGCCGGACAGATCGCCGCTGGCGACCTGTCGCGCCGCGTCGAGGTATCCAGAAATGACGAGATCGGCGAGCTGGCGCGGGATTTCAACACCATGGCCGCCAGGCTGGAGGAGAGCCATCGCTCGCTGGAGGAACGCATCGAGGAGCGCACCCGGGAATTGAACGTCACCAACGAGCAGCTGCAGGAGGAAATCAACGAGCGGATGCAGTCCGAACTCGACTTGCAGATCAGCAACAACGAACTGTTGCTATACAAGCGTTTCATGGACAGTTCTTCGAACGCAATGGGCATGGGTCTGGTGGATGGCCAACTGACCTATGGCAACCCCGCGTTCGTCGAGCTTCTCGGCATTCCCGCTGGCGAAGTGGGCCGCCACCACTTCCAGGATTTTTTCGTGGAGCCGGGAGGCGAGGTCTGCTGGTTGGATGGCATCGTGCCCTCGGCCATTCGCAACGGAGGATGGTCCGGCGAGATCGTGCTGACCGATGCGCACGGCGGGATGCACGACACGATGCTGGAGCTGTTTGTGGTCAAAGATTCGAACGGAAAGCCTTACGCGCTTGCGGCGGTGATCGACGATATCACCGAACGCAAACGGAACGAAAACCTGCTGTTGCGCCACAAGATCGTGCTTGATACCGCGCAGGAAGGATTCTGGGTGACCGATGCGCAGGGCTGGCTGATCGAGGCGAATGAGGCCTATGCGCTAATCTCGGGCTATTCGGTGGACGAGCTGCTAAAGATGCATATCAGCCAGTTGGAGGCTAGTGAAAATCCTGAGGCGGTGCACAGCCACATTGAAAAAGTGATTGCGCAGGGGCACGACCGGTTCGAGACCAGACATCGCCACAGGGACGGGCATCTGATCGATATCGAGGTTTCGACGACCTTTGATGCCAAGCAACAGCAATTCTTCGTATTCTGCCGCGACATTACCGGTCGCAAGCGCGCGCAACTGGAATTGCAGCGCAGCCGGGACTTGCTCAACGAGGCGCAGCATCTCGGGCGGCTGGGTAGCTGGGAGCTGGATCTGGTCAACGGGGAGCTTCGATGGTCGGACGAGATCTACCGCATCTTCGAACTCGACCCAGAACGCTTCTCGCCATCCTACGAGAATTTCCTCAACGTGATCCATCCGGACGACCGCGATGCGGTCAACCGGGCCTACACCGATTCGCTCCAGGATCGCCAGCCTTACGATGTGGTACATCGCCTGTTGCTGCCGGGCGGGCGTATCAAGTGGGTGCGCGAACATTGTTTCAGCGAGTTCGACGAGGCCGGCAGGCCGCTGCGCTCCGTCGGTGCAGTGCAGGACATCACCGAGCAGAAGCAGGCGGAGGATCAGTTGCGCATCGCGGCGGCGACTTTTGAGACGCACGAGGCGATCATGATCACCGATGCCAATGCCAACATCCTGCGGGTCAACCACGCATTCGAGGAAACCACCGGCTACCGCGCGGAAGAGGTGCTCGGAAAGAATCCGCGCATTCTCAGCTCAGGCAGGCAGGACAAGGCGTTCTACGCCGGGATGTGGCAGCAGTTGAAGGAGAAGGGAACCTGGACCGGCGAGATGTGGGACCGCCGCAAGGGAGGGCAGATTTATCCGAAGTGGCTGACCATCACCGCGGTGCGCAACGCGCAGGGCGAAACCACCGAATATGTCGCGATCTTCAGCGACATCACCGCGCGCAAGCAGGCCGAGGAGGAGATCCGCAACCTGGCGTTCTACGACGCGCTGACCCAGTTGCCCAACCGCAGGCTGCTGCTTGACCGCCTGCGCCTGGCGCTGTCGGCATCCTCGCGCAGTCAGTCCTACGGCGCGCTGCTGTTCCTCGACATGGATCGTTTCAAGGTGCTGAACGACACGCTGGGCCACGATTACGGCGACCTGATGCTGCTCGAGGTCGGCGAGCGCATCAAGCGCTGCGTGCGCGAAGTCGACACGGTGGCGCGTCTGGGCGGCGACGAGTTCGTCGTGCTGATCGAAGAACTGGCCAGGGAGGCCGAGGAGGCGTCGCAGCGGGTTGCGCTGATCGCCGAGAAGATTCGTGTTGCGCTGTCGCAGCCCTACCAGCTCAAGGACAGCTTGCATCGCAGCTCGCCCAGCATAGGGGTCAGCCTGTACCGCGGCAATGTCGATCCGGTCGAAGTCCTGCTCAAGCAGGCCGACATGGCGATGTACCAGGCCAAGGAGGCCGGCCGCAACGCGGTGCGCTTCTTCGATCCGCAGATGCAGCTGGCGGTGGAGAGCCGCGCGATGCTGGAGGCCGACCTGCGCAATGCGATCGCCAACGACGAGTTGCAGCTGCATTACCAGGTGCAGGTGGATCGCGACTTCCGCCCGCTGGGCGTGGAGGCGCTGGTGCGCTGGCAGCATCCCAAGCGCGGCATGGTTTCGCCGGGGCAGTTCATCCCGATTGCCGAGGAGAGCTCGCTGATTCTGGATATCGGCGACTGGGTGCTGGAGACGGCCTGTCGCCAGCTGGCGACATGGAGCCGATACCGCATCACGCGCGACCTGAGCATCGCCGTCAATGTCAGCGCGGCGCAGTTTGCCCGGCACGATTTCCTCGATCAGATATCCGGGCTGCTGCAGCGGCACCGCATCGACGCCTCGCACCTGAAGCTGGAGCTGACGGAGAGCGTGGTGATGAGCGATGTCGCCGACGTCGTCGCCAAGATGCACGCGCTGAAGGCTCTGGGTGTCCGGCTGTCGATGGACGATTTCGGCACCGGCTATTCGTCGCTGTCCTACCTGAAGCGTCTGCCGCTGGATCAGATCAAGATCGACCAGAGCTTCGTGCGCGACATCGCCAGCGACACCGCCGATGCAGTCATGGTGCGCACCATCATCGACCTGGCGCAGAACTTCGGGCTGGATGTCGTCGCGGAAGGGGTGGAGACCGACGTGCAGCGCACCTTCCTGAAAACGCACGGTTGCGCCGCTTATCAGGGCTATCTGTTCAGCAAGCCGGTTCCGGTCGAGGAGTTCGAGAAGTCGCTGGGAGGGCTGCAGTAATAGCGGTTACGGCATGGGCTCTATTGGCGGACTGCTGAGTTCGCCGGACGCCGCCGTAGCATATCGTCAGGCTGCTACATCTGCCCCCGATCCTGGTCATGCCCGTGCTTCTTGTACAGCGCGGTCATGATGCCTGACAGCAGCAGGCCGAACACCGCGATGATGATGTAGATGTGCAACTCCATCTTTTCCATCACCGCATACAGCCCCAGCATCGCGAAGATGCTCAGGTTCTCGTTGAAGTTCTGTACCGCGATCGAGCGGCCCGCACCCATCAGCAGGTGGCCGCGGTGCTGCAGCAGCGCATTCATCGGCACCACGAAATAGCCGCCCATCGCGCCCATCACGATCAGCAGCAGGATCGCCAGCACGCTGTCGGTGATCGGGATCATCAGCAGCACGACCGCGCCCATCGCGACGCCGACCGGCAGCACCTTCACCGAATGTTCCAGCTTGATGTATTTCGCCGCCAGCACCGAGCCGATCGCGATGCCTACCGCGAACCAGGCGGTGAGCTTCGCGGCCTGGCCCAGGTCGTAGTTCAGCGCGACCGCGGCCCAGCCGATCAGCAGCAGGCGCAGGGTCGCGCCCGCGCCCCAGAACAGCGTGGTTACCGCCAGCGACACCTGGCCCAGCGGATCCTTCCACAGCAGCCTGAAGCAGTGCCAGAAGTCCCGGGTCAGCGCGACCGGGCTGCGGCTGAACGGCTTGTGGTCGATGGGCACATGCGGGATGTAGAGGTTGAAGATCGCTGCGGCGATGTAGATCAGCACGATCGAGGCGATGGCCAGCTTTGCCACCGTATCCAGCAGCGGCAGGTCCAGCGAGCTCACCAGCGGCTCGGCCAGCGCCGGGCTGACCAGCACGCCGCCGACGACCGCACCGAGCACGATGGCCGCGACGGTCAGGCCCTCCATCCAGCTGTTGGCCTTGACCAGCAGGCTGGGCGGCAGGTACTCGGTCAGGATGCCGTACTTGGCCGGCGAATAGGCTGCCGCGCCCAGGCCGACCAGGCCGTAGGCCAGCAGCGGGTGCACGCCGGCCAGCATCGCGATGCAGCCGGCCAGCTTGATCAGGTTGCTGATGAACATCACGCGGCCCTTGGGCAGCGAGTCGGCGAAGGCGCCGACGAAGGGCGCGAGCACGATGTAGGAGAAGATGAAGCCCTGCTGCAGCACCGGCGTATGCCAGCCCGGTGAACTCAGCTCGCGCAGCAGCGCGATGGAAGCGAACAGCAGGGCGTTGTCGGCGAGCGCGGACAGGAACTGCGCTGCCAGGATGATGTAAAAGCCGCGGTTCATGTCTTTCCGGCGGGAGCTGATGTGCGCGGCACGTTATGAATCGTGGAGCGATCCGGCAGTAGCCAGGGGAACTGCGCGGCAAGGAGGATGTAGGAACCGGGATTCATTCGGCGAGGCTTATTTTGTCAGGCCGTTTTATATCACGAAAGGATTGCCCCTGCTATCATTCCGGCCTGTCGAAATACACTTGTTTCCGCCCGTCCTCATGCCCCGCCCGATACTTGCCCGCATCGACCTCGACGCATTGAAGAACAATCTGCGGGTTGCGCGCCGCGCCGCGCCCTCCGCCCGCACCATGGCGGTGATCAAGGCCGACGGCTACGGCCACGGCCTGATGCGCGTCGCCGGGGCGCTGTCCGACGCGGAAGGCTTTGCCTTGCTGGACATCCGCGATGCGGTGAAGCTGCGCGAGGCCGGCTTCCGCCAGGCCATATTGCTGCTGGAAGGTTTCTTTTCGGCGGACGACCTGCCGCTGCTCGCCGAATACGACATCGCCTGCGTGATCCATAGCGACTGGCAACTGGACATGCTGGACGCCTACCCGCGTCGCGGCGCGCTCGACGTGTGGCTCAAGGTCAACACCGGCATGAACCGGCTGGGTTTCGCGCCGGGCAGGGTCGCGCAGGTCATGGAGACGTTGCGCCGCCACCGTGCGGTGCGCGAGGTCACGCTGATGACGCACTTCGCCAATGCAGACGAGGAACGCGGCATCGACGAACAACTCGGCCTGTTCAATGCGGCCGTGGCGGCTTACCGGATGCCGCGCTCGCTGGCGAATTCCGCCGCGCTGCTGCGCTATCCGCAAGCCCACGGCGCCTGGGTGCGTCCCGGCATCATGCTCTACGGCGCGTCGCCGTTCGCCGACAAGACCGCGGCGGAGCTCGGCCTGCGTCCCGTGATGACGCTGGAGAGCCGCATCATCGCCGTGCAGGAACTGCGCGCCGGCGACGAGGCCGGCTACGGCGCGCTGTTCCGCGCCGACCGCGCGATGCGCATCGGCATCGTCGCCTGCGGCTACGCCGACGGCTATCCCAGGCACGCGGACACCGGCACGCCGGTGCTGGTGGACGGCCGGCGCACGCGCACGCTGGGCCGCGTCTCGATGGATATGCTGTTCGTCGATCTCGCCGACCTGCCGCAATCCGGCGTCGGCAGCAGCGTCGTGCTGTGGGGCGAGGGCATGCCGATAGAGGAAGTCGCGACCGCCGCCGGAACGATCAGCTACGAGTTGATGTGTGCGCTGACCGCGCGCGTGCCGGTGGCGGTTTGATTGCGAACTGGAAAATGACTGTCATTGCGAGGAGGCGTAGCCGACGCGGCAATCCAGTAGCTTCCCCAGGGACAAGACTGGATTGCCGCGGCCCTGCGGGCCTCGCAATGACGGAGCAGATGCATTCGAATTGAGGCGTTTCAGACAGGGAGGAGAAAACATGCTGGGCATCATCGGCGGTAGCGGCGTCTACCATATCGAAGGGCTGGAGAACACGCGCTGGGTGCAGGCGGAGTCGTCGTTCGGCGAGCCGTCCGACGAGGTGCTGATAGGCGAGCTGGACGGCCAGCCCATCGCCTTCCTGCCGCGCCACGGCCGCGGGCACAAGCTGCCGCCTTCCGGGATCAACTTCCGCGCCAACGTCGACGCGTTGAAGCGCCTGGGCGTGACCGACGTCGTCTCGGTAAGCGCCGTCGGCTCGCTGCGCGAACACCTCGCGCCCGGCACCTTCGTCATCGTCGACCAGTTCATCGACCGCACCTTCGCGCGCGAGAAGAGCTTCTTCGGCAACGGCCTGGTCGCCCACGTATCGATGGCGCGCCCGGTGTGCGGACGCCTCGGCGATCACCTGCACGCGGCGGCGCAGCAGGCGGGCATAAACGTCGCCCGCGGCGGCACCTACCTCGTGATGGAAGGCCCGCAGTTCTCCAGTCTCGCGGAATCCGAACTCTACCGCTCGTGGAATTGCGACGTGATCGGCATGACCAACATGCCCGAGGCCAAGCTCGCGCGCGAGGCCGAACTCTGCTACGCGACGGTGGCGATGGTCACCGACTATGACTGCTGGCATCCCAACCACGACGACGTCACCGTGGACGCCATCGTCAAGGTGCTGCTGGAAAACGCCGACCGTGCGCGCGCGCTGGTGAAGAGCGTCGCGCCCATAGTGCAGGGCGATGCGGCCGCGTGCGATTGCGGCTGCCGAACCGCGCTGCAGCACGCCATCATCACCGCACCCGAGGCGCGCGACCCGGCGATGATCGAGAAACTGTCCGCGGTCGCCGGCCGCATGCTGAAAAACTAGATAGTGGGGAGTAGGGAGTGGGCAGTGGGGAAAACCACGCGCTCCCCACTCCCTACTTACCACTCCCCACTTACCAGGAGAAAACATGCCGATTAAATCCCGTATCCGCACCGTTCCGCACTATCCCCATCAGGGCATCATGTTCCGCGACATCACCACGCTGCTGAAAGACCCCATCGGTCTGCGCGCCACGGTGCAGGAGATCGCCCATCGCTACAAGGACATGAAGATAGACAAGATCGCCGGCATCGAATCGCGCGGCTTCATCGTCGGCACGCCGGTCGCCTACGTGCTGGAAAAAGGCTTCGTGCCCATCCGCAAGAAAGGAAAACTGCCCGCCGAGACCATAGGCCGCGATTACGCGCTCGAATACGGCACCGACCGCATCGAAATCCACACCGACGCCATCCAGAAGGGCGACCGCGTGCTGCTGGTGGACGACCTCATCGCCACCGGCGGCACCGCCGAAGCCGCCGTCAAACTCATCGAAGACATGGGCGGCATCGTCGTGGAATGCTGCTTCGTCATCGACCTGCCGGACATCGGCGGCAGGGCGAGGCTGGAGAAGATGGGGCAAAAAGTCTTTGCGCTGTGCGAGTTCGAAGGCGACTGATGAAACCTGTAAAAATCTACTGCGCGATCCGATAGCGGCGTTGCGCGGTGCTCGGAATCCTCATGTACTGAAGTACATTCCGGTTCCTGCGCTCCGTGCGCCTTGCTCTCGAACCGCTCGCTACGATTTTTATCATGTTTCGCATAACCGATTGAGGGGGCGTGCTATGAAACGATTTACGTGGTTGCTGTCGTTCCTGATGCTGGGGCTGAGCATGAGTGCGAGTGCAGGCTGGTTCGGATTCGGCGGTACGAGCTGGAAAGAAGAAGTGCTGCTGCACGATGGAAGCAAGCTCATCGTAGAACGCACCGCCAAGCGACATGGTCGGCACGAATTATTCAAAGACTCGCCGATAGGCAGCCAAAGCATCAGTTTTGCGATTCCCGGAACCGCACGGAAGATCGTCTGGAAGGACGAATACAGTGAAGACGTGGGCGGTGCCAATTTCAATCTGATGATGCTGGATATTGTGCAAGGGGCGGCCTATGTGCTGGCTACCCCGGCAGGCTGCCAGTCCTACAACAAATGGGGCAGGCCGAACCCGCCCTATGTGATTTTCAAGTATCAGGGAAACGAATGGCGGCACATTCCGCTGCAGGAGCTTCCCGTCGAGATCAAACAGCCCAACATGCTGCATTCCTCTCCGGATATCGAGGCGGAGAAACGCGCGAAGGGGGGCGTGGTGTCGGCGCAGGCCATTCGCGACGAAATCGAAAGTTACAGTCAGCCAGAGTTTCGCAGCATTCTGCGGGAAGGACAGGCGGATGCGAGAGTTACGCGTGGGTGTGTGGAGGAAGTTCGTACCGGAGATGGATGGATGTCTCTCGATTGGTTTTCTTCTCAGAAGACTCGTGAAGAATGCATGAGATTGTGTGAACGAAAAAATGTTGCTGCCCAGAATTGTCCGTGCAACAAATTATTTAAGGGAAAATAAATCGATGGCGTACACAGTAACGCGATACCTCGATGAAAGATATTTATGAAAGTTAACGGCAAACCCTATCGCACCATCTGGCCCGCCGCCGACGGGGCGGTGGAGATCATCGACCAGACAAAACTGCCGCACGAGTTTGTTACGGTGCGGCTGGAGAACATGCGCGATGCGGAGCGGGCGATACGCGACATGTGGGTGCGCGGCGCGCCGCTGATCGGGGTGACGGCGGCTTACGGCGTGGCGCTGTCGATGAAGCATCACGCTTCGGACGCGGCGCTGGAGGCGACCTGCGGCGTGTTGCTGGCGGCGCGGCCGACGGCGGTGAACCTGCGCTGGGGTGTGGAGCGGATGCGCGCGCACCTTGCACCGCTGCCCGAATCCGAGCGCGCGGGCGCGGCCTGGCTGGAGGCGGCGCGCATTGCGGACGAGGATGTGGAGATCAACGCCTCCATCGGCCGCCACGGCGCGGAACTGATACGCGATATGCACGAGAAGAAGCAGCGCGAGGGCCGCAGCGGCGTGGTCAACATTCTGACGCACTGCAACGCCGGCTGGCTGGCGACGGTGGACTGGGGCACGGCGCTCGCGCCGATCTACGCGGCGTTCGACGCGGGCGTTCCGCTGCATGTGTGGGTGGACGAGACGCGGCCGCGCAACCAGGGCGCGAGCCTGACCGCGTGGGAGCTCGGCCAGCACGGCGTGCCGCACACGGTGATCGTCGACAACGCGGGCGGACATTTGATGCAGCACGGGCTGGTGGACATGGCCATCGTCGGCACCGACCGCGTGACCGCGACCGGCGACGTCTGCAACAAGATCGGCACCTACCTCAAGGCGCTGGCAGCAGCCGACAACAACGTGCCGTTCTACATCGGCCTGCCGACGCCGACGATAGACTGGACGCTGAACGACGGCGTGAAGGAGATCCCCATCGAGGAGCGCGCGCAGGAGGAGGTGACGCATATCGCCGGCCTGTGCGACGACGGGCAGGTGCGCACCGTGCGGCTCACGCCGGCGGGATCGCGCGCGGCGAACTACGGTTTCGACGTCACGCCTGCGCGGCTGGTGACGGGTCTGATCACCGAGCGCGGCGTGGTGGCGGCGAATGCAGGGGCGATGCAGGTATTGAGATAGGTTGACTATCCGTCATACCCTTGAGGGAGGATGTGAAATGAACGAAAAGGAACTGCGCGGCGAACTGGTGCGCATCGCCAAAAAACTCGATGTACAGGGGCTGAACCGCGGCTCGTCGGGAAACCTCAGTGCGCACTTCGGCGAAGGCATGCTGGTCACGCCGTCCGCGATGGGGGCGCAGGAGCTGACCGAGGAGGACATCGTGTTCGTGTCCTTCGACGGCGAGGTGCGCGGCAGGCTGAAGCCGTCCAGCGAATGGATGTTCCACCGCGACATCCTGGTGAATCGTCCGGAGTTCGGCGCGGTGATCCACACCCATTCGACCGCGGCGACCGCGCTGGCCTGCATGCGCCGAGACATCCCGCCTTTCCACTACATGATCCTGACGGCGGGCGGCGCGAACGTCCGCTGTTCGGACTATGCGACCTTCGGCACGCAGGCACTGTCGGACGCGGCGCTGCTAGCCTTGCAGGATAGACGCGCCTGCCTGCTGGCGAACCACGGCATGATCGCCGCCGGCAGGAGTCTCGCCGAGGCGTTCAGGCTTGCGGTCGAGGTCGAGACGCTGGCCGAGCAGTATCTGCGCCTGCTGGCGGTGGGCGGCCCGGTGCTGCTGACGGCAGATGAATTGATTGCGGCGAAACAGCAGTTCGCCGACCTGCGCTACGGCGAACCGCGAGAATCCATGTAGGCCGGATGCTGCACTAGATAAACTCCGTTTACACAAAATCCGGGATACCCTCGGCCATCGGATTTCAAACAGGATGGAGCACTAGAGCCCGAACATCCCCTTGAGTTTCTTCATGCTCTCGGTCGCGGAATCCGGCTGTTTCTCCGTATCCGAAGGGGTTTTTCCGGTTGCGCCGCCCGGATTGTTGTCCTTCGCGCTGTCGCACTTCGGCCCGACCCGCTTGCCGCGATAGGAGCTGGTCATGTCGATGGGCTGCCCGCCCGAGGTCCCCTTAAGACGGGTCACGCCCTTGTAGCCGTTGGCATCGCCGACGAACTCTCCATCGCCGTTCATCACCTCGCCGTCACGGACGCAGCGCATCTTCCACGTGGTCTTGTTGCCGGTCGTCCTGACATCGGTCATCTTGCAGTCCTTGTCCTGCATCGTCTGACGCGGATCGGTCGCGGCATCCTTTGCGACGCAGACCCTGACGGTCGTCTCGGGCATCTTGAAGGGCATGCCCGGCATTTCGGTCCTGCTGGTGATTTCCCACCACTCGCCGGGCGCGGCAGCGGCGGAGGAAGCGTATGCGCCCAGCAGCAGGGCGAGGCAGATAGTCGAGATCCTGTTCATGTTGTCTCCTGTTGGTTCGGGGTAAAGGGAGGATGGGGTCAGTGTTTCAGTATCCCGGTCTTGCCCATCACGCCCATGAAGCGCGGTGCATGGGCGGGCTGGCTCTCGAATGCGTCGAACTGCCCGGTCATCAACCGGTCCAGCAGGCTCAGGCGCTCGTCCAGCGCCGGGTGTGTCTTGAACAGCAGCGCCAGGCTGGAGTCCTGCGCGTTCATGCCCTGCAGCGCCTGCAGCATCGCGGGCAGGCCGTAAGGGTCGTAGCCCGCGCGGGCGGCGATCACCACGCCCATGCGGTCGGCTTCGAACTCGTCGTCCTTGTCCAGGCCGCGCGCATAGACCTCCGTGCCTGCGCTGACCAGTTTCTGCAATGCGGGATCGGCGCCGCGGCCCTCCAGCGCCTGTCCCGCAAATTCCGCGATCAGGCCGGTGCGCGCGCCTTTCTTGATCGCCTCCAGGTAATGCTTGCGCAGGATATGCGACATCTCATGTGCCAGCACGCCGGCCAGTTCCGCCTCGCTCCGCATCTGCGCGAGCAGCCCTTTCGTGACGAAGATGTAACCGCCGGGCGCGGCGAAGGCGTTGACATCGTCGTCGTCCAGCACGCCGAAGCGCCAGGGCAGGTTGGGGCGCTCGGTGTGCAGCGCGAGCCACATGCCGACGTTGTTCACGTATTTCTGCACGCGCTGGTTTTTCAGCAGGGGCGCTGCGCCCAGCAGGTTGCTGGCGATGCCTGCACCCAACTCGATCTCTTTCGGCTCGTCGATGTCGGCGGAGGCCTGCTGCGCTTTCTGCAGGCTGCCCAGTGCCTTGCCCAGGTCGATGTTGCCGAAGTCGAAAGCGAGCGCGGAGGACGAGAGTGCGCACAGGAAAACGATGGATACGAGTCTGCGGTTCATGTCGTTCTCCTCATTTTGCCGGCGGCAGGTAGTCGATCTGCCGCGTCGCCAGCTTGCCCGACTTGCCGAAGCCCTGCGCTTCCTTCTTGCCGGTCGCGTAGCGTTGCAGTTCCTGCAGCGCCTGCGGGTTGGGATGCGGGTTCTTCAGGTTCTCTTCGGATAGTCCGCGCACGCCGGTGGAGACGGTGCTGCCGCTACCTCCCGTTGCGGCGACGTTGAACAGCGCGCCCAGCCCGCTGTCGCCGGCCTTCTTCCGGGCGGCATCGCCGAAGCGCAGGCTCAGCAGCTTCACCCAGCCGGCTGTGCCGTCGGCCTTGATCCGGGTCCAGCTGGCCTTGCGTTCGAGCACCTCGACCCGGCTTTTCTCGGGCAGAGTGGAAAGCGTATCGGCATCGGAGAACGGCTTGGCCTTCACCTCGGTGGCCCGCACGGTGTAGGCGGTTTCGGCTGCATGGGCCGCGAAGATGCAGCATGACAGGCAAAATGCGGGCAACCATCTCATGGTTCATTCCTCCTCGGTGTCGGCGCGAACAGTTCGACTTCCTGCTCCCGGCCCTTGACCTTATACGAACCGAACGGCCGGAAGTCAAATGCGTCGCCGCACAGTTCCATGGTGTCGCGCGAGACGAGGATGCGCGACACGCCCTTGGTCAGGCCCTCGATGCGGCTGGCGAGGTTCACCGTGTCGCCGATGGCGGTGTATTCGCGGCGTTGCTCCGAGCCGATCAGGCCGACCACCGCGGGACCCGAATGGATGCCGATGCCGACGTCGAACTCGATGTCGTTGTGGCCCAGCTCCTGCCTGAAGCGCTGCAGCACCTCGGCCATCTCCAGCGCTGCCTCGACCGCGTGGCGCGCATGCTGATCATCGTCCAGCGGCGCGCCCCAGAAGGCCATGATGGCGTCGCCGATGAACTTGTCCAGCGAGCCGCCGTGGCGAAAGATCACCTCGACCTGCAGGCTGAAATAGCGGTTCAGCAGTTCGACGACCTGCTGCGGCGTGTGGCGCTCGGACAGCGTGGTGAAGCCGCGGATGTCGGAGAACAGCACCGTGATCTGGCGGCTCTCGCCGGCGCGGTTCAGGCCGCCATGGGCGATCAGCTCCTTCACCACATGCGGGTTCACGAAGCGGCTGAACATCTGCACCGCCTGTTCGCGCGAGCGGCGTTCGCGCAGGTATTCCGCCAGCGCGCAGGCGAAATAGCAGGTCCACGCCAGCAGCAGCGGGGCGAGCACCGGCAACAGCCAGAGCCTTCCCGTCGCGGCATAACTGCCGCCCAGCAACAACGCCGATGCGGCAGCCAGCCCGAGGCCGATGCGCAGCGCGTTGTTCCCGCGCAGGAACGCCGCGCCCAGCGCGGCGACCAGGCCGAGTGCGAGCAGCGGGGCGAACCATTGCGGCGCGGCGCGCATCGTGCGCCGGTTCTTCAGGTTGTCGAGCGCGGTCGCGAGTATCTCCATGCCGGGATACAGACTGGAGAGTGGCGTGGCGCGCCAGTCGTGCAGGCCGGTCGCGGCCGTGCCGACGATCACGATCTTGCCCGAGAGTTCGTCTTGAGGACGCTGTGGGCGTTCGCGCTCGAAATCCTCATACAGCGCCGCGTAGGGGATGTGCCGGAAGGAGCGCGCCTGGCCGCGCCAGGCGAGGATGATGTCGTCCTGCCGCGGCATCGGGTAGCCGAGGTCGGTGGCCACGCGCGCGGGCAGCGACGGGATCAGCCAGCCACGCACGTCGGTGTAGAGCCGGTAACGCCGCCCGATGCCGTCGGGGTCTTCCTCGAAGTTGATCGTGCCGCTGCGCCAGTGGCGCGGGTCGAGCGCCAGCGGCGGCAGCAGCGCGACGCGCGCGTCCGGATCGGCGCGTCCGGTGCGCACCAGTCCCAGCATGGGTGCGATCTGCGCCAGCGGCGCGCCTTCGGCGTCCAGCGCCGGGTCTCGCCGTATCATCGGGACGTAGACGTTGCCTGTCCCTTCCAGCGCCTCGTTGAACTGGCGGTCGCTCTCGGGACGGTACTGGTCGAGTTCGCTGAACAGGATGTCGAACACGATGGCCGCGGGCTGCTGGGCCGCGATGCCGCGCACCAGTTCCCCGTGCACCGAGCGCGGCCACGGCCAGCTTCCGGCGATGTCCTGCATGCGCGCCAGGCTGGCGTCGTCGATGTCCACGATGACGATGTCGGGGTCGGGCTGCAGAGGCTGCGCCTGCTGGCGCACGAAGAAGTCGGACAGCCGGTTCTCCAGCGGGCGGAGCGCATGCAGCCAGCCGGTCTCGACGACCGCCAGCAGCAGGAACAGGGCGACGATGCGGATCAGCGGTCTGGAGGGCTTGTCCATTCCGCCATACTAATGGCTGGCAGGTGGACAGGATAGGGGCTCATGCATTTCATGCGGCCGCCGGGTTCACGCATGGAAGCGGTGCAGCAGGCTGATGCGGAGCCTAGCCCTTGTTCTCGATGGCTTTGCCGCGCTGCAGCAGTTTGTCCAGTTCCTCGGCCGGCACCGGCCTGGAGAACAGGTAGCCCTGCCCGTAGTCGCAGCCGGCGCGCATCAGCAGGTCGCGCTGTTCCGGGGTTTCGACACCTTCGGCGATGACTCTCAGCCCAAGCTTGTGCGCCATCACGATGATGGCCTCGCACAGCGCCAGCGAATCCGGGTCGGACTCCATGTTGCGCACGAAGGACTGGTCGATCTTCAGGTGGTCGATGTCGAATTCCTTCAGATAGGCCAGCGAGGAGTAACCGGTGCCGAAGTCGTCGATCGCGATCTGCACCCCGGCGCTACGGTAGGCGAGCAGCTTGCCCTTGGTGTCGCCTTCGGCGTTCAGCAGCAGGCCTTCGGTGATCTCGATCGAGATGCTCTGTCCGGACAGTCCCATTTCTTTCAGCAGCGGCAGCCATTGGCTGGTCGAGGAATCGTTGCTGTGGAACTGCTTCGGCGACTTGTTCACGCTGATCTGGAAACCGGCATTGTGCGTGACCCGCCAGTGCTTGCTTTGCGCCGCGGCCTGGCGGAATACCCAGTCCCCGATGTCCACGATCAGGCCGGTCTCCTCGGCCAGCGGGATGAATTCGGCCGGCCCGACCAGCCCCAGCGTGGGATGCTGCCAGCGCACCAGCGCCTCGGCCTTGTGGATGTTCCCCGTCGCCAGCTCGACGATGGGCTGGTAGTGCAGCACCAGCTGGTGCTCGGCCAGCGCGTTGCGCAGTTCGTTGGCCAGACGCAGCCGCTTCTGCGCGTTGTGCTGCAATTCCGGGGTGAAATAGCTGAATCGGTTGCGCCCCTCGTCCTTCGCCAAATACATCGCCTGGTCGGCATGCTTGAGCAGCGACTCGATATCCCCGGCGTCCTCCGGGTACAGCGCGATGCCTATGCTGGCCGAGATGTAGGCGATGTCGTGCCCCAGCGTGAACGGCGCGGTCAGTTTGTCGATAATGTTCTGCGCGATGCGGCCGACAGTGTCGGAATGCTCCAGCTCGGGCAGGATCACGGTGAATTCGTCGCCGCCCAGGCGGGCGACCGTGTCGCTCTCGCGCACGCAGCTGACGAGACGCTGCGCGGCCTCGACCAGCAGCTTGTCGCCCATGTCGTGGCCCAGCGTGTCGTTGACTTCCTTGAAACGGTCGAGGTCGATCAGCAGCAGCGCCATGGTCATGCCGCTGCGGTGGGCCTTCCTGATTTCCTGGTCGATGCGGTCGCGGAACATGTGGCGGTTGGGCAGGCCGGTCAGCATGTCGAAGTTGGCCTGGCGCCAGACCATGTCCTCGGCCTGTTTACGCGCGGTGATGTCCATCGAGATGCCGATCACGCCTGTCGTCTTCCCGTCCCGGTCGTGCAGCTTCGCCTTGGTCACTTCCAGCGTATGCGGTTTGCCGTCGACCAGCGTCAGCACCTCTTGGGAAACATAGGGGCTGTCCTGCTCCAGGCAGGCCCGGTCGGAGCGCAGGCAGCTCTCGGCCATGTCGCTGCCCATCAGTTCGCGCAGGTTGTCGGTTTCGAGGAAGCTTTGTTCGGGGATGCCGACCGATTCGCAGAACTGCCGGTTGACGAAACGGTAGCGCCCGTCGATGCCGACCAGCCAGATGCCGACCGGCGCGTGGTCCAGGATGGCCTGCATCTGCGCCCGGCTTTCCGCCAGCTTGAATTCGTTCTGCCTGCGCTCGTGGTAGACGGTTGCGAGGATGATGCCGGCGAAGGAGCCGGTGGTGACATAGGACCAGAAGTTGACCAGCTCGGTGTCGGTCAGGTCGGTCGCAAAATGCCCTGTGCCATTGATTGCGCCCGTCAGCCCCTGGATGCCGACCTGGAGCAGGATCAGCGACACGCCGTGGCGGCCGAAACGGATCGCGCTCCAGACGACCGGCAGCAGCATCAGGTGCGACACTTGTTGCAGGTCGAGCCAGGGGGAGAACCAGTCGTTGAATACGATGCCGGCGAGCAACACCGAAGAGCCGACCAGCACAGCGGTCTCCATCATGCGCCCGCGGGAATTGAACCAGCCGGCCGGCCAAGTGCGCCATATAAGGATCAGCGGGGTGATCAGCACGATGCCCAGCAGGTTGCCCATCCACCACAGCATCAGTCCGTGCGGGAACTCGGCAGGGGGGATGACGCCGTTGAGCAGCAGCGTGGTTACGCCCATCGTCGCGGCGGCGCCGGAGGCCGCCGTTCCTGCGATCACCAGCCACAGGTAATCAGTGGCCTTGTGCAGGCCGAGGTCGAAGCGGCCTGATCCGGACAGTATCCATGCGACGATCAGCGGTTCGGCGATGTTGCTCAGTGCGACCAGCGACGAGGGGAGGAACGGTCGGCCGACGGCGACATAGGCGAGCAGCGCGCCGAAAAAGACCGGCAGCAGGTAGCGACGTCCGCCGAGCAGCACCGCGGCGACGCCGAGGCCGCTGGGGATCCACACCGGCGAGATGTTGCCGTCGGCAGTCAGGTAGGCAAGGACGAGCTTGACGAACAGCGCATACAGCAGGGCGAAGCCGAGCAGGGCGGCAAGGTTCTTGGCAGTCAGTGACGGAAGCGGGTCAGGCATGGTTCTGTTCGAGTCCGGGCGTATCTTCAGGCATTGCTTCACATGCCGCGGGCATGCTGTCGCCTTTTCATTTGCCGCAATTATACCTCGCTCCACGCGGTGCAGTTTCCGCCTGGAGGGAGGTTGTCACGGCGCGGGATTCGGGTAGCGCCGGTGCACTTCCTCGATGTGTCCCAGCACCTCGGCGGACAGCTGCAGTTCCACACTGTCCAGGTTCTCCTTCAGTTGGGGCAGGCTGGTCGCGCCGACGATCACGCTGCTGGCGAACCAGCGCGTACGCGCGAAGGCAAGCGCCATCTGCGCCGGGCTGAGTCGGGCATCCCGCGCGATGCGCACATATTCGGCGCTGGCGGCGGGCACATTGGGCTTGGCGTAGCGCTGGCCGAAGTTGGGGAACAGCGTGATGCGGCCATGCGCCTGCGGGTCGGCTAGGTACTTGCCGGTGAGGTGGCCGAAGGCCAGCGGGCTGTAGGCGAGCAGGCCGACGTTCGCATGGCGGCACACTTCCGTGAGGCCGCTCTCGAAGGTGCGGTTCAGAAGGCTGTAGGCGTTCTGGATCGAGACGACCTTCGGCAGGCCGAACTGTTCCGCGCAGCGCACGAACTCCGTCACGCCCCACGGCGTCTCGTTCGAAAGCCCGATGTGGCGCACCTTGCCGGCCTGCACCAGTTCCGCCAGCGCCTGCAGCTGTTCGCAGATCGGCACGCTGTCGCGCTCCTGTGACACGTCGTAGCCGGTCGCGCCGAACATCGGCACGTAGCGGTCCGGCCAGTGGATCTGGTAGAGGTCGACGTAGTCGGTCTGCAAGCGGCGCAGGCTGGCGTCTATCGCGGCGTTGATGTGTTCCTGATTGATGCGCGGGCCGTTGCGTATCCACGCGAAGCCGCGCGCGGGACCAGCGATCTTGGTCGCGACGATGAGCCTGTCGCGTTGCTGATGCTTGAGCCACTCGCCGATGTAGCTCTCGGTGCGGTGCACTGTCTCGGCGCGAGGCGCGACCGGGTACATCTCGGCGGTGTCGATGAAGTTCACGCCGCGCGACACCGCGTAGTCGAGTTGCGCGTGCGCCTCCGCCATCGTGTTCTGTTCGCCGAAGGTCATCGTGCCCAGGCTCAGGGCCGAGATATGCAAGTCGCTGTCGCCGAGTCGTCTGTATTCCATGTGCTTGCTCCCGAATTTCGTCCCGCATTTTACCGGATGCATGTGCCGATGCCGGCGTGCTAGCATGAACCGACGTTCCAACCGCAAGGAGACGATCATGATGCCGGTACTGTTCCTTTCCCACGGTGCGCCCTCGCTGCCGCTCGAAGGCGGCGAGACCGGCGCGGCCTGGCGGCGGCTGGGCGAGGACCTGCCCCGGCCGGAATCCATCCTGATGGTCTCGGCGCATTGGGAGACGGCGGTGCCCACCGTCAGCCGCGCGGTGAGTCCCGAGACCATCCACGACTTCAGCGGCTTCCCCGAAGAACTGTACCGCCTGCGCTACGACGCGCCGGGCGCGCCGCGGATGGCCGAGAATGCCGCGGCCGCCTTGCGGCAGGCCGGCATCGAGGTCCGACTGGACGACACCCACGGACTCGACCACGGCGCATGGGTGCCGCTGAGTTTCATGTATCCGCAGGCGGACGTGCCGGTCGCGCAGCTCTCGCTGCAGCCGGACCGCGACCCGGCCTGGCATGTCGCGCTGGGCCGCGCGCTGCGGCCGCTGCGGGAGCAGGGCGTGCTGATCGTCGGCAGTGGCGCGATCACCCACAACCTGCGCGCGATCTTCCGCCACCCGCAGGACGAACCCGCGCCCGCCTGGGTGACGGAGTTCTGCGACTGGGTCGCGCAGCGGATCGCGGCAGGGGACATGCAGTCCCTGCTAGCCTACCGCAGGCTCGCACCGCATGCCGAGCAGAACCATCCCACCGACGAACACCTGCTGCCGCTGTTCGTCGCACTCGGCGCGGCAAACGACATCCGCAACGCGCAGCACCTGAACCGCGTGACCACCTTCGGCCTGCTGGCGATGGATGCGTGGGTGTTGGATGCGCGGCCAGATAACCAACCTCATACTTAAGGAGTGCAACCATGAGAGCCCCCGTCGAACATCCGGTACACGAATTGATTGCCGAACGCTGGAGCCCGTATTGTTTTTCCGACCGGCCGGTTTCCGACGATGATCTGCGCGCCCTCTTCGAAGCGGTGCGCTGGGCGCCGTCTGCCTACAACGAACAGCCGTGGAGGTACATCATCGCGAAGAACGAAGATCCGGCGGAATACGCACGGCTGTTGTCCTGTCTGGTGGAGGGCAACCAGGTCTGGGCGAAGAACGTGCCGGTGCTGGCCATCGGTATCGCCAGACTTTCCTTCACCCACAACGATAAGCCCAACCGTACGGCCTTTCACGACCTCGGGCTCGCTGCAGGAAACCTGCTGGCCGAGGCGACCGCGCGCGGTCTGTGCGTGCACCAGATGAGCGGGATACTGCCCGACCGGGTGCGCGAGGAATACGGCGTGCCGGAAGGCTACGAGCCATTGACAGGCATCGCGATCGGTTACGAGGGGAGCGTCAAGGCCTGCGATGCGGAGATGGCGCAACGGGACGCCGCGAGGCGTCCGCGCAAGGCGATGCAGGAATTTCTGTTCAGTGGGCGCTGGGGCAAGGCTGCGGATATCGCCTCAGGTTGAGGCGGCTCCGAGTGCGACCTTGCACAGAGCATCGTGCGACAGGTCGTTCAGCGCCAGCCTCTGCGCTTCGGGCAGTTTCGGGTAGTGTCTGGTCAGCGAGCGGAAGTAGGTCGGGTCGTAGTGCTGCGTCAGCAGTTCCTCGACGAAGGCGGCAAAGTCCCCGGCATGTATCAGTTCGCTCCAGTGCTGCAGCTTCTCGCTGCCGTGGAACTGGTGCAGCGATTGCAGCTGGGCGATCAGCGCCTCGGGGTCGTTGACGTAATGCAGGTAGTCTTCCTGCAGTCCCGCGACGCGCACTTCCAGCGGCGTTTCCACCACCAGGCAGTCGGCCGCGTGCATCGCATCGAACAGCGCGGCGGGCAGGGCGATGCTGCCGATCTTTTTGCTTTCCGATTCCACGTACACCGGGCGCGACGGGTCCAAGCCCTGCAGCGCCTGCAGCAGCAGGCTGTCGAACCACTTCTGCGACGGCTGCGGATGTTGCGGGATCTTGCCCAGCACCGAGCCCCGGTGCCGCGCCAGCCCTTCGAGGTCGAGCACCTGGTGGCCGGTTTCGGCGAGCGCTGCGAGCAATCGGCTCTTGCCCGAGCCGGTGGGGCCGCAGACCACGCGGTAGTCAAGTTGTTGCGGCAGCGTGTCCAGCTGTTCCAGCACGTCGCGGCGGTACGTCTTGTAGCCGCCTTCCAGCTTGTGCGCCGCCCAGCCGACCTGTCCGAGGATGATGCTCATCGCGCCGCTGCGCTGGCCGCCGCGCCAGCAGTAGACCAGCGGTTTCCAGTTCTTGGGCTTGTCGTGGAATACGGTCTCCAGATGGTGCGCGATATTCTTCGCGACCAGCGCGCCGCCGACCTTGCGCGCCTCGAACGGCGAGACCTGCTTGTACAGCGTGCCGACGACGATGCGCTCCTCGTCCGACAGCACCGGACAGTTGATCGCGCCGGGGATGTGGTCGTCGGCGAACTCGGACGGCGTGCGCACGTCGATAATTTCGTCAAAGTCGCCCAGCTGTGATAGGTTCGCGGTTTTGAAAAGCATGAGCGGTAAGGTAATGAGTGCATCTGAAGTGAAGTTGACCCAATTGTCTCACGGCGGCGGTTGCGGCTGCAAAATCGCACCGGGGTTGTTGCAATCCATCCTCGGAGAGGTGAAGGAAAAACTGCCGTTCCCCGACCTGCTGGTCGGTACCGAGACCAGCGACGACGCGGCGGTGTACCGCCTGAACGACCAGCAGGCGATCATCGCCACCACCGATTTCTTCATGCCCATCGTCGACGACCCGTTCGACTTCGGCCGCATCGCCGCGACCAACGCGCTGTCGGACGTGTACGCGATGGGCGGCACGCCCATCATGGCGCTGGCCATCGTCGGCATGCCGGTCAACAAGCTGCCGGTAGCGACCATCCGCTCCATCCTGCAGGGCGGCGAAGCCGTGTGCAAGGCCGCGAACATCCCGCTCGCGGGCGGACACTCCATCGATTCGGTCGAGCCTATCTATGGTTTGGTGGCGATAGGCGTCGTGCATCCCGACCGCCTGAAGATGAATTGCGCGGCACAGGCGGGCGACATGCTGATCCTCGGCAAGGGCATAGGCGTGGGCGTGCTGGCCGCGGCGCTGAAGAAGGACATGCTGTCGCCGGAAGGTTACGCGCAGATGGTCGCGACCACGACGAAGCTCAACCGCGTGGGCAGCGAACTCTCAAACATCGAAGGCGTGCACGCGCTGACCGACGTCACCGGCTTCGGCCTGCTGGGCCACCTGCTGGAAGTCTGCCGCGGCTCCGGGCTCGGCGCGGAGGTGAAGTTCGACCAGGTGCCGGTCTTGTCCGAGGCGCTGCCGCTGGCGCAACAGGGCATAGGCCCCGGCGCTATCGACCGCAACCTCGCGAGCTACGGCCACGATCTGGATTTCTCTCCGCAACTGGAGACCTGGCAGTGCCGTCTGCTGGCCGATGCGCAGACCAGCGGCGGCCTGCTGGTGAGCGTCGCCCCCGAGGCGGCCGAGGCGGTGCTGCGCTGCTTCAGGGATGCCGGCTTCGAACAGGCCGCGGTCGTCGGCAGGATGCGCGAGGGCGCGGCGCGGGTGACGGTGGCGTAATGCAACCGACTGTCGCAGTCATCGGCGGCGGCCCCGCCGGGCTGATGGCGGCGGAGGTACTGGCGCAGCGCGGCGTGAGCGTCGACGTCTACGACGCGATGCCCAGCGTCGGGCGCAAGTTCCTGATGGCGGGCAAGGGCGGCATGAACATCACCCACGCCGAGCCGCTGGACGATCTGCTCGCGCGCTACGGCGCGCGGCGCGCGCAGATCGAACCGGTGGTGCGCGCCTTCCCGCCACAGGCGCTGCGCGACTGGATGCAGGGGCTGGGTATAGACAGCTTTGTCGGCAGTTCCGGCCGCGTATTTCCCAGGGACATGAAGGCCGCGCCGCTGCTGCGCGCCTGGCTGCATCGGCTGCGCGAGAAGGGCGTGCGCTTCCATGCGCGCCATCGCTGGTGCGGCTGGGATGCCGACGGTGCGATGCGCTTCGCGACGCCGCAAGGCGAGATAAAGGTTCACGCGGATGGCGTCGTGCTCGCGCTCGGCGGCGGAAGCTGGCCGCAGCTCGGATCGGATGGCGCCTGGCTGCCCTGGCTGGCGCAGCGCGGCGTTGCGGTCGCGCCGCTGCGCCCCTCCAATTGCGGCTTCGACGTCGCATGGAGCCCGCACTTCCGCAGCCGCTATGTCGGCGAGCCGCTGAAGTCCGTCGCCGCGTCCCGCGCCGGCGGACCGATGCAGCGCGGCGAATGCGTCGTCACCGAACACGGCATCGAAGGCGGGCTGATCTACGCGCTGTCCGCAGCGCTGCGCGACGAGATAGCACGGGCGGGCCATGCGGTGCTGCTGCTCGACTTGCTGCCCGATTGGAGTCTGGAGCGCGTGCAAGCCGAAGTGGCGCATCCGCGCGGTTCGCGTTCGCTGTCCAGCCACCTGCAAAGCCGCCTTGGGCTGAAGGGCGTCAAGGCCAACCTGCTGCGCGAGGTATTGGGCGCGGACGGGATGAACGATCCGGTGCGGCTGGCCACGGCGATCAAGGCGCTGCCGTTGCGCTTGATTGGGACGCGTCCGCTGGCCGAGGCGATCAGCAGCGCCGGCGGCGTGCCGTTCGAGGAACTGGACGAACGCCTGATGCTCAAGGCCATTCCCGGCGTATTCTGCGCCGGCGAGATGCTGGACTGGGAAGCCCCGACCGGCGGCTACCTGCTGACCGCCTGCCTCGCCAGCGGCAGGGCGGCGGGGCGGGGGATGGAGGATTGGCTGGCGTCGGTCTGGCGTCGGGATCTCGGCTGACCGGGCCGGCTCACTGTTGCTCAGCCGATCCCGACCGGGATTTCGCTTCCCTGGCCAGCAAGTCCTGGATCAGGGAAAACTTCACCGGCTTCACCATGAAATGGTCGAAGCCCGACGAATCCGCCTTCGCCCGGGTCTGATGGTCGCCATAGCCGGTCACTGCGGCGAGGCACAAGTCCTCACCGCCCGGGGTTTCTCTCAGTCGTCTCGCGGTTTCGAAACCGTCCATGCCCTTCAGCCCGATGTCCAGCAAGACGACATGGGGGCGGAAGTCGCCTACCTGTTCGAGTGCGGACTGGCCGGTATAGGCGATGCGGATGTCGTAGCCTTCCAGTTCCAGCACTCTGGCCATGCTGTCTGCCACGGCATGGTCGTCGTCGACCACCAGCACCCGCAGGTGCGCGCCGGGCTGGCGACCGCTCTCCGCCGTTTCCTCGTTGGTTGCGGGTTGCATCGCCCCGGTCACGGCAGGCAGCCTGACGGTGATCGTCGTTCCCCGGCCCGGCCCCGCACTGCCGGCAGTCACCTGGCCGCCGTGCATGGAGACGATGTGCCTCACCAGCGTCAGCCCGATTCCGAGTCCGCCGGCGGCCCGGTCGACGCTGCGCTCGTCCTGCCGGAACAGGTCGAACACATGCGGCAGCAGGTCCTGCGCGATGCCGATGCCGTCATCCCGCACATGGATGACGGCATCATCGCCTTCGAGCCGCGCGATCAGTTCGATCTTTCCGCCCGATGGGGTGAACTTCGTCGCATTGTCGACCAGGTTGAACAGCGCCTGCAACAGCCGCACCGGATCGCCGTCCAGCAATATCGGTTGTTCCGGCAGGCTGACGAGCAGCTCCTGGCCCGTTTTTTCCGTCAGCGGCCGCGCCAGTGCCATCAGCTTCTCGACCACCGAGTCCAGCCGCAGCGTTTCCCGTTGCAGCGCGATCTTTCCCCGGGCGATGCGTGAAACGTCCAGCAGGTCGTCGACCAGACGGCCGAGGTAATTCACCTGGCCATCGATGACTTCATGCGCCCATTTGATTTGCGGCTCGACATGGGAGTAGCGCCCGAGAACATGCGCGGCATTGCCGATGGGGGTCAAGGGGTTGCGCAGTTCATGGGCCAGCATGGCGAGGAACTCGTCCTTGCGCCGGTCGGCTTCGTGCAATGCCTCTTCGGCCCGTTTGCGCTCGGTGATGTCCGTGGCCATCGCCAGCACGCGCGGAACGCCGTCGAACATGACCGTGGTCAGCAGCATGTCTTCCCAGAACGCTTTGCCGTCCCGGTTCAGGCTGCGCCATTCGAAGCGTTGCGGGCCTTCCTTTACGGTCTTGCGGATCAGCTTTATGGCTTGCTGCTCCGGGAAGGCGGGATCGCGGAACAGGACGGCCTGCTGCAGTTCTTCAAAACTGGAATAGCCATAGCTTTCGATCGCGCTGCGGTTGGCATGGACGAGCTCGCCGTTTTCCGGCGCATGCACGAAAATGGCGACCGGGGCCTCGTCGAACAGCAGCCGGAAACGCGCTTCGCTCTCGCGCAGCGCCAAGTCGGCCAGAACCTGCTTGGTCGTTTCGCGCAGGGAGAACACCAAGCCCGTGACCCGCCCCGCCGGATTCTTGATCGGCGTGAGCTTCCAGTCCCAGTAAGTGGTGCCGCGTTCCGGCTGGTCGGGGAATTCGAAAGGCTTGTCCTTGAAATGGGCGGGCTCGCCGGTGTCGCGGACGCGCCGGAAGATGCTCTCGTTTTCCGGGTGGGGATACAGGGCGAAATGGTTTTTTCCGACCAGCTCTTCCGGACTCCGCCCGCAGCCTTTCGCGTAGGCATTGTTCACCCAGACGAAGTTGAACTCCTGGTCCAGGTAAACCAGCATCTGATCCGTGGACTGCAGCAACGCATTGAGCACGCAACCGCTGTCGTTGACCTTGTCGCACATCGGGGAGCAATTCGGCGTTGCGGTCTGGCAGCTCATATGGCCCCCCGGCAGTGCGGGTTCCCGGATTGCAGTCGCCGCGATTCCGTCTCCGCGGGTGCGCAGCGACTACGGAGCGGATGCTCTCGCTCCGCGCCGACGGGTTTGTTCCGATATGGGGGGAAACGCATCGGCAGTCCCGCGCGGAACTAGTTGCGAGTGCCTTCCGGCAGGGTGATGTTCAGTTCCAGCACCTCGTAGTCGCCGTGCTTTTCGAGCTGGACCTTGAAGCTGTTGCGGTCGATATGGATGTACTTCGCGATCACTTCCAGCAGTTCTTCCTGCAGCGCCGGCATGTAGTCCGGGGTGGCGGCGCCTCGTCCCGCGCGCTCGTGGGCGAGGATGATCTGCAGGCGTTCCTTGGCGACGGAGGCGGTCTTCTTCTCGTTGCCGCGCAGGTAATCGATCAGGCCGGTAATCATGGACATGTCAGCGGCCTCCCAGCAGACGTTTGAAGAATCCGGATTTTTCGGCGGTGAGGAAGCGCATCGGCACATCTTCGCCCATGAAGCGGGCAACCACGTCCTGATAGGCTTCCGCAACATCGGCCTTTTCCAGATGGATCGCGGGCGTGCCGGAGTTGGATGCCTGCAGCACCGACTCCGATTCCGGGATCACGCCGAGCAGCGGGATGCGCAGGATCTCCTGGATGTCGGTGACCGACAGCATCTCGCCGGCGTCCACGCGCTTGGGGTCGTAGCGGGTCACCAGCAGGTGCTCCTTGACCGGCTCCAGCCCGTCGACCGCGCGCTTGGACTTGGCTGCAAGGATGCCGAGGATGCGATCGGAATCGCGCACCGACGACACTTCGGGGTTGGTCACCACTAGCGCCTCGTCGGCGAAATACATCGCGGTGAACGCGCCGGACTCGATGCCCGCGGGCGAGTCACAGACGATGCAGTCGAAGCTTTCCTTCAGTTCGTTCAGGATGCGCTCCACCCCTTCGAGGTTCAATGCGTCCTTGTCGCGGGTCTGCGAGGCGGGAAGGATGTACAGGTTGTCGCAGTTCTTGTCCTTGATCAGCGCCTGCTTCAGCGACACCTCGCCGTTGATGACGTTGATGATGTCGTATACCACGCGACGCTCGCAGCCCATGATGAGGTCGAGGTTGCGCAGGCCCACGTCGAAGTCGATCACGACGGTCTTGTTGCCGCGCAGCGCGAGGCCGCTGGAGAAGCTGGCGCTGGTGGTGGTCTTGCCGACACCGCCCTTGCCGGAGGTAACTACGATGACTTTGGCCACGTTCCGATTCCTGAAAAAAACGATGCGCGGATTCTAAATCCGCGCGCATCGGACGGAAGAGTCGAATAGGGCGGGATTCCCGGCCTTATTCCGGCAACGGCTCGAAAATCAGGCGCGAACCGTCGAGGCGTATCTGCGCGGGCTTGCCGCGGACGTTTTCCGGCACGCCGTTTTCGAACACCTGGAAGCAGCCGGCGATGGAGATCAGCTCCGCCTCCAGCCGGTGCACGAAGATGCGCGCGTCGGGATTGTCCTGTGCGCCGGCGATCGCCCGGCCGCGCAGCGGGGCGTAGATGTGGATGTCGCCGTCCGCGATCACTTCCGCGCCGGCATTCACGATCGCGAGCACGACCAGGTTCGCTCCCCTGGCGTAGATGCGCTGGCCGGTGCGGACCGGCTTGTCGATGATCATCGTCGGCTGCGCCGCGGCAGCCGGCTTGCCTGTCGGCGGGGCCGCATCATCTGTTGTTTCCGTTGCGGCGGCGTCGACCTCCGCATCCAGTCCCGGCAGTTCGGACTGTTGAGTCGGCGGGGGCAGGGGCGCTTCCTGCGCCGGCTCCGGCGGCGCTTCGGCTTGTGCGCGGCGGGTCGAGGGGTCGGGGAACAGGCCCAGCCCGGCCTGAACCGCCGCTTCGCGCTGTTCGGCCGAGCCGCCAAGCACGCCGGCGGCCTGCATGCCGTGGTCGCGCAGGAATGCCGCCAGGCCGGCGAAGTCGGGTGTGAAGCCGGAATCGGCAATCGCGGCGAGTCCGAGCACTACGGGGGTGTCGGTGAAGAAGCCGGGTGTCTGCCTGAGGCGCGCCTCAAGCTCTTCCTTGAACTTGTCCATGTCGATGGTGTTGACGTGGAGCGCGTACAGCGGAAAGTTGCCGTTCTTGATCTTGAATGCGGGTTCTTCTCTGTTCATTTTTTGCGGGGCGGGCCGTCGCGCCGCCCGGGTTGGAAGAAAGGGCGTGAGTCTAACGATGCTACCTCCGGTTTTCAATCGGTGCGGCTTGACGACTGCAGGGAGTATCGGTCGCCATCTACGCAATCCAGCGTATTTCCCGTCGCCGCTTCCTGCGCGACCATGCGGCTGTGCGCCGGGATCGGCGACCGGAAGGAGTGCTTACGATGCGATTCATGCTGCTGATGATACCCGGGGGCTACGAGAATGCGCCGCCGGGGGCGACGCCGGCGGCCGAGGCCGTTGCGGCGATGATGAAATACAACAAGTCGTTGCAGGATGCCGGCGTGCTGCTGGCGCTCGACGGGCTGCACCCGCCGTCGATGGGGGCGCGGATCACGTTCTCCGGCGGCAAGCCCGAGGTGGTCTACGGGCCATTCCCCGGAGTGCGCGAGGTGCTCGGCGGTTACTGGATGATACAGGTGAGCTCGAAGGAAGAGGCCATAGGCTGGGCGTCGCTCTGTCCGGCCTCGGACAACGAGATCGTCGAGGTGCGCCAGGTGCAGGACATCTCCGACTTTCCCCCCGAGGTACGCAAGGCCGCGGCCGGACTGCCCGGAATGCAGGCCGAGGCGGCGCAACAAGCATGACCGCGGTTAACCAACGAAGCGAAGGAGCCGAAAATGAGCCGACATAAGACGAACCGCAACGAGTTCCGCCTTGAGAACGGGGCGATGGTCAACATCGAGTACTGGGCCGACCCGACCTCGGTGCATGTCGCGGCGTTCGATGCGGACGGCCGCCAGGTTTCGCGGGCCGCCTACGCGGCGGCGATGGGCAACGGCGAGGCCATGAGCCCGGAACTGCAGGCGGCGCTGGTCGACAGTCTGGCCAATGCCCTGGAGTACGCGCTGATCCGCAATCCCGAGCTTCACGTCAGCCGCGGCTAGGGGCGTCAGTACTCCGAATATTTCCGCGCGTTGCCGCGCACCCGGTCCGCCGGGTACTTCTGCGCGTTCTTCTCCAGCTTGCGCAGCGCGGCTTCCTTCAGGTCCAGCCCCAACCGGTCGGACAGGCGCACCAGGTACAGCAGGCAGTCGGCCAGCTCCTCGCCGACCGCCTGCTGCGTTTCCTCCGGCAGTTCCGCCGATTCCGCCTCGCTCAGCCATTGGAAGTGTTCCATCAGTTCGGCGACCTCGACCATCAGCGCCATGCTCAGGTTCTTGGGCGAATGGAACTGTTCCCAGTCGCGTTCCGCGGCGAAATCGCGCAGGCGGTCGCGCAGCATCGCCAGGTCGGATTGTTCTGCGGCGTCGTTCACAGCAGCGCGTTCTCGTTCTCGCCCTTTTCGTAGACCACGTGGGCGCGGCCGACCAGCAGCGGGTCCAGCGGGGCGATGTGGTTCAGGTCCTTCTTCTCGTAGGGCAGCTTGTGCAGCACATAACGCATCGCGTTCAGGCGCGCGCGCTTCTTGCAGTCCGACTTGATCACGGTCCACGGCGAATCGGCGGTGTCGGTGTAGAAGAACATCGCCTCCTTGGCCTTGGTGTAGTCGTCCCACTTGTCCAGCGAGGCCAGATCGATCGGGCTGAGCTTCCACTGCTTCAGCGGATGCACCTTGCGCTCCTCGAAACGTCGATGCTGTTCCGAACGCGAGACCGAGAACCAGAACTTGATCAGGTGGACGCCGCTGCGCACCAGGTTGCGCTCGAACTCCGGCGTCTGGCGCATGAATTCGTTGTATTCGTCGGGTGAGCAGAAATTCATCACGCGCTCGACCCCGGCGCGGTTGTACCAGGAACGGTCGAACAGCACGATTTCGCCGGCGGTGGGCAGGTGCTGCACATAGCGCTGGAAGTACCACTGGCCGCGCTCGACCTCCGATGGCTTCTCCAGCGCGACCACGCGCGCGCCGCGGGGGTTCAGGTGTTCCATGAAGCGCTTGATCGTGCCTCCCTTGCCCGCGGCGTCGCGCCCCTCGAACACGATGACGACCTTCTGGCCGGTCTCCTTGACCCAGGCCTGCAGCTTCAGCAGCTCGACCTGCAGCGAGTATTTCTGCTTCTCGTAGGTCTTGCGCGACATCAGGTTCTTGTAGGGGTAGCCGCCCTCGCGCCAGTCGTCGGCGAGCTCGTCGTCCGGATGGGCCTGGCCTCTTGACACCGGTTGCTGCATCAGCGCCTTGCGCAGGACCGCGGCGTCTTCCGGCGATGCGCCGGCCATGATCGCCTCAAGCGACTTTGCGAGGCTGTGAGCGTCGGTCTGGCCCAGCGTGGCGACGATGTTCTCGACGGCCGCGGCCTTGGCCAGCGTGGCGGAGTCGACCGCTTCGTTCACGACGAATTGATCGATGCCTTCGCGGCTCTGCTCGGGAGAGATGTCGCCCAGTGCGACCGGCCGGGCGTCGGTCTTTGCGGAGTGTGCTGGGCGGGGGGCTTTATTGGCAGGCATGGTCATGGCGTCCTCGGCTGGGTTATGGATAACGGTGCAGGATGTCGGATATCGCTTGCGCGCTGGGTTCCTTGAAGCGAGCCGGCTCGCCCGCGAAATAGTAGTCCTTGCCGTCGCCGGTGCGGATATGCAGCACCTGTTCGGCATCCGCAGGCGGCTCCGGTCTCGCTTCCGGCGACGCGATGGCCTTGGGGGCGAGCTCGACGATGCGGAAGAAGTCGGCGGGCGCTATCTTCCTGCGCAGTGCCGGGGCGCTGCTGCTGACGATGTCGCCGCGCTGGTCGAGCGACCGGCTGACTTGCGTCGCGGGTTGCCTGATGTCGATCTCGCTCCAGTTCGACGGCGGCTTGTCCAGTCCGCCGCTCAGTGCGACCAGCAGGGCCGCGACCGCGCCTTCTCCTGTGATTGTTGCCATGATTCGCTCCTTCAGTTGCCCATCTGCACCATTCCGGGCGCTACAGCGCCTTGCTGACCTTGATGATGCCCGGATCCTCGTCGCTGGTTTTGGTGGCGAAGCCCAGGCGAGTGACGAGTTTGAGCATGTTGTGGTTGTTGCTCAGCACCTCGCCCTCGATGGTCTTCAGGCCCTTGGCGCGGGCCGCTTCCATCAGCGATCCCATCAGCCTGCTGCCCAGTCCCTTGCCCTGGATGCGGTCGGCGACGACCAGCGCGAATTCGCAGGTCTGACCGTCCGGATTGATTGCGAAGCGTGCGACGCCGAGTTCGACCTCCTGTCCGTCCTCTTCGGCCACCGCGATCAGCGCCATCTCGCGGCTGTAGTCGAGCTGCGTGAAACGCACGACCATGGCTTCGGTCAATTCCTGCATGCTGTTCATGAAGCGGAAGTATTTCGACTCCTCCGACAGTTCGCGCACAAAGCGGATCTCGATGTCGGCGTCCTCCGGGCGGATCGGGCGTATCGTGATGTCGGTGCCGTCGGCGAGCTGCCAGCGGTCGACCAGGTGGGCGGGGTAGGGATAGATCGCCATGTGCGCATAGCGGTCCGCGCTCGGCGGGCGGTACTCGATCACCACGCGCGCGTCTGCGGCCAGCGCGCCGTTTTCGTCGAGGATCAGCGGGTTGATGTCCATCTCTTTCAGCAGCGGCAGTTCGCACACCATTTCGGAGACGCGCAGCAGCACGTCCTCCAGCGCCTCGACGTTGGCCGGAGCCATGTTGCGGAACGCGCCCAGCATCTTCGAGATGCGCGTTTCGCCAATCAGCTCCTTGACCAGGAAACGGTTCAGCGGCGGGAGTGCGACGGCGCGGTCGCCCATGATCTCGACTGCGGTGCCGCCCGCGCCGAAGGTGATCACCGGGCCGAACACCGGGTCGCTGGTCACGCCTATCATCAGTTCTCGCCCGTTCGCCTTGACGATCATCGGCTCGATGGAGATGCCGTCCACGGTCGCGTTGGGGCGGTTGCGGTGCACGTTGTCGATGATGTGCTGGTAGGCGGCGCGCACTTCGTGCGCGTTGCGCAGGTTCAGCATCACGCCGCCGGCATCGGTCTTGTGGGTGATGTTCGGCGAGTTGACCTTCATCGCCACCGGGAAGCCGAGCTGCTGCGCGATCAGCAGCGCCTCGTTCGGCGAGTGCGCGACCATGGTGCGCGCGACCGGGATGTGGAAGGCTGACAGCAGCGCCTTGGATTCCATCTCGTTCAGCACCTTGCGGTGTTCCTGCATCGCGCCCTCGATGATCAGCCTCGCGTTTTCGACATCCGGCTCGATATGCAGCGAGAGCGGCCCCGGCATCTGCATCAGCAGCTTCTGGTTGCGGTAGTACGCGGAGAGATGGGAGAACACGTCTACTGCCGGCTCCGGCGTGCGGAAGTGGGGACGGCGCGCCTTGGTGAACGCCGCGCGCGAATCGGCGACCTGCGCCTCGCCCATCCAGCAGGTCAGCAGCGGTTTGCTGTGCGTGTTCGAAAGCTCGATCAGCGCCTCGGCCGATTCCAGCGGTTTGGTCATCGCCTGAGGGGTGAGGATCGCGAGCACGCCGTCCACGTTGTCGTCCTCCAGGCAGGCCTTGACCGCGTGGTGGTAGCGGTCGGCCTGCGCGTCGCCGATGATGTCCACGGGGTTGGCGTGCGGCCAGTTCGGCGGCAGGTGCTGGTTCAGGTATTCGACGGTGCTCTCGGACAGCGTCGCCAGTTCCAGCCCGAGGTCGGCAGCACGGTCGGTCGCCATCACGCCGGGTCCGCCGCCGTTGGTGACGATGGCGAGCCGGTTGCCCACCGGGCGGAAGCCGCAGGACAGCGCCTTGGCAGCGGAAAACAGCTGGGTGATGGTTTGCACGCGCACCACGCCGACGCGGCTGACCGCGGCGTCGAATACGTCGTCTGCGCCCACCAGCGAGGCGGTGTGCGACATCGCCGCCTTCGAGCCCGCCGCGTGGCGGCCGACCTTGACCAGGATCACCGGCTTGATGCGCGCGGCGGCGCGCAGCGCGCTCATGAAGGTGCGCGCGTTGCGTATGCCCTCGATGTACATCAGGATGCTGTGGGTGTTCGCGTCGGACACGAAATAATCGAGTATCTCGCCGAAGTCCACGTCGGTCGAGGAGCCCATCGACACTACGCTGGAGAAGCCGACGTCGTTGCCTTGCGCCCAGTCCAGGATCGCGGTGCACAGCGCGCCGGACTGCGAAACGAAGGCGATGTCGCCGGTGTTCGCGCCGCCGTTGTTGAACGTCGCGTTCAATCCGATGGACGGGCGCATGATGCCCAGGCAGTTGGGGCCGACCAGGCGGATGTTGTAGCGGCGCGCGGTCTCGATCAGCTGTTTTTCCAGCGCGACGCCGGCAGGACCCGCTTCGCCGAAGCCGGCGGTGATGATCACCGCGGCCTTCACGCCGTGGATGCCGCAGTCCTCGATGATGCCGGGCACGGTCTGCGGCGGCGTCGCGATCACCGCCAGATCCACCGGGTTGCCGATCTCGCCTATGCTGGCATAGGCGCGCCTGCCCTGTATCTCCGGGCTCTTGGGGTTGATCGGGTAGAGCTCACCCTGGAAACCGCTTTCCAGCATGTTCTGGAACAGGATCTGGCCGACCGCGTCCTGGCGCTCGCTGGCGCCGAACACGGCGACTGATTTCGGCGCGAATAGCGTGTTGAGGTAGTGTTTGCCCATGATTTTTCGGCTCTGGTGATGGATTCGTCGGATATGATAGCACCGGACTATTACACTTCCTGCTGCCTCTACGAATTCACTGTTATGCACACCGCCTACATCAGCCATCCGCTTTGCCTGAAGCACGACATGGGCGCGCATCACCCGGAAGCGCCGGCGCGCCTGCATGCGATTGAGGACCAGCTGATCGCCTCCGGGATGCTCGACCACTTGCAGCGCTACGACGCGCCTGAAGTCACTCGCGAACAACTGCTGCGCGTGCATGACGCGGCCTATGTCGATGAGGTGGCGCGGCTCGCGCCCAGGCATGGCATGGTGCAGCTCGACCCCGACACCGCGATGAATCCGTACAGCTATCCGGCCGCGTTGCGCGCGGCGGGCGCGGCGGTTCTGGGGGTCGATCTGGTGATGTCCGGCGAGGTCGCCAACGCCTTCTGCAACATCCGCCCGCCCGGACATCATGCCGAGCGGGGCAGGGCGATGGGCTTCTGCATCTTCAACAACGTCGCGGTCGCCGCGGCGCATGCCCTGAAAAAATACGGTTTGCAAAGGGTGGCGATAGCCGACTTCGACGTGCACCATGGCAACGGCACCGAGCACATTTTCCGCGACGACCCGCGCGTGATGTTGTGCTCCACCTTCCAGCACCCGTTCTATCCCTATGCCGGCGCGGACAGCGGCAACGCGCACATCGTCAATGTGCCGCTTCCCGCCGGCACCGGCGGCGCGGAATTCCGCGATGCGGTGACGCAGCACTGGCTGCCGGCGCTGGAGGCCTTTGCGCCGGAGTTCCTGCTGATCTCGGCCGGATTCGACGCACATCGCGACGACGATATGGCGATGATGTCGCTGGTCGAGCGCGACTACGCCTGGGTGACCGGCGAGCTGATGCAGGTTGCGGCCAGACATGCCGGTGGCCGCATCGTGTCGGTGCTGGAAGGCGGGTATGAGCTGAACGCGCTGGGCCGCAGCGCCGCAGCGCACATCAAGACAATGGCCAGCCTTTGAGTCGGGCGGTTCGATCGCTCCCATGAAGCCGCTCCTTGTGAAGACGGGATGCGGGGGAGGCCGGGAGAGGGCGCCGAAGAATGCTTTTTCGATATAAACGACGTGGGGACGGAATGAAAAGATACCTGAAGTTATCCAGCCTTCTGATCGGCATACTCTTGGTTGCAGGATGCGCCGGGGTGACTGACTTCATCACCGGCGAAGATCAGCAGGAACCCTCTCCGCCAAAATTGACAAGCTCGCCCGACGCGCCGGAAGGAACGAAACGCGAGCATGCCGATGCAGCGGTGAACAAGATCCTGTTCACCCAATTCGACGCCATGGATATTGTTCAGCTGGACGACATCAATAACCCCTATGACGGCGTTCCGCAATTCATCGCGAAGCGGCTCGAAGTCGAGCATGCCTTGTCGGTCGGCTATGTGAATGGATTCCTCCCCCGGGAACACGGCACGTCCAGGCAGGATTCGATTGTCAGGCTGGCAAGGGAAGCTGGGGCGCGCTTCCTGGTTTCCGGGGTCATACTTGACGCAGGAATCATGGAACATCCCGGCTACTGGGGAACGCCTATCGGAAAAAGCGCCAGCCGGCATTTCGTCGTTGAACTCGCGATCCATGACGGGTTGAGCGGAGCCCAATTGAAGTCCTTCCGCATTGAGCACAGCGCCGAGGGCGATATCCGGATCGGACGGGACAAGCCGATCGGAAGCAATCGCTTCGGGCTGACGGAGTCGGGACGAGCATTGAACGAGCTGATGAATCAGGCTGCAACGAATATCGCAGCTATCATCAAGAGTGCGCTGCAACCTTCTCAAGCCTCTCAAGCCTCTCAAGCCTCTCAAGCTTCTCAAGCTTCTCAAGCTTCTCAAGCCTCTCAAGCCTCTCAAGCTTCTCAAGCTTCTCAAGCTTCTCAAGCTTCTCAAGCTTCTCAAGCTTCTCAAGCTTCTCAAGCTTCGGAAGGCCAGTAATTCGCGATTGTCGACTGGAACGGCCCCCCGCATTCTTGCGGGGGGCTGCCTTTACGCGTTAATACGCTGTCATTCCCACCTCATATACCCCGCCGATCACGATGAATTCGTCTTCTCCCTTGAGCAGCCCCGGCAGCAATTTCGAATGGCAAAACACCTTTGTTAGCGGCACTTCCGCCATGAGCAGGTAGTCGCCGAATTCGTCCGCGCGCTCGCGGCTGGAGGTGAAGGAGTTGAGGTTGTTGAGCAGTACGACGCGGCGCTGCTTTTCCAGTGTCGCCAGAGTCTCGTGTTCGTCCACACGGTTTACGCCGCGATACAGCGAAAGGTGTGTCGCGGCCGGATATTGCCGGGCGAGCTCATACTGGCAATAGGTGTAGAGCAGGTCGAACTGGGCTTCGAGCGCGTTCGTGCCATACAGCGCACTGGCGCGCATCTCCAGATAGCGGCGGTAGGCCTCGCCAGAGAAGTCGCGTATCGGCCCGCCGTGATGCCTTGGCAACAATCCGAAGCGCGATTCCACCCAGCCTTTCAACGCCGCGCCTTCGCGGCTGTCCGAGTCGAAGCTCCAGCCGCGCACCATGCGCAGGTAGTCGGCCTTGTGCCGCTTGTGAGTCGTCTGGGCGGAGTGGCCTGCCTGTTCCGGTTCGTTAAGGTAGAAGCTGGCGTTCATGTGCAGCACGAACGCTTCGGCGCGTTGCTGCGCATCGTCGAGGGTATCGAGCAGCGCGAAGAAGCCGCGATGGAATTCCCGCACCCCGTCGAGCACGAGCGCGACGGGCGCGCGCTGGAAGGTCAGGCTGCCGAGGATGTCGGCGGGCAGGTTGCAGCGGTTGATCGGCAATCTGGCCTGGCGGGGCAGGTGGACGGCAGGGCTTGTCGGTACTGCGACAAAACTTTCCGCATTGTTGGGTTCCACTTCCGCAGCCACGTTTCGCACTGGATTTATTTTCTCTTGCATTTCATGCGGTTGGGTGTATTTGTGACGGGTGGCACGGTGCTTGCGGTGTAGAGGGTGCGAGCGAGAGAACTTCAATCGCGAATCAAATTTTGCAACCTTCAAGGAGACTAACATGGCACTGCGTCAATGCGCAATTTACGGGAAGGGCGGTATCGGCAAGTCCACCACGACCCAGAACCTGGTGGCGGCTCTGGCCGAAGCCGGCAAGAAAGTGATGATCATCGGCTGCGATCCGAAGGCCGACTCTACTCGTCTGATCCTGCACTCCAAGGCTCAGAACTCCGTGATGGAACTGGCTGCTGAAGCCGGCTCCGTGGAGGATCTGGAACTGGAAGACGTGCTGTCGGTTGGTTTCGGCGGCGTGAAGTGCGTCGAGTCCGGTGGTCCGGAGCCGGGAGTCGGTTGCGCCGGCCGCGGCGTGATCACCGCGATCAACTTCCTGGAAGAGGAAGGCGCCTACGACGAAGACCTCGACTTCGTGTTCTACGACGTGCTGGGCGACGTGGTGTGCGGCGGTTTCGCGATGCCCATCCGCGAAAACAAGGCCCAGGAGATCTACATCGTGTGCTCCGGCGAAATGATGGCGATGTACGCCGCCAACAACATCTCCAAGGGTATCGTGAAATACGCCAACTCCGGCGGCGTGCGTCTGGCCGGCCTGATCTGCAACAGCCGCAACACCGACCGCGAAGACGAACTGATCATGGCGCTGGCCGCTCGCCTGGGCACGCAGATGATCCACTTCGTGCCGCGCGACAACGCTGTGCAACACGCCGAGATTCGCCGCATGACCGTGATCGAGTACGACCCGAAGCACAAGCAGGCCGACGAGTATCGCGCCCTGGCCAAGAAGGTGATCGAGAACAAGAAGTTTGTGATCCCCACCCCGGTCACCATGGACGAGCTGGAAGAGCTGCTGATGGAATTCGGCATCATGGAAGCAGAAGACGAATCCATCATCGGCAAGGCCGCTGCCGCCGCCTGATGTGAGGTAACAACGGCGGGTCATGCGGCCCGCCGCTCTCTCTAACACTGGGCTCCACAGATTGGTGGGCCATAAGGAGAATGAAATGACAGCAATGACCAGAGAAGAGACTCAGGCCCTCATCCAGGAGGTGCTCGAGGTCTATCCCGAGAAAGCCAAGAAAGACCGCGCCAAGCACCTGGCGGTCAACGATCAATCCATCGAACAGTCCAAGAAGTGCATCACCTCGAATCGCAAATCGCTGCCGGGCGTGATGACCATCCGCGGCTGCGCCTACGCCGGATCCAAGGGCGTGGTGTGGGGCCCGATCAAGGACATGATCCACATTTCCCACGGTCCGGTCGGCTGCGGCCAGTATTCCCGCGCCGGTCGCCGTAACTACTACGTCGGCACCACCGGCGTGAACACCTTCGGCACGATGAACTTCACTTCCGACTTCCAGGAAAAGGACATCGTGTTCGGCGGCGACAAGAAGCTCGCCAAGCTGATCGGCGAGATTGAGCAACTGTTCCCGCTCAACAAGGGCATCTCGGTGCAGTCCGAGTGCCCGATCGGCCTGATCGGCGACGACATCGAAGCGGTGTCGAAGAAAGCCAACAAGGAGATCAACAAACCGGTTGTGCCGGTGCGTTGCGAAGGTTTCCGTGGCGTGTCGCAGTCCCTCGGTCACCACATCGCCAACGATGCGGTGCGCGACTGGGTGCTGGGCAACCGCGACGGCGTGACCACCTTCGAGTCCACCCCGTATGACGTGACCATCATCGGCGACTACAACATCGGCGGCGACGCCTGGGCCACCCGCACCATCCTCGAAGACATGGGGCTGCGCGTGATCGCCCAATGGTCCGGCGACGGCACCATCGCCGAGATGGAGAACACGCCCAAGGCCAAGCTGAACCTGCTGCACTGCTACCGCTCGATGAACTACATCAGCCGCCACATGGAAGAGAAGTACGGCATTCCCTACATGGAATACAACTTCTTCGGCCCGACCAAGATCGAGGCTTCCATCCGCGAGATCGCCGCGTTCTTCGACGACACCATCAAGGCCAACGCCGAGAAGGTTATCGCCAAGTACAAGCCGATCATGCAGGGCATCATCGACAAGTACAAGCCGCGCCTCGAAGGCAAGCGCGTCATGCTGTACGTCGGCGGCCTGCGTCCGCGCCACATCATCGGCGCCTACGAAGACCTGGGCATGGAAGTGGTGGGTACCGGCTACGAGTTCGCGCACAACGACGACTACGACCGCACCATCAAGGAGATGAAGGATTCCACGCTGCTGTACGACGACGTGACCGGCTTCGAATTCGAAGAGTTCGTGAAGAAGGTCAAGCCCGACCTGGTCGGCTCCGGCATCAAGGAAAAGTTCATCTTCCAGAAGATGGGCATCCCGTTCCGCCAGATGCACAGCTGGGACTATTCCGGCCCGTACCACGGCTACGACGGCTTCGCCATCTTCGCCCGCGACATGGACATGACCCTCAACAACCCGTGCTGGAGCAAGCTGCAGGCGCCGTGGTTGAAGAAGGCCGCGTAACAGACACCCCTTAACTGATGCCCGCGTCCGCAGATTGGCGGCCGGGCCAAGGAGATAGAAATGCAAAAAGTCGATGACATCAAACCCTGTTATCCGCTGTTCCGCCAGGACGAATACAAGGCGACCCTGAGCAACAAGAAGGCCTCCTTCGAGGAAGCGCATGCCGCCGACAAGGTCGAAGAGACCTTCAAGTGGACCACCACCATGGAGTACCGCGAGCTGAACTTCAAGCGCGAGGCGCTGACCGTGAACCCGGCCAAGGCCTGCCAGCCGCTGGGCGCCGTGCTGTGCGCGCTGGGCTTCGAGAAGACCCTGCCTTACGTGCACGGTTCGCAAGGTTGCGTGGCCTACTTCCGTACCTACTTCAACCGCCACTTCCGCGAGCCTGTGTCCTGCGTTTCCGACTCCATGACGGAAGACGCGGCCGTGTTCGGCGGCCAGCAGAACATGAAGGATGGTCTGCAGAACGCCAAGGCGCTGTACAAGCCGGAGATGATCGCGGTGTCCACCACCTGCATGGCCGAGGTGATCGGTGACGACCTGAACGCCTTCATCAACAACGCGAAGAAGGAAGAGTACATCGAGCAGGACTTCCCGACCCCGTTCGCGCATACCCCTTCCTTCGTCGGTTCGCACACCACCGGCTGGGACAACATGTTCGAAGGCATCATCCGCTACTTCACGCTGAACAGCATGGATGACAAGGAAGTCGGCAAGAACGGCAAGATCAACCTGGTGCCGGGCTTCGAGACCTACCTGGGCAACTACCGCGTGATGGAGCGCATGATGAAGGAGATGGGCGTGGATTACACGCTGCTCTCCAACCCGACCGAAGTGCTGGATACCCCGGCCGACGGCGAGTTCCGCATGTACGCGGGCGGCACCACGCAGGCTGAGGTGAAGGATGCGCCGAACGCCAAGAACACCATCCTGCTGCAGCCGATGATGCTCGACAAGACGCGCAAGTACGTCGAGACCACCTGGAAGCATGACGTGCCCAAGATCAGCATCCCGATGGGCCTGGAGTGGACCGACGAGTTCCTGATGAAGGTCTCAGAGATCAGCGGCAAGGAGATCCCCGCCTCGCTGGCGCTGGAGCGCGGCCGCCTGGTGGACATGATGACCGACAGCCACACCTGGCTGCACGGCAAGAAGATCAGCCTGTACGGCGATCCCGACTTCACCATCGGCATGACCAAGTTCCTGATGGAGCTGGGCATCGAGCCGCTGCACGTGCTGTGCAACAACGGCAGCAAGAAGTGGGCGAAGGCCATCCAGAAGGTGCTGGACGAGTCGCCTTACGGCAAGAACACCCAGGTGTTCGCCGGCGCCGACCTGTGGCACTTCCGCTCGCTGGTGCTGACCGAGAAGCCGGACTTCATGATCGGCAACTCCTACGCCAAGTTCATCCAGCGCGACACGCTGCACAAGGGCAAGGAGTTCGAGGTGCCGCTGATCCGCATCGGCTTCCCGATCTTCGACCGCCACCACATGCATCGTGCCACCACGCTGGGTTACGAAGGCGCCATGCAGATGCTGACCACCATCACCAACGCGGTGCTGGAGCGTCTGGACGAGGAGACCCGCGGCATGGGCACCACGGACTACAACCATGATCTGGTGAGATAGAAAGTGGGGAGTGGGAAGTGGGGAAACCCGCTTCCCGTTCCATCACCGGTCCCACTTCCTACTAACCACTACCGACTGACCAAACTATGGCAAACATCATGATCCGACGCGACGCCAAGGGCAGCTACCAGTTCTACCTGCCCAAGCGCGATCTCGAGGACACCATCGTCTCGATGGAGTTCGACACCCCGGAGAAGTGGGGCGGCGAGATCAAGCTGAACAACGGCGGCAGCTATTACATCGAACCGCAGGCCGCTCCCGCGCGCCTGCCGTATTCGGTGCGCGCCAAGCGGCTGGACGCGGCGGAATAACCCAAGGAGAACCATCATGGCAATGAAGATCCTGACTGACCTGTGCACTTCGTGCGGCGATTGCGAGCCGGAGTGCCCCACGGCTTCCATCAGCGTGAAAAAGGGCTTGTACGTCATCAACGCCTCGGAATGCACCGAGTGCGAGGGCGACTTCTCCAAGCCGCAATGCGTGAAGGTGTGCCCGATCAAGGGCTGCATCGTTCCGGCGTAATACCTCCCGGCCATTCCCGCCCGTGCGGGCGTGGCCGGTCGAATTTCAAAGGTGGCAATCATGAGCAACGGCATCATCACCAAGGAGGCGGCAATGCGCATCGCCCAGGCGGCGCGCACGCTGGATGGCGTGGCGGTTTCGGCGCTTGCGGCAAAAATGGGCATGCAACTCGGCCTGCCGATCACCGAGGAAAAATTGGCAAAGCTCACCGTGGCCGACCTCAAGCTGATTCTCTCCGGCGAAGAAACGGTGGAGCCGGACGTCGATCCGGCCAGCATCAAGCTCGCCGTGCGCCAGTTGTGGGGCGCGGGCGAGGACGAAGAAGGCCTGCCCGTGCCGCAGGCATACAAGGACGGCGACATGCCGGGCAGCCTGCGCGTGGCGGTGGCCTCCAACAGCGAAGAGAACCTGGACGGACACTTCGGCTCCTGTCCGCGTTTTCTCATCTATCAGGTCGGGCGCAACGAGATGCGTCTGATCGGCCTGCGTTCGACGGCCAGCACCAACGAGGCGGAAGACAAGAACAGCGCGCGCGCCGAACTCATCAACGACTGCCAGATCGTCTATGTGCAGTCCATCGGCGGCCCGGCGGCGGCCAAGGCGGTGCGCGCCAACGTGCATCCGGTCAAGGTGCCGGACGGTGGCAGCGCGCTTGCCACGCTGCAAAAGCTGCAAGCGGTACTGGATGCGCCGCCGCCCTGGCTGGCCAAGATACTCGGCGTCGAGGCGAAGTCGCTCTCCCGCTTCACCTCGGTGGAAGAAGAGTGACGCTCGGCATCGGGATCCTGCAGCAGATCGCGCAGCGCGCCGCCGCGTCAGGTGCGCTGGACGAGTCCGTGCTGGAGCAGCTCAAGGCCGAGTGGCCGGCGCTGCGCCTCACCTTGTGCAACGACGACGACATGCCGGCACGCATGCAGCCCGCGTTGCGCGCTGACGGCTTCAACCTCTATTGGGTGGGGGGCGGCGAGCATTGCCTGACGCTCACCGAGGATCCGGAACAGGCCATCGGCGTGGTGCTGGCAATAGTGGACGAGGAGTAGACGGTTTTGTCGTTTTGCAGGTCGGGTTACCTGCGCCAGCCCGACCTGCAGCGTGTATCCTCGAGTGTTGCACCCTGCGTTGGCTATTGCGTTGTTGTCCCGGATTGCCCCCGGACTGCGGCGGCTGGACGACAGCGCGCCAGCCGGTCGGTTCTTATGTCTTCTTCGCCTTGAATCTGCTGCTCTCTATGAGCCCGCAAAAGACGCGCATGAGTTCGGGGTCGTGTTTGATTCCGGTCTCATCGTGCAGGATGGCCATGATTTCCGTATGCGTTCTTGCAGGATGATAGGTCCTGCTGACGGCCATCGCATCGTAGCTGTCGGCGATGGCGATGATGCGTGAAGATACCGGAATGTCATCGCCGGATAGCTGGTCAGGATAGCCCGATCCGTCGTAATGCTCGTGATGGTGGCGTATCACCCGGGCGGCCTGTTGCGCGCCATCGAGTTCCATCGCAGCCATGATCTTTTCGCCTATCTCGGCATGCTGTTTGATTATTTCCCACTCGTCCTCGTCGAACCGGGTGGGCTTAAGCAGGACACGATCCGGGATGCCGATCTTGCCTATGTCATGGAAGGAGGCGGCTACATTCAGCGCATTGATCTCGTTCCGGGTCAGACCGCAACGCATCCCGATCTCCTCGGATAGTCCCTGTACGCGCTCGGAATGGAGGCGTGTCGACGGATCGCGATAACCCAGCGCGACCGTCAGGGCCTTGGTGTAAGTGATCAGTGCATGAAAAATCGGGTCTTCCAGTTCCATTTGCAACCTCTGAGCATGCTTGATGTGATTCCCCGAATCGGAGTGACGGGACAGATGAACGCTCAATCCCGCGAGATTTCGCGGTCGCGATTTTGGCCAGCCCGCACCGTACCCGTCAGCCGTCTCACGGTCAAGATGCCGGAGGACTATATATTCCGGCCGGGTTACTTTTCTCCAATCCTCTTCCCGCTTGCTATCATTGCGCCACTTCCTTGTGATGGAGTCGATGGTGAATATCTCTGCATTGCGCGGCCGTATTGCCGTAGTCGCGATGGCGTTTGGCTTGATGAGCGCACCGGCTTGTGCCGGCGAGGTGCGCGCGGCGGTGTCGGCGGATTTCGCGCCGGTCATGGAGCGCCTCGCGCCGCTGTTCAAGGCGCAGAGCGGGCACACGGTGGCGGTGACTGCGGGCGCCAGCGGCAAGCTGTATGCGCAGATCAGGAGCGGCGCTGCGTTCGACGTGTTCCTGTCGGCGGACGAGGAGATGCCCAGGACGCTGATGCAAGACGGCCTGGCGGTCGCCGGGACGCGCTTCGTCTATGCGACCGGACGGCTGGCGTTGTGGAGTGTGCAGCCCGACCTGGTGGACGACCAGGGCAAGGTGCTCACCCGGGGCGGGTTCGAGCGGCTGGCCATCGCCAATCCGCGGTACTCGCCTTACGGCGTGGCGGCGAAAGAGACGCTGACCAGGCTCACGATGTGGAACGCGGTCCAGCGCAAACTGGTCAAGGGCGACGACGTGACGGAGACCTACAAGCTCGCCGCGACCGAAAGGGCCGACCTGGCTTTCGTCGCGCTGTCGCAGGTCATGCGCGACGGCAAGGTCCCCGACGGCTCCTGGTGGCTGGTGCCGGCCGGCATGCACAGCCCGATCCGCCAGAGCGCGGTGCTGCTTTCGGGCGCGAAGGATGCCGAGGCGGCCAGGGCCTTCCTCGCCTTCCTGAAGGGCGAACAGGCGAGGGTGGCGATGCGCGGCTATGGGTATGAGTCGCCATGAGGGATTGGCATCGATATTGCTCAATTTCCAGCGTGGACACAGACGAACGGGTATGGAAATGAGATCGATCAAACTGGGATTGCTGGGCGTGCTGCTGCTGGGGGCGCAAGTGGCGCAGGCCGGCGGAGTGCGCGTGGCGGTCGCGGCCAACTTCACGGCGCCGATGCAGGAGATAGCGCCGCTGTTCGAGCAGGCCAGCGGCCACAAGGTAAGCTTGAGCTTCGGTTCCACCGGCAAGTTCTATGCGCAGATCAAGCAGGGCGCGCCCTACGATGCGTTCGTCGCGGCGGACACCAAGGTGCCGGAGAGACTGGACGGCGACGGGCTGACCGTGCCGGGCTCCCGCTTTGTCTACGCCCTGGGCACGCTGGTGTTGTGGAGCGCGCAACCGGGTCTCGTGGATGGCAAGGGCGAGGTGCTGCGCAAGGGCGGATTCAACAAGCTGGCCATCGGCGACCCCAGGCTTGCGGTGTACGGCGCCGCCGCGCAGGAGACGATGGAAGAACTGGGATTGTGGAAAGCGCTGCAACCGAAACTGGTGCGCGGAGAGAACATCACGCAGACCTTCCAGTTCGTCGCCACCGGCAATGCCGAGCTGGGCTTCGTCGCGCTGTCGCAGATCACCCAGGGCGGCAAGGTGAGCGGCGGATCATGGTGGATCGTGCCGACGCACTACTACAATCCCATCGAACAGAGCGCGGTGATGCTGGCCGGGGTGAAGGATGCCGAGGCGAGCAGGGCCTTCCTCGATTTCCTCAAAGGGCCGAAGGCTGCGGCGGTGATCCGCAGCTACGGCTACGAACTGCCGGGTAAACGATGAGCGTGCTGACGCCGGACGACCTGCAGGCGGTGACGCTCACGCTCAAGCTGGCGAGCGTCACCACCCTGATCCTGTTGCTGGTCGCCACGCCGTTGGCCTGGTGGCTGGCCCACAGCCGCAGCTGGTACAAGGGGCCGGTGGCGGCGCTGGTTGCGCTGCCGCTGGTGTTGCCGCCGACGGTGCTGGGCTTCTACCTGCTGTTGCTGATGGGGCCGCAGGGCATGGTGGGCGAGCTCACGCGCGCCCTCGGCATCGGCGCGTTGCCGTTCACTTTCTCCGGGCTGGTCGTGGGCTCGGTGCTGTTCTCGCTGCCGTTCGCGGTGCAGCCGATCCAGAACGCCTTCGAGTCCATCGGCCGGCGTCCGCTGGAAGTTGCCGCCACCTTGCGTGCGGCACCGTGGGACCGCTTCATCAGCGTCGCGCTGCCGCTGGCGCGCCCCGGTTTCCTCACTGCCATCATTTTGGCCTTCGCGCACACCGTCGGCGAGTTCGGCGTGGTGCTGATGCTGGGCGGCAGCATCCCCGGCGAGACGCAGGTGCTGTCGGTCGCCATCTACACCCACGTCGAAGCGATGGAATACAGCGAGGCCCACTGGCTGGCGGGCGGCATGGTGCTGTTCTCTTTCCTCGTGCTGGTCGGTTTGTATCGTGTGGGCGGCAACTGGTCCAAGGGAACGCGATGAGCTGGCTGCGCGTACACCTCAAGAAGCGGCAGGGCAGCTTCCAACTGGATGCGCAATTCAGCGCGCCGCCGGTCGGCGTCACCGCGCTGTTCGGCCCTTCCGGTTCCGGCAAGAGCACGCTGCTGCGCTGCATCGCCGGTCTGGAGCAGGGGGAAGGCTGGCTGCGCGTGAATGGCGAGCCGTGGCAGAACGAGACGACCTTCATGCCGGTGCACAAGCGGCCGCTGGGTTACGTGTTCCAGGAGGCCAGCCTGTTCCCGCACCTGTCGGTGCGCGCCAACCTCGAATACGGCTACAAGCGTATCGCGCCTGAGTTACGCAAGATGCAGCCGGATCAGGTCATCGAGTGGCTGGGGCTTGCCCATCTGATGGACAGGCGCGATGCGAACAGCCTCTCCGGCGGCGAACGCCAGCGCGTCGCCATCGGTCGCGCGCTGCTGGTCAGCCCGGAGCTGTTGCTGATGGACGAACCGCTGTCCGCGCTCGACACGCAGAGCAAGCAGGAAATCCTGCCCTGTCTCGAACGCCTGCACCGCGAACTGCAGATCCCCATGCTGTATGTCAGCCATGCGATGGACGAAGTGGCGCGGCTGTCCGACCATCTGGTGCTGCTGCAGCAGGGCAGGGTCATCGCCAGCGGCGCGCTGCACGAAACGCTGGCTCGCCTCGACCTGCCCACCGCCCATTTCGATGATGCGGGCACGGTCATCGAAGCGAGCGTCGCGCAGCACGACGAGAAATATCATCTGAGCCGTCTGGATTTTGCAGGAGGAAAACTGTGGGTGAGCAGGGTGGAACAGTCATTCGGCAGTGCAGTGCGCGCCCGCGTGCTGGCGCGCGACGTGAGCATCGCCACCCAGGCGCCGCAAGGATCCAGCATCAACAACATCCTGAACGCGCATATCGAAGAAATACGGGACGAGGGACCGGACAAGGTGATGGTGAAGCTGCGAGTGGGCGAGGCGCAGATGCTGCTGTCCCGCATCACCAGGCGCTCCCGCGACCAGCTTGGGCTGGGCGCGGGCATGTTCGTCTGCGCTCAGGTGAAGAGCGTGGCGCTGATGTCATGAACTTCAGGATAGATTTCGCGACTGAATCCGATCTGCCGCGACTGGCCGACCTGCTCGCCGAACTGTTCACGCTGGAGAGCGACTTCGCCCCGAACCGCGACAAACAATTGAGCGGCCTGCGCGCCATCCTGGGCGAACCTGCCCTGGGGCGGCTGTTCGTGCTGCGCGTGGCCGGCGAGGTGGCTGGCATGGCGAATGCGCTCATCACCGTGAGCACCGCCGAGGGCGGCAAGGTGCTGCTGCTGGAGGACGTCATCGTGTCTCGCGAATATCGCGGCGGCGGGCTTGGGCGCAGGCTGGTCGAGCATGTGCTGGACTGGGCGGCGCAGCAGGGCATGACGCGCGTCACCCTGCTGGCCGACCGCGAAAACACGCCCGCGCTGGATTTCTACCGCAAGCTGGGATTCGAGCCTTCGTTCATGACGGTGTTGCGCAAACGGCTATAGCCCGAGAACTTGGCCCGGATGGAGCGAAGCGGAATCCGGGGACTTCCCGGATTCCGGCCTGCGGCCTTCATCCGGGCTACATGTTTTTGTCGCATTCGCGACAAAAATATCCCGCGCCGATTTCCCCGTTCCGTCCATTTTTCCCGCACCGGTGCGCTTCCCGGCTGTTCATGGGTGGTGGCACGGGGGTTGCTCATGTTTTCCGCATGATTTCGTGGAGTCCTGATTGAACATGCCGGAACGTCCGACCGTGGCGCCGCCGCTGAGCGAGGCGGCCGACTGTTCGAGTTGCCCGCATCGCGCGCTGCTTGCCGAAGGGCGTTGCGCGCCGGGCGATGTCTGCCTGATCGCCAACAGCGGCCGGCAGATCGACCGCTTCCTGCGACGCAACCCCGCGCTCGCCGAGGGCTGTCTCGACGACGCGTTCTGGGAGCGGCGCGCCATCGCCGCGCGTCATGCGCCGCTGGAAGCGTTGCGGGGACGGCCGTGCGATGCCGACGAGGTGGTTCGCCGCGTGGTGGCGAGCCGGTTGCCGCCGGACGCGCTGGACGAGTACCTGCGCGACGAAGACCGCGAGGTGCGCATGACGGTGGCCGCGCGCCTCGCGCCGGAAGCCCTTGCCGCATTGATCGCCGATGCGGACTACCTGGTGCGGCTGCAGGTCGCGAAGCGCCTGCCGCACGGACAGTTGACGCGCATGTCGCACGACGAGGACCGCGAGGTGCGCAAGGAAGTCGCGCGCCGCCTGCCGCCGTTCGCGCTCGGGCTGATGGCGCGGGATGCGGATGCCGAGGTGCGCCGCATCGTCGCATCGCGTATGCTGCCGCACGATGCCGCCGGCATGCTGCACGACGAAGACTGGCTGGTGCGCCTGGAGGCCGCGCAGCATGCGCCGCCTGAGGCCATCGCCGAACTGGTGGACGACGCCGAGCCGGACGTGCGCGCCGCGGTGCGGCAACGATTGAACGACTTTCTCAACGAGGAATACGAATGAGCCTGTACCAGCCCGACGAAACCGCGCTGCGCGACCTCGCCGCCGGAATCGAAGCCTTGCCGCCGCGTCCGCACCATGCCGCGCTGCTGGAGATCGCCAACCGCATCCGCCCCGGCTGCACCTTCTCCCATGCGCTGAGCCGCGGCGGCTGGTTCCGGCCCGGCGGCGTGCTCGCGGCGGACGGCAAGCGCCTGGCCGACAGCATAGAAACCTGGGCGCAGGCCGAGTTGGACGGCTGCGGCGGTGATCTTGCCGAGCTGGTCGAGCGCCATGCGGAGGCCGGCCTGCGGGTCACTCGTCATTCCGGGCGCACCCACTATTTCGTCGCATCCTACGGCCCGTCGCCGTCCGACTTCCTGCAACTGGAGGTCGAGGAGCTGCAGGAGGTGCTGGACCGCAAGCTGATCGATGCGGCCAATCCGCCCCAGGACATGCAGGAACTGGTCGAACCCATCGTCCCGCTGGAACTGGAGGCCGAGGCGGTCGCCGCGCCGCGCTACCGTTTCCGCCGTCTGCTCGACATGCGCCAGGCCGTCGCCCGCGCGAACGCCGCCGCCGGGCGCAATGCCGGGCTGGCGCGCCTGTTCTCCGAATGGACGCACAGCAGCGCCGCATCGCGCGGCCACTTCTGCGACCATTGGATCGTCGCGCTGCGCGAGCACCTGGATCGCTACCGCAACCCGGTGATCTCGATCTCGCTGGTGTCGCGCCATGCGCGCGAGCTCAAGCCGTTCCACTGGAACATCGAGCTCTCCGGCGTGGAGATGTCCGCGCAACTGCAGGCCTTCGACCGCGCCGCAGGCTATCCCGCGGCCTGGTATTTCCACCTCGTCGCCGGCGCGTTCACCCCGCCCAAGGTCGCCTATGCGGTCGCACGCGACCTGGAGGCCGGCTTCGGCTATTTGCCCGATACCGAGGCGGCGCTGGTGCAGGGCTGGGTTGCTGAGCCGTATTCGGTCTAGCCTTTCTTGCTTTCTTAAACCGGCCCGTGTATTTCGAATTACATGGGCTGTTTTTTGCGCTTGTTGTGTCAATGGCTGCCGGGCTAGGATGCGGGGCGACACATTCCGGATACAGGAGGCTGACCTTGAAGACACTGCTGATCACCGGCGCCAACCGCGGCATCGGTCTGGAATTCTGCAAGCAATATGCGGCGGACGGCTGGCGCGTGCTGGCCTGCTGCCGCGATCCGCACAGGGCCGATGCGCTGAACGAACTGGCGGCCCGGCATCCCGGGCAGATCGAACTCCACGCGCTCGACGTCGCCGACCATGGTCAGATCGAACAGCTTGCGCGCACGCTGTCCGGCGAGACGATAGACCTGCTGATCAATAATGCCGGCGTCTATCCGCTGGCGGACAGGCAGGGCTTCGGCCACACCGACTATGCGGAATGGATGACCGCGTTCAACATCAACGCGATGGCCCCGCTGAAGATGGTCGAAGCCTTCGTCGATCAGATCGCGCGCAGCGAACTCAGGCTCATCGTCACCCTCACCAGCAAGATGGGCAGCATGGCCGACAACACCAGCGGCGGCAGCTACCTGTACCGCAGCAGCAAGGCCGCCGCCAACATGGTGGTCAAGAGCCTGGCCGTGGACCTGAAGGGGCAGGGCATCACCTCCGTCGCCTTCAACCCCGGCTGGGTCAAGACCGACATGGGCGGCCCCAACGCGATGATCCCGGTCGAGCAGAGCGTGGCCGACATGCTCAAGGTCATCGCCGGCCTCAGCCTCGCGGATACGGGCAAATTCATCGACCGCGACGGGCGGGAGATTCCGTGGTGATCGCGGTAGTGGGGTAAGACGTATTGCGAATCCGGCTTCATTGATTTGGAAAGGATATGGTCATGGCAGGTAAACATAAAAAATCGCCTGTATCTACTAATCCATCACGTATCGTCGGCAGTGTTCGTAACACTGGGGAGCCACTGCGCTTTTCAAATGTCGAATCATGGACCGGATTTGCGGCGGAGTCGGCAAAGGGCGGCCAGCAGGTCAAGGTCTGGACCAAGCTAGCACTAACATCAGACACCCCCTTGTTCCATCGACTGGTGGAAAGTTTTGCTAACGTCATTCATCACATGGCCCAGCAGAAGGGAGTTGGCGTTAACCTGCGCCGGGCCGACACGGTTCTCATGGTCTTGAAGCCTGACGCCAGCGCTGAGTTGTGGCTTGATACAGCAGCAGTCTCCATCCGCTGCGCAGTTAAGCGTGCCATAGCGGCAGGGACGGTGATTTTCGAACAAGATATTGCAGATGTCACGGGCATGACCTTTCCGTGCGTCACCTTGGGCGAGGGTGACAAAGTTCTTTGTCTCTTTCGGCAAGACTGGAGTTTCGGCTTTGCCTTCGATATGAATCCGGAAGGCAAACTCGACATTGATGCGTTCACGACGACTTTGGGCACTCTCTATCGGGAGTTGCGCTACAAGCACCTCTATGACGCCCTCAGCAAGCCGGAGGTATTTGATAGGTTGTTGACGGCAGGCTGGTTCCCTTTCGCGGAAATTATTACTGCAGAGTTCTCCGAACTTTTACAGCATTGCGAGGCGGGGTTTGATGTGGGTGAAATTGAGGATCGAATCATTGCCAAATTCGATGATGCACGCTTACAGCACATTCTCGAACGCTGGATTGCCAAACCACATTTCGCCACAAAGGCAGATATACTGAAGGCGGCAATTTCAGCATTCCGCAACAAGGAGCCTGTCGCCGTTATAAAGATTCTACTCACCGAAATCGAGGGTGTCCTCAATGACGCTTACCGGGCAGGGCATGATGGGCAGGGAGCAAAGCTGAAGGACCTGCTGGCATTTGTCGAGGCATCCGCAGAACACAAGGCCGGTGGTTCGAACACTTTGCTATTCCCGAAGGCGTTCGGTCGATACCTGCGGGAACTCACTTTCGCGAACTTCGATCCCATTGCCCAAACCGGAAGTGCGGGTTCACGTCACGCTGTTGGCCATGGAGCGGCATCACAGGATAGCTACACCATGCCACGCGCCTTGCAGGCTATTCTCACCCTCGACCAACTCGCTTTCTACACCTGACACGATGAGGCGTCCACGTTGAAGGGGTCAGCTTCTCAATAGCTCCTGACGTACTGTCGAAGTCTCCCCTCCGCTTTGTCGCTCCCTTCCGTTTTGTCCGGTTTGCTACAAAACCTCTCTCGATAATTTCCATTCAAATCAATCCCGTGCCGGTTGGCACGGTTCCTGCGGTTACGAGGGCGTCATTACTCGTGAGCCGCTGCCATGCAAGCCAAGGACATCGCCGAACTGCTGAACGAACCTTCTTGTGAACACAACAAGAAGGAGAAGTCCGGCTGTGCGCGCCCCAAGCCGGGGGCGACGGCGGGCGGCTGTTCGTTCGACGGGGCGCAGATCGCCTTGCTGCCCATCGCCGACGTGGCGCACATCGTGCACGGCCCCATCGCCTGCGCAGGCAGCTCGTGGGACAACCGCGGCACGCGCTCCTCGGGGCCGACGCTGTACCGCATCGGCATGACCACCGACCTCACCGAGCAGGACGTGATCATGGGGCGCAGCGAGAAGCGGCTGTTCCATGCGGTCAAGCAGGCCGTCGAGAGCTATTCCCCCAGCGCGGTGTTCGTCTACAACACCTGCGTGCCGGCGCTGATCGGCGACGACATCGGCGCGGTGTGCAAGGAGGCCGCCGCGCGCTTCGGTGTGCCTGTCGTGCCGGTGGACTGCGCCGGTTTCTACGGCACCAAGAACCTGGGCAACCGCATCGCGGGCGACGCGATGTTCAAGCATGTGATCGGCACGGCGGAGCCGCTGCCGGTGCCGGAATCGGCGCAGCGTCCCGGCATCACCGTGCACGACGTGAACCTGATCGGCGAATACAACATCGCGGGAGAATTCTGGAACGTGCTGCCGCTGTTCGACGAGCTGGGCCTGCGCATCCTGTGCACGCTGTCGGGCGACGCGCGCTTCCGCGAGGTGCAGACCATGCACCGCGCCGAGGCGAGCATGGTGGTGTGCGCCAAGGCGCTGCTCAACGTCGCGCGCAAGCTCAAGACCGACTACGGCGTGCCGTTCTTCGAGGGCAGCTTCTACGGCGTGACCGATACCTCGATGGCGTTTCGCGAGTTCGCAGCATTGCTCGACGACCCGTCGCTGACCGAACGCACCGAGGCGATGATCGCGAGGGAAGAGGCGAAGATCAACGCGGCGCTCGACCCGTGGCGCGAACGCCTCAAGGGCAAGCGCGTGCTGCTCTACACCGGCGGCGTGAAGTCGTGGTCCATCGTCTCGGCCTTGCAGGACCTCGGCATGGAAGTGGTCGCCACCGGCACGAACAAATCGACCGAGGAAGACAAGGCGCGCATCCGCGAGATCATGGGCGACAACGCGAAAATGATCACCGACGGCAGCGCCAAGGCCCTGCTCGGCGCGGTGAAGGAATACAAGGCCGACATGCTGATCGCGGGCGGCCGCAATCAGTACAACGCGCTCAAGGCGCGCATCCCTTTCCTCGACATCAACCAGGAACGCGAATTCGGCTACGAGGGCTACAGCGGCATGGTGGAGCTCGCGCGCCAGCTCGCGCTGACGCTGGAATCGCCGGTGTGGCAGGCGGTGCGCAGGCCCGCTCCGTGGGCGAAGGCATCTGTGCCCGGCATCGAATTGGGAGCATGACATGGCCGAGATACTGAAACGCAACAAGGCGCTCGCGGTGAATCCGCTCAAGGCCAGCCAGCCGGTCGGCGCGTCGCTGGCCTTCCTCGGCATCCATCGCGCGATCCCGATGATGCACGGCTCGCAGGGTTGCACCGCGTTCGGCAAGGTGTATTTCGTGCGCCACTTCCGCGAGCCCATCCCGCTGCAGACCACCGCGATGGACCAGGTCTCCACGGTGATGAGCGCGGACGAGAACGTGATCCTCGGCCTCGCCACCATCTGCGAGAAGAACAAGCCCGCGCTGATCGGCCTGCCGACCACGGGGCTTTCCGAGACGCAGGGCACGGACATCAAGCGGCTGGTGAAGCAGTTCTACGCGGCGCATCCCGAGTTCGCGCATATCCCGGTGGTGCCGGTGAACACGCCGGATTTCAGCGGCTGCCTCGAAAGCGGCTACGCGCTGGCGGTGAAGGCGACGCTGGAAACGATGCTGCCGCACAAGACGGACGACGTGGGCAAGCGCAAGAAGCAGGTCAACGTGCTGGCCGGTTCCTTCCTCACGCCGGGCGATATCGAACACATCAAGGAACTGGTCGAGGCCTTCGGCCTGCGCCCGCTGGTGCTGCCCGACCTTGCCGATTCGCTGGACGGCCATCTCATCGAGATGGAGAGCACGCCGCTCACCGTGGGCGGCACGCCGGTGCCGGACATCGCCAGCATGGGCGAGTCGGTCGCCACGCTGGTGCTGGGCAACTCGCTGTTCGATGCGGCGGATTTCCTCAAGGAACAGACCGGCGTGCCGGACCACCGCTTCGACTGCCTGATGGGGCTGGATGCGACGGACAGCTTCGTTGCCGCGCTCGCCGGGATCAGCGGCAAGCCGGTGCCGGAAAAGATCGAACGCCAGCGCGCGCAGTTGCAGGACGCGATGGTGGACGCGCATTTCATGCTGGGCTTCATGCGCGTGGCCGTCGCCGCCGACCCGGACCTGCTCTACGGATTCTCGCGGCTGGTGACGGAGATGGGCGGCGAGGTGGTGGCCGCGGTCGCCCCGGCGCGCGCGAACATCCTCAGCGACGTGGTCGCTGAGAAGGTCTCCATCGGCGATCTCGAAGACCTGGAACACGCCGCGCGCGAACGCGGCGCACAGCTCGTCATCAGCAATTCGCATGCGGTGGAGACGGCGCGCCGCCTCGGCGTGCCGCTGCTGCGCGCGGGCTTCCCGCAATACGACCTGATCGGCGGCTACCAGCGCCTGTGGGTGGGCTACCGCGGCACGCGCCAGGCCTTGTTCGACCTCGCCAACCTGATGGCGGAGCAGGGGCACCACGAGCCCGAGCCTTACGTTTCCGTCTACCAGCGCCATTCCAAGGAATCGAAAGATGCGGCACCTGCGGCTGGTCGACACCATTAGGGAGGATGCGATGAAAGTGAAGATCGCTTTCGCCACCAGCGACCGCAAGGCGGTCAACCAGCACTTCGGCGCGGCCGAGGCATTCGCCATCTACGAGCTGGGCGAGCACGACGCGCGCCTGGTCGAGGTCGCGCAGTTCACCGAGACCGCGATGGACGGCCACGAGGGCAAGCTCGCCGCGAAAGTGGAATTGCTGCGCGATTGCGCCGCGGTGTACTGCAACGCCGCGGGTGCCTCGGCGATCCAGCAGTTGCTGGCCGCGGGCATCCAGCCGATGCGCGTGGACGAAGGCAGTTCCATCGAGGAGCTGCTGTGCGGCCTGCAGAAGAGCATGGCGAACGAGCCGCCGCTGTGGCTGGCGAAGCATATGAAGAGACAGGGCGGTGCGAAGGATTTTGCCGCCGAAGAGGAGTGGAGCGAATGATCTCGACCCCGGTGCGCGTGATCGCGATCAAGGACAGGGTGGCACAGGTCGAGGCGAGCGCGCAGTCCGGCTGCGGCGGCTGCGCCTCGCGCGATGCGTGCGGCGTGTCCGGTCTGGGCAAGTATTTCTCGACGCGGCGAAAAACCATAGCAGTGCCGTGCGACGCGGAAGTGCGCGCGGGCGACGAGGTGCAGTTGCAGATGGACGAGGGCGATCTCATCAAGGCCGGACTGCTCGCCTATCTGCTTCCTTGCGTGCTGGCGCTGGCGGGGGCGGGGATCGCATCCTCGTTCGGCCTGGGCGATATCGGCGCGGCCCTGGGCGCGGCGAACGGCATGGCCGCGGGCTTTCTGCTGGGGCGCCGGTCGGGATGGGCGCCGCAGATGCAAGTGCAAACAGGTAGGCCGGATGTAACGCAGCGGAATCCGGGGTGAGTGCGGATAGCGCCGGCATTGCACCTAGTTCCATGCGGGCTACGAAATCGAAGAGTCATTACCTAACCGAAGGAGAAACATCATGAACCAAGCAGCAGACCCGTTGTTGTCCACCGATTTCATTCAGGAGATGGTCAAGCAGATGCGCGCCATCGACAGTTACGGCACCTACGACGGCTGGCCGGTGGATCGCATCCTCGCGCCGTATGTCGTGACCAAGGAGCAGCGTCGCGAGATACCGGTGATCGGCGATCCCGACGAAGTGCTGCTGGCGCGCATCAAGTGTTTCTACAACGCCATCGCCTCGCTGATCGAGAAGGAGTGCGGCCAGATGGCGGTGCCGATGATCAACATCACCCACGAGGGTTTCGGCCGCGCGGTCATCACCGTCGGCAAGCTGGTGGTGATGGACAAGACGCTGCGCGACGTGCACCGCTACGGCTACGAGAGCCTGTCGAAGATGAAGGACGAGGCGGACAAGCTGTTGTCGGTGGCGCTGGGGCTGGTCGGCAAGCACCCGGAAGTGGCGGGAATGTAAATATGGGGAGTGGGAAGTAGGGAGTAGGGAGTGGGTAAGCGGTTTTCCCACTCACCACTTCCTACTCACCACTTTCCAGGAGAAACGAAATGACTGAAGAAGAACTGAAAGACCTGGACAAGGAAGTGAAGAAGCTGAAGCGCATCGCCACCGAGTGGGCGGGGCAGTTGCACGACCTGGTCGAGGAGCGCCTGCCGGCGGGTTACAAGGAGATCCCCGGCATCGCGCAATCCACCTATGACGCGTGCCAGGCATGGGCCGAGGCGAACGCGAGATTGAGCGCAGCACAGAAGGAGAGTTGAGATGAGCAACATCACCGGCGTCACCCGGGGCGGCACGCCCTATGAACCCACCTTCCTGGTCGAGCTGAACGCGGCCAACTGCATCGGCTGCGGCCGCTGCTTCAAGGTCTGCCCGCGCAGCGTGTTCGAGCTGCTGGAGCGCGACGAGGACGACGAGAACTACGACGAGGACGAGGACAACATGATGGTGATGTCCATCAAGGATGCGATGGATTGCATCGGCTGCGGTTCCTGTGCGCGCGTCTGCCCCAAGCAGTGCCACACGCACCAGCCGATGGCGATGGGAGCCTGACATGCCGAAGCCGACAAGACATGTGTTCGTGTGCTCGCAGAACCGCCCCGCCGGGCATCCGCGCGGCTCGTGCGGCGCGAAGGGCTGTGCCGAGGTGGTGGACGAGTTCATGAAGCAGTGGATGCAGCGCCAGGTGTTCGCCCAGGTGCTGGTGACGCCGAGCGGCTGCATCGGTCCCTGCAGCATGGGGCCGAACGTGCTGGTCTATCCGGAGGGCGTGATGTACACCGGCGTGGGCAAGGATGACGTGGCCGAGATCTTCGACAAACATCTGCTGGGCGGGGAAGTCGTCGAACGGCTCAAAGCGCCCGCAGATATTTGGTAGCTGTCGTGGCAGAACGGGGGCTCCCTGCCGAGCTGGAAGCGCAGGCCGTGCGCATCGTGGAGGCGCTGCAGCAGCAGGCGGAGCGCCACTGCCGCGCCGGCGCCGCCCCGCGCATCACGCTGGAGGCGCTGCGTTTCACCCGCGTCACCGATCCCGCCAGCCAGCAAGCGGGATACGAAGGCGTCTGGCGCAACGCCGGCAACCACCGTTGCGGCAGCCTGACGTTCAACGGCGACGGCAGCTTCTACGCCGAATACGACATCTTCATGCCGCATCCGCGCGACGCGCGCTGGTTCGTGGAGATGGTCACCGCCTGGGGCGATGCCGGGTCGCTGCGCAGCGAGGCAAGCCTGATCCCGAGCCTGTAGAGGCGGCCATAAACTGCAAGTCTGAAGTTCAGAGCGGCAAGCCGAATGCAGGCGCGATTTGCCGCAGCCACTGCTCCACCCGCGCGTCGGTGAGCAGCTTCTGGTTTTCCTGATCCAGCGCGAGGCCGACGAAATCCCCGTCCGCGTTCAATGCCTTCGATGCGATGAAGTCGTAATCGTCGGCCGGCCACGCGCCGGCGAAGCTCGCGCCCCTCGCCTTGAAGAATTCGTGGAGGATGCCCATCGCATCCTGGAACTCGTCCGGGTATTTGTCCTGGTTGCCCAAGCCGAACAGCGCGATGGTCCTGCCGGTGAAATCGAGATGCCCGATCTTCGGCAGGAATTCCTCCCATCCGCCGCCCATGCAGTCCGTGGACAAGCCCGGCAGCGCCCCCGCACCCAGCGTAGAGGTGCCGAGGATCAGGTAGTCGTAGCCGGCGAACAGCTCCGGCGTGGCCTTGTTGACGTTGAGCGCGTCGGCCATCGTGCCGTCGTCGAAACGCTTCCTGATGGCCTTGGCGATGCGCCTGGTGTTGCCGGTGCTGCTGGAAAAGAACAGGCCTATCTTGGACATACATTACCTCGATGCGATTGCCGATTGTTGCAAATCCAACAACCGGCATGACAAGTCAGACCGGGCCGCGTCCCGCGCGCGTCAGTTCCAGGGTGCGCGTCAGCGCTTCCTCGAAGCCGACCTTGTCGCCCTTGGGCTTGTAGTCCGAGAGCGCCTTGTACACGGTGACGATCTTGCCGGTCGGGGACTGGCCCTTGAAGTCGCCCTTGTCCAGCGCGGCGAGGTCGATCAGTTCGTTCCAGATCAGGCCTTCCTGCATGCCGATGGCGGCGATGTCCAGTCCGCCCAGCTGGATCACCATGGGCTTGTCGATGTTGACGACGAACATGATCGCGAGCACGTCCGGCGCGAAGTCGGCCTGGTAGTAATCAAGTACCTTGGGCAGCAACTCCAGTTCGTCCAGGCTGCCGACATAGAGCTTGATCTTGTCGTTTTCAGCGAGAACCACGGTGTTCTTGATGGTCGCGACAGGCGGCTTGCGGTGGCCGGATGCGTCGCCGACTTCGCCGAGTTCCAGCACGAGGTCGCCGCGGTAAGACGAATAGTTGCCCTCGGACTCCTTGAAGTTCATGTTGAACAGCAGGCCTTTGGTGTCATAGGTATCGAACAGCATGATGGTTCCTTTTGTGGTTGATGGATGTAGGAGCCCATATTTCAGCAATATCCATACCAAGATCGGCGAAGCGGATTTGAAAAGGTTAAAATGCCGGCATCGCAAGGGAGGGGGCTGGCCCATCTCCCCGGCCGCCGCTGGCGGCGATCATTCAAGGCTCGGAAACTTCATGACACAACACAAGAAATTGCCGCAGGTCGGCTTCGTCTCGCTGGGTTGCCCCAAGGCGACCTCGGACTCGGAACAGATACTGACCCGGTTGCGTGCCGAGGGCTACCTGATTTCGGGCAGCTACCAGGACGCCGACCTGGTGGTGGTGAACACCTGCGGCTTCATCGACAGCGCGGTGGAAGAGTCGCTGGACGCGATCGGCGAGGCGCTGGCGGAGAACGGCAAGGTGATCGTCACCGGCTGCCTGGGCGCTAAGGGCGACGTGGTGCAGCAGGCGCACCCTCGGGTGCTGGCGGTGACCGGCCCGCACGCGACAGACGAGGTGATGGAGGCGGTGCATGCGCACCTGCCCAAGCCGCACGATCCCTATACCGACCTGGTGCCGGCGCAGGGCATACGCCTGACGCCGAAGCATTACGCCTATGTGAAGATCTCCGAGGGCTGTAACCACAGTTGCACCTTCTGCATCATCCCCAGCTTGCGCGGCGATCTGGTCAGCCGCCCGGTCGGCGAGGTGATGCAGGAAGCGAAGCACCTGGTCGATGCCGGCGTGAGGGAGCTGCTGGTGATTTCGCAGGACACCTCGGCCTACGGCGTGGACGTGAAATACCGCACCGGCTTCTGGGGCGGCCGTCCGCTGCGCACGCGCATGACCGAGCTGGCCGCAGCACTCGGCGACCTGACCGGTCCTTCCGGCGAGAAGGTCTGGGTGCGCCTGCATTACGTCTACCCTTATCCGCATGTCGACGAGGTGATCCCGCTGATGGCCGAGGGCAAGGTTCTCCCGTACCTGGACATCCCGTTCCAGCACGCCAACCCGCGCATCCTCAGGCTGATGAAGCGTCCGGGCAACATCGACGACGTGCTGGCGCGCATCAGGCGCTGGCGCGAGGTCTGCCCCGACCTGACGCTGCGCAGCACCTTCATCGTCGGTTTCCCCGGCGAGACCGAGGCCGAGTTCGAGGAACTGCTGGACTTCCTGAAGGAAGCGCAGCTCGACCGCGTCGGCGCATTCGCCTATTCCCCGGTGGAGGGCGCGGCGGCGAACGAGCTGCCCGACCCGGTGCCGCCCGAGGTGCAGCAGCAGCGTCTGGAGCGCCTGATGCTGCTGCAGGAGCAGATCAGCGAGGAGCGCCTGAAGCGCAAGATCGGCCGGACCATCAGCGTGCTGGTCGACGAGGTGGACGAAGAGGGCGCGGTCGCGCGCAGCTCGGCCGATGCGCCGGAGATCGACGGGCTGGTGTATATCGAGGATGGACAGGAGCTGAAGGTCGGCGATGTCGTCGAGGTGACGGTGATCGATTCCGACGCCCACGACCTGTGGGCCGAGCTGGCCCAATAAAAAAGCCCCGGCAGAGCCGGGGCTGTGCGCGGCGAGGGCCGTTTACTTGCCGCCCTTGTCTTCCTTGTCGAACGGGCAATCGCCCATGCGCGATTCCACATCGCAGCGCTTGCCCATGTCGCGCCTGAACCGGTCGCGTTCCTCCGGCGACATCTTCTCGAAGCGTTCGCGCATTTCCTTGCGGTGTTCCGCGCGCTCCTCGGGCGACATGTTCTGGCGATGCTCGCGCATCTCCTTGCGCATGGCCTCGCGGTCTTCCGGGGACATCTGCTCCCAGTGCTCGTGCATCTGCTTGCGGCGTTCGGCGCGCTGCTCCGGCGTCATGCTGTCCCATTCGCGGCGACGTTCCTCGCGATAGGCGAGGCGCTCCTCCTTCGACATCTTCTTCATGTCCTCATGCATCTTCGCGCGCATTTCCTTGCGGTCTTCGGGCGACATCTTCTCCCAGTATTCGCGCATTGCCTTGCGATGCTCGGCACGCTGCTCCGCCGTCAGGTTCTGCATCTCCTGGTGCATCGCCTCGCGTTCCTTGGCACGCTGCTCGGGCGTCATGGTCTTCATGCGTTCCATGCGCTGCTGGTGTTCCTGCACGTAGGGGGCGTCTGCGGGCGAGATGTCGGCAGCATGGGCGTTCATGCCGAACGATGCGGCGATGCCTGCGGCGATCAGGGTCTTCAGTATGGCTTTCATGGCATTCTCCTTGGTGGGGGCAGCCCGTCACTTCGGGCATGGCAGGATGATGCGATTGAACTGTAAGCGGAATGTTTGCGCCAGTGGGAAGAATGTAACACTTTGTTTCAGTCGGCTGCGATACTCACAATTGTTTACAGCCATTCCTTCCGGCCGGATTATCATGCCGCCATGAACCACCGCATTCTGATTATCGACGACGACGCGCGCCTGCGCGAATTGCTGCTGCGCTATCTCGGCGAGCAGGGCTTTGACGTGCGCGCGGTGCACGACGGCGAGTCCATGGACAAGGCGCTGCGCCTCGGCCGCTTCCACCTGCTGGTGCTGGACCTGATGCTGCCCGGCGAGGACGGCCTTGCGATCCTGCGCCGGTTGCGCGCGGCCGGCGAGAACGTGCCGGTGATCCTGCTCACCGCGAAGGGCGACGAAATCGACCGCATCGTGGGGCTGGAGATGGGCGCGGACGATTACCTGCCCAAGCCGTTCAACCCGCGGGAACTGGTCGCGCGCATCAACGCGGTGCTGCGGCGCAAGGGCGGTCAGCCGGTCGGCGCGCCCGAGGCCGAGGAGAAGGTCGTGAGTTTCGGCGACTGCGAGCTGAACCTTGCCACGCGCGAACTGCATCGCGCCGGGGTGCAGGTTCCGCTGACCACCGGCGAATTCGCGCTGCTCAAGGTGCTGGTGACGCATCCGCGCCAGCCGATGTCGCGCGACAAGCTGATGGAACTGGCGCGCGGACGCGACCACGATCCGTTCGACCGCGCCATCGACGTGCAAATATCCCGGCTGCGCAAGCTGGTCGAGCCGGATTCCGGCAAGCCGCGTTTCATCCAGACGGTGTGGGGGCATGGCTACGTATTCGTGCCTGACGGAGTGAAGTCTTGAGCCCCGCTTGCGCAAGATGAAAATCGTGCCGAAGACATTGCTGGTTCGCGCCTTCCTGCTGATCGTGGTGCTGATCGCGCTGTCGCTGGCCGCCGCGCTGGAGATATTCCGCCATGCGGTGCAGGAGCCGCGCGCGAAGCAGATGGCGCAACTGGTGGTCTCCACGGTCAACCTGACCCGCGCCGCGGTGCTGTCTTCCGCTCCCGAGTGGCGCGGCGCGCTGCTGTCGGAGCTGCATGAGGCCGAAGGCATGCGCGTGCAGCTTGCCGACCCGGCCGACGAGCTGGAGCCCATGCCGGACCGCTCGCCCGAACTGCACGAGATGATGGAAGAGGTGCGCGAACGCCTCGGCGAGGACACGCATTTCGCTTCCCTGCGCAACGGCGAGGAGGCGCTGTGGGTGAGCTTCCATATCGGCGGCGACGAATTCTGGCTGGCGTTGCCGCGCGAGCGCATCGAGCATCCGCTGTCCGAGGCGTTGCTGGCCTGGGGAGGCGTGGTGCTGGCGTTGGCGCTGCTCGGCGCTTATCTCATCGCGCGCCAGGTGGCGCGTCCGCTGAAACGGGTTGCGCAGGCGGCGCAGCAGGTGGGCGAGGGCAAGACGCCCGCGCCGCTGCCGGAACGGGGAGCGCAGGAGATCGCCACGGTGTCGCATGCCTTCAATCGCATGTCTGCCGACCTCGCCGCGAACGAGCGCGAGCGCGCGCTGGTGCTGGCCGGCATCTCGCACGACCTGCGCACCCCGCTGGCGCGGGTGCGCCTCGCCGCGGAGATGGCTGACGAATCATTGCGCGAAGGTCTGGTCGCCGACGTCGAGCAGATGGACGCGGTGATCCGGCAGTTCCTCGACTATGCGCGCCTCGACGAGAACGAGGCTGCGGTGCCGACCGACCTGGCCGCGCTCGCGGAAGAGGTCGCCAAGCGCTTCGAGGGGAGGGCCGCTTCGCTGACGCTGGAATTGCCGGCGCTGCCTCCGGTATCCGTGCGGCCTCTGCTGTTCAAACGGGCTTTGTCCAACCTGCTGGACAACGCAATCAAGTACGGCGGGGGAGAGATCGCCGTGCGCCTGCAGCACAAGGGCGATGGCGTCGAATTGAGCGTCGCCGACCGCGGTCCCGGCATACCCGCCGATCAGGCCGAGGCAGTCAAGCGCCCCTTCATTCGACTGCAGGAAGCGCGCAGCGACGCGGGCGGCTCCGGGCTGGGGCTGGCCATTGTCGAACGCGCCGCAAGATTGCACGGCGGCGAATTCCGTCTGGAGCAGCGCGAGGGCGGCGGGCTTGCGGCCAGGCTGGTGCTGCCGGCGGGTTATTGACCGGCCGGAGGCTAGCCCGGAAAGCCGATTATTTTCATGGCTCCGCGGTTCTCGCAATGCCCGGGACCGCGTCCTGTGAGTTGAAGAATCGGCAAGGGCGGATGTTCGGTGCCCCCGTTTGGTATCATGCGGGCCTCATCGGCAACACTCCCGCAGTCCTTGGAGCCTATTTCAGTAGGTTTCATATCTCGCGTTGGCGCTGGGCGCGGGGCATGAAACCAGCTCAAATAGGCTCTTAATGTTAAGCAAACTCAATGCAGTCCAGCGCGATGCCGCGTCCTATCTCGGCGGCCCTTTATTGGTGCTGGCCGGGGCGGGCAGCGGCAAGACGCGCGTGATCACCCACAAGATCGCCTATCTGGTGCAGGAATGCGGCTATGCGGCGCGCAATATCGCGGCGATCACCTTCACCAACAAGGCAGCCAACGAGATGCGCGAGCGCGTCGGCACGCTGCTGCAGGGCAGCGACGCCAAGGGGCTGGTGGTCAGCACCTTCCATTCGCTGGGCATGAACATCCTGCGCGCCGAGGCCGGCCTGCTGGGCTACAAGCCCAAGTTCTCGATCTTCGATTCCAGCGACACCTGGAAGATACTGGGTGAACTGACCAACTCCGGCGACAAGCAGGAGATACGCGACCTGCAGACGCAAATCTCGAACTGGAAGTCGGCCTTCGTCTCGCCGCAACAGGCGGAAGAGCAGGCGGGCGGCGACCTGGCCAAGGTGCAGGCGCGCATCTATGCGCGCTACCAGGAGACGCTGCGCGCCTACCAGGCGGTGGACTTCGACGACCTGATCCACCTGCCGGTGCAGTTGTTCCGCGAGCATCCGGAGGCGCTGGAGCGCTGGCAGCACCGGCTGCACTACCTGCTGATCGACGAATACCAGGACACCAACGACTGCCAGTACCAGCTGACCCGGCTGCTGGCGGGCAAGCGCGAGCAGTTCACCGCGGTGGGCGACGACGACCAGGCGATCTACGCCTGGCGGGGCGCCAGCGTCGAGAATCTGCACAACCTGCGCGACGACTATCCCAACCTGCGCGTGATCAAGCTGGAGCAGAACTACCGCTCCTCGCAGCGCATCCTCAAGGTCGCCAATCACCTGATCAACCACAACACCAAGGTGTTCGAAAAGAAGCTGTGGAGCGACCACGGCATCGGCGACCCGATACGCATCTATGCGGCGCGCGATGACGAGCAGGAGGCCGAAAGTGTGGTGCTGAAGCTATTGGCGCACAAGTTCGAGCACCGCACGCGCTTTTCCGACTACGCGATCCTGTACCGCAGCAACCACCTGTCGCGCGCCTTCGAGGAGCAACTGCGCGCCCAGCGCGTGCCATACACCGTCAGCGGCGGCACCTCGTTCTTCGACAAGGCCGAGATCAAGGACATCACCGCTTACCTGCGGCTGATCGCCAACCCGGACGACGATCCGGCCTTCATCCGCGCCATCACCACGCCGAAGCGCGGCATCGGCAACGCCACGCTGGAGAAACTCGGCAGCTACGCCGGTTCGCGCAAGATCAGCCTGTTCGAGGCCGCGTTCGAGCCGCGCATGGCCGACGAGCTGCCGCCGCGCCAGCACGAGGACCTGCTGACCTTTTGCAACTTCATCAACCGCATCGAGGAGCGCGCCGACAAGGATCCCTGCGGCGAACTGCTGGACGAACTGCTGCGTGCGATCAACTACGAGACCTGGCTGTACGACTCGCATGAGCCGCGTCAGGCGGATGCGAAATGGAAGAACGTGACGGATTTCGTCGACTGGCTGAAGCGCCGTGCCGAGGCCGACGAGAAGTCGCTGATCGCGATGGTGCAGACCATCGCGCTGATCAACATGCTCGAAGGCAGGAACGAGGAGCAGGATGCAGTCACCTTGTCCACGCTGCATGCCGCGAAGGGACTGGAGTTTCCTCATGTGTTCATCGTCGGCGCGGAGGAGGACATCCTGCCGTTCCGCGACAGCGACGAGAAGGGCATAGAGGAGGAGCGCCGGCTGATGTACGTCGGCGTCACCCGCGCTCAGCGCAGTCTGCAGATCAGCTATTGCAACCGGCGCAAGCGCGGCAAGGACTGGTTCGCCTGCGAGCCCAGCCGCTTCATCGGGGAAATGCCGGAGGAAGAGCTGCAGTATGCCGGCGGCCACAAGGAAGCCGCGCCCACGGTGAGCAAGGACGAGGGCATGGACAAGCTCGCGCGGCTGAAGGCGATGCTGAACAAGCCGGCTGCGCAGTGATGCGGCAAGGGTAAGCAGCTTGTCCGGAACTGCGGAATGGCGCAGTTCGCGTCCGGGACGCTACAATTCGCAAACATCATAGCGCCGGGAAAGATTCGCCCGATCCCCGGTGCGGACAGGCACATACAGGACGCAATGCCCAATTCCATCGCACTGCCATCATTCACCCCGCCCGAGTGGGCCAGGCAGTTCGTCCTGGCTTCCATATATGCCATGCTGATCTATCTTGGCGATGCCTTGTTCGAAAGCCAAAAGATTGTCGCGCACCTCGAACTGGCCAGCGGTTTTGCCCTGGCCTCGCTGCTGATCTGGGGAGAATCTCGTGTGCTGGCGATCCTGTTAGGTGCGGCCGCGGCCCATGTCGCGCTGGGTGCGTCTTACACGGAGATCGCCATCGTCGCATCGAGCGATGCGGTGGAAGCCTGGCTGGGCTATCGACTCCTGATGCACGGCGAGAAGTTGGATTTGCGACTTCAATCGTTGCGCGCCTACCTCAGGCTGATTCTGGTCGGCGGTTGTGTCAGCATCGCGGTCAGCGCGCTGACCGCCAACATCCTGCTGGCGACCTTCGGCCTGATTCCGTCCGAGGAAATTTCCGGCGAAGCGCTTCACTGGTGGATGAGCGATACGCTGGGCGTCATCCTGGTTACGCCGCTGATTCTGGTCTGGTGGAAGAGCGACTTCCATCGGGAAAACCGGAAACAGGTGGTCGAAGCCGTGCTTCTGATCGGGCTGACGACGCTGGTCGGCCAGATCGTGTTTTTCGACTGGCTTCATGACGCCCTGGGAGGCACCCCGAAGGGCTACTGGATGTTCATGCTGATTGCCTGGGTGGCGATTTTCCTTGGGGGGCGCGGTACGACGATTGCGCTGATCGTGGTTGCCGTCCAGGCCCTGTTTGGCGCGATCCAGGGCGTGGGCTATTTCGCCGAGGATGTCGAACGGATGGGATTGATCAACTACTGGTTCTACATCCTGACGCTGTCTCTGGTGGGCATGTCGCTGGCAACCTATGTGCTTGAAATAAAGAACGCGAACTTTGCCGTGGCTCACCGCGATGCCCTGATACGGGAGATACATCATCGCATCAAGAACAACATGCAGGGCATCACCGGCCTGCTGCGCCGGCTGGCGGAGGATCACCCGGATACGCGCGACGCGATCAATCAGACCATCGGTCAGGTGCAGAGCATCGCGACGATCCACGGGCTGCAGGGGCGCAGTGTGGCCGAGAAGGTTGAGCTGGGCGAACTTGCCTGCGGAGTGGCGAAGTCGGTCGGGAGGCTGTGGGGAGTCCGGCTCGATGCTGCAGTCCCGCAGGACTGGCGGGCATGCATCGTCGCCCCCGCCGAGGCCATCCCGCTGGCGCTGATCCTGAACGAGTTGCTGTCGAATGCCGTCAAGCACGGCGGGCAGGTCACTCTCGGATTCGAGCATGGACGCGTTGCGGATGCCGTCAATATCGTCATCCGCAATGTCGAGAATCCGGCACCCGACACCCAGTCTGAATCGGGCGCCGGATTGCAGCTGGTGGAGTCTCTGATGCCGCGACAAGGCGCCAGGATGTCGATGCAATATTGCGATGGTATGGTAGTGACCGCGCTGGAACTGGAGCCACCTGTGATTATGTGTGAGGCGCAAGCATGAGTATGGAGAACAACGCAGAAACCACGATTCTGCTGGTCGACGACGACCGGCTGGTACTGTCCACCCTCGCCCTGGGGCTGGGACGCGCCGGATACCGGGTCGTCACGGCGGAGTCGGCGGACGATGCCGAGGCGTACCTGGCCGGCGGCGAGCGGCCGGACCTGGCCATTCTCGATGTCAGGATGCCCGGATCGAGCGGGCTGGAACTGGGAGAGCGGCTGCGCGCCCTCGACCGCGTCCCGTTCATGCTGTTGTCCGCGTACAGCGACCGGGAGACCGTCGAACGGGCGACGGCATCCGGCGCGCTGGGATATGTCGTCAAGCCGGCGGATACGCCGCAGCTGATACCGGCGATCGAGGCGGCCCTGGCGCGGGCCCGTGAGATACAGGAATTGGAAACGGCCGAACGCAACTTGCAACGGGCGCTCAACGGCGAGCGCGAGATCAGCATCGCAACCGGCATCACCATGGTGCAGTACCGGCTCGACCGCAAGGCCGCCTTCGAATTGCTGCGCAAGACCGCGCGCAGCCAGAACCGCAAGCTGGCCGAGCTCGCGGCAGAGGTGATACGCGCAAGCGAAACGCTGAATCTCGGCGATTGAGTTTTGGCCGCTTGATTTGCGGCGGCCGGATGTAGTATGTTGCGGCTATATCCGGCTCGCCCCTGACCCCGGCGACGGATTAACGAGACCCAGAACATGTCTCCGAAACCTTCCCTTCATGGATTGTTCCTGTGCGGGAAGTTGACGACAAATGCCCGAAGGGCTGGAGATTCGCATGTTCTGGATGCTTTCCCCCCGTTTTTCCGATCGTTCCTTGCTTGCAGGCGGCATTAGCCATGTCGGCAAGCAAGAGAATCCCACCCGTCGCCAATCCGCTCACGCGTTAGCTGCGTCTCGCTCGCCTCATGGCGCCAGCCTGGCTTGCCGCCAAAATGGTTTCAGCCTGATCGAGCTGATGATTGCCGTCGTGATCGTCGGCATACTGGCCGCGGTCGCATTACCCAGCTACCAGAATTATGTCGTGAAGGGCAACCGTGCCGCCGCCCAGGCCTTCATGATGGATGTCGAGAACCGGCAGAAGCAGTACCTGCTGGATGCGCGCAGCTATGCCCCGGATATCGCAACGCTGGGCATGACGGCGCCCGCCGATGTCTCCGGTTTTTATACGGTGACGATCACAGCCTCGGCGACTCCGCCCGCCTTTGAGATCAAGGCCACTCCGGTGGCAGGAACCCGACAGGAGGCGGATGGCGAACTGATTTTGCTCAGCGATGGTACCAAGTCACCGGCCGACAAGTGGTAGAGAAATGAACTCCCGGCGACGCTCCTTCGGATTCACGCTGGTGGAATTGCTGGTTGTCGTGGCAGTGGTCGGTGTGCTTGCGACACTGGCCGTCCCGAGCTTCCGCTCAATGATTGAGAGTCAGCGGGTCAAGAATGCCGGTTTCGAGATGTTCTCGCTGCTGTCGCTGGCAAGAAGTGAGGCCATCAAGCGCAACGGTAACGTCACGATCACCCCGACGACCAACGCGGCAGGCGAGATTGGTTTCTCGGTCTCCGCTGCCAGCGGGGAGGTCATCAAGACGAAGTCGCCCTTGAAGGGCATCGTCATAACTGTGAATCCATCCAGTACCACGGAAGTCGTCTATCAACGCACCGGCCGGGCAACGGCGAATCCGACATTCCAGATCGACGTGTCGGCCACACCGACCGAAAACGTGCGTTGCATCAGGCTGGAATTGAGCGGTATGCCCCGCACCCTCAAGGGGGCCTGCTCATGAGCATGAAACGCAATGCAGGCTTCAGCCTGGTCGAGATTCTGGTCACTATCGTGATCCTGATGGTCGGCCTGCTCGGTCTGGCAGGTTTGCAGGGCAGGGCGCTGACATCCCAGATGGAGTCGTATCAGCGCTCGCAGGCGCTGATACTGCTTAAGGACATGGGCGATCGTATCAGCGCCAATCGAAACAATGCCGCTGTCTATGTGACGGCGTCCCCGCTGGGAACAGGCGCTTCCGATCCGGCCGTTGCCGATCCCATCGTCAACGCAGACCTTACAGATTGGCACAACGCCTTGCTGGGGGCGGCCGAGGTACAGAGCGGCGTCGGCAACGTCGGCGCGATGATAGGCGCACGCGGCTGCATAGAGCAGGTTGTGGCGCCGGCCAGCGGGGTCGCCGCGCGCTATTTGGTCGCGGTCGCCTGGCAGGGTCTGAACAGCACGGCGGCGCCGGCCGTGGATTGCGGGAAAAACCTGTATGGAGCCAACGATGCGCTGCGTCGCGTCGTCACCCTGCCGGTCACCATTGCGGATCTGGATTGATATGCGTTCCTCTACATATATTGCCAACGGATACTCGCAGCGCGGCCTGTCCCTGATAGAGTTGATGATTTCGATCACCATCGGCCTGCTGATCCTTTCGGCGCTGACGACATTGTTTGTCAACCAGAGCAGGGCGCGCACCGAACTCGACAAGTCCAACCGGATGGTGGACAACGGTCGCTATGCGCTGGAGGTTCTGTCCTCGAATCTGCGCGTGGCCGGATTCTATGGCGAGTTCGATCCTTCCGGCCTCGCGTTGCCGGCCTCCATTACCGATCCCTGCTCGGTCAATCCAGCGGACATGGGCGACGCATTGCGCCTGCATGTCACCGGTTACGATGCGCCATCTTCAGGCTCCTCCATCGCCAGCCCCCCCTGCAGCCTGAGCGGGCTGAAGGATGGCAACGACATCCTGGTGGTGCGCCGCGTCGACACGGCGGCTCCTGTTGCGCAGACTGCGGCGGTCAACGGCATACACTATATCCAGGTGACGAATTGCCGGTTCGACACCACGAGTTTCATCGTCGCCACTGCTCCGGCCAGCTTCACGCTACGCCAGCGCGACTGCACCGAAACCAGCACCACACCCTATGCGAATGTCCGCCGCGCTGTTGTCCAGACCTATTTCGTTTCTCCGAATAACAATGCGGGGGACGGCATTCCGACATTGAAGCGAATGGAGCTCGACCCCGCCGGCAGCGGGGCGTTCGTTGCCACGCCGCTGGTCGAAGGCATCGAATACCTGCAGGTTGAGTATGGCGTGGACGGCGACTCGGATGGCGACGGTGTGGTGGACATGGCGGATTTCGACGGAGTCGCCGACAGCTATGTCGAGGATTGCGCGGATATTGCATGCTGGTCCAACGTGGTTTCCGCCAAGCTCCATGTCATTGCCCGTAACATTGAGCCGACGGCGAGCTATACCGACACCAAGACCTACAGTCTGGGGCAGGCCGGCACGTTCGGTCCGTTCAACGACCATTACAAGCGCCATGCCTATACGCAACTGGTGCGGCTGGTCAACCCGGCGAGCCGGAGGGAATGATGAGCATGCATCCTAAGCAACGCGGCAGCACATTGCTGATCTCGCTGATCATGCTGGTATTGCTGACTCTGGTCGCAATTTCGGCGATGAACGCAAGCTCCAACAGCATCCAGATCGTCGGCAACGCGCAGTTCCGGGAGGAGGCCAATGCCGCCGCGCAGCAGGCGATAGAAAACGTCATCAGCAACGGAGACTTCCAGACAGTCGCGCCGGCCGCGCAGAACATCGACATCAATGGTGACGGCAACGACGATTACACCGTGACGTTTTCCCCGGAGCCGAGTTGCGTTTCCTATAGTCCCGTTTCCGCCAGCGACGCCAATGTGCCGAAGATATGTTTCGGTTCGGTAGGCACGCTGTGCTACTGGACGGTATGGGACATCACGGCGCAGGTTTCAGACATCAATGGTTCGGGCGCTGCCACTACGGTGCACCAGGGAGTTCGCACGATCGCGGGATTGAATGCCGCTTTGACCAAGTGCGGAGTCTGATTCGGATGGAGAATGCCATGCATAAACCCAGCAAAACTAAGATAGCCCTGATGTTCGCCAGCCTGCTGGCTACGGTAACTCCGGGGCAGGCCGAGGACATCGACATCTATGCCCGCCCGGAATCAACTACCGGAGCAGCCAATCCGAACGTACTGATAGTCATAGACAACAGCGCGAACTGGGCTGCGGCGAACCAGGGCTGGCCGAATGGGATGAAGCAGGGCGAGTCGGAATTGCGCGCGGTCCGTACGGTCGCAGCAGAGCTGAACGACAAGGTCAACCTGGGACTGATGATGTTCACTTCCGGCAGCGGTTCGAACAAGGACGGGGGTTATGTTCGCTTCGACCTGCGCCCGATGAACCAGACCAACAAGACTGCATTCTCCGAGTTGATCGGTTATACGTCGGGATGCACCGATGGCGCCAATTCCCTGAATGGAACTCCGAACTGCATCCTGAAGAACTTCAACGACCCGGTGGAGAAGACCAATACCTCCAGTACGGACTACAGCGCCGTGCTGTTCGAGGTGTTCAAGTATTTTGGGGGGTACACCAGCCCCGCCCATGCCACTGACGATTTGGCCGGTTCGCCGGTCAGCGCCAGCCAGTTCGGCCCATTGCGCTATGCGGGTGATCCGGATGCGAAGAGCGATCCCTATGCGTTCACGCCGACGACCGATGCCAACCGGACGACCTACGACTCGCCTATCGCGGACGATGGCGCCTGTGCGAAGAACTATGTGATCTTCATCGGCAACGGTTTTCCTGCCCAGGATTCTGCTTCGTCGCTGTTGAGCAATGTGGGGGGCGACGTTTCCCAGCTGCCGCTGAACGATCTGGCGGTGGCTACACAAACCCAGACAGTCACGCTGGAAACCACGGCCTGCGGGGAGTACGCGGATATCGCTTCCTGCCAGGCCGGTGCAGCCGCAAAGTACGGGACGACTTACAGCAGCTATACCTGCGAACTGGCCACGTCCTGCCCGGCGGGCACGGTCACCGAGTCGCTAGGCAGTGTGGCTTGCGGAACCTATGCGGACCAGGCATCCTGCGAAACGGCGACTGCCGCGCTGTTTCCAACCTACAGCAACCATGCCTGCACATCCTCCAGTTGTACTTATGCCACAGCCTACAACGGCACTGTTGTGGCCGACACCGGATGTATTTCGGACAACCTGAACACGGCGACCAACTGTACCAATTACGGCAATGCCAACTATTCGGCTTACGCTGGCTTCACCTGCACCTCGCTCGGTAATACCGGTTGCAGCGGCGGCGCCAAACATTGGAAGTTGACCGCGACGACGCAGTACGTCAACGGCCTGTCGTTCTCGCGAACTGGCACCAGATTGACGGCTGCCGCATCGCAGAGCTATACGGTCAAGGGGACGGGCACGGTAACCGCGGCAATGCCGACTGGCACCTTCTCTCCGCCGCCCTCATCCAAGGTGCGCTATGCCGACGAGTGGGCGCGCTTCCTGAACAGGACGGATGTCAATGCGGTGGAAGGACAGCAGAATGTCACCACATTCGCAATCGACGTCTACAAGGATCAGCAGGACGAAAACCAGACGGCACTATTGCTGAGCATGGCCAGGGCGGGGGGCGGCAAATATTTCGCCGCGACTGATGAACAGGCGATCATGTCGGCATTGCGCAAGATCATTTCCGAGATACAGGCGGTGAACAGCGTTTTTGCGTCGTCCAGCCTGCCGGTCAGCGTCAATACCCAAGGCACCTATCTTAACCAGGTATTCATGGGGATGTTCCGCCCGGAGGGCAATGCCAACCCGCGCTGGGCCGGGAACCTGAAGCAGTACCACTTCAAGATATTCGATGGCATCTTGCGTTTGGCCGACAAGAACGAAAACCAGGCTATCAGTTCCACGACCGGGTTCATCACGCCCTGCGCCGTCAGTTACTGGAGCACGGATACCGGTAACTACTGGAATTTCCCCGGTTCGCAGGCTATCGGCGACTGCACGGCGATCAGTTCCAGCTTCCCGGTGCCGGGCTCGAGTTCGATCTATTCCGATCTGCCGGATGGCGAGGTGGTGGAAAAGGGAGGGGCTGCGCAGCATCTGCGCGGGGTCGTTTCCGATTCCGGGACGTTGACGACCATTTCGCAGAATTATGCGGTCTGTCCTGTCGGGCAAACGCCGCAAACCGCACAATGCCGCAAACTGTTGACCTGCAATGGAGCCAATGCGACCAGTTGCACGACATTGACCAGCTTCGACACTGCGAATGCCACCGTCACCGCCTTGTTGAGCAGCGACCTGATCAACTGGATTCGCGGCAAGGATGTCGATAACGAGAACGCCAATTTCGATTCGAGCAGCAATCCGATCACCGACGAGGTGCGGCCATCCGTTCACGGCGGCGTCGTGCACTCACAGCCTGCGGTGGTCGATTACGGCGGTGCCACGGGCGTGGTCGCCTATTACGGCGCCGATGATGGGGTGCTCCACGCCGTCAAGGGAAATCAGGGAGATGCCGACGGCTTGGAGTTGTGGGGCTTCATCGCTCCGGAGACCTACGGCCGGTTCCATCGCTTGCGAGACAACGGCTTGACGACCGACAAGATCGCTTATCCTGCCGACCTGGCGACGGCGCCCTGGCAGGCCGGCTACAGCCGGAAGGATTATTTCTTCGATGGCTCGATCGGGATTTACCAGAACTCGGGAACAGTATGGCTGTTTGCAGGCATGCGCAGGGGCGGACGGGCAGTCTACGCCTTCGATGTCAGCGATCCGGCAAACCCATCCCTGAAGTGGCGCAAGGGCTGCTTTACCAACAATACCACAGACGATTCGAACTGTTCGGCAGGCTGGTCCGGCATCGGGCAGACCTGGTCCAAGCCTGTAGTCGCATACCTGAACGGCTATGAAGATGCTGGCGGCAGTCCCAAGCCCGTGGTCATCTTCGGGGGAGGGTACGACCAATGCGACGATACCGACAGCCATACGCCTTGCTCGGGTAGCCGCAAAGGATCGCAGCTCTGGATCGTCGATGCTGACACGGGTAATGTGATCCGTTCCTATCCTGCCAGCGCGAGCGTTCCGGGCGATATTTCCCTGCTGACCAGCAGCACCGGTTATGTCACGCATATCTATGTTTCCGACATCAACGGTGACGTTTACCGGATCAATGTCGGTTCATTCGACGGTACGACACTGACGTCGTCCAGCAGTGATGCACTGTTCATTGCGGCAGGCTGGAGCAGCAATGCCAGTTATTCGGCCATCGAGATTGCCCAGTTGAGCGAAACCAATCATGCGCGCAAGTTCATCAGCGGCCCGAATGTCGTGCAGTACGGCAGCTATAATGCCGTTTTGATCGGCTCGGGAGACCGGGAGCATCCATTGGTCGGCAGCTATGCCTGCAACAATTATGCTGCCAGCGATCCGGGTGCGGTGCCTGGCACCTATGTCACCAACCAGTTCTACATGATCAAGGACAAGCCTAATGCATATCCGACGGACGCGGGCGGCGCCCGGGTGATGATCACTCCCTCGGACCTGACCGACGTGACTTCCGGGACGACGACCGTTATTGCAGATGATGGAAGCACTCAGGTCGTCCCTTTTACCGAGCAACTGATCGGCCAGTATGGCTGGAAGTTTGATTTCGGACCTTGCGAACAGTCCGTGAACAAGCCCTTGACCGTTGCCGGCGTTACTTACTTCGGCACCCATGCTCCTTCTCCTGACGCCGGCTCGTCGTGCGTTGCAAATCTGGGGGCGGCGCGTGGATATGCTGTGGACTTCCTGACGGGCAATCCCGCCACCGGAAACGTGCGTTCCGCTCCATTCCTCGGCGGAGGCATGCCGCCGTCCCCGGTTGCAGGCGTGGTGGATGTCGACGGCACCAAGCTGCCGTTCATCATCGGCGGCGTAGACACGACCGAAGCCTATGCCTCCGCGTTGCAAGGTAGCAAGGTCGAGATCAATCCCAGCGGCCAGCGTTACCGGGTGTTCTGGTACATCCAGGAGGATTGATGGCCGACGTGGTCTAATCTCCTGACTGACGCGGCTCACCAGCGGTGATGGGACAGGTTGCGGAGGCCGGAAATGCGAAGCCCGCTCATTCGAGCGGGCTTTTTTGCGGGGGTATGCGGTTTTGAGAAGGCCTAGCGGAGGTGTCTTTCGACCAGCTGCTTGGCGATGATGTCGTGGTTCAGCCAGATGACCGGGGCTGCGGGAGCGGAGGTCTCGTAGAACATCAGCGGTCCGGTGCCTTCCAGCACCAGCGCGCTCAGCAGGTCGGTCACGAGAGCCTTGCGGTCCTTGTGCATCTGGGTGATCTCGTCCGAGGTGCCTATCATCAGGTCGGCCAGTTCGCGGCTGTTGTCCATCGGCCAGGCTTCGAAATTGCGGAAGCGTTTCATGATGTCGCTGGCATTGTAGGCATCGATCTTCTGCAGCAGCTGTTCCAGCGTCGAACCCTCCTGCAGCAACTCGCGACAGGCCTGCCATTGCGATTCAGCCCAGGCGCCGCCTTGCTCCCGCTTCAATGCCTTGAGCAGCGGGAACAGCGAGAGTTCGACGCCGACGAAGATGTCGGAAGAGTTGGTGCGTATTTCGGGGCAGTTGTAGACGGTCGCCTTGACCCCGCCTGCCCATGCGGCTTCGGCGACGCGCTCGAGGCGCATCTTGGCGTAGCCCTGGGTGTAGTTGGTGTAGGTCTGCCACTCGTAGTCCCCATTGATCAGGATCTCGGTGCCGTGGTAGCCATAGGCGGTGTAGCGCGCCTGGCCGCCGGTCTTTTCCAGCCGCGCGCGAATCGCCGCGCTGCCGTCGATCAGGTGCTGGAAGGTGTTCGCGGTGACTTCGTCGAAGTTCATCAGGATCAACTTGCCGAGGTCGCTGTCGAGCAGCGCGCGGGAGGACATGAAGCGCTCGCCCTGGCCCTTGTAGATGCGGTTTGCAATCGCCAGGAACACCTTGACCTTGGGGATGCCGCCGGCCATCGTGTGGGCGAAGAATACGTTGCTGCCGTCCGGGATCATGCCATCCAGCTCGGCCATCACCTTTGCCACCGAGTTCTTGAAGCGCGTTACGCCGGCTTCGCGGCACTTCTCGATGTGCGCCCAGTCCAGCTTGTCCTCCTGCCAGCTCTTCAGCGTCATGTTGCCGAGCAGGTCGGTGGGCGTCGGTTCGCCCGCGGGCGCATCCAGGTCGAAGCCGGCCATCAGCGGGACATTGATGATGCGTCCGCCGAGATTGGCTTCGGCGGCGGAGAGCTCCTCGTCGTTCAGCGGGCGCAGGGCGTTGTTTTCGTCGCGACGGCCGACGGTGATGCCGACGATGGTCATGCCGGTCTTGCGGGCCTCTTCGACCAGACCGTTGGCGTAGCCACGACCGAACAGCTCGCCGAACAGTACAAAGACATCTCCCTTGCGGAAGATGTTGGCCTTCGGAATATCCCGCAACGAAACTCGTGAACTCATAACCCTGCCTTTCGTTTTATCGAACGATTTGATGACTCCGCAATGATAGCCTGATTTACCGTTTATCCAAACTCGTGTGTGGATATTTCCCGAGAGGGATGCGCTCGAGTCTGGCTGCGATGGCGGGCGTGAAAGACCTTCTGTTCTCGGGGTAATCGCCTCCCGCTTAGGCTTTTCGAAGATGCATCGTATATAATCCCGCGCTGTTCAAAATCTCGGGTTTCCTCTCCATGCTGGAAGTCAGCAATCTAGCCTGCAGTCGCGGCGATCACCGTTTGTTCTCAGAATTGAGTTTCGAACTGCATCCCGGGCAGATCATGCAGGTGCAGGGCGAGAACGGCAGCGGCAAGACCAGCCTGCTGAGGACGCTGTGCGGCTTCCTGATGCCGGACGAGGGGGAGATTCGCTGGAACGGCGGCAGCGTGAACGAATTGCAGGAAGAGTATTACGCCGACATGCTGTACCTTGGCCATCTGAATGCGATCAAGGACGAGTTGAGCGGGCTGGAGAATCTGCGCATCTCGGCGGGGATGTCCGGCATCGACCTGGACGAGAAAGATGCGGTCGCCGCGCTGCGCCGCATGGGGTTGAAGGGGCGCGAACTGTTGCCGACAAAAGTGCTGTCGCAGGGACAGCGACGCCGGGTCGCGCTGGCGCGGCTGCTGGTCAGCGATGCGAAATTGTGGGTGCTGGATGAACCATTGGCCGCACTCGATGTCGCAGCCGTGTCCCAGATTGAGGGACTGATCGCCGAGCATCTGGCAAAGCGGGGGATGGTGATCTTTACCACGCACCAGCCGCTGCGGGTAGAAGGAATGGAGATGCGCATGCTGACGTTGTCGCGTGCGAGGCCGGCATGAAGAGGGAATCGATGTTCGGCCTGCTGCTGCTGGTGATACGGCGCGACCTGATGCTGGCGATGCGTCGCCGCGCGGACGTGCTGACCACGCTGATCTTCTTCGTGATGGTGGTCAGCCTGTTCCCGCTGGGGGTAGGCCCCGAGATGGACATGCTGCGCAAGATGGCGCCGGGCGTGCTGTGGGTGGCGGCGCTGCTGGCCTCGATGCTGTCGCTGGGAAGATTGTTCTCGGCCGACCATCTCGACGGCACGCTGGAGCAGATGATGCTCGCGCCGCAGTCGCTGTCCATGCTGGTGCTGGGCAAGATGGCGGCGCACTGGATGGTGTCCGGCCTGCCGCTGGTGCTGATGGCGCCGGTGCTTGGCGTGCAGTTCGACATGTCGGCGGAGGCGCTGGGCGTGCTGATCGTCGGCCTGTTGTTGGGTACGCCGATCCTCAGCATGATAGGCGCAATCGGCGCGGCGCTGACGCTGGGGTTGCGCGGCGGCGGGGTGCTGCTCTCGCTGCTGGTGCTGCCGTTGTGCATACCGGTGCTGATCTTCGGCGCCGGCGCGGTGGATGCGGTCACCAGCGGACTGGGCGTGTCATCGCACCTGTCGCTGCTGGGGGCGTTGCTGGTGTTGGCCCTGGCGTTCACCCCCTGGGTGACCGCACAGGCGTTACGAATTTCGATGGAGTGATAAGTTGGCGATTAACTGGTTCAAGTATTCCGCACCCACCACCTTCTACGGCCTCGCAGGCAGGCTGATCCCGTGGTTCGGCATCTCTGCCGCGATCCTGTTTGCCGTCGGGCTGTATATCGGCTTCTTCATCGCGCCGACCGATTACCAGCAGGGCGAGTTCTACCGCATCATTTTCATCCATGTGCCGGCATCCATCCTGTCGATGTTCCTGTACCTGATCATGGCGGGCTATGCGGCGCTGGGCCTGATCTTCAACACCAGGCTGTCTGCGATGATGGCGACCGCGATCGCGCCGACCGGTGCGCTGTTCGCCTTCATTTCGCTGTGGACCGGCGCGCTGTGGGGCAAGCCGATGTGGGGCGCATGGTGGGTGTGGGATGCGCGCCTGACTTCCGAGCTGATCCTGCTGTTCCTGTACCTGGGCTACATCGCGCTGCATGCGTCCATCGACGATCCGCGCCGCGCCGACCGCGCCGCCGCGCTGCTGGCCATCGTCGGCTCGGTGAACGTGCCCATCATCTATTTCTCGGTGCAGTGGTGGAACACCCTGCACCAGGGTTCGACCATCAAGTTCAGCGGCACCAGCATGCATGTCGCGATGCAACAGGCGATGTTCATCACGCTGGCGGCCTGCTGGCTGTACGCGATCGCGGTGATCCTCGCACGGGTGCGCAGCATCATCCTGGAGCGCGAGCGCCATACCAAATGGATAACCGAATTGCCGGAGGTTAAATAAAGTATGAACAGCCTTGATATCTGGATGCGCGAGAATCCGATCACCTATGTGGTGCTGGGTTCCTACGCCGTTGCATTCCTGATCTTCGCGGTCGAGATCGCGATGGTCAGGCACAAACGCAAGATTACATTGCAGCAGGTTCGCCTGATGCAGGATGCAGGAGAAGAGGAATAATGAAAGCACGTCAGAAAAGATTCGTATTCATCGCCGTCGGTATCGCTGCGGTCGGCCTGGCCGTCGCTCTGGTGCTGAACGCCCTGAACCAGAACGTCAACCTCTATTACACCCCGACCGATGTGTACGAGGACAAGGCGCCTCATGGCCGCAGCTTCCGCATCGGGGGGCTGGTCGAGGAGGGCAGCGTGAAGCGCGAGGCAGACGGCCTGACCGTCAACTTCGCGATCACCGACACGCACCAGCGCATTCCCGTCGTTTACAAGGGCATCCTTCCCGATCTGTTCAAGGAGGGCAAGGGCGTGGTGGCGCAAGGCTCGGTCGGTCCTGATGGTGTGATGAAAGCCGAGGAGGTGCTGGCCAAGCATGACGAGAACTACATGCCGCCCGAGGCGGCCGATGCGTTGCAGAAGGCAGAAGCCGCGAAGGCTGCCGCCGCCAGTGCTCCCGCAGCGGCATCCGCCGTCCAATAATTCCTGAAAGTTTCGAGATGATTCCAGAATTAGGAAATTTTGCGCTGGTCGTCGGGCTGTTCCTCGCGTTCATGCTGGGCGTGCTGCCCATCGCCGGCGCGGCGCGCAACAACGCGGTGCTGATGGGTGTCGCGCGCCCGCTCGCGGCCGGCCAGTTCGTGTTTCTGGGCGCGGCGCTGCTTTGCCTGGGCTATGCCTTCGTCGCCAACGACTTCTCGGTGCTGTATGTTGCGCAGCATTCGAACACGCAACTGCCTACCGTGTACCGCATCTCGGCGATCTGGGGCGGGCACGAAGGTTCGCTGCTGCTGTGGGCGTTCCTGTTGTCGGCCTGGACGCTGGCGGTCGCGCTCTACAGCAAGCACCTGCCGGAAGAGATGGTCGCGCGCGTGCTCGGCGTGATGGGCCTGATCGCGGTCGGCTTCCTGCTGTTCATGCTGCTGACTTCCAATCCGTTCGACCGCCTGCTGCCTGCAGCCGCCGACGGCCGCGACCTGAATCCGCTGCTGCAGGATCCCGGCCTGGTGATCCATCCGCCGATGCTGTACATGGGCTACGTCGGCTTCTCGGTTGCGTTCGCGTTCGCGATTGCGGCGCTCCTGGGCGGCAGGCTGGACGCCACCTGGGCGCGCTGGTCCCGCCCGTGGACGACAGTGGCCTGGGTGTTCATGACGCTGGGCATCGCGCTCGGCAGCTGGTGGGCGTATTACGAACTCGGCTGGGGGGGCTGGTGGTTCTGGGATCCGGTCGAGAACGCATCCTTCATGCCCTGGCTGATCGGCACCGCGCTGATGCATTCGCTGGCCGTCACCGAGAAGCGCAACGCATTCAAGAGCTGGACCGTGCTGCTCGCGATCGCCGCGTTCTCGCTGTCGTTGCTGGGCACCTTCCTGGTGCGCTCGGGCGTGCTGACTTCGGTGCATTCCTTCGCCGCCGATCCCAAGCGCGGCGTATTCATCCTGTCCTTCCTGGTGGTGGTGATCGGCGCATCGCTGCTGCTGTTCGCCTGGCGCGCGCCCAAGGTCGGACTGGGCGGAAAGTTCGATCCGCTGTCGCGCGAATCGTTGCTGCTGACCAATAACGTGCTGTTGTCCGTTGCTGCAGCCTCCGTGTTCATCGGTACGCTGTATCCGCTGTTCATGGATGCGCTGGGGCAGGGCAAGCTGTCTGTCGGCCCGCCGTATTTCGAGGCCGTGTTCGTGCCGCTGATGATCCCGATGGTGCTGATGATGGGCCTCGGCCCGCTGGCGCGCTGGAAGAAGGTCGATGCGGCCGATCTTGCCCGGCGCGTGCGCTGGGCGTTCGGCTCCGCGCTGGTGATCGCGCTGCTGCTGCCGCTGACGCTGGGCAAGTGGAGCGCGATGGTGTCGCTCGGATTGTTGCTGGCGCTCTGGATCGTCGCGACGGTGCTGTTGAGCCTGCGCGAACGGCTGGCCGGCCGCGACGATTTCATCAAGCGCCTGCGCGGCCAGTCGCTGAGCTATTACGGCATGCAGCTCGCCCATCTCGGCGTCGCGGTGTTCATCATCGGCGTGGCGCTGGTCAAGGGCTATGAGACCGAGCGCGACGTGCGTATGGATGTCGGCGATACGCTGAACACCGGCGGCTACGAGTTCCGCTTCAACGGCGTGACCGAGGAGCAGGGGCCGAATTATGTCGCCGGCAAGGGGCATGTGACCATCAGCAAGAACGGCAAGGTTGTTTCCGAACTGTATCCGGAGAAGCGCCAGTACAACGTGTCCGGCATGCCGATGACCGAGGCCGCGATCGATGCCGGCCTGCTGGGCGACCTGTATGTGTCGCTCGGCGAACCGATTCCGGATAGCGATGGCGCTTGGGCCGTGCGCATCTACATCAAGCCGTTCGTGGACTGGATCTGGGCCGGCTGCCTGCTGATGTCGCTGGGCGGCCTGCTGGCGATCAGCGACCGTCGCTATCGCATCCACAATAAGCGCATTGCTGCGCCGCAGGAGGAGAAAACAGCATGATGCGTTTCATATTGCCGTTTGTCGTGTTCGTGGTGATTGCCGTGTTTCTGGCGATCGGACTGAACCTCAATCCGCGCGAAGTGCCGTCGCCGCTGGTCGGCAAGCCGGCGCCGGCGTTCACGCTGCCGCAACTGCATGAGCCGGCGAAATCGTTCTCGCCCGCGGACATGAAGGGCCAGGTCTGGCTGCTTAACGTGTGGGCGTCCTGGTGCGTGTCCTGCAAGGAAGAGCACCCGGTGCTGATGGAACTCGCGGGCCGCAACATTGTTCCGATCTACGGCCTGGACTACAAGGACAAGCAGGCGGATGCCGAACTGTGGCTGAAGAAGGGCGGCGATCCCTATGTGCTCAGCGTGGCCGATACGGAGGGCCGCATCGGCATCGACTACGGCGTGTACGGCGTGCCGGAGACCTACGTTATCGACAAGCAGGGCGTGATCCGCTACAAGCAGATCGGCCCGGTGACGCCGCAGAACCTGAGCGAAAAAATCCTTCCACTGGTAGCGGAGCTGCAAGCGAAATGAGATACCTGCTGATATTGATGTTGGGCCTGTTGCCGGTGTTCGCTTATGCCGGCGAGGCCCGTGACATGGCCGAGGATCCGGTGCTGGAGCAGCGCATGATCGGCCTGGCCGAGAAGCTGCGCTGCCTGGTGTGCCAGAACGAATCGCTGGCCAGTTCGCATGCGGAACTCGCCGAAGACCTGCGCCGCGAAGTGCGCGAGCAGATGCAGAAGGGTATGACGGACCAGGAGATCATCGACTATCTGGTCTCCCGTTACGGCGACTTCGTGCTGTATGACCCTCCGGTGAAGACCTCCACGCTGGTGCTGTGGTACGGTCCGTTCGCGCTGCTGCTGATCGGCGCGGGCGTGCTGGTCTACCAGCTGCGCCGTCGCAGGACGCTGGTCGAGGAGCCCCGCTTGTCCGCCGAGGAGGCTCGCCGCGCGGCCGAATTGCTTGAACAAACGAACAAGAAAGATCCGCAAGCATGACCCTATTCTGGATAATCTGCGCAGTGCTGTTGGGGATTGCACTGCTGTTCCTGGTGCTGCCGTTGTGGCGCGCGACCGCAAATGACAACGACGTGCTGCGCGATGCCGCCAACCTCGAGATCCTGCGCGACCAGGCCGCCGAGATGGAGGCCGACCTGAAAAACGGCCTGCTGACGCAGGAGGCCTACGAGCAGGGCCGGCTGGAATTGCAGGCGCGCCTGCTGGAAGAGGTCAAGACCACGGGGCAGGGCGAGAAGCTTGCGCATCGTCCCGCAAGAAAACTGGCGATCGCGCTGGCCTTGCTGTTGCCGGCGTTTGTCGTGCCGTTCTACATGGTGGTCGGCAACACCAAGGCGTTGCTGCCGCAGGAAGAACTGGCAATTGCGGACGGCTTTGGCGTGATTCGTTCCGAGGCCGCGCTGCAGGAGCTGGAAAGGAAGATGGAGCGCCTGCCGGAAAATCCGGACGGATGGGTGATGCTTGCCCGCTCGTATGTCGAGATGGGACGCTACGCCGACGCGGTGCGCGCCTACGGCAACCTGGTCAAGCTGGTGCCGAACGAGGCGCAGATATGGGCAAGCTATGCCGATGCGGCGGCGATGAACAACAACCAGTCGCTGCTGGGCGAGCCGACCAAGTATCTGGACAAGGCGCTGGAGCTCGATCCCGACAATACTTCCGCACGGGCGTTGTCCGGCTCGGCGGCGATGGAGCGCGGCGACTATTATTCCGCGGTCATCCACTGGCAGAAGCTGGTCGACCTGTTGCCGCCGGATTATCCCGACGTCCAGATGATCCACGAAGGCATCAAGCAGGCCAAGCAGTTCCTGTCCATGCAGAAGGGCGGTAAGCAGAAGCTGGCGCAGCTGGAAAAGATGAAGGGGGCGGCTCCCGCCCAGTCGACCGCAGATCCCGCGCTGGCGATCGGCGGCAGAGTTTCGTTCGGGGCAGGCATGGCCGGCATGGTATCGCCGACCGACACCGTGTTCATCCTCGCGCGCGCCGCGACCGGACCGAAGATGCCGCTCGCCGTGCTGCGCAAGCAGGCGAAGGACCTGCCGCTGGAATTCACGCTGGACGACAGCATGGCGATGCAGCCGGAACTGAAGCTGTCCGGCTTCGGAGAAGTGGTCGTCATCGCCCGCGTGTCCAAGTCCGGCAGCCCGATGGCCCAGCCGGGCGACCTGGAAGGCAGCGTGCAGGCGGTCAAGCCCGGCAGCAAGAACCTGAGCCTGGTGATCGACAGTGTAGTGAAGTAACGGTTTTTGCAACCGCCAGCAGAACGGCATCCGTCGCAAGGCGGATGCCGTTTTTGTTTTACCCACGCGGTTCTGGGCATGTTACGAACTCGGGAGATTTCCCCGGGCATCGTCCATTCGGGTGATGCGGACGTCGCCGGAAGAATGTAGCCTGATCTGCACGGCTATTGAAGGGAGACAGATCATGCCAGCGATACCTTTTCCCGGCTCGACAAGTGATGACATCATTGCCATCCCGCAAAGCCTGGGTTTCGGGCGGTTGTGCGCATTGCTGGGATGCAGTGCCGAAGCAGGCGAACGAGGGGGCGAAGAAATGGTGCGTTCGGACAAGATCGCCGAGGACGAATATCTCGACAGGGCCTGGCTGGTTGCTGCCGCCTGTCACGATATGCGGCAGCCTCTCCAGGCGTTGACGCTCTTCTCTGAGGAGTTGAAATCCACGGCGACGACGCCCATTCATCGCTCGCTATCGCGCAGGATCGATCAATCGGTCGGCATTCTCCACGAGATGGTCGATCAGTTGCTCACCATGCTGCAACTCGATGCTCCGGTTTGCCAGACCGACTGCCGCGACGTCATGATCGGAGAAATCATCGATCAGGTGGAAAACGATTTCGAGCCGATAGTTCGCGAAAAGGGCCTGCAGTTCGTTGTCGAGCGCAGTTCGGCCGTTGTGCGCAGCGATGCGCTCCTGTTGTATCGAGCGATAAGCAACCTGGTGTCAAATGCCATTTCCTATACCAGCAGCGGGCGGATCAGTGTTTGCTGCCATGTGCGCCACGGGAAGCTGCGCATCGAGGTTGGCGACACGGGCATCGGGATTGCAGACGAGGATATTCCACGCATTTTCGACGACTTCTATCGGGTCGACTGCAGGCAGTCCAGGAGCCATCTGGGGCTGGGGTTGGCGAATGTGCGCCGCATCGCCTCGCTGCTCGGGGTGCGAGTGACCGTCCGTTCCGCGACCGGAATCGGTTCGACCTTTTCGATCGAAATGGATATGCCGGCAGGATGAGTCATGTTCCTGCGCTGTTAGCATGCACGGAGCTTCATGGACACATCCGGCATGCTCAATTAGACTTCTCGGCGCTGTATCGCCCTCGTTACGCACGAGGCTTACCCGTAGAGGAGTTGACGTGCAGAGTGCTGTTTCGAATACCGAGCTTGTCCGCCTGAGCGAGCTGATCGATTTCATCTATCAGGGGGCGACCGACCCGGCGCACTGGAATAATGTCCTTCCCGCGATCGCGGAGTGGGTCGATGCCCCCAGGGGGATGCTCATTACCCCGCAACATGCCCCCGGCAACGGAGGCTTCTGTTTTTTGCACAATACGCCGGAGCATTTTTTCCAGCTTCTGGCGACGAAATATCTCGGCCAGGATATCTGGACGAACCGCGCGATCGAGCGCGGACTGATCTACGAGGGAAGCGTAGTGATCGGCGACGAGGATCTGATCCCCTTCGAGGAATTACGCCGCACCGATATCTACCAGAATCTGTTTGCTCCATTCGATGTCGCTCATTTGCTGACCAGCGTCGTGTTCGGTCCGGAATCGCCGGGCAGCATGCCATGGGTGGCCTGCGCGTGGTCCAGGGGCGTGAACGATCCGGGCTTCTCCACGTTCGAGCGAGAACGCCTGCGTCTGCTGCTTCCGCACATCTCCCGTTCGCTCGGCGTGATGTTCCGGTTGCGCGACATGGAACTCAGGGTCGCCTCCAGCCTGGCGGCGCTCGACCTGTTGAGTGTCGGCGTATTGCTGTTCGATGAGCGCGGTCTGGCTGCTTTCGCCAATCGTGCGGCCCGCCGCATTCTGGACGATGAGGATGGGCTGCAGTTGCGCCATCGTTTCGGCGATTCCTCGCTCGGCGAGATCGCGTCCGGCGACACCCGGGCCCAGGCCGCGCTGGCCGGCGCGATTCGCAGCGCCGTTTCCCCCGACATCATGGGAGCCGCCCATTTCTCGCGCGCCGTGAGCGTACCGCGCCCCTCGGGGCGGCAGGACTACATCCTGAATTTTTCCTCGCTGGCAGCAGGAAACGAATTCGGTTCCGGTTCCGATGTTCCCCGCGCGATCGCATTCATCACGGACAATGGGGAACCGATCCGGCTGGACGGCCCATTGCTGAGGAAGAACTATGGTCTGACGCCTGCCGAGATACGGCTGGCCGAACTGATGGCCGAGAGCCTGACCGTCGAGGAGGCCGCCGAACGGCTGGGCGTCAGCCGGCACACGGCTAAGACGCAACTGCAAAGCGTCTACATGAAGACCAATACCAACAACCGGGCCAAGTTGATGCGGCTCATCATGTCATTGTCGCAGGTTGCGAACTGATGTCGGCGATCGACTCCATTGTACCGACCCCACCACGTTCTCCTGCTGCGCACATATCTCCCGGCGCGACGCCGCGCGAACTGCGATGCTGCGGCGAGTGGTTGTTGCGTTCTGCGGCGCAAATCGAGGGCCGTATCGATGCCTGCCTGGGAGCGGCGGAGCTGCCGGAGGGCGGCGAGTTGCTGATCGACGCGCAGGCTGTCGCCGCGCTCGATACCACAGGCGCCTGGCTGCTGCATCGCACCCGGCGCGACCTGGAGCGGGTCGGCTACGAAGTGCGTATCGCCGGCCTGAAGCCGGAGTTCGAGGCGTTGCTGAAGCTGATTGCCGCACGGACCGCACCGGATTCGAGCGCATCCCCGACCGAGCCCCGCATGCTGGACCGCATCGGCGGCAAGGCTTGGGCGAGCCTGCAGGGCGGATATGGCCTGCTGTCCTTCCTGGGGGCGAGCACGATCGCACTGGTGCGCGAGTTGTTGCAGCCGCGCCGCATCCGCTGGAAATCCATCCTGTACAACCTGCAGACCGCCGGCGTCGCGGCGCTGCCGATCACCGGTCTGCTCGCCTTTCTGCTCGGCATCGTCATCGCCTATCAGGGCGCGGAGCAACTGAGCCGCGTCGGCGCGAACATCTACATCGCCGATCTGGTCGGCCTGTCGATGGTGCGCGAACTCTCGCCGCTGATCACCGCGATCATCATCGCCGGTCGTTCCGGCTCGGCTTATGCGGCGCAGATCGGTACGATGAGGGTGACCGAGGAGGTCGATGCGTTGCGCACCCTAGGCATAGGGCCGCAGGACCTGCTGGTGCTGCCCAAGGTGATCGCGCTGGTGATCGCACTGCCGCTGCTGACGGTCTACACCGACATCATGGGCATACTCGGCGGCATGGTGATGGCACGCGCCCAACTGGACGTCGGTTACGCAACCTTCATCGACCGGCTGGACGATGCGGTCAGCCTGACCTCGTTCCTGATCGGCATCGGCAAGGCGCCGGTGTTCGCCGCGATCATCGCGCTGGTTGGCTGCTACCAGGGCTTCCAGGTCAGCGGCAGCGCCGAGAGCGTGGGGCGGCAGACCACCAGGAGCGTGGTGCAGTCGATCTTCCTGGTGATCCTCGCCGATGCGCTGTTTTCCATTGCGTTCAGCTGGCTGGGCATATGAACGGCGCCGACGACTATGTTATAGAAATCCGCGGGCTGAACACCCGCTTCGGCGACGCGGTGGTGCACCGCGACGTGAACCTCGAAGTGCGGCGCGGCGAGATCTTCGCGCTGGTCGGCGGCAGCGGCTGCGGCAAGTCGACCATGCTGCGCGAGATCATCATGCTGCAGCAGCCGGCGTCGGGCTCGATTCGGGTGTTCGGCCGCCAAGTGGTCGGTCTGTCCGACGAAGAGGCGCTGCCGTTCCGGCGTCGCTGGGGCGTGATGTTCGAGCGCGGCGCGTTGTTCAGTTCGCTGACGGTGACGGAGAACGTTGCGCTGCCGATACGCGAGCACACCGACCTCGATCCGGCGCTGGCCGGGGAAATGGCCGCGCTGAAGATCGCGCTCGCCGGCCTGCCGGCCGACGCCGGCCGCAAGTATCCGAGCGAACTCTCCGGCGGCATGCGGAAGCGTGCGGCGCTGGCGCGCGCGCTGGCGCTCGACCCCGAGTTGTTGTTGCTAGACGAGCCGACGGCGGGACTCGATCCGCTGAGCGCGGTCGGCATCGACGAACTGGTTCGCAGCTTGCGCGATGCGCTCGGCCTGACGATCATGATGGTCACGCACGACCTCGACCTGTTGTGGCGCGTCGCGGACCGGGTTGCGGTGCTGGGCGAAGGGCGTATTCTGGGCGTGGGGACGATGCAGGAACTGGCGCGCTCGGACGATGCGACGATACGGGAATATTTTCACGGCCCAAGGGGGCGAGGGGCGATGGAGCAGGCATGGAATCGAAAGTGAATCTCGCGGTGGTCGGACTCTTCGTGCTGATACTCGGCGGGCTGCTGATCGGCGGCGTGCTGTGGCTGTCCGGCGGCAAGTCCTATGGCAAGACCTACGACACCTATTTGGTCTACATGAGCGAATCGGTGTCCGGCCTGAGCCTGGATGCGCCGGTGCGCTATCGCGGCGTGCAGGTCGGCGGCGTGCGCAGCATCGAACTCGCGCCAGGCAACGTCGAACTGGTGCAACTGACGCTGGACATCGAGCGCGGCACGCCGGTGAAGCAGGACACCGTCGCGGTGCTGCAGGTGCAGGGCCTGACCGGCATCGCCCATGTCAACCTCTCCGGCGGCAGCCGCAACTCGCCGCCGCTGCGTGCCGTGGGGGACGAGGACTATCCGGTGATCGCCACCGGCCCGTCGCTGATGCTGCGCCTGGACACCGCGGTCACCGCGCTGCTGACCAATCTCAACCGCAGCAGCGAAAACATCAACACCCTGCTGGATGCGGAGAACCGCGCCGCCCTGCGCCACACGCTGCTTAACCTGGAAAAGCTGTCCGGGGAGCTCGCAGATGCGCAATTGCCGCAGCTGGTGCAGCGTCTGCAGCACAGCGCCGACGCCTTCGACCGCATGGCGAGCGAGGCCGCCCGCGCCGGGGCGAGCACTGCGGACGCGGCCGACAGCGTGCGCGCCGAAGCCCTGCCGGAAGCGCGCCAGGCCATTGCCGAATTGCGCGAACTGACCGCCTCACTGCGCCGCTTCAGCGAAGCGCTGGAGCGCAATCCCGGCATGCTGGTGCAGGGCAGGGAAAACGCAAAACCGGGGCCGGGCGAATGACACCCGATTTCGGAGCAGACAACATGAAATCCAACGACACGACCTGGTATTCGCACTTTGCTATGCTGGTTCCGACCGCCGCGATCCTCGCGCTGGCCGTCGGCGGCTGTTCCGTGTTGCCGCCCGCACCGCCGCCGGACAACATCTATCTGCTGGAAGCACGGAATATTTTCGCACTGCCGCAACCAGTTGCGTCGGTCAGGCGAGACATCACACTTGCGGTCGGCATGCCGCGCGCGCGCGCCGGCTTCGACACCTCGCGGATGATCTGGCTGCGGCATCCGCACGCGCTCGAAACCTATGCGCACAACCGCTGGGCGGACACGCCGTCACGCATGCTGGAGCCGCTGATCCGTCAAGCGCTGCAGCGTTCCGGCGCGTTCCGCGCGGTGGTGCCGCACCCCTCGGCTGTCGCGGCGGGCTTGAGGCTGGACACCGAACTCATACGTTTGCACCAGGACTTCACCGTTAAACCGAGCGAAGTGCGCCTGACTCTGGGCGCGCAACTGATAGACACCGCCACGCATCGCGTGATCGCCACCGCGGAATTCGACGAGACCGAGAAATGCGACAGCGAGGATGCCTACGGCGGCGTGCGCGCCGCCAACCGGGCGCTGGAACGTATCCTGGCCCGGTTGGCTGAGTTTTGCGCTGCGAGCACGCCTTGATGTCAATCCGCCTTGATGTCGTCGCGCGGATGGACGCGGGCGGCCAGGCTAGATAGCCATAACCCGCGCTGAGTGAGCGATCGGGGCGTCAACCATCAGACGACACGGCCCCTTCGATGTGCACCGGCGAGCATCTTCGGCTGCCCTCAATTCCCCGGCGGTTGCGCTTGAATATATTCATGTTACTTGCATCTTTTTCGCCTCGGGAATACATTTACCCGAAATGAATCAATTGTTGCTGGCGAAATACGGGGGGAACATGATCGAACCAGCCAGTCTTTCCAGCTTCTTCACGATCTTCTTTGCTTCTGCGATGGTGATCCTGCTTGGCGCGCTTTATGCGCTGCTGTTTGCCTACGCACGCATCAGGAGGGTGCGCTGGCTGATGTCGATGGCCTACCTGTCCTATGCGGGACTGTTCGTTTCCACGCTGATCCTGGCGCAGGCCGCCAATCTGCTATCCCATCCGCTGTGGGCGACGGTGGTGGGCTGCATGCTGCTCGGCTATCTGCTTGCGCCGCACGGGATATGGCATTTGTGTGTCGGTACGCATGCCCAGGCCGAAGCAGCACCGGTCAAGGGCTCTTGATTCTTAACGCAGTAAAAGGAGAAGGCCATGTCAACAACGCAATGGTGGGCGTCCGAGTCGTTCTGGCGCAAGACGGCAATCTGGGTGACGGGAGGTTCGTTCGTCGTGCTGATGTTGCTGACGATGGACACGCTGTCGCAGATCAGCGTGGGCACGACGCGCGTGCCGGCCTATTCGGTGATCAACCATCGCATCGAATACAAGTTCGACGAGCAGCGCCGCGTGCAGGTGCCGGTGATCGGGGTCAAGGAGCCGCTGTTCGGCAAGGAGTTGAACGAGGAGGAGGCCGAGGCGCTGGTCAAGCTGGGCAAGCTGACCACGCAGGCGAAGAACTGCATGAACTGCCACACTTTGCTCGGTAACGGTTCCTACTATGCGCCGGATCTGACCAAGGCCTGGCTGGATCAGTACTGGGGCACCAAGGAGATACGCGAGGAACAGATGCTGGCATTCATCAAGGATCCGTCCGACAAGCTGCACAACAGCATCGGGCGGCGCATGCCCAAGCTGGACATCACCGACGAGGAGGCGCGCGGCGTGGTGGCCTTCCTGAAATGGATGTCCAGCATAGACACCAATGGCTTCCCCTATAACTTCAAGTCCATTGAACAGGAGAATTGATCATGGCCACGCTCGGAATATGTGACAGCGCCAACCTGAACGGTGGCCAGAAGCTGGCGGTGAAGTATTTCACCGTCGCCATTACCCTGTTCGGCGCCCAGGTGCTGTTCGGCCTGCTGGCCGGACTGCAATACCTGTATCCCGATTTCCTCTACGGTGTGCTCGATTTCAGCGTCAACCGCATGGTGCATATCAATGCGCTGGTGGTATGGATGCTGTATGGCTTCCTCGGTTCGGTGTACTGGCTGCTGGAGGAGGAGTCGCAGCACGAGGTGGTCGGCCTGAAGCTGGGTAACCTGATCTTCTGGGTGCTGACCGCGGCGGTCACCGTGGTGGTGCTGGTGTACCTGCTGGTTCAGATCGGGCCGGGCAAGGAATCCTCGCTCTGGCTGATCAACGAAGGCCGGGAATACATCGAGGCGCCGCGCTGGGCCGACATCGGCATCGTGGTCAGCGTGCTGGTGGTGTTCTTCAATGTCGCCGCCACCTTCTCCAAAGGCCGCTATACCGGCATCGCCGGGGTGCTGGTGCTGGATATGCTGGCCTTGTTCGGCATCTATCTGGCCGGCATGTTCTACACCACCAACATCTCCATCGACCAATACTGGTGGTGGTGGGTGATCCATCTGTGGGTGGAAGCGACCTGGGAAGTGATGGTCGCCTGCATCATGGCCTACGGCCTGATGAAGGTGCTGGGCGTCAGCCGCAAGATCGTCGAGACCTGGCTCTACATCGAAGTCGCTCTGATGTTCGGTTCCGGCATCCTCGGCCTCGGTCACCACTATTTCTGGATCGGCACGCCTGAATACTGGTTCAGCATCGGCGGCTTCTTCTCCGCGCTGGAGCCGATCCCGCTGGTGGCGATGGTGGTGCATGCGGTGTTCGACGCGGGTGCGCGCCATGCCAAGAACTCCAACCACCCGACCATGGCCTGGCTGATCGCGCACGCCTTCGGCAACTTTTTCGGCGCGGGCGTGTGGGGTTTCATGCACACCCTGCCGCAGATCAACCTTTACACCCACGGCACGCAATGGTCGGCCTCGCACGGCCACCTCGCGTTCTTCGGCGCCTACGCGACCATCATCATCGCCGTGTTCTACCTCGCGGTGCAGAAGTGGCGCGGCGGCGTGTGGATGGCGGGCGAGCTGCCGGGCAACGGCTGGAAATGGAAGTGGGCGCTGGGATTGCTCAACCTCGGCATGGTCGGCATGACCGTCTCGATGCTGGTGTCGGGCTACGTGCAGTCGCAGATCGAACGCGCCATCGAAGGCTCCAGCTGGATAGGGTACTTCGCCGCGCAGGGGCATCCCTGGTTCGTCCAGGGCATGTGGTGGCGCGAGCTGTTCGGCGTGATGTTCGCGGTCGGCTTCGTGCTGCTGGTGTGGGACCTGCTGACCATAGGCAAGGGCGAGACGCGAGCCATGCAGTCCACGTCAAGCGGGGCAGACTGAGCTTGTCGCTGAAAGAGCGGCTGCACATATGCTTATGTGCGGCCGTTTTTGCGCGATGCCGTTCCTCGTACCAGGCTGCGCCAGATCGCCGCATCTATCCCTGACAGTCAATCCTGTCCGGATTCCGGGTTGCCGGACCTGAGTTCGGCGAGTTCCTTGATGAAATCGGCGATGTCCCACTCGCAGCCGCCGCAGCCCGAGAGCGCGCCGGTCCATCGGGAGATGGCATGCAGATCCATGCCTTGTTCGGCCAGCTCCTGGATGTTCCCTCGCTTCGTGCCGCTGCAATGGCACATGACCTCATCCGCCTTGCAGGCTGGACTCTTCTCCATCCGGGTCAGCCCTTCGTTCTGGCGAGAAATACGGTGACTTCCTCGCGGTCGTGGTAGAGCTGTTTGCATTGCATCTTGTAGTTGATGCCTTCCTCGTCGAGTCGCGCGCGGATGGAATTCAGCGCAGCGTCCACTGCGGCGAGGCGTTGCTTCATCGGCAGCTTGAGGTTGAAGATCGCATGCCTGGCGTAGCCGGCTGCAAACCACTCGCCGACCAGCGCGCCGACCTTGGCTGGCTTCTCGACCATGTCGCACACCAGCCAGTCCACCGCCTTGCGTGGCGCGTACTTGAAGCCGTCCACGCGCAGGTGCTCGACCAGCGGGTGCTTGGCCAGCACGCCCTTCATCGGGCCGTTGTCCACCGCAGTGACGCGGATGCCGCGCTTGACCAGTTGCCAGGTCCAGCCGCCGGGGGCCGCGCCCAGATCGACCGCAGTCATGCCTTGCCGCAACAGCCTCGTCTGTTCGCTCTTGTCCATGAACACCTCGATGGCCTCGGCCAGTTTCAGCGTCGAGCGGCTGGGCGCTTCGGCGGGCATGGATTGGCGCAATATGCCCATGTGCCAGGGCGCGCTGTTGTAGGGTTCGCTGGTGCCGATCAGCGCGGTGGACTTGTCGGGGAAGAACACATGCAGGCGTGGCAGCTTTATCGTACGCCCCATAGAGCTTTTGGTCGGGCACCCGCCTGAGCTTGTCGAAGGGGCGACTTCCTGTCCCGCGGCGGGCAGCTTGCCCTGCGCGCGCAGCGCTTCCTCCAGCAGCGGCTGGAAGCGGCGTGTGAACGAGGACAGCGTCTTGCCGTCATTGGTGTCCGGCGTCTCAAGCCACAGCGCGCCGAAGGCATCGGGCAGTTCGGCGATGGCCTCGACCAGCGGCGTCAGGCGGTCGCGGTCGGAGAGCTCCTCGATGATGTACTGCAGCCGGATCAGCTGGCGCGCGAACACCAGGTCGCGGAAGGACAGCTTCTGCTCGTTCAGTACGAGCACGATATAGCCGCTGTCGGTGACGATGGGCGGCTGTTCGGCGATCACCGGTTTCTGCAGCCGCGCCTGGCGCAACGCTTCCTGCGCGCAGTCCTGCTCGAATCCGGGGCGGCAGTACAGCAGCCAGTGGGTGGTGGTGTGTTTTTGCATGTTACTCTCTGTGTAAGTTATGCATCCGAGCGCAGGCGCGGGAGGTGGATATGCCAGCGTATCGCGGCGAGGCGTATCGCCACCGTGCAGACCATTGCGAGCATGATGGCGGAGGTGTGGCCTATGCCCAGGCGATCCAGCGCGATCAGCAGCAGCGCGCCGGCGAACGAGGCGGTGGCGTAGAGGTCGGTACGGAAGATCAGCGGAACTTCGTTGCACAGGATGTCGCGGATCACGCCGCCGAACACGCCGGTGATCACGCCCATCAGCGCTGCGATCAGCCAGGGGGCGTCGAGCTGCATCGCGACGCTGGTGCCGATCACGGTGAACAGCGCCAGGCCGATCGCATCGGGCACGAGGAAGAAGTTTTTCGGCAGCCTGAGGCGGCGACCCAGGAAGAAGGTGAGCGTGCCCGCGGCCATGCCGACCACGACGTAGGCCGGGTCGTGTATCCAGTACACCGGCAAGCGGCCCAGCAGCAGGTCGCGTACCGTGCCGCCGCCGATGCCGGAGATCACCGCGATCACGACCACGCCGAACAGATCCAGCTCGCGGCGGCGGGCTTCCAGCGTGGCGGTGATCGCGCAGACGGCGACGGCGCAGAGATCGAGGAGGTAGGTCAGGCTCATGGCGGGGAGGCGGAGGCAGAGGCGCGCATTATACGGGCCGGGCCGCTTTCCCGCGTGCGTGATTCGCCGGCCTGGGTATTCGGTTGGGAGCGGACGGCGTGGTAATATCCGCGCCTCTTTTTTCGGCAGTTACTCATGACCAAGCGTTACGACCTGATAGTGTTCGACTGGGACGGCACGGTGATGGACTCGACGGCGGTGATCGCCGCTTCGATCCAGGCCGCGTGCCGCGACCTCGGACTGAATGTACCCAGCGACGAGGCTGCGCGCCACGTGATCGGGCTGGGGCTGGCGCAGGCGCTGCAGCATGCGGTGCCGGATGCGCCGGAGGCGATGTACGGGCCGCTGGCCGACCGCTACCGCCACCACTTTCTGGCGCAGGATCAGACCATTCCGCTGTTCGAGGGCGCGCGCGAGACCATCGCCGAGTTGCATGCGGACGGCTACTGGCTGGGTGTTGCCACCGGCAAGAGCCGTGCGGGGCTGGATCGAGTGCTGGATGCCAGCGGCATGAGGGGCTATTTCCATGCGACGCGCACCGCCGACCAGACCTTTTCCAAGCCCCATCCGGCGATGTTGCTGGAACTGATGGACGAACTGGCGGTCTCGCCCGAGCGCACCCTGATGATAGGCGATACCACGCACGACCTGCAGCTGGCACAGAATGCCGGGGTGGACGTGGTCGCGGTGAGCTACGGCGCGCATCCGCCGGAGCAGCTGCTCGATCTTCAGCCGCTTGCGCTGGCGAACGATTTTGTGGAATTGCGCGACTGGCTGAGGGCTTGCGCTTGACGATTTCTGGAAGGAGACAACATGTCTGAGAATAACGATTGGGAGCGCGGCGTACTCGAGAAGCTGGCGATGTCGGCGATACAGGAGCAGCGCCGCGCGCGGCGCTGGGGCATCTTTTTCAAGGCGCTGACCTTCGGTTACCTGTTCCTCGTGCTGTTCCTGGTCATGGGCTGGTTCGACAGCAAGGAGGCGGTGCTCAGCGACAAGCACACCGCGCTGATCGACATGCAGGGCGTGATCGCGCCGGACACCGCGGCGGGCGCGGATTTCGTGATCCCCAGCCTGCAGGATGCGTTCGAGGATGCACGCACCCAGGGCGTGATCCTGCGCATCAACAGTCCCGGCGGCAGCCCGGTGCAGGCAGGCCAGATCAACGACGAAATTCGCCGCCTGCGCGCGAAATACCCGCAGATCCCGCTGTACGTTGTGGTCGAGGACATCTGCGCCTCCGGCGGCTATTACGTCGCGGCCGCGGGGGACAAGATATTCGTGGACAAGGCCAGCCTGATCGGATCGATAGGCGTGCTGATGGATGGCTTCGGCTTCACCGGCGCGATGGAGAAGCTGGGCGTCGAGCGCCGTTTGCTCACTGCAGGAACCCACAAGGGCTTCCTGGACCCGTTCTCGCCGACGAATCCCGAGCAGCAGGCCTATGCGCAGCAGATGCTGGGCGAGATTCACCAGCAGTTCATCGACGTGGTGCGCCAGGGGCGCGGCAAGCGCCTGAAGGAGACGCCGGACACGTTCAGCGGCCTGGTGTGGAACGGCCAGCGCGGCGTTGAGATGGGGCTGGCCGACGGCTACGGCAGCGTCGAGTCGGTCGCGCGCGACGTGATCAAGGCCGAGGACATCGTCGATTTCACGATGAAGGAAAGCTTCGGCGAGCGCCTCGCGAAGCGCTTCGGCGCGGGGGTGGCGAGCGCGCTGGGGTACTCGGCGCAGGGCGGCGTGTCGTTGCGATAAGGGAATAATGACAACCCCACCGTTCGTGGTGAGCTTGTCGAACCATGAATGGTGGGGTTATTAGCTTAGCGGGTTGAATCAGTCGTCCTTCGACATAACCAGCGACTTGCCCGCTTGCGGGCTTAGTCGAATGGCTAGTAGTTTCATCAGGCTCAGGGCGAACGGTCTTGTTCAGCGCTTCTCAAACTGTTTCAGCAATTCATCCAGATCGGTGACCGGCGGCAGGCAATGCGTGCCGCGGCACAGCCAGGCGGAGGTCTGTTTTCTTAACGGCTTGTCCAGCGCTTCGGGCAATCCGGTCGTCTCATCGCTCAATACGATGGTCATCATGTCAGGCAGGTAGCGTTGCTGCAGTGCAGCCTGCCACGCTGCGGCCTTCTCGCCGCGCAGCACCAGCAGGCCGGGCGGTTGCAGCAGTTCGGCGAGTGCGGTGCACAGGCTGCAGTGATAGCTCGCAGCCTGTTGCAGCGCGGGAAAGTACAGCCTTACGCAACGCTCCGCCGCCTCGCGATATTTTTCATCTCCGGTCAGCAGCGAAAGGCGCAGCAGCGCCTGTGCCGCGATGCCGTTGCCGGACGGCGTGGCGTTGTCCTGTCCGGTCTTGCTGCGCTGGATCAGCGCCTCGTGGTCGTGGCTGGTGAAATAGAAGCCGCCGCTCTGTCTGTCCTCGAAGCGCTCCAGCAGCGCATCGGCGAGCTGCACCGCGAATTCCAGATCGGTCTTCCTGAATGCAGCCTGCACCAGTTCCAGCGCGGCGCTCAACAGGAAGGCGTGGTCGTCGAGATAGGCGTTGAGGTGGGCCTTGCCGTCCCGGCAGGTCGCCAGCAGCCTGCCGTCGTGCCACAGGTTTGCGCGCACGAAGTCCATCGCGCGTTGTGCGGAATGCAGCCAGTCGGAGCGATCGAACACGCGCGCGGCGCGCGCCATGCCGGCGATCATCAGTCCGTTCCAGCTTCCGAGGATTTTCTCGTCGCGGCCGGGGTGCACACGCTGTTCGCGTGCGGCAAGGAGTTTTTTCCGTGCGGAAATCAGCAGCGCTTCGGCCTGTTCCGTCGAGATGCCCAGACACTGAGCGATGTCGGCCAGCGATGCGCTGACGCGCAGGTTCCAGTCGCGGTGCTCGAAGTTGGGCGTGCTGTCGAGTCCATAGTAAGGCTCGGCGACGGCCCATTCCTCGGTGTTCAGCAGCTGGCGCACTTCCTTGCGCTGCCAAACATAAAATTTTCCTTCCTCGTGCTCCGAGTCGGCATCCAGCGAGGAGTAGTAGCCGCCTTCCGGCGACTGCATTTCGCGCAACACCCAGCCCGCAGTCTGCTCGACCACGCGTGCGAACAGCGGCTCGCCGCTTGCCTGCCAGGCGGCGCTGTACAGGCCCAGCATCAGGCCGTTGTCGTAGAGCATCTTCTCGAAATGCGGAATGTCCCAGCTTGCATCGACGCTGTAGCGGCAGAAGCCGCCACCGAGCTGGTCATACAAGCCGCCGTGAGCCATCTGCCGCAGCGTGTGGCGCACGATGTGCAGCGCCTGCACCTCGTTGGTCGCATGGCGCAGCAGCAGGTCGAGTTCCGCCGGGTGCAGGAACTTGGGCGCGTCGCCAAAGCCACCATTGACCTCGTCGAACTGTTCGCCGAGTTGCTGCAGCGCCTGGGCCAGAGGCTCGCTGTCCAGCGCGTCCGCTTTGCCGCGCGCCCTCTGGATGTCGGCCAGCGCGGCGACCAGCCGCTTGCCCTGCGCGGCGAGTTCCGCGCGATTCTCTTCGTATACCTGCGCGACGCGCCGCAGCACGTCGGCGAAGGAGGGCAGGTTGTAGCGCGCCTGTTTCGGGTAGTAGGTGCCGCCGAAAAACGGCGTGCCGTCCGGTTCGAGGAACATCGTCAGCGGCCAGCCGCCGCCGCGCTGCGTCAGCATGGCATGCGCGTTCTGGTAAATCTGGTCGAGGTCGGGGCGCTCCTCGCGGTCCACCTTGACGTTGACGAAGTGCTGGTTCATCAGCGCCGCAGTCTCCTCGTCCTCGAACGACTCGTGCGCCATCACATGGCACCAGTGGCAGGCCGAATAGCCGATGGACAGCAGGATGGGCTTGTCCAGCTCGCGAGCAAGCCGCAGCGTCTCGGGGTTCCATGCATGCCAGTCCACCGGGTTGCCGGCATGCTGCTGGAGGTAGGGGCTGGTTTCCTTTGCCAGTTCGTTCGCCATACTAGTGCCCCTTTCAGATTGTCGAAATCAGCGCAGCAGCGGCATCAATGCCTTCATCACGTTGCGCATCAAGAGCGGCTGCGCCTCGGCGGTCGGGTGCAGGTTGTCCGGCTGGAACTGCTCCGGCGGCACGCCTTCCAGCAGGAAGGGCAGCAGCCGGACGCCGCGCTTCTTTGCCAGCCGCGGGTACATCTGCTCGAACCGCGCGACATAAGACTTGCCGTAGTTTGGCGGCAATCGCATGCCGACCAGCAGCACGCGCGCCTGCGCCCGCTGTGCGGCGGCGACGATTTCGTTCAGGTTCGCCGCGGTGTCCGCGACGTTGTAACCGCGCAGCCCGTCGTTCGCGCCCAGCTCCAGCACCACCACCGCCGGGCGATGCTGCTGCAAGGCCTTCGCGATGCGCTGCCGCCCGCCCAAGGTGGTCTCGCCGCTGATGCTCGCGTTGACCACCTGGTATTCCGAGCCGTTGCGCGCGAGCTCCTGCTGCAGCAGCGCCGGCCAACTTTCCGCTACTGCGATCCCGTATCCGGCTGATAGACTGTCGCCGAACACCAGGATGTTCTTCGCGGCATGGGTGCTGAGCGGCAGCCACAGCGCGGCGGCCAGCAGGATGAATTTCAGGAGCGATTTCTTCATGGCATCGATTGTGCAGGCAGTTGGACTGGGCAAGCAAGTGCAGAGCGGCGACCAACCGTTGACCATCCTGCACGAGGTGAGTTTCGCGGTCGAGGCGGGCGAGAGCCTCGCCATCCTCGGCGCATCCGGCTCCGGCAAGTCCACGCTGCTCGGCCTGCTCGCCGGGCTGGACGTGCCCAGCAGCGGCAGCGTCCGGCTCGGCGGCGCGGACCTGTTCGAACTGGACGAGGACGGGCGCGCAAGGCTGCGCGGCGAACTCGCGGGCTTCGTGTTCCAGTCGTTTCAACTCTTGCCCGCGCTCTCCGCGCTGGAGAACGTGATGCTGCCGCTGGAACTGCAAGGCGCATCCGACGCGCGCGAACGCGCCGCCGACTCGCTGCGCCAGGTAGGCCTTTCCGAACGCACGCACCACCTGCCCAAACACCTCTCCGGCGGCGAACAGCAGCGCGTCGCGCTCGCACGAGCCTTCGTCACCCGCCCCAGGATCCTGTTCGCCGACGAACCCACCGGCAACCTCGACGCCGCGACCGGTTCGCAGGTCATCGAACTGATGCTGGAACTCAACCGCGCGCAGGGCACGACGCTGATCCTCGTCACCCACGACGAGGCGCTGGCAAAGCGCTGCGGAAGACAGTTGAGGCTGGAGGCGGGGAGGGTGGTGGAGTGAACATCCTCCGCCTCTCCCTGAATCTGCTGCGCCGCGACTGGCGGGCCGGGGAGTGGCGCGTGCTGCTGCTGGCGCTGGTGCTGGCGGTGGGCAGTCTCGCGACGGTCGGCATGTTCGCCGACCGGGTGCGCCAGGCGTTGCAGCAGGAGGCGACCAGCCTGATCGGGGCGGACTTGCGCATCACCTCGCGGCGGGCGCTGCCGTCTGCCTATCGTCAGAGCGCCGAGGCGCACGGGCTGCTCGCTGTCGAGAGTCGCAGCTTTCCGAGCATGGTGTCGTACCAAGAACAGGCGCTGCTGTCCGAGATACAGGCGGTGGAGGATGGGTATCCGCTACGTGGGAAGATCACCATCGAAGACGGCGGCGAGCACGCCGCGCAAGGTATTCCTGCATCCGGCAATGTCTGGGCGGACGACAGGCTGATGCGCCGCCTTGACCTCAAGGTCGGCGACGAGGTGAGCATAGGTGCGATGCGTTTCGTCGTCGCGGCGAAGGTGGTGAAAGACATCGACCAGTCCATCGGCTTTTCCAGCTTCGCGCCGCGCGTGCTGATGAACGCGCAGGATCTCGCGGCGACGGGACTGGTGCAGGAGGGCAGCCGCATCACCCACAGGCTGATGGTCGCGGGCGAGGCGGATCGGGTGGCGGCGCTGCGCGCCGAGCTGCAGCCGGTGCTGACCGGCAACGAGAAGCTGGAGGACGTGCGCGATGCGCGTCCGGAGATACGCAGTTCGCTGGAACGCGCCGAACATTTCCTCGGTCTCGCGGCGCTGACCGCGGCGATCCTCGCGGGCGCGGCCATCCTGCTGGCGGCGCGGCGTTTCGTGCAGCGCCATCTCGACGGCTGCGCGGTGATGCGCTGTCTCGGCGCGCAGCAGGGGCAGGTGCTGCGCCTGTTCCTGTACCAGTTCCTGCTGCTCGGGCTGGCTGCGGTGCTGCTGGGGTGTGCGCTGGGCTATGCGACGCAGGCGCTGCTGATTTCACTGGTCGAGTCCATGCGCGATGCGGAACTGCCGCAACCCTCGTTGCTGCCTGCGATCAAGGCGGCGGCGAGCGGCTATGCGCTGCTGCTGGGCTTCGGCTTCCTGCCGCTGCTGCAGTTGCGCCGCGTCTCGCCGCTGCGCGTGCTGCGCCGCGAGTTGGGCGCGCCGCAGCCGAACACGGTGCTGGCTTATGGTCTGGCGCTGCTGGTGCTGGCGGCGTTGTTCCTGTGGCATGCGGGTTCGCTGAAACTTGGGCTGACCGTGCTGGGCGGTCTGCTCGCGGGGTTGGCTGCGTTCGGCGGGCTGGCCTGGCTGGCGCTGCGCATCCTGGCGCGCCGGATGTTGCGGCTGCGCTCGCACTGGCGGCATGCGCTGAACAACCTGGTGCGGCACGGGCGCAACAACGCGCTGCAGGTCGTCGCGCTGGCGCTGGGGGGGATGAGCCTGTTGCTGCTGACGCTGGTGCGCGCCGACCTGTTGCAGGGCTGGCAGGACAAGCTGCCGCCGGATACGCCGAACCGTTTCGTGGTGAATGTCCAGCCGCACCAGCAGCAGGCGTTGCAGGATTTCTTCGTGCGCGAGGGACTCGCGCAGCCGGCGCTGCTGCCGATGGTGCGCGGCCGCCTGGTGGAGATCGACGGTCGCGCGGTCAACGGCGACAGCTACGAAGACGAGCGCGCGGCGCGGCTGGCCGAACGGGAGTTCAATCTCTCGTATATGGAAGAAATGCCCGAGTGGAACGAGCTCGTGGGCGGCAAGTGGTGGGCCGACGGCGCGGCGGCCGAGCTGTCGGTAGAGGAGGGCATCGCCGAAACTCTGGGCATCCGTTTGGGCGACACGCTGACCTACGACGTTGCCGGCAGCCGCTTCAGCGCGCGCGTGACCAGTTTGCGCAAGGTGGAATGGGATTCGATGCGGGTGAATTTCTTCGTGATTGCGACGCCCGGACTGCTGCGCGACTTTCCGGCGAGCTATCTGACCAGCTTCCATCTGCCGCCGGAACGGGTGCGCGCGGGCGACCGGCTGGTTCGGGAATTCCCCAATGTGCTGGTGATAGACACCGGTGCGATCATAGACCAGGTGCGCCACATCATGGATCAGATCACCCAGGTGATGGGCGCGGTGTTCCTGTTCACCCTGCTGTCCGGCTTCGCGGTGCTGTACGCCGCGCTGCTCGCGACTCAGGACGAGCGCCGTTACGAGTCCGCGGTGCTGCGCACGCTGGGCGCGGATTCTCGCTATCTGCGCCGGCTGCACCTGTCGGAGTTCGCCGTGCTGGGCGGGCTGAGCGGGCTGTTCGCGGCGGGCGGTGCGGTGCTGCTGGGCTGGGTGCTGGCGCGCCACGTGCTGGAGATACCCTACCCGCCGAACTGGGCGATCTGGCCCATCGGCGTGCTGGGCGGCATGGCGGCGGTGATGCTGGCCGGGTGGGCGGGGACGAGAAGGCTGGCGGCGCTGCCGCCATTAGCCATCCTGCGTGAGTGACAAACACGCTGACAGAACACCCCGAAAACCGTAGCAAGCGGCTCGAGTGCAAGGCGCACGGAGCGCAGACAACTTTGTTGCGGCGAAGACTTTCCTTCAGGTTAGTCAAAGCCAAACTGGAATGTACTTCAGTTTGCCGCTACGCGGCCCCGGATTTCGAAAACGAAGTTTCAGTGTAGGCTCATGCACGAAGTGCGTGATGCCGGAACCAACACCGCGCAACGCTGCGTGCGGATGGGTGGCGGCGTAGCCGCCGGGCACCCACCGGCCTGCCCCTTGCGGGTAAATCGAGTCGCGCAGTAGGTTTTAGACGACCAGATCAACCTGTTGCAATGTCCCTGCGCTGCCGTCCTCGTTCAGGTAGACGCCGCTGCTGCGCACCTGGCCCTGCAGGTCGTTCGCGCCATTCTTCAGGTCGAACGGGGTGGCGACGTTGCCCAGATACAGTGCGCCGACGTTGCGTTGCGCCAGCGTGCTCAGCAGGTCGGCGCCGCCGGCATCCTTGCTCCATATCCGCAGCTTCGAATATGCCGCGTCGTTTTCGTCTATCCACTGGTTGCCGTCGCTGTCGTAGGCGGCCAGGTCGGCGAAGCCGTTGCCGCTCTGGGTGCCGAACAGTTCGGAGCCGTTGTCGATGACGCCGTTGCCGTCCTTGTCCAGTGCAAGGAAGCCGCTACCCGATCCGACGAAGGACACCTGCTCGGCCTGGCCGTCGGCGTCGAGGTCGAATTCGAACTTCTGGTCGGTGAGCTGGGCTGCGGCGCCGGCGAAGTTGATCACCAGCGGGTCTTTTCTTCTCACCGCATCGCCTTCGCGGATGGAGAGATTGGACTCCTGATAGAACTCGCGGCTCATTTCCAGCGAGAGCTTGAAGCTGATCTCGCGCCCGTCGCTGGTTTTCACGACGCCCTCGGCATCGAACCGTGTGACTTCCACTTCGTGCAGCGTTTCGCGCCGGTCGTATTCCACGCCCCAACCCTGGCGGCGGTTCCCGGCCGCAGTTGCGCCGTCATTGTCTTCGGAAGGGGAGGCGGTTCCGTCGTGTTTCATCGAGTTGGCGTCGAACAGTTTGATCTTTTGCCCGGTCAGCGCCTCGATCAGGCCGATCAGCAGCAGCATCCTGGGGTCGTTCTCGACGGGATTGGCGGCTTCCTCGACTGCGTTGGCTGCCTGTGCATCGTTGGCCGCCGCCTGTGCCGCAGCCTGGCGCCCGGCGTCGGACAGCGTCGCCACGGTCAGTCCGGTCATCGGGGGGAGGCGCAAATCCTGCGTGCGAGCATCCCCGCGTTGCCCGAAGTCAGGGCGGCGATCGCCCACCCAGGCGCGCAGGGATTCTTCCACCGTATGCTGTCGCGAACTGGCATGTTGGCCGGCGAGGCCGACCGTCGAATTTTCGATTTTCATTGGGATACCCTCCATCCAGATCAAACCGGGGTTTCTGTAATTGCTTATCGACGAAAACAGGCATCGGGTTAGATTGATGAGGATTTGCTGTATCAATGCGCGGCAAGTACATGTTGCTCTGGGGAAAAGCTGGCCAGACCACGTCTCGCGACGGAATGCAGGGCGATACACCGGGGACGAGCGTGGCGGTTGAGGGAAACGGGGCTTGGTGCTAGAATGCGCGCCGCTTCGGAATAGGCCGGAGCAAATTTCCCGCTTGCGCAAGTTGGGGTGCTCACGGAATCGCCGTGGGTCAGGCTGGCGAGCGGTAGTTAATAACCCTTACGTTCAGGAGTAATCATGGCTGTAACCATGCGTCAAATGCTGGAAGCTGGTGTCCATTTCGGTCACCAGACCCGTTTCTGGAATCCCAAGATGGCACCGTACATCTTCGGTCACCGCAACAAGATTCACATCATCAATCTGGAAAAAACCGTCGCCAAGTTCGCCGAAGCGGAAGCCTTCGTGCGCAAGCTGGCAGCCAAGAAGGGCTCCATCCTGTTTGTGGCGACCAAGCGCCAGGCTCGTGAGATCATCCAGGAAGAGGCCGTCCGTGCGGGTTCCCCGTACGTCAACTACCGCTGGCTCGGCGGCATGCTGACCAACCACAAGACCGTGCAGACCTCGATCAAGCGCCTGCGCGAACTGGAAGAGCTGACCGCGGAAGGCTCCACCGAGAAGGTTTCCAAGAAGGAAGCGCTGATGTTGAAGCGCGAAATGGAGAAGCTGGAGCGCAGCCTGGGCGGCATCAAGGACATGCAAGGTCTGCCTTCCGCGATCTTCGTGATCGACGTCGGATACCAGAAGGGCACCATCGTCGAGGCGCAGAAGCTGGGCATTCCGGTGGTCGGTGTCGTCGATACCAACAACTCGCCGCTGGGTGTGGACTATGTGATCCCGGGCAACGACGACTCGACCCAGGCGATTCGCCTGTACGCCCGCGGTATCGCGGACGCGATCCTGGAAGGTCGTGCCCAAGGTCTGAACGAGCTGGTCGAAGAAGTCTCGGAACAAGCGGCTTAAGTTTCAATAAGGCGCAGAAAGGGGCGCGAGCCCCTTTTTTTATAAGTTTTTTATGGAGTGGAACATGGCAGAAATTACCGCAGCAATGGTCAAGGAACTGCGCGAGGCGACCGGCCTCGGCATGATGGAATGCAAGAAGGCGCTGGTCGAGGCTGATGGCGACCTGAAGGTTGCTGAAGAGCAGCTGCGCATCAAGAGCGGCGCGAAGGCCAGCAAGGCGGCTTCCCGCGTGACCGCTGAAGGCATCGTCAGCGCGTTCGTCGCAGCCGACGGCAAGACTGCCGCCGTGGTGGAAGTGAACTGCGAGACCGACTTCGTCGCGAAGAACGACGACTTCATCGCATTCGCGAAGAACGTGGCCGAGACCGTGGCGAAGAGCAATCCGGCCGACGTCGAGGCGCTGTCCGGCATGGCGCTGGCCAACGGTTCCGGCACCGTCGACGAAGTGCGCAAGGAACTGGTGATGAAGATCGGCGAGAACCTGACGATCCGCCGCTTCGAGCGTTACGAGACATCCTCGGGCAAGCTGGCCACCTATCTGCACGGCAGCAAGATCGGCGTGCTGGTCAGCTACGAAGGCGGCGACGATATGCTGGGCCGCGACATTGCGATGCACATCGCGGCGAGCAAGCCCAAGTCGATCGATGCGTCCGGCGTGAACGCGGAAGACATCGAGACCGAGCGCCGCATCGCGATCGAGAAGGCCAAGGAGTCCGGCAAGCCGGAAGCCATGCTGGAGAAGATCGCCGAAGGCACCGTGCAGAAGTTCCTGAAGGAAGTGACGCTGATGGGCCAGGTGTTCGTCAAGGCCGAAGACGGCAAGCAGACCGTCGAGCAGCTGCTGAAGGCCAAGGGCGCTTCCGTGACCGCGTTCCGGATGTTCGTCGTTGGCGAAGGCATCGAGAAGAAGGTCGAGGACTACGCGGCCGAAGTCGCTGCCGCTGCAGCCGCTGCACAGAAGTAATCGAAAGGACGCCATGACTGCACCCGCCTACAAACGCATCCTGCTCAAGCTCTCCGGCGAAGCCCTGATGGGCGATGACAGCTACGGTATCAACCGTGCCGTCATCGAACGCATCGTGAGCGAGATCAAGGAGGTGGTCGAGCTGGGCGTGGAAGTGGCGATCGTAATCGGCGGCGGCAACATCTTCCGCGGCGTGGCTCCGGCCGCGGCGGGGATGGATCGCGCTACCGCCGATTACATGGGGATGCTGGCCACGGTGATGAATTCGATGGCCTTGCAGGATGCGATGACGCGCGCCGGGCTGGAATGCCGGGTGCAGTCGGCGCTGAGCCTGGAGCAGGTCGCCGAGCCGTTCATCCGCGGCAAGGCGCTGCGCTATCTGGAAGACGGCAAGGTGGTGATCTTCGCGGCCGGCATCGGCAGCCCGTTCTTCACCACCGACACCGCCGCCGCGCTGCGCGGCGTGGAGATGTCCGCCGATGTGGTCATCAAGGCTACCAAGGTGGACGGTATCTACACCGCGGATCCGAAGAAGGATCCGAATGCGATCCGCTATCAGAGCCTGAGCTTTGACGAGGCGATCAGCAAGAATCTCAAGGTGATGGACGCGACGGCGCTGACCCTGTGCCGCGACCAGAAGCTGCCCATCATCGTATTCAGTATTTTCAAGCCGGGCGCGCTCAAGCGCGTGGTGTTCGGCGAAGGCGAAGGCACGCTGGTGCGCATAGACTAAATTCAGGAGGGTATCGTGATTGCTGATCTGAAGAAAACTGCCGAGCAGAAGATGCAGAAGTCGCTGGAGGCGCTGAAGGCCGATCTGGGCAAGGTCCGCACCGGCCGCGCCCACACCGGCCTGCTCGACCATGTGATGGTCGAGTACTACGGCAGCCCGACGCCGGTGAACATGGTGGCCAACATCACCCTGATCGATGCGCGCACCATCGGCGTCCAGCCTTACGAAAAGAACATGGTCGGGCCGGTGGAACGCGCGATCCGCGATTCGGACCTGGGGCTGAACCCGGCCAGCCAGGGCGAGCTGATCCGCGTGCCGATGCCGATGCTGACCGAGGAGCGCCGCCGCGACCTGATCAAGATCGTCAAGGGCGAAGGCGAGGACGCAAAGGTAGCGGTGCGCAACATCCGCCGCGATGCGAATAACCAGCTGAAGGACGCGCTCAAGAAGAAGGAAATCTCCGAGGACGACGAGCGTCGCACCCAGGACGAGATACAGAAACTCACCGACCGTTACGTCGCCGAGATCGACAAGGCGCTGGCCGTCAAAGAAACCGACCTGATGGCGGTGTAGAAGCTGGTAGCTCGTAGCTTGTAGCCGGTAGCTTCACGAGGGGCGCGCTTTGCGCGCGGCATTTAAAAGCTGCGAGCTACCAGCTACCAGCTCAAAGGATTCCAATGGCGTTATTCCAGAGCTCTACCAGCACCATTCCCGACGCTCCCGCCGTTCCGCGCCACATCGCCGTCATCATGGACGGCAACGGACGCTGGGCGAAGCAGCGATTCATGCCGCGCGTGATGGGGCACCAGCGCGGCGTCGAGTCGCTGCGCGAGGTGGTCAAGGCCTGCCGCGATCTCGGCGTCGAATACCTCACCGTGTTCGCCTTCAGCAGCGAGAACTGGCGCCGCCCCGCCGACGAGGTCTCCTTCCTGATGTCGCTGTTCCTGAAAATGCTGGAGCGCGAGGTCGAGAAGATGCACAAACACGACATTCGCCTGAAGATCATCGGCGACCGCAGCCGTTTCGACGACAGGCTCAGGCAGACGATGCAGGATGCCGAGCAATTGACCGCGAACAACGCCGGCCTGACGCTGACCATCGCCGCGAACTACGGCGGTCGCTGGGATGTGATGAATGCGGTGCAATCCATGCTGAAGAAACATCCGCAACTCGCGCAGTGCTTCAGCGAAGACGATCTGGCTCCCTACCTGTCGATGAGCGACGCTCCCGAACCCGACCTGTTCATCCGCACCGGCGGCGAGCAGCGCATCAGCAACTTCATGCTGTGGCAACTGGCCTACACCGAACTGTATTTCACCGACGTGCTGTGGCCCGAGTTCGGGCGCAAGGAGCTGGAAACGGCGATCTCCTCGTACCGGAAACGCGAAAGGCGCTTCGGCCGGACCAGCGACCAGTTGAAGGGCGACACGTCTCAGGGAGGGGGAGATGCTTAAGTCGCGCGTGATCACCGCTGTCGTGCTGCTGGCATTGCTGCTGGCGGCGCTGTTCCTGTTGCCGCCGGTCGCCTGGGCGCTGCTGATCGTCGTGATGGTGATGCAGGGGACGACCGAATGGTCGCACTTGTCGAAACTGGAAGGCAGGATGGCGAGCGCGTACTGGTGGGCGACGCTGCTGCTGATGGCAGGGCTGGTGGCGCTCGATGCCTATGCCGCGGGGACGGTGAACTTCTATGCTCACTTGGGGATATATCTGGTATCCGCGCTGCTGTGGCTGGTCATCGTGCCGACCTGGCTGATGGTGGGCTGGAAGGTCTCAAATCCGTTGGCGATGGCGGCGGTGGGCTGGGCGGTGCTGATCCCCACCGGTGCGGCGATGATGGATCTGCGCGAAGCAGTGCCCAGCCCGTGGTTGCTGCTGTTCGTGATGGGGCTGGTGTGGGTCGCCGACATCGCGGCCTATTTCGCCGGGCGGCGTTTCGGCAAGACCAAGCTCGCCCCCAGCATCAGCCCGGGCAAGACCTGGGAGGGTGTGGCCGGCGCGATGTTCGGCGTGTCGGCCTACGTGATTCTGGTGTGGGGGTTCAGTCCGCATTTTTCCACCCGCGAAATCCTGCCGCCTTTGCTGCTGACTGCATGGTGGTGGGTGGTGCTGGCGGTGATCGGCGACCTGTTCGAGTCGGCGGTCAAGCGCCAGGCCGGGGTCAAGGACAGCGGCGCGCTGTTGCCGGGGCACGGCGGCCTGCTGGATCGCATCGATGCTTTGACCTCGACGCTGCCGCTCGCCGCATTGGCGATACTGTTCCAGAGGATGGGCTGACATGCAGCGCCTGACGGTTCTCGGTTCCACCGGCAGCATAGGCACAAGCACGCTGGACGTGGTGGCCCGCCATCCCGACCGGTTCAGGGTCGTCGCACTGACCGGCAACAGCCAGGTCGAGTTGCTGGCCAGACAGTGTATTCAATTCAAGCCGGAGTATGCGGTGCTGCTCGACGAATCCGCCGCTGCAGGGCTGCGCCAGCGCCTGAAGGATGCGGGTTCGACCACAGAAGTGCTCTGCGGCGTAGCCGCGCTGGAGCAGGTCTCGGTGCTGCCGGAGGTGGATGCGGTGATGGCGGCCATCGTCGGCGCGGCCGGGCTGCGCCCGACGCTTGCGGCGGCTCGCGCCGGCAAGAAGATATTGCTGGCGAACAAGGAGACGCTGGTCACGGCGGGCAACGTGTTCATGGAGGCGGTGCGCGCCAGCGGCTCCGCGCTGCTGCCCATCGACAGCGAACACAACGCGATCTTCCAGTCGCTGCCGCACGACTATCGCGGCGACATGAAGCACAGCGGCGTCAGCAAGATCCTGCTGACCGCGTCCGGCGGGCCGTTCCGCAACACGCCGCTGGCCGACCTGCAAGACGTCACGCCCGAGCAGGCCTGCGCGCACCCGAACTGGAGCATGGGCCGCAAGATCTCGGTGGATTCCGCGACCATGATGAACAAGGGACTGGAGGTCATCGAGGCGCACTGGCTGTTCAATGCTTCCGCCGACGACATCCAGGTAGTGGTGCATCCGCAGAGCGTGATCCATTCGCTGGTGCAGTACGTCGACGGCTCGGTGCTGGCGCAGCTCGGCAACCCGGACATGCGCACGCCCATCGCCTACGGCCTGTCCTGGCCGGAGCGCATCGATGCGGGGGTGGCGCCGCTGGACCTGTTCAAGGTCGCAACGATGGATTTCCAGGCGCCGGACTTCGAGCGCTTCCCCTGCCTGGCACTGGCCTACCAGGCGCTGCGCGCCGCGGGCACCGCTCCGGCGATCCTGAACGCGGCGAACGAGGTCGCGGTGGATGCCTTCCTGAACCGCCGCATCGCCTTCCTGGACATCCCGCGTGTCATCGCAAGCGTGCTGGATGAGCTGCCTGTCGAACCGGTCGTCACTCTGGACGATGTGATCGGCGCTGATGCCGGGGCGCGCCGCGCGGCGCAGTCGCATATCACCCAATGACCACGCTGCTGGCCTTCGTCGTCGCAATCGCTCTGCTGGTGGTGTTCCACGAACTGGGACATTATTGGGTGGCTCGCCGTTTCGGCGTCAAGGTGCTGCGCTTCTCGGTCGGTTTCGGCAAGGTGCTCTACAGCAAACACGCTGCGGACGGCACCGAATGGGCGATCTCGGCGATCCCGCTGGGCGGTTACGTCAAGATGCTGGACGAGCGCGAAGGCGAGGTCGCCCCCGAAGAACTGGAGCAGGCTTTCAACCGCAAACCGGTGCTGCAGCGCATGGCCATCGTTGTCGCCGGCCCGCTGTCCAACCTCCTGCTGGCCGTCGTCCTGTACTGGGCGCTGTTCGTTTACGGCGTGCCCGGACTGAAGCCGGTGCTGGGCGAGGTGTTGCCCGACACACCTGCCGCCGCGGCCATGATGCAACCGGGTGAGACCATCCTGAGCATAGACGGCGAGCCGGTGCCGAGCTGGCAGGAGATGCGCTGGCGTTTGCTGGACCTCGCCCTCCAGCAGCGCGAGGTGCAGATAGACGGCCGCGGCGCGCAGGGCGAGGCGCTGACCCATGTGCTCGACATGCGCGGGCTGAAGGCGAACGAGCTGGACGGCGACTTCCTCGGCAAGCTCGGCCTGCAACTGCACCGGCCACTCGTTCCGCCGGTATTCGGCAAGATCGTCGAAGGCGGGGTGGCTCAGCAGGCGGGACTGCAAACCGGCGATGTGGTTTTGAGCGCCAACGGACTGGACATGCAGCGTTGGGACGAACTGGTCGAGATGGTGCGCGCACATCCCGGACGCACTCTGCTGCTGGAAATCCGGCGCGGTGAGGCCAGTCTGGATATTCCCGTCGTACCGCAGGCGGTGGACGAGAACGGCAAGCCGGTGGGCAAGATCGGAGCGGCGCCGCATGTGGATCGGGCGGCATGGGAGGCGATGCGGGTTGAGGTCAGTTACGATCCGCTTGCTGCACTGGGACAGGCAATGCGCAAGACCTGGGAGACTGCGCTGGTCAGCCTCAAGATGCTGGGCAAGATGGTGCTGGGCGAGGTGTCGATGAAGAATCTTTCCGGTCCGATCACCATCGCCGACTATGCCGGACAATCCGCAGAAATGGGACTTGCGGCCTATCTGGGTTTCCTCGCGCTGATCAGCGTCAGCCTGGGCGTGCTGAATCTGTTGCCCATCCCCTTATTGGATGGGGGACACTTGCTGTATTATGCTGCCGAACTGGCGAAGGGAAGTCCGGTCTCGGAACAGGCATGGGAATTCGGACAGAAGATCGGTATCGCGCTGCTAGGCACGCTGATGGTGTTTGCCATATATAACGACATAACTCGGCTTATCTCAGGTTGAAGATGAAATTGAAAAAACTGGCGGGGTTGATTTCCCTGCTTTGCATGTCGCCCGCCTGGGCGATCGAGCCATTCACCGTACAGGATATTCGCGTCGAAGGCATACAGCGCACCGAGGCCGGCACGGTGTTCAGTTACCTGCCCGTCAAGGTCGGCGACAAGATGGACGATGCGCAGGCGGCGGCGGCGATCCGCGCGCTGTATGCCACCGGCTTCTTCAAGGATGTGCGTCTGGAGGTCGAGCAGGGCGTACTGATCGTGCTGGTGAGGGAGCGGCCGTCGATCGCCAGCATCGAACTTCATGGCATCAAGGATTTTCCGGCCCAGCAGCTCAAGGACAACATGAAATACGCCGGACTGGCCGAGGCTCGCATCTTCGACAAGGGCGCGCTGGAAAAGGCCACCCAGGAGTTGAAGCGCCAATATGTCGCGCGCGGCAAGTATGGCGTCAGCGTGAATACCACGGTCACGGAACTCGAGCGCAACCGTGTCGCGATCGCGTTCAACGTGGTCGAGGGCGAGGTTTCCAAGATCAAGCAGATCAACCTGGTCGGCAATCAGGCCTATCCGGAAGAAGAATTGCTCGACCTGATGAAGCTCAGCACGCCGGACTGGATGAGCTGGTTCAGCAAGAACGACCAGTATTCCAAGCAGAAGCTGTCGGCCGACATGGAGGCGTTGCGTTCGTTCTACATGGACAACGGCTATCTTGAGTTCAAGATCGATTCCACGCAGGTTTCGATCACCCCGGACAAGAAGGATATCTACATCACGATCAACTTCAACGAGGGGGAGAAGTACACCGTTTCCAAGGTGGATGTGCTCGGCAACACGATAGTTCCGAAGTCGGAGATCGAGCAGTTGATCCGGGTCAAGCCGGGAGATACCTTCTCGCGCAACGCACTGACCGAAACTACCAAGGCTGTCAGCGAAAGGCTGGGGCAGGAGGGCTATGCCTTCGCCAACATCAATGCAGTGCCGACAACAGACAAGGAAAAGCACGAGGTCGCATTCAGCTTCATGGTCGATCCCGGGCAGCGCGTCTACATCCGCCGCATCAATATCGCCGGAAACGACAAGACGCGCGACGAGGTGATCCGGCGGGAATTCCGCCAGGTCGAGGGGGCATGGTTCGATGTCGCGAAAATCAAGAAGTCCAAGCAGCGTGTGGACAAGCTGGACTTCTTCGAGGAAGTGAACGTGGAAACGCCGCCGGTGCAGGGCACTGCCGACCAGATGGATGTGAACATCGCGGTGATAGAGAAATCTACGGGAAGCATCTCTGCGGGTGCGGGTTTTTCTCAGGGCGAGGGTATGTCGCTGAGTGGCAATGTCAGCCAGAAAAACTTGTTCGGCAGCGGCAATTTCGCGGCGGTGCAACTCAACACCAGCAAGGTCAATCAGGTCTATTCGTTCTCCTATAACAATCCCTACTTCACAGACGAGGGCGTGAGCCGAGGTTTCGACCTGTACAAGCGTAACACCGACTCTACCAGCACGGCAGTTACCCAGTACGGCTCGCATACCCTGGGGGGCGGCGTGCGGTTCGGCGTGCCGATCGCCGAGGATGAAGCCATCAATTACGGCCTGTCTGGCGAAAGCACCCGGCTGATTCTGTCGGCCAACTCGCCCGCGCGCCTGACGCAGTATGTCAACACCTTCGGTGCGACCAACAGCAATCTGACCGGCACGGTGGGCTGGTCCAGGGACAGCCGCGACAGCGCGATCTACACCACCGAAGGCACGGTGCAGCGCGCCTTCGCCGAGGTTGCATTGCCGGTGTTCGACATGCGCTATTACAAGCTGAATTACCAGCACCAGTGGTTCTATCCGGTGGCACAAGATGTGACGCTGCTGTTGAACGGCGAAGCCGGCTTCGGCGGCGGCTATGGAGGCAAGCAGCTGCCGTTCTTCAAGAACTTCTACGGCGGCGGCACCGGGTCGGTGCGTGGCTTCGAGGCCAATTCCCTCGGCCCTCGCGACATCAACAACGCGGTGCTGGGCGGTACGCGCCGCATTGTCGGCAATGCGGAGGTGATGATTCCGCTTCCGGGCTTCGAGAAGGTGAAATCGGTGCGACTGAGCGGCTTCGTCGATGCCGGCGCGGTATATGGCACGGGCGACCTGCCGGGCAGCGCAGGCCTGCGCTACTCTACGGGAGTCGCGGTCACCTGGGTGTCGCCGATGGGGCCGATGAAGTTCAGTTATGCGACGCCGCTGAACAAACAGCCGGTGGATAAGCTGCAGAAATTCCAGTTCAACCTAGGTTCGATGTTCTGAACGGTCTCGGCCGTCCGGAATATCGACCAAGACAAGCAAGGAGTACGAGATGAAGACAAAAATCATGATGCTGCTGCTGGCCCTGGGGCTGGGCACTGCGCAGGCGGCAGACTTCAGGGTGGGGGTGGTGGACACCGAACGCGTGTTGCGCGAATCGGCGCCGGCTTTGAAAGCTGAAAAGCGCATCGAAAAGGAATTCTCCGGCCGCGACCAGGAAATCAAGAAGCTGATGAAGCAGGTCAAGGAGTTGCAGGGGCAACTGGAGAAGGAAGGCGGCACGATGTCGGATGCGGATCACCGCAATCGGGAACGCGAACTGACCGCGTTGAACGTGAACCTGCAGCGCATGCAGCGCGAGTTCCGTGAGGACCTCAACCTGCGCAAGAACGAGGAGTTGTCCATCGTGCTGGAGCAGGCCAACAAGGCGATTCAGGCGATCGCCGAGTCGGAGAAATACGACCTGATTCTGCAGGAGGCGGTGTACCGCAACCCGAAGATCGACATCACCGACAAGGTGATCAAATATCTTTCGGCAGAGAGACCGGCGGCCAAGTAAGCGCCATTCACGGCATGTCAGTCACATATAGCCTGTCCGGGATCGCCGCACAGCTGGGCGGTCGCGTGCTGGGGGACGGCGAGATTCGCGTATCCCAGATCGCGGCGCTGGAGAGCGCCCAGCCACAACACATCAGCTTCCTGACCAACAGCAAGTACCGCGCGCAACTGGCGACCACGCAGGCGGGGGCGGTGATTCTCGCCGAAGCGGACGCCGACGCGACCGATTTGCCGCGCATCGTTTGCGCCAATCCCTATGCCTATTTCGCCCGCGTTTCGGCGCTGCTGAACCCGCTGCCGGAAACCGTGCCGGGCATTCATCCTTCTGCGGTGATCGGGGAGGGGGCAAGCATCGCCGCAGGCGTTAGCATCGGTGCGACCGCGGTGGTCGGGGCGGGGGCGGTGATCGGCGAGGACTCCGTGATCGGCGAAGGCTGCAGCATCGGCCCGAACGTGGTGATCGGCAAGCGCGCCCGGTTGTATCCGCGCGTGACAGTTTACCACGATTGCATGATCGGCGACGACCTGATTGCCCATTCCGGCTGCGTGATCGGTTCAGACGGATTCGGCATCGCGATGGACGAGGGACGCTGGATCAAGATCCCGCAGATCGGGCGCGTGGTGATCGGCAATGACGTCGAGATCGGCGCGAACACCACGATAGACCGGGGTGCGCTGAACGACACCGTGATCGAGGACGGCGTGAAGCTGGATAACCAGATACAGGTCGCGCATAACGTACGCATCGGCGCGCACACTGCAGTCGCCGGCTGCGCCGGCATCGCGGGGAGCGCGGTAATCGGAAAATACTGCCGCATCGGCGGCGGCGCGCGCATCCTGGGCCACCTGCAACTGGCCGACCATGTCGAGGTCGCGGCGGATACGCTGATCGGGAAGTCTATCCGCGAGCCGGGTGCCTATGCGGCGATCTTCCCGTTCGCGAAACAGGAGGATTGGCGCAGGAATGCCGTCCACCTGCGCCACCTGGACGAACTGGTCAAACGCATCAAGGCATTAGAACAACAGATCGAATCATTGAAAGGAAACGACGCATGAGCATCACGATGGACATCCACGAAGTGCTGGAGCACCTGCCGCACCGCTATCCCTTCCTGCTGATCGACCGCGTGCTGGAGGTCGTACCGAACGAGCGCATCGTCGCGCTGAAAAACGTCACCATCAACGAGCCGTTCTTCCCCGGCCACTATCCGCACCATCCCGTGATGCCCGGCGTGCTGATCATCGAGGCGATGGCGCAGGCCTCGGCGCTACTGTCCTTCAAGAGCATGGGCACCAAGCCGGACGACAACTCGGTGTATTATTTCGTCGGCATCGACAATGCACGCTTCAAGCGCCCGGTCAGCCCCGGCGACCAGCTGATCTTCAAGTCGGCGATCACCATGAGCCGGCGCGGCATGTGGAAGTTCAGCTGCACGGCCGAAGTAGACGGCCAGCTCGCGGCCGAAGCCGAACTGATCTGCACCATCCGGGACAAGCAATGATCCACCCGACCGCCATCGTCCACCCCGGCGCGAAGCTCGCACCCGACGTCGAGGTGGGGCCCTATACGATCATCGGCGAGCATGTCGAGATCGGCGAGGGCACGACCATCGGCCCGCATGTGGTGATCGACGGCCATACGCGCATCGGCAAACACAACCGCATCTTCCAGTTCAGCTCGCTGGGCGAGATTCCGCAGGACAAGAAGTACGCCGGCGAACCGACGCGGCTGGAGATCGGCGACCACAACACGATACGCGAGTTCTGCACCTTCAACCTCGGTACGGCGCAGGATGCCGGCGTCACGCGCGTCGGCAACCACAACTGGATCATGGCCTACGTGCACCTCGCGCACGACTGCCAGGTCGGCAACCATACGATCTTTGCGAACAACTCCCAGCTTGCCGGCCACGTGCACGTCGGCGACTATGCCATCCTCGGCGGCTTCACCGTGGTGCACCAGTTTGTCCGCATCGGCGCGCACATCATCACCGGCATGGGAACGATACTTTTCAAGGATGTGCCGACCTACGTGCTGGCCTCCGGCAACCCTTCCGCGCCGCACGGCATCAATGCGGAAGGGCTGAAGCGGCGCGGCTTCTCCGGCGAATCCATCATGGCGATCAAGCGCGCCTACAAGACACTGTACAAGTCCGGGCTGGGTTTCGACGAGGCCAGGGCGGCGATCGAGGCGCAGGTCGCGGAGCATCCGGAACTCCAGCCGCTGGCAGACTTCCTCGCCGCCGCCACGCGCGGCATCGTGCGCTAACCCGTCTCAAAGGTTCACCATGCAGCAGAAGCGAATCGTAATCGGCATCGTCGCGGGCGAGGCGTCCGGCGACCTGCTCGGCAGCCACCTGATGGCAACCCTGAAAGAAGCCCGCCCCGAAATCCATTTCGTCGGCATCGGGGGGCCGAAGATGCAGTCAGCCGGCATGGAGCTGCTGTTCCCGATGGAGAAGCTCGCCGTGCGAGGTTACATCGAGGTGTTGCGCCACTACCGCGAGATCGTCGGCATCCGCCGCAAGCTGCGTGCGCACTTCCTGAACAACCGTCCGGAGCTGTTCATCGGCGTGGATGCGCCGGACTTCAATCTCGATCTGGAACTGGTGCTGAAACAGAACGGCATCCCTACGATCCACTACGTCAGTCCGTCGATCTGGGCCTGGCGCGGAGAGCGTATCCACAAGATCGGGCGTGCCGTATCGCGCATGCTCGCACTGTTTCCGCACGAACCGAAGATTTACCAGCAGGCCGGCGTGCCGGTAGATTACGTCGGCCACCCGCTGGCGGACATGCTGCCGGAGTTCCCCAAGCGCGCCGAGATGCGCGAGACCATGCGTATCCCGCTCCACGCGAAGGTGTTCGCCTTCCTGCCCGGCAGCCGCCAGAGCGAAGTCAAATATCTTGCGCACACCTATATCGAGACCGCGAAACTGGTGCTGCAGCAAATCCCGGACGCGCGCTTCCTGGTGCCGCTGGTCAGCCGCGAGACGCGCGGCATCTTCGAGCAGGCGCTGTACGACTGCGAAGCGCAGGAGCTGCCGATCACCCTGCTGTTCGGCCACGCGCAGGACGCGATGATCGCCGCCGACGGCGTGCTGGTCGCCTCGGGTACCGCGACGCTGGAGTGCGCACTGCTCAAACGCCCGATGGTCATCACCTACCGCATGCCGGCATTCTCCTGGTGGATGATCAAGCGCAAGCGCTACCAGCCATATTTCGGCCTGCCCAACATCCTGTGCGAGCGTTTCGTCGTGCCCGAACTGATACAGGAGGATGCGACGCCGGAGAATCTGGCGCAGGCGCTGCTGAATCTGGTCAACGACGGCGTGGTCGTGGCGCAATTGGAGGAGACTTTCCTGGAGTTGCACCGCACCCTGCGCCAGGGTACCGCGCAGAAGGCGGCTGCGGCGATCCTTCCTTATCTCCCTGCATGACTTCGCGTGAAACCATCCTGATCTGCGGCGTGGACGAGGCGGGACGCGGCCCTCTGGCAGGTCCCGTCAGCGCCGCCGCGGTGATACTCGACGACGCGAATCCCATTGAAGGTCTGGCGGACTCCAAGAAGCTGTCCGAGAAGAAGCGCGACCTGCTCGCTCCGGTGATACGCGAACGCGCGCTGGCCTGGGCGGTTGGCTGGGCCGAAGCCGACGAGATAGACGATCTGAACATCCTGCAGGCCACGCTGCTGGCGATGCGCCGGGCGGTCGAGGCCTTGCCGGTGCGGCCGGATCGGGTGCTTGTGGATGGCTTGCATTGTCCTGATACCGGGATTCCCGGCGAGGCCATCGTCAAGGGCGACAGCAAGGTCGCCGCGATTTCGGCTGCATCCATCCTGGCCAAGACCGCGCGCGACGAGCGCATGCTGCAACTGCACGAACGCTATCCGCAATATGGCTTCGCCGGGCACAAGGGATATCCGACCGCAGACCATCTTGCGGCTTTGCGCGAACATGGCGCATCTGAGGTTCATCGCCGCAGTTTCAGGCCGGTGCGCGAAGCATTGCGGTACACTCAAGGCAAACTTTACTGAGGAGGTGTCATGGCCCTGTTCAAGATGATCCATCTGCTCGCCGCGCTGGTCTGGGTCGGCGGCATGTTTTTCGCCTACGTCGTGTTGCGTCCGACGGCCGTCGAGGTGTTGCAGCCGCCGGAGCGCCTGAAGCTGTGGGATGGCGTGTTCCGGCGTTTCTTCAACTGGGTGTGGCTGTCTGTCGGGCTGTTGTTGATCACCGGTTTTTACCTGGTCTACCTTTACGGCGGTTTTGCCCATGTGCTGCGCCATGTCCACATCATGCTGGCGCTCGGGCTGGCGATGATCGCGATCTACGGCTATGTGTTTTTCGCCTGTTATGTGCCGCTCAGCGTGCATGTGTCTAAACAACGCTGGAAAGAGGCGGGAGAACAGCTGGGGCGGATACGCAAGCTGGTTGCAGTAAACCTGGCGCTGGGCCTGTTGACGGTGAGTGTGGCATCTCTTGGTGTCGCGCTGGCCTGACGGTGTCGGCGTCGATTCTGCCCCTGCGCGAATCAGGACTAATCAGAGCTTCCCTATAGCAGCAAAGAAGTTTCGTTGTTAAATTGTCGTTGCGTGCCCGCGGTTGCGGGCGTCGATCCGGTTCATCCTAATGGAGGTGTGCAGTGGACAGTATCGTAAAAGCGGGAAAACAGGTCTTCGCCTTCGAGGAAGGCGACGGCAAGAACAAGAAACTGCTGGGCGGCAAGGGTGCAAACCTGTGCGAGATGACTCAGATCGGACTGAATGTGCCGCCCGGTTTTGTCATCAGCACCGAGGCTTGCCTGAGCTATCTCGCTTCCGCCAAGGATGAACTGCCCGACTCGCTGCTGACCGAGATACGCGCCCAGATGCAGGCGCTGGAACAAAAGACCGGCAAGCGCTTCGGCGACGCGAAGGAGCCGCTGCTGGTCTCGGTGCGCTCCGGTTCGGCGATGTCGATGCCCGGCATGATGGATACCATCCTCAATCTCGGCTTGAATCCACAGACGCTGGCGGGCGAGATCGCGCAGACCGGCGACCGCCGCTTCGGTTATGACACTTATCGGCGCTTCATCCAGCTGTTCGGCAAGATCGCGCTCGGCATCTCCGACGAACTGTTCGACGAGGAACTGAATGCCGTCAAGAAGGAGCGCGGGGTCAAGGAAGACCTCGGACTGAATGCGGACGATCTGCAGGAGGTCAGCGAACGTTTCCTGAGCGTGGTGCAGAAGCAGACCGGGAGAGCGTTCCCCGAGGATCCCTACGAGCAACTGCTGCTGGCGGTCAAGGCGGTGTTCCGCTCGTGGATGGGCAAGCGCGCGGTCGACTACCGCCGCGAGTTCCACATCACGCCGGAGATGGCGAACGGCACCGCGGTGAACATCTGCACGATGGTGTTCGGCAATCGCGGCAACGATTCGGCGACCGGCGTCGGCTTCACCCGCAATCCGGGTACCGGCGAGAACCACATCTTCGGCGAATATCTGGTCAATGCCCAGGGCGAGGACGTCGTTGCCGGCATCCGCACTCCGAAGCCGATAGACATGATGGCGACCGAGATGCCGGACCTGCACCGCCAGTTGCTGGAGCTGCGCGCCAAGCTGGAGGCGCACTACCACGAGGTGCAGGACTTCGAGTTCACCATCGAGCGTGGCGTGCTGTATTGCCTGCAGACTCGCAATGGCAAGATGAACACCACCGCGATGGTTCGGACTTCGGTGGAGATGGAGAAGGAGGGGCTGATCTCCCGCCGCCAGGCACTGCTGCGCATCGCGCCGGACAGCCTGGCCCAGATGCTGTTCCCGCGTCTCGATCCCGCCGCGAAAGCCACGCCGCTGGCCACGGGCCTGCCGGCGTCGCCGGGCGCCGCCTACGGCCATGTCGTGTTCGACGCCGACCGCGCCGAGGAGCAGGGCAGGGCAGGCAAGCCGGTGATCCTGGTGCGCGAAGAGACCAAGCCCGAAGACATCCACGGTTTCTTTGCCTCGCGTGGCATCCTGACCAGCCGAGGCGGAAAGACCTCACATGCGGCCGTGGTGGCGCGTGGCATGGGCAAGCCTTGCGTCGCTGGCGCCGAAGGCATCGAGGTCAACGTCATGCTGCGGCAGGCGACGATAGGCGACACGGTGATACGCGAAGGCGACATCATCACCATCGATGGCACCACCGGCATGGTCTATCTGGGCAACGTGCCTACCATAGAGGCGGAGATCACCGAAGAACTCAACGTTCTGCTGGGTTGGGCGGATCAGGAGGCGCGACTGTCGGTGATGGCCAATGCCGACACGCCCGACGATGCCAAGCGTGCGCTGGCGTTCGGCGCGAAGGGCATCGGCCTGTGCCGCACCGAGCGCATGTTCAATGCCAGCGAGCGTTTGCCCATCGTGCTGGACATGATCATCGCGGACGACAAGGAGCAGCGCCAGGCCGCGCTGAACCGCCTGCTGCCGATTCAGCGCGGGGATTTCAAGGGCCTGCTTTCGACCATGGCCGGCCTGCCGGTGACTATCCGCCTGCTCGATCCTCCCATCCATGAGTTCCTGCCTTCCGAGCAGCAATTGACCAAGGAACTTGCCGAACTCAGGCATCTGCACCAGACGGCCGGGGGGATGGAGATACTATCCAACACGCTGGATCTGCTGAGTGGCGAGGAGCTGGACTCCGCCGAAGTCGCGCACGTGAAGCTGAATACGGTCAATCCGCATCTCGTCGAGCAGGCGATAGAGAAGAAGCTGGCGATCCTGAGAAAAGTGCGTGCGCTGCACGAGGTCAACCCGATGCTGGGACATCGCGGCGTGCGCCTCAGTGTCACCTATCCGGAAATCTACGAGATGCAGATACGCGCGCTGGCCGAGGCGACCGTGGAGTGCATCCGGGAAGGCCGGGACGTTCATCCGGAGATCATGGTGCCGCAGGTATGTACCGCAGCGGAACTGCGCCATGTCAAGCGCATGGTCGACCGCATCGTTGCGGAAGTATCGCAGGCCAGCGGCCTCAAGGTGGCGATCAAGTTCGGCACGATGATGGAGGTGGTGCGGGCGTGCATCCATGCCGACAGCCTTGCGAAGGAGGCCGAGTTCTTCTCCTTCGGCACCAACGACCTGACGCAGGCGACCTTCTCGTTCTCGCGCGAGGATGCCGAGAACAAGTTCCTGCCGATGTACATTGATCAGGTCATCCTGCGCGACAATCCGTTCGAGGTGCTGGACGTGAACGGCGTGGGCAGGCTGATGAAGCTGGCCGTCGGAGGCGGGCGCGAGGTTCGCCCGGAACTCAGGGTCGGCATCTGCGGCGAACACGGCGGCCATCCGGCCTCTATCATGTTCTGCCACCAGATCGGGCTGAGCTACGTATCCTGTTCCGCGCCGCGCGTGCCGATCGCGCGCTTGGCCGCGGCGCATGCGAAGCTGAACGAGGCATGAAGGATGCAGCGGCGCGGTGTTCTTTCATCGCGCCTGTAGTGGGGAACGGAGCATGAGCAAGGCATTCACCAAGGAAAACGAGGGGGATGAGGACGACGATTTCGAAGGGTTGAGCCCGCTGCCTGCCGGAACGAAGAATTACCTGACTCCCGGCGGCTACCGCAAGTTGCGCGACGAGCTGGATTATCTGTGGAAAGAGGAGCGCCCGAAACTGGTTCAGACGATCGCCTGGGCGGCCTCCAACGGTGACCGTTCGGAAAACGGCGATTACATCTACGGCAAGAAGCGTCTGCGCGAGATCGACCGCCGTGTGCGCTTTTTGCGCAAGCGACTCGACATGGCCGAAGTCGTCGATCCCGCGACGCGCGGCGACTGCGACCAGGTCTTTTTCGGCGCAACGGTCACCGTCTGTGACGCGAACGGCTGCGAGAACGTGTATAGCATCGTCGGCATTGACGAGGCCGATGTCGTCAGCGGCAGGATCAGCTGGGTGTCGCCGCTGGCACGCGCACTGACCAGGCTGCGCGAAGGCGAGATGGCGATGCTGCGCACGCCGGCCGGCGTCACCGAGCTTGAGATCGTAAGTGTCGTCTATTGCTCGCTGGATTGATGTCACGCGTTGCGAAGCCTTGCTACAATGCCGCCCGTTTACCTGACAAACAAAGCATAGAGGGAACTCTCCATGAAGAAAGTCGAAGCGATCATCAAGCCGTTCAAGCTGGACGAGGTGCGCGAGGCGCTGTCCGAACTGGGCGTAAGCGGCCTGACGGTCACCGAGGTGAAGGGCTTCGGCCGCCAGAAAGGGCATACGGAACTGTATCGCGGCGCGGAATACGTCGTGGACTTCCTGCCCAAGATCAAAGTCGAAGTGGTCGTCTCGACCGAACTGCTAGACACCGCGGTCGAGGCCATCATCAAGGCGGCCCACACCGGCAAGATCGGCGACGGCAAGATTTTCGTCTCCACGGTCGAGAAGGTGATCCGCATCCGCACCGGCGAGACCGACGAGAGCGCACTTTAAGCGGCATCCTGCCCGGTCCGGGCGGGCGATTTACTGGCCCGCTCGGCATGCGTATAATGCGCGCTTTGCCGAGGGCCGTTTCAAATGCGCATTATCCAGAAAGCACTGACCTTTGACGACGTTCTGCTCGTCCCCGCCTATTCCAATGTGTTGCCGCGCGATGTCAGCCTGCGCACCCAGCTTACCCGCAACATCACCCTGAATATCCCGCTGCTGTCGGCCGCGATGGATACCGTCACCGAGTCGCGCCTGGCGATCACGCTGGCGCAGGAGGGTGGCATCGGCATCATCCACAAGAACATGAGCGACAAGGCGCAGGCCGCCGAGGTCTCCAGGGTCAAGCGCTTTGAGAGCGGCGTGGTCAAGGATCCCATCACGATCACTCAGGACATGACGGTGCGCAGCGTGCTGGCCTTGACGCGCCAGCACAAGATTTCCGGATTGCCGGTGGTACAGGGCAAGCAACTGGTCGGCATCGTCACCAATCGCGACCTGCGCTTCGAAAGCAACCTCGACCAGCCCATCAAGAACATCATGACGCCGAAAGAGCGGCTGATCACCGTCAAGGAGAACGCCGGCCTGGACGAGGCGCGCAGCCTGATGCACAAGCACCGCATCGAACGCGTGCTGGTGGTCAACGACGACTTCGAGTTGCGCGGCCTGATGACGGTCAAGGACATCCTGAAATCCAACGAACACCCGCGCGCCTGCAAGGACAGCCTGGGGCGCCTGCGCGCCGGTGCGGCAGTCGGCGTCGGCGCCGGCACCGAGGAGCGTGTCGCTCTGCTGGCCGAGGCCGGTGTGGACGTGATCGTGGTGGACACCGCACACGGCCATTCGCAGGGCGTGCTGGATCGGGTGCGCTGGGTCAAGGATCACTACCCGCAGATCGAGGTGATCGGCGGCAATATCGCCACCGGTGCTGCGGCGAAGGCCCTGCTGGACCACGGCGCCGACGGCGTAAAGGTCGGCATCGGCCCCGGTTCGATCTGCACCACGCGCATGATCGCCGGTGTCGGCGTGCCCCAGATCGCGGCTATCCAGAATGTCGCCGGCGCATTGCAGGGCACCGGGGTGCCGCTGATCGCCGACGGCGGTATCCGCTTCTCCGGCGACATCGCCAAGGCCATCGCGGCGGGCGCGAATGCCGTGATGCTGGGCGGTCTGTTCGCCGGCACCGAGGAGGCACCCGGCGAGATCGAGCTTTTTCAGGGCCGTTCCTACAAGTCCTACCGCGGCATGGGCAGCCTGGGCGCGATGCAGCAGGGCTCCAGCGACCGCTACTTCCAGGATGGCGAGGCCAACCAGGACAAGCTGGTGCCGGAGGGCGTCGAAGGCCGCGTGCCCTACAAGGGCAGCGTGCTCGCGGTGATCCACCAGCTGATGGGGGGCTTGCGCGCCAGCATGGGCTACCTCGGCTGCGCCGACATTGCGACGATGCATGTGAAGGCCGAGTTCGTCGAGATCACCTCGTCCGGCATACGCGAGTCGCATGTGCATGACGTGCAGATCACCAAGGAAGCACCGAATTACCACATCGACTAGGATTCAGGAGCGGGGATACAGGATTCAGGGCAAACCTTCTGTATCCCGCGTCCTTACTGTACCCATGTCCTGTATCCCGTATCCTTAAAAAGCCATGCACAAGAAAATTCTCATCCTCGACTTCGGTTCCCAGTACACCCAGTTGATCGCGCGGCGCGTGCGCGAGACCCATGTCTATTGCGAACTGCATCCTTGGGATATGTCGGAAGCCGATATTCGCGCTTTCGATCCGGCAGGCATCATCCTTTCCGGTGGACCGAACTCGGTCTATGAGGACGAGACCCCCAAGGCGCCGCAGGTGGTGTTCGAGTTGGGCGTGCCGGTGTTCGGCATCTGCTACGGCATGCAGACCATGTCGGCGCAGCTCGGCGGCAAGGTCGAGAGCGGCACGGTGCGGGAGTTCGGCTATGCCGAGATCCGTGCGCACGGACACTCGAAGCTGTTCGACGGCATCCAGGATAAGACCAATGCGCAAGGACACGGCTTGCTCGATGTGTGGATGAGCCACGGCGACAAGGTCACCGCGATCCCGCCCGGCTTCTCGGTGATCGCCTCCAACGAGGCCACGCCGTACGCGGCGATGGCGGACGAGTCGCGCCGCTTCTACGCGGTGCAGTTCCATCCGGAAGTGACGCACACCCATCAGGGCAAGGCCATCATCGGCCGCTTCGTGCACGACATCTGCGGCTGCGGGCAGGACTGGAACATGCCGGACTACATCGCCGAAGCGGTCGAGAAGATCAAGGCACAGGTCGGCGACGAGGAGGTCATCCTCGGTTTGTCCGGCGGCGTGGATTCCTCGGTGGCGGCCGCGCTGATCCATCGAGCCATCGGCGACCAGTTGACCTGCGTTTTCGTCGACAACGGCCTGCTGCGCCTGAACGAAGGCGCGCAGGTGATGGAGACCTTCGGCGATCACATGCACATGAAGATCGTCCATGTGGATGCCAGCGACGAGTTCATGAAGCATCTCGCTGGCGTCTCCGATCCGGAACAAAAGCGCAAGATCATCGGCCGCGAGTTCGTCGAAGTGTTCCAGCGCGAGTCGGCCAAGCTGAAGAGCGCGAAGTGGCTGGCGCAGGGCACGATCTATCCGGACGTGATCGAGTCCGCCGGCTCCAAGACCAAGAAGGCGCACACCATCAAGTCGCACCACAACGTCGGCGGCCTGCCGGAATCCATGCACCTCAAGCTGCTGGAGCCGCTGCGCGAGCTGTTCAAGGACGAAGTGCGCGAGCTGGGCGTCGCGCTCGGCCTGCCTCCCGACATGGTGTACCGCCACCCGTTCCCCGGCCCCGGCCTGGGCGTGCGCATCCTCGGCGAGGTGAAACGCGAATATGCCGACCTGCTGCGCCGCGCCGATGCGATCTTCATCGAGGAACTGCGCAACACCAGAGATGCCAGCGGCAAGACCTGGTACGAGCTGACCTCGCAGGCATTCACCGTGTTCCTGCCGGTCAAGAGCGTCGGCGTGATGGGCGACGGCCGCACCTATGAATGGGTGGTGTCGTTGCGCGCGGTGCAGACGCAGGATTTCATGACCGCGCACTGGGCGCATTTGCCGTACGAGTTGCTGGGCAAGGTCTCCAACCGCATCATCAACGAAGTGCGCGGCATCAACCGCGTGGTCTACGACATTTCCGGAAAACCGCCCGCGACGATCGAGTGGGAATAAGCTGTAGTCAGGTTGAGAGACTGACTGCGGGGAATGAGAAGCCAAGCCGATTCATCGGTTTGGCTTTTGTTTTTGGCGATCGCCGGAAAACTGGTAGCATCCATCCGATCCAATAAGAAGCAGATCCGAAAGAATTTCCATTCATGCTGAGCTACCGTCACGCCTTTCATTCGGGCAATCATGCCGATGTGCTGAAGCACTTCGTCGAGGTGCAGTTGCTGCAATACCTGGCGCAGAAGGACAAGCCGTTCTGGTATATCGACACCCATGCCGGCGCGGGCTGTTATGCGCTGGACAGCGGCTATGCCGCGCAGAATGCGGAATACGAGAGCGGCATCGCGCGGTTGTGGGATCGCGACGATCTGCCTGCCGCGCTGGCCGACTATGTGACGCTGGTGAAGGGCATCAACCCGGATGGACGGATGAAGCTGTATCCGGGTTCGCCGCTGGTCGCACAGCAGCTGTTGCGCGGACAGGACAGGATGCGGCTGTTCGAGCTGCATCCGACCGACAGCGACATCCTGCAGGAGAATTTCTCCGGACAGGGCTCGCAGGTGCTGATCCAGCAGGCCGACGGCTTCGGCGCGCTGAAGGCGCTGCTGCCGCCGCCGCCGCGCCGCGCGCTGGTGCTGATCGATCCGCCGTACGAGGACAAGCAGGACTACCGCCGCGTCGTGACGGCGCTGGGCGAGGGACTGAAACGTTTCGCCAACGGCGTGTACGCGGTGTGGTATCCGCAGTTGCAGCGCGCCGAAGCGCGGGAGTTGCCGGAACAGCTCAAGCAGTTGCCGGTGAAGAGCTGGCTGCATGTCGCGCTCAGCGTGCAGGGGCAGAGCGAGGATGGCTTCGGCATGCACGGCAGCGGCATGTTCGTGCTCAATCCGCCGTGGACGCTGCACGGCGTGCTGCAGGAAGTGATGCCGTATCTGGTCCGCCATCTGGGGCAGGATGGGCAGGCGGGCTATACGCTCGAACATCGGGAACAGTGAAGTTCAATTCATCGAGGCAGGGGGACGCATGACACATACATGGAATTTCTTTCGCGCGGGCGGTTTCGACCAGGTGCAGATCGACAGCGGCGCCGACATGCTGGCGCTGCGCGAACTCGACCAGAAGCTGTGGGCGGCGCTGAGCTGTCCGACGCGCGGCATCGAATTCGATGGACGCACGCTGGACGTGATCGACAGCGACGGCGACGGTCAGGTGCGTCCCAACGAGGTGCTGGAGGCGATCGCCTGGGCCGGTGGCATGCTGAAAAATCCGGATCTGCTGATCGAGGGAAGCGACCGGCTGGCCTTGTCCGACATTGATGACGGGAACGAGGCGGGCAGGGAGTTGCTCGCCTCGGCACGACTTATCCTGAGGAGCCTGGGCAGGCCGGACGCGCAGGAGATCTCGCTGGCGGACATGGACGATGTCGAGAAGCTGGTCGCCGGGCAGGAATTCAACGGCGACGGCGTGATCTGCGCCGAGCAGATCGCCGATGCAGGCTTGCGCGCGGCGGTCGAGGACATCGCGGTCTGCGCCGGCTCGTCGGCGGACGTGAGCGGGAACACCGGTATCACGCAGGAGATCGCCGCGCGCTTCTTCGACGAGGCCGCGGCCTACGAGGCATGGTATGCGCAGGGCGAGCGCGATGCGGCGGTGCTGTTCCTGGGCGAGAACACGCTGGCGGCGGCGCAGGCCTACGATGCCGTGCGCGCCAAGATCGCCGACTATTTCACCCGCTGCCGGCTGGCCGCTTACGACACTCGCGCCGCGGCGCCGTTGAGCCGGGCGGTCGAGGACTACCAGCGGCTCGCCTCACAGAACCTGTCGGCACAGAGTCCTGAAGTGGCGGACTTCCCGCTGGCGACCGTGGAGGCGAACAAGCCGCTGCCGCTGGCCGCCGGCGTCAATCCGGCCTGGCAGGCGCGGCTGGAGGCGTTCCGCACGCAGGTGGTGCAACCGCTGCTGGGCTGCAAGGATACGCTGGACGATGGCGAATGGGATGCCTTGAGCGCCCGCTTCGCGGCGTTCGAGACTTGGCAGGCGGCCAAGCCGCAGGGCAACGTCGAACGGCTCGGCGTCAACCGCATCCGCGAGATCGCCGCGGACGGCCGCCGCCAGCAGATCGATGCGCTGATCGCGCAGGACAAGGCGGTCGAGGCCGAGGTCAGGGCGATACGCTCGGTGGAGAAACTGCTGCACTACAAGCGCGACCTGTTCAAGCTGGTCAACAACTTCGTGTCGTTCCGCAACTTCTACACCGGCCGCGACAAGGCGATCTTCCAGGTCGGCACGCTGTATCTGGACGGGCGCAGCTGCGAGCTTTGCGTCAGGGTCGAGGACGTGAACAAGCATGCGGCGTTCGCCAACATGAGCGGCGTGTGTCTCGCGTATTGCGACTGCGTGCGCAGCGGCGGTACCGAGAAGATGAGCATCGCCGCGGCCTTCACTGCGGGCGACTCGGACTTCCTGCTGGTCGGGCGCAACGGCATCTTCTACGACCGCAAGGGGCGGGACTGGAACGCACAGATCGTGCGCATCATCGATCACCCGATCAGCATCCGCCAGGCGTTCTGGTCGCCGTACAAGAAACTGGCGAAAGCGATCAGCGAACAGTTGCAGAAGTTCGCCGCCTCCAAGGCCGGCGCAGTGGACGACAAAATGACCAAGGCAGTGGCCGAGGGGGGCAAGGGCGTGGCCGACTCGGCAGCCGCCCCCAAGCAGCCTTTCGATGTCGGCAAGTTCGCCGGTATCTTCGCGGCGATGGGCTTGGCGATAGGCGCGATCGGCGGCATTCTGGCATCCATCGTCAGCGGCGTGCTGGGGCTGAAGTTCTGGCAGATCCCGCTGGCGCTGATCGGGCTGATGCTGATGGTTTCCGGCCCGTCGATGACGATGGCCTGGTTCAAGCTGAAGAAACGTAACCTCGGTCCGATACTGGACGCCTGCGGCTGGGCGATCAATGCTCGCGCCTACATCAACATCCCGTTCGGCACCTCACTGACCGCGCTGGCAGACCTGCCCAAGGGGGCAAACCGTTCGCTGGTCGATCCCTATGCCGAGAAGCCGGTCACGTGGCCTTACTACCTCGTCATTGCCGCAGGCGTCGTTTCGCTGATTGGCCTGTGGTATGTCGGTTTCTTCGGGTGATGACATGACTTTTTCCCCGGACTGCCGCGACTGCCCGCGGCTGAGCGGCTTTCTCGACCGGGTGCGCATCGAACACCCCGGCTACCACGCATTACCCGTCGACTCGTTCGGCGCCCGGGGTTCCCGTTTCCTGATCGTAGGCCTCGCGCCTGGCATGCACGGTGCGAACCGCACCGGCAGGCCGTTCACCGGGGACTACGCGGGCAAGCTGTTGTACGACACACTGTACAAGTACGGTTTCGCGACCAGCCCGGAGCCGCTGGATGCCGCCGGGAATGCGAATCCGGCGCTGTCGCTGCAAGGCTGCCGCATCACCAACGCGGTGCGCTGCCTGCCGCCGCAGAACAAGCCGGAGCCTGCCGAGGTACGCACCTGCAACGGCTATCTGGCCGAAGAGCTGGCGGCGCTGCCGGAAGGGGCGGCGGTGATGGCGCTGGGGGCAATCGCTCATCAGGCGGTGCTGATGGCGAAGGGACTGCGCAAGAGCGCGCATGCGTTCGCCCATGCCGCGCAACATGCCTTGCCGGGGGGGCTGACGCTGTTCGACAGCTACCACTGCAGTCGCTACAATACCCAGACTAAACGCCTGACGCAGGAGATGTTCGAGCAAGTGGTTGCGGACGTTTCCGTGCACCTGGCCTGATGCGGAAGCAGTGAGGGTTTTGCATCGGGTCGAAGGCTGAATCGGTCCGCTTGTACAGCGACGGAATTGCATCCCGTTTGCCGATGCAGCGGATGTGGGGGCGGGCGTGGCAAGTGAGCGGAAGAACCGCCAGAACCACGATCATGCGGTAAATGCGTATCAAACAGGGAGCAATGCGATGTCCAAGCAGCCAGTGATCCGCCTAGTCGACAAGGACGACACCCAACTCGCCGCCGAAACGCAGGCTATCCAGGAGGCCCGCGACCGCATCGAGGCCGAAGCCCAAGCGGAGCTCTCGGCACAGGCCCGCGCGCGCGCCGAGGCGCATGCGCGCGCGGTTGCGCAGGCCCGTGCCCGTGCCGAAATCGAACTGACAGCACAGGTGGAGGCCAAGGCCCAAGACGAGGCCAGGCTGGCCGAGGCGATCCGCGCCAAGCTCGACATAGAAAAGCGCGCCGCTGCGGAATGGCAGGCCAGGCTGGACCTGGAACTGCGCCTGCAAGCCGAGAACCAGGCCAGACTGCGCGCGGAACAGCAGGCCACCGAAGAGTTGAACCAGCGTTTGCAGCAGGAACAGCTCGCGCGTGTCGCCGCCGAGGAGAAACTGAAGGCGGAGCGCGAACTTGCGCAGCTTATCGAACAGCGGATCAAGGCGGATCAGGAGGCAAAACTGGGCGCCGATGCCGAGATGCGGTCGGTGCGTGCCGATATTGCCGAACTGGAGGCATTGCTTGCCCAGACTGCGAGCGAGCGCGAGGCCGCTGAACTCGAATACAAGCGGAGCACCGAAGAGAAAATCGCGCTGGAACGGCAGATGCGCGACATGGCGGCAAAGCGTGCCGAAGCCGAGGCCGAGGAAGCGCGCCTTGCCCGGGTCAGGGCAGAGCTGGAGCAGGCCGAACTGGACAGGATAAGCCGGCGCGTCGAGGCCGAACAGCATGCCGTCCATGCCGCAGAGAACCGCAACCGCATGGAGCAGGATCTGGCGCGTATGGCCCAGGAAAAGGCCGCGGCGGATGCAGCCATCGCGCGCGCCGCCGAGATCAAAGCGCGCAAGGAACAGGAAACCGTCGATCTGGTGAACGCCAGACTGGCCGCCGAGCAGGCCGCAGCCGAGGCGGCTGAGGACAGGGCCAATGCCGAGGCCCGGGCCCTGGAGGAAGTCCAGAAAAAGATTGCCGCGGAACGCGAGGCGGAGCAGGCTGCCCAAATCCGTGCGGAGCTGGAGCGGGCCGCAACCGAAGTGCAGCTCCAGCGCAAACAACTCGAAGAGCAGGCCAGGTTACACGCCGAGGCGCGCGAGCGCGAAGAGCGCCAGCTGTTCGAGGCGGTCAGGCAGCGCGCCGAGGCGGAAGGGCTGGCGCGGGCAGAGGCGGAGAGGCGCTTCCGCAGCGAACAGGAGGCCGCGGAACTGGCGCGCTCCCAGGCCGAACTCAACCGCCAGGCGCAGCAACTCCAGGAAGAAAACAATGCGCTATTGCGCCGGGCCGAGCAGGAGGCGCAGGAGCGCCTGGGCATCGAGCGCAAGGCCGCGCAGGCAGCCGCCTACAAGCTGCAGGCCGAGCAGAACCTGACGGTGTTGTCGCAGCAGCGTGCGGATGCGGAGTTGCAGGCCACGCAGGAAATCGAACTCAAGCTGCAGGCCGAGTTGCGTGAAATCGACATGGCGAACCAGCGTGCGGCTGCGGCTCAGGAAGCCCGGCGCGTAGCAGACGAAAACGCCGAAACGGAAGCGCGTCTGCGCGCGACGATAGAGGCACGCACTGCGATCGAGCATAGCGCGGTACAAAGCAACAAGGAGCGCCTGGAGCTTGAGGAGCGAGCCCGTGAGCTGGCGGTCGAGGTCGAGAAGGAAGCGCAGCAGTCGCGCGACCAGTCCGCGGCGCTGTTGCGCCAGGTCGAGCAGGAGGCGCAGGAGCGCATCGATCTGGAGCGCGAGGCGGTCCGCATCGCCTCCGAGAAACTGCAGGCGGAGCAGCATCTGGCGAAACTGGCCCAGCAGCGTATCGAGGCCGACTCCCAGGCGCTGCGCGAACTCGAACTCCAGGAGCAGGCGGAGCTGAAGGCGATCGAGGCGGCCAACCAGAAAGCCGCGGCAGCCCAGCAAGCCCAGTGCATTGCCGAGGAAAAGGCCGAATCGGAGTCCTGCCTGCAGGCTGCGATAGAGGCGCGCAATGCCGCAGAGCAGAAGGCGATATTGAAGGAACAGGAGCGTATCCAGGCCGAGGTGGAGGCCAGGGAGCTGGCGCTGGAGACCGAGCGCCTGGAGGCCCAGCTGGTCGAGACCATGCGCGAAAAGGAAAAGGCTGCGATACGCGCCCGCAACATGGCCAAGGCGCGAGCCGAAGAAGAACTCAGGGCGCTGGCGGCCGAGCAGGAAAAGATACGCGCCGAAGCCCTCGCCACGGCGTCGTTCCAGAAACAGGTCGCCGCCGCCGAGGAGGCCCGCCAGACCGCGATGACGCGCGCGGAGAACATGGCCAGGTTGCGCATCGAGGAAGAAAACCGGGTCGCCGAGGCCGAGCAGGCGCGGCTGCGTTCCGAGGCGGTTGCCACCGTCACCGTGCGCAAGCGTCTCGAACTGGAGGAGCAGGCCAAGGCTGCGGCGATGCAGCGCGAGCAGACGGAAGCCGAATTGCTGGAGCGGCAGCGTCAGCACACCGAGCGCGAGCAGGAACTGTTCGAACAGATCGCGCGGCAGAGGGAACTCGAGGAAGAGACCGCGGCGATACTGCAGGCGCGCTTCGACGAAGTCGAGGCGTTGGCAGCACAAGTGGAGCAGGAGCGCATCGAGGCCGAGCGGGCCATCGAAGAGCGTATCAGGGCGATCAACGAGTCGACGAAGCGGCAGCAGGAGGAGCGCGAGGCGCGCTTGCAGCAGTCGCGCGAGCGTTGCGACGCGGAGGAGTTGCGCGCGAGGGAGGCCGAGGAACTGCAGCGGAAACAGGAAGAGCAGACTGCCCAGGCCGTCGCCAAGCGCCTCGAATTGGCGGAGCAGGCGAGACGGCTTGCCGAGCAGCGCGAACAGGAAGAGCTGGAACTGCTGGAACAGCAGCGCCTGCATCTGGAGCTTGAGCGCGAACTACTCGACCAGGTCGAGCAGCAGCGGGCGCTGGAAAAGGAAACGACGGGCCTGTTGCAGGCCCGGATCGACGCCGAACGCCAAGCCGAACAGGCCGGGCAGGAGACCCGTGCGGCGGAGATTTCGGCCATCGAGCGCGCCAAGCGCCTGATCGAGGAAGCAAGGCGCAATCGCGAGGAATTCGAACTGGCCGCATCCCGTGCGGCCGAGGCGGAAATGCGGAAAATGGCCGAGCGGGACGATCGCCTTGCCAAACCCGCACACTATCCCAGCTGGGAACGGATGCTGGCCGAACAGGTGGCAGGCGAACAGGCGACCGAACTGGCCCGGCCCGGCGAGTTGGCCAACGCGCAGGATACGTCAGCGGAGCCTGCTGAATCTGGCATTGAAGCTTTGGCCGTTGACGTTCCATTGGCAAACGAAGCCTTGGCGGCAGATGAGCCGGATGAGATCGGGCGGGAGCCCGCCGGCGAGCTGATTGATGCGCAGGAGTCCGTATCAGCCCGGCAGGATGAGGAGCTGGAGATATCGGCGCAGCAGGCCGATACCAGCGTCGAGACACCGGACTTCGAGACGCCGGGTGTCGATGCGGCATTGGTCGAGGAGGCGTCGGCGGCAGCGGAAGACGCATCGACCGAACAGGGGACGCTTGGCGAGCAACCCGAAATCGATGCGCAAGACGAAGCCTCTATACGGCAAGACGTGACTCCGGAGATATCCTCGGAGCAGGCTGGGAGCGAGGCGCCGGCAGCCGGCGAAATTCCGGTCGACGGAGCATCGGCGGCAGAAGTGCAGGCCGCTGGGCAGGTTGCAGAAAGCGGGGAGATTGCGCATGCGGACGAGCCGGTGATCGAGCGACAACTTGCAGAGCTGGCGGCGAGCCAGGAGTCCCGGTTGCGCGTGCCGCCCCCGGAGCGTGGGTCCCGCCATGGCATGCCGCCGCTGATTTCCCGGAAGACGATCATCGGACTGACAGTCGCGGTCGCATCGGCGGTAGGCTTCATATACTGGGCGTTACAGACCGGCGAGCCGCCGGAGCAGGTGCCACAGGTCGCCCCGGCAGCCCAGAGCACGGCTGACGAGACAAGGCCGGAATCGAACGTCGTCCCGACGCTGAACGGCCTCAAGTTGAGCGACCGCCTCGACCAGAAGCAATAAGCTTCCGGCTCGGTCGCTCCGCCTATTTCATCAGGGCTTCCCGGAGCGCGGCGGCCTTTTCCGGCTGCGCCAGCGCGCTGCCGCTAATCCAGAACACGTCTTCCGCACGGCTGCCCAGCGTGTTGATCTTCGCGCGGTGCAGCCGGATGCCTCGCTGGTCGAATATCTGGGCGATATGGGCCAGCAGCCCCGGGCGGTCGCCGGCAGTCAGCGACAGTACCGTCAATCCCTTGTTGTCCGGCCTGATCTCGACTTCGGTCGGAATGGGGAAGTGTTTGAGCTGGCGGTTGACGCGCCCGCCGGCGGAGATCGTCAGCGCCCCGTTCTGGGCGATCTGTTGCGCAAGCTCGAACTCGATGTAGTTCATGATGTCGCGGTACGCAGAACTGGAAGGCGCGGCCTCCATGATCTGGAAGCTGTTCAGTGCGTAGCCGTGGCGGGTCGTGTGGATCTTGGCCTCGACGATGGTGAAGTTCATCCGGGCGAAGAAGTCGCAGATGCGGGCGAACAGCGCGCGCTGATCCGGGCAGTAGACCAGCACCTGCAGCCCTTCGCCGGCGCGGCTCAATCGCGTCTTCACCACGGGCGTCGCACTGTTGGCCCTGAAGGCGAGCTGCCGGGTATGCCAGGCGATCTCCTGCGCCTCGTGGTCGAGGAAATAGCTGTCGTCGAGTTGCGCCCACAACATCTGGTAGTTGTCCCTCGACATCGCGTAGAGATTAAGCAGGCCGGCCGCTTCCCCGCGAATTTCCCCAAGTAGGTCGGCGGACTGGCCGTCGCTGAGGTAGCGCCGCGCGAGGTGAAACAGGTCTTCCATCAGCTTGCCTTTCCAGGCGTTCCACACCTTGGGGCTGGTGCCGCGCACGTCGGCGACGGTCAGCAGGTAGAGCGCGACCAGGTGGCGGTCGTTGCGGATCGTCCGGGCGAAATTGGCGATCACATCCGGATCCGACAAATCCTGTTTCTGGGCGGTGGCCGACAGCGTCAGGTGTTGCTCCACCAGCCACACCACCATCTCGGTGTCGTCGTCGCTGAGTTCGTGGCGTTTGCAGAACGCTAGCGCATCTTTCTTGCCCAGTTGCGAATGGTCTCCGCCGCGCCCCTTTGCGATGTCGTGGAACAGTCCGGCGACGTACAGCACCTCGGGGCGCGCAAACTCGCCCATCAGCCTGCTGCACAGCGGCACCTCGTGCGCGTGCTCCGGCAGCGCGAAGCGGCGCAGGTTGCGCACTACCATCAGGATGTGTTCGTCCACGGTGTGGACATGGAACAGGTCGTGCTGCATCTGGCCGACGATGCGGCCGAACGCCGGGATGTAGCGGCCGAGAATGCCGTACTGGTTCATCCGCCGCAGCGCATGGACGATACCCCGCGGCTGGCGCAGGATTTCCATGAAGCGCCGCCGATTGTCCGGATCGTTGCGGAACGCCGTGTCGATGCGACGCTGCGCGCGCCATAGCGCGCGCAGCGTCTTCGCCGACATGTCGGTCAGTTCGCCGTGCTGCTGCATCAGCAGCATGGCCTCGAAAATCGCCGCCGGGTTGAGCTCGAACAACTGTTCGTCGCGGATGTCGAGCAGCGTGCCGATGACGCGGAAACGTTCGTTCAGCGCATGCTGCGGCGGCATGTCGCGAAAGATCCGGTCGCGCAGCGTCTGCAGCAGTATCGTGTTGAACTGGCGCACCGCGAGGCGGGTTCGGTAATAGCGCTGCATCAGATGTTCGCTGGCGCGGCGGTTGGCCGATGCGCCTATGCCCATCTGTTCGGCAAGCGCGGTCTGGAAATCGAACAGCAGGCGGTCTTCGCGGCGCTTTGCAAGGTAGTGCAGGCGTATGCGCAGCGTCTGCAACAGCGCGTCGTGGCGTGCGATCTGGCGCGCCTCGGCCGAGGTGATCAGCCCCGCCCGGGCGAGCTCGGGCCAGCTGGTGCCCAGCCCCGCCGCGCGGGCGATCCAGTTCACGGTCTGCAGGTCGCGCAGTCCGCCGGGACTTTCCTTCAGGTTGGGTTCGAGGTTGAAGTCGGCCTCAAGGAAACGCGCGTGGCGTTGCTGCTGCTCCTGCTGTTTGGCGAGAAAGAATGCACGCGGATCGAGATGCTGTTGCACTGCGGCGTTCAGCGCCTCGAACAGAGTTGCATCGCCGCAGAGCAGGCGCACCTCCAGCAGATTGGTCTGCACCGTGATGTCGGCTGACTCGGCGAGGCACTGCTCCACGGTGCGTATGCTGTGACCGACCTCAAGGCCGATGTCCCATAGCGTCTGCACCAGCTCGTGCAGCTTGTGCTGCAACGTCTCTTCCGGGTCCGCGTCCAGCAGGATCAGCAGGTCGATGTCGGACTTAGGATAGAGTTCGCCCCGCCCGTAGCCGCCGACCGCGATGAGCGCGGCGCTCTCCGGCATGTCCAATTGCTGCCAGACCCGGCGCAAGTATCCATCGATCAGCCTGCTGTGCGCGCCCAGCAGGCGGGCTGCCTTGCCGTGCTCCAGAAACGCCTGCTCCAGGGCGGCACGGTCGGCGCGCAGCGAGGCGCGCAGGGTAGCGACGTCGTCAGAGGGAGGGAGGGGGCGGGGCGCCATCGGAAACGGTCAGCACTTCGTAGCCGGTGTCGGTGACGAGTATCGTGTGCTCGTACTGCGCCGACAGGCTGTGATCCTTGGTGACCACCGTCCACCCGTCGCCGAGTTGCTTGATATCCTTCTTGCCGGCGTTGACCATTGGCTCGATCGTGAAGGTCATGCCGGCTTCGAGCCTGATGCCCGTCTTCGGGCGACCGTAGTGCAGTACCTGCGGCTCCTCGTGGAAACGCGCGCCGATGCCGTGTCCGCAGAATTCGCGCACCACGCTGTAGCCCAGCGGTTCGACGAAGCTCTGGATTGCATGGCCGATGTCGCCCAGATACGCGCCCGGTTTCACCGCGCGGATGCCGCGCCACAGCGCGAGCCAGGTGGTCTCGCACAGGCGGCGCGCCTGGATCGACGGTTCGCCGACCATGTACATCCGGCTGCTGTCGCCGTGGTAGCCGTCCTTGATTACCGTCACGTCGAGGTTGACGATGTCGCCGTTCTTCAGCGCCTTGTCACTGGGGATGCCGTGGCAGATCTGGTGGTTGATCGAGGTGCAGATGGACTTGGGGTAGGGCGTATGGCCGCCCGGCGCATAGTTCAACGGCGCGGGGATGCCGCCCTGCACATTGACGATATAGTCGTGGCAAAGCTTGTCAAGTTCGTTGGTGGTGATGCCGGCCTTGACGAAGGGGGTGATGTAATCGAGCACCTCACTGGTGAGGCGGCCTGCGACGCGCATCTTCTCGATCTCTTGCGGGGTCTTGATGGAAACGGGCATGTCTGTATGGTGACTTTCTCGGAAGCCGAGAATATCATGCGCCATGGATTGCGGACAAACCCGATGAGGAACTTAAATCGATTCGGCCGATACTAAACGGCGCAGTGCCATCCATCCTTTTCGTTACGGAGAAAACATGAAGAAATCATTAGCCATTGCCCTGTTCCTGACTGTCAGCGTGAATGCCTATGCCGTCGATAGCGGCGCCGTGGTCGGCGGTGCGATTGGCGGAGCCGCAGGTGCGGCAGTCGGTTATAACGTCGGCGGTCAGAACGGAGCGATCCTGGGTGCCGCCATCGGCGGTGCAACCGGGGCAGCCGTCGGCAGTAGCAATCCGGCACCGGCTGCGCAGAACCAGCCTGTCAAGGTAGTACCAGTGAAGACGGTCCGCATGGATGAGGATGACAAGGAGCATCACGACCACGGCAAGCATCGCGGTCATGAGAAGCAGAACAAGCATCGCCACGAAGACTAAGTCGCCCGATAGAAAATCCGGTGAAAACACAACAAAAAAGGCACGGAAACGTGCCTTTTTCTTTAGTCCTCTTTCCAGCTGCTCCGCGAGATTCCCTATAGTAATGGATCGAGTGGTATTACAATGCCTATCAGGAATTTCTGATGCCGGCAGGCTGGGCGAAGGAGGAGATCATGCGGATACTGGTCGTTGACGATGCGCAGATGAACGTAACGTTGTTACAGCATCTCATCAGGAAGTTGCCGGATTGCGAGCCTTTCGGTTTCCTCGATCCGGCAGAGGCGCTCCAATGGTGCCGGGAAAACGAACCCGATCTGGTCGTTGTGGATTACATGATGGGCGAGATGGACGGAATCCAGTTTTCCCTAGCCTTTCGTACCATCCCGGGTTATGAGGACATCCCGGTGCTGATGATCACTGCGAATCACGAAACCAGTGTGCGCCATCAGGCATTGAACAGCGGGGTGACCGATTTCCTCACCAAGCCGGTGGACAACGAAGAGTTTCTTGCACGTGCAAAAAACATGCTGGCTTTGCGCAAGAGCCATAAGCACCTCGCCGCGGAAGTGCGCAAGGCCACGGCGGAAATCGTGGCGCGGGAGCAGGAGACCATCTTCTGTTTGGCGCGGGCGGCGGAATACCGTGATCCAGAAACAGGCGCGCATATCCAGCGCATGTCGCATTATTCCCGACTTATCGCCAGACGAATGGGACTGTCGGTCGAACAGCAGGATTTGCTCCTTGAGGCGGCCCCCATGCATGACATCGGCAAAGTTGGTACGCCTGACCTTATATTGCTGAAACCGGGGAAATTGACGGAGGAAGAGTTCTCCGTCATGAAACTGCACGCAGTCATTGGGTATGAAATCCTTAATGCCAGCACTTCACCCCTGCTCAAGGTTGCAGCCGAGATCGCCCATACCCATCACGAAAAATTTGACGGCACCGGTTATCCGCGAGGCTTGGCAGGAGAAGATATTCCTCTGTTTGGGCGCATCGTCGCCGTCGCCGATGTGTTTGATGCCCTGACCTCCGAGCGCCCCTATAAAAAAGGTTGGGAAATAGACAAAGCCCGTCAGTTGCTGGTTGATGGGGCGGGTAGCCATTTCGATCCTGTCTGTGTAGAGGCGTTTATTGCCGAATGGGATGCCGTGATGGAAATCAAGGAGCGATTTGCTGAGCCTGAGACCGAAAATTAGGACACCAATGATTGGCATGAAGCTGGGCCTTGTCTTGCTTTTCTGTAAATAACTACCTAAGGGATGGACTATGAGAATCGAACTATTCCGTTGGACGGAAAATGAGGGCTGGGGCGAGGCGCCAGGAAAGATGCAGGAGGCAAATCTGGTGGTGGTTTTCGCTGACCATCCTGCTTTCCACGAACAGGCATATGAGCAGCTTCACGGAATGTTTCCCCGAGCACATATTGTCGGATGTTCTTCATCGGGTAGTGTGATGGAAACGGAAATCAGCGACAACACTATTGTCGCGACCGCCGTCTGTCTGGAAAAGTCCCGTGTGCGCTTGGCAGTGCGCGATATCGTGCCAGGATTGGGTGCCGAGGAGGTGGGGCGACAATTGATGTCAGAGCTTGCCGCTCCTGATTTGCGCCATGTATTTATCCTTTCAGATGGTTTGCAGGTGAACGGAAGTGATTTGGCCAAGGGGTTGAACCAGGCGGGCGTGCCTGTTACGGGCGGACTGGCCGGAGATGGGACGCGTTTTGGAAAAACCTGGGTAATGGCGGATGGGCAAGCCAAAAGCGGACTTGTGGCCGCACTGGGTTTCTATGGCGAGGTTACGGTTCGTAGCGGATGTTTTGCTGGATGGGAAGAATTCGGGGCCGAGCGCGTCGTCACAAAATCATCGGGTAATGTGGTGTTTGAAATCGATGGCCAGCCTGCGCTCGACTTGTACAAAAAATATCTGGGCGAACTGGCCAGCGAATTGCCGGCCAGCGGCCTGCGCTTTCCGTTAAGCATTCAGATGAGCAAAAACGAACCGGCATTACTTCGCACCTTGCTGGCCGTGGATGAAGCGGATCGCAGCCTGACATTTGCAGGTGACGTACCGCAAGGGTATATCTGCAAGCTGATGCGCACCAATCTCGACAGCCTGATCGAAAAAGCGGGCATGGCTGCAGATACGGCAAAATCCCGCTCCTTCGGCGAAACGGGGCTTTGCGTGGTGGTCAGCTGTGTCGGGCGCCGATTGGTGATGGGGCAGTTGACCGAGGATGAGCTCGAGATCGTTCGCGAAAAACTGGGGGAGACAACCGCCATTACCGGTTTCTATTCGTATGGAGAGTTGGCTCCGTTTAGCGACATCATGCAATGCCAGTTGCATAATCAGACAATGACGCTGACCACCGTTTACGAATAGGCATTCTCATGCATCGCCTTCTTGAGCGCCAATTGCGCCGGTATTTCGGCCCGAACTTTAGCCCTGATGAAGCCCTGAAACCTTTGCTCGAAGCGGTCAGCAGTCATTACATTGAAGCCGACAGAGAGTCACGCCTGCTACAGAATGCGCTATCGCAAAATAATGCCGAACTTAATGCTGTAAACCAGCGCATTCGCAACCAGAGCGCAGAACTGACCCGAACCCTGCTGAATACTCTGAGTGATGGGGTATACGCGACCGATCAGGCTGGCCGGCTCACCTTCATGAATGCCGCAGCAGAATCTATGCTTGGCTGGAGCGAGTCGGAGCTGATGGGTCAGTTGGTGCACGAAAAGGTGCAACTCTTCGGCGTTAAAGGAGGCCTTCTACCACATGTGGAGGTTATCCGCAGCGGGCGGACGGTCGATGGCAGCGCAGAATTCGCCACGCCTGAAGGGATTGCCCTGCCGGTGAATTTTCGTGCGAGCCCCATCATGCAGGATGGTCGAGTGGTGGGCGCGCTGGTGTCGTTTCAAGACATCAGTCGGCTGAAACTAACCGAAAGCAAGTTACAGGAATCCTATGCACAGCTTAAGGAAACGTTCGAAGAACTCGAGTTCCAGAAGTTTGCACTGGACCAGCATGCGATTGTTAGCATCGCCGACCGGAGTGGTCGTATCACTTATGCCAATCGCAAATTCAGCGAGGTAAGCCAGTACGGCAATGAAGAGTTGCTTGGGCAGGATCATCGCTTGCTGAATTCGGGTTATCACCCGAGGGAGTTCTGGGTGGAGATGTGGCGCATGATCCGCCATGGGGAAACTTGGCATGGCGAGGTTCGCAACCGCTGTAAGGATGGCAGTTACTACTGGGTTGACTCGACCGTTGTGCCATTCATGGATTCGGAAGGAAAAGCGCAGCGCTATGTCTCGATACGTACCGATATCACGGCGCGAAAAAAACTTGAAGATATCCTGCAGGAACAGCGGAATTTTTACGAGCGCATCAGCGAAACGCTCGGCGAGGGACTCTATGTTCAGGATGCTGCGGGGTATTGCACATTCATGAACAGTGAAGCAGAACGGTTGCTCGGGTGGAGTCGTAGTGAATTCGTCGGCAAGCCGGTGCACGACACCATACATACTGTAACGGCGGCCGGTGATTCATTGCCGCGTAGCGAATGTCCGATCAACAGAATGACCATGACTGGTAAACGTGCGGTTATCGAGGATCAGGTGTTCGTGCGTCGGGATGGCAGTATTTTTCCCGTTTCCGTCGTGTCTCAGGGGATATTCAGGAACGGTGAATATCAGGGGGCCGTGGTCGCTTTCCAGGATATTACGGAGCGCAAGCAGACCGAAATCGAGATGAAGGCGGCGAAGGAGGCCGCAGAAGAAGCCAGTCGGACAAAGAGTGATTTTCTGGCAAACATGAGCCACGAGATACGGACTCCGATGAACGGCATTATCGGCATGACCCGCCTGGCACTCGATACCGAACTCAATACGGAACAACGGGAATATCTGGAACTGGTCAAGACCTCGGCCGATGCCTTGTTGCATATCGTTAATGACATACTGGACTTTTCCAAGATCGAGGCAGGCAAAATGGAGCTCGAGCTTACGGAGTTCAACCTGCCGGACTTGCTGTCGCAAACCACCCGATCAATCGCATTGCGCGCGCATCAGAAAGGCTTGGAGTTGCTGCTCGACATCGATCCAAAGATTCCTGAGGTGATGATCGGTGATCCTGGCCGACTGCGTCAGGTCGTGATTAATCTGCTTGGGAATGCGATCAAGTTTACTGAGCATGGGGAAATTGTCGTCAAGGCGGTGCTGAGTCCACACCAGAACAAGGCAGACAAGATAACGCTTTATCTTAGCGTTCGCGATACCGGCATCGGTATTCCCAGCGAGAAATTTCAGACCATTTTCGAGTCCTTTTCTCAGGCTGATTCCTCCACCACGCGCAAATATGGAGGAACGGGGCTGGGGCTCACGATCACTACCCGGCTGGTTGAACTGATGGGTGGGTGCATCTGGGTGGAAAGCGAGGTAGGGCAGGGCAGCACTTTCTTTATTGAAATCGTGGTTGGCAAGGCCGATGCCGTAATACAGCCGCATTATAAAGCTGCGCCACTAAAGGATTTGTCTGTCCTGATTGTCGATGACAATGCCTCGAATCGCCAACTTGCCACAGAACTGCTGTGCCGTTGGGGGATGCGTCCGTTTGCTGTGACAAGTGCAAGTGAAGCGATAAAGGAGCTGTCGCAGTCTGGTGATGATTACCGGCTACTCCTGGTTGATGCCAGAATGCCGGGAACAAGTGGCTTTAGAGTAGTCGAGTATTTGCGTTCCCATCCAGAACTTTCCGCATTACCGATAATGATGTTGACTTCCGAGGGGCAGCGTGAAGATGCGGTTCGTTGCCGCGAACTCGGTATTTCGGCATATCTACTCAAGCCCTATTCCCAATCAGACCTGTTCGATACACTGGTAAATACGCTTGGACAATCCGAGATTCCGTCCTCCTTGGTGAATAGTGGAAGCGAGATGCGTCAGAACCGGCGCAAATTGCACATTCTGCTTGCAGAAGACAACAGCATAAACCAAGTCTTGGCGACGAGACTGTTAGAGAAGTTCGGGCACAGCGTGGATGTCGCCGGTAACGGCCTTGTGGCTGTCGAGAAGTGGCAGGCGGAACGGTATGACTTGATTCTGATGGATGTGGACATGCCGGAACTCAACGGTTATGACGCGACGGCACGGATTCGCGACCTGGAAAGACAACAAGGCGGTCATATCCCGGTGGTCGGCCTGACAGCCCATGCTATGCAGGGGAGCCGCGAGGAGTGTCTGGCTGCGGGAATGGATGGTTATCTTTCCAAACCGATTGATACGGAAGCCCTTTGGAGGGAACTGGAAGCGATAGATCCAGCCGAGTCAGCAGGGCCGTTCGTCGCTGAAACAAGAGCGTTTGAAGTGCAATACAGGTTCAATCTCGACAGGGCGCTGGGATTGATGGATAACGACATGACGTTGTTCAGGGAAATGGTGCAGATCTATCTTGCTGAATATCCGGGCTATCTCGGCAGGCTGGAGGATGCCGTCCTGCATGGGGATGCGGATAGGACTCGCCATTTTGCGCATTCGCTCAAGGGCATGATCTCAGTATTTGATGTGCCGGCCATTTCCGAAATTGCCGAAAAGATCGAAATACAGAGCACACGTGATCAAGCCGGAGCCGTTACCGGCTTCCGGGCGGGGCTGGACTGGCTGGCTTCGGAATTGAGGAAAGCAGTCGAGTAGAATCTGTCATTTACTCCGCCTCTGCAGCAACTGGGATGGCCTCTACATACAGCGCTTCGAGTTGGGCCTCGCCGATATCCAGTATCTGCAGGCAGGCGGCGCCCAGCTTGGGCCATTCCTGCGTCATGCTCAGCCCGAGTTGCTTCTGCACGATGTGCTCGGCGAACTGTGCCGTTGCGATCAGCCGGCGGCTCAGCATCGGCAGCGAGGAATTGGCCGATTCGATCGCCTCAAGGTCGTGATGGTTGCGGATGGCAAGGCAGATTTCTTCGGGCAGCCACCAGCTTTGCGCCAGGATGCAGCCGACCATCGCATGGTTGGTCGGCAGCGCGGACTCTTCCACCTCGGTGAAGCTGCGCACCGCGTCGCGGTTGGCTTCCGCCAGCACGGTGATGTAGTTCGGGAAGCGCCCCAGCAGCACCGGTATGCCGCAATCGCGGAACAGGCCGAAGGTGTAGGCGTCTTCGGCGTGCAGGCCGCGGATGTCGAGCTGCTGGGCCAGCCAGCCGGAGAGATGGGCGATGCGTGCCGAAGCATCCCAAAAGCGCTCCAGGTTGGGGACATGCGGGAAGGCGTTGCGCAGGATGATGCCGGCGATGGCGCGGCTGGCAGGCTTCAGGCCCAGTACCGAAAGCGCCTCGCCGACCGAGCGCACGCGCTGGCGCAGGCCGAAGAACGGCGAGTTGGCGGTCTTGATCAGGCCGGCAGACAGCCCGACGTCCGTGCCGATGATGCCGGCCAGGCGGTTGTAGTCCGGTTCATCCCTGTTCGCCTCGGCCATGAATCTGTCCAGGATCACCGGGCAGGGAGGGATGCCCACGTCGACGATGGAGCGTTCGAACAGGTTGTCGACGGCCGATGGATTGGAGTCTTGTGCGTTCATTTGTTGTTCCTCGATTTCAGCCAGGGGAGCAAGGCTTCCTCAGGCATGGGTCTTGCGTAATAGTATCCCTGTATCGCATCGACGCCCGCATCCAGCAGGGCGTCGATCTGTTCCTTGGTTTCGCAGCCTTCGGCGACGATGGTCATGCCCAGTTCGTGGCCCAGCAGCGTCATCGCCCTGACGACGGACAGCGCGCGCTTGTCTTCGGGCAGCACGGTGACGAAGGCGCGGTCCAGCTTGAGCTTGCCGGCCGGGATGTCCTTCAGGTTGGCCAGGCAGGAGTAGCCCGTGCCGAAATCGTCGATCGCCAGCCCCACGCCGGCGGCGATGGCGCTCTTCAGGTTTTTCTGGACGGTGTCGGAGATGTCCATGAACAGCGATTCGGTCAGTTCCAGTTCCACCAGTTCCGGCCTGACGTTGGAGCAGACCAGCGCCGCATGCAGCGCCTGGCTGAATTTCGGCGAAATCAGCTGCGCGCGGGAGACGTTGATCGCGACCTTGGTGTGATAGCCGGCATCCTGCAGCATGCGGGCATGCATCGCCCCTTGCAGCAGGCTCCATTCCCCGAGGCGGATCACCAGCCCGGTCTTCTCGGCAACCGGGATGAACTTGCCGGGCGGAATGTTCTCGCCGTTCACCGAACAGCGCATCAGGGCCTCGGCGGCCTCAATGCTGCCGTCCGCCCGGATGATGGGCTGGTAGTGCAGGCTGAAGCCGCCGGTTTCCAGCGCCGTATGCAGGCTGTTCTCGATCGAGAGTTCCTCGCGCGCGAGGGTGATACCCAGACGTCCCGGAATCGGCTCGTCCCCCGAGCAGACAATGCCGTTGCCGCCCCTGTCCTTGGCCGCGCACATCGCGCGGTCGGCGCGATCGAGCAAATCCAGCGGGTCTTCGCCGGGCTCGTGGATCGCAATGCCCATGCTTGCGGTCGGGCGCAGCGTCAGGTTGCCTATCTTGATCGGTTCTTCGAGCGTGCTGGCGAGTTCGCCGGCCAGTTGCTGCGCCTGGCCGCGGTCGCAATTCGGCACCAGGAACAGGAATTCGTCGCCCCCCATCCTGGCGAGCTCGGCGCGCCCGCTGACCCGGTTGCGGAAGCGCAAGCCCAGGTTGCCGATCAGTTCGTCGCCGCCCAGTTGCCCGAACGACTCGTTGATCTGCTTGAAGCGGTCGAGGTCGAGCCAGATGACGGCCAGCGGCCTGGCGTCGGCTTTCGAAGCCGCCACCAGATCCATGGTGGCCTGGATGCAACCGAACCGGTTCAGGAATCCGGTGAGGGGATCTATGCTGTTCATGTACGTGAAGCGGGGGTGGCGCGGAGGGCTAGGATAAACCAAACGGAATGGCCTCGCAGCATGTTCGGACCGGATTATGCCGCGGCATCCAGGCGTGCGACGAAGCTCGCCAGCTCCGGCGGGAGCGGGGCGGTGATCTGCAGCGGCGCGCCGGTCAGGGGGTGATTGAAGGAAATCGAATGGGCATGCAGGAACATGCGCTTAAGTCCTTGTTTCATCAACTCCTTGTTGCGTGAAAAGTCGCCGTATTTGTCGTCGCCGGCAATGGGGAAGCCGAGATGCGACAGATGCACGCGGATCTGGTGGGTGCGGCCGGTCTTCAACTCGGCCTCCAGAAGACTGAATTGGTTCCACTCCTTCACCAGATTGAAGATCGTATGGGCGTGCTGGCCGTCTTCGCGCACCATCACGCGCTTCTCCCCCTGCGGGGTGTCGAACTTGTAGAGCGGCAGTTTCACATGCTGGCGGGCATTCTTCCAGGCTCCCAGCACCAGCGCGTAATAGCGCTTGTCGCTGTTGCCTTCGCGCATGATCTCGTGCAGTCCGGTCAGCGCCGAGCGTTTCTTCGCCACCAGCAGCACGCCTGAAGTCTCGCGGTCGAGCCGGTGCACCAGTTCCAGGAACTTGGCCTGGGGCCTGGCGCGGCGCAACTGCTCGATCACGCCGAAGCTGACCCCGCTGCCGCCGTGCACCGCGGTTCCGGCAGGCTTGTTGATCGCCAGCAGCGCGTCGTCTTCATAAAGGACAGGGAATTCCACCGCCGGGACGAACTCGGCCTCGGGCTTTTCCGCGACGCGGATAGGGGGAATGCGCAGCAGGTCGCCCAGTTGCAGGCGGTAGGTCTGGTCCACCCGTTTCTTGTTCACCCTGACCTCGCCGCCGCGCAAGATGCGGTAGACATGGCTCTTGGGCACGCCTTTCAGTTGGCGGAACAGGAAGTTGTCGATGCGCTGCGCCTCGCCGCTTTCGTCTATCTCCAGGAAGGTGACAGATTCTTTGCTTAAACTATTCATTATGCTTATACTTCGCCGCTCGCGTGTGCGCCTTCGTAAAAAACGGGTGATTTCCCCGTCGGACATAGAGGCAGGCAGTCAAGCCGCCTGCGAAGCAGCCGCCCGCCCGGTTAATGTCACTCACCGGAAATCAAGCAGTGATGGTAATTGAAATACGCGCTCAAAGCACCTGTGGATTTTTCGTGACGCGCCCCTGGCCGCGTCACCCGGAACAATAAAGACAAGCTAACCGAAGAGAACCGATTTTGACCAAACGTACGCACAAGCCGACACTGTTTGCACGATTGCTCCTCTCGCACGCCTGATTGCGTGCAGCTTGGTCTCGCCCGTGTCAGAGCGCGGGAGACGATAAAAATGAAACGCATGTTATTCAATGCGACGCAGCCGGAAGAACTCCGCGTCGCCATTGTCGACGGTCAGAAACTGATCGACCTCGACATTGAAACCGCCGGCAAAGAGCAGCGCAAGAGCAACATCTACAAGGCAGTCATCACCCGCATCGAGCCCAGCCTCGAAGCCTGTTTCGTCGAATACGGCGGCACCCGCCACGGTTTCCTGCCCTTCAAGGAAGTCGCCCCGCAGTACTACCAGCCCGGCACCACCGGCCGCTCCGGCATCAAGGAAGCCCTGCGTGAAGGCCAGGAACTGCTGGTGCAGGTGGAGAAGGACGAGCGCGGCAACAAGGGTGCGGCGCTGACCACCTATATCAGCCTGGCCGGCCGCTACATCGTGCTGATGCCGAACAACCCGAACGGCGGCGGCGTGTCGCGCCGCATCGAGGGCGAAGACCGCAACGAACTGCGCGAAACCCTGTCGCACATCGACGTTCCGTCCGGCATGAGCATCATCGCCCGCACCGCCGGCATCGGACGCAGCGAAGAAGAGCTGCAGTGGGACCTGAACTACCTGAAGCAGCTGTGGGATGCCATCGAGGGCGCCGCTGCCGCCGAGAAGGCGCCGTCGCTTATCTACCTGGAAGGCAGCCTGGTGGTGCGCGCGATCCGCGACTACTTCAACCCCGAGATCGGCGAAATCCTGATCGACACCGAGGACATCTACCAGCAGGCGCTGGCGTTCATGAGCACGGTGATGCCGGACAACGTCAACCGCATCAAGCGCTACGTGGACGACGTGCCGCTGTTCTCGCGCTTCCAGATCGAGCACCAGATCGAGTCCGCCCATGCGCGCGAAGTGCGCCTGCCTTCCGGCGGCGCCATCGTGATCGACCACACCGAGGCCCTGACCGCGATCGACATCAACTCGGCGCGCGCGACCAAGGGTTCCGACATCGAATCGACCGCGTTCAACACCAACCTCGAAGCGGCGGAGGAAATCGCCCGCCAGCTGCGCCTGCGCGACCTGGGCGGCCTGATCGTGATCGACTTCATCGACATGGAGTCCTCCAAGAACCAGCGCGCGGTGGAAGACCGCCTGCGCGACTCGCTGCGCTACGACCGCGCCCGCGTGCAGACCGCGAAGATCTCGCGTTTCGGCCTGCTGGAACTGTCCCGCCAGCGTCTGGCTCCCAGCCTGGGCGAGAGCAACTACATCGCTTGCCCGCGCTGCAGCGGCATTGGCCACATCCGCGGCATCGAGTCCTCCGCGCTGCACATCCTGCGCATCATCCAGGAAGAGGCGATGAAGGACAGCAGCGTCGCGATCCACGCGCAAGTGCCCGTGGACGTTGCGACCTTCCTGCTGAACGAGAAGCGCGCCGACATCCACCGCATCGAATCGCGCCTGCGCGTCAGCGTCACGCTGATCCCGAACCCGCACCTGGAAACGCCGAACTACAGCATCAACCGCCTGCGCCACGACGACATGACCGCCGAGGTGCTGCAGGCCAGCTACAAGCTGGTGGAGAAGCCTGCGGAAGAAAAGCCGCTGACCCCGGCCCAGGAGCAGCAGAAGGCCCAGCGCGCCACCGCAGTGGTGCAGGGCATCACGCCGGCGCAACCGGCACCGGTGAAAGCCGAAGAGCCCCAGGCCCAAGGTCCTTCGCTGTTCGGCAGGATTGTCGGCTGGTTCAAGTCACTGACCGCCGAGGACGAAAAGCCCAAGGCGAAGCCGGCAGCCAAGTCGCGCCAGCGCCGTGAGCGCGGCGACCGTGCGGAGCGTGGCGAACGCGAAGGCGGCAAGCGTCGCGACCGCGGTGATCGTAGCGAGCGCGGCGAAGGCCGGCGCGAGCGAGGCGAGAAGCCGGCAGAGGCCAAGCAGCAGGAGCCGCGTCAGCAGGCGGAGCGCGAACCGCGTCCGCCCAAGCAGCCGCGCCAGCCGCGCAATGCGCCAGCCGCCGAGGCCGAAAAGCCGGTGCTGGAATCCCAAGTCGCCGTGCCCGCTGCCGAGCAGACGGAAGAGGGCGGCGCGCGCGAGGGCGGTCGCCGCCGCGGTCGTCGCGGCGGACGCCGCGAGCGCGAGCGCCGCGAGAATGGCGATATGGGGACGACGGAAAATTCAGCCCGCGAGCAGGGCGCGCCGTCCGCACCGGCCAGGTTGCAGCCGACCGAGTATGTCGCCTATCCCGCAGGCTATGTGCCGCCGCTGAAGCCGACAGAGTACATCGCCTATCCGGCGAATTACGCCCCGCCGGCCCAGCCCAAGCCCGTTGCAGCGCCGCAGCGCGTCGAGACCGCAGCAGCCTCCGGCGGTGAAGGGCTGGTCCAGATCGAAACCGATCCGGGCAAGTTCAGCGCCATTGTCGAAGCGGCCCCGGTCGGTACCCCGCCGGCAAACCGCCGCCGCCAGCGCCAGCGCGAGGTTTATCACGAGAACGAACCGCTGGTTCAGATCGAGACCCAGCACCCGCAGGCGTAGTTTTGGCCGGGAGCAAACAGAAAGCCGCGCGATGAGAGTCGTGCGGCTTTTGTTTTAGGGGCTGCTATTCGGCCATTGCGGTCATTAAGGATTTGAGGTGGTTACTTCCGCTGTGCGCCATAACCAGCCTCTCGCATTTCTTTCCAAAAGGAGACATTCGCTCCTGCCCGTACTATTATGGGCATGCACTTTTTCTCAATGGTGCTAACTAGTTGGCCAGTTTAGTTACTGTTAAACAGCAAAGGAATATCCATGGCAGATGGGAGCTCTATCATCAATGTCGGTGAATTGGTAAAGCCCGCTACAGTGCTTATTGAAAAAGTTTCTAGCGCAGTGGGTGTTTTGTATGAGCCAAGAAGAATAATCAAAAGAGCCGAGGCCGAGGCCGAAGCCGAAAAGATTAAGGTGCTCGCAGGAATGGAACTAAGTGCGATTCAGCAAAGAGGCATAGAAAGGCTTGTCCATCAAGAGGCCAGAAAGCAAGAGAACATTGAAAATATAACAGCACAGGCGGCAAAGGAATTACCTCCAAATGCCAAGGCGGAAGAGCTAGATGAAGATTGGGTGGCGCATTTCTTTGATCGATGTGACAAGGTGTCAGATGAAACAATGCAGTCTCTATGGTCAAGCTTGTTGGCTGGGGAGGCAACACAGCCAGGAACCTACTCCAAACGTACTGTCGATTTTGTGGCATCAATGGACAAGAAAGATGCCGAACTCTTCACAAAATTCTGTCAGTTTGTGTGGATGATAGGCGATGCAACTCCCCTTATCTTTGATGTTAATAGTGATATATACACTGGGAACGGCGTTGATTTCAATTCACTAAAGCACCTTGATTCAATCGGTTTAATATCTTTCGAATCTATGACGGGTTATGTTAAAAAAGGCTTTGGCAAACAACATGTTATTTTCTACTATGGCCAGCCAATTGTTATGGAATTTGACAAAAACGAAGATAACCAAATGCAGATTGGCAAGGCTCTATTTACTCAGGCGGGAAGAGAGCTAGTTAGTCTTTGTGGGGCGACAAGAAACCAAGTTTTTTATGAATACGCCTTAGAGCAGTTATCGAAGCAAGGCATCATCTTGTCTAGCTTAATAAATAATAATCGCACCAACTAAGATACTTACCATTCGTTTGTTTCGTTAGCCTTGGAAGGCTGCTTTCAGGAAATCCGGGGGACTGCAACGGGTCGGAAGCGGCCAGACAGCCTTGAGTACTTGAACGACGGTTTTGGCCGATTAACTGCCTTTCCCAACTGCCGCATTTCCGCAGAAATTTCAAATAAAAAGACCGCCCGATTCCCATCGGGCGGTCTTTCTGCCGGCTGAATCTGGCCGGGTGTTACTACGGCAGCTGTGGCGCCACCTGCGGCAGGCCCCAGATCTCGCGGTTGTAGTCGAGGATGGTGCGGTCGCTGGAGAATTTTCCGCTGGTGGCGGTGTTGATGATGCTCATGCGCGTCCATGCGTCGCGGTCGCGGTAGGCCCGGGCGGCGAGGCGCTGGCAATCGACATAGCTGCGGAAGTCCGCCGCGGTCAGCCAGGGGTCGCCCGGGTTGTAGATCGACTGGATCACCGGGTCGAAGATGCCGGGTTCGAACAGGTTGAAGTGCCCGCTGGTCAGCAGCTCCATCACGCGCCTGAGGTCCTCGTCGGCATCGATGATCGCCGCCGGGTCGTAACAACCCCGCATCGTATCGACCTGTTCCGCGGAAAGGCCGAACAGGAAGAAGTTCTCCTCGCCGGCTTCCTCGCGGATTTCGATGTTGGCGCCGTCCAGCGTGCCTATCGTTAGCGCACCATTCATCATGAACTTCATGTTGCCGGTGCCGGAGGCTTCCTTGCCTGCGGTGGAGATCTGCTCGGACAGGTCGGTGCCGGGGCAGATCGCCTCCATCGCGGTGACGCGGTAGTTCGGCAGGAAGGCCAGGCGCAGCAGCCCCTGGGTGTCGGGGTCGCTGTTGATTACCTGGGCGACGGCGTTGACCAGCTTGATGATGCGCTTGGCCATCATGTAGCCGGGGGCGGCCTTGCCGCCGATCAGCACGCAGCGCGGCGTCCAGTCCGCGGTGTCGCCGCGCTTGATGCGGTCATACAGGTGGATCACGTGCAGCACGTTCAGCAGCTGCCGCTTGTATTCGTGGATGCGCTTTACCTGCACGTCGAACATCGCATTGACGTCGAACTCGACGCCGCAGTCCTTCTTCACCATCTCGGCCAGGCGTTGCTTGTTCGCCTGCTTCACCTCGTGCCAGCGCGAGCGGAAGGCTGGATCACCGGCGTGTTCCTTCAGTTTCTGCAACCCGGACAGGTCGTTGCGCCAGTCCTCGCCTATGGTCCGGTCGATCAGCGCGCTCAGCGCCGGGTTGCTCCAGGCCAGCCAGCGCCGCGGCGTCACGCCGTTGGTCTTGTTGTTGAACTTGTGCGGATACATCTCGTAGAAATCGCGGAACAGGTGCTGCTGCAGCAATTGCGAGTGCAGCGCGGCGACGCCGTTGACTGAATGGCAGGCGACCACCGCGAGATAGGCCATGCGCACCTGCTGGTCGCAGCCTTCCTCGATGATGGACATGCGGCGCTGGCGTTCGATGTCGCCGGGGTAGCGTAGCGCCACTTGGGCGATGAAGCGGGCGTTGATCTCGCGCACGATGTCCATCAGGCGCGGCAGCAGGCGGCCGAACATGCTGACCGACCATTTTTCCAGCGCCTCGGGCAGCAGGGTGTGGTTGGTGTAGGCCATCGTGCGGCAGGTCACGGACCATGCCTTGTCCCAGCCCATGCCGTGGTCGTCCATCAGCAACCGCATCAGTTCGGGCACCGCGCAGGTGGGATGGGTGTCGTTCAACTGGAAGCAGTTCTTGTCGGCGAAGTCGCTGAAGTCGTGGCCGTGCGTCTTGACCCACTGGCGCAGCACGTCCTGGAGGCTGGCCGAGGCGAGGAAATACTGCTGGCGCAGGCGCAGTTCCTTGCCGTTCTCGCTGGCGTCGTTGGGGTAGAGCACCATGGTGATGTGCTCCGCGGCATTCTTGGCCGCGACCGCCTCGGTGTAGCTGCCGGCGTTGAATTCGGACAGGTCGAATTCCTCGGTCGCCGCCGCGCGCCACAGCCGCAGCGTGTTTACCGTGCCGTTGTGGTAGCCCGGCACCGGCACGTCGTAGGGCATCGCCATCACGTCGTGGGTGTCGACCCAGCGCACGTGCATGCGCCCGGTGTGGTCGGCGAAGTATTCGGTGCGACCGCCGAACTTGATCCGCGTGGCGAACTCCTGGCGCTCGATCTCCCAGGGGTTGCCGTCGCGCAGCCAGTGGTCCGCTTCCTCGATCTGGTGGCCGTTCTCGATCTTCTGGCGGAACATGCCGTATTCGTAACGGATGCCGTAGCCCATCACCGGCAGTTGCAGCGAGGCGCAGCTGTCGAGGAAGCAGGCCGCCAGCCGGCCGAGGCCGCCGTTGCCCAGGCCCGCATCGTGCTCATGGTCGGAGATCGCGTCGAGCTCGACCTCCAGCTTGCGCAGCGCGGCTGCCGTGTTCGGGTCGACATCCAGGTTCAGCATCGCGTTGCCGAGCGCGCGCCCCATCAGGAACTCCAGCGACAGGTAATAGGTGCGCTTGCAGTCTGCCTCGCGGTAGGCCTGGCGGGTGTTGCGCCAGCGTTCCACCAGGCGGTCGCGCAGCGACAGCACCAGCGACTCGTACATCTGGTAGCTGGAGAACTGCGGCTCGTCGCGTCCCAGCGTGTGGCTGAAATAACGGCGGAAGTCGTCTACGATACTCTCGGCATCCATGCCGAGCGGGGGGAGGTTGCCGATCACCGAAGGCGGGCGGCGTTTGTTGGCTGGGGTGTCGATGATGAGCTCCTGTGCTTGATGATGATCCGGCGCTCTTGCGCTGCGAGCTGTCTCGACATTATAGAGGGGATTGCTGTATCCCCATATAGGCTCATGGTCTTATCTTGGCTGTTGTTTCGGCATCAGGCCATGATGCAGGCCGCGACGCGGTGGAAGCTCGCCATCCCCGGCGCGATCTCGCCGGGCGGGGCGATGTCCCAGCGCCATTGGTCGCGAGCCGCATGATCTAGGCCGAGCCGTGAGGCGAAATCGACCCGCTCGACGATTTCGCCGTCGAGATCATGGACGACCTGTTCCATGTCGGCCAGCAGGCAGGCCGGAGCTTCGAAGGCAGAGAGATAGTCCAGGTGCTGGCGCATCAGTTTCGTGCCCCACGCATCCAGCGTTGCATCGTCCAGTTCAGGGAAGCGCCGGCCCAGCCAGTCCTGCGGCAACAGCGGCAGCTGGGACAGCAGGTTGACCGAGGCCACCCAGTCGATGTCCGGATCGTCGAGAAAATATTCTGGCGGCGGCAGTTCCAGCCGCTCCGGAGACAGGTCAGCCATATGCTCGATGAAGCCGGTGACATCGAGGTCGATGCAACGCACGTTGGCATGCCGGCGCACCGCACGCCTCACCTCGGGCAGGTGGACGACATCGACCAGGTAAACCTTCCCGAAGCGGCGGGCCAGCTCGTCCAGCGGAATATCCAGCAACAGCCCGGAGCCGAACACCAAAGCGGTACGGAAGCTGCTGCACTTCTGAAGAGAATCCAGCAAGGCCTTGCGGCTATGTTCCAGATGCGGCTGCCATGCCGTCCTGCAGCGCCGGTAGCGCGAGCGGATGGCGATGCCTTCGCGCAGATAGCCCAGCTTGCGCGCCGGGGCAGGACAATCGGCGGAGAGCCAGGTCAGCCATTCGGTCAGCATGGCGGGGATTTCACGGGATGGTCGGGGGAGGGAGATGATACCGGATGCAAAGACGCGGGACGAAATGTCGACAAGGGATAGGCGGAAAGTGGGGCGACTCACAATATTTCAAGAATGTAAATATGCCGGAAGGCCTATATATCCAAGCCGAAATATATAGGCCATTCGGCATATTGTTTAATCCCCATTTCAGGCATATGGTTTCACTACGGTAGCAGCCTTGGAATCAGCAGGCGCATTGATTTTCCGGCCGCATCAAGATACGCAGTGCAAAAGGCAAACCTGTCGAAAGGCAGGGACGCAAAGTTTCCGACCTAAGGGAAAAACCTATGGTAGCGGGGCCGCCCATGACCGATCTGGCGTTCCCTGTCTGTTGAAGGAGGGGATGTGTCGTCAACGAAGAAACAATGGAAAAAAAGCCTGACGGGCGTCGACCCGCTCGATTTCTCTCCGGGGCTGTTGCGCATCCAGGCACAGCCGCCCACGCCGTTCGCCCGCACGCTGCTGTACATCCTGCTCACCCTCCTGGGTCTGCTGTTCATCTGGGCCGCGTTCGGCAAACTCGATGTCGTCGCCAGCGCCGAAGGCAAGCTGATTCCGCAGAGCTACCTCAAGATCGTCCAGCCTTCCGAGCAGGGCGTCATCCGCGACATCCTTGTCGAAGAAGGCCAGCGCGTCCAGGCCGGACAAGTGCTGATGCGCATGGACACTACCCTGTCCGAGGCCGATGTCGCCATGCTCTCGACCGACACCAGCGGCAAACGCATCACCCTGCGCCGCATCGACGCCGAACTCTCCGGACGCCCGTTCTCCAAACGTCCCGACGATCCGGACGAACTCTACGACCAAGCCCGCGCCCAATACCAGGCCAACCGCTTCGCTTATGAAACCGCGCTGGCGCAGGAGCGCAGCCTGTACGACAAGGCGGAGAGCGACCTCGCCGCCGCCGAAGAAATCCGCACCAAGCTGCTCAAGACCCTGCCGCATTACCGTGAGCAGGACGCAGCCTACGAAAGGCTCGTCCAGAACGGCTTCGTCAGCCGCATCATGGCCAACGACAAGGCGCGCGAACGCATCGAGAAGGAACAGGACCTCAAATCGCAGGAACACCTGATCCGTAGCGCGCAGGCCAGCCTCGACCAGTCATCGAGAAGACTCGCCCAGATCACCGCCGACTACCGTCGCCAGTTGCAGAACGAACGCGCCGACATCGAAGACAGACTCGACAAGTCCCAAGGCGAACTGACCAAGCAGCAATACCGCCGCAACCTGCACGAACTCCGGGCGCCGCAGGAATGCGGCGGCGCGGGCGCGGGGAGCGAGGCGGGCGGTGGCTGCATCGTCAAGGACCTCGCCACCCACACCGTCGGCACCGTCATCAGCCCCGGCACCATCCTGATGACCCTCGTGCCCAACGGCGAAATCCTGCGCGCCGAGGTATGGGTCGGCAACCAGGACGTCGGCTTCATCCACACCGGCGAACCGGTCAAGATCAAATTCGCCGCCTACCAGTTTCAGAAATACGGCATGGTCGAAGGACAAGTCGCGCACCTCTCCGCCGACGCCAGCGACAACGAGCAACAAGGCAACGACAAAACCGGCAGCAACCTCCCGTACTCCTACCGCGCCTTGGTCGATCTCAAGCATCAGCACCTCATCGCCGACGGTGTGCGCCACAACCTTACGCCGGGCATGCAAGTCACCGCCGAGATACACCTCGGCACAAGGACCATCCTCGAATACCTGCTTTCGCCGGTGATGGGGGCGTTCCAGGAGGCGGGGAGGGAGCGGTGAATCGCGGGAATTTTGTAGGAGCGGCTTCAGCCGCGATTGCAACTTCCATGCTAATGCTGCTGGCGGTTGCAAAAATCCTGTACTGGCACATCCAGCGCCTCGTGCAATGGATGCCCATATCGCATCGCAATTACTATCGCAGCAAGCGCATCGCGCCCATCGACAAACACAATCATCTCCACTCCACGCAAAAGCCGGACTGGCTCAAACACGAAATCATCCGTCTCAAAGCGCACATGCCCCAAGCCGGCTGCCGCACCATCGCTGACCTCTGCAACCGCCGTTTCGCCGCATCCCGTAAAGTCACCGTAGGCAAAACCTACGTCCACGAAACCTTGCAACGGCATGCCTATGAAGTGCAGATACTGCGCCGCAACCTGAAACAAGCAAACCCCAAATCCGTTCCGCGCAACCTCATCTGGGGAATAGACCTCACCGGCAAGACAGACGCCAGCAGAAATTTGTATTTCATATTCGGCCTCATCGATCACGGCAGCCGCGCCTTACTGCACCTGCAAGCACTGCACGATAAAAAATCGCGCAGCTTGATCGACTGCATAGTCGAAGCCATCCGCATCCACGGCAAACCTAAAGTCATCCGCACCGACAACGAAGCCATCTTCACCTCAAAAATATTCCGCATCGGAATAAATAAACTCGGCATCCGCCACCAACGCACCACACCCGGCTGTCCGTGGCAGAACGGCAGGATCGAACGCCTGTTCGGCACGCTGAAGCAAGTACTCGATTGCTGGATCGTCTCGGGAATCGCACAACTCAACCGCGATCTCGATACCTTTCGATATTGGTACAACCACATTCGCCCGCATCAAAACTTGGATGGGCGTACACCGGCGGAAGCATGGAACGGAATCGACCCATATGCAAAACCCTCAATGCAAGAACATTGGTTCGAAGCATGGGATGGGCTGCTGCGTGGATATCACCTGAGGTATTAGCCGACATGCACAGGACGAAAGAGAAACAGAACAACCTGATCGAGACAGTAAGAAGCACTGTCCGCGATGTCTCGCACCAAAATCGAAAAAATCGCGAACAAACGACAAGGCAATGAGCGGCACGAACAAAAAACGGATGAAGCAAGCGAACGGAAGCGGAAAAAACTGACAGGAGACGCGAAAAAATGAAGAAAACGATGCGAAAAATAGAACGGCGGACGCGCGGACGGGACAGCGGGGAGGACCGGCTCTTTGGCGGCGCGGGCAACGACATCCTCGGCGGCGGGCAGGGCAACGACCTGCTGGACGGCGGCGCGGGCGACGACACCCTGTACGGTGAAGCGGGCGACGACACCTACGTGGTGGACAGCGCGAACGACATCGCCGCAGAGAACGCCAACGAAGGCACGGACACCGTGCTGTCCGGTGTCAGCTATACCCTGGGCGGCAACATCGAGAACCTGACCCTCACCGGCCCTTCGACAGGCTCAGGACAGGCGGCACTTGATTTGAACGGCATGGGCAATGCGCTCGATAACGTGCTCGTCGGCAATGCGGGCGATAACGTCCTGAGCGGTTTCTACGGGAACGACACCTATTGGTTCAGGCGCGGAGACGGGGCGGACACCATCGCCGAGAACGGCGATTTCGCTTCCATCGATACCCTGCAATTCGGCGCGGACATTTTGCAAAGCGACGTCACTGTCCGCCGCACCCCGGCGGGTGCGCTCGAATTCAGCCTGAACGGCTCGACGGACAAGATCACCGTCCAGGGCTGGTACGGCGCGCAGGCCGATGCCAGCCGCATCGAACGCATCGTGTTCGGCGACGGCTCGACGCTCACTCCGGCGGATTTTGAGAACCTGGCGATCACCGGCACCGAAGGCGACGATGTCATCGACGGCGGCAGCGACAGAATGCGATGGCGGCTCATTGTGGCGAACGATGAGGCGACTTACGCATGGAGGATCGCAGCATGAAAACCATTCAACTATGGCTGAAGCGAATGACGAAACTCGGATTTCTGTTGATGATGGGGGTGAGCATGAATGCAAATGCGGGATGGTTCGGATTCGGTGGCACGAGCTGGAAAGAGGAAGTGTTGCTGCACGATGGTAGCAAGATCATTGTTAAGCGTTCACAGACCCGTGGTGGGAGTCGCGAAATTGGGCAACCACCTCCCGTCAAGGAACACACTATTTCCTTTACGCTGCCAAACTCAAGTAAGGTCATAACATGGACGAGCGAGTATGGCGAAGATGTCGGACGAGCTAACTTCGATTTACTTGCCGTGCATGTTCTGAACGGCACGCCTTACATCGTTGCATCGCCTAATCTGTGTCTGTCCTACAACAAATGGGGGAGGCCTAACCCGCCTTACGTCTTTTTCAAATATGTCGGCAAGGTATGGCAACGCATCCCGCTATCTGAATTTCCCTCTGAATTCAAAACAATCAATGTTGCTGTTAGCACGCTTGGTGACGAAGATAAGCTCACCAGTCTTGGCTTTGTCTCTGCGGAGAAAATCAAGGAACTCAACAGTGAATACAAACAACCTGAATACAAAACCATCCTGCGGGAGCCATTGGTGAAAGGGTGGTGCCCACAGCCAATAGCACCTGACGGTACACCCATTCCATGGAATAGCTTCAAGGCACCACTTCCAATGAAACCACTTAATGAGCAGAAAAAATAACCAGATCACTCTTTAAAGGAGATTGTCATGGCAACTCAATTTGAAATGGATTGCGCATTGATGGCTGGGCGCGCTTATCAGACCAACCGCGATTCCCATGGAATTAACTGGTTTCCGGTTCCATCAGGTTGGTTTGAAGTACAGCATGTGCCCAATCCTGCCATATCAACAAGTGGTGGATTCGAAATGTCAGTGTTTCAAAGCACTACCAACACCAACAACATCGTCATCGCCTTCGCAGGCACCAACCCCAAGCAACTAGGAGACTGGACATCCGGGAATATCCCGTTGGCGTTCGGTGTGGTGTCTGACCAACTCAAGCAGGCTGTGGATTATTACCTGAAAGTGCGCAAAGACAATCCGAATGCCAACATCACTTTTACCGGTCATTCTATGGGAGGCGGGCTTGCGGCCTTGATGGGGGTATTTTTCGGCAAGCAAGCCGTGACCTTCGATCAAGCGCCGTTTGCCAATACCGCCGAGCAAGGGCTGCTCGGTACGGCCAGCGGAGCGCTCGACCTGCAAACCTACCTGCTCGGACAAACCTATAGCGACCCCGCCATGGTGGCCGTACGCGATGCCGCAGTAGCCAGTTTAGGTTCCTATCTTCAACTTCAGCAGCTTAATGGAGGCATCCAGAATTCAAATCTGGTAAGTACCTTTCGAGTGCCCGGTGAATTTACTTCATCAGGTATCGTCGGTTCGCTGTTTAACTCTATAGGTCAAGCTCCAACCTGGTTCCAGCACGGGCCGACAAACGCATCGTCTTTCACTGAATTGCATGATATGACGCTGCTCGCCGCCTTCATGCAGAGCGATGCGACAGCCGCCAGCGTTGCCGGGCAAAAGCAATCGTTGAATCAAGTCACATTTAAGCTCACCGAGTTACTAGGGTTGATTTTTGATCCGAATTTGTTCGCGCATCCAACGAATGATCCGAAGTTTGTAAATTTCCTCGAACACCTCGTTCGTCATGAAGCCGGAGTGCAAGGCTCCATTGCCGGCGACGCCATGGTCACCCGCTTCACCGCCGACCTGTGGAAGTTGGCGCAAGACGGCGGCCTGACGCTGAGCGAGAACTTCAGCTACGCCAACTGGAACAACGTCAGCAAGGCGCTCATCGCCTTCGCGATGCAGAAGTACTACGAAGAGAACAACCCGAACATCACCTACGGCGCCGAACTCTTCACCGACCTTGGCACGGCAGGATTGGGCAGCAACGGCATCACGTTCGACATTGCTAATGTCTCCCAAGACCTCAACACGAAACTCCAATCCGGCGACGTCAAATACGAAGACCTCGTGAAAGACATCAAAGGCTTCGGTCAATACTTCCAGACCTACCTCGATCAGACCGGCCTGTTCTCGTCCGAAGAACGCACCCTGATCAAATCCCTATTCCCCCTTATGCGCGACTGGTACGTCCAGGCCGGCGCATCCGGCATGCTCGCCACCGACACGATGAACCGCGGGGCTTTCATGCTGGGCGGCAGCGGCAACGACGCACTGGTGGGCGGCACGGGAGCCGACCTGCTGGTGGGCAATGCAGGCGATGATTTACTCCAAGGCGGGCAGGGCAACGATACTTTGCTTGGCGGTACGGGCAACGACGCCTATGTCTACGCCACCGGAGACGGCCTCGACACCATCCTTGACAGCGCAGGGCAGAACACCATTGCGATAGACGGCAACATCCTGGCTGGAGGCGACCAGTACGGCGACAGCCACGTCCACAAGGACGCGAACGGCCACCTCTATGTGGATGTCGGGCGGGGCAACCTTGTCATCGACGGCAACATCGTCATCCAGAATTACGGCACGGGCGGCACATTCGGGTTGACGATGAATGGCGCGGCGACCGTCGCCAACCCAACCACCACCCGCGACATAGTGGGCGACTTCGGTCCGCAGGACTTTACCGATGCGAACGGGAACATCGTTTACCACTACGACGACCTGAACAACCTCGTCACCGATCCCGGTAAAGCTGAGGCGCGCGCGGACACCCTCAACGACAGCGCTGGCAACGACCACATCCTGAGCGGCGCGGGCGACGACACCATCAGCGCCACGCAGGGCGGTGACGACCTGATCGAAGCCGGAAGCGGACGAGATCAAGTTTATGCGGGCGCAGGCAACGACGTCGTCATCGGCGGAACCGAGGCCGACATCCTGTCCGGCGGTGCGGGCGACGACCGGCTGTACGCCAACACCCAAATGGATGTTGCCATCGCCATCGCCCAAGGCAACGCGCAAACCGGCAGCGGCCTCAAGGGCGATTGGCTCGCGGGCGGGGCGGGGGACGACACCCTCGTGGGCAGCACCGGCAACGACGTACTCTCGGCCGGCAGTGGCTCAGACCTGCTGATCGGCGGCGCGGGCGACGACGACATTCTCGGCGACACCGACTATGTGGCAACCGGCTTCGACTGGACGGTGACCAACAGCAACGGAACCCGGCTGTTTTCCCCGGTGGTTGAGCAGGCTGCGGTCGGCGCGGCGGATGTCATCTATGCCGGCAACGGCAACGACCATGTCTGGGCGGGCCAAGGCAACGACGTTGCGTTCGGCGAGGGAGGGGACGACAAGCTGGCAGGCGGCGACGGCAACGACATCCTTATCGGCGGTCCGGCCACCGCCGGTGTCGGGCAGGCTTCGGATAACGACATCTTGTGGGGCGATGCCGGAAACGACTATCTGGATGGCGGCGATGGCGCGGATGAGCTACAGGGGGGCACAGGCGACGACATCCTCATCGGCGGCAAGGGCATCGACACCTTGTATGGCGGGGAAGGCAAGGACACTTACATTTTCAACCGTGGCGACGGACGGGATACCGTCATCGACACTAAGGCCGACAACAACATCTTCCGTTTCGGTGCGGGCATCACCGCCAACGACATCACCCTGCGCCTGGGCTCCCTGATTCTCGACCTCGGCAACGGCGACGAAATCCACATTGGCGGCTTCGACCAGAACGATGTCTTCAACAGCTCCAGCATCGGCGGCTTCGAGTTCGAGGACGGCACCATCCTGACCACCGGCGAACTGCTGGCGCGCGGCTTCGACCTCGACGGCACGGCGGGTGACGACCAGATCATCGGCACCAACACCACCGACCGCATACAGGGCTTTGAGGGCAACGACACACTGATCGGGATGGGCGGCAGCGACAGCTTGTACGGCGGCGCGGGCGACGACCAGCTCCACGGAGATGCGGACACGGTCAGCGTGCCGCTGGCGGAACAGGGCGACGACCTGCTCGACGGCGGGGCGGGCAACGATGTGCTGTATGGCTATGGCGGCAACGACACCCTGCTGGGCGGGGAAGGCGACGATCTGCTCGATGGCGGGATCGGCAACGATAGCCTCGCGGGAGGGGCAGGCAACGACACGCTGACCGGCGGGGGCGGCGGCGACACTTACCGTTTCAATCGCGGAGACGGTAGCGACATCATCGTCGACCAGGGCGAAGTAACCGCTATCGATACCCTGCAATTTGGCCCGGATATTTTACGAGGCGATGTCTCCGTCCGCCGCACGCCGGCTGGCGATCTCGAATTCAGCATCAATGCCTCTCCCGACAAAATCACTGTGCAGGGATGGTATACCGCCCAGGCAGACGCCAACCGTCTGGAACGCATCGTGTTCGGCGACGGCACGGCCCTTGATTCGGCCGATTTCGAAAACCTGCCGATCACCGGTACGGACGGCGACGACGTCATCGTCGGCGGCAGCGCTGCCGACACGCTGATCGGGCTGGGCGGCAACGATGTGCTGGACGGCGGTGCGGGCGACGACACCCTGATCGGCGGGGGTGGGCAAGACGTTTATCGCTTTAGCTATGGCATGGGCCGGGATACCGTGATCGACGCCTCGCTCGGGGGCAATACCATCGGCCTCCAGGCCGGCATGAGCTTCAACGACCTGCGCGCCACGCAAAGCGGCAACGACCTGCTGCTGACGATACGCGGCACCGATCAGGGGATGACGCTCAAGGACTACTACACCACGCCACAGGACTGGGCTATACAGAACAGTGCGGGCGCGCAGCAAACCATCTCGGACGTGCTCAATGCGACGAATCAGGATGAGTACAGCGCATTGCGCGACGACTTCTTCGCGGCGACCAAGTCCTCCATTGCCGAAGGCTATCAGGCGCAGGGATACCAGTGGCAGGCGGACGGCACGCTGGTGCGCTCGGCAGTGGGAGCAGGCGTCACCAGGACGACACAGCAAAGCACATCGACCACGACGAGCACATGGCACTGGTTCTATGGCCAGTATCCGGACAGCACCTCGACGAGCACTTCCAGCAATACGACAACCGATTACACCACGGCCTGGTGGGGTACTACGCCGAATTACCCGGTGCTGGTCGGCGGGAAGGTGGCATTCGGCAACAGCATCGTCAGCACCGATGCGGCGGTCTTCGAGGACTTTTCTTCCGGAGCGGTGAGTACATCCGGCAACCGGTGGGTCAACGCCCAGATCAACTGGCAAGCCCCCTACAACGTCAGCAGCACTACATCGCTGAGTTCCAGCACAAGCTGGATCAATGGTTATTACAACGGCCAGTACGGTGCAATAGGTTCGGTCGATTATGCAACCGAGACGGTAACAAACCGTTCGACACAGGATGGTGTGGTCGCGGCGATCAGTTCGACTGCATCAGCGTCGACGACAACCACGCTGTTGAGGGAAAACTTCAATACCTACGATTTCAGGGAAATTGTGGGCGGGGCCTCGGACAATAACATCAACGTGTACAACAACCGCCAGTTTGTGGTGGACGGCGGGGCCGGCAACGACATTCTGTACGGCGGCGGGTTGCTGTATGGCGGGGAGGGGAACGATACGCTGAGCGGAGGCACCTTCATGTACGGCGGCAACGGCGACGATACGCTGACAGGCGGCAATGTGCTGGCCGGCGGGGCGGGCAACGACACGATGGATGGCGGTGTGGAAGCCTCGCGTTACCTGATAGACCCGACACAGACTGGCATCGACCTGATTGGCGACTCGGGTGATTCCGATCAGGCGTATATGGACTGGTATTTCGGCTCCAGAGGGGTAGCCAACGTACAGGAGAGTGCGCAGTACGGTGGGATGTATGCAGTCGATGGCGAGTTTGGTTCGATCCCGGAGCTTTCATTCAATGGGGATTATCGTTTCTATTACACGCTAGACCAGTTACCGCTCATTCAATCGGTGGCGCCATGGATGGCGGATTACATCCAGAACAATCCGGATTTGGTCAGCTATATCGAGCCTCTTCCGCCATTCGTGCGGCCTGTCGCAAACGACTATGCCGCGTTGCAGGACGCTTATGACGCGGGGGTTATTCCGTTGGATACCATCGAGTTCTCCGCCGGTATTGCGTTGGCCGATTTGTCGTTGGCATGGGGGCAGGAAGGCGGGCGAGCTACGCTGGAGTTGAGCTGGAACAATGGAGCAAGCCAGGTGCGGCTGGTGGTGCCGAATGCGGACGATCCGTTGGGCTACGGGGTTGAGCAGGTTAAGTTCGCGGACGGTACGGTCGTCGGTATGCAGGAATTGATTGCGCTTGCACCTCCGAGAGATTTGACTCTGGTGGGTACGGAGTTCGGCGATACGCTGGGCGGCAATATGGGTAACGACACGCTCATCGGTCTGGGGGGCGACGATACGCTGTATGGCAGCGGTGGTAACGACACGCTGATCGGCGGTGCGGGAAACGATAACTTGATGGGGGGTACGGGTAGCGATACCTATGTGTTCGAGGCGGGCAGTGGCGTCGATTCCATTATCGACTATGCCGGGGATGGCAATACGCTGGTGTTCGGTGCGGGCGTCGATCCGGCCGCGGTCACGCTGAGTCTGGGGTCGCTGCTAATCAATACCGGCAACGGCAACGATGCGATCCATATTCAGAATTTCGATCCCAACAATGTTTATGCAACTCCCGTCATCGAGAGCTTCCAGTTTGCGGATGGGACGGCGCTCAGTTATACCCAACTACTGGAGCGCGGCTTCGATATCGCGGGCACGGCGGGAGATGACACCCTCACCGGCACCAATACCAATGACCGGATCAGCGGCGGGGCTGGCAATGACATTCTGAGCGGCGGAGCGGGGAGCGATGTGTTGATGGGCGGTGCGGGCAGTGATACCTATCGCTTCGGCTCCGGCAGCGGACAAGACCGCATCGTGGAGACATTCGATCCGCAAGATCTGGGGGCAGTGGACAAAGTGGTATTCGGAGCGGGTGTCGCTTCGACCGATTTGAAGGTGACTCGCGGCGGTATCGACAACAATGACCTGAGTATTTCAATCAGAGGCGGCGATGCGGCACTGACCATTCAGGGTTGGTTCGACCCGGCATCGCCATCCACTGTGAGCCTTTTCGAGTTTGCCGACGGATCGTCGCTGGACATGGCGGCGATGACAGAATTGTCGGTTAACAATGCGCCGACCATCATTAACCAGATTGCCGATCAGGCCATCGTGACAGGCCAGACATTCAACCTTTCCCTTGCCGGAGGGGCGGAAGCCAGCATTGTTTCGGATGAAAGCGATCCCGGCAGCGAGATTGCCAATTTTGTGAGTGGCGGTATTGGCGATGACACGCTGGTTGGTGGTGATGGGAATGATAATTTGTTTGGCGATGCGGGCAACGACACGATGGATGGCGGGGCTGGAAACGATGTGCTCGAAGATGGTCCGGGTAATGACACTTATGTCTTCGGGCGAGGTTACGGTCAGGATGTCGTGTACGAATGGGACCCTACAGCGGGCAATATCGACACGGTAAGGTTTGCAGCAGATGTTTCTGCGGGCGACATTACGGCATATCAAGATCCTATGGGTGGTTTGGTGCTCAGCATTAATGGCACAAACGATAGCCTGAGAGTGAATGGATGGTTTTCCTCGGATGCGCAGAAGGTAGAGCAGTTCGCATTTGCAGACGGTACGGTATGGGGAGCCAATGACATTAGTTTCATGCTGAGTCCTGCGCCTTTAGTTACTCCGGGAGACGATGAAATTGACGGTACGGAAGGCAATGACCTCATCAAGGCATTGGCCGGTGATGATTGGGTGAGTGGCGCAGCCGGCGACGATGTCATTGCGGGCGGCGCGGGCGACGATGATCTGCGTGGTGGTACGGGAAGCGATATCCTCAATGGCGGGAGCGGCTGGGATACTTTGTTTGCGGACAGAAGTTATTCCGATCTCGGGAACGATCTTCTGGCTGGCGGTGCGGACGGTGACAACCTCAATGCCTCAATCTCTAACGATCTGTTGATCGGAGGAACCGGCAACGACGACGTGGTCGGCGATGACGGCAACGATGTAGTGCTGTTCAATCGCGGCGACGGCAATGACTGGTATGGATCGAGCATCTCCGAATACGGGGTGCCACTGGCTCAGCGTACGGATACGGTCTCGCTGGGCGGAGGAATCGGTTATTCAGATATATCCTTTGAAAGAGGTGCTTGGAATAGTCTGGTGTTGAATCTGGGGAACGGAGAGTCCATCACTTTCGATGGCTGGTTCGACGCCTCGTTGCAGAATAACAAGGCCATCAGCATATTGCAGATCGTCGTTGAAGCAATGCCGGAATATGACGCGAACTCGGCCGACTCTTTGTTGAACAAACGCATCCAGCAGTTCGATTTCCTCGGGTTGGCTAACCAGTTTGAAGCCGCTCTCGCTGCCGATCCGACGATCACCACTTGGCAGCTTGCACCGCATCTGGCGGATTTCTCGCTGGGTGGTTCGGATACCGCCGCCATCGGCGGCGATATGGCTTACCTGTACGGCAAAAACGGTAACCTGGATGGCTTGAGCGAAGCCGAGTTGCGCGCGCAATTGAACGATGCGGCATTCGGTACGATGAGTCAGACGTTGACCAAAACCTCCGTGGGTATCGGTGGCGGTACATTCGGCGATGTGGACATGGCCCGGGGCGACAGTCTGACCTACAGCGCGACATTGGCCGATGGAATGCCGCTGCCAGCTTGGCTGACCTTCGATGCGGCGACCGGAACGTTCAGCGGCACGCCGGCCAGTACCGATGCGGGCATCCTGAACGTGGCCGTGACGGCCACAGACAGCGGCGGATTGAGCGTTACGACCAGTTTCCAGTTGAGCGTGGAAAGCCTGAATGCAGCTCCCGTCGCGGTTGCCGACCTGGTCGCGATCAACGAGGATGTTGTGCAAGCGACTATCGCCGCCGCCGATTTGCTGGCGAACGATACCGATCTGGATGCGGGCGATGTCTTGTCCGTTTCTGCGTTCGATACCGTGACGGCGCAAGGTAACACCGTCACCCAGAATGCCAACGGCGATCTCGTGTTCGACATTGGCGGAAACTATCAATCCCTGGCGGCCGGACAGAGCGCAGCGGACAGTTTCAGCTACACCATCACCGATATGACGGGAGCGATCTCGACCGCCACGGTAGATATCTCGATTGCGGGTGCGAACGACGCACCTGTCGTGGCCAGTCCGATCACGGGCCAGCAGGCCAACGAAGATGAAGCGTTCAGTTTTGCGGTTCCTGTGGGCGCATTCACCGACATCGACAACGGCGACATGTTGAGCTACAGCGCGACGCTGGCCGATGGTTCCGCATTGCCAAGCTGGCTGACCTTCGATGCCGCCACGCAAACCTTCAGCGGCACACCAGCCAACGGGGACGTGGGCAGCCTGAACGTGCAAGTGACGGCGACCGATACGGGCGGCTTGAGCGCTTCCAGTGCGTTCAACCTCAACGTCGTCAACGTCAACGACGCGCCGACGGCCAATGCCGACATCGGTGCGGCGACCGAAGACGGGGGCGCAGTGCTGCTCGATGCAGCGACCCTGCTAGCCAACGACACCGACCCGGACTTCATCTACGGCGACATGCTCAATATCGTCAGCGTCACACAGGCTGCATCCGGTGCAACGATGTCGCTGCTTCCTTCGACAAGCTCAGGACAGGGCGGCATGGTGCAATACGACGCGGGAGTTCTGTTCCAGTCGCTGGGCCAAGGTCAGACCGCCACCGATACCTTCAGCTACACCGTGAGCGACCTGGCGGGGGCAACCAGCACCGCTACCGTCACCATGACCGTTACCGGTACGAACGACGGGCCGGTCACGGCAGACGATGCTGCTGCCGTGCAGGAGGACGGCGCGCTCATCGCTACCGGCAACGTACTCGCCAACGACACCGACATGGATCAGGGCACCGTATTGAGCGTTGCCAACGCGGGTACGCTGCAAGGAATCTACGGTAGTCTGGCGCTGAACACTGACGGCAGCTATAGCTACGCATTAGACAATGCCTCGCTCGCTGTGCAATCGCTCGCTGCTGGACAAGCCTTCGTCGAGACTTTCGCTTATCAGGCAACCGATGGCATCGCGACAACCCCGGCCACGCTCACCGTCACGATCACCGGCTCCAACGATGCTCCGGTGGCGCAGGGCGATACGGCGACCGTGGACGAGAACAGCCTGCTCGCGATCCAGACGACGACCTTGCTGGAAAACGATACCGATGCGGACATCGGAGACGCCAAGGCCTTGGTCGGTGTGGATGCAGTATCCATCATGGGTTCGAGCATTTCGCTGGTGAACGGACAGGTTGCGTACGATCACGGCGGACGCTTCAACAGTCTGATGGCAGGCCAGAGTGTGACGGACAGCTTCGGTTACACCCTGATCGATAGTGCGGGTGCAACTTCCATCGCGACAGTGAATGTCACCGTCACCGGTGTCAACGACGGCCCGCAAGCCAATGGCGACAGTGCTGTGACGGATGAGGATGCGTCGCAGGTCCCCCTGACGGTGGCCGACCTGCTGGTCAACGACACCGATCCGGATACGGGCGATGTTCTGTCCATCGCCGCGTTCGATGCGGTGACCGCACTGGGCAATACGGTCGGCATGGATGCGGCGGGAAACCTGGTATTCGACATCGGCAATCGTTATCAGTCGCTGGCCGCGGAGCAGATGGTCACCGATACCTTCAGCTACACCATCGCCGACTCGGCTGGAGCGACCAGCATCGCACAAGTCAACATGACCATCGCTGGCCTCAACGATGGGCCAGTCGCTGTTGCCGATGCGGCTTCCGTACAGGAAGACATCGCCATCGCCGCGACCGGCAATGTGCTCGCCAACGACAGCGACATCGATCAGGGCACAGTCCTGAGCGTGGCCGATGCCGGGGCCAGAGCAGGAAGCTACGGCAGCCTGGTTCTTGCGTCGGACGGCAGCTATACCTATAGCCTCGACAACAGCTCCGCCGCAGTGCAGTCGCTGGGACGCACCGCGCAGGTCGCCGAACACTTCGGCTACACCGCAACGGACGGCATTGCCGATACGGCCTCGGTGCTAGATGTGTTCCTGAGCGGGGCGAACGACGCGCCCATCCTCGTGTCGCCATTGGCGGATCAGTATCTCGCCAGCGACAAGCACTTCTCGTGGCAGCTGCCCGCAGGAAGCTTCACCGACATCGATCAGGGCGACGTACTCGACTATGCGGCGACCATGGCCGACGGTTCCGCATTGCCGGAATGGCTGAAGTTCGATGCCGCTACCCGGACCTTCTCGGGCGAGGCGCCAAAAGAGAGAAGCTCCCTGGATGTCCGTATCACCGCTACCGACAAGGTGGCTGCAACCGGCAGCACCGACGGCAGCCTCTCCGCCTCGGATGTGTTCCGCATCACGGTCAGTCGCGGCAACGAAGGTCTGGGCAACGGCGAGGACGCGCCGCCGCCCGGACATGATCGCAACTTCAACGACGGTGCCGGCACTTCGCCCGGCCATCCGGGAAGCAGAGGCGGTAAAAATCGTGCGACGGATTCCGGATCGCATGCGCAAGGGGATGAGTTCGATGATAGGTCATCCGACAGCAACGCGAACAAGCGCGATACCCATGCGAAGGAACATGAAGATAACAGCGATCATCGCACAGACGAACTGATTCAGTCGTGGTTCGACCAGGAAAATGCAAGCGAACCGTTCTCTTCCTTCAGTTCGCTGAGCCGGAAGGGCGGGCGAGGCAGCCAGACTGAGTGGCAGGTCAACCGGAATGTCGCACAAGGCGTTGCCGGCGATGTCCATTCGGAATGGGAGCGGATGAACGCACGACTCAAGACGCATCTGGAGCAGAGCGGTGGCGACGAAGGCAGCTTCGCCGATGCAGGTGTGAGTGCAGGATCGTTTGGGTTATACGGCTCATCCGGTTCGCAAGACATCGCTCGGCTGGGCGTGGGCGACAGCGAGCAACTGAAGGGATTCGGTGGGCTCAAGGAAGGGCTGGAGCGGCTGGCGGCTTGAGCGCGAAGGGGATGGTGATGTGTGGCGTGTCCATCGCGGCTGTAACCGGCCACTTAGCGCAGGTTTCATCGCGCTTAGTGGATTGGTTAGTAGTTCCATCAAAGCCGCTCCTACGGGGGAAGCGGTTTTCGTAGGAGCGGATTTATCCGCGAAAGGAATGGTGATGTGCGGCGCTGTTTCCTCTGAACAAAATAATTCGAGTAAGGGTTGTATATGCACTACTCCAGGCAAGATATGTTGTGGCTGATCGGCAGCCTGTCCCGCGTATTCCGCATTCCGTTCGATCCGCAACTCGTCACCCAGCAATTCCCGCCGCCGTATTCCCGCACTGCGCTGCTCAATGCCTTGCAGGCGCTGGATTTCAAGGTCGGGGAGATGGAGTTGGACGAGGAGGGCATCGCGACGCTCGAACGCATTCCGTTTCCGGTGGTGGCGTTTGTGCGGGAGGACGAGCCGAAAGATGCCCTCTCCCCCGCGAGTGGGGGAGGGGAGCAAGACTCACTTCTGTCTGACGCTGCAGCGCCCAAGCCTGCCACCCCCGTGCTGCTGGTCAATGCCGACGAAGAGCGCGTGCTGTTCTTCCGCGCCGGGGCCGACGAGCCGGAGACCGTTTCGCTATCCGAGTTCGGCAAACACTTCCGCTCCGACATCCTGCTGGTCGCGCGCGACACCGCGCAATCCGCTGCCGAGCTCGAAGAGGAACAGTCCGCATCCACACCGCAGCCCGGTTCGCCCGGCCACACGCCGTTCGGATTCCGCTGGTTTGTGCCGGAGTTGATGAAGCACAAGCGCGTCTGGCGCGACATTCTCATTGCTTCGTTCGCGATCCAGTTGGTCAGCCTCGTCACGCCGCTGTTCACCCAGGTCATCATCGACAAGGTCATCGTCCACCAGACCCAGAGCACGCTGATTGCCATCGCCGCCGGGTTGGTGATGTTCATGCTTTTCAGCAGCGCGATGACCTGGCTGCGCCAATACTTCGTGCTGCATACCGGCAACCGCATCGACGCGGTGCTTGGGAGCCAGGTGTTCCGGCACCTGCTGCACCTGCCGCTGCCGTATTTCGAGCATCGTCCTACCGGCACGCTGGTCGCCCGCCTGCACGGCGTGGAGACCGTGCGCGAATTCATCTCGGGTGCGGCCGTCACCTTGTTGCTCGACCTGCCGTTCCTGTTCGTCTTCCTCGCGGTGATGTTCTGGTATAGCTGGCAGCTCACGCTGATCGCGTTGTTGTTGCTGTCGCTGATTACCGCGCTGAGCTTCGCCGTCACGCCCGCGTTGCGCGACAAGCTCAACCACCAGTTCCTGCTGGGCGCGAAGAACCAGGCCTTCGTCACCGAATATGTCGCCGGTATGGAGACCGTCAAATCGTTGCAGATGGAGCCGGTGCTGGAACACAAATACGGCGACCTGCTGTCGAACTACCTCGCCGCCGGATTCGCCACGCGCCAGCTCTCCAACAGCTACAACGTCGTCGCCAACGCGCTGGAGCAGGTCATGACGCTGTCCATCCTTGTCGTGGGCGCGCTGCTGGTGATGCGCAACGACGGCTTCACCATCGGCATGCTGGTCGCGTTCCAGATGTTCGCAGGACGCATGAGCCAGCCGATGCTGCGGCTGGCCGGCCTGTGGCAGGAATTCCAGCAGGCCGACATCGCCGTCAAGCGTCTGGGCGACCTGATGGACGCGCCCGCCGAACCGCATGCGCTGGTGCCGGCCCGTGCGCGTAGCGGGGCAGGGGGCAAGGTCGAGCTGAGGAACGTCAGCTTCCGCTATAGCGACAAACATCCCTACTTGTACCGCAACCTCGATCTGACTTTGTCCGCCGGAAAACTCAGCGTGCTGATGGGCCCGTCCGGCTGCGGCAAGAGCACGCTGGCCAAGATGCTGCAGGGTTTTTACTGGCCCACCGACGGCAGCATCCTGCTCGACGGCTACGACATCCGCCATCTCGCCGCAAACGAGTTGCGCGCCAACTTCGGCGTCGTGCCGCAGGAGACAAGATTATTTTCCGGCACGCTGTTCGAGAATCTGCAACTGGCCAATCCCCACGCCGGCTTCGAAGAGATCGTCCACGCCTGCCAACTGGCCGAGATCCACGCGGTGATCGAGCAACTGCCGCAGGGCTACCAGACCCCGGTTGGCGAGAACGGCATCGGCCTGTCCGGCGGACAGCGCCAGCGCATCGCCATCGCCCGCGCCTTGCTCAAGCGGCCGCGCGTGCTGATCTTCGACGAAGCGGTGAGCAATTTGGATCAGGCCACAGCAGAACACTTCGCCGGCACGATCAACAAGCTCAAGGGCCATGTCACGATGCTGTTCATCACCCACCAGTTGCCGAAGGCGTTGCGGGTGGACGAGGTGATCGAGTTCGGCAGGCCGGAGGCGGGGGCTCCAGCTTGAAGCGATGCCTCGAATCGTTCTATTTCAACGATGGAGCACAGCGTCGCATCCGGACTTAGCCCCGCAAGGCGACTCGCGCCTCCTCCTTGTGATCCTCCAGCCTGAGCGTCAGCACCAGCCCGGTCAGGAGCAGGGCGCCGGCCACCAGGAAAGACAGGGTGAACGAGCCTGACTGGGCCTTGAGCATCTCGGAAAGCTTGATCATCGCGAAGCCGCCCACGCCCCAGGCGGTGAACAGCATGCCGTAGTTGACGCCGAAGTGGGGCATGCCCCACAGGTCCTTCGCATAGCTCGGGAAGATGGCGAGGTTGGCGCCGTAGTTGAAGCCGATCAGCGTGGCGACCAGCACGACCAGCAGTGCGCCGCTGGACTGGCTGGCGTAGGCCGCGCCGAACATCAGCAGCGCCTGGAACAGGAATACGCCGGCCAGCACGCTCCTGCGTCCGAACCTGTCCGACAGCATCCCGGCCAGCACGCGCCCGGAAGCGTTGCCGACGGCGAGGATGGCGACCGCCAGATAGGCTTGTTCGCCCATGCTCAGTTTCGCCAGGCCGGAGATGCTGCCGATGACCATCAGGCCCGCGCCGGCGCCGATGAAATAGAGCAGCCACAACGCCCAGAACTGGCGTTTCACCAGCAGGGTTCTTGGGGTCTCGTCGGCATGGGGAAACGTTTCCCGTATCTTCCGGTTGTCGTCGTTGCGACGACTCTGGAGTTCGGCAGGCTTGAAGCCGGGCGGCGGAAGGATTAGCAGCATTGAGAGCGCCGATACGACGACGAGGAAGGCGATCCCGAACGTCTGCATGGTCGGCAGCAATCCCTGAGTGCCGACCAGATGGGATGCAAGAGGGGCGATGTAGGCGGGGGCAAGGCCGAAACCGGCCACGACGATGCCTGCGACCAGGCCGCTCTTGTTGGGAGGGAACCATTTGAGCGCGGCTGGCGTGGCGGCGGAGTACCCGAAGGCGAGTCCCGTGCCGACCAGGCAGCCGAAGCCGATCACCCAAGCCCAGTAATTCACCGAATGCGCGATCAGCAGGAAACCCATGCTGACCAGAACGCCGCCGATGAAGGCCGCGACACGAGGTCCGAATCGATCCTGCATTCGTCCGGCAGGGATCATCGTGAATGCGAACACCAGGCACGCCAGGGCATAGGGGTCGTTGATCGAGGCGAGTTCCCAGCGGAAGGCCGCATCCCCGCCTGCGACGATGGAGTTCCTGATGGATTCCTTGAACACGCTCCAGCTGTAGAGTATGCCCAGTGCCAGATTGATGCCGGTGCCGGCCAGGACAACCGTGACGCCGCGATAGTCTTTCATTGCATCTCCCGAAGGTCGATTTCCCCCTGTGGTTATGCGGGATGCCGTGCGTTGTCGCACTAGCCTTCCTGTCCGTCGCCGCGGCTCTTTAGTGTTTCGGTATCGCTAGCGCTGCTTGCGGTAGTGCTCGATCAGTCCGCTGGTCGAGGCATCGTGCGCCGATGCCGCGCCGCCGTCGCGCAGCTCCGGCAGTATCCTGCCCGCCAGTTGCTTGCCGAGTTCCACGCCCCACTGGTCGAAGGGGTTGATGTTCCACACCACGCTCTGCACGAACACCTTGTGCTCGTATAGCGCGATCAGCATGCCCAGCGTGTGCGGGTTGAGGCGGTCGAACAGCAGGGTGTTGGTCGGCTTGTTGCCCGGAAACACCTTGTGCGGCAGCAGGGCTTCGAGTTCCTCGCCGCGCATGCCTTGGGCTTCGAGTTCGGCCCGGGCCTCGGCCTCGGTCTTGCCCAGCATCAGCGCCTCGGTCTGGGCGAAGCAGTTGGCGAGCAGGATGGGATGGTGTTCGCCGACAGGGTTCTGGCTGTGCATCGGGGCGAGGAAGTCCGCCGGGATCATGCGCGTGCCTTGGTGGATCAGCTGGTAGAAGGCGTGCTGGCCGTTGGTGCCGGGCTCGCCCCACATCACCATGCCGGTGTCATAGTCCACGGCATTGCCGTCACGGTCTACGCGCTTGCCGTTGCTCTCCATGTCGAGCTGCTGCAGGTAGGCCGGGAAGCGGTGCAGGTACTGGTCGTAGGGGAACACGGCGTTGGCGCCTGCACCGAAGAAGTTGCCGTACCAGATGCCGAGCAGGCCCATCAGTACCGGGATGTTCCGCTCCGGCGGCGCGTTGCGGAAGTGTTCGTCCATCGCGTAGGCGCCGCCCAGCAATTCCTCGAAGCGGTCCATGCCGACATGCAGCGCGATCGGCAGGCCGATCGCCGACCACAGCGAGTAACGCCCGCCGACCCAGTCCCAGAACTCGAACACGTTGTCCGGGTTGATGCCGAATTCGCCGGTGGCCTTGAGGTTGGTGGAGACCGCGGCGAAGTGTCTGGAGACGGCCTGTTCGTCGCCCAGTTCGCCGACCAGCCAGGCGCGCGCCGAGCGGGCGTTGGTGATGGTCTCCTGGGTGGTGAAGGTCTTCGAGCTGACGATGAACAGCGTGGTCTCCGCGTCCAGCTTCTTCAGCGTCTCGGCCAGATGGGTGCCGTCGACGTTGGAGACGAAATGCGCGCGCAGGTCGTTCCGGGCATAGTGCCGGAGCGCCTCGCAGACCATCAGCGGGCCGAGGTCTGAGCCGCCGATACCGATGTTGACGACGTCGGTGATCTGTTTGCCGGTGTGACCGCGATGGATGCCGCCGCGCACCGCATCGGCGAAGCTGCGCATATGGTCCAGCACGCGGCGCACGTCCGGCATCACGTCCTTGCCGTCCACCGGCACAGGGCGCTCGGAGCGGTTGCGCAACGCGGTATGCAGCACGGCGCGGTGTTCGGTGGAGTTGATCTTGTCGCCCCCGAACATGCGCTCTATCCAGGCAGGCAGCCCGGCCTGCGCCGCCAGATCGAGCAGCAGACCGACGGTCTCGGCGGTGATGCGGTTCTTCGAGTAGTCGAACAGCAGGTCGTCGAAGCGGACCGAGAAACGTTCGAAACGCGCCGGGTCGTCGCGGAACATCTGCCGCATCGAAAGCGGCGCGACGGCGGAATGGTGTGCCTTGAGTGCTTGCCAGGCGGGCGATTGAGTGAGTTTTGACATGTCGGTCAATTCAAGCAAGGGAACATTTCAGGAATGTTTCAGGCCTCCGGAACGAGGATCACCCCTGCCAGCGGCGGCAGCGAGATCACTGCGGAACAGGGCAGTCCCATCCAGGGCATGGGTTCGGCCTGGATCAGCCCGGCATTGCCGATGTTGCTGCCCGCATAGTATTCCGAATCGCTGTTCAGCACCTCGCGGTAGGTCGTCTGGAACGGCAGGCCGATGCGGTATTGCTTGCGCGGCACCGGGGTCAGGTTCAGCACGACCACGACGCTGGAGCCGTCGCGGGCGCGGCGCTGGAACGACAGCACCGAATGCTCCGCGTCGTTGCAGTCTATCCAGCCGAAGCCTTCCGACTGGAAGTCCAGGTCGTGCAGCGCCGGCAGCTTGCTGTACAGCCGGTTCAGGTCGCAGGCCAGGTTCTGCACGCCGCGGTGGTAGTCCTGGCCGAGTTGCCACCATTCCAGTTCCCATTTGGACTGCCACTCGCGCCCCTGGGCGATCTCGTTGCCCATGAAGTTGAGCTTCTTGCCGGGGCTGGTCATCTGGTAGGTCAGCAGCAGGCGCAGGTTGGCGAATTTCTGCCAGGCGTCGCCGGGCATCTTGGACAGCAGCGAACCCTTGCCGTGCACCACCTCGTCATGCGAGAACGGCATGACGAAATTCTCGCTGTAGGCATAGAGCTGGCCGAAGGTGAGCTGGTTGTGGTGGTAGCGGCGATGCACCGGGTCGTGGTGGAAGTAGCTCAGCGTATCGTTCATCCAGCCCATGTTCCACTTGATCGAGAAGCCGAGGCCGCCGAGATACACGGGGCGGGACACGCCCGGCCAGGCGGTGGACTCCTCGGCGAAGGTCAGCGCGCCGGGGAATTCCTCGTGCACCATGATGTTCATCTCGCGCAGAAAATCAACCGCGTCGAGATTCTCGCGCCCGCCGTACTTGTTCGGTATCCATTCGCCGGCCTTGCGCGAATAGTCCAGGTACAGCATCGACGCGACCGCATCCACGCGTAGGCCGTCGAAGTGAAACTCGGCCAGCCAGTAATGCGCGCTGGACATCAGGAAGCTCTTCACCTCGTTGCGGCCGTAATTGAAGATGTGCGTACCCCAGTCCTGGTGGAAGCCGAGGCGCGGGTCTTCGTGCTCGTACAGCGCGGTGCCGTCGAAACGCGCCAGCGCCCAAGAATCCTGCGGGAAGTGCGCCGGCACCCAGTCGAGGATCACGCCTATGCCGGCCTGATGGCAGGTGTCGACGAAATGGCGCAGGTCATCCGGCGAGCCGAAGCGGCTGGTCGGCGCGAAATAGCCGGTGGCCTGGTAACCCCAGGATTCGTCCAGCGGGTGTTCGGAGACCGGCATCAGTTCGATATGGGTATAGCCCATGCCCTGGACGTAGGGCACCAGGTCGGCGGCCAGTTCGCGGTAGGTGTAGAAGCGCCCGTCCGGATGGCGCTTCCAGGAACCGGCATGGACTTCATAGATGTTGATCGCGCCGTGCAGCCAGTCCCAGTGGCCGCGGCGTTCCAGCCACTCGCCGTCCTGCCATTGGTGCCGGGAGGGAGGGGAGGTCAGGGATGCGGTACCGGGGCGCAGTTCGTAGCCCTGCGCATAGGGGTCGGTCTTGGTCAGGATATTGCCGCTGGCGCGGTTGCGGATCTCGTAGCGGTACAGCGCATTCTGGCTGATCTCCGGCAGGAACAGCTCCCACACGCCGCTGGAGCCGTGCGAGCGCATCGGATGCACACGACCGTCCCAGCCGTTGAATTCGCCCACCACGCTGACGCGCTCGGCGTTGGGCGCCCAGACCGCGAAGCGCACGCCCCTGACGCCGTTGATCTCGACGGCGTGCGAGCCCAGCATCCGATAACCCTGGCGTAGCCGGCCTTCGCTGAACAGATACAGGTCTTGCGGGGAAAGATGGGGAGGAAACTGGTAGGGGTCGAAGGCTTCGTGGGTTGCGCTGCCGTAATGCCACCGCAAGCGGTAGGGGCGGGCGGGTTCGTCCTGGCCGCGCCATTCAAAGACTCCGGAAGGATGAACAGGCCGTAGCGGATGGGCTTCGTCATGATTCAGTAACTCGATGGCGCTAGCATTCGGAGCGTATGCCGTGACGACCCATTCGTTTCCGTCGCGGTGCAGGCCCAGCAGGCCGAAGGGATCGTGGTGTCGCGCTTGTATCAACAACTCATACGGTTTGATCACCTTTTCTCTCCCTGTGTTCTTGTGTCGTGAATCGATTGTAAACGATAATGGTTGCGCCAGACATGCCAAACAAACGGAGAAGTGGAATGAATGCCGAACTGGGTTACCTGCAGAAAAAATACCACATCACTTCCGGCGATACGGCGCCGCGCTTCATCAGCCGCATTACCAAAAACACCTATGCGATGGTTCTGGCCGGCGGGCGCGGCAGCCGCCTGCACCAATTGACCGACTGGCGCGCCAAGCCTGCCGTTCCTTTCGGCGGCAAGTTCCGCATCATCGATTTCGTGCTGTCCAACTGCGTCAATTCCGGCATCCGCCGCATCGGCGTCGCCACGCAATACAAATCCCACAGCCTGATCCGCCACATCCAGCGCGGCTGGTCTTTCCTGAACGGCCAGTTCGGCGAGTTCGTCGACATCCTGCCTGCACAGCAGCGAGTGGACGAGGAACACTGGTACAAGGGTACGGCAGATGCGGTCTACCAGAACATCGACATCCTGCGCGAGAACAATCCGGAGTTCGTGTTGATTCTGGCGGGCGATCATGTGTACAAGATGGATTACGGCAAGCTGCTGGCTTACCATGTCGATACCAAGGCCGACATGAGCGTGGCCTGCCTGGAAGTGCCGATCGCCGACGCAACGGGCTTCGGCGTGATGGGGGTGGATGAGCATGGCCGGGTCGTGGAGTTCGCCGAGAAACCGGCCAATCCGGCGCCGATCCCCGGCAAGCCGGACAAGGCGCTGGCCAGCATGGGCATCTATGTATTCAACACCAAGTTCCTGTTCGAACAATTGATCCGCGATGCCGACGACCCCAAGTCCAGCCATGATTTCGGCAAGGACATCATCCCCTATCTGGTCGAGAAGTATCGCGTCTATGCCCAGAGTTTCGACCAGAGTTGCGTGGGCATGGGCGACGACAAGATTCCGTACTGGCGCGACGTGGGAACGATAGACTCCTTCTGGGAAGCGAACATGGAACTGACCAAGGTCATCCCCGACCTGAACATGTACGACCAGGAATGGCCGATCTGGACCCACCAGGAGCAATTGCCACCGGCCAAATTCGTGTTCGACGAGGAAGGGCGGCGCGGCATGGCGATCGACTCGCTGGTTTCAGGCGGCTGTATCGTCAGCGGTTCGACGGTGCGCCGCTCCCTGCTGTTTTCCGACGTGCGCGTATGCACCCATTGCTCTATCGAGGACTCGGTGCTGCTGCCCAATGTCAATGTCGGCAGCCATGTGGTGCTGAAGCGTGCGATCATCGACAAGAACTGCAATATTCCGGATGGCATGCAGATCGGCGTAAATCCGGAAGAGGACCGCAAGCATTTCCGCGTCAGTCCCAATGGAATTACGCTCGTCACTCCGGACATGCTGGGGCAGAGAGCTCACAGTTTCCGTTAGAAGTCACCCTTAACTGCAAGTTTTATTTAGATGAGCCACTCCGCAAACCTGGTCTTCCTGTGGCATATGCATCAGCCGGATTACCGCGATTACGCTACCGGCGATTTCGTGCTGCCCTGGACTTATCTGCACGCCATCAAGGATTACACCGACATGGCCTATCATCTCGAGCGGCATCCCGGGGTGCGCGCAGTGGTGAATTTCGTGCCTATCCTGCTGGATCAACTGGAGGACTATTGCGACCAGTTTTCCACCGGCCAACTGCGGGACCCGTTATTGCGTTTGCTGGGGCACGAAAATCTCGGCCAACTGCCCGCCGACCAGCGCCAGCTGGCTTTCGACGCCTGCTTCCGCAGCAATCACTCCAAGATGATCTCGCCTTATCCGGCCTACAAGCGCCTGCTGGAACTGTACAGCCGCCTGGAGGGGGATGGCGAGACGGCCTTGTCCTACCTGTCGGAGCAATATCTGTCGGATCTGCTGACCTGGTACCACCTGGTCTGGTGCGGCGAAAGCCTGCGTCGCGAACACGCGCTGGTGCCCCAATTGATGAGCAAGGCCGAAGGTTTTACCTACGATGATCGCAAGCAACTGCTAGACCTGATTGGCCAGCAGGTCGCCGGCATTATCCCGCGTTACCGGAAACTGGCCGAATCGGGACAGATCGAGATTTCCGCGACACCGCACTACCACCCGCTGGCACCGCTGATGATCGACTTCGCCAGCGCCAGGGAGGCCATGCCCGGAGTGCCGCTGCCCAAGTCACCGCATTACCCCAAAGGGCGATTGCGCGTGACCGAGCATGTCAGACTGGCAAAACGCAGCCATTGCGAGCGTTTCGGATCGGAGCCCCAGGGAATGTGGCCGGCGGAAGGCTCCATTTCGAATGAGACGCTGGAAGTGCTTGCCGCGGAAGGGTGCCGCTGGGCGGCAAGCGGGGAGGGCGTGCTGGTCAACAGCTTGCACAAGAACCGGCAGTCCGTCCCTTCGCGCGACGAGTATCTGTATCGTCCCTATCGGCTTGCCCGGAAGGGGGACGGCCTGCAATGCTTTTTCCGCGACGACCATTTGTCCGACCTGATCGGCTTCGAATATTCGCGCTGGCACGGCAAGGATGCCGCCACCCATTTCGTGGCCCAGGTCGAAGGCATCGCCCAGCGTGCGCCCAAGGGCGAGACCCCTGTGGTCAGCGTGATCCTGGATGGCGAGAATGCCTGGGAATATTACCCGTACAACGGCTTTTATTTTCTCGATGAACTGTATACCGCGCTCGAATCGAACAGCGGCATCAGCACCACGACTTTTGCCGATTATCTCAATAAAACCGCCGCTTCTGGCGAGAGCGGACTCGCCGTCCCGCACGAGCTGGAAAGCATTACTGCAGGCAGTTGGGTGTACGGCAATTTCTCGACCTGGATCGGCTCGCCCGACAAGAACCGTGCCTGGGATTTGCTTTGTGCGGCCAAGCAGGGGTTCGACATGGTCATGTCCAGCGGGCGGCTCACCCAGGCCGAGCAGGAGGCGGCGGAGATGCAATTGCGCTCCTGCGAGAGTTCGGACTGGTTCTGGTGGTTCGGCGATTACAACCCCTCGCACTCGGTTTCCAGTTTCGACCGGTTGTTCCGCCACAATCTGACCGAGTTGTATCACCTGCTGAAATTGCCACCGCCGATCAGCTTGTTCGAGCCGATCAGCCGGGGCAGCGGAAATCCCGAAGCAGGCGGGGCGATGCGTCGCGCATCCGAATAGACACTTGTACGGCTCATTTTCCTTGAACTCGGCGAAGACCTGCTTATGCTGAATACCCGGGCAAGCGGCATTTTGCTCCATCCCACTTCCCTGCCCGGACGGTTCGGTTCCGGGGATTTGGGTGCGGATGCCTATCGGTTCATCGACTGGCTGGTCAGCTCGGGGCAGACCTGTTGGCAGATGCTGCCGCTGGGTGAGATAGGCCCGGGAAACTCACCTTATATGAGCAGATCGGCCTTCGCCGGCAACCTGCTGCTGATCGACCTGGATGAACTTGCCGGGCAGGGGTGGCTGCAGCCGGGTGAGTTGGATCAAGCGCCGGATTTCCAGGCGGAGCGGATCGACTTCGGTGCAACGCACTCATTCCGCATGACCTGCCTGCGCGCTGCGGCTGGGTGTTTTTTTAATTTAAACAAAGATAAACACTCTGAATTTAATGCTTTCTGTGAGGAAGAGGGCGGCTGGCTGCGGGATTATTCGCTGTTCATGGCAATATCTGAACACCAGCAGGGGCGGGAGTGGGATTCATGGCCGCAGGAGCTGGTGCACAGAGACGAGCAGGCGTTGTGCAGCTTCGAGAGGCAATATCCAGAGGAAATAGGATTCTGGAAATTCTCGCAATGGTGTTTTTCGCGCCAGTGGAACAATCTCAAACAGTACGCCAACTCACGGGGTATTCGCATCATCGGCGATGTGCCCATTTTCGTGGCTTATCAAAGTGCAGATGTGTGGGCGCATCAGGAACTGTTCAAGCTGAACGACGGCGGACGTCCGCTCGTAGTTGCCGGAGTCCCGCCCGATTACTTCAGTGAGACGGGTCAGTTCTGGGGCAACCCGGTCTACCGCTGGGAGGCCCACCAGGATTCGGGCTTTGCCTGGTGGATAGAGCGGATGCGTCATGCATTGCGAATTTCGGACATAGTGCGAGTCGACCATTTTCGCGGATTTGCCGCCTACTGGGAAATTCCCGCCGACGCCCCCAATGCCATCCCGGGGTATTGGGTCGAGGCGCCAGGGGAGCAGCTGTTCAATGCCCTGAAGAGTTGTTTCCCCCATCTGCCCATCATTGCCGAGGATCTTGGAATCATCACCCCTGACGTGGCCGAACTGCGCGATAAATTCGAGCTTCCCGGCATGCGCGTCATGCAATTCGCCTTTGGCGACACGGAAGCCAATCCGTTTTTGCCGCATAACTATGTGCCGAATACCGTTGCCTATACCGGTACCCATGACAACGATACGACGCGGGGATGGTGGAATGCGCTCTCCGAACACGAGAAAAGCTTCGCTCTAAATTATTTGCACAGCGACGGCACCTCAATCCATTGGGATATGATGCGTGCGCTTTCCGCCTCCGTGGCGAATACCGTGATCTTCCCGCTGCAGGATGTCCTTGGATTATCCAGTGAACACAGGATGAACTTCCCGGGAAGGCCGACCGGAAACTGGGAATGGCGTTTTACCTGGAATCAGATCGATCCCGAGCAAACTCGGGAATTGGCCAGGATAACGGGTGAGAATGCGCGCGCGTCAAGTAAGGCGAAGGAAGGGCAATAACATAAAGCAGCGTACCCGGTTGAATTCGCGAATAAATATCATTTGACATAATATACAGCATCCCCCGATTCTTCGAGGCCAGCCAGGTCGAAAGCGGACAGATTGTCCGGTAGGGCGGGGGCCAGCACTACGGCCAGCACCAGCACCGCTGCCGTCGCGTAGTGCATGTTCGAGGCGATGCGCTCCCAGATCGAGCGCACTTTGTCGTTCTTCTCGCGCTGGATTTCCATTGCAAGCAACACTTCGGCGGGGTCGATTTCCAGCGCCTCAGCAACCCGCACAGATAGATCCTCACTGAACCCACCATGAAGCTGTCGCCATTCGCTGACCTGCTGGCGATGCTTCACGCCGAGCGCGTTCATTGCCTTGAAATCTGAATCTACGTTGAGCTTGACGCGCAGCGCGTCGATGTAATCGGCGGTGGTTTTCATTGCAGTCCCCTCAGACTCTGGGGAGGTCCCCAATAGACCCCCCCCTAGATGGCGCTGTTTATATTCCCCCATGCGATTGACGTCAATATGAAGATACTGTCTTGACAGTAGTCATATGAAGAGCTTATCTTGACGCCCGTCCCCCCTGGTCGGTCCTCCTCAGACCGCCAGCAAGGGGACTCCAATCAACTGCCTGAGGGGGTAAACCATGCAATGCGATTCCTGTAGATGGGCCAAGACGCCGCCTGACTTGGACGGCGCGCACACCGGAGAAGTCGTCGTCTGTTCTCTGGCCGATCAATTCCGCGCCGCTCACCTTGAGCGCAAATGCAGCTCCTTCGAGCGCGTCAGTTACCACACCGGACCGGTGATCGAGAAGGGCGGTGCAGCATGAAGCCGCGCAACTTTCCGGGGCGCAAGGTGTTGCGCAGGCAAACGGCTCAGTTCGGATATGGGTTCGTTGACCTGACCGAAACAAAGGCGGAGTTCGAAGCTGCAAGGCAGATTCGCACCAAGAAAAGCCGCGGCGGCAGGAAAGGCGGTGCAGCATGACCCCCTGCGCCTGCCTGCCTGATCCACTGATTGCCGCCGTCGCCGAGGTCGCAGCCGCTGCCGGTGAATCGTTCGATGAAGAGCTTTCCTACCTGGTCTATCGCGGCCTGCTGGCAGCGACAAGGGACGGTGCACCGGAATATGCAGGCCTCGACCTGATGGCGCTGGCCGTGGCCCTCGAAGAAAGCGAGGGCGGACATGCCGATTAACAACCGCCCATTGACCCCACCCGAAATGCTCAACGCCGAGCGGCTCCTAACCGGCCTCGACTCTATCGAGGCGCTTGTGTATCGCTGGAATGACATTGCGCGCCCCCTTGGGGTCCCCCCCATTGAGGTGCGCTATGCCGGGGCACCGTCCCGCCTGTTCGGCAGCGTTGCCGCCTACAACGACGTGCAGGACATGATCCACGACAGCCTGACCAGGCAGATTGTCGCCTTCGAGAAGGCCGCAGCATGAATACCGTCGCGGTTCTATTCGCCAGGCGGGACAGCATCTACAAGACGATGCCGGGTTGCGACGTGTGGGACATCGATCGCGATGCGCGGAACTGGCCGGGCGGTTCGCCGGTCGTGGCGCATCCGCCGTGCAGGGCGTGGGGGAGACTCCGCGCCCTTGCCAATCCGAGGCCGGACGAAAAAGACCTGGCTATCTTCGCAGTTGAGATGGTGCGCCGGTTCGGCGGGGTGCTTGAGCATCCCGCCTTTTCGACTCTGTGGCCTGCCGCCGATCTGCCGCGCCCTGGGCGGGTGGACGATTACGGCGGGTGGACCATGCCCATCCTGCAGAAGGATTTCGGTCACAAGGCGGACAAGGCGACATGGCTGTACATCGTCGGCGCCGGCCGGCGGGACGTGCCGGAATACCCGCTGACGCTGGGAACCGCGACGCATGTCTGCGGGATGCAAGGCCGGCGAAAAAACGGCGGACGACTGCACAAGGGGGATGTCGGCTGGCGGCCTGAGATCACCAAGGCCGAGCGCGAGCACACCCCCCACCATCTGGCGCGCTGGCTGGTCGAGCTGGCCAGGCGCTGCGCAACCGCAGAGAGGGCCGCAGCATGACCACCATGCCACACCATCGCAAATGCCTCCGTTCGCGCCCTACGGGCCGCTGCGGGGGCTTTTTCCGTGCCATCAGGCCGGCACTACCCTATTGGGGCGCTGCCGTGGCCTTGGTGGCCGTCTATTCCATCGTCGGGAGGTTGGGTAACTAGCGCGCTTTTTGCGAAGCAGTCTTACCCATTCTCGGTACTTACACGAAATCCATTCACAGCCATGAAATTAAACGAAATTCAGGGGGCCCCACTCAAGGCGGCGAACGCTGCCGGCCGCTACGGCCTGATGCGGGTCGGGCAGGGAATCCTTCACCAGAAGGGCAAGGACTGGAAGGAGCAACATCGCACGGTCTGGTGCAGCCGCAGCGTGAACCGCGTCAGCGAGACGATCGACCTGTACCGCAGCGAGGCGCGCGACGCCTCCAGCATGTCCGGCCTGAACCGCTGCGGCTGCATCTGGACCTGTCCGGTGTGCGCGGCTCGAATCAGCGAGACCAGGCGCGAGGAGCTCCAGTTCGGGATGGTGAAGCACGTCGGCAGGGGCGGCGGCGCGTACCTGTTCAATTTCACCTTTCCGCACGAGGCTGACGAACCGCTGGGCGAGCTGATGGAGAAGTTCGGCAAGGCACGGCAGGACTTCCAGAAGTCGCGCGAGTGGGGCGCATTCAAGCGCGCCGCCGGCAACATCGAGCTGAAGCGCGGCGACAAGGTCAAGGTCGATGTCGGCGTGGTGAATTCGCTGGAGGTGACCGTCAGCCTGGAGAACGGCTGGCACCCACACCTGCACATGCTGGTGTTCTGCAAGCGCGGAGGCCTCGGCGTCGATGAAAAGCGCGACGAAGAGGGAAACCTCACCAGCGAGACGGTCGAGCGCCTGAAGGCGCGTTGGGTCGAGTGCTGCCGCAAGAACGGCCTCGGGACCGAAGAGAAGCGCAACGACATGCTGAAGCATGGCCTCGTGGTCCGCGGCGGCGAGAAGGCGGCGGAATACATCGCGAAATTCGGGCGGGATGAGAAGTGGGGAGCATCGTCGGAACTGACGCGCACCCATTCCAAGATCGGCGCGGCCGGCGAGCGCTGGGGCGTTCAGCACTTCACCCCGTTCCAGCTGCTCGCATGGGCGGTGCAGCGGAACGAGAAGGGCGAGGTCGAGCGCGACGGCTGGAGCATCGCTCGATTCCGCGAGTATGCCGAGCATTTCGAGGGAAAGCGCGCGCTGGTGTGGTCGCCCGGCCTTAAGTCGGCGCTGGGCGTGGCAGAGATCGACGACGACGAACTGGCCGCGCGCGAAGACAAGCCGGGCCGCGTCCACGTCGGCACGATCAATGCGGACCAGCTGTCCATGCTGCTGCGCAAGGATGCGCTGCCGCGCTTCCTCGTGGCACTCACCGAGATGGAATCACAGGAACACGTTGATGCCGAGCTGGCGGATATTGGCCGGCTGCGGGACACCTGCAATGGCGCGGTGAAGGTCAAGAAATTCATCGGCAAGGGATTCAGCGTTATTCACGAAAGGCGGCAATGAACGAGCAACTGAAAGCAGCCGAGCAGGAATGCCAGCGCCTGGGCGGAACGATGCAAGGTCGGATGGTGATGACCGCCATCGGACCGCTGGTTGGGATGTTGTTCGAGCTATTGCGGACGATGGTTGGGAATATCAACGGGCAGCGCGCGGCAATTCTGCAAATGGCGGATGAAATCGAGAAACTGAAAAGGGGGTAATACGATGGCAGCAACTAACGGCAAGGAATACGTGGGCGACATGGCATGCCCGAATGCTCACTGCGAAAGCCACGACATGAGCAAGCGGGTTGATGTGACGCTAAACGACCGGGGAACACTCGGGACTCATTGCCTTATCTGCAGACAGTCTGCCTATGCAGGCATCACGCACACGACAACGCGCCGCGCCTGGATCGCGGAAATGATGCGCAACGGCTCATTCATCGGCCAGCGTGTGCTGACCGAGAAGATCGAGCGCAAGGTTTTCGACCCCGAGAAAGACCCGCAGCTGATGCAGCAGGTTTTCGAGGTCGAGAAGAAGCCGGACAGCAAGCCGGCGAAGACTAGCGGCATGGGGCCGCTGATTTTTTAACATGGGGATAAATCATGAGCACACGTAAGGCAGCAGCACCATCAGCAAAGAAGCCGGCGAAACCACGCAAGGCGGCAGCGAAGAAGCCGGCAGCAGTCGAGCCGGCAACGCAGGATGTTACAGCGGAAGCGACGAAGGAAAAGGACTGTTGCGACACCGCAAAAAAGCGTCCGCCCCGCCTGGGCTACGGGGGCTAGATATGTTCCCAGGCATGAATGAAGACGGCCGCGATGATGCCGCAAAGGTGGTAGATAGCGCATCGAGCACCGCCGAAACTGGCGGTGACCAGGCGAAGGATCCTGCCGCTGAAACTGGTGGTGATGGATTCACGGCCGGCACCGCCGAGACCGGCGATGCTGCAGCTGACCAGACTGCCGGCGACGACTTGAGCAAGGCCGATGCCGAGGAGATCAACAAGCTGGTGTTCGGGCCAGCTGCGGAAGATGGCGGCGAGCCGGCTGCATCGTCAGATTCGGCGGTGGGTGATGTGGGCGCTCCTATGGCACCCAGCAGGCCGCGCCGGGATGCTGGGCTGGTAATCAGTTCCACGCTCAAGGGGTTGGGCGGCAAGTTCCTGAAATCCAAACAGCTGACCACGGCGGCGAAGGTATGGGCCGAGGGGTCGGAAGAGTTGGGCGGATACGCGGCTGCAGACTTCATCGCGGCGGACGTTAAGGACCTCCTGGGCGAGTTCGAGTTGGGCCGCCAGTTCCTGGCATTCCTCGAAGGGTCGGACACGGGCGGACTGATCGGCAAGCTGGGCAGTCTCGGTCTGTCCGGTGTGCTGGTGTATCAGGCCATGACCAAGGCAATCGAGGCCGATGTGATTCGACTCCAGCAGAGCGGGCCAGCTGAACCGGCCGCAACTGCATCGTGACGCTGCAAACCAATGACGGCCGGCTTACCGTTGTCGCGGGAGAATCGCGCAGCGGGAAGTCGGCCTCTGTCATTCGAGATTTCAAACGGCGCAAGATACAGCGCGCCGTCGCATGGGACCCGGACGGCGAATGGGGCAAGATGCCTGGGTGGGTGCAGGTGCATGACCTGCGCGACATCGCCAAGGCGCTGACCAAGCCAGGCGGCGCAAAGGTGGCATTCCAGCCGCCCATGTTCTACCCACGCGAACTGTTCGAGGATTTCTGTCGGGTGTGCTTCGCCCTGGGCGACTTCTACGCCCGCCGCGGTGTGCCATTGGGGGTGGTGCTCGAAGAGGTTGCCGACGTGTCCAATCCGGGCAAGGCGACCGCATCGCTGGGGGCAATCCTGCGGCGCGGTCTCAAGCGGTATATGTTCATCTACCCAGTCAGCCAGCGCTGGGCCGAGGCCGATAAGACGGCGCTGGGCAATGCGACCGACTTCATCCTGTGCAGCATGTCGCCGGAGGATGCCATCTACATGGCGAAGAAAACCGGCATCCCGGTCGAGCAGTTGCGCGAACTGCGCAAGATCGAGACAGCCTCTAAGGTGGTGTGCCAGGTGGTGCTGTTCGACAAGAACGCCCGCACCGTGAAGCGCGACGACATGACATTTACCAGAAAACGCTAGACCCCTATTAGGCCCCCCCTTTAAGACGCCCCACGGGCGGCATCAATAAGCCACACCCCATTGGGGGTGCGGGTTTTCAGACTCCAGAGCAGGCAGAACAATGCACCCATGCAATACGGGGGGCGGCCCGTTCCGTCAGTAACTGGAGAAAAAAACATGAGTGAAGCAAAGAAAAGCGGCGGCATGCTCAAGGGCGCGCTGTTCGTGCTGGGTGTCTGGATGTTCGGCGAGATCGTGGTGCGCCCGATCGTAAACGGCATCGTCAGCAAGGTGGCGAAGAAGGCGGACGGCACTCCGCTGATCCAACTGTAAGCGAGGGGATGACCATGAGCGGAAATAGCATCTTTTCCCCCGGCTTCGAGGGTGATCACAAGGTAGGCAAGCAAGGTACTGGCACATCCAAGGCCGGCACCGGTGAGACGTCCATCGTGATCGAACTGGACAAGGAATTGCTCACGAAAGAGCACTACTTGCACGTTAAGGCAACCCAGGCGCGCACCACTCCAGCGACCTCTTGCGACGTTCGCAAGGTGTTCAAGAGTGTGGTGCTGAACCTGACGGGTGGCCCCAACAGCGGCGACCGGTTCAGCATGTCCGGCCATGTTGCCGATGCGCTGTTCCGTCTGACCGAAGAGCAGCCGAACCCGGAAATCGACCTGACCAACGGCACGGCCGAGTATTTGATTGGCCTGCATCACCTGCTGGATGGTTCGCACCTGGACCTGATCAGCGCGGTGCGCATGGGCTTGTATACCGGCGCGAGGCTGACGCTGGTGCTGAACGGCACCGACAACCAGCTGTTCACTGGCGGCACGGCTGCTGGCAACGTCGATGTTGAGGTGGACGTAAAAGCGCGCGACTACCAGAGCATTTTGCAGCTGGACCACTTCGAGAAGATCGGCACCTTCTCGAATCACTGTGTGGGCAACAGCTACAACGTGAACGGCACGGGCGCGCAGAATCCAATCGATGTCGAGTGCGGCATCCAGCGCAACCGTTTCGTGATCCTCTGCGCCTTCGATAACACCGGTGCACCGTCTGATGGTGTGATTGGCGATGTCTCGTTTACCGTGGGCAGCGTGAAGCGCGAGTATTCGTTCAAGGAACTGCGCCGCGCCACAGTCAACAAGCGGGGCGTGGATCAGGTCGGCCTGGTGGTGATCGACATGGGCGACAACCCGGCCAACTTCACGCCGGCCAATGTGAAGAAGGCGAAGATCGAGTGGACGGCATTGGCTGCAGGCCGTCTGGAAGTCGCGCCGGCATTCATCAAGCCGCTGACTGAGTAGGCGGGTTTTCTCGGGCGCATCGGCAACGGTGCGCCCCGGAAAGATCGCAACGGGCCAAATCAAATGAACGAACAACAGGCAAGGCAGGCATTCGCGGCGCTACTGGCCGAAATCCCGCAATCAAGGCGCGCGAGGTTTACAGAGCTATATGACGAATGGGCGGCACAGGCGATGGCTGCGGGGCGCTGGTCGCAGGCCATGAGCAGCGGCGGCAGCACGACGCGCACGGTTGTTAAACGCCTGTACGGTACAAATCCGGCACCACGCCGAGATGCGGCGGCAGCGGCACTCAAGGCCGAGTTCCCGAAGCAGGCTGATCGTTCTATGCGTATCGGTGTGACAACTGGGCTGGGCGAAGCGCTGATGCGCGATTGGGGGCCGATTCTCGCAGCGGCGGCGGCGGTGGCAGCTGTAGGTTATAGCGGCGTACTGAGTTCGGTTTCGGCGGCTCCAGCGGCAGCGCCGACCGTAACGGCGGCTCCAGCGGCAGTGCCGACTGTAACGGTGGCAGACACCTATGCAGCAATTAGCCAGGCAGCGGGCCTGACAACTTCGGGCAACATCGCGGCGGATATTTCGCTGGCGTCTGCGGTACAGACGGGGGCCATGCCGGTCGCGGCTGCGCAATCGTATGCGACCAGCATCGCGGCGGGGGAGATCGCGGCGGAATCTGTTGTTGCTGGGCTGGCGGCGGACTACGGCATCGGCATCGCAGCGGTCGCTGAATCTTCGCTGCTGACCACGGCAGCCAAGTCTGCGACCTCTTCGCTGGATGTGATTTCTGGCAAGGCCGGCGAGGCGGCGGTGGCGGTCGGGACAACGGCGGCAACTACGCTGAAAACGGCAGCGGTGAACAAGGCGTTGACACCAAAGACTCAGCCCAAGGTAGTTGTGGGCGCAGCGGCTCAGTCTGGCGGGGTTGGGATCGGAACGATAGTAGTTGCGGCGCTGGGTTTGCTGGCGGCGTTGTGGGTGTAATTTTTTAGGGGAAGTCATGGATCAAACCGCAGTAGTTCAAGCGTCCCCATGGGACACGTTTTTTAGCGGCCTCGCAGGTTCGGCAAATACGCTGATCGACGCCTATACGCAGGCCGAGGTGATGCGCCTGAATCAGACGAATCAGCCGGTTCAGTATCAGTTCGGCGGTATGACTGGCGGCACGGCGGGCGGCATGAATGGCACCGTGATGATCGGCTTCGCCATCGTTGTCGGGCTGGGTCTGGCGTTGCTGGCTCGCAGGCGCGAGAAGAATGATGCCTGATTTTTCGGCGCTGTCGAATGCCCAGCTGGATGATGCCTATGCGTCATATTTCGACGCGGGCGACATGCCCAGCGCGAACATCCTGGGCGACGAGATCGTGCGCCGGCACTTCCGCAGCATCGGGGACTTCTTTACCTTCGATTTCTTCGCCCGCTACTTCCCGAAATACAACGTCCGGGTGAGCCTGGGCAGCGTGGCGAGCACGGCGGGGGCTGTGGTCGGGACCGTAGCGCAGGGGGTGGCAGACGCCCCAGGCAAGGTGCTGGACGCCGGAGTAAATGCGGTGAAGGGGGTTTCTTCTGCGCTGCTGCCGCTGGCGGTGGTGGTAGTGATCGGCGCGGCGGTCTATCTGTCGAGACGTCGCGAAGGCGAGAAATGAGGCGCATCGCGCTGGTGGTGGTAACGGTCGCGGCGGCGCTCTTCGTGGTGTCGCGGATCAAGCCGGGAGTGGTCGAGGTGGCTGTGGAAACGGCGGCGACCACACTGGACACAGTAACAGGGGGAATCTTGAAACTTTCGGCGATGAGGAACGTGCGGCCGGCGATGCTGGCAGAACCGAACGTCCAGGCGATGCTTAAGGCAATCCGCTCGGGCGAAGGCACGAGCGATGCGAACGGATACCGGCGCATTTTCGGCGGGCAGCTGTTCGCCAGCTTTGCCGACCATCCGCGCATCAAGGTGACGAAGAGCGGCTACACCAGCACGGCAGCAGGGGCCTATCAGGCGCTTGCTTCCACCTGGGACGAAACGAAGAAGATCATGGGCCTGCCCGACTTCTCGCCCGCCTCGCAGGACTTGTTTGCGCTGGGCCGGATCGCGGCGCGTGGCGCGCTGGACGATGTGCGCGCCGGTCGGTTCGAGAAGGCGGTGAGCAAGCTGGGGTTCGAGTGGGCCAGCCTGCCGGGTAGCCCCTACGGCCAGCCCGTGCGGACGATGGCGCAAGCCCGTGCGGTGTACCTCGCATCGGGCGGAACGGAAACGGTTTAAGGGGGCGGCATGTCACTGATTCAACGATTCGAGGCATACCAGCCGAGCGCTGACCAGCTGCAGATGGTTTTGCCGTCAGAGCCACGCCGCACGCTGCGCCTGCAAAACAACACGGAAAACGACCTGACACCGGCAATTTTCTACCTGTCGAACATCCAGAACACCCCGCTGGAAGCATGCTATCAGCTAAAGCCAGGGTGCGAGGTGGGGGCCGAGCATGTCGCGCCGACCGACCCGCTCTATATCCGCTCAAGCGTGGCCGATGCGTGGGTAGCAGTCACTACGGGATTCTGATATGCGCGGAAACTATGCGATCGACGTGAAGGCCAGAGACGCGGCACAAGCCGCGCAGGGCGATGCGGATCAGGCGCAGCTTGATGCGGCGGCGGCTGACACCAAGGCGGTGCAGGCGTTGGCGGATGCGGCGCAGGCGTTGACGGATTCGGCGGCGGCGCTGGGGGCGGCGGGAGCGGCGGACGCAAAGGCGGTGCAGGCGCTGGCCGATGCTGGGGCAGCGCTGGCGGCGGTGGCAACCCTGGGCACGATGGCGACGGTCAACAGCCCAGTTCCAGTCGCCAACGGCGGCACCGGCAGCACCACGGCGGAGAATGCGCGCACAGCGCTTGGGCTGGGAACGATGGCGACAATCAACAGCCCGGTTGCGGTCGCCAAAGGCGGCACCGGCAGCACCACGGCGGCGGCGGCTTTAACAGCTTTGGGCGCGTGCGCTGATGATGTTGGGGTTGGCGGCATAGGTTTAATCGCGGCAATGCGCTACAGCGGGGGTTTGGTCGCGTCAGGATCGACAGTCGCCGGATCAACGCTCAAATACTACTTGGGAGCTTCAGATTCCGCATCGGCGGCAACTGGAACGTGGCGGAATGTGACGAACGAAACGCGCACGACCAATCAAATTGGTGTGTTTCAGAGGATTGCATGATGGAATTTTTAAGCATCGCATCGCCGGTATATTCAGCGCCGGATAACTCGACAATCGACGCGATAGTCGATACCTCGAAATTTCAGGCAATCCCATACACCTTCACCGCTCAAGAATGGCCGAAAATCTTCGCGCGGCTCGAAGCGGGGGAGTTCGGCCCGGTCGGCCCGTATGTCGCGCCGGAGGTGATGCCTTGATCGCCGTCGCCAAAGGCGTGGCCGGATTCCTGGGCGGGATCGTCGGAGACCTGTTCGCCGACTGGAAGGCCGCGAGAGAGAACAAGCGCCGCGTCGCCGAAGCGGTAACAAATACCCGCATCAAGCTTGCAGAATCCGAGCAGACGCATAATCAAGAATGGGAACTACGGGCGCTGGAGGGCCGCGATACCTTCCTTCGCCGCGCCTCGTTCGTGGCGTGGACGTGGCCGCTGGTGTGGGCGGCATTCGATGCCGAGGGTGCGCGCAGGTTCTTCGAAGTATCGCTGGCGGCGCTGCCCGACTGGTATGTGACAGGCTACCTGTCTGTAACGGCGGCGGTTTGGGGGCTGATGGAGTTGCGCAATATGGGGATGTTTGGCAAGAGGGGAAAGGCATGAGCAAGGCAGACAAGGGTTTGATGATCGCCGCGGGCATCGCGGTGGCGGTGGCGCTGGTGGTTGGCTGGCCGAATATCCGCATGGCGCTGCTGCGCCTGAAACCGGGCGTGATCGTGGACGGTGAACACCTCTATGATCCGGGGTCGCTGACTTACTATCGCATCAGCGATGGCGCGGTGGTGTACCAGGCATGAGCGAACAAGATCAAGCGGCAATCATGAAACAGGCCGTAAAAGAGGGGCTGCGCGAGTGGCTGGATGAAAAATATGCCGCCTTCGGGCGCTGGTCGCTGCATGGCATCCTGGCTGCGGGATTGGTCACGGCGGTCGGCCTGTGGGCTAGTGGGTGGCCGACAAAATGAACGCGATAGACGCACTCTTCGCCAGCCTGCAGCCGCAGGCAAACACGGCAGCGGTCGGCGCGACCAATGCCGCACTGGATGCGGCGGCATCGCGTCCTTTCAGCGTGGTGATTTCCATAGACGACACCACGCGCAACTGGCTGACCATCATGGGCATCGGGCTGGTGATCGGCGCGGCGCTGGTGCGCAGGATATGACACGCGCGCAGTGGTTTTTCATGGTGACGGTGGGCGCGGTGGCGCTGGTGGCCTTCGTCCGTTCCGAGCAGATCGCGCGCCGGATCGGGCTGGGCGGCATCGTGCGCGGCGTGACGCCAACCAGCGGCGGCATCGTCTAATAGCTCCTGCAGCATCGCCGAATCCGTCGATTCCACAAGGTCTCTTGACGGCATCGCCAGAACCGCCGATACTGGCCACCATCTGCAAATCCAGCGAGGGGAGATCTCCATGCGGTATCCGGGCGGCAAAGGCGGCGACGGCGTATATCAGAAAATCATTAACCTCATTCCACCACACCACACCTATATCGAGGCCTTCGTGGGTGGCGGCAACATCTTCGAACGCAAGCGGCCGGCGGCGCGCAACATCCTGATCGACGCGGATGCAGATATTGCATCGCTGTGGACGGCGAGGGCAGCAGCTGCGTCCACCACCGTCATCCATGGCGATGCAGCACCGTTCCTGCAGGGCTACGACTGGCAGGGCGGCGAATTCGTCTATTGCGACCCGCCCTATGTGATGGGCGCGCGCCGCGGCGGCAAAATCTACCGGCATGAATTCACCGACCAGCAGCACCGGGATCTTGTATCGTCGCTTCTGGCGTTGCCTGACGGCGTCAACGTGATGCTGTCCGGCTATCGGCATCCGATCTACGACGAGGCCCTGACCGGCTGGCGCACGGTGGATTTTCAGGCCATGACGCGGCGCGGGGTGGCGACGGAAACGCTCTGGATGAACTACCAGCCGCCCGCCGTCCTGCATGACTTCAGCTATGTGGGGGAGAACTTCAGGGAGCGGGAACGGGTCAAGCGCAAGCGGCTGCGCTGGCGTGCCAGGCTGGAAAGAATGGAGGAATGGGAGCGCGCCGCGCTGCTGTCAGAACTACTCGAAATCCTACCGCCGGAAATGGCGATGCTCGAGCATCGCTGAATCAGGCGATGCTGCAGGCTACAGCGGCACCGACAATCCCCGCAGTTTCTCCAAGGCCCAGGCATGGGCCTTTTCTTTTTCCAGCTGGGCGCGCAGGTCGTCGACCTGCTGCTGCAGCTTCTCGACCAGTCGCCGGTTACGGTCGGCATTCTGGACGCGGAAGAACATCGCGGACAATTCCCCGGGCGTAAAGCCGCGCCGCCATGCCGGGTGATAAAACAGCCCGTCCGCGCCGAACCGGTATCCTTGCCAGTGTTTGCCGCCAAGCGCGGACAAGTCGCCATCCATGCGCAGCCGCATCAGGCGCAAGGCCATCAGCGGGGCGCGCCCGGTGCGTTTCCAGGTGCGGATTGTTTTCGGGGTGACGCCGTAGAATTCGGCGCTCAGATCGTCCGAGCCGAACAGCGCCTCGGACGGTTGCAGCCAGGCATTTTCTCCGGCGTCGGTATAGGTTTCCATTGCATTCTTCCCATGCGATCCTCCTAGATTATTCGGGCGGATTATTGGAAGAGTTTGCCGCCTCTTTTTCGGGTCGCGGAGGATGCCGCGAATCGGCTGGAAAGGCAACAAGGGCAAGGGTTGAAAGGCAGAGGATCAGGGTCGGGATAACCCACCATGCGAGTTTGACATAATATACATTATGCGAATATCGGAACGGGACAACCCGGTACGGTTCGCGGAACGGTTTCGCCCGAAGAGCCCCATTGCAGCAGGCTGCCTTCTCATTTTTGCCTACAGCTCCGCCTACGGTTCCAAATCCAGCAGATGGATAAGCAGCGATCTGAGCTTCGCTGGCTTGACGGGTTTGTGCAACAGGTGGTGTCCGCTGACTGCGGCAAGTTTGAGTACGGTCGGGCCGGTATCTCCGCTGATGAGGATGCAAGGCAAGCCCACTCCCTGGTGTTCCTTGACCTTTGCAATCACATCGATTCCGGTAGCATGGTTTTCCAGCTGGTAGTCGCTGATGACCAGATCCCAGCTCAAGCCGTCCTGTAATAACCCCTCGACTTGAGCCACCGACGCCGCCAATGTCACCTCGCATCCCCAGGCAGCAAGAATGCGGGCCGTGCTGTTCAATACCATCTCGTCGTCATCGACGACCAGTAGCCGCTTGCCGGCGAGGATCGAGTCGTCGGCAGAGGTTTCGCTGTTCCGATTCTGTGCAGCATCCGCTGCGGTTTCGACCGCAACCTGCGCAATCGGGACTTCTACCGCGAATACAGTGCCCAATCCGGGCGCAGAACGAAGCTCTATCCGGTGTCCGAGCAATTTGACCAGACGGTCGACGATGGCGAGGCCCAGCCCCAATCCTTTGCTGGAATCCAGTTGCGGCTGGTTGAGTTGGAAAAACTCACGGAAAATATTCACCTGATCGCTCTTGGAAATTCCGATGCCATTGTCGCGAACTTCTATGCGCAACCTGTTCCGGCGTCTGCGACAAGCGATCATGACGCGCCCGTTATGCGGTGTGTAACGCAACGCATTGCTGACCAGATTGGTCAGGATGCGCTCCAGCAACATCGGATCGCTGTGAACATACGCCTCGCATGGGCGGATGATCAGTTGAATGTTGCGCAGACTGGAGAGTATCTGGTAATCCGCCGCGACATGTTTCAGCATTTCACCCACATCGCAAGGCTGAATGTGCGGGACAATGGCGCCGGCGTCCAGCTTGGAGATGTCCAGCAAGGCATTGAGCAGCGTGGACAAGGATTCGACAGAGCGCTCAACCTGGCTGAGCAGATGCTGCTGTTCGTTGCCGGTCACTTTGCGCTGCAGTTCGGCAATATAAAGCCCGAGAGCATGCAAGGGCTGGCGCAGGTCGTGGCTCGCCACCGCGAGGAAATGGCTCTTGTCGTGGCTGGCGCGCTCTGCCTCATCCTTCTTTGCGCGCAACGCCCGGGTCGCCTCCTCGATGCGCTCTTCGAGTACTGCGCGATCCTCCTGGAGTTGCGACGCCATATTGTTGAAGCCGATGGCGAGCTGGTTGAGCTCGTGGGTATCTCTCTCCGAAACCTGGACACGGGTTTCCAGATTTCCGCGGGCGATTTTCTGCACGGCTTCGCCGAGGCGGCGGATGGGATAAGTAATGTTGCGGCTTGCAAGAAGTATCGCGTACAGCGGGAAGGCCAGGATCAGCGCGGTTACGCCTATGGTGAACCAGAGCATCTCCGATTTGCGCTTCTTGGTGTTGTGCCGGCTCATTTCGATGACCACCGCACCGATCTGCTGCGGCTTGGGCGTTTCGCCCAGATCATCCAGCCCCACCTGAACCGGGACAATGGGATGATAAACCCATACGCTATGGTCATCGATGTGCACCGGAGTCAGCAAGTCAACCTGAGGGCGGCGTGCGCCTTCGCTCCGCAGCCCCCTGCCCTTGGATGCCTCGGAGTAATGCAGCGTCCTGGAACCGGAATCGACGATCGCGACGCTGCGAACATCGGAGTGGGTCAGGGTGTAACCGACTATGCTTTCGAGAAAGGGCTGGTTGTTGGAGAACACGCCGTATTCGGCGCTGCCGGCAAGCTGGCGTGCCAGGAGCTTGCCGTGTTCCTGCAGGTCATTGTCCAGATCGGCAAAGCGGTCGCGCAGGAAATAGGCCTCCATGCTGATCACCACCAGCAGCAATGGAATGAGAGTCAGCGCGGTAATCTGCCCGCGGATGCCGATGCGCCTCATCGCCCGGCCTCTCTTGCCCTGCGCATGCGTTTGCGTATCTCGTCCTCGGGCGGCACCCGGATTTCCAGCGATCGGGCCACCCGGGAATTCACCGCAATGCTGAAATCGTCCGGATAAGCCGGGGCGGCAAGCGCCCTCCTCTTGTCGAATGCAACGATCTGCCTTGCGGTCTGGTCGGCGATCTGTTCCGGAAGCGTGAAAATCGCCGCGAGCGCGCCGGCATTGACATATCCCTGAGAAAGGCCGATCAGCGGCACATCCTGGCGGTAGCTGGTCAGCAGGATATTGCGGATGCTGGCCGCGTTGTAGATGCGACTGTCAGGAATGGCGAGCAGCACATCGCTGCCGGCGAGCACCTTTTCCAGACTGGGAAACAGCCTGTCGGCAGATTGCACCGACTGGGCGACGACAGATCCGCCATGGGCTGCCACGCTGGCGAGCAGCGGAGAAATTTCGAGCCGTGTTTCCGGAGAGTAGAGCAAGCCGACCCGCTCCACATCGGGCAACACGGCATAGAGGAAATCGACCTGCCGCTCCCAGGGCTGATCCAGATAGATCGCCGACATGCCAGGCGGAGCCTTTTGTCCGACAAACAGGCTGTCATAGCCTGACTTTGGGATCATGACGGCCAGAAGCGGCGTGTTGGGGAACGGTGCGGCGGACTCGAGCGCTTTCATGCCGACAGCAACGACGAGGTCGGCTGGAGCGGTCGCGCCATCCTGCTCTCGCACGACAAGACGGATCGATGCGGGCAGGCGCTGGCGCAAAGTATCGAGGAAGGTTTGATAGGGAGCGCTGTTGTCGCTTAACAGCAGCGTCACAGCTAGCCCGTCGGCACGCGACGATAGCGGCAACAGGCTGAGCAAGCACACCAGCAGCGCCCCGCTGTGACTCCACCAGGATTTCACGCCTATTCGCATCGATTACCAGTCAAGTGCCATAGTCAGGTAGCTGCGCCGGTTGAACACGTTGTTGGCGACGTATTCGGTATATCGGTCGTTGAAAAGATTTTGCACTACTACAGCAACTTCGCCTTTGGCGTCGGGAGCCAAACTGAATTTCCGGGCCAGGCGTATATCGGCCCTGTGCTGGGACGGCTGAAAATCGGTTGGTCCGCGGTCGAAGGGCTGTAACGCATCCTGATAGTAGTATGAGGCGCTGAAGGCCCAGTCCTTGAGAAATCGCTGCGAATACAGCAGGCTGGCACTGTTCGTTGGAGTGCTACCCGTCAGGATGTCGTTGGTCCAGGGAGATGCAGAACTCATACTCGTGTTTCCTGCTGCGGCGAGCAAGGGGCCGTTGCTGCGGGCCGATTGGTGGGAAAAATTCAGCACCAGTTCACGATTCTTTCCCGGCGTATATTTGAGCGTAGCTTCAGCTCCCTGATAAACGCTGTCCATTCCGTTTACAAATGTCCCGGTAAGGGATGAAATATAAATTCCGCTGCTGATTTCGTCGCGAAACAGGCGAACGTCTAGCGATGTTCCCAATTTATGGAATTCACCTAGATAACCGATTTCCCGGGAAAGGACTTTTTCCGGCGCCAGCCCCGGCGATGTCACGACGGTGCTGGGAACGAACAGCACGCCGGGCTGCGGAATGGTCTGGTACTTCTCTTCCACCAGTGCAGGCGTCCGGTGGGCAACCGAGGCGCTCATGCGGACGGTCTGGCTGGGGGCGAGATGGTAATTCAGCGCGATGCGGGGAGATAGGCGCTGATACCCCATGCGGTCGCTTTCGAACATGGCGCCGGTGTTCAGCAGCAACTCCGGAGAGAGCCGCCATTCATCGTGAGCGAACAAGCGGTATTCATGCGAAACGGAATGCGAGGAATAGGCTGCGGGCAAGGCGAATAAGGCTGGCATGGCCAGCGAGTAGCCTTGGGATGAGACTCCGTCCCTGCGCCAGCCTGCGCCATAAACCAGTCGATTGGCCTCCCCGGTTTGTAGGGTGTGCTGAATCTCGATTTCATCGCGCTGGGTATCGCCGGATTGGATAACCTGATGTCCTGTGGCAAGCTTGAAGTCTTCGCTTTGATGCTGCTTGATATGGTAATAACGCAGCCTGAGCTCGGAGGAGGCATTCAGCATCCGATTCCAGTCGAGTTGTACGAACCCGGCATTGGCAATCAGATCATGGAGCGGATTGCCGAAACTGTCTGTCCAGCCGGCACCTTGCACGTCGTGATTCAAGCCTGCCTGCATGTCGAAATTATCGACTTGATCAGGATGATAGCTGGCTCGGAAGTTTACCATCCGTGCCTGATTGCTGTCGTTGCTATTGCGGAGCAGGTTGATTGCCGTTGGTATTGCGGGCAATAGATTATTAGGTACTGTAGTCAGGTCGTCGTAGCCGTTGTCGGCTGAATAGGCGATCGTCATTCGGTAATCCAGAACCGCTCCCCGTTCGCCGAAATGAGCCGACATGTCGTTGATGCCGTGGGTGCCGCGGGTCATCGAGACCTTTTTTCCATCCATTCCATCGGCGCCCCGGGTAATGATGCTGATGACTCCCTGCAGGGAGTTCGCGCCGTGGGATGCGGCTGCGGGGCCGCGTATGACTTCGATGCGTTCGATGTCATCAAGCGTGATCGGCAGGTTGGACCAGTCGACCATGCTGACCGGAGGCAGGTACACGCTGCGTCCATCGATCATCACCTGCATGCGCCGCGCAAATTGATCTGTCGCGCCGTGGTAGGAAACGATCGGCTGGGCTCCCTTGTAGTAGCTGACATACATGCCGGGCACTAGTTTGAACAGGTCGGCGATGTTCCTGAACCCGGAGGCTACGATCATTTCACGATCGATTACCGTCATTGCATTCGGCGCTTCGGACTGTGGCTGCTTCAGCCTCGACGCACTGAGTACGACAGGGAACTCTTCGAAGTAATTCTGCTCGCTCGACTCTTCTGCGCCTTGGGCGGATTGAGCCAGCAGCAGGACGAGAATGGTTATTGAAAAGCGAGGATACTGAAATGGAATCATCAATTGCCCCTGAGACTAGCTATTCTGGATTCGGCTTGAATAAGCCCCATCCGGTGGCGGGGCGCGTCCGCGCGATTATACGGCGTACGATGTGAAAAGGGCCAGCGTTACGCTGGCCCTTTGAGGTTTTGGGGTGGCTGATGGGACTCGAACCCACGACAACTGGAATCACAATCCAGGACTCTACCAACTGAGCTACAGCCACCACTGATGAAACAACTTGCCTGTCCGACACTGGCGTGCCCGACAGGAATCGAACCTGTAACCCCCAGCTTAGAAGGCTGGTGCTCTATCCGGTTGAGCTACGGGCACAATTCTTTTCGCGGTGCAACACTACGCATGTATCTGGTCGGGGTGGAGAGATTCGAACTCCCGACATCCTGCTCCCAAAGCAGGCGCGCTACCAGGCTACGCTACACCCCGAAGGCTGCGCATTATACAGACGCCGACTCATAAATCAATTCAGTTTCGCGGTTTTTTCAATTGCGGCGAAGCCAGCATCAGGTAGTAGCCCATGGACCACAGCGTCAGCAGCGCGGCAAGGTACAGCAGCAACGCGCCAATTGCCTGGCAATCGATGCCAAACAGCGTGTCGTGATACAGCAACAGCAGGATCGCGATCATCTGGAATGCGGTCTTGATCTTGCCCAGCATCGAGACCGCGACACTCTTTGCCTCGCCGAGTTTGGCCATCCATTCGCGCAATGCCGAGATGGTGATCTCGCGCCCGATGATGATGAAGGCGATGACCGCATCGGCACGCCCCAGTTTGACCAGCACGATCAAGGCTGCTGCAACCATCAACTTGTCGGCCACGGGATCGAGAAACGCACCGAAGGCCGAAGACTGGTTAAGCCGGCGCGCCAAGTAGCCGTCCAGCCAGTCGGTTGCGGCCGCCAGCAGGAATACGAGGGTACTGACCAGGTTTTTCAGGTGTGGGCTCAGCGTCTGGTCGGACAGATAGAACACCGAAACGAACACCGGAATGAGCAGGATTCTGAGCCAGGTAAGCAGATTGGGGATATTGCTGAACATGCGCCCAGTGTAGCCGCTGGCAAATCTTCTCGGCAACCGAATATTGATCTTTTCCTAATGAAGTTGTCGGTAAATCTTTTCCGCCAGCGCCTTGCTGATTCCTTCCACTTGGGCGAGTTGTTCGACACTGGCCTGCGCCACGCCGCGCAGGCCGCCGAAATGGGTGAGCAGGCTGCGCCGGCGCTTGTCCCCTACCCCGCTGATCTCTTCAAGGCTGGATGCGGTGCGCGCCTTGCCGCGTTTGGCGCGGTGGCCGGTGATGGCGAAACGGTGCGCCTCGTCGCGGATCTGCTGGATCAGGTGCAACGCCGGGTCGTCGCTGCGCATCTGTTTTGCTGTGCCATCCGGGAAGATCAGCTGCTCCAGCCCGGCCTTGCGTTCTTCTCCCTTGGCCACGCCGACTAGCGGCAGGTCGTTCAACCCCAGTTCCTGCATCACCTCCATTGCGATATGCAGCTGCCCGAGGCCGCCGTCGATCAGCACCAGGTCGGGCCGCGCGCCCTCTCCTGCCGCCAGTTTCTGGTAGCGGCGCGTCAATGCCTGGCGCATTGCCGCGTAATCGTCGCCGGGCGTGATGCCGCTGATGTTATAGCGCCGGTATTGCGCCGGACGCATATCGAGGTTCTCGTACACCACGCAGGACGCCTGCGTCGCCTCGCCCATCGTATGGCTGATGTCGAAGCATTCGATGCGCTTCAGGTCGGGCAGCCCTATCCATTCGCGCAGCTTGTCCAGCCTTTTCTGTTGCCCGCCCTGCTGGGCGATGCGCTGCTGCAATGCCAGCAGCGCGTTGCGCTGCCCCATCTCCAGCCATTGCCTGCGGTCGCCGCTCGCCGCGGTGCTGATCTTCACCGCGCGGCCGGCCTGTTCGCTGAGCAGCTGCGCCAGCGTCTCGTCGCCGCATTCCTCGTCCAGCACCAGCAGGGGCGGCACGCTGCGCTCCAGATAATGCTGCGCGATGAAGGCCTGCACGATCTCGGCGGCGGGCACGTCTTCGGCATGCTCCGGGAAGAAGCTCTTGTCGCCCAGATGCCGTCCGCCGCGTACCATCGCAAGGTTCAAACAGGTCTGCCCGTCCTGTTGCGCCAGCGCGATGATGTCGGCGTCGGTCGCCCCGCCGGTGGATTCGACGAACTGTTTCTGCTGCACGGTGTGCAGCGCCCGCAACTGGTCGCGCAAGGCCGCTGCCTGCTCGTAGTGTTGCGTCTCCGCCGCCTGCTGCATCGCCTCGGTCAGCTTCTGGCCGACCTCCTGATGTTTGCCCTGCAGCAGCAGCACCGCATTGCGGATGTCGGCGCGGTAATCCTCCTCGGAGATCAGGTTCACGCAGGGGCCGGTACAGCGGTGGATCTGGTGCAACAAACAGGGACGCGTGCGGTTGTTGAACACGCTGTTCTCGCAGGTGCGGATGCGGAATATCTTCTGCAGCAACTGGATGGTTTCCTTGGCCGCATGCGAATTCGGGTAAGGGCCGAAGTACTGGTGCTGGCGATTCGGCGCGCCGCGATAATAGGTCAGGCGCGGAAACTCGTCCCCGGTCAGCACGATGTATGGGTAGGATTTGTCGTCCCGAAACAATATGTTGTAGCGGGGTCTTAACGACTTGATCAGATTGTTTTCCAGCAGCAGCGCTTCGGCTTCCGAGCGCGTGACGGTGGTCTCGATGCGCGCGATATGCGACACCATCAACCTGATGCGCGGCGAGATGCTGGTCTTCTGGAAGTACGACGAAACGCGCTTCTTCAATTGCTTGGCCTTGCCGACGTACAGAACCTCGCCCCTGGCGTCGTAATAGCGGTACACGCCCGGCAGCAGCGGCAGGCTGTCGAGTATCGGTTTGGGATCGAATGCGGCTGTCTCTGCGGCCTTGCTGTCTTTAGCGCTCAACATGTCCTCTCATGATTTGCCGTGCCACCCATGCCTGCCCCAGCGCGATCGCGCTGTCGTTGGGCGGCATCCGTCGCGCGGCCAATACCTTCAATCCTTCGGCTTCCAGACGGTCTGACAACGTTTGCGACAGGACGGCATTATGGAAACATCCGCCGCCGAATGCGACCTGCGCAATGTCTTGGCCGGCGGCGGCGCGCTGCACCCAGTCGGCCAGGCCTGCGGCGAGTGTGGCGTGGAACAGCGCCGCGCCGTAATCCGCATCGCGGCAGTCGCTCAAGACTAAGAGTAGAGGCGCGAAGTCCAGTTCGCCATCGTCGATGGCATAGCCCTGACTCAAGGGGGAAACCTGACCATGTTCTTCCGCCAGTTGCTGAAGCCGGATCGCGGCCTGTGCCTCGAAATCCTGTACCTCGCACACTCCCAGCAAGCCAGCCGCCGCGTCGAACAACCTGCCCATACTGGAGGTAGCCGGACAATTCAGGCCGCGCTGCAGCATCGTGGCGACCGTCGCCGCCGCCGGCTGAGCGGGGAAGCGGAGCGCAATCGCCTCGCCTTGACCCTGCCGGGACAGGACGGCAGCCGCCATGCGCCAGGGTTCGCGCGCCGCCCGGTCGCCGCCCGGCATTGCAAGCGATGCGAGGTGGCCGAGTCGCCGGAAATCCGCTCCTTCGACCCGCAGCAACTCCCCACCCCAGGGCATGCCGTCGGAGCCCAGTCCCACGCCGTCCAGCGCCAGCCCGAGCATCGGTTCGTCGATGCGGTGTTCGGCGCAGAGCGCCGCGACATGGGCATGGTGATGCTGCACCGGAATCGCCGGGATGCCGTGGCGCTCCGCATAATCTTGCGCGAAACGGCTGCTGAAAAAGTCCGGGTGCAGGTCGTGTGCGACGATCCCGGGCTGTACATCGAGTTCCGCGCACAGGCGAGCTACAGTCCGCTCCAGTTCCAGGCAGGCCTCGGCGCTGTCCAGGTCGCCTATCGGCTGAGAAACGTGAGCCAGATTGCCGCGGGTCACGCAGACGGTGTTCTTCAGCCAGGCGCCGCAGGCCAGCACCGACGGCCCCGAATCGGCGAGCTCGATGACGGTGTCGTTTGCCAATTCAGTCCACTTCCAGGTCCATGATCCGCATTGCGTCGCCCCCGGTCACGCGGATGCGGTAACCGCCGCAATGCGGACAGGCCTCGTACAGCGATTCTATCGGCATGTCCCGGCCGCAATCCTCGCAACGTCCCTGCCCCGGCGTTTCGACGATTTCCAGCCTGGCCTGTTCGGCGATGCCGCCTGCCATCGCCGCATCGAAACAGAAGCGCATCGCCTCCGGCTCGACGCTGGAGAGCCGGCCAATTTCCAGCCGGACCGACATCACGCGCGAGAAGCCCTGTTCTCGCGCCGCGTCCTCGATGATCTCGCGCACGTTCCCGGCCAGAGACATCTCATGCATGTCCGCGTGTTCCTTCCTTGCGCTGGAACACGAATACTGCGGACTCCAGTTCCGGCGGCAACACCAGTTGAGCCAGACGCTCATCCTCGACCATCACGAAATCCTTCTGCTTCTTGTAGTCATCCCAATTACCGAATGCGAAACGATGGCGGCTACCGATTACGATGTACAGCAGCACGCTGTCTGTTTCGAACACACAGCGCTCGAAATCGTTTTGCGCCGGCGGCCAGGAGCAGATCACGACTTCCGGGCGGTACTTGCGCAAGGCCGCACAGGCGTCCAGCTTGACCACCCAGTCCGGATAGGTCACGGAATTGCTCCAGCCGTGACTGTCGGTTGCCGTGACCGACACGCCGCGCGCCTTAAGGAAGCGAGTCAGCGTACCGTCGCCCGCGCCGATTTCCAGGCAGTTTCGTTGGCCTATCGTCGTTGCCAGTTCTTCGACCAGATCGCGCGTGTAGAAACAATAGATTCCTCGCGGTTGCACCAGCGGCATCAGGCGCTTCTTCTGCCAGACCAGCGGCCACAACAGGCGGAACCAGCGTAGCGAAACAGGCTTGCGCTGCAGCTCGCGGGCGAACAGCAGGCGCTGGGCGATAAAACCGTTGAACCAGTTGAAACGCAGCTTGCCGCGGGTCACGCCGCTATCCGCGGCCAATACGGACAGGCTGAGCCTCCTGACCGCCTCGCGGGCCATGCGGCTGCGTACGAATTGCGCGAGGATGTCTTCCTGCCTTGCGGAGCGGTCAGCCTTCGAGGACAGGCGCTCCAGATAGCGTTTCAGCTCATCCGGAACGCCGCGCCGGACGATGGCGGCGATCTCGTCCTGCACCACGACCCAATCTCCGGGATACCTCGCACAGAGTTCGTCGAACGTCGGATTGGTCTTCAGCCAGGCCACGGCCTTCGCGTAATCGCCTTGTTTCATCGAAGACGGCTCGAAGACGCCGGCACTGCGGATTGCGGCAGGAACATCGAACGTCAGATGTCTTCCGGAATCATCTTGATCGCGCCGCAAGGGCACTCCGCCGCGCATACGCCGCAGCCCTTGCAGTAGTCGTAGTTGATCCTGAAGCGCTTGCCGGGGCCGAGCTTGATCACCGCGTTGTCGGGACACACGCCGTAGCAGTTGTCGCATTCGAAGCAGTTGCCGCAGGACAGGCAGCGGCGCGCCTCGAACAGCGCGTTCGTCTCGTCCAGCCCGCCCTGCACCTCGTCGAAGCTGGTCTGGCGGCGGATGATGTCCAGCATCGGGCGCACGGTTTTGTCGGCATCCGAGTAGTACCAGGGATTAAGCTTGTCGAAGGTGGCGATCTCGTGCTTGGGCGCGGGTTCCCAAGTGGTGCCGAACAGCCAGGCGTCGATGTGGCGCGCGGCCTTCTTGCCGTGGCCGACGCCCACGGTGACGGTACGCTCGGACGGTACCATGTCGCCGCCTGCGAAGATGCCAGGATAACCGGTCATCATGTTGGGGCCGACCTGCACTACACCGTCCTTGATCTCAAGTCCCGGCACGCCTTCGAGCAGGGACAGATCGACGTCCTGTCCCAGCGCCAGCACCACCGAATCGGCCTCCAGTTTCTCAAACTCGCCGGTCGGCTGCGGGAACCCCTTCTCGTCCAGCGCCATCTTCTCGACGGTGATCTCGCCCTCGCCAGCCTGCTTGATCGTGGACAGCCACTTGATCATCACGCCTTCCTGCAGCGCCTCCTCGATCTCGAAGTCGTGCGCCGGCGCTTTTTCGCGCGTGCGGCGGTAGACGATGATGGGCTCCGCGCCCATGCGCTTGACCGTGCGCGCGACGTCGATCGCGGTATTGCCGCCGCCGTACACCACGACCTTGCGGCCCAGCATCGGCTGGTCTTCGCCTTCCATCGAACGCAGCACGGATATCGCATCCACGATGTGCGATGCGTCGCCCGCCGGGATCATCGTACGCTTGCCAATATGCGCGCCGACCGCGAGAAAGGCCGCATCGAAACCGCCCTGCTTCATGCTCTGTTCGATGTTCGCCACCTTGGTGTTGAGCTTCAGTGTGACGCCGAGGTCGAGGATGCGCTGCACCTCGGCATCCAGCACGTCACGCGGCAAGCGATATTTGGGAATGCCGAAGCGCATCATGCCGCCGGCGAACGGACCGGCTTCGTGAATCTCGACCAGGTGCCCCATGCGTGCGAGGTGGTAGGCGGCAGAGAGACCCGAAGGTCCCGCGCCGACCACCAGCACCTTCTTGCCTGTCGGTGCGGCCGGCGCATCGAACTTCCAGCCGCGCTTGATCGCCTCGTCGCCGAGGAACCGCTCGACCGAGTTGATGCCGACCGCCTCGTCCAGCTGGCCGCGGTTGCAGGCCGTTTCGCAGGGGTGATAGCACACGCGCCCCATGATGGCTGGCAGCGGATTGTTCTCGACCAGCACGCGCCAGGCCTGTTCGTAGTCGCCGGACTCGGCGTGGAACAGCCAGCCCTGGATGTTCTCGCCTGCGGGGCAGGCGTTGTTGCAGGGCGGCAGTCGGTCCAGATAGACCGGGCGCGCGGTGCGCCAGGTGCCGGTCAGGTTCGCCAGCGAGGTGCCCGGCTTCAGCGTGATCGCAAAGGGTTTGTTCGACATGTCAGTTGTTCTCCTCCAGCAGCCCGTACTTGCGGATATTGCGGTCCGCGATCGCCTGCATGCGCGCCACCATCTCGGGATGCGCATGCTTGCCGAACAGATGGGCGAAGCGGCGTTGCGGCTTCAGGTATTCCTCCACCGGAATCTGCCGACGTATCTTCAGCACACTGGTGACTTCGCCATGCTCGGCCTCGAACACCGGGAACATGCCGCTCTCCTTGGCCAGACGCGCCATGCGTATCGTGTCGTGCGACGCCGTGCCCCAGCCCAGCGGGCAGGGCACGAACAGCTGGATGTAGCGTGCGCCGCGGATGTTCATCGCACGGCGCACCTTGTATTCCAGGTCGCGCAGGTCGGCCACCGTAGCCGTGGCGACGTAGGGAATACCGTGCGCCATCGCGATCTCGGGCAGGTTCTTGCCCTGCCCGAACACGTTGCCCGGCTCGGGGCCGACCGGCATCGTGGTCGCGGTGCGCGCTGCGGGCGGCGTGGCGCTGGAGCGCTGCACGCCGGTATTCATGTAGGCCTCATTGTCGTAGCAGATGTAGAGTACGTCGTCGTTGCGTTCGAACATGCCGGACAGGCAGCCGAAACCGATGTCGGTGGTGCCGCCGTCGCCGCCCTGCGCGACCACGCGCACGTCGTTGCGGCCCTTGACCTTCATCGCCGCGGCGATGCCGGTCGCGACAGCAGGCGCATTACCGAACAGCGAGTGTATCCACGGCACCTGCCAGGACGACTCCGGATACGGCGTGGAGAACACCTCCAGGCAGCCGGTCGCGTTTGCCGCGATCAACTGGCCGTTGCTCTCGGCCATCGCCGCATCGATCGCGTAGCGCGCGCCCAATGCCTCACCGCAGCCCTGGCAGGCGCGATGGCCGGAGTTGATGGAGTTGCTGCGCATCTCGCTGGCCTGCACGCTACGCTCGTCCGCATCGAGCAATCGGTTGCCTACGGTGTAGGTACCGGTCTGGTAGAACTTGACTGGTTGGTATGGCATCGTATTTCTCCTCAACCGAATTTAGCCGCCGACGAGATGCCCTTGTCGTGCAGGATGTTCTCGGCGATGGGGCCGGAGCGGCGGTTCTGCCGCTCGCGTTCCAGCTGTTTGTTGACCGCATTCCAGTCCAGGTCGACGAAGGTTACGGGCTCAAGCGTTTCCTGCTCCGCTTCGACGAACAGCTTGTGCAGCGATGCCTTGGGAATCGGGCGTCCGCCCAGGCCGGCGATGGCGGTGTAGCCCTTCAATCCGGTGCCGCGCACCGCCATGCGCACGTCGGTGGCGACAATGCCTCCCATGCCGACTGCCAGGCTCTTTTCCAGCACCAGAAAACGTTTGCAGTTCACCAGCGCCGCACGCACTTCGTTCAACGGGAACGGCCGGTAGCTGACGATGCCTAGCACGCCGACCTTGTGGCCCTGCTCGCGCAGGTCGTCCACCACATCCTTGACGGTGCCCAGCACCGATCCCATCGCGACGATCATGGTCTCGGCATCCTCGGCGCGGTAGGTGCGCACCAGTCCGCCGCTGTCGCGACCAAACTGCTGTTTGAACTCGGCAGCCAGCTGCGGGATCAGTTCCAGCGCCTGCATCTGCTTGGCGTGCGCCAGGTATTTCACTTCCATGAAGGCCTCCGGCCCGACCATCGCGCCGATGGAGACAGGCTCGGCCGGATCCAGCACCTGACGCGGCTCATACGGTGGCAGGAATGTATCCACCTGCTCCTGAGACGGGATGTCAACGCGCTCGAAGGCATGGGTCAGGATGAAGCCGTCCATGCATACCATCACCGGCATGGACAGTTCCTCGGCGAGGCGGAATGCCTGGATGTGCAGATCCACCGCCTCCTGGTTGGTCTCGGCAAACAGCTGCATCCAGCCTGAATCGCGCTGGGAAAGCGAGTCGGAATGGTCGTTCCAGATGTTGATCGGCGCACCGATGGCGCGGTTTGCCACCGTCATCACGATGGGCAGGCCGAGGCCGGAGGCGTTGTACACCGCCTCGACCATGAACAGCAGGCCCTGCGACGCGGTCGCGGTGTAGGAACGCGCCCCTGCCGCCGAAGAGCCGATTGCGACCGACATCGCGGCGAATTCGCTCTCCACGTTGATGAACTCGCAAGGCGCCAGTTCACCGGACTTCACCATCTCGCCCAGCGCCTCGACGATATGGGTCTGCGGCGAGATCGGGTAAGCGCAGATCACCTCCGGCCGACACAGCGCGACGGCTTCGGCGACCGCCTTCGATCCTTCGGTCTGTTTAAGCATTCGCATGCTCCTTCATTTGTTCTTTCACCAGATTGTAGGCATCCGTCGCCGCGGCGATGTTGCCCTCCGCGACCTTGCCGGAGAACTTTTCGTTGATCGCCTTGACCACCGATTCCAGCTTGATGATGCCGGACAACGCGGCGAAACCGGCGATCAGCGGGACATTGGGTATGGGACGACCTAGCTGTTTCAATGCGATTTCGGTGGCAGGCAGGGTGCACATGCGCTGCATGCCGTGGCTACGGACGAGATCGCCCAGACCGAGATCCTCGAAGCTGTGGTGGGAATTGAGCAACACGTAGCCGTCCGGCTTCAGGCCGGCGAACACGTCGATCTGGTGCAGCAGCGTGGGATCCTGGATGATCAGCGCATCCGGCGCCATGATGGGTTCGCGCAGGCGGATTTCCTTGTCGTCGATGCGGCAGAACGCCACCACCGGAGCCCCGGTGCGCTCCGAACCGAAGCTGGGGAATGCCTGCGCATGCCGCCCCTCCTCGAACGCCGCCACCGACAGCATTTCCGTGGCGGTCACCACACCCTGGCCTCCCCGGCCGTGTATGCGTATCTGGAACATGCTCTTCCCTTCTCTTGTCGTTATCTCGAAGCTTACTATCCCGCAGCCTGAATGTCAGCCAACCACGCGCGCGCCTTTGCGGCAGCCTCGGCCAGGTTGTCCGCAGCCTGGTCGCTCAGCGATTCTCCCAATTCGAAGCCATAGCCGCGCACGCGCAACAGGAAACAGGGCGGCGCATCCATCCCGTAGACCTGACGATAGGCGTGCAGCAAGGCAAACGGGGTCATCGCATGGGAGGTGTAGCTGTTGTCGTGGGCCGCGTCGATGGGGGAAAACCGGAACGGGGCGTCGCAGGAAACGTCGGCATCGACGAACAGCACCGCATCCCGCCCCTGCAGATCGGTGACATGCTCGACCTGCAGTTGATAGTCTTCGATCAGCTCGATCCGGTCATCCAGCCCCGCCGCGCCCGCCCAACCTTCAAGACTGCGCACCAGCAGCGGAGCCAGCGCATCGTCGCCGCGCGATTCGTTGCCGATCGCGAACACCAGTGTGGGCGCCGTCATCAGTCCGGCGAGCAGAATGCGCCGTCGGATGAGCGCGACAGCACATCCACCCGGCTCCCCGACGCATCCAGCAACTCCACTTCCAGCGGCATCTTGCCCAGCGCATGGGTGGCGCAGGACAAACAGGGATCGAAGGCGCGGATCGCGACCTCGATGTGGTTGAGCAGGCCTTCGGTGAGCTTTTTGCCATCGAGGTATTGCCTTGCCACCTGGCGGACCGCCTCGTTCATCGCCTGGTTGTTGTGGGTGGTGGAGACGATCAGGTTGCAACGCGTGATCTGATCGTGCTCGTCCACCTTGTAGTGGTGGATCAACGTGCCGCGCGGCGCCTCGATCACGCCCACGCCCCGCTCCTGCCGTTCGCCGATATGCACCAGATCCTCGCCCTGCAAATCCGGATCGTGCAGCAGTTCCCGGATCATCTCCGCGGCATGCAGCATTTCTATCATGCGCGCCCAGTGGAAGCCCAGCGTCGCTCCGGTTACCGATCCGCCGTTGAATGCCATGAATGCCTTGCGCGCCTGGTTGGCCTCGGGCGTCGGAATGAAATCGCACTGTGTCACGCGGCTCAGGGGGCCGACCCGGTACCAGCCGGTATCGGGCCCGAGGCTGCGCAGAAACGGGAATTTCATGTACGACCAGGGCTTCACGTCCTCGAAGATCGCCTCCCAGTAATGGCTGTAGTCGTAATGATCGAACAGCGTGTTGCCGTCCATGTCGCGAGCGCGCAGGCCGCCGTGATACAGATCCAGCGCCCCGTCGGCGCGCACCAGGTTCAGCGTATGGCTGCGGAACCGCCCGAACTCATTGAATTCGTCGAGGTTCTGCTCGAACAGTTGGCGCACCAGCCCCACCGCATTGCGGCTCCACTCGATCATCTGGTCGATGTCTTTCAGCAGGTAATCGCGCTCCTCGATACTGACGTTCTTGTTCACGCCGCCCGGGATCGAGCCGGTGCCGTGGATGCGCTTGCCGGCAGTGACGCGGATCACTTCCTGGCCGTATTTGCGCAGCAGCACGCCCTGCTTTGCGATCTCGGGATACGCTTCGGCAACGCCTATGATATTGCGCTTGGCAACGTCCGAGCCGAAACCGAACAGCAGATCGGGCGAACTCAGATGGAAGAAATGCAACGCATGCGATTGCAATATCTGCCCGTAGTGCATCATCCGGCGCACTTTTTCGGCGGTAGGCGTCAGCTGGCTGCCGACGATCATGTCCAGCGCCTTGGAGGCGGCCAGATGATGGCTCACCGGACAGATGCCGCACAGCCGCTGCACCATCACCGGAGCTTCCCAGAATGGCCGTCCCTGGACGAATTTCTCGAAGCCGCGGAATTCGACGATATGCAACCGCACCTGGTGGATGCGGTCGTCGTCGTCCAGCAGCAGCGTGACCTTGCCGTGCCCCTCAACGCGCGACACCGGGTCGATGGCGACGCGGCGCAGCTTTTCCGGATGCTCGGCGGTTTCCAGATTGTTGGCGATATTAGTCATATTTGATCAGTCCATGTCCGAGTTCGGGCGTGTTGCCCGCAATGAGGTCGGTGAGGAATTTCCAGATCGCGTCGCCGGAGGGCGGGCAGCCTGGAATGAAGTAATCGATCTTCACCACTTCGTGTAGCGGATGCACCTTGTCCAGCGGCAGCGGCAGCTCCGGGTCGTTCGGAATGTGGCCGTGGGCCAGCCCCGGTTCTGTCAGGTACACCTCGGTCAGGCAGGAGCCAAGGTCGAGATGGTTGCGCTGCGCGGGCAGTCCGCCGGTGACCGCGCAGGCGCCGATCGAGATTAGTATCTTGCAGTTCTTCCTGAACTCGCGCAGCACATGGACATTCTCCGCGTTGCAGATGCCGCCTTCGACGATACCGATGTCGCAGGGACCGCAATGCTTGATATCAGTGATGGGCGAACGGTCGAATTCGACCAGATCGAGCAGCGGAAACAGTCGCTCGTCGATGTCCAGAATCGACATGTGGCAGCCGAAACAGCCGGCGAGAGAGGTAGTGGCAATACGCAGTTTCTTGCTCATGGTCATTCCTCGCAGGTCGCGCAACTACCGCCGCTGGCGGGCCTGGGGGCATCGTCCAGCGCCTGCGCGCTGATCGGACGCCGGTCGTAGCGACGTGCGCCGATGGGCTGACTGAAGCCGACACGCTTGGGCAGGATCACGCCCACCGGGCAGACCTGCATCGCCTTGTCCGTCAGCGCGATGTCGGTATCCGCCAGCCTGCCCGATTCGGCGTTGACGATCAGGTGCTTGGTGATGCCACGCCCGGACAGGCCGAATACGTTTTTGCCGTCCACCTCGCTCGACGCGCGCACGCACAGTTCGCACAGCACGCAGCGGTTGAAGTCGAGCAGGATGTCCGGATGCGAAGCGTCCACCGGACGATCCGGGTACAGGTGGCGGAAGCCGGCGGTATGGACCTCCAGGTCGTAGCCCAGCGCCTGCAGCACGCAGTTGCCGCTCTTCTCGCAGGACGGGCAGAAATGATTGCCCTCGGCGAACAGCATCTGCACCAGCGTGCGGCGCAGGTCGTTCAGTTCGTCGATGTCGCTCTCGACCTCCAGCCCGGCCTCGGCCGGCATCGTGCAGGACGCCGCGGTGCGCCCGTTGATCTTGACCGTGCACAGCTTGCAACTGCCGTGCGGCTTGAACTCGGGGTGGTAACACAGGTGCGGGATGTAATGACCGGCGGCGAGCGCGGCCTGCATCACGGTCTGCCCGGACTCGAAGGGCACCTCGGCGCCGTCGAGATTAAAGGTGTCGCTCATGCTTCCTCCGTTTTCAGGTGGGCGCCGGCGTCGTCGCGCCCGGTCATCTGGCGCGCGCGCGCCAGTGCGCCGTCGAGGTCGAACGCCGGCTCGAAATCCAGCGATTTAAGGCGGCTCTCGTAGGCCGGACGGAAATGCTTGAGTGTGTGCAGCACCGGGTTGCAGGCGGTGCGTCCCAGGCCGCAATGCGACGTGGTCTGCAGTACATGGTCCAGGTTCTCGACCTCGCGCAAATCGTGCTGGGTGCCATGCCCTTCGGCGATCTTGTCCATCGTGGTCTTCAGCATCGAGGTGCCCACCCGGCAAGGCGTGCAGAACCCGCAGCTCTCGTGCGCGAAGAAGTGCACGAAGTTGCGCGCGATCTCGAACGGGTCCCGGCTGTCGTCGAACACCATGAATGCGCCGGCTGTCGGCAGGTCCTCGAAACCCAGGCGGCGGTCGAACTCATGCGCCGGCACGCAGATGCCGGAGGGGCCGCTGACCTGAACCGCGCGCGTGTTCACCGCGCCGCAATCCTCCAGCACCTCGCGCACCGACACGCCGAAGGGATACTCGTAGATGCCGGGACGCGGGCAATCGCCGGACACCGAGATCAGCTTGCTGCCGGAAGACTTCGCTGTGCCGATCGCGCGGAAGGCTTCCGCCCCCATCTGCATCGCCAGCGCCGCGCTGCAAAAGGTCTCGACGTTGTCCACCGCGGTCGGCTGCTGCATGTAGCCATGCGTCACCGGGAACGGCGGGCGGTTGCGCGGCACGCCGCGCTTGCCTTCCAGCGATTCGATCAGCGCGGATTCCTCTCCGCAGATATAGGCGCCCGCGCCCAGGTGGATGTCGATGTCGAAATCGAAGCCCTCTACCCCGAGGATGTTACGGCCCAGCAGGTTCCGGTCGCGGCGGCGCTGCAGCGCCTGCCGCAACGGCTCCAGCAGGTAGCGGTATTCGCCGCGCAGGTAGAGGTAGCCGCGCTGCGCACCGATTGCATGTGCGCACAGCGTCATGCCCTCGAACACCAGGTCGGCCTGCCGGGTCAGCAGCACGCGGTCCTTGAAGGTGCCGGGCTCGCCCTCGTCGGCATTGCACACCACATGCTTGACCGTCCCGGTCGCATTGCGGGTGGCTTCCCACTTCAGGCCGGTGGGAAACCCCGCACCACCGCGGCCGCGCAGGCCGGACTGCTTGATCTCGTCGACGATGGCCGCGCCGCCGGCCTGGATACCGGCGCGCACCGCATCGCCGGGTGCGAGCCTGTTGTCCAGTATCGGGCCGCTGCGGCGGATGTTGTCCTCGACGCGGAAGAAGTCGGCGGGCCACTCCTCCACCGGCGTGCGGTTGCGGATCAGCTGGGCGATCTCCTGCACGCGCTGCAGCGTCAGTCGGGTGATCGCGCGGCCGTTGACCAGCATCGCCGGCCCCTGATCGCACATGCCGGTGCAGGAAGTCAGGTCGATACTGACCAGTCCGTCTTCCGATACCTTGCCCGGCTGCAGCCACAACTGGTGGCACATCGCCTCCAGCAGCGGCTGGTTACCCAGCATGCGATCGGTGATGTTGTCGGAGAACAGCACGCGGTATTCGCCGCGAGGCTGCAGGTTCAGGAAGGAATAGAAATCGGTGACGCCTTCGATACGAGTGCGCGGAATGCCGAGTTCCGCAGCGAGATAAGTGACAGTGGGCGGATCGATGCAGCCGCGCAGCTCCTGGATTTCGCGCAGTATCTGCAACAGGGCGCCCGGGTCGTGTGAGTGTCGCTCCAGTATCGGATTTAGATCGGCCATACGCGTGCTTGCATCTGCCACCATGAGTTCCCCCTAGCGATCATGAAACATCACCGCCACGGCGATGATCCGGACGCCGCACAACAATGTCATGCAACGCGCCGGTCGATTGTATGCGCAAGCCGAGAAGCATGGCAATTAAGAATCTGCTGAGGGGTTCATCAGCATGTCACTTGATTGTGTTAGGCGAGTCGTGAGCCGCGGACACGGAATGGCGCAATGCGAAAAAGAGAAAGCCCGCGAATGCGGGCTTTTGAATTTGGCGTCCCCTACGAGATTCGAACTCGTGTTATCGCCGTGAAAGGGCGGTGTCCTAGGCCTCTAGACGAAGGGGACTTGAAACTTACTGCCTGTTGCTGCTGAAACTAAAATGGGCACTTCCATCAAGTGCCCACCTCATGTGTTCTGGCGTCCCCTACGAGATTCGAACTCGTGTTATCGCCGTGAAAGGGCGGTGTCCTAGGCCTCTAGACGAAGGGGACTTCGGTACTTCTTTTGGTGGAGGTAAGCGGGATCGAACCGCTGACCTCTTGCATGCCATGCAAGCGCTCTCCCAGCTGAGCTATACCCCCATACCTCGAAGAGCGCGCATTATAGTGAGGCCCCTATGGGTTGTAAAGACGACTTTTACAAAATCACAGATATTTTTTCATGCGCGCCAGGACGGTCTCGCGCGGGAACAATGCAAGCACCGCATCGACCGACGGGGTATGCGTCTGGCCGACCAGCATCACGCGCAACGGCATTGCCAGCCTGGGCATCTTCAGGCCATGCTTGGCCAGTATTTCCTTCAGCAGCGCGCCCAGCGCCGGCGCTTCCCATGCGACGTCGGCGAAGCGCTCGGCGAGTTCGCGCAGCGCCGGCAGCACCTCAGGCACGAGGTGCGCATCCTGCAACTCCTGCGCAGGCTGCACATCGATGTAGAACACTTCGGCTTCGTCGGCGAGCTCGACCAGCGTCGCCGAACGTTCCTTGTACAGCGCAATGACCGCTTCCAGCGAAGGAGACGCATCCGGGCACACGCCGCGCTTCTCCAGTTGCTTCTGCACCAGAGCGGCCAGCCGTGAATTGTTGGCCTGCTTGATGTAATGGTTGTTCAGCCAGTTCAGTTTCTCGGTGTTGAACTGCGCGGCGGAGGGCGTGATGTGGTCGAGGTCGAACCATTGGCAGAACTGCTCGACCGAGAACACCTCATCGTCGCCATGCGACCAGCCCAGGCGCGCAAGGTAGTTGATCACCGCCTCGGGGAGGTATCCATCCTCGTCGTACTGCATCACGCTCACCGCGCCGTGGCGCTTGGACAGTTTGGTTCCATCGTCGCCCAGGATCATCGACAGATGGGCATATTGCGGCACCGTGGCTCCCAGCGCCTTGAGAATGTTGATCTGGCGAGGCGTGTTGTTGACGTGGTCGTCGCCGCGAATGACTTGCGTGATGCCCATGTCCCAGTCGTCCACCACCACGCAGAAATTATAGGTCGGCGTGCCGTCGGAGCGCGCGATGATCAGGTCGTCCAGTTCGGCGTTGCTGAATTCGATATGGCCCTTGACCATGTCCTTCCAGCCGACAACGCCCTCGGTCGGATTTCTGAAACGCACCACCGGTGTCACATCGGCGGGAACCGGCGGCAATACCTTTCCCGGCTCGGGACGCCAGGTACCGTCGTAACGCGGCTTCTCGCCGCGCGCGCGCTGCGCTTCGCGCATGGCGTCGAGCTCGGCCGGCGAGGTGTAGCAATAATAAGCCTTGCCCTCGGCCAGCATCTGCCGGATGACTTCCTTGTAGCGCGGCATGCGCTGCATCTGGTAGAACGGGCCTTCGTCGTACTTGAGATTCAGCCAGTCCATGCCGTCCAGGATCGCCTGCACCGCCTCCGGGGTGGAGCGCTCGACATCGGTATCCTCGATGCGCAGGATGAAAGTCCCGCCGTGCTTGCGGGCATAGGCCCAGGAGAACAGCGCGGTGCGCGCGCCGCCGATATGGAGATAGCCGGTTGGACTAGGGGCGAAACGGGTGCGTACGGTCATGACTTTGCGGATTCTGACGAAAACGAAGGGGCGCATTTTACGGGCTTTGGCCGCGATGCGCACAGGGAATCCTGCGTCCGCCCGGGAGCCCGGTAAAATTAAAGCCCCGCGAGTCGAGGACTGCGAGGCTTCGGGTGTGGTGCCGGAGATGTGAATCGAACACACGACCTACGCGTTACGAGTGCGTTGCTCTACCAACTGAGCTACTCCGGCATGAAACGGCGGCGATTATACGAGAGAGTCGCCGTTATCGCCAACGGTATGGTGCGATATCGAACGGCTGGGGCGTTCCCTCAATGTCGTTGACCAGCAATTCGGCACTGGCCAGCGACATCGTCACGCCGTAACGGAAGTGGCCGGTGTTGGCATACAGGTTGGTCAAATGCGGATGGCGTCCGATCGTGGGAATGTTATCCGGCGAGCCGGGACGGAAGCCGGCCCACTGGCGGATAGGCTCCGGCCATGCCGGGAACAGTTCGCGCACGCCACTCAGCAGCGACGCCCTCGCCTCCTCGGTGACGGACTTGTCGAAGCCGGCATCCTCAAGCGTGCTGCCGACCAGCACATGGCTATCCTGTCGGGGAATGAAATACAGGTTCTCCCTGAGCAGTATCCGGTCGAAGGGTGGCGCATCGAACTTGAACAGCAATATCTGTCCGCGCACCGGCTTTACCTCCAGGCCGAGCGCATGTTCGCCCAACAGCCTTTTGCTCCACGCCCCTGTTGCGACGACATAGGCGTCTGCGGAAAGGCTACCCTGAGCCGTGCGCAAACCGGTCACCCGGTCGCCGGCGATCTCGAAACCCTGCACTTCGCGTTGCTCGACGATGTTTCCGCCGAACAGCCGTACGCGCTCGCGCAGCGCCTGCAGCAAACGCGGATTGCGCACCTGCGCGACATCCGGCAGCAGAATCCCCTTGCCCTGCAGCCCTTCGAGGTGATCCGCCAGTTCCACCGGTTCGGCGGCGAATTGGTGGCTCGCGCACCACTCCAGCGCCGCATCATCCCGCAACGGCGGCAACACCAGCATGCCGCAACGCCGGTATTCCGTATCGATGCCTGAGGATGCGCGCAACAGCATTGCCGCATCGTCGAACATGCCCATGCCGCGCAGGGCGAGTTGCGTGACGGCCTCGCCGTAGTCCCAGGGACACAGCGGCGAAAGGATACCGCCGCCTGCCCATGATGCTTCCTGCCCGGTCGAGCCGCGCTCCACCAGCGTCACGCTGTAGCCCATCTGCAGCAGCGCCTGCGCGCTGGTCAGGCCAACAGCGCCACCGCCGACGATCAGGAAGTCGCCCTGCATCCCTGTCAGTCCTGCAGAGCCTTCGGCAGCGGAAACACCACGTTCTCGACGATGCCGTCCAGTTCGTTCACCTGGGTTGCGCCGAGTTCGCGCAGCCTGTCGAGCACTCCCTGCACCAGCACCTCGGGCGCGGAGGCGCCCGCGCTGATTCCGACGCAATGCTTGCCGGCGAACCACTCGGACTGAAGGCCGCCCGCGTCGTTCACCAGATAGGCGGGTACGCCGACCTTGGCCGCGACCTCGCGCAGGCGGTTGGAGTTGGAGCTGTTGGGCGAGCCGACCACGACCACCACATCGCATTGTCTGACCAGCAGCTTGACCGCATCCTGGCGGTTCTGTGTGGCGTAGCATATGTCGTCTTTTTTCGGTCCCGAGATGTCGGGGAAGCGCGCCCTCAGCGCGGCGACGATGTCGCTGGCATCGTCCATCGACAGCGTGGTCTGCGTGACGTAGGCCAGGTTGCTCTCGTCTGCGACCTTGAGTTGCCTCACCTGCTCGGGCGACTCGACGAGGTACATGCCGCCCTCGGACTGGCCCATCGTGCCCTCGACTTCCGGGTGGCCGGCGTGGCCTATCATGACGATCTCCTTGCCCTGCTGCCGCAGCCGTGCCACCTGCAGGTGCACCTTGGTGACCAGCGGGCAGGTCGCGTCGAATATGGTCAGGCCGCGCGCCTCGGCCTCGTTGCGCACCGCCAGCGGCACGCCGTGGGCGCTGAAGATCAGGATACTGCCGGCCGGCACATCGGCGAGTTCTTCGATGAATACCGCCCCCTTCTGGCGCAGGCCGTCTACGACGAAGCGGTTATGCACCACCTCATGGCGCACATAGATGGGCGCGCCATGCAGGGCCAGCGCCCGCTCGACGATAGTGATGGCGCGATCCACGCCGGCGCAGAAACCGCGTGGATTGGCGAGCAATACTTGCATGGGATGATCCTTGAAACGGATGATGGAACGCGGGAGATTCTACCGCAAAACGGGGCCGGTTCCGCCCTGCCGGGGGCAAGGTGAACTATTTATGCCAGTCCTGTATCTCCAGCGCGGTGCGGAACGGCGGAGGTCCCTCGATGAATCTTGCCAGCGCGAACGCAGCAGTGGGCTGCATGCGGATGCAGATCATTTCGACATTGACGATGCGCGCAGCGCGTGCCAGCGCTTCCAGCCAGGAATAGTACAGCGGGTCGATCAGCCCGAGATCGGACAGGTCGTAGTACAGCCTCGCTGCGCGCACCTGCATCAGGTGCGCGGTGACTTGCTCGATCAGGCTATCCTTGTCGCGGACGTTCAGGCTCCTGGACGGATCCAGCAGGAAGTCGCCGCTGCCGATCTGGGTCAGGTGCAGGCCGGGAATCGACATCTGGCTGCGGCGATCAGATGTGGCCGACCGTGATGCCCATGCGGCGGAACGCTTCCTTCAGGCCGTCGGCCATGTTGGCGCGCGTGGTGATGGTGTTGAAGTCGATGTTCAGGCTGACCAGCGCGCGCGCGATCTCCGGATGGATGCCGGTGACGATCGCATCAGCCCCCATCAGCTGTATCGCGCGCACCATCTGCATCAGGTGGTGGGAGACCTGGGAATCGATGCTCTTCACCCCGGTCAGATCCATGACCACCGCTCTGGCATGATCCTTGGAGATGCGGTTCAGCAAGGCCTCCATCACCAGCATCGTGCGGCTGGAGTCCAACGTGCCGATGATGGGCAGCGTCAGCACGCCGTCCCAGATTTCGGTGATCGGCGTGGAAGTCTCCCTGAGTTCGGCCTGTTGCGCCTGCAGCGTCTGTTCGCGTTCGTCGAGATAGGCGCCGAACACCGCCATGATCAGTTCGTTGAAGACGCTGGTGAAGTACAAGAGTACGGAACGGGACTGGCCGAAGGCGATGCCGCTGGCCTTTTCCAGCGCTTCGATGATGGAAAACTGCACGGTCTGGGTATAGCGCACCACATCCTCCACATGGCCGCCGCGCATCAGCACCTTCTGCGAAAGATTGTGGAAGAAACCCTTCAGCGCCTGCACCTCGACGGAGGTCATGTCGGTCGGATCCTTGGCGCCCAGCAAGGATGCAATCAGACTTTCCAGTTCGTGACTGAGGTCGGACACCTCATCCGCATCCATCAGGCGGTTGCTGCCGCAAAATACCGCCATGCCCGGTGCCTCCAGCTGGGACGCGATGCCTTCCACCTTCAGTGCGAACAGCGCCTTCACTTTCTCGCTGGGAGCCTTTTTTACGGTCATGCCTTCCTCCTTGATTGTTGGTTTTTTTCTACTGCAACTCAGCCCACATGCGACACGCAGATCGACTGGTCGTCGGAAACGCGGCCCATGATATTCCCTAGCGTATAGGCAATCAACTGCGGATGCTGGTTGAACAGCCCGGAAAAATTCCCCGCATCCCAATTGCGCCGGATCCCGTCGCTGGCGGTCACCACCAGGCCGCGCCTCGCGAGGCTTGCGTGCAGCGGCTCCGCCGTCCTGTGCTCCCGCCCCAGTATCCCGGGGGCGAAGGAAAAATGCTTCATCTCGTCCTGATCGTACAGGTGGGCGTGCATGTCGCCGACGCCGAGCATTACCAGGCGGCGCTTCGAGATGTCGATCTCGCAGGCGACGGCCACCGCCCCCCGGGTGGAGACGAGCTGGCGGTTAGCGCCCTCCAGCATCGAGGCCAGACCGTCGCAATGGGCGACATGCATTGCCAGGTTGGATGTGGCGACCTGCGCTTCCGCGCCGTGCCCCAAGCCGTCCAGGTGCAGCCAGCGCAGCCTGTCGCCCCGCAACTGCATGTAGATGCGGTCGCCGTTATGCCGGGAATCCGACAGCGAACGCGAGAACAGCCCTATCCCCTCCCCCAGCGCCTGCGTCCGGTCCGGCCCCAAGTGGAAGCGCGCGAGGAAAGCCGCCCCGCTCCATTTCGTCACCTGTTCGCCGGTTCGGACCTGGGTATAGACGTGGACCTCGTCGCTCAGGCGGCGGATCGCCCCCAGTCCCTTGCCGAAGGTGTTCGCGGTGGAATAGCCGTCTTCTTCGGCGCGCACGATATCTGCGATGCCCGGCCCGTAGTCGAGGGAAAAAATGTCCAGCACCTGCCCGGGTTGCTGCCATATCTGGATCATGCCGCGCCCGCCGGCATGCTTGATGTTGTTGGTCGCCAGTTCGGATGCGACCAGTTGCATGTTCTCGCGCTTCAGGTCGGAGGCGCTGAGACGGTTGGCCGCGGCGAACAGTTTGGAACGCAACACCACCAGCGAGCTTTCATCCTTGGTCGGGACGCTGTGGAGCAGTCGGCAATCCTTGGCGCTGTCGACGATCCCGTGATGACTCATCAGCATGTCATTTCCGGGCAAGGCGAAGTGCACAGGCCGTTGGCCTGTGTCGGGCAGATTTCGACGATGGCCCTGCCCCGGCCCTGGCGTTTGGCCTCGTACAAGGCATCGTCCGCGCGGCGGATGAATTCCTCCAGCGTCAGCTTGTCCGGAGTGTTGGCATTGATCGAGGTGATGCCTATGCTCACCTTGCCTTCCATCAGTTGTAGCACCAGCTTGGCCTTGTTGCAGGCGACGACATGGTCGGCGAAAAGCACAGCGGCGAATTCGTCGCCACCGAAACGGAAGGCCATGTCGACATCCTCCCGGATGATCTCGCGCAGCACCGCCCCCATCTTGTTCAGGTAGGCGTCGCCGAACTGGTGGCCGAATTCGTCGTTGATCTCCTTGAAATGGTCCAGGTCGAACAGCATCAGCGACAGCGGCGAATCCTTCTGGCGCATCGTGTGCAGGAAGGCGCTCTTCAGCTTTTCGTCATAGGCGCGGCGGTTGAACAGGCCGGTCAGCGCGTCGGTTTGCGCCTGGTGGGTGGATTCCTGCAATTCGCGCTGGCGATCCAGCAACTTGCGCTGCAAATCGGCCAGTTCGCGTTCGGCGCGGGCGCGGGTCTCGTCGAAGCTGCGCATCATCTCGACGTTGCGCTGCAGCAGGATCTCAGGATCCACCAGCGCAACGGAATTCGCAAGGTAGGCGCGCAGTTCGGCGACACGGCTCGGAGGCGGCGACTGGAGGAAGTCTACGATGCCGAAGCGTTCCGCCGCCCCCCATTGTGCGAGCAGCCGCTGATCTTCCAGCAGCAGGCGGACGGTCAGCGGCTGGCCGACACCGGCTCCGGCCTGGCGCAATTCTTCCAGCAGCTTGAGCAGCGCGATGGACGCCGCGAATGCGCTTCCGCCAAGCGTGCGGACGCTGTTCAGCACAAAACCGATGAAGTTCTGTACGTCCGGTTCGATCGCCAGGTTCTGCTTCAGAAGCTCTTCCGCACCCACTTGCTGTTCTCACCCCCCTATGAAGAGTGGGGATTTGAACATAAAACGCGCGCTTTGGGGGAAAACCGAAGGCCTATATATTTTTCAGAAATCCGAAAAATATCGTTCAGGGTCAACCAGCTATCCTTAGCTTGCGGTACGACTCCCACTGCGCAGGCCGTCGAAGATCAGCAACCCGGCCCCCAGCGTGATCGCCGAGTCGGCGATATTGAAGGCGGGAAAGTAATGCCCATTCCAGTGGAAAGACAGGAAATCCACGACATAGCCATAAGCAATGCGGTCGATCAGGTTGCCCAGCGCGCCGCCCAGAATCAGGCTCAACGCCAGCGCAAACACCATTTCCGCCTTATGTTTGCGCAGCAGCACGATGATCCATATCGAGGCGACGACGGCGATGCCGGAGAACAGCCAGCGCTGCATGCCTCCGGCGTCGTGCAGGAAGCTGAACGCCGCGCCGGTGTTGTGCACCAGCACCAGATCGAACACGCTCAATACCGGCAGGCTCTCGCCGTAGGCGAAATGTTCGACGATCCACAGCTTGCTGATCTGGTCGAGGACGATCACCACTGCGGCCAAGCCGAGCCAGCGCTTGAACATGCCGGCCTGGTCACGCATGCAGTCTGGCCTCGCCGCTGCCGAACAGGTTGCTGACGCAGCGGCCGCACAGCGTCGGATGGCCAGCGTCGCTGCCGACATCCTCGCGGTAGTGCCAGCAGCGCTCGCACTTCTCATGCAGACTGGCGGAGACGTCGATGTGCTGCTCGGCCTCGGTCGCGACACGGTGCACGGCGGCGCGCGAGGTGATGAGCACGAAACGCAGGTCCGCCCCCAGGCGAGCCAGCACCTCGTAGTCCTCGCCGGCGACATACACATCGACCTCGGCGGCCAGAGCGGAACCGATCAGTCCGGCGGCGCGTGCCTCTTCCAACTGCTTGTTGACCTTCGCACGCCAGTTGGTGATCGTCTGCCAGTCTGCGGCCAGCCCGTCGGTTCCGGCCTGCGGCAACTCATACCACTCCTGCTCGAACACGCTGGCATCGTCCCTGCCGTTCAGCACCGCCCAGACTTCTTCGCCGGTGAAGCTCAGTATCGGCGCGATCAGTCGCGTCAGCGACTGGGTGATGTGGTACAGCGCATTCTGCGCCGAGCGACGCGCCTTCGAGTCCTCGCCGGCGGTGTACAGCCGGTCCTTCAGGATGTCGAGGTAGAAGCCGCCCAGCTCTTCCGAGCAGAAGCCCTGCAGCTTCTGCACCGCGAAATGGAACTCGTAGCGCTCGTAATCGGCCCGCACGTCGGATTGCAGGCGCTGCATCAACTCCAGCGCGTAACGGTCGATCTCCAGCCATTCCCCGACCGGCAGCGCATGCTTCGCTACATCGAAGTCGGCGACGTTCGCCAGCAGGAAGCGCAGCGTGTTGCGGATACGGCGGTAGCTCTCGACGACGCGCTTCAGGATCTCGTCGGAGATTGTCAGCTCGCCGGAGTAGTCGGTCGATGCCACCCACAGGCGCAGGATGTCCGCTCCCATGGTGTCGAATATCTTCTGCGGCGCGATCACATTGCCCTTGGACTTGGACATCTTGTGCCCATGCCCGTCCACGACGAAGCCGTGCGTCAGCAACGCGTCGTAGGGCGCGCGGCCGTTGACCGCGCAGCCGGTCAGCAAGCTGGACTGAAACCAGCCGCGATGCTGATCCGAGCCTTCCAGATACAGGTCGGCCGGAGAGCGCAGCCCCTCGCGCTTCGCCAGCACCGCGTAGTGCGTAACACCCGAATCGAACCACACATCCAGCGTGTCCGACAGCTTGCGGTAATGCGCCGCATCCTCGCCCAGCAGCTCCGCCGAGTTCAGACTGAACCACGCCTCGATGCCGGACTGTTCGACCAGCTTCGCCACCTGCTCCAGCAGTTCGGATGTCCGCGGGTGCAGCTGCATCGTCTCCTTGTGCACGAAGAACGGCATCGGCACGCCCCAGTTGCGCTGGCGCGACACGCACCAGTCCGGGCGGTTCCTGATCATCGCCTCCAAGCGGGCGCGGCCCCAGGCCGGGAAGAACTGCGTCTGCTCGACCGCCTTGTTGGCCAGATCGCGCAGCGTCTCGCCTTCGCCCTGCCCCATGCCGATGAACCACTGCGGCGTCGAGCGGAAGATGATGGGCGTCTTGTGGCGCCAGCAGTGCGGATAGCTGTGCTTGAGCTTTTCCTGATGCAGCAGATGGCCGCTGGCTTCCATTGCCTGCAGCACGATGTCGTTGGCCTTCCACACGAACACGCCCGCCAGCGGGGTGTCGCCCACGGCAGGCGTGGTCGAGATGAACTTGCCGTCGTCGCCAACCGGGTTTTCGTTCGGCAGGTTGTAGCGCTGGCCGACCACATAGTCGTCCACGCCGTGCGCGGGCGCGGTGTGCACCAGCCCGGTGCCCGCCTCCAGCGTGACGTGTGCACCGCAGATGACGGGCACGATGCGATCCTGGAACGGGTGCTTCAGCGGCAGATTTTCCAATCCCGCGCCCTTGCACTTCGCGACCGTTTCGCCGCTCAGTCCGTAACGCTGCAGACAGGCTTCCATCAGTTCCGCGATTAGCAGCAGATAGCCCTTTTCGGTCTTCACCAATGCGTACTCATGCTCCGGATGCACGCTCACCGCCTGGTTGGCCGGCAGCGTCCACGGCGTGGTGGTCCAGATCACCGCATAGACTTTGGCCTCGCCCGGCAGCGACACGCCGAACGCCTTGCCCAGTGCGCCCTTGTCTTCCATCTCGAAGCCCACGTCGATCGCCGGCGAAACCTTGTCTTCGTATTCCACCTCGGCCTCTGCCAGCGCGGACTGGCAGTCCAGGCACCAGTTCACCGGCTTGCGGCCCTGGTACAGGTAGCCGTTCTCATGAATCTTGCCGAGCGCGCGGATGATGTCGGCCTCGGTCCGGAAATCCATCGTCAGATAGGGCTTGTCCCAGTCGCCCAGCACGCCCAGGCGGATGAAGTCCTTCTTCTGGCGCTCGATCTGCTCCTTCGCGTATTCGCGGCACAGTTCGCGGAACTGCGACGGCGGGATCGCCTTGCCGTGTTTCTTCTCCACCTGCAGCTCGATCGGCAGGCCGTGGCAGTCCCAGCCCGGAACGTAAGGCGCATCGAAACCGGACAGCGTCTTGGACTTGATGATGATGTCCTTGAGGATCTTGTTCACTGCATGGCCGATGTGGATGTCGCCGTTCGCATACGGCGGGCCGTCGTGCAGAATGAACTGCGGCTTGCCCTTTTTCGCGGCGCGGATCTTCTGGTAGCGCTGCTGCGCCGTCCATTGCGCCAGCATCTGCGGCTCGCGCTTGGCCAGGTCGCCGCGCATCGGGAACTGGGTGTCAGGCAGGTTCAGCGGATATTTCTTCTTGTCGTCATTCATGTTGTTCAAACCACTTTTTCGCATGCGCCACATCGAGCGCGATCTGTTTCGTCAAACTTTCCACATCCGGATACTTCTCTTCGTCGCGCAGCTTCTGCAGGAACTCCACGCGCAGATGGCGCCCGTATATCTGCTGCGCGAACTCGAACAGATGCACCTCCAGCACCGGCTTCGCGTCCTGCTTCACCGTCGGGCGCACGCCCAGGCTCGCGACGCCCTGCAATATGCCCATCTCCTCGGCATGCACCTGCACCACATAGATGCCGGCCAGCGGCGGCAGGTTGTGCTTCAGCTGGATGTTCGCGGTCGGAAAGCCGATCTTCCCGCCCAGCTTGTCGCCGTGCACTACGCGCCCGCTGATGCTGTAGGGCCGTCCCAGGCAATCGCGCGCCCTGCCCAACTGGCCCGCTGCCAGCACCGCGCGTATGCCGGTGCTGGAGACGCGCACGCCGTCGTGCAGCACGCTATGCACCGCCCGCACCGAGAAGCCGCGCTCCGCGCCTATCTTCTCCATCAGCCCGAAATCCCCCGCGCGCCCGCTGCCGAAGCGGAAGTCGTCGCCGATCAGCACGAACTTCGCGTTCAGCCTGTCGTGCAGCGCATGGATGAAATCCTCCGCAGTCATCTTCGCGAAGGCCGTATTGAAGCGACACACATGCACCCGATCCACGCCCATCCCGCGGAACAGTTCCAGTTTCTCGCGCAGGCTGGTCAGCCGCGCCGGCGCCTGCTGAGGCGTGAAGAATTCGCGCGGATGCGGCTCGAAGATCACCACCGCAGTCGGCATCCCGCATTTCGCAGCTTCCCCCTGCAACTCCTTGAGCAGAGCCTGATGCCCGAGATGAACGCCATCGAAATTTCCGATGGTCAGGGCGACGGCCTGCGTGTCAGGGGAATAAAGTCCGCGTAGAATCTGCATAAGGGCGCGATTATACCGTGGGGCATCTCGAAAAACCTACTGCGCAACTCGATTGCTGCGTTGCGCGGTGCTGGCTCCGGCATCACGTGCTTTGCACATGAGCCTTCACCGCAACTGCGTTGTCGAAATCCGGGGTCGCAAGGCGACAGACCTTAAGCTCATTCCGGATTCTGCGCTGACCAGCGACTTGGCTGGCGTTGTTTGCCTGCTTAGTCGATTGGCCATGCAAAGCTCCGTGCGCCTTGCACTCAAGCCGCTCGTTACGGTTTTTTTCGAGATGCCCGCAGACGCGCCGTTATCCCCACTCAAACAGCAAGGAAGAAAACATGCTCGACTACCCACAGGTCGCACTGGCCTTCATGAACCACGACCACGCCGAATTCGTCGAAATGCGCGAACAACTTCTCGCCGCGCTGGCCAAGGGAGGCGATCCCGCCGAAGTTGACGCGCTGCTGGATAGCCTGCTGAAGCACACACGCACCCATTTCGGCGAGGAAGAGCGCCAGATGCGCGAATCACAGTTCCCGCCCTACCCGATGCACAAGGGCGAGCACGACCGCGTGCTGGCAGAGATGGATGCTCGCGTCGCGGAATGGCATCAGGCGCGCGATGCCGCGGCGCTGCGCGGCTGGCTGGAAGGCTGGGTCGGAGACTGGTTCGTGAACCACGTCAGCACGATGGATTTCATGACGGCCCGATTCATTGCGGCGACGCAGGAATAACGGCCAGTTTCGTTCCTGCAGAATTCTGGCAAAACAGCACTCTTCCGAAGAAAACGGGCGCCCCGCACCGGCGTTTCCGGAGTTGCCCGTTTTTCGTCTTACGACCTCTTCAGGCCTTCCAGAACTCGCCCTGTCCCGAGAACCTCCGCAACGCCCTGCGCAATGAGGCTATCCGCTTGGCCTGCCCCTGCATCACGCTATCCTGCGCGATGGCAACCGCCTCCTGATGCGCTGCCAGTTCGGGCATCGCCGCCAACTCCTCCAGCAGGCGCTGCGCGACCGCGACGTCGTTGATGCGGCCCAGCACGTCCTGCACCTCGGCCAGGGCGGCGAAATAGGCCCTGGGCGTCTGTCTGTCGTAGAGCGCGGCGAAGAATTCCCCGCTGTATCTGAGTTTTTTCGCGCAGATGCGCAGCGCGTGAAGCTGGCCGTCCGCAGGCGATTCGACATGTTCCGCCGCCTGTGCAAAACGCCGCGACAGCTTGTTCAGCAAACGCGCAGCGAAGTCGCGCGGGGCCTCGCCGTCCGGCCGGGCCCAGTAGGGTCCGTTCATCCATAGCGCGAATCTCAGGATCAGGCGCTGCAGTTCGCGCGCCTGTTTCTCGCCGCGCAGCGCCAGATAGCACAATGCACGGCTGTGTTCGCTGGCCGCAAGCAGGGCCTGCAGGCCGGCGTCGCCCGGCAGGCGTTCGCGCATCGGCTCCAGCGTGCCGGCGATGAACACATCCCAGTCGCGGATGCGACCCAAGGCCACACCCAGCGCAGCGATCTCCGCGCTGAGTCCGGCCAACCGCTCGTCGGCGCGGAAGCGCGCGGTCATGCGCAGCGCCACCCGCAGGCGACGCAACGCGACTCGCATCTGGTGCAGGTATTCGGGATCGTCGCTGGCCGTCGCGCCGCGCAGGTTGGCCTGCAGATGCAGCAGGCATGACCAGATCAGCCGCTGCAGGATTTCCGCCAGCGTCCGCGCTCCTGCAAGATCCGGTGCGCCGCCCTTGACCGGGCAGTCGGCACGGCCTTCCAGCAGGCGGAAGCCGTATTCGGCCTTGTTGACCACCTCCAGTTCGCAGGGCGCGACATCGAGGATCGCCAGGGCCAGTTCGAACAGGCTGGAGGCCTCGCCCGACTTCAGTTCCAGCTCCAGTTCGCAGACCGGCAGGCTGTGCTGCTCCGTCCGTATCTCGCCCTGGTCCATGCAGACTTCGATGCATGCGCCATTCCAGTCCAGCAGCCGGGTGGTGCGCTTGAAATCGGTGGCGAATACCGGGCGCAGCTTCTTGCGCAGCGCAGGCGGCAAATGCTCGTCCCATTCCGGGGAGGGGGGGAACTCCAGAGACTCCCCTGCAACCGGCATTTCCCACTCGTTGCGGCTGTGCAGCCCGGCCCTGACCTCTCCGCCGCCCTTCAGCGTCTGCAGCCAGCGCCCGCCGACGCGGCGCAGCCGCAGCGCCATCATGTCGCGGTGCAGGTCGAGCCTGGGCGTGTCGTAATACACGTTGTACAGGCGGCGAGTGACCGGACGCGCGAGCTGGTGCGTCTTCAGCAGCGCGTGGCGCTTCAGCTTGGCGAGATGCCGGGGATCGATGCGCAGCTTGAGTTCGGTTTCGACGGCCATGACGATAAGGTGCGGAGTCGGGAGCGCCAACTATAGCAGGCTGCGCTATAGTTCCGCGATGGTAAAAGTACGCTGTTTCCCGCCCATAGAAGATGAGCGCGCACGCATCCTGATCCTGGGCAGCATGCCGGGGGCGGAGTCGTTGCGCGCCGGACAGTATTACGCCCATCCCCGCAACGCATTCTGGCCCATCATGGGCGAACTGGCCGGCGCGCTTCCCGCCCTGCCCTACGAGCAGCGAGCACAGAAGCTCAGAGCCGCAGGCATCGCATTGTGGGACGTGCTCGCCTCCTGCATCCGCCCGGGCAGCCTGGACTCGGACATCGATCCGGACTCCATCCATCCCAACGACTTCGCGACATTCTTCCGAAAACATCGGCATATCTCGCGGGTGTACTTCAACGGTACGATGGCCGAGCAGAGCTTCCGCAAACATGTACTGCCGCACCTCGATCACCTGCCGCTACAATTTGAACGCCTGCCGTCGACCAGCCCGGCGAACGCGTCGCTGCGCTTCGAGCAGAAACTGGAAGCATGGAAGATCATCCTCGAAGGAGAACGAACATGACCCTCATCGTCATACAGGCCGACATCACCACGCTCAAGGTCGATGCCATCGTCAACGCGGCGAACGAATCGCTGCTCGGCGGCGGCGGCGTGGACGGCGCGATCCACCGCGCCGCCGGACCGGAGCTGCTGGCCGAATGCCGGACGTTGGGCGGCTGCCGAACCGGCGAGGCGAAGATCACCCGAGGCTATCGCCTGCCGGCGAAATTCGTGATCCACACCGTCGGCCCGGTCTGGCAAGGCGGCAGTCACGGCGAAGCGGAACTGCTGGCGTCCTGCTACCGCGAGTCGCTGCGGCTCGCCGCCAGCCATGGCGCGCGCTCGGTCGCATTCCCCGCCATCAGCACCGGCGTCTACGGCTATCCTTTCGAGGACGCCGCACGCATCGCGGTCGCGACCGTCCGCGCGACGCTGCAGGAATCCGGCTCTGTCAGCGAAGTGGTGTTCTGCTGCTTCTCCGCCGGCGATGCGGCGATCTACCGCAGGCTGGTCGATGCGGCCTGACCGCAAGGCGATCAGCTTGTGGCTGCTCGCCGCGGCGGTGGCCGGGCTGACCTGGGCGCTGCTGCCGCCCATCCCGCAGCCGCTGCAATATCACAACTTCGCCGACCGCAGCACCTGCTTCGGCATCGCCGGCTGCTTCGATGTCGCCACCAACGCGCTGTTCGCGCTGGCCGGCCTGGCGGGGCTGATTTTCCTCTCCAGTGAAAGCGGGCGGCACGCCTTCGTCGATGCGCGCGAGGCCCTCCCCTATCGCTTGTTCTTTTTCGCCGCAATCCTCGTTGCCATAGGCTCCGGCTACTACCACCTCGCGCCAGACAACGAGAGGCTGGTGTGGGATCGGGCGGCGATCTCGCTGGCGATGATGTCGCTGCTCGCCGCGGTTCTGTGCGAGCGCGTCAACCTGGCCGCCGGGTTGCGCATGCTGCCGCTGCTATTCGCCGCTGGGCTGGGCAGCGTGGCCTGGTGGAGCTGGAGCGAGGCGAACGGCATCGGCGACCTGCGCGCCTACGGCCTGATGCAGTTCTATCCCATGTTGCTGATCCCGCTGCTGCTCAGGCTCTATCCGCCGCGCTACAGCGGCGACCGCGACATCCTGGCCGTCATCGGCCTCTACCTGCTGGCGCTGCTGTGCGACCTCACGGACCACCGGATCGCCGAACTGACTGGCCTGTTCAGCGGACACACGGCCAAGCATGCCGTCGCCGCACTGGCGGTGTACTGGGTCGTGATCCGGTTGAAACGCCGCCGTATACTATGAAATTCCCCATTCAGAAATATCCTGATTGCCATCGAACGGCATAAGTCGTTTAATCGAAGCCAGACCAAGCAAGCCGCATCATCGAGAACAATATGCCCACATCGAAACTGACGCCCGCCGAACTGCGCCTGGCCATAGATCCGGACACGCTGGGATTCTCCGATACTTCCGAACTGCAGCAGCAGACCCTGCCCTGGATAGGCCAGCAGCGCGCCGAGATGGCCGCGCGCTTCGGCCTGTCCATGGACCAGCCGGACTACAACCTGTTCGTGCTCGGCGAGGTCGGCAGTGGTCGCGCCTCACTGCTGAAGCAGGCGATGCAGTCCGCCGCCGCAGAACGACCCGCGCCGCCCGACCTGTGCTACTTGCACAACTTCGATGCGCCGGAACGGCCGCGAGCCCTGCGACTGCCCGCGGGACAGGGAAAGCAGTTGCGGCAGTTCATGATGAAGCTGACCAAGACGCTGCTGACCGAGATTCCGCAACGCCTGGACGGCCCCGGCTTCAAGACCGAGAGCGAGCGTATTGAGAAGGCCTACAAGGCTGACGAAGCCCGTGTCTATGCGGAACTGGAGGCCTATGCCGAGGCGCGAAATTTCACGATGCATCGCGAATCCGGCCACCTGCTGTTCACGCTGCGCGGCAAAAAGGGGCAAGCGCTGACCGAAGACGAGGTGCTGAAGCTTCCCAAGGAAAAGCGCGCCGAGATCGCCGTCGCCGAACAGGAGCTGCGCGCCGAGATCGCCCGCTACCTGGAACAGGTCAGGCCAATGGAGCGGACGATGAACGAGGCGCTGTCCGCGCTGCGCCGCCAGGTGGTCAGGCCACTGCTGGAACACGAATTGCAGGAAATACGCCTCGCGCTGAAGAAGCAGATCAAGGATTCGGTCAAGCTGGGCGCCTATCTGGATCAGGTCATGCGCGACGTGCTCGACAACGTCGAACTTTTCAAACCCGCCGGTGACGACGAGGAAATGCGCAAGGAGATGCTGGTAAAAGTGCTTTCGCGCTACCGCATCAATCTGGTCGTGGACAACGACGGACTGGAAGGCGCGCCGGTGATCGTCGAGGAAAACCCGCTGTTCCGCTCGCTGTTCGGCAGCATCGAATACCAGTCCGAAAACGATGTTCTGGTGACCGACTTTTCGCGCATCCGCGCCGGCAGCCTGCACAAGGCGCACGGCGGTTTCCTGCTGCTGCACCTGCGCGACCTGATTGCCGACGGGCTGGTGTGGGAAAAACTGCGCCGCGTGCTGCGCAGCAGCCGGCTGCAGATCGAGGAGCCGGGCACGACCTATGCGCCGATCGCGACCGTCTCGCTCGAACCCGAGGCGCTGGATGTGGATGTCAAGATCGTGCTGATCGGCTCGCGCGAGCTGTATTACGCGCTGCAGGAAGAGGATCCGGAGTTCGCCCGTCGCTTCCGCGTCAAGGTGGACTTCGCCGAAAACTTCACCGCCAGCGCCGAGACCCGCCATGACTCGGCGGTGTTCGTCGCCCACACCTGCCGCAGGCTGGGACTGCCGCATTTCTCCGCCGCCGCGGTCGCGCGGCTGCTGGAGGCCGGCCACCGCGAGGCGGACGACCAGTCGCGCCAGAGCGCGGTGTTCGCGCGCACCGAGGCGCTGGTGATGGAAAGCGCCGCGCTATGCAAGGCCCGCGCCGGACGCCTGGTCGAGGCGGCCGATATCGACGAGGCGCTGGAGGCGCGCAGGCTGCGCCATGACTATCCGGATCAGCGGCTGCGCGAAGCCGTCGCCGAAGGGGATCTGCTGATCGATCTCTTCGGGGAGAAAGCCGGCCAGATCAACGGCATGACCCAGGTCGACCTCGGCGACTACCGCTTCGGTTTCCCGGTGCGCATCACCGCGCGCACCCATGCCGGCGACGACGGAGTGCTGAACATCGAGCGCGAGGTGGAGATGTCCGGCCCCATCCACGACAAGGGCGTGCTGATCCTGCAGAACTACCTGTCGGCGCTGTTCAGCCACAACGCCCCGCTCGCGCTGAACGCCTCCATCGTGTTCGAGCAGGAATACAGCGGCGTCGAGGGCGATTCGGCCTCCTGCGCCGAACTCTACGCGCTGCTGTCGTCGCTGTCCGGCCTGCCGCTCAAACAGGGCATTGCGGTCACCGGCGCGCTGAACCAGCACGGCGAGATGCTGCCGATCGGCGGCCTCAACGAAAAGATAGAGGGCTATTTCCGCATCTGCGCCAATGCCGGACTGGACGGCAGCCACGGCGTGCTGATCCCGCGCCGCAACCGGCGCCACCTGATGCTGGGTCGCGATGTCGTTGCCGCCGTCGAACGGGGCCAGTTCCACGTCCATGTCGCCGACCATGTGCTCGAAGGACTGGAACTGCTCACCGGCCTGCCGGCAGGCGTCGCCAACGACGCCGGCAACTTCCCACGCGACAGCGTGCTGGGCCATGCCCAGCGCACCCTGCTCGCCTACCGCCGCGCCTGCCATGCGTCGGGGCACGACAAGAACGAACGCAAGCGCTTGCGCTGAACCAAGATCATGCCGCCGAAAAGCACCACCGAAAGGCTCAAGCACCGCATCGAGAGGCTGCTGGGCTGGACGGTGGAAGCGCAGACAAACATCGAACCGGGAAAGCCCCGCCTGGAGGAACGCGACGGCATGCTCGCGCTGCATTTCGGCACCAGTTCGATCCAGAGCGAGATGTCCATAGACGATCCCGACGAGCTGGTCATCGCCTACACCACCGACATGATGGGCTTCCTGCTGTTCGATCCGGATCCCTCGCGCATCGGCATGATAGGACTGGGCGGCGGCTCGCTGGCGAAGTACTGTTACCGCCACCTGCCGCAGGCGGACATTACCGTCGTCGAAATCGACCCGGATGTCATCGCGCTGCGCAACGAGTTCGCGATCCCGGCCGACGATGGGCGCTTCCGGGTGTTGCTGGCCGACGGCGCGGACTTCGTCGCACATGAAACCTGCCGCTTCGACGTGCTGCTCGCGGACGGATACGATGCGGCAGGCCTGCCCGAGCGCCTGGGCAGCCGCGAGTTCTACGACGATTGCCGTGCCGCGCTGAGCGACGACGGCATCCTCGCCGTCAACCTGTGGTTCGGCCACGAACGCTACGACCGCAGCCTGGACAACCTGCGCGCCAGTTTCGACGACCGCGTCGTCGTGATCCGCGCCGACGACAACCTGAACCGGGTCGCGTTCGCGTCGAAGTCGGAACGCTTCCCGCCCTCCGCCGCGACGATACGCCACCATGCGAACCAACTGGCGGCGCATACACTGAACTTCCAGGCCAAGGCCAACAAGCTGATTCGCGCCCTCGCCGACTGACCGGCGGCGCGCAAGCCGGTCCGGTCAGTCTGCCCGCTGTTTCAGCCGGTGCGCGCAGTCCAGCGCGGCCAGCTTGTAACACTCGGCCAGCGTCGGATAGTTGAATACGTTGGCGATCAGGTCGCGCACCGTGCCGCCAAGGTTCATCACCAGTTGCCCGATGTGGATCAGCTCGCTGGCCTGTTCGCCGACGATGTGCACGCCCAGCAGCTTCTCGTCGCGCGCATCAACGATCAGCTTGAGCAGACCCTGCGCATCGCCGATGATCTGGCCGCGCGCGCTGTCCCTGAAATAGGCGCGCCCGACCACATAAGGGACATGGTCCCGCTTCAGTTCCTTCTCCGTCCTGCCGACATAGGAAATCTCGGGGATGGTGTAGACCGCCATCGGCAGGTTTTCCGCCATCACATGCTGCTCGCCGCCAAATGCGTAAAGCACTGCGGCACGCCCCTGCTCCATCCCGGTCGAGGCCAGCGCTGGCCGGCCGATCAGGTCGCCCACCGCATAGATGTGCGGCACCGCAGTCTGGAAATCCCGGTTGACCTCGATCCAGCCGTCCTTGAGCTCGATGCCGGCTCGCTCGACCTGCAGCCCTGAGCTGTTGGGCTCCCGTCCCTGGGCGAACAACACGACGTCTGAGCACATCTCCTTGCCGCTTTCCAGCAAGGTGATCGTCGTCGCATCCCCTCGGCGGATTTCCTTCACCCGTTCCTGCATGTGGAGGGTGACGCCCATGCCGGTAAAGCTGTCGGACAGCACGTTCACCACATCCGCGCTCAGGTATTCCAGCAACTGCGCGTGGCTGTCGACCACGCTGACCTGCACGCCCAGCGCGGCGAATATCGAGACGAATTCGCAAGCGATCACGCCGCCGCCGACGACCAGCAGGCTGTCCGGCAACTGGCGCAGGTTCAGGATGGAGGTCGAATCCAGCACGGTCTTCTTGTCGAAGGGTATGTTGGGTGGGCGTCTGGGGCGGGAACCCGTGGCCAGCACGATGACACCGGCGGAAATATGACGCGCATTGCCGCCGGCATCGACGATCTGCAGCGTATGTGCGTCGACGAACGAAGCCTCGCCCGGGATCAGTGCAACGCCTGAGCTTAGCAGGCGCTGCAGGATCACCGACTCCTGCTGGGCGATCACGACCTCCTTGCGCCGCACCGCATCGGCCAGCAGACCGCGCCTCACCCGTGCATCAGGCGTAAACGACTGGCGCATCCCGCCCTGTCCAGATCGCGACAGCAGGTAAGCCATCTCGCGCATCGCCTTGCTGGGTATCGTGCCGGTCTGCAGGCCCGCTCCGCCGATGCGCGGCTTGCGCTCGACGATCGCGGCGCGCTTGCCCATGCGCGCGGCCTGCCATGCCGCATGCTGGCCGGCGGGGCCGGAACCGATGATGAGTACGTCGTAATCCATGCAGGCCTTCCGTTTTCAGTGCGTGTCCATCGGGCTCGGCATCAGTCGAGCATGGATGCCGCTGGGACATGTTCCATCCCGAAGGCTTCGGCGACCCTGCGGTGGATCACCTTGCCGCCGGCAATGTTGAGCCCCTTCAGCAGCGCCGGCGACCCCTGCAGCGCCCGCCGCCATCCCCTGTCCGCCAGTTGCAGCACATAAGGCAAGGTCGCATTGGTCAGCGCCAGCGTCGAGGTCGTCGGCACGCCGCCGGGCATGTTCGCCACGCCGTAGTGGATCACGCCGTCGACGACGAAGGTCGGGTTCTCGTGCGTGGTCGGGTACATCGTCTCGACGCAGCCGCCCTGGTCTATCGCGACGTCGACGATCACAGCACCCTGCCGCATCGTCTTCAGGTCTTCGCGGCGGATCAGTCTGGGTGCGACCGCGCCGGGGATCAGCACCGCGCCTACCACCAGGTCGGCCCCGGCGATCTGTTCCAGCAGGTTGTGGCGGTTCGAGAAAATCAGTTGCACGTTCGCCGGCATCACGTCGCTCAGGTGGCGCAGCCGCTCCAGCGACACGTCGAGGATGGTCACGCTGGCGCCCAGCCCGGCCGCCATCTTCGCCGCATTCACGCCCACCGTGCCGCCGCCGAGGATCACCACCCTGGCCGGCGGCACGCCCGGCACGCCGCCCAACAGGATGCCGCGCCCGCCGTAGAGTTTCTCCAGATACTTCGCGCCCTCCTGCACCGCCATGCGCCCGGCCACTTCCGACATCGGCGTCAGCAGCGGCAGTTCGCCCGACGGCAGCTCGACCGTCTCGTAGGCGATGCACACCGCGCCGGAGGCCATGTGCGCGCGGGTCAGCGCCTCGCTGGCGGCGAAATGAAAATAGGTGAAAATCACCTGACCGGGCCGGATGTGCGGCCATTCCGGCGCGATCGGCTCCTTGACCTTCACGATCAGTTCGGCCGAAGCCCACACCGCATCGGCATCGGCCGCGATCCGTGCGCCTGCCGCGGCATATTGCTCGTCGGCGAAACCGCTGCCCTCGCCAGCACCGCGCTCGACGAGGACCTCGTGCCCGGCCGACGCCAGCGCCTCGACGCCCGCCGGCACCAGCGACACCCGGTTTTCGTTGGTCTTGATCTCCCTGGGTATGCCTATTCTCATTATTTTCCTTCTATTGCTAGTTCAATCTCCGGCCGGCCAGTCACTGAACGGAAACGGCACCTCCTCGGTCGCAAAGCTCAGGAAGCCCACGAGTTGCTGCGCATATCGCCCCAGGCTGCGCCCGAACCCGGCCAGTCTGGTGTTGGGATCGTCATTCAGCAGGACCAGCACGAACTGGATGACCGCCACGACGAACAATACCGTGCCGAGCACATGCAGGGCCAGCGCCATCAGCAGCATCAGCAGGCCGCGCAACCAGATGTTCCGTTTTCCTGTCCCTTCTTCATGTCCGTTCATGATCGCCTCCTGTTATGCTCCGGATGACACCCGGTCCGCCTGTTCCGCAAGCCGGTACAGCGCTTCGGAAATCCCGACCGGGTAATTGTATGTCTCATCCAGCCGGCGCAGCGGCTCCGGCAGGCATGCCAGGTTTGCCGCCGCATGTTCGCGGGCCTGATCCAGCGACCGGGGAGCGAGCCGTCGGCCTGAACGCATCGCCGGAACCAGCAGCGGCTCACCCGGCTGCACATATCCCTCGACGGTCACGACATCGTCTGCCATGCGTCCGTCTGCATCGTAACTGCGATACACCTGCTTGCGTCCGGGCCAGGTCTGCTTGCCTTCGGAGCGCTTGCGTCGCGGCGATCCGGCATATTCCTGCAGCTTGTAGGCGCAGTCCAGATAGGCCATGTCGCTGGACGTATCCATCCGCGTGCCGACGCCGAAACCGTCCACCGGTGCCCCCGAAGCCAGCATGTCGCGCAGCGCGTATTCGTCGAGGTCGCCGCTGGCAAAGATCGTCGTATCTGCGAGTCCGCCGTCGTCGAGTATCTTGCGCACGCGGCGAGCGTGCTCGGCGAGGTCGCCGGAATCGATGCGCACGGCCTTGATGCGTATGCCCTTCTCATGCAGCCGCGGCGCAAGCGCCACGACCTTGGCCGCTCCCGCCTCGGTGTCGTAAGTGTCGATCAGCAGCACGACGTTGCCCGGCTGCGCGTCGGCGAAATGCTCGAACGCCAGCGCCTCGTCGCCATGCGCCTGCACGAAGGAATGCGCCATCGTGCCGAACAGCGGGATGCCGAAGCGCATGCCGGCCTGCACCGTCGAGCTGCCGGAGAAGCCGGCGAGGTAGCTCGCCCGCGCCGCCAGCAGCCCGGCCTCCGCGCCGTGCGCTCGGCGCAGCCCGAAGTCCACCAGCAGCTTGTCCGGCGCGACCAGCTTCATCCGCGCGGCCTTGGAGGCGATCAGCGTCTGGAAATGCAGCAGGTTGATCAGCCGCGTCTCGACCAGCTGCGCCTGGGAGATCGGCGCGGTCACGCGCAGGATGGGCTCGTTCGGGAAGAACGCCGTGCCTTCCGGCATCGCGTGCACGTCGCCGGTGAAGCGCAGAGATGCCAGCGCGTCGAGGAAACCGGCACTGAAGCGCCTGGTGGACCGCAGCCAGGCGATCTCCTCCGCGGAGAAATGCAGCCCTTCGAGATAGTCCAGCGCCTGTTCCAGTCCCGCCGCGACCAGGAAGCCGCGGCCGGGACGCAGCCTGCGCACGAAGAACTCGAACACCGCGACCTCGTTCATGCCGGCGTCGTGATACCCCTGCAGCATCGTCAGCTGGTAGAGGTCGGTCAGCAGCGCATCGTTCGGCGGACTCATGCGGGCAGGTCCTCCAGCGTCAGGCGCTGTGCGCCGAGAACGACCATCTCCGCCTCGGCGCGCTCGCCGTCGCCGGGATGCACGTCCACCGCGCGGATCGCATCAGTCAGCAGCATCACCCGGTAGCCGAGTTTCAGCGCGTCGCGCACGGTGTTGAGCACGCAGTAGTCGGTCGCCAGCCCCCCGACATACAGCCGGCGGATGCGGGCGGCGCTCAGGCTGTCATCGAGGACTGTGCCCTCGAAGCCCGAGTAGGCATCCTGCTCCAACGTTGTCGCCTTGGAGACGACCACCGCGGAGGGCGGCAGCCGCAGCGCGAACTCCGCGCCGTGCGTCCCGGCGACGCAATGCGGCGGCCAGGGGCCGCCCTGTTCGCGGAACGAGCAATGTCCCGGCGGATGCCAGTCGCGCGTCGCATACACCGGCAATGCGGAGAACAGTTCCAGGTAATGCTCCAGCACCGGCAGCACTTCGTCGCCATGCGGCACCGCGAGGCTGCCGCCGGGCAGGAAGTCGTTCTGCAGGTCGACGACCAGCAGCGCGTCGCCTTTCTGCGGACGAATGTCTTCGGGATTCAGTATAGCCATGTTCCACCTCCTCTTTGCGATTCCGGTCCAGGAACGTCAAGAGAATGGGCTCAGCCTACCAGATGCGTCCAGCCATTTCATTCAGGGTTGCCTGATGCGCGGGATCGCGCCGGTCGGGAAAGATGCGCTACATCACCACCGGGCTGTCCGGCATCTCGTTGGGTTTGTCGCCGCGCGGCGGAAAATGCCGGACCAGATGGTCGCCGACCGACCGCACCCCTGCCAGCACGCCGGCCTCGAAACGGCCGTCGCGGAACTCGGATTCCATCTCCTTGCAGATTTCCTCCCAGACCGGCTGACCCAGCCTCGCATGGATACCACGGTCGGCGACGATCTCCACGTCGCGGTCGGCCAGCAGCAGGTAGATCAGCACGCCGTTGTTGTGCTCGGTGTCCCAGACCCGCAGCTCGGAGAACACCTCGACGGCGCGCTCGCGCGCGGTCTGCCCGGCCAGCAGCGGCTGCCAGTCCAGCGCGGCCTCGACCGCGAAGCGTATCTGCCCGTCGTGCCGCATCTCGGTCGCGGCGATCGCGCGTTCTATCGTCTCCAGCGCGCGCGGCGGCAGCACGCGATGCACATTCGCGCGTCCGCTCGACAGGTGACGCATGATGCGTTTCAAGTCCATATCACCATCTCCCCGAGGCTCCGCCTCCTCCGAACCCACCACCCCCGCCGCCGAAGCCGCCCCCGCCAAACCCGCCGTGACCGCCTCCGCCGCCATAGCCACCGAAGCCGTGGCGCGTGCCGCCCAGCAGCACGAACACGAAGGCCATCGCCCCCGCCAGCAGCGCCATCAGCAACGGGGCGACCGTGAGCCAGGCCGCCAGCCCCAGCCCGCCGCCGGTCAGCAGCGCCGCAGGGAAGCGCCCGAGCAACGCGCGCAGTATGCCGCCGACCACGACCACCGCGCCGAACGCGACGAACAGCAGCGCCTCGATATCCTTGCCTCCAAGCTCGGGGGTGGTCTGCGGCTCGGGCAACGGCTCGCCCTCGACGACCTTGATGATCGCCGCGGTGCCGGCATCGATACCCTGATAGAACTCGCCGCGCTTGAAGAACGGCGTGATGATCTCGGCGACGATGCGCTTCGCGGTCGCGTCGTTCAGCGCGCCTTCCAGCCCGTAGCCGACCTCGATGCGCATCGCTCTATCCTCCTTGGCGACCAGCAGCAGCACGCCGTCGTCCACACCCTTGCGCCCGAGCTTCCAGGCCTCGGCGACGCGGATGGAATACTGCTCTATGGTCTCGGGCTGGGTGGTCGGCAGGAGCAGCACCGCGATCTGCGCGCCCTTCTTCGCCTCGAATGCGGCGAGTCTGGATTCAAGAGTCTGGTTCTGTTGCGCGTCCAGCGTGGCAGTGAGGTCGGTGACGCGCGCGGACAGCGGCGGGATGGCGACCTCCGCCTGCGCCGCGCCGGCCAGCAGCAGCGCGAACAGAAATGTCCACGCGAAAATATTCTGAAAATGCCGAACAAACCCGGATTCGTCATTCCGGCGCAGGCCGGAATCCAGTGTTTTAAATCGACTGGACACCGGCCTGCGCCGGTGTGACGGCGTAGCCAGCGAGTTCATTTATTTCGCCGGTGCAGCGGCGGGTTGGGGTGCGGAGAAATCCACCGCCGGCGGAGCCGAGATCGCCTTCTCGTTCTCCACGGTGAACGAAGGCTTGACCGCATAGCCGAACAGCATCGCCGTCAGGTTGGTCGGGAAGGACCGCACCGCGACGTTGTATTCCTGCACCGCGTCGATGTAACGCTTGCGCGCCACGGTGATGCGATTCTCGGTGCCTTCGAGCTGCGCCTGCAGGTCGCGGAAGTTCGCGTCGGACTTCAGTTGCGGATAGTTCTCCGACACCAGCAGCAAACGGCTCAGCGCCGAACCCAGTTCGCCCTGCGCGGCCTGGAAGTTGGCGAACGCCTGCGGATCATTGACCAGCTCGGGCGTCGCCTGGATGCTGCCGACCTTCGCGCGCGCCTCGGTGACGCCCAGCAACACCGTCTGCTCCTGCGCCGCATAGCCCTTCACCGTATTCACCAGATTGGGAATCAGGTCCGCGCGCCGCTGGTACTGGTTCAGCACCTCCGCCCAACTCGCCTTGATCTGCTCGTCGGTCGATTGAAAAGTGTTGTAACCGCAACCGCTCAGCAGCACCGTCAGCAAAACCATCCAAAAGGCACGCATCGTGAACTCCTGTGTGTTGAAAAGGGCGGGAAAACTATAGCACCGAACCTGATTTGTAGGGCGGATTAACGTAGCGTCTCGTCCCCGAATGGGGGAACCCGCCGGATGGTTCGACCATTCGGCGCGTTACGCCTTGCGGCTCGCACCCTACGCGGGTTCGGGGATAGGCATCCGCGCCAGCGGATCCTGCAGATAGAACTGACGCAACTGCCCGTACACCGCCGGATAGTCCCGATGTAGCACATCGGGTGCTTCGAAGAAATATTCCGACAGCACGGCGAAGAATTCCGCGGGGCTCTCCGCCGCGTAGGGGTCGATGACGGTTTCCTCGCCGTTGTCGACGCGGCGGCAGAAGTCGTCGTAGGCGGTCTGGAAATCGCGCGCCCAGTCCTCGGGACTCATGCCGGTATGCAGTGGCGGGCGGCCGTTGGCGGCTCCGTTCTTCATGTCCAGCTTGTGGGCGAATTCGTGGATCACCACGTTGTAGCCCTCACCCAGTCCGGAATGCTCGACGTCCTGCCAGGACAGCACCATGGGGCCGCCTTCCCAGGATTCGCCGCTGCGCGCGTGGCGCACGTGGTGGACGACGCCGGCCTCGTCCATCTGTTCGCCATCGAAAAGGAATTCGCCCGGATAGACCACAATCTCGCTCCAGCCTTCGTACCAGCCGTAACCGAGGTTGAGCACCGGCAATGCCGCGAAAGCGGCGATGGCGGTGGCCATGCCGGCATCCACCTCGGCGCCGGCAGCGCCGTTGAACGCCTTGTCGGCGAGCAGCCTGGCCGCGAGTTCGCGCAGACGGACGATTTCATCTTCGCACAGGCCGTCGAACACGGGGGCATCGATGACGGCCCGCCAGGCTTCTTCGTCGAGGACGGATGCGTCCCTGTCCCGCCCGAGCAGCCTGTCGAGGAACGCAACCATGGCCTGTCCGGCTACACCGCCTGCCCGGCCGCGTGGCCCGAGGCCCACGCCCACTGGAAGTTGTACCCGCCGAGTTGCCCGGTCACGTCGACGACTTCGCCGATGAAATACAGCCCCGGCACTTCGTTGCATTCCATCGTCTTCGACGACAGCGCGTGCGTGTCGACGCCGCCGCAGGTGACTTCGGCCTTGGCGTAGCCCAGCGTGCCGCTGGGGGTGACCTGCCAGTCGTGGATGGTTGCGGCGATCAGCTTGCGCTGCTTGTCGTTGTACTGGTTCAGCGGCAGGTTCTCGACGCCGGCCAACTCTCCGCACCATGCCTCGGCGAAGCTCTTCGGCCACCATTGCGTCAGGTAGTTGCTCAGCAGTTTCTTGCTGGCCTTCTGTTCGGTCAGCTGCGTTTCCATGTCGAGGTCGGGCAGCAGGTCGATGTGCAGCGGCTGGCCGTGCTGCCAGTACGACGATATTTGCAGGATTGCCGGGCCGCTCAAGCCCCGGTGGGTCACCAGCATGTTCTCGCGGAAGCTGCGCTTGCCGAAGCTGACCGTGACGTCGAGCGACACGCCGGTCAGGTCGGCGTAGGGCTTCCAGTCCTCGGGAGCGACGCTCAGCGGCACGAGGCCGGGGCGGAGCTTGACGATGGGGATGCCGAACTGCTCGGCGATGTGGTAGCCGAACGGCGTCGCGCCGGCCTTGGGGATGGACAGGCCGCCGGTGGCGACGACCAGCGACGGCGCGCTGAATTCGCCGCGCGAGGTGGAAACGTGGAACTTGCCCTTTGCCCCCTCTTCCCTGGGCGCGTCGTACTTGACCTCTTCGATCTCGCAGCCCATGAAGCGCTTGGCCCCGGCCTCGTCGCATTCGTTGCGCAGCATCGCGACGATGGCCTCGGAGCCGTCGTCGCAGAACAGCTGGCCCAGCGTCTTTTCGCTGAAGGCGATGTTGTGCTTGTACAGCAGCGCGATGAAGTCCTGCGGCTTGTAGCGCGCCAGCGCCGAACGGCAGAAGTCCGGGTTGGACGAGATGAAGTTGTCCGGCGTCACGTCGAGGTTGGTGAAGTTGCAGTTGCCGCCGCCGGAGATGCGGATCTTCTCGGCGAGCTTCTTCGAATGGTCGAGCATCACGACCGATCGCCCGCGCTGCGCGGCCTGCATCGCGCACATGAGGCCGGCCGCGCCCGCGCCTATGATGATTACGTCTGTTTTCATGGTGGTTTTCTGCGCCCATCGGGGCGCGTTTGATTGAAATTGCGATAAAGCGGTTGTTACGACAGGCGGCTCACGCCGCACCTTCGAGCTGCTTCCATAGACAAGCGCCCCTGCTGGCCTTGTCGATGTCGGCGAGTTGCTGCGCGTGGGCGGCCAGTTCTTCTTCAGTCGCCTGCAGCACGCGCACCGGCGGGCGGAGGCCGTCGGCTTCCGGCATGGCGGCTTGGCGTTCTGCCGGCGCCTGCTGGTCGTCGCCGAGCAGGCTCTCCTGTCCCCGCGTCATCGCAAGGTAGATTTCGGCGAGCAGTTCGGTGTCCAGCAGCGCGCCGTGCAGCGTGCGGTGTGCGTTGTCGATCTCGTAGCGGCCGCACAGCGCATCCAGGCTGTTTTTCTTGCCCGGGTGCATCTCACGCGCGAGCTTCAGCGTGTCGGTCACCGGATTGGTCAATGGGGGCAAGCCAAGCAGTGCAAGCTCGTGATTCAGAAAGCCCAGGTCGAATGGAGCGTTGTGGATGACCAGTTCGTCATCGCCGATGAACTCCAGGAAACTGGGGGCGATGTCGGCAAACTTGGCCCGGCCGCGCAGCATGTCCCAGGTGAAGCCGTGCACCCGCGCGGCGTCCTCGTCGACCTCGCGCTCGGGATCGAGATAATGATGGAAGTGGTTCTTCGATACGCGACGCCCCTCCAGCACGATCGCCGCGACTTCGATGATGCGGTGTCCGCCGGCGGGACTCAGGCCGGTGGTTTCGGTGTCCAGTACGATCCTGCGCATTACTTGCCTCCCAGAACCGATTCGACGCCGCGATTCGCCAGCTCGTCGGCACGCTCGTTGCCGTCGTGGCCGGCGTGCCCCTTGACCCATATCCACTCGATCTCGTGCTGAGACGCCAGCGCGTCCAGCCTGCGCCACAAGTCTTCGTTCTTCACCGGCTTCTTGTCCGCGGTCTTCCAGCCGCGTTTCTTCCAGCCATCCAGCCATTCGGTGATGCCCTGCAGCACATACTTGGAGTCGGTATGCAGCCTGATGCGGCAATGGCGCTTCAGCGCCTCCAGCGCGGAGATCGCCCCCATCAGTTCCATGCGGTTGTTGGTGGTCTGCGCCTCGCCGCCGAACAGTTCGCGTTCCTTGCCCTTGGCGCGCAGCAGCGCCCCCCAGCCGCCGACGCCGGGATTCCCCTTGCAGGCTCCGTCGGTGAATATTTCCACGATCTCTTTGTCAGTCATTGCTCATGTTCCATGTCGCCGGGGGTACGCATTCCCGTACGGTGCGTAATCCTGTTGTTCAGTTTGGGCGCGGACGGCATCAGCCTGCCCACCAACCCCTCGTTCCATTGCGGCTTGATCAGCCGCATGCCCTGCACGCGCTTCACCGCATGCAGGCAATACACTCCGCCGCCCACCGCCCACCAGCGGTCGCCCGCCTTTTCCATGAAGGCGTAGCGCTCCAGCCACTTCGCGGTCTGCAGCGGCGGCGCATAAGCCGCGAAGCGACCGCCCGCGACCTCGAATCCGAGCAGCGACAGCCAGTCCTTCAGCCGCAGCAGATTGATGAAATGGCCGCTCCATGGGTAGCCCTGCTTGCAGCCCAGCCTGCGGCGCATGCCCCACAGGCTGAAAGGATTGAAGCCGGTGATGACCAGGCTGCCTTCCGGCATCAGCACCCGCTCCACCTCGCGCAGGATAAGGTGCGGATGCTCGGAGAACTCCAGAACATGCGGCATCAGCACCAGATCCAGGCTGGCGGACTCGAACGGCAGTTCGGCGCAGATCAGGCGCACGTCGTTGCCGTTGTGGTTGCCGCCGGAAAAGCGCAGCGGCATGCGGCTGCTGCGCAGGAAGTCGCACTCGGGCAAGCCGAGTTGCAGCGCGTTGAAGCCGAAAATGTCGCTAACGGTGCGGTCGAAGTACGCCTGCTCGCGCGCCAGCACATAAGTCCCCTGCTCGCCGGCGAACCATTCGCTCAGAGTCTGCGGATGTGACTTACAATTCGGCATCGCCCCGGTTCCCATTCATCAACATGTTCGAAATCACCGCCATCCCGGCCTTGCGGGACAACTACATCTGGGCCATCCACGACAACAGGCATGCCGCACTGGTCGATCCCGGCGAGGCCGCCCCCGCGCTGGAGTTCCTCGCAGTCCGCGGCCTCAGTCCGGTCGCCATCCTGTGCACTCACCGCCACCCGGACCATATCGCGGGCATCGCGGAATTGCGCGGAGTATACAACGTACCGGTGTATGGACGGCGACATCCCGGTACCCAGCGCATCGCGGCCAACCGTCATATCACCGACGATCTGCGCGAGGGCGGCCGGTTGCGGCTGGATGCTCTCGGACTGGATCTGGACATCCTGGAAATTCCCGGCCATCTCGACGACCATATCGCGTTTGTCGCCTCGGGCATCCTGTTCTGCGGAGACGTGATGTTCGGCGCAGGCTGCGGGCGCAACTTCGAGGGCACACCTGCGCAGTTGCACGATTCGCTGCAGCGCCTTGCCCGGTTGCCGGACGACACCCGGGTCTACTGTGCCCACGAATACACCGAGACCAACCTGCGTTTCGCGCTCGCCTGTGAACCCGGCAACGCGGCGATCCGTGAGCGCATCGTAGCCACCCGAAGACTGCTCGACGCCGGCCAGCCTTCCCTTCCCTCTACCATCGCGCTCGAAAAAGCCACCAACCCGTTCCTGCGCTGCAGCGAACCTGAAATCGTCCGTATGCTGCAGACCCGAGGCTTGAACGATGCCAGCGAAATCGGCGTTTTCAGCGCATTGCGCGACTGGCGCAATCATTTTTGATTGCGGGGAAAGCCGTTCTGGTTTATCCTGCGCGCCCTTTCGGAATGGCGGATGCAGCAGCAGATGCTGGCCAGTTCCCAAGGAGCCATCTGGAGAGGTGGATGAGCGGTTTAAGTCGCACGCCTGGAAAGCGTGTTTAGGTTAATAGCCTAACGAGGGTTCGAATCCCTCCCTCTCCGCCAAACGCAAAAGCCCGCAATCGCGGGCTTTTTTATTGCCGGAATGCCCGTAAGACATTCGCTCAGCATTGTCGGCGGCAGCAATCGGACTACGACTGCTTGAAACCCAGCGCTTCTTTATACGGAGTTGCGGGATACTGGAACGCGACCGGGCCGTCCGGCTGGGCATGGACGAACTGGCGGACGAAGGGGTCTTGGGACTCGTATATCCCGGCAGCCTCGCCTTCCGCGACGACGACGCCGTTATGGATGAAATACACGTAATCGACGACTTTCAGCGATTCCGACAGGTCGTAGGTGACAACCACCGAGGTCACGCCCAGCGCGTCGTTCAGCCGCCGGATCAGGTTGGCGATGGTGTTCAGCGAGATCGGGTCCAGGCCGGCGAAGGGCTCGTCGTAGATGATCAGCGCGGGATCGAGCGCGACCGCGCGGGCCAGCGCGACGCGGCGTTCCATGCCGCCGGAGAGTTCGCCCGGCATCAGGTCGCGGGCGTTGCGCAGGCCCACGGCATGCAGCTTCATCAGCACCAGGTCGCGGATCATCTCCTCGGACAGGTCGGTGTGCTCGCGCATCGGGAACGCCAGGTTGTCGTACACCGACATGTCGCTGAACAGGCCGCTGACCTGGAACATCATGCCCATCTTGCGGCGCAGCTGGTAGAGCGCATCGTCGTCGAGTTCATGAACCACCTGGCCGTCGAATTTCACGCTGCCGCGCGAAGGCTTGAGCTGGCCGCCGAAATGGCGCAGCAGCGTGGTCTTGCCGCAGCCGCTGGTGCCCAGGATCGCGACGATCTTGCCACGCGGGATATTGAGGTTGATCCCCTTGAGCACCTGGTGGGGCCCATAGGAAAAATGAAGATCGCTGACCTCAACCAGATTTTCAGAAAAATCGCTCAACACATTGTCCTAATGAGATATTTAAATCAATCCGCCGCGACGATTTCAGCGCCCCAACACTCCGCGATAAACCTCCAGGTAGGTCTCCGCACTGCGCTGCCAGCTGAAGTCCTTGGCCATGCAGTTCTTGCGCAGCGCCTTCCACTGCTTCTGGTCACGGTAGAATTCGGTCGCACGCAGGATCGCCGCATGAAGGTTGTCCGCGGTCATCCCGTCGAACACGAAGCCACTGGCGCTGCCGTCCTTCAGCGTTTCCGGCGTGCAATCGACCACCGAGTCGGCCAGCCCGCCGGTCGCGTTGACGATGGGCGGCGTACCGTAGCGCTGGCTGTAGAACTGGTTCAGGCCGCAGGGTTCGAAGCGCGACGGCATCACGAACATGTCCGCGCCGGCCTCGATCAGGTGCGAGAGTTCTTCGCTGAAGCCGATATGGGCAGCGACCCTTCCCGGATAACGAGCAGCCAGTTCGCGCGCGGTATGCTGCAATTGCGCTTCCCCTGAGCCCAGCATCGCCAGTTGCACCGGCAGGTCCACCAGGCGCGGGACGATCTCCAGCAGCAGATCCAGCCCCTTCTGGTAGGTGAAGCGGCTGACCACGCCGAGCAGCGGGATTCCGGCATCCTCGGCCAGCCCCATGCGCCGCTGCAAGACCTGCTTGTTCGCGGGCTTGCCGGCCATGCGTGCGGCGCTGTAATTCTTTTCCAGATAGCCGTCCTTCGCCGGATCCCACTCGTCGGTGTCGATGCCGTTGAGGATGCCGGTCAGGCGGTCGCTGCGCTGCGCCAGCAGCCCTTGCATGCCGAAACCCAGCGGCTCGCGCTGGATCTCCTGCGCGTAATTCGGGCTGACCGTGGTGATGTGGTCGGCGTAATACAGGCCGGCCTTGAGGAAGGACAGGTTGCCGTAATACTCGACCCCGCCTATGGCGAAGCTGGACGGCGGCAGATGCAGTTCGCCCAGCAACTGCGGCGCGAACACGCCCTGGAACGCGAGGTTGTGGATGGTCATCACGCTCGGCGTCTTGTCGTGCCAGTAGTGCAAATAGGCAGGCGCAAGGCCGGTCTGCCAGTCGTTGCAGTGCAGCAGGTCGGGTTTCCAAGGCAGCGGAGTGTCTGCGCTGGCGAGTATCGCCGCGACGCGGGACAACAGCGCGAAGCGCCGCGGATTGTCGTCCCAGTCCCGGCCGTCGGCATCCTGGTACGGGCCGCCGGCGCGCTGGTACAGCTCGGGGCAGTCCAGCACCATCAGCGGCACGTCGGTCGCGGTGTCCCCGGCCAGCAGTCTTGCGGGCGGGAAGCCCGGCAGATTGAAGGTCGCGATGGACTCATGCTGCGACAATTGCGCGAGCACAGGCGTATAGCCCGGCAGCAGCACGCGCACGTCAACGCCGAGCGCGCGCAGGGCCGCAGGCAGCGCGCCGCTGACGTCGGCCAGTCCGCCGGTCTTGATCAGCGGGGCCATTTCGGAAGTCGCAAACAGGACTTTCAGTTCAGGCATGTTCCAATTCTCCAACGCGGCCGGTCTTTCCGACCGAATGGCCGGGATTATAGCGTAGCGTTATCCCGTGCTCGCACTCAGCGCTTCTCGGCATGGCCGCCGAACTCGGCGCGCAGCGCGGACAGCAGCTTGTCGCCGTAGTCTCCCTCGCCGCGCGACGAGAAGCGATTGAACAGCGCCGCCGTCAGCACCGGCGCGGGCGTGCCGGACTCGATCGCGGCGATGCTGGTCCAGCGCCCTTCGCCGGAATCCGACACCCTGCCGCCGAAATTCTGAAGATCGGGGTCAGCCTGCAGCGCATGTGCGGTCAGGTCCAGCAGCCAGGAGCCGACCACGCTGCCGCGCCGCCACAGTTCGGCGACCTCGGCGACATCGATGTCGTAGCGGAACGCCTCCGGTTCGCGCAAGGGCGAGGTTTCGGCATCCGCGTGATGCGTCGCGCCGCCGACGTTGGCGTGGCGCAACAGGTTGAAGCCCTCGGCATAGGCCGCCATCAGGCCGTATTCGATGCCGTTGTGCACCATCTTGACGAAGTGTCCCGCCCCCGAGAGGCCGCAGTGCAGGTAGCCCTGCTCGGCGGTATTCGGTTCGCCGCTGCGGCCTTCGGTGCGCGGCGTGGTTCCGACGCCGGGCGCCAGCGCGGCGAAGACCGGCTGCAGCCGTCCGACCGCGTTGTGCTCGCCGCCTATCATCAGGCAATAGCCGCGCTCCAGCCCCCACACGCCGCCGCTGACGCCGACATCGACATAGTGGATACCCTTGGTCGCGAGCCGCCGCGCGCGGATGATGTCGTCCTTGTAATAGGAGTTGCCGCCGTCGATCAGGATGTCGTCCGCGCCGAGCAACGGTTCCAGTTCGGCGATGCTGCCGTCGACAATCGCGGCAGGCAGCATCAGCCACACCGCGCGCGGCGCGGCCAGTGTGGAAACGAAATCCTGCAGGCTGGCGGCGGGCGTAGCACCCTCTTTCGCCAAGGCCTGCACGGCATCCTGGTTGCGGTCGTAAACCACGCACCGATGACCGGCGCGCTGCAAGCGGCGCACCATGTTCGCGCCCATGCGTCCCAACCCTATCATTCCGATCTGCATACAACCTCCGGTTCGTAGTTAATTCGTTTGTGCCGCGCGGTCCAGATACCACTCCGCATCCTGGACGATGGCAGCGGGAAGCGGCTCGCCCTGCTCTATCCGTTCCAGCGCCGCGCGCTTGCCCGCGCCCGCAACGAGTAACAGTTTGTGGCGCGCGGCGTTCAGCGTTCCCATGCCGAGCGAGACCCGTTCCGGCGGCGGCTTGGGCGCGCCGAACACCGCCACGACGGCATCGTGGCTGGCGGTCGCAGGATTGCCCGGAAACAGGCTCGCGGTGTGGCCGTCTTCGCCCATGCCCAGCAGCGCCAGATCGAGCGGTTCGCTACCCAGCGTCGCCGCATAGCTCGTTGCGGCGGCTGCCGCGCCGAGTTCGGCCGGAATACCGTGCACGTTCGCAGCCGGGATCGCGACGTCATCCAGCAGCGTCTCGTGCGCCATGCTGTCGTTGCGCTGTGCATCGCCTATCGGCAGGCAGCGCTCGTCGCCGAAATAGACCTGCACCCGCGCCCAGTCCAGTGGCAGCGAACGCAACTGTTCGTAGCAGCGGCGCGGCGTCTCGCCGCCGGCCAGCGCGATTCGGAACGCACCGCGTGCTGCGATGGCAGCATGGGCCAGTTCCGCGATGCGGCGGGCCGCAGCGCTGCTCAGGCTGTCGATATCGTCGAAGACGAGGCGTTTCACGCGCCCTCCCTCGCCAGTTGCTCCGCGCGAAAGACCGCGCCCAGCAAGGCTGCGCGATCGTTCAGGATCACCCGCACCGGCATCGCTTCCAGCAGCGGTCGCATCCGCCCCTTGTTCAGGAAGGCTTCGATGAACGCATCGTCACGCAACAGAGGCAAGATTTTCGGCGCGATGCCGCCGCCCAGATACAGGCCTCCGCGGCTCATGGTCTTGAGTGCGAGGTTGCCGGCTTCCGCGCCGTACAGGCGCACGAAGCGCCGCAACGTTTCGACGCAAAGATCATCGCGGCCGGCCAGCGCCGCATTGGCAATCGCCGCCGCCGCATCGCCGTCGCGCATCTCGTCCGCCAGCCATTGCGGCGGTTCCGTCTTGCGGTACATGCAAAGGAACTGGTACAGACTGAACAATCCCATGCCGGACACGACGCGCTCCCAGCTGACATGACCGAACTGTTGCTGCAGGTAGAGAAAGAAAGTCATCTCCAGTTCGTCGCCCGGGCTGAAACTGGCATGACCGCCCTCGGTCGCGAACGGCCGGTAAGATCGCCCGTCCCAGTACAGGCCGGCTTCGCCCAGCCCGGTGCCTGCGGCGATCACTGCGGCATTGCCGACAGCATCCGGCACACCGGGCTGCAGCGTCAGCAGATCGAAGTCCGCCAGCGCAGGTATGCCGCAGGCGGTCGCTTCCAGGTCGTTGAGCAGCACACAGGCGAAACCGTAATGCGCATGCAGTGCGTCGGCATCGATACGCCAGGGCAGGTTGGTGGTCTGCGCCATCCTCCCCTGCACCGGCCCGGCGATGCCGAACGCAGCGTGCGTGGGCGACTCTGCTGTTGCGAGGAACTCGTCCAGCAGTACTCCGAACGTCGCATACTCCCGGCTCGGATAGCTCGCCTCCCGCACGATGGCCACACGCGCATCGTCGACTCGGGCCAATGCGAGCCGCGTCTTGGTTCCGCCGATGTCGCCCGCCAGGAAAAGCCCCATGATCTCAGTAACCTTGCGGATTGGCGCCGTCGAGGTTCAGCGAGTGGCGCCAGAACTGGTCGTCGCGGTCGAACATGCGGTAGGTGCCGCGCGGCCCCCAGCTGCCGGATGGGTAATTGTTGATGAAGTCGCGCTCCATCGCCCACACCTTGAGGATGGGGTCGACGACGCGCCAGGCCGCCTCGACCTCGTCGATGCGCAAAAACAGGGAGTGATCGCCCAGCATCACATCGAGCAGCAAGCCCTCGTAGGCATCGTAGTCCTCGTCCCCCCCTTTGCGGTAGGTCGCGTCCAGGCTGATCGTGCGCGTATGCAGATCCAGGCCCGGCACCTTCACCTGCATCTCCATCTTCAGGCAATCGTTGGGCTGGATGCCCAGCATGATCCAGTTAGGCGGAGGCGGGCCATGGCGGGTGTGGCGCATCAGATCCTGCGGCGGATTCTTGAAGCGCACGCAAACCGCGGAACTGTTCTCGGCCATGCGTTTGCCGGTGCGGACGTAGAACGGCACACCGGCCCAGCGCCAGTTGTCTACGAACAGTTTCAGCGCCGCATAGGTCTCGGTCGTGCTGTCCTGAGCGACGCCGGGCTCTTCCAGATAACCGGGAACCGCCTTGCCGTCAATGGTTCCGCTGGCGTACTGGCCGCGGAAGGCATGGGCATGCACCGAGTTCTGGGTGATGGGACGGATCGCGCGCAGTACCTTCACCTTCTCGTCGCGCAGATGCTCGGCGGACATCGACACCGGCGGCTCCATCGCGACCAGCGCGAGCAGTTGCAGCAAATGGCTCTGGATCATGTCGCGCAACGCCCCCGCGCCCTCATAGTAGTCCGCCCGTCCTTCGACCCCCAGCGTCTCGGAATGGGTGATCTGCACGTGGTCGATATAGTGGTTGTTCCATAACGGCTCCAGCAGCAGGTTCGCGAAGCGGAACACCATGATGTTCTGAACAGTCCCCTTGCCGAGGTAGTGGTCGATGCGGTAGATCTGCGGCTCGTCCAGATGGCGGTACAGGCCGGCCTGCAGCGTCTGCGCGGAAAGCAGGTCGTAACCGAATGGCTTCTCGATCACCACGCGGCGCCAACCGTTCTTCTGCCTGAGCAGCCCGACACCGCCCAGCTTGTCCACGATATGCGGATAATCTGAAGGGCGCACCGCCATGTAGTAGACGATGTTCGCGGGAAAGCCCCCGTCGCGTTCCAGATACTGCTGCAAACGCGCATAGGCCGCATCGTCGCCGGGCGGGAGCGCGAAGTAATGCCAGCGCGCGAGAAAGCGTTGCAGTGCCGTTTCGTCTATGCCCTGCGGATACAGCGCCTTCAATATGCCGGAAACCGTCTCCAGCCATTCGGCACGCTCGCGCGGAACAATGTCGCAACCCAGGATCACCGCCTGTTCGGGCAAGCGCTTTGCGGCCTCCAGCCGGAACAGCGCAGGTATCAGCTTGCGGCGGCTCAGATTGCCACCCGCACCGAAAATCGCCAACGTGCATGGATCCATGATTTTCATTCGCTACGCCCCGCTATTTTACTGTCCGTCCGGATTCTAGCATGCACAGACAGCTCGAATCGCCCGTCGGATCGGGCATCCTGCAGATCCTGGAAGCGCCTCGACGCGGATTTCGCTACGCGCATTGACAACAGAACGAGCGTTCTTTATCATGCGCAGCACGTTCGTTCTGTATGGTGTCATCATGACCGACTTCGATAATGCAACACCGGATTCCAACCCCAAGGATGCCGAATACCTTTCCCGGCTGCAGGACTATTACGCCGACTGGAAGAGCATCCCCTCCTACGCCTCGCTGTGCGAGGTGTTCGGCATCGCCTCCAAGTCCTGGGTGAAGGCCATCCTCGACCGCCTCGAAAAAGCCGGCTATCTGGAACGCACGCCGGACGGGATGTGGATACCGACCAAGCAGTTCTTCGCCCGCCCGCTGGCGGAGTCGTCGGTGCCGGCCGGCATGCCGATCACGGTCGCCGCAACCCAGGGCGAGCATTTCGTCATCGACGAGATGCTGATCGACACCCCGTCGAAGACCACCCTGATCCCGGTCAAGGGCGACTCGATGGTGGACGCGGGCATCCATGACGGGGATGTCGCGGTGGTTGAGAAGCGCATGAACGCCAACATCGGCGACATCGTCGTGGCCATCGTCGACAACGAATTCACGCTCAAGACGCTGGATCGCGAGCGCGGCCAGTTCGTATTGCGCCCGGAGAATCCGGCGTATCCGGTGATACGCCCGCAAGGTTCGCTGGAGATATTCGGCGTGCTGGTCGGCCTGATCCGCAAATACAGGAGATAAGCACATGCAACAAACCAGCCTGCACTTCGGCCGCCGCGGCCCCTCGCCAGCCCTGCTATCGCTGACGCATCCCAGCAAGGAGCTGTTCCAGCGCCATCGCGCGCTGCTGCGCAAGGCGGTTCCGGCCGGGTTGCCGACCGCGGCCGACGACAGCATCGAGCGGCGGTTCAGTCTGGACGAGAAGCTGATCCAGCACCGCGACACCACTTTCTTCATGCGCGTGACCGGGGACTCGATGCGCGGCCTGAACATCTTCGATGGCGACCTGCTGGTGGTGGACCGCTCGGTTCCCGCGACCCACGGCTGCGTGGTAATCGCCGTGCTCGACGGAGAATTCACCGTGAAGCAGTTGCTGCACACGCCGTCCGGCAAGGTGCTGCGCGCCGCCCACCCGGACTATCCCGACATGCCGGTCAGACCCGAGCAGGAGTTTGCCGTCTGGGGCGTGGTGCAATGGAACGTGCACCGGATGTAAGCTGTCCAGAAGGCCGAGCTCAAACCGGCATCTGCTCGTAGATGCGATCGAACAGGCGCATCAGCACGCCGGCCCTGAGCGCCATCAGCTGGTCCTGTATCTCCAGCGTCTGCTCCAGCATCTCGTCCGCCCGTTTCGCCTCCCGAATCAGCCTGCCCCTGCGCAACGACAGGAATGCCATCAAAGTATTGGCCTCGGCCCTCTTCTCGGCATAGTTCCTGTGGCAGAACGCGATATGGTTGGCGACGTCGCAGAGCTTGCGATCCATCGATGCGAGCAGCATGGTGTCAACCGCCCCCTCTTCTATCGTCGTGCAATAAGCCTGCAGCGAAGAACGAAATCCATCGACTATCATGCGAGCTCCTGTCTATTCATCCGATAAAAAGTCACGTCGGGGCCGCTGGGTTCAATGGGCGCCGCAACACTTCTTGAACTTCTTCCCGCTGCCGCACGGGCAGGGATCGTTGCGGCCGACCTTGGGCTGGTCGCGCCGTATCGTGGCGGGAATCACAGGTTCGATCTCGCCCTTCCCAGACGGCAGCCAGTAGCGGTAAATGCTGCCCAGACACGCCGGAATCAGCTTGCCGATCTCTTCGCGCTGTTCCGGCGTGTCGATGAGGGACCTATCCTCGGGTGCGATGTCGTCCGAACCCAGCAGATGAATCGGGCGCAACGCTTCCAAAGCATCCGGATCGCCGAAGAACGGCTGCCAGTCCTTGCGGCACAAGGCGACGCCGGTCATGAATCCATGCGCCCACATCTCCCCGTCGACATATTCCCGCGGGTCACCCTCATAAACCACAGTGTCGAAGATGGGCTCATGCGCATCCGCATCGTGGCGCAGGCTCTCGGCGATGCCGTTCATGTGGCGCAGGATCAGGTCGAGGATATGACTGGCCTGCTCCATGCTCTCGAATGCCGGCTCGTCGCTGACCTTGGGCCCCCATACCGGGGGCAGCCACTGGCTGGGCTTCAGTGCGACCGGCCCAACGACGAGCGCGGTCAGGTAGCCGTCCAGCGTATCCAGCATCATCGTCTCGTCCGAAGTCAGGCTGGACAGCAGGAAACCGTCGAGCTCGTCGAGTTCCTCCGCGGAGAGGACTGGCAATGAGATAGGCTGGTCGGACATGGGGCGCAATCGCTAATGCAAAGCGACATTCTAAAGCCAGAACGCTAAGGCCGGGTTCAAAACGAGAGAATAAGGCTGGGTCTTACCGAAGCTGCATCGCGCTTTGCAGATAGAAACGGAACAATCTGCGAGCAGCTGTGCTGCAGGCTGGTGAGCATTGTCACCTGTGGTGCCCGGGACCGGAATCGAACCGGTACGAAAGTTTCCTTTCGACGGATTTTAAGTCCGTTGTGTCTACCAATTTCACCACCCGGGCGGGTATCGGGAGGCTGGCTCCAGAGCAAGCGCGGATTATACCTCCATGCGCGGTCCAAGTCTGGCCGAAAGCGATGGCATCGCCCTGCTGCGCAGGGTGAATGCCACCGACTCCTATGGCGTCAGACCCGTCACGACAGACTTGCCCTTCAACGGCAGTGCCTTGCCCATGCGGGCCCGTTTGCCGAAGTGGCTCTGCAAATCCTTGTCGCCGAGCTGCAGGATCTGTTCTCTGCTGCCGCTGGAGGCGATCACCGTGACACGGGGTTGGGCGATCACCGTCACCGCAACCAGTTCGTCGCCCTCGGCCATGCCCATCACCACCACGCCCTTGCCGCCGCCGGCGAGCTGCTTCATTTCCACCTGCAGGAAGGCGAGCAGTCGGCCGGAGCGACAGGCCGCCACGACCAGAGATTTTTCGGACGGCGTGAACAGCGCGGGCGCCAGGATCGCCTCGCCTTCCACGCTGATGAACTGTTTGCCCGCCTTGTTGCGTCCCACCATGTTGCCCAGCGTGCAGGTGAAACCGTAGCCGGCTGCGGTCGCGAGCAGCACATGCTGTTCCGCCTTGCCGCAGATCACATGCGCGATCTTCGCGCCGGTCGCTACCTCGATCAGCGTCGCCAGCGGCACGCCGTCGCCGCGTCCGCCCGGCAGCGCATGCACGGGGATGCTGCACACGCGGCCGTTGCTGCAGATCACGATGCAGTGGTCGGTGGTGCGGCATTCGAACGCGCCCAGCAGACCGTCGCCATCCTTGAATGACACGCCAGACAGGTCGAGGCCGTGGCCCTGGCGCGTGCGGCCCCAGTGTTTCTTCGAGACGATCACCGTCACCGGCTCGTCCACCACCTGCGCAGTCAGCACCACGCGTTCGGCTTCTTCGATCAGCGTGCGGCGCTCATCGCCGTAGGTCTTGATGTCCTCGTCGATCTCTTTCGCCACGCGGCGGCGCATCATGGCGTCGGAGCCGAGCAGCTTGCCCAGTTCCTCGCCTTCGTCCTTCAGTTGTTTCAGCTCGCGTTCGATCTTGATGCCTTCCATCTTCGCCAACTGGCGCAGACGGATCTCCAGGATGTCTTCGGCCTGGCGGTCGCTCAGGTCGAAGCGTTCGATCAGTGCGGGCTTGGGTTCGTCCGATTCGCGGATCAGCGCGATCACCTCGTCCAGATTGAGGTAGACGATCATGCGGCCGTCGAGGATATGGATGCGGTCGTTGACCTGCCCAAGTCTGTGTTCGCAACGGCGGCGCACGGTGGCGATGCGGAAGCTGGCCCACTCGCGCAGCACCTCCGCCATCGGCTTCTGGCGCGGACGACCGTCCAGGCTGATCATCACCATGTTCAGTTGCAGCGAACTCTCCAGGCTAGTGTGTGCCAGCAGGATGGTCATCATCTCGTCCACCGACTGGCGGCTGGATTTTGGTTCGAACACCAGCCTCACCGGATTGTCCTTGTCCGACTCGTCCGCCACCTTGTCCAGCACCGACAGCAGCAGTTGCTTGTTCTGCACCTGCTCCTGCGTGAGCGCCTTCTTGTTGGCGCGCACCTTGGGATTGGTCAGCTCCTCAATCTCTTCCATGATCTTGCGTGCGGACGTGCCGTGCGGCAGTTCGTACACCGCCACGCGCCACTGGCCGCGCGCCAGCTCTTCCACCTTCCAGCGTGCGCGCATCTTGAGCGAGCCGCGTCCCGTGCGGTAGGCCTCGGCGATCTCGCGCGGCGAGGAGATGATCTGCCCGCCGCCGGGCAGGTCGGGGCCGCTGACCGGGGCCAGCAATTCCTCGTCGGAACATTTCGGATCACGCACGCAGATCGCGGCGGCGGCGCCGATCTCGCGCAGGTTGTGCGAGGGAATCTCGGTCGCCATGCCCACCGCGATACCGGAGGCGCCGTTCAGCATCACCATCGGCAGGCGTGCGGGCAGCATGGCCGGTTCGTCGAAGTGGCCGTCGTAGTTCGGCTGCATGTCCACCGTACCCATGTCCAGTTCGGACAGCAGCAGGTCGGCGATCGGCGTCAGGCGCGCTTCGGTGTAACGCATCGCGGCGGCGTTGTCGCCGTCGCGCGAACCGAAGTTGCCCTGACCGTCCACCAGCGGGTAGCGCAGCGAGAAGTTCTGCGCCAGACGCACCATCGCCTCGTAGGCCGACGAGTCGCCGTGCGGGTGGAACTTGCCCAGCACCTCGCCCACCACGCGCGCGGACTTCACATGCTTGCGGTCGTGCGCCAGCCCCATCTCGCGCATCGCATACAGGATGCGGCGCTGCACCGGCTTCTGGCCGTCGCATACGTCGGGCAGCGCGCGGCCCTTGACCACCGATACCGCGTATTCCAGATAGGCGCGCTCGGCATACTGCGCAAGCGGCACCGAGTCGCCATCCGGCGGCGGGGGCAGCGGCGCGAACTGGCGCGCGTTGCCGCCGCCGTCGCCTGCGGCAGTGTTTTCCTGCGCGCTGTCTTCCGGTTGTTCGTTCTCTTCTTCGAAAAGTTGCGGCAGATCAGACATCGCCTGTGACCTCGTTCCCGTGATATTCCAGCCAGGCGCGGCGCGCGCCCGACTCCTGTTTGCCCATCAGCATGTTCATGACGCGCTGCGTCTCATCCTTGCTGGACGCATCCAGCGCCACGCACAGCGCGCGCCGTGTGTCCGGGTTCATGGTGGTGTCCCACAACTGTTCCGGATTCATCTCGCCCAGACCTTTGAAGCGCGAGATCGACCACGCGCCTTCGCGCACCTTGTCCTTGCGCAGCCGGTCTTCGATGGACGTCAGTTCGTCCTCGTTCAGCGCGTAGATCTTGCGCATCGGCTTCTTGCCCTGCGCGGGTACATCGACGCGGAACAGCGGGGGCTGCGCAAGGAAGATGTGACCATCCGCGACCAGACGCGGGAAGTGGCGGAAGAACAGCGTCAGCAACAGCGTGGCGATGTGCGAACCATCCACGTCCGCGTCGGCCATGATGTAGATGCCCTTGTAGCGCAGGCCGGACAGGTCGACGTTGTCGTTGAGGTCATGCGGATCGACGCCGATGGCGACCGCGATGTCGTGCACCTCGGCATTGGCGAACAGTCGATTGCGGTCCACTTCGAATGTGTTGAGCACCTTGCCGCGCAACGGCAGGATGGCCTGGAACTCCTTGTTGCGTCCCTGCTTGGCGGAACCGCCGGCGGAATCGCCCTCGACCAGGAACAGCTCGTTGCGTTCGGGATTGAAATCCGCCGCATCGGTCAGCTTGCCGGGCAGCACAGCGACCGAGGAACCTTTTTTCTTCTCCACCTTCTGCGCCGACTTCATGCGGCTCTGCGCCTGCTTGATCACTACTTCGGCGATGCGCTTGCCGTAATCGACGTGTTCGTTCAGCCACAGCAGCAGCGGGTCGGTGATCATGGTGGACACCAGCTTCAGCGCCGTGCGTGACACCAGCCTGTCCTTGGTCTGGCCCTGGAAAGAGGGGTCGAGCACCTTGGCCGACAGCACGAAGCTGGCGCGGTTGGCGACGTCGTCCGAGGTCAGCTTCACGCCCTTGGGCAGCATGCCGTGCAGCTCGATGAAGCTCTTCACTGCGTTGAACATCGCGTCGCGCAGGCCGGAATCGTGCGTGCCGCCGTTCCAGGTGGGGATCAGGTTCACATAGGACTCGCGCGTGATCGCGCCTTCCTCGGTCCACGCCAGCGCCCAGGAAGCACCTTCACCTTCGGCATAGTTGTCGTCGTGCTTGCCGACATAGCGCTCGCCGGAGAACACCGGCGCGATCAACGCGCCGCCATCCTCCTGCGCATCCAGCGCCTGCGTCAGGTAGCCGCGCAGGCCGTCGGGATAGTTCCACTCCTTCTTCTCGCCGCTCTTCTCGATCAGCAGCGTGACGGTCACGCCCGGCAGCAGCACCGCCTTGGAGCGCAGCGCGCGTTCCAGTTGCACCAGGTTGACGTTGGGCGCGTCGAAATACTTGCCGTCCGGCCAGGCGCGCACCGTGGTGCCGGTCTTGCGCTTGGGACAGTCGCCCACTCGTGCCAGCGGTTGCAGTGCGACGCCGTGCTCGAAACGCAGATGATGTTCGCCCCCGTCGCGGAACACCGTGACCTCGACCGCGGTGGACAGCGCATTGGTGACCGCCACGCCCACGCCATGCAGGCCGCCGGAGAACTGGTAGGCGCCGCCCGCTTCCTTGTCGAACTTGCCGCCCGCGTGCAGCACGGTGTAAGCCACCTCGACCACGGACTTTTTCTCCTCCGGATGCAGGCCGACCGGGATGCCGCGCCCGTCGTCCGATACCGACACCGAACCGTCTACATGCGCGGTGACGAAGATGTTCCTGGCGAAACCGGCCAGCGCCTCGTCGCAGGCGTTGTCCACCACCTCGGCGATGATGTGGTTGGGATTATCCAGCGTGGTATACATGCCGGGGCGCTGGCGCACGGGGTCCAGGCCGCGCAGCACCTTGAATGACGACTCATCGTAATTGACGCTCAACGCATACTCCTGTTGTTAAACGATAAACGGAACGGCTTCAGTCCTTGCGCTCTCCGCCCAGCGCATCGACGACACCGGGAAGCAGCTTCCTCAACTCCCCCGTCATCAGGGCAAAGTCGGTATCGAAAACATCGTCCCTGTCGTCGTACTCCGCCTGTTCCTTCAATATATCCAGCGGCGCCAGGCGCTTGAGTTGCAGGTTCTCGTGCAGCACGAAGGAAATCCTGTCGTTCCAGGTCATCGCCAGCCGGGTCACTTCCTTGCCGGACTTGATATGTCTGGCGATCTCCTCTGATTCCAGTGCGTGCCGCACGTAGCGCACCGTCGCCCTCTCCTCGCCCGATGCCCTCAGCTCGCAATCGCGGTCTATGCTGAAGCCGGGCGGCGCATCCCCGGCCAGCCACAGCGTCATGGCTGCCGATGCCGACATCTCCGTCCTGGCCAGCGAGAAGCGCACATCCTCCAACACCTTGATCAGCGATTCGGTCAGTTCGTCTGCGGCCGTCATGCTGGCCGCATCGACCACCAGCCACTTGTCCACCGGGTCGATCCACGCACAGGTCTTGCGCCGGATCGCAAAGGCGCGCGGCAGCAATTCGTCGGTAATCGACTCCTTGATCTCCTTCATCTGCTTGCGCCCGGGCTTGTAGCCCTGCTGCTCTTCCAGCTCGGCCGCTCTCGATTTGGCGAACTGGTTGATCACGGCAGAGGGAAGCAACTTCTTCTCAGAGCCGAGGCAGATCATCATTTGCGTCCCCATGGCATGCACCAGCGGCGCGCCTTCTTCCTTGGGGGACACCCAGCCGCGACTCTGCACCTCAAGGCCGGAACAGGGTTGCAACATGTGCTGGGAAAGTTTTTCTTCCAGAGCCTCAGGGGCGATATTCCACTGGGTCAGACGATATACGACAAGATTCTTGAACCACATGCTTCGACGATTTACGGATGATTGAAAAGCGCCCGATTCTACCCCGAGTCGCCCCCGAGCACACGTCGGGAAACATCCGATCGTTGAGCCGAGCGGTCCGGAATCTCATGGATGAGAGGATGCTGCGAAGGCGGCTTGGCCGCGTCGAGCGTCAGAATGGAGACTGGTGACGCTCGACTTGACTGGAGGCGCGACCCAGAGTCGAACTGGGCTAATCGGATTTGCAATCCGGTGCATAACCGCTTTGCTATCGCGCCGCTTAAATGATTAAGGGAAAGCGTGGTGCTTTCCCTTGGATTTGGAGCGGGAAAAGAGTCTCGAACTCTCGACCTCAACCTTGGCAAGGTTGCGCTCTACCAACTGAGCTATTCCCGCAGTTCAGGCATTACACCCTGCGTTTTGGAGCGGGAGAAGAGTCTCGAACTCTCGACCTCAACCTTGGCAAGGTTGCGCTCTACCAACTGAGCTACTCCCGCAAAACGAGTTGCGCATTATAGGGATATTCGAATAGCTGTCAACAATTCCGTTGAAGAATGTCAGCGCCCCGCAGCCAGTCCGAACAGGCGGAAGGCATTCCTGGTGGTACGCTCCCCGACGTCCTCCAGCGTCATGCCGCGCAGCGTCGCGATCTCCTCGGCGACATGCTTCACATAGGCCGGCTGGTTGAGTTTGCCGCGATAGGGAACCGGCGCGAGATAAGGCGCGTCGGTCTCGATCAGGATGCGATCCATCGGCGTGCGCTGCGCGACTTCCTTGATCTGTTTCGCGTTCTTGAACGTGACGATACCGGAGAAGGAAATGTGAAAGCCCATATCCAGCGCCGCCTCGGCCACTTCCCAGGTTTCGGTGAAGCAATGCATCACACCGCCGATCTCCGCGGCATTCTCTTCCCGCATGATGCGTAGCGTGTCTTCCGCCGCCTCACGGGTGTGGATGATCAGCGGCTTTCCGCTTACCTTTGCGGCGCGAATGTGATTGCGGAAGCGCTCGCGCTGCCATTCCAGATCGCCCTTCAGCCGGTAATAGTCGAGTCCGGTCTCCCCGATCGCGACCACCCTGGGATGCGCCGCCAGTTCGACCAATCGAGCCACGCTCGGCTCCTCCACGCCCTCATAATCGGGATGCACGCCGACCGAGGCATAGACGTTCGGATGCCGCTCGGCCAACGCCAGCACCTGCGGATAGTCGGCCAGGTTGACCGCGACGCACAGCGCGGCGACCACTTCGTTGTCGTGCATGCGCTGCAGCACGCCGGGCAGATCGGAAACCAGGTCGGGGAAGTTGATATGACAGTGCGAATCGACGAACGGCATGGTGAATATGAACTGCGAGTAGTTATGCCCGTTATTCGAGCATCAGTTGGCGATAGGAGAACAACAGGGATTCGAAGAACAGCTTGGGATTCAGCGTGTGCTGCGCCTCGCGTTTCGCGCCCTGCAGATACTTTTGCAGGCGTGCGAGATTCAGCGGCTCGACCGATGCAACCAGTTTGCGGATCGCGGCCTCTTCGCCCAGATGGTAGCGCAACCGCCCCGCCAGCTTCATCGAACTCAGGTCGTAGCTCCATTGCTGCAGCCACTGCACGACCAGCGCCTGTTCGGTCTTTTGCAGCATCTCGGCCAGCGCAAACACATCCAGCGACTCCGGCTGGCGCACCGCGCGCAGCAGTTTGGCGCGCTCCTCGCAGCCGATCTGCTCATCGAGTTTCACTGCCTGCAACGGCGAGAAGCCGGAGGCGGCGAACGCCTCGGCGGGGTTCTTCACGCCCTGCTCCGCCAGCCAGCGCACCGCCGACTCCGTGTCGGGCGGCGACAGCGCGAAGGACAGGCTGCGGCTCAGTATCGTCGGCAACAGTTGCTGCGGCTTGTGCGACACCAGAATGAACAGCAGACCGGGCGGCGGTTCCTCCAGATTTTTCAGCAGCGCGTTCGCGGCATTGGTGTTCATCGCCTCGGCCGGATGGATCACGACCGCGCGCCGCCCGCCCTGATGCGCCGACATGCCGAAGAAATCGGCCAGGCTGCGCACCTGATCGACAGAAATCTGCTTGCTGGGTTTCTTGCCGGAGGCGGACTTGGCTTCCTCGCCCTCATCGCCTTCCTGGCTCAGCGCATCCGGCTGCAGCAACCGGAAGTCCGGATGCGAGCCCTGCGAGAACCAGTGGCAGGAAGGGCAGCTTCCGCAGGCGAAACCGGAAGCGTCCGGGTGTTCGCACAACAGACTCTGCGCAAATTGCATCGCCAGCTCGAACTTGCCTGTGCCTTGCGGGCCTTTCAGCAACAGGCCGTGCGGCGGACGCTTGCGCAACTCCTGCAGGCTCGCCCAGTCGTTCTTCTGCCAGGGATAGATTTCGGCCATGTCAGATCGAGGCGACGATTTTTTCGAGCTGATGCTTCACATCGTCCATGCTCTGCGCGGCATCGATTACCGCATAGCGCTGCGGGTTTTCACGGATGCGCTGATGGTATCCGGCGCGCACGCGTTCGAAGAAATCGCCCTGTTCCTGCTCGAAACGATCCAGCGTGACGTTGTTCGACAGGCGCGCTCGCGCAACCTCGACTGGCACGTCGAAGAACAGCGTCAGGTCGGGTTGCAGGTCCGCATGCACCCATTGCTCCAGCTGCTCCAGCTTGCCCCAGTCCATGCCCCGTCCCGCGCCCTGATAGGCGAAGCTGGCATCGCTGAAACGATCCGAAATCACCCATTTCCCCGCGCGCAGCGCCGGCTTGATGACTTCCTCGACATGCTCCATACGGGCGGCGAACATCAGCAGCGCCTCGGTGCCCATGCTCATCGGCTGGTTCAGCAGCATCTCGCGCAGTTGCTCGCCCAGCGGCGTGCCGCCCGGTTCGCGCGTGACGACGACATCCAGCCCGCGCTGACTCAAGGCACCGGCGAACCAAGCCAGATGCGTGCTCTTGCCCGCGCCGTCCATGCCCTCGAAGGTGATGAATTTGCTCATTTCTGGTATTCGTTAACGGCTCGATTGTGTTCGTTGAGGCTGCTGGAGAAATGCGAACTGCCATCCCCGCGCGCCACGAAGTATAACGCGTCGGTCTGCGCCGGATGCAGCGCGGCCTGCAACGCATCCTTGCCCGGCAGCGCGATCGGCGTAGGCGTCAGCCCGCCGCGGGTGTAGGTGTTGTAGGGGTTGTCGGCCTGCAGGTCTTTCTTGCGCAGGTTGCCGTCAAAACTCGGCCCCACTCCGTAGATCACCGTCGGATCGGTCTGCAGCCGCATGCCGCGGCGCAGGCGGTTGACAAACACCCCGGCGATCATGGCCCTGTCGCTGGCCGCCCCCGTCTCCTTCTCGACGATGGAGGCGAGGATCAGCGCCTGGTAAGGCGTCTCCAGGGGCAAATCCGGCTCGCGCACGGCCCATGCGTCCTGCAGGCGTTGCTGCATGGCCTGATAAGCCTGACGGAATATCTCAAGATCGCTGCTGCCGCCGGCAAAGCTGTAGGTGTCGGGGAAGAACAGCCCCTCCGGATGTGATTCCCTCGCGCCGATGCGCCGCAATATCTCCGCATCGCTCATGTTCAGGGTGTCGTGCGTGAGGTCGGGGTGGGCGTTCAGCGCATCGCGCATCTGCCGGAACGTCCAGCCCTCGATCACGCTGATGCGGCGCTGGCTGACCCGCCCTTCGGCGATCATGCGCACCAGCTCCAGCATGGACACCGGCTGTTGCAACTCGTAGCTGCCGGCCTGAAGCTGCGAGGTCTTGCCGAGCACGCGCACCAGCCAGACGAAAGCCCAGTCCTGTTCCAGCAATCCGGCCTGCTCCATCTCCCTGGCCATGGCCTTCACGCTGCTGCCCGGCTTCAGCGTTAACGCGAACGGCGTGGCGGGCAGCGGCAGCGGACGCAGGGCATAATAACCCACGCTCCCGACTGTCAGCAGCAACAACACAACGAAAATGGCAAACGCACGCTTCATCGGGACTCCTCTTGTTCCAGGGCGGTACGGATCTTCTCTGCGACCGGGAAACGGCTCCAGTGGCGCTGCCCCAGCACACGTATCGGCCACAGCCCGATCACGGAATTCACGACGAACAGCTCGTCGGCATGCAGCGCCTCTTCCAGTCCGATGTCGCGCACCTGCAGGCTCAGGCCATGCTGCAGCGCCCAGGCCATCACCCGCCCGCGCTGGATGCCGGCGACCCCGCAGCGCGACAGGTCGGGCGTGGCCAGTTGCCCCTGTGACACGACGAACAGGTTGCTGCGCGTGCCTTCGACAACATGGCCTTCGGCATCCAGCAGCAGGCCTTCCGCGATGCCGGGATCATGCGACTGCGCGTCGCGCAGCTCCGCCGCCGCCAGCACGTTCTCCAGCCGGTTCAGGTGCTTGACGCAGGCCAGGCGCGGCTGTTCGGACAGGCGTAACTGGCACACATGCGCCTTGACGCCCTGTGTCGCCCAGTCCACCGGATAGTCCGGCAGCGGCGAAAAATCCCAGATACGGGTCGGCATCGCATCGGCCGCAGGCGCATAGCCGCGCGCGCCTTCGCCGCGCGTGACGATCAGCTTCACCACGCCGTCCGGATGCTGCGCCAGCACCTGGTTCAGTTCGGCGAGCAGCAGCACCTCGTCCGGACAGTTCATGTCCAGCTTGGCGCAATCGTGCTGCAGCTTGAGGTAATGCAGGGACCAGTGCAGCGGGCTGCCGCCGATGGCGCGCAGGGTGCGGAACACCCCGTCGCCATAGAGCAGGCCGCGGTCGCGAATGCTGATCGTGCTGCCGGGTAGACCGTTGACCAGCATCGCGAAGGCAGGATCAGACTTTGCGGAAAACCAGCGAGCCGTTCGTTCCGCCGAAGCCGAAGTTGTTGTTGACCGCGACGGCTATCTTCATGTTGCGCGCCGCGTTCGCGCAGACATCCAGATCGCACTCCGGATCCTGCTCGAACACGTTGATCGTCGGCGGAGCGATCTGGTGATGCACCGCCAGCGCGCAGAACACCGACTCGACGCCGCCCGCGCCGCCCAGCAGATGGCCGGTCATCGACTTGGTCGAACTGACCACCAGCTTCTTCGCATGGTCGCCGAACGCCAGCTTGATCGCGTCGGTCTCGTTCTTGTCGCCCAGCGGCGTGGAGGTGCCGTGCGCGTTGATGTAGTCCACGTCTTCGGGATTCAGCCCGGCGTTACGCAGCGCGTTCAGCATGCTGCGCTTCGGCCCGTCGGTCGAGGGCGATGTCATGTGGTAGGCGTCGCCGCTCATGCCGTAACCGGCCAGCTCGGCGTAGATCTTCGCGCCGCGCGCCTTGGCGTGCTCGTATTCTTCCAGCACCAGCACGCCGGCGCCCTCGCCCATCACGAAGCCGTCGCGATCCTTGTCCCAGGGACGACTCGCCGTCGCCGGGTCGTCGTTGCGGGTGGACAGCGCGCGCGCTGCGGAGAAGCCGCCGACCGCCAGCGGACTGACCGTCGCCTCGGCGCCGCCGCACACCATCACGTCGGCATCGCCGTACTCGATGATGCGGGCGGATTCGCCGATGCAGTGCGTGCCGGTGGTGCAGGCCGTGACCATCGCCAGATTCGGGCCTTTCAACCCGAACATGATCGACAGGTTGCCCGAGATCATGTTGATGATGGTGCCCGGGATGAAGAACGGCGAAATCTTGCGCGGACCGGAAGCCAGATAGTCGTTGTGCGTGTCCTCGATCATCGGCAGGCCGCCGATGCCCGAACCGATGTTCACGCCGATGCGCTCGGCGTTCTGTTCGGTGACTTGCAGGCCGGAGTCCTTGAACGCCTCCATGCCGGCCACGAGGCCGAAATGGATGAAGCGGTCCATGCGGCGCGCATCCTTCGCGGGCAGGTACTGCGTCACGTCGAAATCCTTGACCTCGCCCGCAACCTGGCAGGCCAGCGCGCTGGGGTCGAAATGGCTGATTCTGGTGATGCCCGACTTGCCTGCGACGATGTTTTGCCAGGCCGCGGGTACCCCCATCCCGACCGGGGATACGATCCCCAGCCCGGTAATTACTACTCTGCGCTTAGACAAACTGACTCCGTTTTAGAAACAGAAAGGAGAGGAATGGATTACTTCTGGTGAGCCAGGACGTAGTCGATGGCTTGCTGGACGGTGGTGATCTTTTCCGCGTCTTCGTCGGGGATTTCGCACTCGAATTCTTCTTCCAGAGCCATCACCAGCTCGACGGTGTCCAGAGAATCTGCCCCCAGATCGTTGACGAAGGAAGACTCGTTCTTGACTTCCGCCTCGTTAACGCCGAGTTGTTCTGCAACGATCTTCTTAACGCGTTGTTCAATAGACATTTATGGCTCCTACCCTGTTTAAGTTAAAAAAGCGGTGGCGATTGTATCAAAATCGCCCGAAATTCCAAATCACAACTTTCATTCCGGGGAGTCTGGCAATAACGGCATTTGCTAATACGAATCCTGATAACGCGCCGTGATCGGATACCGCCAGTCCTTGCCGTAGCTGCGTTCGGTGATGCGGATTCCCACCGCAGACTGGCGGCGCTTGTATTCACTGATGCGGATCAACCGAACCACGCGCCTCACGTCAGCCTCGTCATAGCCGCGCGCCACGATCTCGGGAATGGCAAGATTCTGCTCGACATAGCACTCCATGATGGCATCCAGCACCTCGTAGGGCGGCAGGCTGTCCTGATCGGTCTGATCCGCCCGCAGTTCGGCACTGGGCGGACGTGTGATGATACGCTCCGGAATCACCCGCCCCAGCGTGTTGCGGTAGCGCGCCAGACGGTAAACCAGCATCTTGCCGACATCCTTCAGCACCGCGAAGCCTCCCGCCATGTCGCCGTACAGCGTGGCATAGCCCACGGTCATCTCGGACTTGTTGCCGGTGGTCAGCACCAGCGAACCGAACTTGTTGGACAGCGCCATTAGCAGGTTGCCGCGGATGCGCGCCTGCAGGTTCTCCTCGGTCGTGTCCGCCTCGCGCCCGGCGAAAGTATCCTTCAGCGTGGACAGGTAGCCCTGCATGATGGGCTCGATGGGGAATTCGTCATAGCGCACGCCCAGTATCCGCATCATCTCGCGCGAATCGTCCAGGCTGATCTGCGCGGTATAGGGCGACGGCATCATCACCGCATGCACCCGGTCCGCCCCCAGCGCATCCACCGCCACCGCCAGGGTCAAGGCCGAATCGATGCCGCCGGACAGCCCCAGCAGCACGCCGGGGAAGCGGTTCTTGGTTATGTAGTCGCGCACGCCGACGCACAATGCGCGATATATCTCGGCCTCTTCGCCCCGGGACTCCTCCACATCGCCGACAGGACGCAAATCCTCCCCCATCTCCAGCATCAGCAGCGCCTCGTCGAAGCGCGGCGCGAGCGCGGTAAGCTCGCCGTTGCCGTCCATCGCGAACGAGCCGCCGTCGAACACCAGCTCGTCCTGCCCGCCGACCAGGTTGGCATACACCACGGTCAGGCCGTTCTCGACGATGCGGTCGCGCAGCGCCTCGTAGCGCGCCGCCTGCTTGTCCAGCGCGTAAGGCGAGGCATTGGACACCAGCAGCACCTGCGCCCCCGCTTCGCGGGCGATGCGTGGCGCATCCGGCTCCCACACGTCGGCGCAGATGTTGATCCCGAAGCGTATGCCCTCCATCTCGAAGACCAAGGGCTCGGTGCCGCGCTCGAAGTAGCGCTCCTCGTCGAATACCGAGTAGTTCGGCAGCCTATGCTTGCGGTAGGTTGCAACGACCTTGCCGTCGCGCAGCAACGAAGCCGCGTTGTACAGCCTGCCCTCCTGCTCGTGCGGATGTCCCAGCACCACGGCGATGCCGGATGTTTTTTCCGCCAGTTCTTCCAGCGCCTCCATGCACGCACGGTTGAAGCCCGGACGCAGCAGCAGATCCTCGGGCGGATAGCCGCACAGCGCCAGTTCCGGCGCGAGCAGGAGTTGCGCACCTTGCTCCTTCGCCTGCCCGGCGTACTGCATTATCTTCGCTGTATTCCCGGCCAGGTCGCCCACCGTGCTGTTGATTTGTGCGATTGCCAGCTTCATCGTCGAACTCGGAAAAATCGGGACGCGCATCTTACCATCGCGCAAAAAAAAGCGGGCCGTTGCCGGCCCGCCTGGATGGAATACGCTGCGAAATTACGGGGTCACGCGCACCTTCTTTTCCACCTTGAGCACGGTGCAAACCTCGACGCGACGGTTCTGCTCGCGGCCCGCGCGAGTCTTGTTGTCCGCCATCGGCCTGGATTCGCCGTAACCCACGGTGACGATGCGATCCGCCGCGACGCCCTTGCCGACCAGATAGGCCTTGACCGATGCTGCGCGCCGCTCGGACAGTTTCTGGTTGTATTCTTCGGAGCCGATGTTGCAGGTATGGCCGCTGGACTCCAGTTGTGCATCCTTGTATTTCTCGGAGAAGCTGACCACTTCGTCCAGCTTCTTGATTTGGGCGCTACGCAGCTTGGCCGAATCGAACTCGAAGTTCGCCCCCTCGATGCAAACCGGCTTGTTTTCCAGCAACGTCTTCCAGGTTTCCGGCATCTGGGCCGGCTCAGCCTTGGCGACAGGCGCAGGAGCCGGTTCCGGCGCAGCCACTGGCGCCGGTGCAGGCGTTCCGCCGAAGTAGTAGTTGATGCCGAGAGTGAGATTGTTGTTGTGCAACCCGGTCGCGCCGGTTTTGCCGCGGCCGCTGGTGAATTCGCCGCCCACGCTCCAGTTCGGGGCGAACTTGTATTCCACGCCGATACCCAGATGGATGTCGCTGCCCCCTACCGCGCCGGCGGTGCCGTTGCCGTCGGTCTGCGCATAACCGATCTTGGCGTAGGGCAGCCACTTGCCGGCATCGATGCCGAGCTTGGCATCCAGGCCGTATACGGTGCTGCCATAATTGGATGGCGCAGGATTATGCGCCGCCTTGCTGTTGGAATCGACGAAACCGTCCACGCCCAACAGGAAGCCCCCCATGTTCCAGTTGTGCCCCGCCTCGATGCCGTAGCTGGTCGCATTTTGCCGGTCAACCCCAGTCATGCCGGTTCTGTTCTGGCCGATCTTGCCGCCGACCCAGCCTCCATCGAATTCACCTGCCTGAACCGCCGTAGCGCCCAGCAGCGCAGTCGCCAGCGCAATACGCACGCCAATCTTCTTCATCTTTTTCTCCTTGTTGGACATCGATCGATTAAACCCGGATCCGCCGGATTGTATCCAAATCTGCCCCCCTCACAGCCTGTGTTGCAGAAAAACAACTAGGTAATTCTACCTAGTTACTGGCCGAGCATACGCATCTGCTCGGTCGATCCCTCGTTCTGAGACATTTCGACCAGCCCCTGCGGTAACTGCTTGGTGGGTTTAACGCCCAGTTCCTTCAACATCTCGGCTTGGCGTATCACGTTGCCGCGTCCGGCGGCGAACTTGTTCAGTGCCCCATCATAGGCTCGCTTCGCCTGGTCCAGCTTGTCACCCAGATTCTCCAGATCGCCGACGAAGCCGACCAGCTTGTCGTAGAGTTCCGCGCCGCGGCTGGCGATGTCCTGTGCGTTGCGGTTCTGCTGTTCCTGCCGCCACAGGTGAGCCACGGTGCGCACCACGAACAGCAAGGTGCTCGGGCTGACCAGCAGCACGTTCTTCTTCCACGCGTCCTGCCACAGATCGCTATCGTGCGAGATCGCCAGCATGAAGGCCGGCTCCACCGGAATGAACATCAGCACGAAGTCGAGCGACTTCAGGCCATAGAGCTGCTGATAGTTCTTGTCCGACAGCTCCTTCACATGCGCGCGCACCGACTCCAGATGGCGCTTCAGCGCGGCGTCGCGCTGATGATCCGTCTCCGCATTCGCATGCTCCTCGTAGGCCGTCAGCGACACCTTGGCATCGACGATCAGGTGGCGATCCTCTGGCAGGTGCACCACCACGTCCGGTTGCGCACGCGTGCCGTCCGCGCGGGTGTGGCTCTCCTGCACGTCGTATTCGAAGCCGCGACGCAATCCGGAAGCCTCCAGCACCCGCTCCAGAATCAGCTCGCCCCAGTTGCCCTGCGCCTTGGCCTGACCTTTGAGCGCGCTGGTGAGGTTGTGGGCGTCCTTCGACAACTGGTTGTTCAGCGACATCAGCTGCTTGACCTGCTCGGCCAGCGCGGAACGGTCCTTGCCCTCCTGCACATAGACCTCCTCCACCTTGCCCTGGAACTCGGCGATCTTCACCTTCAGCGGCTCCAGCAACTGGTTGAGATTGGTCTGGTTCTGCTCGGTGAAACGCTTGGTCTTGTCTTCCAGTATCTCGCCGGCCAGCGTCTTGAAGCGGTCGGACAGCTGCTCTTCTGCCTGCTTCAGCAGTTTCAGCTTTTCCTGCGTCTGGGTGCGTTCCGCTTCCAGCGTCGTGCTCAGCTCGGCGACCTGGCTGCTCAGGCGCTGCCGCTCTACAGTGAGCTGGTCGCGCAAGGCGGAGAGCTCGTCTTTTTCCCGCAGCAACCGTGACATCTGCTCTTGCTGGCCGGCGACCGTCGATTCAGACGCCCCCAGCTTCCCGCGCAGACCGCCGATCTCCTGCTCCAGCCTCTGGTTGACGGCCTCTGCAGCAGCGTGCTCCGCCGCCAGCCGCCGCGCCTCGTCCTGCGCCGCATTCAGCCGCTCGCCCAGGCGCGCCAGTTCGACCTGGCCTTCGACCCTGGCCTGCGCCACCACCGAGGCGATACGCTCGCGCTGGATCAGCCGGAACAAGGCGGCGCCGGCCAGCAAGCCAACAAATAAGGAAACGAGAATGCCGCCCAACTGCTCCATGCGTATCGACTCCGGAAAATTGCGTCGCAGTATAAATCAAACGGTCTGCGCAAATAAAAAAGGGACGCCTGCGCGTCCCTTTTTCCCTCTACCCTGCGAATCACAAACCGCGAAAAATCACAAACCGCGGGCCTGGCGCTTGCGCTCGTTTTCCGTCAGGAAGCGCTTGCGGATGCGGATGGATTGCGGGGTAAGTTCGACCAACTCGTCGTCGTCGATGAACTCGACCGCGGACTCCAGCGTCAGGCGCACCGGCGGGGTCAGGCGGACGGCCTCGTCGGTCCCGGAGGCGCGCACGTTGGTCAGCTTCTTGCCTTTGATCGGGTTCACCACCAGGTCGTTGTCGCGGCTGTGGATGCCGATGATCATTCCTTCGTACAGCTTGTCGCCGGGCGACACAAACATGCGGCCGCGGTCTTCCAGGTTCCACAACGCGTACGCCACCGCCTCCCCCGCTTCTGCCGAGATCAGCACGCCGTTGTGGCGTCCCGGCAGGTCGGCCTTGACCGGGCCGTAATCGTCGAACACGTGGCTCATCAGGCCGGTGCCGCGAGTCATGGTCATGAAGTCGGACTGGAAACCGATCAGGCCGCGCGCCGGAATGTGATACTCCAGACGCGTGCGACCCTGGCCGTCGGATTCCATGTTGGTCAGCTCGCCGCGACGGCGACCGATTTCTTCCATGATCGCGCCCTGATGGCCGTCCTCAAGGTCGATCGTCAGGTTCTCGTAGGGCTCGCACTTCTCGCCGTTGATCTCCTTGTACACCACGCGCGGCTTGGCCACGGCCATCTCGAAGCCCTCGCGGCGCATGTTTTCCAGCAGGATGGTCAGGTGCAGTTCGCCGCGGCCGGAGACACGGAACACGTCCGCATCCTCGGTATCCTCGACGCGCAGCGCCACGTTGGTCAGCAATTCCTTGTTCAGGCGGTCGCGGATCTGGCGGCTGGTGACGAACTTGCCTTCGGTGCCCGCCAGCGGCGAGGTGTTCACCATGAAGTCCATCGTCAGCGTCGGCTCGTCCACCGTCAGCATCGGCAGGCCGACCGGGTTATCCCTGTCGCAGATGGTCACGCCGATGCCGATGTCTTCCAGGCCCGAGATGATGATGATATCGCCCGCCTCGGCGCTCTCGACCGGTACGCGGTCCAGTCCCTGGAAGCCCAGCACCTGGTTGATGCGGCCCGAACCGACCTGCTGCTCGTGGTTCATCACCACCACCTGCTGACCCGGCTTGATGCGGCCGTTCAGCACGCGGCCCACGCCGAGGCGGCCGGTGAAGGTCGAATAGTCCAGCGCGGCGAGCTGCAGTTGCAGCGGCGCATCCGGGCTGCCCGGCGGCGTCGGCACATGCTTCAGCACGGTCTCGAACAGCGGCACCATGTCGGAAGCGGAGCCGCCCTGCGACGGCGCCTCCTTCAGGTCCAGGCAGGCCCAGCCGTTCAGGCCGGATGCGTAGATGATGGGAAAGTCGAGCTGCTCGTCGGTCGCCCCCAGCTTGTCGAACAGATCGAACGTCGCATTCACCACCCAGTCCGGACGCGCACCCGGACGATCCACCTTGTTGATCACAACAATGGGCTTCAGTCCGAGGGCCAGCGCCTTCTTGGTGACGAAGCGGGTCTGCGGCATCGGGCCCTCGACCGCGTCCACCAGCAGCAGCACGCCGTCCACCATGCCCAGCACGCGCTCCACCTCGCCGCCGAAGTCCGCGTGGCCCGGGGTGTCCACGATGTTGATATGGTAGTCGCCGTACTTGATCGCGGTGTTCTTCGCCAGAATCGTGATGCCGCGCTCCTTTTCCAGATCGTTCGAGTCCATCACGCGCTCGTCCACCTGCTGGTTGCTGCGGAACGTGCCGGACTGGCGAAGAAGCTGGTCCACCAGCGTGGTCTTGCCGTGGTCGACGTGGGCAATGATGGCGATGTTGCGGAGGAGGCGGGACATGGGTGACTACCTGTGCAGAATTCAAAGGGCGCGCATTCTATCACAGGCGCTGCTCAAAAAATGCTCAAGAAAGGAATGGCCGGCGGATCGGCGATCCGGTATACCTAGATGCGCCCCCGCAGAAACCGTTCGTGCTGAGTAAACCGCGGCCGCATCGAAGCATGAACGACCAATTTCAAAGTCAAAACCGTCGGGGGGTGCCCGAAAGCAAGTTACCTTCTTTTTCTTCGCCAAAAGAAAAGGGGCTCGGTCTCCGTGCCCCTCTCGCATTCAAACCGCTAGCGGTTCAGCCTGCAGGCGTTACAGCGCCATCATGAGCTGATTGATCCGCTTCACGAACGTCGCCGGATCGTCAAGCTGCCCCCCCTCGGCCAGCAATGCCTGGTCGAACAGCACCGCAGCCCAGTCGTCGAAGCGGGCTTCCTCGGACTTCAGGCGCAGCACCACCGGGTGCTGCGGATTGATTTCCAGGATGGGCTGCGAGGCTGGGGCCTTCTGCCCTGCCGCTTTCAACAGGCGGGCGAGGTTGCCGCTGATATCGTGCTCGTCGGCCACCAGGCAGGCCGGACTGTCGGTCAGGCGATGGGTGACGCGGACCTCCTTGACGCGGTCGCCCAGGGACGCCTGAATCTTCTCGACCAGCGGCTTGAACTCGTCGGCCTCCTTCTGCTGGGCTTCCTTCTCCTTCTCGTCTTCCAGCTTGCCCAGGTCCAGGCCGCCCTTGGCGACCGAGGCGAGCTGCTTGCCGTCGAATTCGGTCAGGTAGCTCAGCGCCCATTCGTCCACGCGGTCGGACAGCAGCAGCACCTCGATGCCCTTCTTGCGGAACACCTCCAGGTGCGGGCTGTTCTTCGCGGCGTTGAAGGTCTCTGCTGTCACGTAATAGATCTTCTCCTGGCCTTCTTTCATCCGGCCGATGTAGTCCTTCAGCGACACGGTCTCATCCGGCGTGTCGGCGTGGGTCGAAGCGAAACGCAGCAGGCCGGCGATCTTGTCCTTGTTGGCGCAATCCTCGCCGACGCCCTCCTTCAGCACCTTGCCGAACTCGCCCCAGAACTTGGCGTACTTGTCCTTGTCGTTTTCAGCGAGGTCGGACAGCATGCCCAGCACCTTGCTCGTGCAGCCCTTGCGGATCGCCTCGATGTCCTTCGACTCTTGAAGGATTTCGCGCGAGACGTTCAGCGGCAGGTCTGCGGAATCGACGATGCCGCGCACGAAGCGCAGGTATTGCGGCATCAGTTGCTCGGCGTCGTCCATGATGAACACGCGGCGCACGTAGAGTTTGATGCCGTGGCGCGCATTGCGGTCCCACAGGTCGAACGGCGCGCGCTGCGGGATATACAGCAACTGGGTGTATTCAGTCTTGCCCTCGACGCGCGCGTGATTCCATGCCAGCGGGTCGTCGAAGTCGTGCCCGACATGCTTGTAGAACTCCTTGTATTCGTCCTCGGTTATCTCGCTCTTGCTGCGCGTCCACAGCGCCGAAGCCTGATTGACGGTCTCATCCTCATCGGTGAGGACATTCTTGCCGTCCTTCCACTCCTCCTTCTTCATCTGGATGGGCTGGACGATGTGATTGGAATACTTGCGCACGATGCCCCTCAGCCTGAAGCCGTCGAGCAGGTCGTCCTGACCTTCGCGCAGGTGCAGCGTGATCTCGGTGCCGCGCACGGCCTTCTCCACCATCTCGATGGCGAACTCGCCGCCGCCGTCCGATTCCCAGCGCACGCCCTGGTCGACCTTCTCGCCGGCGCGGCGCGTCGTCACCGTGACCTTGTCGGCAACGATGAAGGCAGAATAGAAGCCGACGCCGAACTGGCCGATCAGGTGGGCGTCCTTCTGCTGGTCTCCGGACAGGCGCGAGAAAAATTCGCGCGTGCCGGACTTGGCGATGGTGCCGAGGTTGGCGATGACCTCGTCGCGGTTCATGCCGATGCCGTTATCTGAAATCGTCAGCGTGCGCGCCTCCCTGTCGAACCCGATGCGGATGGCGAGGTCGGAATCGCTCTCATACAGCGCATCGTTGTGCAGCGCCTCGAAGCGCAGCTTGTCGCAGGCGTCGGACGCGTTGGAAACCAGTTCGCGCAGGAATATCTCGCGGTTGGAATACAGCGAATGGATCATCAGCTGCAAAAGCTGCTTGACCTCGGTCTGGAAGCCCATGGTTTCGCGGTTGGCGGTGGCAGTGTCAGTCATGTTGTCTCCATACTGTTATTAACGACATGCGCCATCTGGGGGCTGGCGAGAGTATTTCAAGTCTCCGGCCCAATATCGGCATACAACCGGCAAATCACTGAAAATACCGCTGGCTTTTATTTTTTCCGTCCGTATAATGCGCGCCTTGCCGCAGCCATTGCGGCATTTGGTTCATCGTTATCTGACCTATCTCTCGCGCGAATCCAATCGCGCCTGTCTAAAGAACTCCCAAGAGAACTCACGAGTTTTCCTGCGGGTTTCCCGGTTAGCAACGATGTTTTATGCGCCGGTAATCCGCCACCCCATATATCAAGGTGTAGTTTTCTGCCTGCGCTTGCCCTTTTTCATAAGGAAAGCAACATGACGTTCGAAGCACTCAATCTGCATCCCGCAATCCTCAAGGCTATCGCCGACACCGGCTATACCACGCCCACGCCCATCCAGGCGCAGGCCATCCCCGAAGTCATCGCCGGCCACGACCTGATGGCCTCGGCCCAGACCGGCACCGGCAAGACAGCGGCCTTCATCCTGCCGGCGCTGAACCGCCTGGCTACGCCTTCCGAAGTGCGCAGCAAGGGCCCGCGCGTGCTGGTACTGACCCCGACGCGCGAACTGGCGCAGCAGGTGTGCGACGCCGCCACCAAGTACGGCAAGCACATGCGTTTCAAGATCATCAGCATCCTGGGCGGCATGCCCTACCCGGTGCAGAACCGCCTGCTGTCCGGCCACGTGGACATCCTGGTCGCGACGCCGGGCCGTTTGATCGACCACCTGGAGCGCGGCCGCATCGACTTCTCGCGCCTGGAGATGCTGATCCTCGACGAGGCCGACCGCATGCTGGACATGGGTTTCGTCGACGATGTCGAACGCATCGCCGCAGCGACTCCCGCGACGCGCCAAACCCTGCTGTTCTCCGCGACGCTGGACGGCGTGGTCGGCAACCTCGCCTCGCGCCTGCTGAAGGAGCCGAAGCGTATCAGCATCGCCGCCGCCAAAGCCAAGCACGAGAACATCGAGCAGCGCATGATGTTCGCCGACGATGTGGCGCACAAGAACAAGCTGCTAAGCCACATCCTGACCGACGTGGACCTGAACCAGGCTGTGGTGTTCACCGCCACCAAGCGCGACGCCGACAGCCTCGCCGACCAGCTTTCCGCACAGGGCCACGCGGTCGCGGCGCTGCACGGCGACATGAGCCAGCGCGAGCGCAATCGCACGCTGCTGAACCTGCGTAACGGCAACCTGCGCGTACTGGTCGCGACCGACGTGGCCGCGCGCGGCATCGATGTCGCCGGCATCTCGCATGTGATCAACTTCGACCTGCCCAAGCAGGCCGAGGACTACGTGCACCGCATCGGCCGCACCGGCCGCGGCGGCGCCTCCGGCATCGCAATCTCGTTCGCCTCCAATCGCGATGCGCTACTGCTGAAACGCATTGAGCGCTACACCGAGCAAAGCATCAAGATGCACACCATCGAAGGCCTGGAGCCCAAGTACAAGCTGCGCACCGGCCCGTCCTCGGACCGTCCGCGCGGCGGATTCGGCGGAAATCGCGGCAACGGCGGCGGTTTCGGCGGCAACCGTGGCAATGCCGGCGGATTCGGCGGCAACCGCAACGACCGTTTCGGCAGCGGCCGTCCGGACAATTTCGGCAACCGTCCTTCGGCAGGCTCGGGACAGGCTCGCAGCGGCTTCCACCACGGCACTCCCGACAGCCGCCATGTCCATGACGGCCACAAGGAAGGCCACCGCCACACTCAGGGTTTCGGCGGGAACAGCCAGCAGCCGCGCAGCGCCGATCGCAGCTTCGGCAACCGCGGCACCGGTGCCGGCAACAGCGCCCCGCGCCGCAACGGCGACCGCCCCAGCTTTGCGCTGGGCCGCGGCCACAACAGCGGCAACAAGTGGTAAGCCTCGCAAGATTGACTAGCGGCTTGTCCGAATAACAAAAAAGCACGCCTCGGCGTGCTTTTTTGTTTGCGGCCAGACTGTTGCTCGCAATGAATTGCACCTTGCGGCGGCCTGATGATCGAATGCGGCCACAATCCCCATGACAAGTGGTAATGTATCGACAGCGTGACACACATGCATCGCACCACCGCATCATGACCAACATCGCCGAAATTGCCGAGCGTCAACTGCACGATCCGTTTTACCTGAAGACGGTCACGGAGTTGGGCAACCAGCAGCCGCTGGTAACCTCCTGCGATGTTTATTCAACCTCTGGAATCAAGCTCGTCAATCGTGGCACAAAGTTCGACGGCACGCTCTACCAGAAATTGCTGCGCCACAAATTGACGCCCAAGCTGGATCAATGCATGGAAATCGAGAATGCGATTACCAATGCCGATCTTGCAACGGAAGCCACTCTTCTTCTGGCTCATGACAGCTGGTTGCAGCTCATGCAATCGGCGATGCCTGATGTCAGCATATTCGGCAGCACCGCAAGCCGGATACCTCTCCATCGGGTAGTAGCCTTCAAGCTCACAGTGATGCGCGAAAAGCGCCCGGACCTTTTCAAGCATAGCCTCTATCTGATGCTGGTATGCATCTACATCGGCACTCGACTCGAACTCGACTCCGATCAATTGACCCAGCTTTCCGCTGCCGCCCTGCTGCATGACATCGGCATCATGCATATAGATCCCGAGCTCTTGACGCCCGGCCATACCCTCAGCGACACCGAACGTCGCCATCTCTACGCGCATCCGCTGACGGCCTGGATGATACTGAAGGAATGCACCGATTACCCGCCGGCGGTCCTCGACGCCGTATTGCAGCACCATGAAAGGCTTGATGGCAGCGGCTACCCGCTCGGACTGAAGGGAGAAGACATCGACCTTTATGGCAGGGTTCTCGCGGTTGCAGAGATCATCGCCAGTCGCCACGGCGATATCCATTCACCTGCCGAGAAAATGCGCCTTGAAGCCATTCTGAAGCTCAATTCGCGGCGTTACGGCCGGCAGTTGATCGGATACCTGGACGTGTTTTATCGAACGGACTCCGATGTCCCTTCCTGCTCCGAAACCAGCAAGCAGGCCACCCGCAAGAGACTGAGCATCGTACTGTCTGCGATTTCCGACTGGGAAACCCTGATGAATGCGCAACATCGAGGATTTCAGGCATTTCTTGGCATGGACACGCGCATACAGAATCTGAAAATGGAGATGCTGGATGCGGGCATAGTCCCGTTGGGCAGCATGGACAACATGGCAGGCATCGAAGAGTCTCCCCGCGCGTGCTTCGAGATGCAAATCCTGCTGGAAGAGTGCATATGGCAACTCAAGGATGTGCTTGAGGAAATCAAACGCCGTTTCCCGGAGATCGCTCTCGACAGCCCTTCGTCCTGCAATACCCAGGTTCTTAACTGGCTCATCGAAACCGAGCGGCATATCAAATCGGTACAGTCTCCTGCCATGGCAGCCCCCACTCCCGCAGAAGTGACGTGAACCGGCAATCCGCTACTTGTGCCTGCCTGCGACATGGCCAAACAGCCCCCGCACAAAACCCGACTCTTCTGACAGCTCGATCACATAGCCGGTTTCAGGGACAGGGAAAACCGCCTATTTCGCCAAGGTAATGAACGACAGCTTGCTCACCCCTGCATGCTGCGCCAGCGCCATCAGTTCGGCGATGCGGCCGTAGGGCACCCTGTCGTCGGCCTCGACCTGCAATTGAAATTGCGGATCGGCGGCGCGTTCGCGCAACAGGCCGGCGAGCCCCTCGTCGCTGACATGCATGTTCTCCAGTTCGAGGTTGCCTTGCGCATCCACGATCAGGCTGACCTGCTGCGGCTTGTCGTTGCTCTGCACCGCATCGGTCTTCGGCAGGTTGATCTTCAGCGACTGCGGCGCGAGCAGGGGTGCCGTGATGATGAACACCACCAGCAGCACCAGCATCACGTCCACCAGCGGCGTGACGTTGATCTCGCTCATCATGCCGTCGTCGGAATTATTGCCGATGGCCATCGCGCTACCCCTTGAAGTTGTGCTTCAGCGCCAAACGCAAAAAGTCGTGCGCGAAGTTGTCCATCTCCGCAATGCGCAGGCGCAGGTTGCGCAGGAAATAGTTGTAGGCCATCACCGCCGGCAGCGCGGTGGCGATGCCGATCGCGGTGGCGACCAGCGCTTCCCCGATCGGGCCGGCGACCACGTCAAGCGAGGCAGAGCCGCTCTGCCCGATGTTCTGCAGCGCGTGCATGATGCCCCACACCGTGCCGAACAAGCCGACGAAGGGGGCGGTCGAGCCTATCGTCGCGAGCTCTGCGAGTCCGCGCTCGTGGCCGCGCTGGATGTTCTGCACCTGCTGGCGCAACTGGCGCTCCAACACCTCCTGCGGCGCGCCGGTGTGCATCAGGTCCTGGCGCTCCGCCCCCAGCGCCTTGAGTTCGGCAAATCCGGATTGCGCGAGCCGCGCCACGTCGCCCTCGCCCCGGCCGGCGATTTCCGCAGCAGCCGTCCAGTCGCGCGCAACCCAGAATTCCTCGAGGAATGCGCGGTTAAGCCTGCGGTCCCGCAATTGCCGTTTCAGTTTCAGCAGCGCAATGGACCAAGTCGCCACGGACAGCAACACCAGCAGCAGCAGCGTGGCGGAAACGACGGGAGAATCGCTGGAGAACAGTTCGTTCATGCTTCGTTTTCCTTCAATGAAAATTGGATGGGCACCTTGAACCATTGCGTGACGGGACGCCCGGCGCGGGTCGCCGGCATGAAACGCCAGGCCTTAACGGTGCGCAGCGCGGCGTTGTCCAGAATCTCGTGGCCGCTGCTCTGGAACACGTTGACTGCGCCGCACGTCCCTTCTGCCAGCACCTCTATGTTCAGCACCACCCTGCCCTCCCAGCCCATGCGGCGCGCGGCCATCGGGTAGGGCGGGCGCGGATTGTGAAGGTAGGCGGCCCGGTAGTCAGGCTCGGTATCGGCGACCGGCGCGGCGGCCGCGGCGGGCGGCGAGGACACGGCCTGCGGCGGCGCGGGGGGCTCTTCCGCAGGCTGTGCGACTTCGGCAATCTCCTGCACCGGCGGCTGCGCCCGCTTTGGGGGTTCGACGCGAGGTTTGGGTGGCTCGGGCTTGACGGAAGCTGGCTTGACGGGCTCGGGTTGCGCCTCGGGCTTCGCGACCTCGGCCTGGCGCACCGCGACCGACACCGACATCTCGCTGACCACGATAGCGGGCTGCTCGGGCTGCATCAGCCAGGCCAGCACGATGCCGGCATGCATGACCACGACCAGCGCGACCACACCCAGCCGCTCGCCCGGCGGGGCGGCGGGCAGAAACGTGTTATCGGGGCGCGCCATGGCGTTGTTCATGCGGATTGCTCGTCGTTTTGCAGGCACGCATTCTAGCAGCCCGTTCCCCGCCATCGTCAGCGAACTCGCGCAGCCCATCACAGCCCCAGCATCAGGCGTTTCAATCCCAGCAACACCAGCACCGCCGCAGCGCCCCAGCGTATCCAGCGCGTAAGCCAGTCGCGGTTCTCGCGCAGCTTCGCACCGAAGAGACTGACCAGCGGCAGCAGCACCAACAGCGGCGTCAGCGCCGCCCCCAGGCCGAAGGCCACGCCGTTCGCGAACCCGGTTCCCGTGCTGCCCGCCGCCGCGCACACCGCGAGCAATGAGGCCAGCGGCGCGCAGGGCGTCAGGCTCAGCGAGAAACCCAACAGCAACGGCGGCGTGCGGCCCGCGTTGCGCGCGATGCCGCAGGGCTGGTGCGACGCCGCGGAGTGTACCAGCCACAAGCCGGCAATGACGGAAGCAAGGCCAATGACGATATTGCCGGTGCCGCCCTTGAGCATGGTAGACAGCCACATGCCCGCTCCGCCCGCCAACGCGCCCAGCAGCGCATAGGCTGCGATGCGCCCGCCAGCGAACAGCAGCGTATCGCGCACCGCCTCGCCTTGCGTGCCGCCGCGCCCCAGCACCCAGGTGCCCATGAACGGCAGGCAGGTCGCGGTGCAGGCGGTCAACCCCAGCGACAGGCCGAGCAGCCAGACCGCAAACAGCGTGGCCTGCGGCGGCGCGGGGATGAGCATGGCCTCCATGCTACTTCTCCTGCCTGAGCCAGATTACCCTGTCCTTCGGCATGCCCTCGGGCGTCTCCCGCTTCACGCGCTTCTTGTAGTACTCGCGCGCTGAACCGAACAGCCTGATGCCGAAAAATTTGATCTGGATCACGTCGTCGTCCGGGCAGTACTCGGCGCAGCGCCCGCACAGGGTGCAGTCCTCGTGAAACGCCTTTCTGCCGTGCTCGCGGCCGATCTCGTGGATGTCCATCGGACAGGCCTTCTCGCACACGCTGCACTTCCCGCACTTGTCGTTCTGGCGCTTGACCAGGCGCATCGGCGAGAGCCGCTGAAACATCGCGTTCCACGACAGCAGCGGGCAGATGCGGCAGAACGGCTGGCGTGCGGCGAGTGCTGCGATGACGACGAAACCGAACATCGCGTTGCCCAGCGCGCCGAGGAAGAAGTTGACGTTCGTCCCGGTACGCACTGCGATCTGCTCGGCATCGGCGGTCAGCAAGGTAGTCGCGAGCCGCGACGGGCACACCTGGCAGAAGGGATCGCCCAGTTCGTTCGCGGCAAAGCCCATGCCCGCTGCCAGCGGCAGGCCGAGCACCAGCACCAGCAGCAACAGCCATTTCACCGGACGCACGCGCTCGACGTTCTCCGGCTTGAAGCGGTTCAACGGGCGGTTCAGGCGGCGGCCGAGGCGGTACAGCAACTCCTGCACCGTGCCCATGGGGCACACCCAGCCGCAGAACGCCTTGTTGAGCAGGAAGAAGAACGCGAAGAAGGTCGCGACCGAGATCAGCGTCGGCACGAACACCTTCAACGTGAGTTCCTGCGCCTTGACCAGCGCCTCACCGATGCGGTGGTGCAACTGGTGCTGGTTGACGATCAGGATGCAGTGGTCGGCGGTCTGCTTGTCGAAAGCACAGGACAGTGCTGGCAGCGCCTGAGAGATGCGGTCCACGGTGTAGCTGCCGAGCAGCGCGCCGCCATACACGGAGACGAACAGCATGACGATCTGCACGGCAAAGCGAAAGCGGCCCAGCGTCGGGAAAATTCTCTTCAGCATGTCAGGCCTCCTCTTTTTGCGATGCAGCGGCGCTTTCCGGCGCATCGTTCTTCTTCGCCTTGCGCTGGCGCAGCAGCGGCACAGCACCTACCATCCCCAGCAGCGTGAAGCCCAAGCCCATCGCGATATTGCGCTGACTGTAGGCATCCGGCCCGTAACTGGCGTTGAACGCGGTCAGGTAGCTCTTTCCCTCCTCGAAACGCCTCGCGGCCAGCACGAAGTCCGCGCCACGGCGGCCATGGCTTGCACCGGAATCCGCCTCCGCTTCCAGCTTGAAGTCGTCCGGGAGACGCACCGTAACGATCCCCCGGCCATCGCTGACGAATACCGCCTTAGTCCCGTTCTGCGTTTCCATTTCGAGCATCTGCCCCGCCAGCGGTTTGCCGCCGAAACGCACCAGGAACTTCCAGTCCTCGTTCGCCCGATAACGGGAATGCTCGCGCGGATAGGGCTGCGGGATGATCTCCAGTTCATGCTTCTGCGTCATGAACATCGACGTCGGGTTCGCGGCTCCCCGCTCGCCGTAGTAATACACCGTCGAGGCGACGCGCACCGTGTCGTGCCGCTCCTCTCGCGCCGCGAGCCAGTGGAAGCCGCCCGTCGCGGGCCGGTCCAGCTTCGCCCCCGCCAGTTCCAGCGGCAACCGGCGCCGGCCATCCTCGTCCTCCAGCCTGTTGGACCAGGCATCCATGCCGTCAGCCACGATGTTCTGCGGCACAACCGTGACGATCATGCGCTCGCGGCTCTCGCCGCCCATCCTCGTCTTCAGCAGCGGCTTGTCCGTCCACAAGTGCATCATGCCCGCATGACTGCCATGCTCCGCCGCCTGCGCGGGCGCTGCCAGCAACAGGCACAGCATCCATATCTTCTTCATGCGCGCCTCCCTAGAAAGTCACCGACAGACCCGCGGTCAGCACGCGCCCGGGATTGACGGTGATGGACATGTCCTCGGCGTCGTACACGCCGTCGCCGTTGCCATCCGAGCCGCCGCGCACGGTGGTGTAGTAGGAGCGATTGAACAGGTTGTCCACGCGGCCGAACATCGACCACTTCATGCCGCGCCCGGTCTTCAGTTCATAGTTGGCCAGAAGGTTGAACAGGGTGCGCCCGCCTATCCAGACCTGATTTACCTCGTCGGCGTAGATGCCGCTCTGCGCGTTCGCCTCCGCGGTGACGCTCCAGCCCGGCGCGGGACGATAGCGAGCGGACAGGTTGAGCTTGTGGCGGGAGGTGCGCGGCACGACGTTGCCGGTGTTGTCGTACAGCACCGAGGGCAGCGGCGCGGTGCGCGAACCCATCGCCATCCAGTAACTGTCGTTGCGTGTGAAGCGCGCATCGAGATAGGTGTATGCGGCGTCGGCCGACCAGTCCCTGCCCGCATCGATTTTCAGTCCGAACTCCAGCCCGCGGTTGCGCACGCCGCCGATGTTCTGATACTGCTCCAGCGCGTTCGCCAGCGTCGCGCCCGGCGTGGTCTGGTACTGGCCGCCGGTGTTCAGGATGAAGTTGTTGCGGTCGAGCTGGAACAGCGCGACGTCCATGTCCAGCCCGATGCCGAGCAGCTCGCCCTTGGCGCGCAGGCCGATCTCCCGGTTCCAGGATTTCTCCGGTGTCAGCCCGGGATTCGGCGCGACGGCGCCGGTCGGCGTGATGCTGCCGCCGAACAACTGGCTGACGGTAGGCACGCGGAAGCCGGTGGAGAGGTTGGCGTAGATCTCCCGGTCGGGCGTCAACGCATAGTTCAGCCCGGCGCGCTCGGACAGCACGCGGAAGGTCTTGCTGCCCAAAAGCACCCTGCCTTCGGCGACCTGCGCCGGCGTCAGCGGGATGTAGCTCTCGAAACCCGACGAAATATCGTCGTAGCGCGCATTCAGCGTCACCGTCAGCGGTGCTGTCGCCTGCCACTTGAATTCGCCGTAGACCGCCTTCGTCTCGGTCGTGGAGAGATTGTCCGCGGTGACGGCCCCGGCGAGGTTGAGAGGATTGGCGGGGCTGATCGCCGTGCCGCGCGAGGTGTAATCGACGAGGTTCGTAGTGACGGCGCGGTCGGAAAAGGATTGCAGATCCAGCCCCGCCATGAATCCCGTCTGCTCGCCGCCGCGGCGCCATTCCGCCTTCATGCCCTTCTGCACCTGATTGGTATCGGCCCCGCTGGCGTAGGCATCCTTGTCGTTCGCCATGTCGCAGGCCGCGACCGCCGTCACCACGCCGGCGCCGCAACCCGGCACGTTGCGCAGGAAACCGTTCGGGTTCTGCCAGCCGAAGGTGTGGTCCTTGAACAGGTAGCCGTTCACCAGCAGGTTGCCGCCCGCGCCGAAATCCTTCGCATAGGTGAGATTCATCTTGTCCAGGCCGACGTCGTAGTTGCGCGCGTAGTCCTTGCCGCCGGTGATGCTGCGCGGATCGAGCGCGGCCTGCGTCACGCCCTTCACCGTGCCGTGGCTGTCCTTGGCGCGCTTCGACTGTTCGAAGCCGAAGGAGAGGTCGCTGGTCTCGTCGATCAGATACTGCAGCTTGCCGTCGAAATAGTCGGCGAAGAAATTGCCCTGGTCGTGGTAGCCCAGCGACTGGCGGTTGGTGGTCTGCACGTGGCCCACCCAGTTGCCTTCCGAAAAACCCGCGCGCACCAGTCCCTTGCGGTAGCGGAAACTGCCCGCTTCGGTGCTCGCGGTGAGTCCGGCCATCTTCGCGCCGCGCTTGGTGGTGATGATCACCGCGCCGGACAGCGCGTCCTCGCCGAACAGATAGGAGGCGCCGCCCTTGATGACCTTGATCGAATCGATGTTGTCGAGGTCGATGTTCACGCGCCCGGTGCGTTCCTGCACCGGGACGCCGTCGATCACGATCGCCACGCCGGGCTTCTCGCCCATGTAGCGTTGCGCCTCGACGCCGCGCAGCATGATCTTCACCGAGTCGTGGCTCTGCACTTCGGCGGTCACGCCGGGAATGGATTCGAGCACGTCAACGATGCTCTGGCCGTGCTCGTCGTCGACCTTGCGTCCGCTGATGACACTGACGTTGGACGGCTCGCCGCGCTTCGAATCGAAGCGGTCGTCGATGGTCGTCGAGGTGACCGTCACCTCCGGCAGCACGCCGACCTCCGCCTGCACCGCCTGGCTGATCGCGAGCGTCATCACGCTCAGCGCGAACAACTTGCTTCCCTTCATTCTTTCCCCCTGTGTCGTTATGGTCAAAGCGAGGGAACGGATTCTATTAACGCAAAACCACGCGGGGAATGTGGCATATTGCCGCGCGACAATATGTCGCACCTTTGGCGCGACATATTGCGGTGAAGACTCATATCCGCGCAGCGGATGTGATGTCGAAACCACAATTACAAATAAGAACGGCCTGCGACATATTGCGGCGGAGACCCATATCCGCGCAGCGGATGTGATGTCGAAGCCACAATTTTTCGAGCAACTGCGAAATTTTCCGGCGACCACGTCTGCCAGGCTTCTTACATCTTTTTACAAACACAAGGCTGGTCAGGAAAATCCAGGCCGTTATACTCGTCCCATGCGACCAGCCGTCCTCCTTCCCCGCCCGAATCCCAAACAAGCCTTGCTGCTTCTCTGTCTATGGAGCAGCGCGGCCTTGAGCGCCGCACCCGACCCTCTCGACACCGAGTCCGCACTGCCGCTCAAGCCTGCGCTGCGCATCGGCGGCGCGGTGGGCGATCCCTGTTCTGACCCGGCGCCCCGCGGAGCGCTCGGCCTGTCCGACGTAGTCAATCTCGCGCTGTGCAACAACCCCCAGACGCGCGAGGTATGGGCCAGTTCGCGTGCGCAGGCGGCGCAGGTTGGCGCAAGCCAGGGCAGCTACTTCCCTGGCATCAGCGTCAGCGCCTCCGGAAACCGCAATACGCCCGGCGCCAACCAGCGCACCCTGGGACTGACGCTGTCCTACCTGCTGTACGACTTCGGCGGACGCGCCGCGACCCTGGAGAACGCGCGCCAGTTGCTCGCCGCGGCAAGTGCGACGCAGGACGGCACGGTGCAAGCGATCTTTCTTTCCGCGGTCCAGGCCTATTACCAGACGCATGCGGCGCAGGCCGCGCTCGATGCCGCTCACGAATCCGAACGCGCCGCGAAAGCCAGCTTCGACGCCGCCGAGGCGCGCTACCTCGCAGGAAGCGCGACGCCCGCCGACAAGCTGCAGGCACAGACCGCATGGTCGCAGGCCAGGTTGAACCGCATCACCGCCGAAGGCACGCTAAAGAAGACTGGCGGCGCGCTGGCAACCATCATCGGACTGGAGGCGAATCGCAGCGTGACGCTTGTCTCCGTAAGCGCCGAAGCTGTCGTCCCTGCCGATTTCGGGCGCGACGTGGACGCTCTGGTCGAGGAGGCGAAGCGCCGACGCCCGGACCTGATCGCCGCCGAGGCCCAGGTCAAGGCCGCCGAGGCCAGCGCGGACGCCGCACGGGCTGCGGGCAAACCCACCATCTCGCTGACGGCATCGAACACCCGGACGGACAGCGCCGGCATCACTTCGCGAGGCTCGTCGCTGGGCGTCAGCATCAGCGTGCCGCTGTTCGCCGGCTATGCGCCGACCTACCGCATCCGCGCCGCGGAGGCACAGGTCGAGGCCCGGCAGGCCCAGAAAGAGCGCGTGCAGCTGCAGGTCGCGCTGGATGTCTGGAACGCATACCAGAACCTCGTCACCGCGACACAGTCATTGCGCACCACCGCGGACCTGCTGCAGAGCGCCGAGCAGTCCGAACGAGTCGCGCGCGGCCGCTACGAGGCCGGCGTGGGCAGCATCCTTGATATGCTGAACGCGCAAAGCGCGCTGGCCTCCGCTCGCCAGCAGCGCATCCAGTCCCTGCTCGACTGGAACGTGGGCCGCGCCACGCTCGCCCAGTCCGTTGGCAGCCTGGACGCGGATCTGTTGCAAACCCTCTCGCCCGCAGCACCGGAGAAACCTCAGCCATGAACAAGCTACTGCGTTCACCCATCGTCCTGACCCTGCTTGCCGCCGCACTCGCTGGCGGCGGCTACACCGCCTACCGTCAGGCCGCAGCGCCCTCCCCCGAGCAGCAATATCGCCTGGAAAGCGTGGGCAGGGGTGACCTCAGCCAGACCGTTTCCGCGAATGGCACCCTTAATCCCGTGTCGCTGGTGAGCGTGGGCACCCAGGTTTCCGGCACGGTGAAGAAGCTCTACGTGGACTTCAACAGCAAGGTCGAGAAGGGGCAGATCCTGCTGGAACTCGACGACGCGCTGCTCGCGGCCCAGCAGAAACAGAGCCGTGCCAGCATGCAAAGCGCTGTCGCCTCGCTCGAACTCGCCGCAGCCAACGAGGCGCGCATGCGCAGTCTGTACGCACAGGAATACGTGTCGCGCCAGGAACTCGACACCGCGGTGCAGGCAAAAAAAGCCGCCGAATCTCAGCTCGAACTGGCGCGCGCGGCAGTCGAGAAGGACCGGGCCAACCTCTCCTACTCGGTGATCCGCTCGCCCGTGTCCGGCGTCGTGGTGGATCGCGCTGTGGACGTCGGCCAGACCGTCGCCGCCAGCCTGCAGACCCCGACGCTGTTCAAAATCGCGCAAGATCTGGCAAAGATGCAGATCGACGCGAACTTCGCAGAAGCGGATATCGGCAACATCCGTGTGGGGCAGGCGGCGCGCTTCAACGTGGACGCCTTCCCCAACCGCAGCTTCGAAGGCAGGGTGCGCCAGGTCAGGCTGAACCCGATCATCGCCCAGAACGTGGTCACCTACGACGTGGTGATAGATGTGGACAATCCGGAGATGATCCTGCTGCCCGGCATGACCGCTTACGTGACCATCGCCGTGGCCGAACGCAAGGACGTGCTTCTGGCGCCCAATGCCGCGCTGCGCTTCAAACCGGCCAACGGCGATCAGTCGAAGGCCTCCGGCAATGGCGCAAAACCGACGGACGAAAAATCCGGGCTCCCGCGCGACGGTTTTTCCGGCAAGGTCTATGTGCTGCGCGACGGCAAGCCGGCGCCGGTCGCCGTGTCGCTGGGCATCACCGACAACCGCAGCACCGAAGTGCTCGGCGGCGAACTCAAGGCCGGCGACCAGGTGATCGTGGGCGATGCGCTGGCGACAAACGGCGCATCCGACAGCAGCCGGCCGATGCGCATGAGGTTCTGATGACCGACGCCGTCATCCGCATCGAGGGCCTGCACAAATCCTACGAGACTTCCGCAGGGTTGTTCCCGGTGCTCAAGGACGTGAACCTGCGGGTGGATGCGGGCGAGTTCGTCGCCATCATGGGCCCGTCCGGTTCGGGCAAGTCCACCTTCATGAACATCCTCGGCTGCCTGGACGAACCCACGACCGGGCGTTACGAACTCAACGGACGGGACGTCTCGGCTCTGAACCGAGACGAACTCGCCGGCCTGCGCAACCGCACCATAGGCTTCGTATTCCAGGGCTTCAACCTGCTGCCACGCATGACGCTCGAAGATAACGTCGCGTTGCCGCTGATCTATGGCGGCGTGGAACGCCCGGAGCGCCACCGCCGCGCGCGCGAACTGCTGGCGAAGGTCGGGCTGGAAAAATATTTCGGTTCCATGCCCAATCGGATTTCCGGCGGCCAGCAACAGCGCGTCGCGATCGCGCGCGCGCTGGTCAACAACCCGCGCCTGATCCTCGCCGACGAACCCACCGGCAACCTCGACAGCCACACCGGAGAGGAAATCATGGCGTTGTTCGACTCGCTCAACCGCGAGGGTATCACCATCGCGCTGGTCACCCACGAGCCGGACATCGCGCATCACGCGCAGCGCCAGGTGCACTTCCTCGACGGGCGCATCGTCAGCGACCATCCGACACAGGAGCAGGCGGCATGATGTTCGAGATGCTCGGCGAAGCCTGGCGCGCGATGGGTGCCAACCGGATGCGCACCTTCCTCACCATGCTCGGCATGGTGATCGGCGTGGGCGCCGTGGTGCTGATGATGTCCATCGGCCAAGGAGCCCAGTACGCCATCAAGCAAAGCATCAGCGCAATGGGCAGCAACCTGTTCATCCTGCTCTCGGGCAGCACGCAGGCCGGCGGCGTGCGCTCGGGCAGCGGCGGTGGCTACACGCTGAATGTCGGCGATGCCGCAGCCATCGCCGAACTGCCCGGTGTGCAATCCGTGGCTCCCATACATCCGGGAAGCGCGCAGGTGGTGTACGGGCCGAACAACTGGAACACCGCCGTGATCGGCATCACGCCGGGCTACCTCGATGCGCGCTCGTGGCAGGTAGTCGCCGGCGCGCCGTTCACCGAGTCCGACGTGCGCTCCGCCACGCGCGTCGCGCTGATCGGACAGACCGCCGTAGCCAACCTGTTCGGCGACGAAAATCCGCTGGGCAAGACCATCCGCATCCGCCAGAGCCCCTTCGTAATCGTCGGCGTGCTGGGCGCCAAGGGCCAGGGCATGGACGGGCGCGACCAGGACGACACCCTCCTTATTCCGCTCACCACCGCACAGCGGCAGGTATTCGGCTCGCAATTCCCCGGCTCGGTGCGCATGGTCATGGTACAGACGACGACGCAGGAGATCATGCCGTCAGTAGAAAAGGAAATGACCGAACTGCTGCGCCAGCGCCACCGCATCCGCGAGGGATTCGAGAACGACTTCTTCCTGCGTAACCTGACCGCCGTGGCGGACTCCGCCGCCGAGAGCACGCGCGTAATGTCGCTGCTGCTCGGCGCGATCGCCTCGGTGTCGCTGCTGGTCGGCGGCATCGGCATCATGAACATCATGCTGGTGTCGGTCACCGAGCGCACCCGCGAGATCGGCATCCGCATGGCCATCGGCGCGCGAGAGCGCGACATCCTGCTGCAGTTCCTGCTGGAGGCCATCATCATCTCGGTGGTAGGCTGCTTCATCGGCCTGCTGCTGGGCGTAGGCGGCGCGCTGCTGGTCGAGGCGACCACGGGCACGCTGGTCATCATCTCGCTGAGCTCGGTGGCGGTGGCTTTCGGCGTCGCCGCTGCGGTGGGCATCTTCTTCGGCTTCTATCCCGCGAAGAAGGCTGCGCAACTCGACCCCATCGAGGCGCTACGTTATCAATAGCAACCGATCGGGAACAGCCGCGCAAAGAAAAAGGGCCAGACTTCCGTCTGACCCTTTTTTGTCTGGTGGGCGATACTGGGTTCGAACCAGTGACCCCTGCCGTGTGAAGGCAGTGCTCTACCGCTGAGCTAACCGCCCTGAAGAGGACGCGGATTAGACCACAACGGAGCAGCCCCAGTCAATCTTGCTTTTAAAAATTCTTGCCGGTTCGTCGGTGCAGGGCGTCAGAACAGCTCAACCTCGCCGCCCACCGGCTTGCTTTCGATGCTGCTGATATAACGAATTTCTTCCTGCACGATGACGTTATTGTGCAACGAACGCAGGCGCTTGACCCGCACCTTCCCGGTTGACGGGAAATACACCACCATGCGCGGATAGATATCGCCCACATCTTCGGCCACCACCTTCAGTCCTTCTGTCGCGAGATAGTCGCGCACGAAAGTGATATTGCGCATGCCGACGTCGGTCATGTTCGCCAGGATGCGGCCGCCGCCGAACAGCTTGACCTCCAGATTCTGGCGTTTTCCGCCGTTCTTCAGGATGTCGTTGATCAAGTGCTCCATCGCGAAGTTGCCGTAGCGGGTGGAGGCGCTGAGGCTGGTCGATTTCCAGTCGGTGGGATCGGCCGACGCCGGCAGCATGAAGTGGTTCATGCCGCCGATGCCGGAAACGCGGTCGCGGATGCAGGCGGAAATGCAGGACCCCAGCGTGGTATAGACCCCTTCGTCGTGGGGCGTGACGTAATACTCGCCGGGCAGCAGGCGCGCGGCGTAGCTTTCGTAGGTGTGGTTCCAGTTTCGCCGGATGTGCTCGAAACCGGGAAGCACCAGCGGCGCACGGGGAATGGAAGGGAGTGCCATGATCGCTTTCCCCTTCAGTGCGCCGCGCGCTTCGCAGACGCGTCGTCGATGAACAACTTTTCGAGTTCGACGATCTCCTGCTGCGCCTCGCGCACGACCTCCTCGATGGCCTCCGGATCGAGCGCCAGTCCGCTCGTCTCCGATGCCAGCGGATCCGCCGCCGTGACGTCGTCCGGGTTCAGCGTGTCGATCTCCGCCATTTGCGCATAGACGTTGGCGAGGTGCACCAGCGCGACTTCGCGCGGATAACTTTCCGCATCGCGGATCGCATGATGGCAGCCTATGCATTCCTGCAGCAGCGGCGGCAGGTTCCATTGGCGCGCCAGTTCCGCACCGACCTGCGCGTGATCGAAGCCCAGCACCTGGCGCTCTGCCTCATGGATCGGCAGGTCGTCCACGCTGTCCAGCACCCGCAGCAACGCCTCCTTGGCCTGTTCCGGCAGGCGGTTGAAGATGACCAGTTCGCCGACATCGTGCAGCAGGCCCGCGGTGAACAATGCCTCCGGGTCGCACTTCCCTGCCCTGCGGGCCAAGATGCGCGCGATCACCGCACAATACAGGCTGTGTCTCCAGAAGTTGTCCATGGACACCAGATCGTTCGGCAGACCGGCGAAGCTGCTGGCAACAGACATGGACAGAGCCAGACTGCGTATGCGGCTCGTACCGATCACCGAAACGGCCTTGTCGACGGTGTCGATCGAGGAGGAGAAACCGTAATACGAACTGTTGGCGACCCGCAGCAACCTCACCGTGAACGAGGGATCCTGGCTCACCGCCTTCGCGATGTCGGCCATGCTGCTGTCCGGGTCGTCGATCAGTTGATTGATGCGGATGAACACATGCGACAGCGTGACCAGTCCTTCAACGCCGCGCACCAGTTCTACGATTTTTTCGTTGTCTGCCATGGCAGGACAATCTCATGCCGGCGACGCCCCGTCAAGCCGGCCATCGCAGGCCGAATGGCCAGCCCCTCTGCTATCATTGCGCGATGCTCAATATCCAGAACATGACCTTCCTGCAGGGCGGCGTTCCGCTGTTCCAGCAGGCGAATTTCCAGGCTTTCGCCGACCAGCGCATCGGTCTGGTCGGCAAGAACGGCTGCGGCAAATCCACCCTGTTCCGCCTGATCCGCGGCGAACTCAAACCCGATGGCGGCGACATCGCCATGCAAAGCGGCAAGACCATCGCCTTCGTCGAACAGGAGATCGCCAACTCCGACCAGCCCGCGCTGGAGTTCGTGCTGGACGGCGATGTGGAACTGCGCCGGCTGGAAAAAATCCTGGCACGCGACGATCACGACGCCGCCTGGTTCGAGGCCCAGCACCAGTTCGAGGCCATCGACGGCTACGGCGCACCGGCACGCGCAGCACAACTGCTGAACGGTCTGGGCTTCGCCAGCGATTCGCTGCAGCGCACCGTGGCCAGCTTCTCCGGCGGCTGGCGCATGCGCCTTAACCTCGCCCGCGCGCTGATGCACCGCGCCGACCTGCTGCTGCTCGACGAGCCGACCAACCACCTCGACCTCGAAGCCATCCTCTGGCTGGAGCAATACCTGTCGCGCTATCCCGGCAGCATCCTGCTGGTGTCGCACGACCGCGAGTTCCTCAACGCCACCGTCAACCGCATCGCCCATGTCCACGACTGCGTGATCGACAGCTACGCGGGCGACTACGACGACTTCGAGCGCGCCCGCGCCGAGCGCATCGCGCAGCAGAACCAGGCCTACGAGCGCCAGCAGGAGAAGATCGCGCATATGGAAGACTTCGTGCGCCGCTTCCGCGCCAAGGCCACCAAGGCCAAGCAGGCGCAGAGCCGCATCAAGGCGCTGGAGCGCCTGACGCGCATCGCCCCGGCGCATGTCGCCGACGGCCATTTCGAGCTGGAGATCGAAGCGCCGGAACGCAGCCCCGACCTGCTGCTGCGCGCCGAGAAGATGGGCTTCGGCTACGGCGAAAAACAGCTGTTCCAGAACGTCGACCTGATGCTGCGCGCCGGTTCGCGCATCGCGCTGCTGGGCCCGAACGGCGCGGGCAAGTCCACCCTGATCAAGCTGCTGGTCGGCGAACTCGCGCCGACCACCGGCAAGCTGGAACTCACGCCCGACATCCGCATCGGCTACTTCGCCCAGCACCAGCTGGAAAACCTCGACAGCAAAGCCACGCCGCTGCAGCACATGGAACGCGTCGCCCCCAAGGAGACCACGCTGGCGCTGCGCACCTTCCTCGGCCGCTTCGGTTTGGCGAGCGACGAGGAGAACCGGCCGGTGGAGAGCTTCTCCGGCGGCGAGAAGAGCCGCCTCGCACTCGCATTGCTGGCCTGGCAGAAGCCGCACCTGCTGCTGCTCGACGAACCCACCAACCACCTCGACCTGGACATGCGCGACGCGCTCACGCTGGCGCTGGAGGAATACACCGGCGCGGTCGTGCTGGTGTCCCATGACCGCAGCCTGATCCGCGCCGTGGCCGACGAACTCTGGCTGGTCGCGGACGGTTCGGCCAAGCTGTTCGACGGCGATCTGGAGGATTACAAGGTCTGGATCGAAGCCCGCCGACCGCGCGAGACCGCTCAGGTCCAGCCGGAAAAACCGAAACTGGAAAACGCCGCTCCCAGGCCAAAGAAGAAAGCACTGTTGTCGAAGCAGACCAAACTGGAAGCCGAACTTAACAAGGCGCAGACAGAACTGGCCGAGATCAACGGCAAACTGGCCGACCCGGCTACTTATAGCGAATGCAGCGGCGACTTCATCGCCGACCTGAACGCCCGGCGCGAAGCGCTGGAAAACAGGGTCGCGGAACTGGAAGAAAGCTGGCTGGAACTGGAGATGAGTCTGGAAGAAGCGGTTTGATGCAAGGCCTATGCGCCCAACACCCTGATTTCTACGTCCCCGAGCGAAACGACCGAGCCTGCGCGTATCTTGGCCGTCTTGCGCAACTCCTGCCGGCCATCGACGGAAACGACGCCTTCCGCGACCAGCGCCTTGCCGGCCCCGCCGCTGTCGCATAAACCGGCCATCTTGAGTAGCTGGTTGAGTTCTACAAACTCGCCGATCAGCTGGAATTCGATTTGTTGCATGGGATGAGGGAGTCGGAATATTCGGGCAAGGATGATAACGCCGCACCGATACGGCGTGTGGAACTTTGATACGTCGTGACATGAGTCACGGCAATCAGCCCTCCAGCGCCCTCACCTTCACCGTCTTGCCCTTCACCTTGCCCGCCGACAGTCTGCGCACCGCCTCGTCGGCGATGTCGCGCGCGACGGCGACGTAGGTGGAGAAGTCGGTCACGGTGATCTTGCCGACCTGTTCGCGGGTGAATCCGGCTTCGCCGGTGAGCGCGCCCAGCACGTCGCCGGGACGGATCTTTTCCTTGCGCCCGCCGAGTATCTGCAGCGTGACCATGGGCGGCACCAGCGGAGCACCGTCGCCTTCCAGTTCGTTTACCCGATGCCATTCAGGTTCGAAGCCCATCGTCTTCGCGATGGTCTCGACGCGATGTATCTCGGACGGGCTGGCCAGGCTCAACGCCCAGCCGTCCTCGTCGGCGCGTCCGGTGCGGCCGATGCGGTGGACGTGGACTTCGGGGTCGGGCGTGACGTCGACATTGATCACCGCTTCGAGCCGCGCAATGTCCAGGCCGCGCGCCGCGACGTCGGTCGCGACCAGCACCGAGCAGCTGCGGTTGGCGAACTGGATCAGCACCTGGTCGCGCTCGCGCTGTTCCAGGTCGCCGTTCAGCGTCAGTGCCGTGATGCCCTGCGCCTGCAGCACGTCGAGCAGGTCGCGGCATTGCTGCTTGGTGTTGCAGAAGGCCAGCGTGCTGACCGGGCGGTAGTGCTTCAGCAGCGCGGCGACGGCCTGCAAGCGGCCCTCGCGGCTCACCTCGTAGAAGCGCTGGCGTATCTTGCCTTCGTCGTGCGGCTCCTCCAGTTTCACTTCCTGGGGCTTGTGCATGAATTGGCGCGCCAGCCGCATGACGCCGTCCGGATAAGTCGCCGAGAATAGCAGCGTCTGGCGACGGGGCGGACAATGCCGCGCGACATAAGCGATCTGGTCATGGAAGCCCATGTCCAGCATGCGGTCGGCCTCGTCCAGCACCAGCGTGTTCAGCGCATCCAGATTCAGCGTGCCGCGGTCAAGGTGATCCATGATGCGGCCCGGCGTGCCGACGACGATATGTGCACCGTATTCCAGGCTGGCGATCTGCGGGCGCATCGTCGTGCCGCCGCACAGCGTGACGACCTTGATGTTGTCGGTGGCGCGTGCGAGGCGGCGTATCTCCTGCGCCACCTGGTCGGCGAGCTCGCGCGTCGGACACAGCACCATCGCCTGCACCGCGAACCAGCGCGGATTCAGCTTGGCCAGCAGCGGCAAGCCGAACGCGGCGGTCTTGCCGCTGCCGGTCCTGGCCTGCGCGATCAGGTCGTGCCCGGCCAGCGTGATCGGCAAGCTGGCGGCCTGTATCGGCGTCATCGTCAGGTAGCCCAACTGCTTGAGGTTCGCCTGCATCGCGGCCGGCAGCGGCAGTTCGCCGAACGGGCGTCCGGTAGTGTCGGTCATGGCGTACTCAGTCCTTGCGTCGTCTGCCCGGCAGGGTCTTGCCCCTGACCAGTTCTTTTTTCGAGATCCACACCGGCTTCGGCTTCTCGATCAGCCAACTCCGCTCCGAGCTCCTGGCCTTCTTGTACGCCTGGATCGCGGCGAGCAACTGGTCGGGATCGACCTGCAGCATTTGATGCTCGCCCTTGAGGTGGTAATCGGCGAGCGATTCCTTGAGGTCGTAGATACGTTCCCGCGTCTCGGCCTTCTTGCGCAGCTTCGCCACCATCGCCTGCGCATCCGGCGACAGCATGTAGCCGCCCTCCTGTTCGCAGATCAGGCCGTAGGCGGAGAGCCGGGAAAACGCGTCCGACAACTTCGTTTCAGGAGGAATGGTCCCGCTGGCCAGGTCGGCCGCAGCGACGATCTCGACCAGCTCGGCAGGCCGTCGCTTCGCGGCAAGGCTCAGGGCCAGCAACAGGATTGCATCGACATCATGGACTGGGTACATCGTGGGCCTTTGAATGAATGGGAGGAGCCGAAAACAGAAGCGTGAGCCGGATTCATCCGGCCTGTCGCAGAAAAGAAAGTAGCACGTCATACCGGCGGAGGCCGGTATCCAGTGGCCCGCAAAGCGCGCCGGTATTGGTTATTACTGGATTCCTGGTCTAGCCCGGAATGACGAAAGTGATGTTAATAGAATGCCGGATCAGGTCTCGCGTATCGAACGACCGTTTGCAGCGCAACGACTCAAGCCGTTGCGCTGCAGCAAACGCATCACTCCATGTACATCCCGCCGTTCACATGCAGCGTGACGCCGGTGATGTAGGACGCGCCGGGACCGGCCAGGAAGGCGACGGCGTTGGCGATGTCGGCCGGCTGGCCGAGGCGCTTCAGCGGCACATGCTCGACCAGCTTGGCGCGGGCTTCCTCGCCCAGCGCATGGGTCATGTCGGTGTCGATGAAGCCGGGGGCGACGCAGTTCACGGTGATGTTGCGGCTGCCGATTTCCTGTGCGAGCGACTTGGTGAAGCCGGCCATGCCCGCCTTGGAGGCGGCGTAGTTGGCCTGACCCGGGTTGCCCATGCTGCCGACCACCGAGGAGATGCTGATGATGCGTCCTGCGCGGGCCTTCATCATGCCGCGCAGCACGGCGCGGGAAAGGCGGAACACCGACTTCAGGTTGGTCGTCAGCACGTCGTCCCATTCCTCGTCGGTCATGCGCGCGAGCAGATTGTCCTTGGTAATGCCGGCGTTGTTCACCAGGATCGAGATCTCGCCGAAGTTCTGGCGGATCGCACCAAGCACGGCTTCGGTCTGCGCCGCATCGTTGACGTTCAGCGCCATGCCCGTGCCCTTGATGCCCGCTGCGTCCAGATACGCGGCTATGGCCTGCGCGCCGTTCTCGCTGGTCGCGGTGCCGATCACGGTCGCGCCCTGCTTGCCCAGTTCCAGCGCGATGGCCTGTCCGATGCCGCGCGATGCGCCGGTCACCAGCGCGATTTGTCCTTGCAGTGTCATGCTCCCTCTCCCTTTTGCGAGTTATGCGAGTGCGGCCAGCGCGGCCTTCAGCGCCTCGCCGTCGTTGATGGCCAGCGCCTGCTGGTTGGTGTCGATGCGCTTGTTCAAGCCCGCCAGCACCTTGCCCGGCGCGCATTCGACGTTGTGGGTGATGCCCTGCGGGCCGAACGCCTGCACAGTCTCGACCCAGCGCACCGGCGAATACAGCTGGCGCACCAGCGCATCCTTGATGGAGGCCGCGTCGCTGTAGGCGGCGACGTCGGCGTTATGCAGCACCGGGATGGACGGCGCATTCACGGTAACGTTGCCCAGGTAGGCGCGCAACTGCTCGGCCGCGCCCTTCAGCAGGCTGCAATGCGACGGCACGCTCATCGGCAGCATGATCGCGCGTTTCGCGCCCTTGCCTTTCGCCAGCTCCATGCCGCGCTCGACTGCGGCGCGATTGCCGGCGATCACCACCTGGCCGGGAGAATTGTAGTTCACCGCTTCCAGCACCTCGCCCTGGGCGCCTTCGGCACACACCGCGCGCACCGCCTCGTCGTCCAGACCGAGGATGGCCGCGATGCCGCCCACGCCTTCCGGCACGGCGGTCTGCATGCATTGCGCGCGATAGCGCACCAGCGGCAGCGCATCGGCGAAACTGATCGCGCCCGCAGCCACCAGCGCGGTGTATTCGCCCAGGCTGTGGCCCGCCATGATCGCGGGCACCGGACCGTTCTGCGACTGCCATGCGCGGTACACCGCCACACCCGCGGTCAGCATGATGGGCTGGGTGTTCACCGTCGCGTTCAGTTCGGCGTCCTCGCCCTCGGCGACCAGTTGCCACAGGTCCTGCTTCAGCACGTCGGAGGCTTCGGTAAAAGTGTCTTTCACCGCGGCGAAGTCGGCATAGCCGTTCATCATGCCGCGCGATTGAGAGCCCTGGCCCGGAAATACGAATGCGAATTTAGTCATGGTTACCTCTATAAATCTGTTTTGCGGGCGTATCGCTACGTCGCGTGCTCGCTCATTCTTCGTCTATCTACTCGATATGCCTCGTCATTCGCTCCGCGGCTCCTTGCGCTCCATCCCGCAAAACAAATTTCTAAAGGCAACTAACACCTACCACTTGATGAGAACAGCGCCCCAGGTGAATCCGCCGCCCACGGCCTCGACCAGGATGTTCTGTCCGGCCTTGATGCGGCCGTCGCGCACCGCGGTGTCCAGCGCCAGCGGAATCGACGCAGCCGAAGTGTTGCCGTGGTTCGCGACGGTGACCACGACGTTGTCCATGCCGAGGCCCAGCTTCTTCGCGGTCGCCTCGATGATGCGGATATTGGCCTGGTGCGGCACCAGCCAGTCGATGTCAGTGCCCTTCAGTTGCTGCTCTTCCAGCACTTCCTCGACCACGTCGCTCAACACTTTGACGGCGAACTTGAACACGGCCTGGCCGTCCATCTTGATGAACGGATCGCCGTCCACCTCGCCGTTGCGCACGTTGCCTTCGGCCTTCAGCATGCCGCGGTGGCTGCCGTCGGAATGCAGCCTGGCGGCGACGATGCCCGGCGTCTCGGAGGCGCGCAGCACCACCGCGCCCGCGCCGTCGCCGAACAGCACGCAGGTGGTGCGGTCGGTCCAGTCCAGCATGCGCGACAGCACTTCCGCGCCGACCACCAGCGCGGTCTTTGCCTGGCCGCAGCGGATGTACATGTCGGCGGTATTCAGCGCATAGACGAAGCCGCCGCACACGGCCTGCATGTCGAATGCGGCGCTGCCGTTCCTGATGCCGAGCTTGTCCTGCAGCACGCAGGCGGTGCTGGGAAACAGGTGGTCGGGCGAGGTGGTCGCGACGATCACCAGGTCGATCTCGTCCGGCGAGATGCCGGCGGCCTCGATCGCCTTGCGGCCGGCATGCATTGCGAGGTCGCTGGTCAGCTCGCCGTCGGCGGCGATATGGCGCTCTACGATGCCGCTGCGCGAAAAGATCCAGTCATGCGTGGTCTCGACCATCTTTTCGAGGTCGTAATTGGTCAGCGTCCTGGCCGGCAGATAGCTGCCGGTGCCGATGATCTTCGAGTACATCAGGCGACTCCTTGTTCTGTGTGCTGGCGCTCGCGGTGCCACTTTTCGATATGCTCGCTGATGTGCTGCAGCATGTCCTCGCGCGCCTCCCCGGCAGCGCGTTCGATCGCGCAGCGGAACGCCAGCACGTCGGCCGAACCGTGGCTCTTCACGACGATGCCCTTCAGCCCGAGAAAGCTTGCGCCATTGTAGCGGCGATGGTCGACCCGGCGCTTGAACGCGTTCAGCACCGGCAGCGCGACGATGGCGGCGAGCTTGGTGAAGACGTTGCGCTTGAATTCCTCCTTCAGGAAGCCGCCCAGCATCTGGGCCAGCCCTTCGGTGGTCTTCAGCGCGACGTTGCCGACGAAACCGTCGCACACCACGACATCGGTGGTGCCCTTGAAGATGTCGTTGCCCTCGACGTTGCCGTAGAAGTTCAGGTCGCTGCTGCGCAACAGTTCGGCGGCCTGCTTGACCACCTCGTTGCCCTTGATGTCTTCGCTGCCGATGTTCAGCAGGCCGACCGTGGGATTGGGCTTGTGCTCCAGCGCCGTCACCAGCGTGGAGCCCATCAGCGCGAACTGCAGCAGGTGTTCGGCGGTGCAATCGGTGTTCGCGCCCAGGTCCAGCATGCAGACCTGGCCGCTTTTCGTCGGCAGGTAGGAGGCGATCGCCGGACGGTCGATTCCGGGCAGGGTCTTCAGCACGTAGCGGGCGGTGGCCATCAGCGCGCCGGTGTTGCCGGCGCTGACGCAGGCCTGGGCTTCGCCGCTCTTGACCAGGTTGATCGCGACGCGCATCGACGAGTCCTTCTTGCCGCGCAGCGCGGATTGCGGCTGCTCGTCCATGCCCACCACTTCGCTGGCCGGATGGATGCGCAAACGCGGGCCGGCCTGCACGCCGAGGGCGCGCAGTTCGGCTTCGATGGCGTCGGGAATGCCCACCAGCACGATGGTGTCGCGGGGAGACTGCTTCAGATATTCAACTGCGGCGGGGATGGTGACCGATGCGCCGTGGTCGCCTCCCATCGCATCTATGGCTAATGTGACGTCCACTAAGCGATTCCGGGGAAGATAAAGAAAGCAGAAATGGAAAAGAAAACGCAGCCGATCGCGACGACCGGCTGCGCCATTTCAAGGATTTATTCGCCCTTGGTCTTGACTACTTTCTTGCCGCGGTAGAAACCGTTCGGGCTGATGTGGTGGCGCAGGTGCGTTTCGCCTGTGGTCGGCTCGATCGCGGTCGGCGGGTTGGTCAGGAAATCGTGCGAGCGATGCATGCCACGCTTGGAAGGGGACTTCTTGTTCTGTTGAACTGCCATGTTGACTACTCCTAGAAAAAAACTACTTAACCACTTTCAAATTCGCCAGCGCCGCAAAAGGATTCTCCTTCCCCTTGCCGGCGCCATCGCCGTCTTTCGCCTGACACTCGCCCGACTCGTGTCGCGGCGATATTGGCAGGCTCAATAAAATCTCTTCTTCCAGCATGTCCAGCACATCGAGGCGCGGTTCGGCGAGGATGCTGTCGTGCTCTTCCTCGCTGTCCTCCAGCGCATCCAGCTCGGACTGCTCCCGCAGCAGCAGCCGCGTGGCGATTCGCACCGGATGCCCCAGCGCCCCCAGGCAACGCTGGCAGCGCAAGATGCAATCCCCGGACATGTTCACATCGAGGAAGGGAACGCCCTGTTTATTCACGCCGCCCTGCACCGAATAGCGCAAGACACCGTCCGGACTCTCCAGCTCTTCCCGCAGTCTCGGCAACCCCGCGAACGGCTCTTCACCGCTGATTTCCTTGCCATTTTTGGCAAAATCCAGGCTGTCGATGAAAGGTCGTGCGGACATGAGGCGCGCATGATATATTTTTCGCCGCACCGTGTCAAAAAACCTAAGGAATATTTCTTGAATTCTCAGTTGCTTGTCCTCGCTTCCACCTCGATTTACCGCTGCGAACTGCTCAAACGCCTGCAACTCCCCTTCGAGACCGCCGCCCCCGACGTGGACGAAACCCCGTTGCCGGACGAATCCGCCCGCGCCACTTCGATCCGCCTGGCGCAGGAAAAAGCCAGGGCCGTCGCATCCCGTTACCCGGACGCGCTGATCATCGGCTCAGACCAGGTCGCGCTGCTGGAAGGCCAGCAGATCGGCAAGCCGCTGACCCATGACAATGCAGTCCTGCAGCTGCGCACGATGCGCGGCAAGACCACGACCTTTTATACCGCGCTGGCGCTGTTCAACGCCAGGACCGGCGACATGCAGACCGGCGTCGCGGAAAACCATGTCACGCTGCGCCACCTGACCGACGCCGAGATCGAGGCCTACCTGAAGAAGGAACAGCCCTACCATTGCGCCGGCAGCGCCAAGTCAGAGGGACTGGGCGTCGCGCTGATGAGCAGCATGAGCGGCGACGACCCGAACGCGCTGATCGGCCTGCCGCTGATCCTGCTGTGCGACATGCTGCGCCGCGAAGGCGTGAGCCCGTTCTGATCATGGCATCCGGCACGCTCTATCTGCTCCCCTGCACGCTGGGCGACACGCCGGCTGATCAAGTCCTGCCCCGGCATGTAATCGACCTGGCCCGCCGGCTGAGGCACTACGTCGTCGAGCACCCCAAGACCGCGCGCCAGTTTCTCTCGGCGCTGAAGCACGAACAGCCCATCCAGTCGCTGCATTTCGCCACACTCAACGAGCACACCGAGAGCCGCGAGCTCGAAGCCCTGCTGGCGCCCCTGCTGGCCGGCGAGGATGTCGGCATCGTTTCCGAGGCCGGCTGCCCCGGCATCGCCGACCCCGGCGCGGATCTGGTCGAACTGGCGCACCGCCGCGGCATCCGCGTCGTGCCGCTGGTCGGCCCCTCCTCCATCCTGCTGGCGCTGATGGCCTCGGGGCTGAACGGCCAGTGCTTCGCCTTCCACGGCTACCTGCCGGTCAATGATGCGGAACGCGACAAGACAATCGCCTCGCTGGAAGCCGAGTCAGCCAAGCGCCGCCAGACCCAGATGTTCATCGAGACGCCCTACCGCAACGAGAAACTGTTCGCCGCGCTGCTGGCCCGCTGCCGTCCCCAGACGAAGCTGTGCGTCGCCTGCGACATCACCCTGCCGACCGAACAGATACAGACGCGCAGCATCGCCCAGTGGAAAACCCAGCCGGCGCCGCAATTGAACAAGCGCCCCAGCCTGTTCCTGCTGCTCGCCCCCTAGCAGGCTGCGAGTTGATTTAGTTGCCCCTGGGCCCGCTTTCTGGTATTAAAGCGGACTTCGAATTTTCACCTGTTGGAGAAGTGCAATGCCGGTACAGCCACAAAAGCCCGTCGCCCCCTACAAAGCCAAGAAGGGCGAGGAGTACATGAACCCCAAGCAACTCGACCATTTCCGCCAAATCCTGAACGGCATCAAGGCCGAACTGGGCGAGGACATCGACCGCACGGTTCATACGATGCAGGACGAGGCCACCGTGTTTGCCGACCCGAACGACCGCGCCACCCAGGAATCCGACATGAGCCTGGAACTGCGCAACCGCGACCGCGAGCGCAAGCTGATCAACCGCATCAACAAGATGCTGGCCATGATAGACGCCGGCGAATACGGCTATTGCGACAACTGCGGCGTCGAGATCGGCCTATCCCGCCTCGAAGCCCGCCCGACCGCGACGCTGTGCATCGACTGCAAGACGCTGGACGAAATCCGGGAGAAACAGATAGCGAAGTAACCTTCGCTATCTGTTTCCAGTGAAGACTCATATGCGCATAGCGCATGTGATGTCGGAACTAAAAGCAGCAAAGGCCACGGAAAACCGTGGCCTTTTGCTTTCGGCAGAGACTTCAGTAAGAAAGTCTGCATCTCGGCCGAAGCGGTCAATTTGAACTTCCTAATAGGATGGCTGCTAAGCACAAATATTCGGACACTCTCCGCATAGCGATAGTTGAAAATGAGCATACACTTTGGCGACCAGTGGTCATTGCTGCCTGCTAGAAAAAAGTCAGAATACTCAATTTGTCATCGTCTTCTTTTTAGTTCAATAAACAAATCACGAGCGCCATCTGCAGTGTTACTCAATGGATGATTTTTACAATATTGGTCCATCCATAATGCGACAGATTCCTTATCTATATTTCGCAAAACATCTTCGCCAGTAGCGGCAGATTTCCCTGATAAGTATCCAAGTATCCACGATCTATCGGATATATGGGCCCATCCGCCTACGCCAACCCATTCCCCACAAGATGCGTAACCATCAATTATCACCGCGTTACTGGTACCGCAAATTGAAAAGCACAAAATTACAGAAATTAGTCTTAATATATTCATTGTCATCTCCCTTGAAGATTGAAAAATGTATTCTTCTGCCCACGATCGCTTCATATGCATATACAGTTTCATCGAGGAAGCTCACTGAATGAAAATGATTGCGGACTAGATTCTGGAAACAATCTTTACTAATCTCTTTCGATATTCTTCTTCGGTAATTAGACCTTGCTCTTTTAATTCGTCAAGTTCAGCTACTCTTTTTTTCACTTCCCCCTCCTCGAGCTTGCCAATATCAAACGTTTTCCTAATGAACGAAAATGCAAAACCAATAACCACAAAAACCAGTACGCTTAATATTCCTAATGCTGCCGAATCTATTGCCTTGCTCATGTCTTGAATCCTTGAAAGTGATATTTGTTCAGTGGTCGCCAATCCGGGCATAACCATCTTTTACGGAAGTACGCACCTCGCTGTAGAGTAACCATTTCCTCTGAAATGGTTTGCCATGCGATTGCATTCGGTCACGGCAGTTGCTGTTGGTACTCCACTGATGATGATTCGACCCTGTGGAGTTGCGATGACGTAGGGGATGGCTGCGCGCTCCTTGCGAAGCATCTTGGCGTAGCCTTCCTTAACCTCGGCGGCTGCCATGCAGAACTTCTCTTCGGCTGAACATGTACCACAGGCTGTCAGTACGTTGTCCCACGTTGATTGATTTAACTTCTCACACTGAGCGCGTGAACCGTAAGGGCCCTGCAAGAACGTCTTAACAGCTCGATCCGGGTACCGAACGGAAAGCCAAGCAACAAAATCAGCGCCGACCGCTGGTTGGGCGAACAAGCACACCGACGCTACAAGCATTACGGCTCGAAATATAGTCTTGTACATAACAATTCCCTCTTTAATTATCGCTTAGTAGGCAATTCGATTTGTTTAAAACAAAGTAAGGTTCACCGCGTATTTTGTGCCATCCCTCTTGATCACCATGTTTGGGCTATTGCTTGTGTGGCTGTGCCTTTTCTTGTGCTGGGGGCGTGGCTGGAAGCACGGCGGCTGATTTGCCAAGCGGAATATCCCCAATTTGTGGGCTTGGTGCGAGTGCGCCACCATCAATCTTTTGCACGGTACAGCATGGGGATACATCACTTTTTAGATAGTAGCCCAACACAACACCAGCAAGTGCGAAAGCACCACCGACACAAGCGGCATAAAGCATATTGGGGAGGTTGATTTGAGCTTGGTCTTTTGCAATGTGTTTCTTTAACTCGCGCTCGACAGCAATAAACTTTGGAGTGTCTTTTTCAGAGGACGCAAGTTCAGCGGCAAGCTCAACAAACGACATTTGGCGCAATTTATTATTGGAAGGAATATCATGAAAACCACGAACAAACCCTTCTTGCTCTTCTTGCGCATCAGTACGTTTCATTCAAATAGTCCTAACGTAAAGCAGTCGGCAGGCCATTGCCTGCCGTTCAAGAAACGGGGCATCAAATACATCTACCCGAAACCTACCATCAAAAGCCCGTGAAAACCATATGCAAAAATGTATAGGCCAACGCTAAATACGCTCGATCCCAAAGGGACTGATGCCGATATGTGTACAAAGCTAGCTCGCCGATCTAAAAGCGAACTGAGGTCAGTTTACCTTTGGAATGCGGACACGTCGGAATACCAGGTCGAGGTCCGCAATGGCCGATAAACAGCCCTCCTCAGAAGCCATCTCCAAACAAAAAGCCCCGCATCGCGGGGCTTTCGTTTTACTGCTGATACGGCTTACTGTTGCTCGGCGGTCGCCGCGGCCTTCTCGGGCACCGGCAACAGCACCTTCATGCTCAGCTTCATGCGGCCCTTCTCGTCCACTTCCAGCACCTTGACCTTGACGATCTGGCCTTCCTTCAGGTGGTCGGACACGGCGTTGACGCGCTCGTGGGCGATCTGGGAGATGTGCAGCAGGCCGTCCTTGCCCGGCAGCACGTTGACCAGCGCGCCGAAGTCCAGCAGCTTGACCACCGGGCCTTCGTAGACCTTGCCGACTTCGACCTCGGCGACGATGTCCTCAATGCGCTTCTTCGCCGCTTCGCCTGCCTCGCCGCTGATGCAGGCGATGGTGATGTTGCCGTCGTCGTCGATGTCGATGGTGGTGCCGGTTTCCTCGGTGATCGCGCGGATCACCGCGCCGCCCTTGCCGATCACGTCGCGGATCTTGTCCGGATTGATCTTCATCTTGATCATGCGCGGCGCGAACTCGGAGACTTCTGCGCGCGCGTCCGGCATCGCCTGCTTCATCAGGCCGAGGATGTGCATGCGGCCTTCGCGCGCCTGGGACAGCGCGGCCTGCATGATTTCCTTGGTGATGCCGTTGATCTTGATGTCCATCTGCAGCGCGGTCACGCCGGCCTCGGTGCCGGCCACCTTGAAGTCCATGTCGCCCAGGTGATCTTCGTCGCCCAAGATGTCGGTCAGCACCGCGAAGCGGTTGCCTTCCTTGATCAGGCCCATCGCGATGCCGGCGACATGCGCCTTCAGCGGCACGCCGGCGTCCAGCAGCGACAGGCAGCCGCCGCAGACCGAGGCCATGGAACTGGAGCCGTTGGATTCGGTGATCTCGGACACCACGCGCACCGCGTAGCCGAAATCCTCCTCGGACGGCAGCACCGCGGCCAACGCGCGCTTGGCCAAGCGGCCATGGCCGATTTCGCGGCGCTTCGGCGAGCCTACGCGGCCGGTCTCGCCGGTGGAATACGGCGGGAAGTTGTAGTGCAGCATGAAGCGGTCGGTGAATTCGCCTTGCAGCGCGTCGACCTTCTGCGCATCGCGCATGCTGCCCAGGGTCGCCACGACAATGGCCTGGGTCTCGCCGCGGGTGAACAGCGCGGAGCCGTGGACGCGCGGCAGCACGCCGTTGCGGATGGTGATCGGGCGCACGGTGCGGGTGTCGCGGCCGTCGATGCGCGGCTCGCCGCTCAGGATCTGTCCGCGGACGATGCGGGCCTCCAGCGCGCTGAACAGCTCGCCGATCTCGTTCCTGGAGACGTTTTCGAATTCAGGCGTCGCCAGCGCTTCCGACACCTTGGCGCGGATCGCGTCAACCTGCTGGGTGCGTGCCTGCTTGGAGCGGATCGCGTAGGCGGCCTTCAGCTCGTTCTCGGCCAGCGCATTGATCTTCGCGATCAGCGCCTCGTTCTTGGCGGGAGCAACCCAGTCCCATGCGGGCGCGCCGACTTCGTCGGCCATCTCGTTGATCGCGTCGATCACGGCCTGCATCTGCTCGTGGCCGAACACCACCGCGCCCAGCATCACCTCTTCGGACAGTTGCAGCGCCTCGGATTCGACCATCAGCACCGCGCGGTCGGTGCCGGCGACGACCAGGTCCATCTGCGAGGTCTTCAGTTCGGTCGCAGTCGGGTTCAGCAGATACTTGCCGTCGGCATAGCCCACACGCGCCGCGCCGATCGGGCCGTCGAAGGGGATGCCGGAAATCGCCAGCGCGGCGGACGCGCCTATCATCGACGGGATGTCGGAGTCGATCTCGGGATCGGACGACATCACGGTCGCGACGATCTGCACTTCGTTGTAGAAGCTTTCCGGGAACAGCGGACGCAGCGGGCGGTCGATCAGGCGGCTGGTCAGGATCTCCTTTTCGCTAGGGCGGCCTTCGCGCTTGAAGAAGCTGCCCGGGATCTTGCCTGCGGCGTAGGTCTTTTCCTGGTAATCGACGGTCAGCGGGAAGAAGTCCTGCTCGGGCTTCGCATCCTTGCGGCCCACCACGGTGACCAGCACCACCGTGTCGTCGAGGCTGACCATCACGGCGCCGCTGGCCTGGCGCGCGATCTCGCCGGTTTCAAGAGTGAGCTGATGATTGCCCCAGGTTAGGGTTTTTTTGTAGTGACTCAAGATGACTCCCCTTTATGCATGACATGACGCGCAACCGCGCCGCCGAATGGCCGGATAAAACGACACGGGCCGCAATTGCGACCCGCTTGATACTGAAACTTTGTTACTTACGGATGTTGAGGCGTTCGATCAGCGAACGGTACGCCGCGTCGTCCTTGCCCTTGAGATAATCGAGCAGCTTGCGGCGGCGGCTCACCAGTCGCAACAGGCCGCGACGGGAGTGGTGATCCTTGGCATTGTCCTTGAAGTGGTCGGTCAGGTACGCGATGCGCGCAGTGATCAGCGCCACTTGCACTTCGGGGGAACCGGTGTCGCTCTTGGCGCGCTGGAAGTCGGTAACGATTTGCGCTTTTTGCGCAGCGGTAATTGCCATTGGTTTTGCTCTCCTAAAAAAAGTGCGGCATTCTACCCTTTAACGGGCCAGTTACTCAACCCCATTATTTGCGCCGGGGTTTGCCAGCGCGGCCTGCCTGGCCACGCTGGACAACAGCCGATCCGGCGCCAGCCGGCGGCCTTGCAGCATCCCGACTCCGACGAAGCCCTGCGGGCCATACAGGGCGACCCTGCCGTCCGGCAGGCCGGTGTCCAGCCCCAGCCGCTGTCCCTGCGCCAGCCGCTTGATCTGCACCTCGTCCAGCGGCAGCCTCGGCATGTCGGGCATCAGGCTATCGACCGGCAGCACGCGGGCCTCGCGCTGTTCCATGTCCATCGCCTCCAGCTGTTCCATCGTGCAGGCGTCCTCGATGCGAAAGTGCGCGATCGCGGTGCGCCGCAACATCGTCAGGTGCGCCCCGCAACCCAGCGCAGCCCCGATATCCTCGCCCAGCGTGCGCACATAAGTCCCCTTGCTGCAGCGCACGGCGATGTCGAGTTCGACGCCCTCGAAACGGTCCTGCCGCAGCTCGTGTATCACCACGTCGCGCAGTTCGCGCTCTATCGTCTCGCCGTTGCGGATGTATTCGTACAGCGGCTTGCCCTGATGCTTCAGCGCGCTGTGCATCGGCGGCAGCTGCCTGATCGGCCCGCGAAATCTTTCCAGCACTGCGTCGATGTCCGCTTGCGTGACCTCCACCTTCGACTCGCTGACGATCTCGCCCTCCGCGTCGCCGGTGGTCGTGACCTGCCCGAGGCGCAGCGTCGCGCGATAGGTCTTGTCGGCATCCAGCAGCGCGGTGGAATATTTGGTCGCCTCGCCGAAACAGACCGGCAGCAGGCCGCTGGCGAGCGGATCGAGCGTGCCGGTGTGGCCAGCCTTCTCGGCCTGCAGCAGGCGGCGCACTTTCTGCAGCGCGGTGTTGGAGCTCAGTTCCAGCGGCTTGTCGAACAGCAGCACGCCGTCCAGCGGGCGGAAGGTTCGGGCCATGATGGGATTACTGCTTGTCGCCGGAATGCTGATCGTCAGAATGGTCGATCATCTGCTGATCGGCGGCGACCGCACGGTCGATCAGTTGCGACAGGTTGCTGCCGCGCTCGACGGATGCGTCGTAGACGAAATGCAGCTGCGGCATGATGCGCAGCTTGAGGCTGCGCGCGAGCTGGCTGCGCAGGAAGCCGCCGGCGCGTTCCAGCCCCTGCTTCGCCTCCTCGTTCTTGCCGTCCAGCCGGGTGAAGAATATCTTGGCATGCGAATAGTCGTTCGCCACCTCGACGCCGGTGATGGTCACCAGCTTGACGCGCGGATCACTGATTTCGAGCCGCACCAACTCGGCCAGCTCGCGCTGGATCTGCTGGGCGACCCGATCTGTTCTGGCAAAGTTCGCCATCAGAGCGCGCGGGCGACCTCGACGATCTCGTACACTTCGAGCTTGTCGCCGACTTCGATGTCGTTATAGCCCTTCAGCGACAGACCGCATTCGAAGCCTGCCTTGACTTCCTTGACGTCGTCCTTGAAGCGCTTCAGCGAATCGAGCTCGCCGTCGTGGATCACCACGTCGTTGCGCAGCACGCGCACCTTGGAACCGCGCTTGACGATGCCTTCCAGCACGTAGCAGCCCGCGATCGTGCCGACCTTGGAAACGACGAAGGTCTGGCGGATCTCGACCATGCCGAGCACGCTTTCCTTCTTCTCCGGCGCCAGCATGCCGGACATCGCCGCCTTGATCTCGTCGACCATCGCGTAAATGATGTTGTAGTAGCGGATGTCCACGCCGGAAGCCTCGGCCAGCTTGCGCGCTGCGGCATCGGCGCGGGCGTTGAAGCCGATCACGATAGCTTTCGATGCCAGCGCGAGGTTGATATCCGACTCGGAGATCGCGCCGACGCCGCTGTGGATCAGGTTGACCTTCACCTCGTTGGTGGACAGTTTCTGCAGCGAGCTGGAGATCGCTTCGAGCGAGCCCTGCACGTCGGCCTTGACGATCAGCGACAGCGTGCGGACTTCGCCTTCCGCCATCTGCTCGAACATGCTTTCCAGCTTGGCTGCCTGCTGCTTGGCCAGTTTCACGCCGCGGTACTTGCCCTGGCGGAACAGCGCGATCTCGCGGGCGCGGCGCTCGTCCGCCATCACCATCAGCTCTTCGCCTGCGGCGGGCACTTCGGACAGCCCCTGAATCTCGACCGGAATCGACGGGCCTGCCTCGGCCACCGCCTTGCCGCCCTCGTCCAGCATCGCGCGGACGCGGCCGAACACCGAGCCGACCAGCACCGAGTCGCCACGCTGCAGCGTACCGGACTGAACCAGCACGGTAGCGACCGGGCCCTTGCCCTTGTCCAGGCGCGCCTCGATCACCAGGCCCTTGGCGTGGGTCGCGCGCGGCGCCTTCAACTCCAGCACCTCGGCCTGCAACAGCACGCTCTCCAGCAACTGGTCGATGCCCTGGCCGGACTTGGAGGAGACTTCCACGAACATCGTGTCGCCCCCCCAGTCTTCCGGCACCACGCCCTCGGCAACCAGCTCCTGCTTGACGCGCTCGCTGTTGGCTTCGGGTTTGTCGATCTTGGTCACGGCGACCACGATGGGCACGTTGCCGGCCTTGGCGTGGTGGATGGCTTCCTTGGTCTGCGGCATCACGCCGTCGTCGGCGGCCACCACCAGGATCACGATGTCGGTCGCCTTCGCGCCGCGTGCGCGCATCGCCGTGAAGGCCTCGTGGCCCGGCGTATCGAGGAAGGTCACCATGCCGCGCGGGGTGTCCACGTGGTATGCGCCGATGTGCTGGGTGATGCCGCCCGCTTCGCCCGAGGCCACGCGGGTGCGGCGGATGTAGTCCAGCAGCGAGGTCTTGCCGTGGTCGACGTGACCCATCACGGTGACGACCGGTGCGCGAGGCTCCAGCGGCACATCCTTGTGCTCGGTCTCTTCGGCCAGGTAGGCGTCGGGATCGTCGACCTTGGCCGCCTTGGCGATGTGCCCCATCTCTTCGACCACGATCATCGCAGTCTCCTGATCGAGCACCTGGTTGATGGTCACCATCGAACCCATCTTCATCAGGGCCTTGATGATCTCGGCCGCCTTGATCGCCATCTTCTGCGCCAGTTCGGCGACGGTGATGGTTTCAGGCACCGACACCTCGCGCACGATGGGCTCGGTCGGCAGCATGAAGGACTCGCCCGCCGCAGCCGGCGCAGCCTTGTGGTGGCGGTCGCCGCGCTTGCCGCCGCGCAACGGCGCATTCCATGCGCCGGGACGTCCGCCGCCCACATCGGACTTGGCCGGCGGACGCCGGTGCGAACCCGGCTCTTCGCGCTTGGCCGCGGTCTTCGCACCCGGCTTGGCGGAGCGTGAGAATTTCTCGACCTTGTCGCCCGGCTTGGGCGCCGGCTTGTGCAGCGTGCCTTCGGTAGTTGCGGCCGCGGGCGCCTCGGCTGGCTTCTCGACCGGCTTGGCCACGCGACGCGCGACCGGCGCACCTATCATCGGCGTCGATTCGTTAGCCTTGGTTTCGGCCACGGGTTCGGCCGGCTTGCTCTCTTCGGCCTCCGCAACAGGCTCGGACTCAGCCTCCGCCTTGGCCTTGCTGCGCGTACGCCTGGCCGCCAGTTCGGCGGCCTGACGCTCGGCCAGTTCGGCCTGCAGACGCGCTTCCTGTTCGCGAGCAGCCAATTCCTGTTCGTCGAGCACCTTGACCGGCTCGACCTTGGAAGCTTCAGGCGCTTCAGCTTCTGCGGCGGTTTCGACAACTGGTGCGACCACGCGGCGCTTGCGCACCTCCACCTGGATGGTGCGTGCGCGACCGGTGCTGTCAGCCTTCTTGATCTCGGTCGTTTCGCGACGGGTCAGCGTGATCTTCTTGGCGGGCTTGTCTGCTCCATGCGCCTGACGCAGGTGTTCCAGCAATTGCGCCTTGTCCTTCTCGGAGACCAGGTCGGAATCCTGCTCCTTGTCGACCCCGGCGGCCTTGAGCTGCTCGATCAACAAGGCGACCGGCAATCCCAGCTCCGTCGCAAATTGCGCTATGTTCATTTTTCCCATTACTGTCCTCTAGATACTGCAGATAACCCCGCGCCTCATGCAAACCAGGGTGCGCGCGCCGCCATGATCAGCGTATTGGCCCGCTCGTTGTCCATGCCGGTCATTTCAACCAGTTCGTCCACATCCAGGTCGGCCAGCTGATCCTGGGTCGTAACCCCCTTTGCCGTCAGGGTGCGAGCGGTTTGCTCGTCCATGCCGTCCAGCTTCAACAGATCCTCGATGCCATGCTCGACCTTCTCCTCGTTGGCGATCGCGGCGGTCAGCAAGGCGTTGCGCGCACGGCTGCGCAACTCGTTCACCGTGGCCTCGTCGAAGGACTCGATTTCCAGCATTTCTTCCAGCGGAACATAAGCCACTTCTTCCAGCGTGTTGAAGCCTTCCTGCACCAGGATGTCGGCGACCTCCTCATCCACGTCCAGCTTCTCCATGAACATCGCGCGAATCCTGGAGAACTCCTCTGCGTGCTTCTCGTTCGATTGCTCGACGGTCATGATGTTCAGTTCCCAACCGGTCAGCTCGCTGGCCAGACGCACGTTCTGGCCGCCGCGACCGATCGCCTGGGCAAGGTTTTCCTCCTCGACCACCACGTCCATGCTGTGCTTCTCTTCGTCCACCACGATGCTGCTGACTTCGGCCGGCGCCAGCGCGTTGATGACATAGGTCGCCGGGTCTTCGGACCACAGGATGATGTCGACGCGCTCGCCGGCAAGCTCGTTGGTCACGCCCTGCACGCGCGAACCGCGCATGCCGACGCAGGTGCCGATCGGGTCAATGCGCGGATCATGCGACAGCACAGCGATCTTGGCGCGCGAACCGGGGTCGCGCGCGGCGCTGACGATCTCCAGCAGCTTCTCTTCGATCTCCGGCACTTCCAGCTCGAACAGCTTGACCAGCAATTCCCTGGAGGTGCGCGACAGCACCACCTGCGGGCCGCGCGGGCCGCGGTCGACGCGCAGCAGGTGCGCCCTGACGCGGTCGCCCACGCGCAGGTTTTCCTTCGGGATCATCTGCTCGCGAGGCAGCAGCGCCTCGATCTTGCCGAACTCGATCAGCGCGTTGCCGCGCTCCAGACGCTTGACCGTGCCCGAAACCAGATGCTCCTTGCGCTCCATGAAGTCGGCCAGCACCTGCTCGCGCTCGGCGTCGCGGATCTTCTGGAAGATCACCTGCTTGGCGGCCTGGGCGCCGATGCGTCCGAAGTCGACGTTTTCCAGTTGCTCTTCGACGAACTCGCCGAGCTGGATCTGCGGATCGCGCTTCTGCGCCTCTTCCAGCTTGATGTGCAGGTCCGGCGTCTCGAAGGTCTCGTCGTCCATCACCTCCCAGCGGCGGAAGGACTCATATTCCCCGGTGTTGCGGTCGATGGCGACGCGCACGTCGGACTCGTCATCGAAGCGCCTCTTGGTCGCCGACGCCAACGCCGACTCCAGGGCCTCGAACACGATTTCCTTGTCGACGTTCTTCTCGCGCGACAAAGCATCCACCAGCAGCAAAATTTCACGACTCATACCATTCTCCGGCTATCAAACCTGTCGATGACAGGAAAAAAACTAAAACGTCGGCACCAAACGCGCCTTATCCAGATTCGCCAACTCGATCGCCACCTGGGCGCCGTCGACGTCAAGCTGCAGCACGCCGTTCTCCAGCGCACCGATCACGCCGACGAAATTCTTGCGACCCGCCAGCGGCATGCGCAGCTTGAGCTGCACCTTGTGGCCGGCGAAGCGCACGAAATCCGCCTCCTTCTTCAAGGCGCGATCCAGTCCCGGCGAAGACACTTCCAGGCGCTCGTAGTCCACGTTCTCCACCATGAACAACCGCGTCAGCTGGTTGCTCACCACCTGGCAGTCGTCCACCGAGATGCCTTCAGGCTTGTCGATGAAAACGCGCAACAACCCGCGGCCGGCGCGCTCGACATCCACCAGCTCGTACCCCAGGCCATTCACCGTCGTTTCGATCAGCTGCAAAACATCCATAATCCAGACCCACAAATAAAAAACGGGCTCAAGGCCCATCTCAAAACGCCGCGCATTGTAGCAAAACCGGAATTCAAATGGAATTGGATTATTAGATGCGCTTTCCGGGGGCCGGAACCCGGCTCCGCTCAGGCCAGCGCGCACTTCGCCAGCAGGCGGTCCAGCTGGTTGGCAAACGCCTGGCGGTCGCCCTGGCTCAGCGCCGCCGGCCCGCCGGTCTCGACGCCGCTGCTGCGCAACGCGTCCATGAAGTCGCGCATCGCCAGCCGCTCCCGTATCGTATCTTCGGTATAGAGCTCGCCGCGGGGATTCAGCGCCCGGCCGCCCTTTGCAATGACCTCGGCAGCCAGAGGGATATCGGCGGTGACGACCAGGTCGCCCGGCTCGGTCAACTCGACGATTTTGTTGTCCGCCACATCGAAGCCCGCCGGCACCTGCAGCGCGCGTATCACCTTCGACGGCGGGCAGTACAGCAGCCGGTTCGCCACCAGCGTCAGCGGAATCTGCCGCCGCTCCGCCGCGCGAAACAGTATCTCCTTGATTACCTTGGGACAGGCATCGGCATCCACCCAAATCTGCATTGCATCACCTCGTGAGTCTCGAAAACGGCGCGCATCATAAGCGGAACCGGTGGAAAAGCCAGGGCGCGATCGCCACCCACAACAGGATCAGCGGCCACAGCCGCCCTGCGGACAGATCGTAATTCGCCAGCAGCACCGACCACGCATGCCCGCCGACGTAATGGAAGAACAGGAACTCGAACACCACCGTCAGCACCATCCAGAACAGCCCGACGCCCAAAGCCTGCCGCGCCGAAGCGAACGGCCAGCGATGCATATACAACCAGATGACGCCGCCCAGCAACACGATGCCGACCAGCGTGGCGAGTTGGTGCGCAAGCAATTCGGGCATATGCCTGCCGTAGGTGAAGTCGCGCAGCGTGCCGTTGAGGACGGACACCAGCAGCATCGCGAACCAGGCGAGCAAATAACTTATTTTCATTTCATCCTCGAAGGCAGCTTGATCGTATCGGATGCCACGGCGAACTCGCCGCGCCCCCTGTGATGCAGCGTGCGCGGGCTCTTCTGCGCCGGGTCTATCCACGCCTGAACCACCTCCAGCACGAAAAAGTTGTACTTGTTGACCATCCGGGTATCGACGACCCGGCATTCGAGGTTGGCGTAACACTCGGCGATCAAAGGAGCTTCCACCTGCAAGGCGGGTAGCGGCGTCAGCCGGAACCTTTTGAATTTATCCACTCGGCCGCCCGTACAGTTGCCGACACCCACGACCTGCTTCGCCAGCTCCGCCGACGGGATGTTGAGCACGCATTGCTTCGTTTTTCGCAACGCCTCGAAGCTGAAATTCCGCCCGCTGATCACACAGCCCACCAGCGGCGGCTCGAACTCCATCATCGTGTGCCAGGACATCGTCATGACGTTCGCCCTGCCCTTGTGCGAAGTCGTGACCAGCACCGCCGGGCCCGGTTCGAGCAGACGATAGACCTTGGACAGGGGTATGGATTTCTTCGGCATGATGGCGTCCCTTTATGCAAAACGCCCGGAACTTTACTCCGCACCTGGCGTAAAATCGCTACCGCACTATAGCCCCACCCATATTCGAAATCCACCGCCCAGATCATCCCCGTGTCAGCCGAAGTCGAACGTTTCTTTTCCGAGCAGAGCCCGCTTGCCGCCGAGGTGAGTTCGTTCCGTCCGCGCGCGCAGCAACGCGAGATGGCGCTCGCGGTCGCCGAGGCGATACGCGACAACGCGATCCTCGTCGCGGAGGCGGGAACGGGCACCGGCAAGACCTTCGCCTACCTGGTGCCCGCGCTGCTCAACGGCGGCAAGGTGATCATCTCGACCGGCACCAAGAACCTGCAGGACCAGTTGTTCCAGAAGGACCTGCCGATGGTGCGCGACGCCTTGCGCGCGCCGGTGTCCGTCGCATTGCTCAAGGGGCGCTCGAACTACGTGTGCCACTACCACCTGGAGCTGGCGCAATCGAATGGCTTGTTCAAGACGCGCGAGGACGTGAAGCACCTGGGCAAGATCGTGCAATACGCAAAGGTGACGGACAGCGGCGACAAGAGCGGGCTGGCCGACGTGCCGGAAAACGCGCCGATCTGGATGAACGTGACCTCGACGCGCGACAACTGCCTGGGCCAGGAATGCCCCATGCACAAGGAGTGCTTCGTGCTGAAGGCACGCAAGGAGGCGATGGAGGCGGACATCGTGGTCGTGAACCACCACCTGTTTTTCGCCGACGTGATGCTGCGCGACGAGGGCGTCGCGGAATTGCTGCCAGCCTGCAACACGGTGATCTTCGACGAGGCACACCAGTTGCCGGAGACCGCCAGCCTGTTCTTCGGCGAGAGCCTGTCCACCTCGCAACTGCTGGATCTCGCACAGGACGCGCGCCTCGAAGCCATCGCATCCGCCAAGGACTTCGCGCCGCTACCCAAGGGCTGCGACGAACTGGACAAGGCCGCGCGCGACCTGCGCCTGACATTCAAGAAGGAAGGCCGCCTGCCCGCCAGCGTCGCGGAAGGCTTCAAGGAATTCCCGTTCGCGCTGAAGAATACCGGCGAGAAGCTGACGCAACTGTGCGGCCTGCTGGAGAAGCAGGCCGAACGCAGCGAGGGGCTGGAGAACTGCTGGCAACGCGCGCAAACGCTGTCGACACAACTCAAGCAATGGCAGGAGGGCGATACGCCCGATCAGGTGCGCTGGGTCGAAGTGTTCCACCACTCGCTGCAGCTCAACACCACGCCGCTATCCATCGCCGAGATATTCGAGAAACAGATCGGCGGCAGCGCGCGCGCCTGGATATTCACCTCGGCCACGCTGGCGGTGAAGCAGGACTTTTCGCATTACCAGGGCGAGATGGGCCTGACCAAGGCCAAGACTGCCTGCTGGGACAGCCCGTTCGACTACCAGCAGCAGGGACTGCTGTACGTGCCGCAAGGACTGCCGGAGCCGAACAGCGAAGGCTACACCGAGGCGGTGGTGCAGGCCGCATTGCCGCTGATCGGCGCCAGCCGCGGCCGCGCCTTTTTGCTGTTCACCAGCCTGCGCGCGATGCAGCGCGCCCACGAGATCCTGCAGGCCGAGTTCGACCTGCGCGGCTGGGACTACCCGCTGATGCTGCAGGGCGAAGGCTCGCGCAACGAACTGCTGTCGCGTTTCCGCGAGCACGGCAACGCGGTGCTGCTGGGCAGCCAGTCGTTCTGGGAAGGCGTGGACGTGCGCGGCGAAGCGCTGTCGCTGGTGATCATCGACAAGCTGCCGTTCGCGCCGCCGGACGACCCGGTGCTGTCGGCGCGCATCGAGCAGCTGAAGAAGCAGGGCCACAATGCCTTCATGGAATACCAGCTGCCGCGCGCGATCATCACGCTGAAACAGGGGGCGGGGCGATTGATCCGCGACGAGAACGACCGCGGCGTGCTGATGATCTGCGACCCGCGCATCATCACCAAGCAGTACGGCAAACGCGTGTGGCAGAGCCTGCCGCCGATGCGGCGCACGCGCGAAGAGGAGGTCGCGGTGGAGTTTTTCAGGACGTCTCAAGCACCGCCCTCCCCATAACCGAGGCCAATGCCATCGGCCCTTAACCACAGGCATGATGTGACGGAAAAGCATCCCTTGCAGAACCGGGAGAAACGGACTGCCGGCCCGCCCTAAACTTCCACTCAGGCAGGCCGATACTTCCATCAAGAGCAACGCATTCCGGGCTCTGACCAGGCAACAGGAGGACATCATGAGCGTACTGACTATGGATATGAGCAGCTATGAGGTCGAACGCTGCGAAAACGAGGTCTCGGGTTATGGCGACGAGGTGTTGAGCGCCGGTTGGGTTCCCGCGCTGGGCTTGCGCGAGGCTTGTTCCGAGCATGTCGAGATGCCCACCGTGCCGAGGATCATGGACGTGGATGCCTTCCTGCGCAAGATGTACCGCTGCCAGGGTTAGCAGTGGTACTGATTTATTCCGTTCGTGGTGGGCTTGTCGAACCATGACGGAATAAATCGAATGAAATCATATTGGCGAAATGCCCTTCGACAAGCTCAGGGCGAACGGTTTGAATATTTCAGCGCTTGCCTAGAGCGACAACCTGACTTCCACCCCTAACCCGCGGATGCGGTCGGCGAACCGCTGCATCGCATCTTCCGGCAGATTGGACAGGCGCGCGGCCTCCGGCTGCAACGACGGCCGGGCCAAGCCATACAGCAGTACTCCTTGCAGCCCGCCCCCTTCCCCCAACAGCGCCGAGACGAATTCAAGGTAATCCTCTTCGTCTTGCGCGCTCGGCGGCTCGCCATCCAACGCGAACCAGCAGGTCTGCAACCAGGTCGGGCACAAGGAAATGGCCATCACCAGATTTGTACGCACCTTGTCGAGGCCGATGCGCGTGTCGTTCACCAGCGTCATTCCCGCCTCGCTGGCGCGATCCAGCTTGAACCACACCTCGCCGTTGATGCTCGCCAGTTTCCGCAGGCCCTGCTGCACCTCATCGCGATACAACAGGCTGCCGTTGGTGATCAACACGGTCCTTACGTCATCAGGCACGCCTGACTCGCGGCGCACGCGAGCGATCAATTCGACTACCTCGACAAATTCCGCAGCGCTGGTCGGCTCGCCGTTGCCGGACAGTGCGATGTCGTTGATACGGCGCAGGCCTTCCGGCACACGACGCTCCATGAAATCGCCATGTAGCAGTTCGTCGAGGAAGGCGCGCAATTCGCTTTCCAGCACTTCCAGATCGACAGGAGGCGCCGCACCGCGCGACAGATCGGGTACCTGGCAATACAGGCAGCGCCAGTTGCAGGCGTTGTCGGTGTTCAGGTTGATGCCGACCGAGACGCCGCCGGCGCGTCGCGAAACGACCGGATAGACGTAGCGGAGGTTCGCGCTGTTCCGGTCGTGGCTGGAAATATTGAGCAGGGACACGGCGCGGCGCGCCCTTACTTCAGGGTGAGATATTTCGCCGGGTCGACCGGTTTTCCGAAGCGGCGAACCTCGAAGTGCAACTTGACCCGGTCTGCATCGGTGCTGCCCATCTCGGCGATCTTCTGGCCGCGGGTGACGCTCTGCCCTTCCTTGACCAGCAATTTGTCGTTGTGGGCATAGGCGCTGAGGAAAGTGTTGTTGTGCTTGATGATCACCAGCTTGCCGTAACCGCGCAAACCGCTGCCGCTGTACACCACTTTGCCCGGCGCACTGGCATTGACAGGCTGCCCCAGCTTGCCTGCTATATCGATGCCCTTGCGATTGGCCGACTCGGAAAATTCCGCAATCACCTTGCCCTCAGTCGGCTGACTCCACTCGATGTCCGCGTCGGGCTCGATCTCGGGGCGCTCATCGGCCGGAGGGGGCTGCTGCGGCTTTGGCGGCTCCGGCTTGACAGGCGGGGCGACAGGCTTGGCGGGCGGTTCCGGCTGTCTGAGCTTCTCCAGTGCCGCCTCGCTATAGGCGTATTTCACCAGCTTGGGCTGATCCTTTATTACTGGCTCTGCCGGCTTGGCTTCCGCCATCGCCGCTGGGCGCGTAGAACCGGGGAACAGCCTTATCTGCTGGCCTGCCGAGATCACGTTCGGATCGGCGATGCCGTTCAATTCGGCCAGTTCGTGATAATCAAAACCGTAGTTGAAGGCAATGCCGTAGAGCGTCTCGCCCTTCTGGACGACATGCACTGCTGGCCGCCAGTCCTTCTCGCGCTGCGCTTTGGCTCGCGCCTTTTCCGCCGCCGCAGCGGCCTTGGAGGCCGAAGCCCCGCGCTCCAGCACCGGGGCGCGCTGCTTGCTCGATCCACATCCAGCCAGGATAACCGCAGCGACCAGCAAGACGAATATTCGATGCACTCTGCTCATGCCTTTCCCATCAACCAGTTCAAGCTTTCCCCATTAACAGGGGGACGAACTTCACCGGCTCCAGCCGGGTCTCGCGGAAGCCCCGCTCGTCGCGTTCGACCAGATACAGCCATTGTTCCTGCATCCCGACCGGCAGCACCATTCTACCACCCACCGCCAGCTGCTCCCGCAACAGGGCCGACAGTGCAGGCGCGGCGCAGGCCATGATGATGCCGTCGAATGGCCCCAGCTCGGGCAAACCGGCGGTTCCGTCGGCATGACGCACGCTGACGTTGCGCAGCTTCAGGTCGCGCAACTGTCTGCGCGCGCGCTCGTACAGCGGCTGGATGCGCTCGACGGTATAGACCTCTTTCGCCACCTGCGCCAGCACTGCGGCCTGGTAGCCGCAACCGGTGCCGATTTCCAGCACGCGGCCTAGCGGCTTGCCGTTACGCAGAATCTCGGTCATGCGCGCGACAATATAAGGTTGCGAAATGGTCTGGCTGTAGTTTATCGGCAGCGATACATCGTCGTAGGCGCGGCTGGCCAGCGCCTCGTCGATGAACAGGTGGCGCGGCGTCTCGAACATCGCCGCCAGCACGACTTCGTCACTGACGCCCTGCTCGCGCAGACGTTCGATCATGCGCATCCGGGTACGCTGCGAGGTCATGCCGATTCCGGTCGCGCGGGAATTCATCAGTCCTGCCCCAGCCAGCCACGCACCGCATCGATCTGCCCGTATTGCGTAAGGTCGATCTGCAGCGGCGTGACCGAAACGCGACGCTGCACCAACGCATTGAAATCCGTGCCTTCGCCTGCATCCTGGGCCTTTCCGGCCGCGCCGACCCAGTACACGGTTTCGCCGTGCGGATTGCTGGCCTTGACCACCGGCTCGGCCTTGTGGCGCTTGCCGAGGCGGGTCACTTCTATGCCCTGCAGGTCTTCGTAAGGCACATCCGGCACGTTCACGTTCAGCAGCCAGGGGTGGCTATGCGTCTGCGCGGAGAAACGCTGTACCAGCCCGGTCGCGACCCGGGCCGCGGTCTCGTAATTGACGAGGTCGTGGCCGACCAGCGAGACGGCGATGGCCGGGATGCCCAGCAGGAAGCCCTCGGTCGCCGCCGCCACCGTGCCGGAATAGATCGTGTCGTCGCCCATGTTCGCGCCGGCATTGATGCCTGACACCACCATGTCCGGCTGGTATTCCAGCATGCCGGTGACGGCAAGGTGCACGCAATCGGTCGGCGTGCCGTTGACATAATGGAAGCCGTTGGCTGCCTTGCGCAGTTTCAGCGGCCGATCCAGCGTCAGCGAATTGGATGCACCAGAGCGGTCTCGCTCGGGCGCAACCACGACGACTTCTGCTACATAGGAAAGATGTTCGGCCAGACAGGCCAGGCCGGGTGCGAAATAACCGTCGTCATTGCTGATCAGGATGCGCATCGGCGGGAGAAAGGTATTCTGGAATACGAAAAAAGTCGGATTTCTGTCTGGAATTGATTATCTGGTCGGGGCGAGAGGATTTGAACCTCCGACCACATGCACCCCATGCATGTACGCTACCAGGCTGCGCTACGCCCCGAGGGCGCGGATTATAGCAGAGCGGAGCGAATGGGCCAGTGTTTTTATGCTTCCAGCAACGAGATAATGTCGCGTATTTCGCGCCGCACCGCGGCAAGATCAACATTCGCGTGTACGGGCAAGGATGGAGCTGCAGCCGCTACAGCCTCGGCCGCACCATGCACCTGGCTCTCCAGGCGGTTGCGCGCGCCGCTGATCGTGAAACCCTGTTCGTACAGCAGTTCGCGGATGCGCCGGATCAGCAGCACCTCGTGGTGCTGGTAGTAGCGGCGGTTGCCGCTGCGCTTGACCGGCTTGAGCTGGGTGAACTCCTGCTCCCAGTAGCGCAGCACATGCGCCTTGACCCCGCACAACTCGCTGACCTCACCGATGGTGAAATAGCGTTTGGCCGGAATCGGCGGGAGCTCGGAATTAGGCTTGTGGGGTTCCATGATAGGACTTTTCCACCATGGTCTTCAGTTTCTGGCTGGGATGGAAGGTCACGACGCGACGCGCGGTAATGGGAATTTCCTCCCCGGTCTTGGGATTGCGGCCGGGACGCTGCGGCTTGTCGCGCAACTGGAAGTTGCCGAAACCGGACAGCTTCACGCTCTCGCCTTTCTCCAGCTGGGAGCGAATCTCCTCGAAGAATGCCTCCACCATATCCTTGGCCTCGCGCTTGTTGAGTCCCACCCTGTCAAACAGCAAATCGGCCAGTTCGGCCTTGGTCAACGTCGAAATCATCTTCTCCCCTACATGCGCAATTGCGCACCTTTTTGTTGCAGCGCCGCAACCAGCAAGGCGACGCTTGGCTCGATTTCCGAGTCCGTGAGTGTTTTTTGAGTATCTTGCAATAACACACGGAATGCAAGGCTTTTTTTGCCTTGCTCCACGCCCTTGCCCCGATACACGTCGAACAGACCGATGTCGGCGACGAAAGGGGCGGAAGTGCCTTGCATTGCATCCAGCAAGATCTGCGCATCGACCGCCTCGTCCACCAGCACCGCGAGATCGCGGCGCACCGGCGGGAATCGCGAAATCTCTTTCGCCCGCGGTACATGCCCCTGTGTCAATGCATCCAGTTCGACCTCGAACCACACGAGCGCCTGAGGCAAACCATATTGCTGCTGCCATTGCGGATGCATCTCGCCCATCCAGCCGATCTCCCTGCCGTCAAGCAGAATGCGTGCCGAACGACCGGGATGCGAAGCCGGATGCTGCGCCGCCTGGAAGCTCAATGCACGCGGGGCAAACAGCGCCTCGACATCGCCTTTGACATCGTAGAAGTCCACGCTGCGCGCCGGCACGCCCCATTGCTCGGGCTGAACATCGCCGTAGGCCAATCCGGCCAGACGCTCGTGCTGCGTATAGCTGCCCGCTTCGGCGGAGAAACAGCCGCCGATCTCGAACAGGCGCACTCGCGGCTGTTTGCGTGCCAGATTGGCACGCAAAGCCCCCACCAGACCGCCCAGCAGGCTGCTACGCATCACACTCATCTGGCTGGCGATAGGATTCTTCAGCGCCACTGGCGAGGTATTGCCGCACAGGTCGCGCTCCCACTCGGCCTCGACGAAGGAATAGGTGATGGCCTCCTGATAGTCTCGCGACACCATGGCCTGACGCAGCTTCGCCAGCGGGCGCTCTGCCTCGACCCGAGGCAGGATGCTCATGCGCGCCTGTGTCGGCACCGCCGGGATGTTCTCGTAACCATGAACGCGCGCGACCTCCTCGATCAGGTCTTCCTCGATGGCGATGTCGAAGCGGTAGCTGGGCGGCGTCACCGAGAATTCTCCGCTCTGACGTTCGAACGCCATGCCAAGGCGCGACAGGATGGATGCGATCGCATCGCCATCCATTGCGATCCCGAGCACCCGATGCACGCGCGAGGCGCGCAATTTCACCGGATGACGCACCGGCAACTGCCCGGCCACCTCGGTGACTGCACCGGCCTGCCCGCCGCAGATATTCAGTATTAATTGCGTCGCTCGATCCAGCGCCGCCTGCATGGACGCGAAGTCCACGCCGCGCTCGAAGCGATAGGAAGAATCGGAACTGAAACCCAGACGGCGCGATTTGCCGACGATCACGCTCGGCGCGAAGAAGGCGCTCTCCAGGAAGATATCGACGGTAGCGTCGTCGACCGCGCTGTCCGCACCGCCCATCACGCCGGCCAGCGCGACCGGGCCATTGCCGTCAGCGATCACCAGCATGTCGTCCTGCAACTCCACCGTCTGCTCGTTCAGCAGCTTCAGGCTCTCACCGGAGCGGGCGAAACGCACCTCAATGTCGCCGGACAATTTATTCAGGTCGAACGCATGCAGCGGCTGCCCCAGTTCCAGCAGCACATAGTTGGTCACGTCGACCAACGCGCTGATGCTGCGCAGGCCGCAGCGCTCAAGACGCTTGACCATCCAGGTCGGAGTCACAGCCTTGGCGTTCACGCCGGAGATCACACGACCGGTGTAGCGAGGACAAGCCGCAGCGGCGCTGACCTTGACCTTGCGGCTCTGGCTGCCGGACTGCGCAAATGAAGCTGCAGGAACGGCCTGCATCGAGGAGCCCGTCAGCGCGGCCACTTCGCGTGCGATGCCGTGCAACGACAGGCAATCGCAACGGTTCGGCGTGAGCTTGAGTGTAATCAGATGGTCGTCCAGATCGAGGTGTTCGCGTATGCTCTGTCCGACCTTCGCATCGGCGGCCAGCACCATCAGACCGGCGCTTTCTTCAGCCAGCCCCAGTTCCTTTTCGGAGCACATCATGCCGAAGGACGCGACGCCGCGTACCTTGGCCTGCTTGATACTGAAGTCGCCAGGCAGCTTCGCGCCGACCAGCGCGCAGGGGGCCTTCATGCCGACGGTCACATTGCCCGCGCCGCACACAATGGTCAGCGGCTCAGGCGCACCGACGTTTACCGTCAACACGTTCAGGCGATCTGCATCGGGATGCTTGTCTTTGGTCAGCACCTCGGCCACGACGACCTTGTCGAAAGCGGGCGCGACCGGAGTCATCTCCTCCACTTCCAGTCCAGCCATGGTCAACAGATGCGACAACTCCTCGCTGGTGAGCGAGGGGTTAACGAGGGTACGCAACCAGGATTCGGAAAATTGCATATCAGTTAAATTGCTTCAGGAATTGGAGATCATTTTGGTTACGGCATAACGCGGCTACGCCGCATGAGCCTCCATTGACAACAACCCGCACGGGTTGTTGCGGCGCAGACTAACCAGCCGCAGGCTGGTTATGTCGTAGCCAAATGCTCCCCAAGTTGTTTTCATTATGCAAACTGCTTCAGGAATTGAAGATCATTTTCAAAAAACAACCTGAGGTCGTTCACGCCGTAGCGCAGCATCGCCAGACGCTCCACGCCCATGCCGAACGCGAAGCCGATGTACTTCTCGCTGTCGATGCCGACATGCCTCAGCACGTTCGGGTGCACCATGCCGCAGCCGCCGATCTCCAGCCAGCCGCCCTTCCAGCTCATGTCCATCTCGGCGGACGGTTCGGTGAACGGGAAGAACGAGGGACGGAAGCGCACCTGCATGTCTTCGGTCTCGAAATAGTTCTGGAGGAAATCGGCGATCACGCTCTTCAGGTCGGCGAAGCTGACGCGCTCGCCCACCCACAGGCCCTCGACCTGATGGAACATCGGCGAATGGGTCGCATCGGAATCCACGCGGTAGACGCGGCCCGGAGCGATGATGCGGATGTCCGGCATCGTCTCCAGATGCTTGTACTTCGCCACATGCGCCTGCATGTAGCGGATCTGGATCGGCGAGGTATGGGTGCGCAACACATGCTGCTCGTCGATGTAGAAGGTATCGTGCATCGCGCGCGCCGGATGGTCTTCCGGAATGTTCAGCGCGGTGAAGTTGTAGAAATCGTTCTCGATCTCCGGGCCTTCCGCAACGTCGTAGCCTATGGAATGGAACAGCGATTCGATGCGCTCCAGCGTGCGCGTGACCGGATGCAATCCGCCCACGCCGGCCGCGCGTCCGGGAAGCGTGACGTCCAGCGATTCCGCAGCCAGCTTGGCCTGCAAGGCGCGCTGCTGGATCGCATCGCGCCGCGCCTGCAATGCGGCTTCGACCTGCTGCTTGACCTGATTGATGCGCGCGCCGGCTGCGGGGCGCTCTTCGGCGGAAAGCTTGCCCAGGCCTTTCAGCAGCCCGGTCAGGCTGCCTTCCTTGCCGAGATAACGCGCCTTGGCGTTTTCCAGCTCAGCCGCGTCTTCTATCGCGGCAAAACTGTTCAGCGCGTCATCGAGAATTTGTTGTAGTTCCTGCATCGTCGTTCTTTGACTTATTGCTTTTGAACATCTTATGGTTCTTGAAACAAAAAAGGAGGCTCTCGCCTCCTTTTTCGATCTAGCTTGCGCTTAAACGCCGAGGCTGGCTTTTGCTTGCACCACGAATTGTGCAAAAGCCGCCTTGTCGAATACGGCGATATCTGCCAGCACCTTGCGGTCGACATTGATCTCCGCCTTCTTCAGGCCGTTCATGAACACACTGTAGCTCATGCCCTGCTCGCGGGCCGCCGCATTGATACGGGCGATCCACAGGGTACGGAACTGGCGCTTCTTCTGGCGGCGGTCACGGTAGGCATACTGGCCTGCCTTCATCACTGCCTGTTTGGCGATACGATATACGTTCTTGCGGCGACCGCGATAACCCTTGGCCAAGGCCAGAATCTTCTTGTGACTTGCGCGCGCTACTACACCACGTTTTACTCTTGGCATGATCTACTCCTTATGCGTATGGCATCATGGCGCGCACGGACGCCGTGTTGGTTTCATGGACACCGGCGGCGCCGCGCAGCTGACGCTTGCTCTTGGTGGTCTTCTTGGTCAGGATGTGGCGCTTGAACGCTTGGCCGCGCTTGATGCTGCCGCCGGCGCGAACGACGAAACGCTTCTTCGCGCTGCTCTTGGTTTTCATCTTAGGCATGACTGCTCCTTAAGTTATGGTGGAAGGTGTTTTCCGGTGGAAAAACTTGACGACCCGTACACCACTTTTTATCGGGGACTTTTTGCTGCATCACCTCGACCATCCCCTTGCTGTCGAAGCAACTAATTTTCGATGTCAGGTTACGCGATAAAACCGCTAACCCAACCTACTCTTATTTCTTCTTCGCCTTGGGCGACAGCACCATCACCATCTGGCGGCCTTCCATCTTCGGGAACTGCTCGACTACGCCATGCTCCTCCAAGTCCGCCTTGATGCGCTCAATCAGGCGCATGCCGATCTCCTGGTGGGCCATTTCGCGACCGCGAAAACGCAGCGTGATCTTGGTCTTGTCGCCTTCACCCAGAAACTTGATCAGGTTGCGCAACTTGATGTTGTAATCGCCTTCGTCCGTACCCGGACGGAACTTGATCTCCTTGATCTGAACCTGCTTCTGCTTGAGCTTGGCTTCGTGCTGCTTCTTGCTTTCGGCATACTTGAATTTGCCGAAATCCATGATGCGACACACCGGCGGCTCCGCCATAGGCGAAATCTCCACCAGATCCAACTCCGCTTCATCCGCCAGACGCAATGCTTCCGCGATAGTCACAATCCCGAGGGGCTCTTTATCTGCTCCAATGAGGCGCACCTGCGGTGCGGTAATCATCTCATTCAAGCGCTGCGATTTATCCTGTGCTATTGCTCTCTCCGTTAGGCAAAATTAAACCGTGCTGCCCGATTCGACCTCTGTTCTCAAACGCTGAAGCAATGCTTCCAGCGTCATCTGCCCGAGATCCTCACCACTACGGGTACGCACGGCCACCAATCTCCCAGCCATTTCCTTATCGCCGACGATCAGCTGATAAGGCAATTTCTGCAAGCTATGTTCGCGTATTTTATAGGTAATCTTTTCATTGCGCAAATCCAATTGCACGCGCAACCCGGCATCGCGCAAGACTTGCGCAACTTCGGTCGCGTACTCTTCCTGCGCCTGCGAAATATTCATCAGCACCAGTTGCATCGGCGATAGCCACAGCGGGAACGCACCCGCATGATGCTCGATCAGGATGCCGATGAAGCGCTCCATCGAACCGAGTATCGCGCGATGCAGCATCACCGGCGGCTTGCGGCTGTTGTCCTCGTCGACGAACTCCGCGTCCAGGCGGACGGGAAGATTGAAGTCCAGTTGTATCGTACCGCATTGCCACAGACGGCCAAGACTGTCCTTCAGCGTGAACTCGACCTTGGGGCCATAGAACGCGCCCTCGCCCGGCTGAATTTCGTAGGCCAGCGCGTTTTGCTGTAGCGCAGCCGCCAAGCCAGCTTCAGCCTTGTCCCAGGTTTCGTCGGAGCCGACGCGCTTGTCCGGACGGGTGGACAGCTTGACCAGCACCTCGTTGAAGCCGAAGTCGCGATAAACCTCGTTCAGCATCACGATGAAATTCGATACCTCTGACTGTACCTGGTCTTCGGTGCAGAAGATATGCGCATCGTCCTGGGTGAAGCCGCGCACGCGCATCAGGCCGTGCAGCGATCCCGATGTCTCGTTGCGATGGCAGGAGCCGAACTCCGCGAGACGCAGCGGCAGGTCGCGATAGCTGTGCAAGCCGTGATTGAATATCTGCACATGACCCGGGCAATTCATCGGCTTCACCGCGTAATCGCGATTCTCCGATGCCGTCGTGAACATGTTGTCGCGATAGTTGTCCCAGTGACCGGACTTTTCCCACAGCGAGCGATCCATGATCGTCGGCGTGCGCACCTCCTGATAGCCGTGCTGCCGGAACTTGCGGCGCATGTACTGCTCGACCTCCTGCCACAGCGTCCAGCCCTTGGGATGCCAGAACACCATGCCCGGCGAGGAATCCTGCATGTGGAACAGTTCGAGCTGCTTGCCCAGCTTGCGATGGTCGCGCTTTTCGGCCTCTTCGAGTTGATGCAGATAAGCCTCAAGCTCCTCTTTCTTCGCCCAGGCCGTGCCGTAAATGCGCTGCAGCATCTCGTTCTTGGAGTCGCCGCGCCAGTAGGCGCCAGCCACCTTCATCAGCTTGAACGCCTTCAGCTTGCCGGTCGAAGGCACATGCGGGCCGCGACACAGATCGGTAAACTCGCCTTCGCTGTATAGCGACACATCCTGGTCAGCGGGAATCGACTCGATGATCTCGGCCTTGTATTGCTCGCCGATATGCTTGAAATAGCTGACCGCCTCGTCGCGCGGCAACACACGGCGCGCCACCGGCAAATCCAGCTTGGCGATCTCGCCCATGCGCTTCTCAATCGCCGCCAAATCTTCCGGCGTGAACGGGCGCTTGTAGGAGAAGTCGTAATAGAAGCCGTTCTCGATCACCGGGCCGATGGTCACTTGCGCATCCGGGAACAACTCCTTCACGGCATGCGCCAACAGGTGGGCGGTCGAGTGCCGAATGATCTCGACGCCGTCCGCATCCTTGTCGGTGATGATCGCAAGTTGCGCATCCCGCTCGATCAAGTGGGAGGTGTCAACCACCTTGCCATCCACCTTGCCGGCCAGTGCGGCTCGGGCAAGACCGGCACCTATGCTCATTGCGACATCGGCGACGGTGACGGGTTGCTCGAAACTGCGCTGCGAACCATCCGGCAAAGTGATGACTGGCATGTTTTTGTTTCCTGAAAATACAAAGTGCGGCATTGCCGCACTCGAAGTGTTGGTAGGCACGATTGGACTCGAACCAACGACCCCTACCATGTCAAGGTAGTGCTCTAACCAGCTGAGCTACGCGCCTAAAGAGGCCGCATTCTATACGAAAGAAATTCGCACTTCAAATAAAAAACGCATTATTTTCGTTTCGGCTACTCGCCAGATCATTCCGAGTATCCGCCGGCGTATCCCTCACCGTGCGCCAGGTTCTCGAATCGGGTGTATTCGCCCCTGAACGCCACCGGCACCATACCGATCGGGCCGTTACGCTGCTTGCCGATAATGATTTCTGCCTTGCCCTTGTCGGGTGAATCCGGGTTGTAAACCTCGTCGCGATAGATGAACAGGATCAGATCGGCATCCTGCTCGATGGCGCCGGATTCGCGCAGATCGGACATCACCGGCCGCTTGTTCGGACGCTGCTCCAGACTGCGGTTCAACTGCGACAGCGCGATCACCGGCACGTGCAACTCCTTCGCCAGCGCCTTCAGCGAACGCGAGATCTCCGAGATTTCGGTCGCGCGGTTTTCGCTCGCCTTGCCTGCATTCCCGCTCATCAACTGCAGATAGTCGACGACGATCAATCCCAGTTCACCCTGTTGCCGGTGCAGGCGGCGCGAACGGGCACGCAGTTCCAGCGCCGACAGGCCCGGCGTCTCGTCGATGAACACCGGCGCATCGTTGAGCCGGCCGAGCGCATGAGTCAGTCGCCCCCAGTCGTCGTCCTGCAGATGGCCGGTGCGCAGATCGTGCTGATTGAGCCTGCCGACCGAACCCAGCATACGCATCACCAGTTGGGCCGCCCCCATTTCCATGCTGTAAATTGCGACCGGCTTGCCATCCAGCGCGATGTTCTCGGCGATGTTCACCGAAAATGCAGTCTTACCCATACTGGGCCGCCCTGCGACGATGATCAGATCGCCCGGCTGCAGTCCGGATGTCTTGCGGTCCAGATCCACGAATCCGGTCGAGATGCCCGTCACCTCGCTGTGATTCTCGCGCCCGTACAGCGTCTCGATGCGCTCGACGACCTGCGTCAGCAGCGGCGGCATCGAGAAGAAGCCCTGCTTGCCCTTGGAGCCTGCCTCGGCGATCTCGAACACCTTGCGCTCGGCCTCGTCCAGCAATTGCGCGGCATCGCGCCCGGTCGGGTTGTAGGCGCTGCCGGCGATTTCGCTGCCGACCTCCACCAGCTTGCGCATGATGGATCGCTCGCGCACGATCTCGCCGTAACGGCGGATGTTCGCGGCGGACGGCACGTTTTGCGCCAGGCTGCCCAGATAAGGCAGGCCGCCGGCCTTGTCCAGTTCGCCCGCATTCTCCAGCGCCTCCGCGACCGTAATCACATCCACCGGTTTGGCCTGCTCGCTCAGGCGCACGATCTGGCGATAGATCAGGCGATGCTCCTGGCGATAGAAGTCGCTGTCGGAAATCAGATCGATGATCTTGTCCAGCGCGGCAGATTCGAGCAGCAAGCCGCCCAGCACCGACTGCTCCGCCTCGACCGAATGGGGAGGCAGCTTGATCTGTTCGAGTTGCGCGTCTGCGCCCGAGAAGTTGTTCATCAAAAGAAACCGCGTGAGATTTGTTCGGCAGGCATTTTAACCCGCCCGCCGGCATCGCATGAAAACAAAAAAGGACTGTCGCCAGTCCTTTTTTGCATTACCGCACTACGACTGCGGATTATTGCTCGCCGAGCACCGAGACGGTGATGTCCACGACCACATCGGTGTGCAACGCCACGCTCACCGGATAGTCGCCGATCTGCTTCAGATGGCCGGCAGGCATGTTCACTTGAGACTTCTCCACTGCGTGGCCCTGCGCGACCAGTGCCGCCGCGATGTCGGCATTGGTGACGGAGCCGAACAGCTTGCCGTCCACGCCCGCCTTCTGTGCGATCTGCACGGTCAAGCCGGCCAGCTTCTCGCCGCGAGCCTGTGCATCGGCCAGTTTTGCCTTGTCGGCAGCCTCGATCTCGGCGCGCTTCGCTTCGAACTCGGCCATATTGGCGGCTGTCGCGCGCTTGGCCTTGCCTTGCGGGATCAGGAAGTTACGGGCGTAGCCGTTCTTGACCTTGACCACATCACCCAACTTGCCAACGTTGGTCACTTTTTCCATCAGAATGATTTGCATGTTCTGCTCCTTCTTAGTGCAGGTCGGTGTACGGCAGCAAAGCCAGGAAACGCGCGCGCTTGACGGCGGTGCTCAATTGGCGCTGGTAGCGCGTCTTGGTGCCGGTGATGCGAGCCGGAATCAGCTTGCCGTTCTCGGTGATGAATTCCTTCAGGATGTTGACATCCTTGTAATCCACCTCGGCGATCTTATCCACTGTGAAGCGGCAGAACTTGCGGCGCTTGAACAGATTGTTGCGGGAAGAACGCTTGTTCTTGTCATCTTTCTTCTTGTCAGGACGAGCCATGATGTTTCCTTATTCCAAAATTATGTCGTTGATATGCAGAACCAGTTGCCGGCTGCGCATGCTGCGCTGGGCCAGAAAACCTTTCACTTTGACGGTTTGACCTACCGCGAATCCGGCGACCTTGTGGGCCGTCTCGGCAAATGCCAGCGCATCGATCTCGCACTGCACCTGCCTTGTACCGTTCGCTTCGGGCTGTTGCGAGCTGTGACGTATCGTCAGTTCCACTCTCGCCACCCCGGCCGGGGTGTACCTCAAACCATCCAGTGCGATCAGCTCTCCGCCGATGACAACCTGGTTACGCGCCAATGATTAAGCTGCGGCAGCTGCCGGTGCGGCAGCTTCGCTGGTCACGGAACGGGACTTCTCTTCCTTCATCATCGCGGAAGGCTCGGTGACGGCAGCCTTGGTCTTGACGGTCAGATGACGCAGCACCGCATCGTTGAAGCGGAATGCGTGTTCCAGCTCGTCCAGGGTCTCCTGGTTGCATTCGATATTCATCAGCACGTAGTGTGCCTTGTGAATCTTTTGGATCGGGTAAGCCAACTGGCGACGGCCCCAGTCTTCCAGACGGTGGATCAGCCCCCCCTTGGAAGTGACCAGTGTGCGATAACGCTCGATCATCGCGGGCACTTGCTCGCTCTGATCGGGATGCACGATAAATACGATTTCGTAATGACGCATTACATCTCCTTGTGGTTGAAGCCCCCCGCCATGCGGTGCGGTGGAGCAAGGTCGAGAGCCGACCATCGGCTCTACGGGGCGCGCATTATAACGAAAAAGCGAGGCTGGTCAAGGACATCGGGCCTGTGGAACAGCGCGCGAACGCTGCCGCACCGCCTCGAACAGGCAGACCGCGGTCGCGGCAGCCGCATTCAGCGACTCGATCTTGCCCGGCATGGGGATCGTGAAACGCCGCGAGGCCGCGGCTAGCAAGGCCTCGGAAAGCCCCGCCCCCTCGTTGCCGATCGCGAACGCGACATCGCCGGAAAGGTCGCAGTCGTACAGGCCAGCATTGCCGTGCAGCGAGGCCGCGAACACGGTGCCCGGCAGCGTCGCGGCGACCGCCAGCAGGTCCGCCGCTTCATGGATCGCCAGCACGAAATGCCCGCCCATCGCCGCGCGCAGGACCCGCGGCGACCAGGCATCGGCACAGCCCTTGGACAGATACACCGCATCGCAGCCCGCCGCCGCCGCCGAGCGCAGCATCGAACCCAGGTTACCCGGGTCCTGGATGTCTTCCAGCAACAGCGCGAACCGGCTGTCGGCCGGCAACGGCCGTGGAATCTCGACCAGCGCGAGGATGCCGGTCGGCGTCTTCAACTCGGTGAGTTCGGCGAACAGCCTGTCGTCCAGTTGGGACATGGGCACACCGGCGGCGCGCTTGAGCAAGGCCTCGACCTCGGCGTCCTTCAGCGCCGCGCCGTTCAGCAGGATATGCAACGGCTGTTTGCCGGCATCCAGATATGCCGCCAGCAGATGCGCGCCGTCCAGCAGCGTCTGTCCGCTCTTGGCGCGCTGGCGTGCCGAGCCGGCAAGTTTGACGATATCTTTGAAGAAGGGATTATCGCGAGACTGGATCAGCCTCATTTCCCGTCCACCGCATCCTCGGGCCCGAAAGGCCACCCTTCCGGGGCATCCACATCTGCCTGCGGCGGGGAAGATTCCGCCACCGGGACAGGCTCGGTCTCCGCCGCCGCGGGTGCGGGCTCGGGCGTCGGCGCGAGAACGGGGACAGGCGAAGAAACGGCTTCTGCCGCCGCCTCCTGTTCCAGCAGCGAGCCGATCTCCTGCAGCGACGGCAGGTCGCTCAGCACGCGCAGGTTCAGGTCGTCCAGCAGCTGTTTGGTGGTCGCGAACAACTCGGGCTTGCCGGGCGCATCGCGGGTGCCGACGACTTCGACCCAGCCGCGATTCTCCAGCGTCTTCAATATCTGCGAGGATACCGCGACGCCGCGGATGTCCTCGATGTCGCCGCGCGTGACCGGCTGGTGGTAAGCGATGATCGCCAGCGTCTCCAGCACCGCACGCGAATAGCGCGGCGGCTTCTGCGGGTTCAGCCGGTCGATGAAGGGCTGCATCTCCGGCTTGGCGCGGAAACGCCAGCCGCTGGCGACGCGGCCCAGCTCCACGCCGCGCCCCTGCCAGTCCCGCGCCAGCTCGTCGAGCAGCGCCTCCATCTGCCTGTTGTCCAGCGAGACCTCGCTGAGCTTCTTCAGCTCAGACAGCGGCAACGGTTCCGTGCTGGTCAGCAGCGCGGCCTCCAGCACGATCTTGAATTGTTCCCGGTCCATCTTGCCGCCGAACAGGTCGACGCTGATGTCTTCCCCCTCTGCGGGAGCGGTTTCACTCTGCTGCTTCAATGGCTCGGCTTGTCCGGACATAGATGCTCCCAAAAATTTCGCTTTGCTGAATTTCCACCAGGTATTCCTTCGCCAGTTCGAGCACGGCGATGAAAGTCACCACCAGTTTAGGCACGCCGCCGTCCAGGTCGAACAGCTGGTCGAACGGCACGTACTCCCCGCCCTGCAGGCAGCGCAGCACATGCGTCATCTGCTCGCGCACCGACAGCTGCTCGCGCCGCACCTTGTGGTGCTTGTTGAGTTTCGCCCGAGCCAGCAATCCCATCCAGGCCTGGCGCAGGTCTTCCACGCTGACCTCGGGCAGGCGTTCCTGCACGGTGCGCTCGATCAGCACCTGCACGATCTGGAAGTCGCGCCCGGCCTGCGGCAACTCGTTGAGCTGCTGCGCGGCCTGCTTCATCTGCTCGTATTCCAGCAGGCGGCGCATCAGTTCGGCGCGCGGGTCTTCCGGCTCATGGTCGCTGATCTTCGGCGGGCGCGGCAGCAGCATGCGCGACTTGATCTCGATCAGCACCGCCGCCATCAGCAGGTATTCGGCGGCCAGTTCCAGCCGGTGCTGCTGCATCATCTCGATGTAGCCCATGTACTGCCGGGTCAGCTCCGCCATGGGGATGTCCAGCACGTCGAGGTTGTGCCTGCGAATCAGGTACAGCAGCAGATCCAGCGGCCCCTGGAAGCTCTCCAGCACCAACTCCAGTGCATCCGGCGGGATGTACAGGTCCTGCGGCAGCTCGAGCAGCGGTTCGCCGTGGATGCGCGCGACAGGCTGTAATGGAAGCTGTTCGCCGGCCATCATCGCTTAACTGTAGCTCAGCCCCATCGCCTCGCGCACATCGCGCATGGTCTCACGCGCCAGTTCACGGGCCTTCTCGCAGCCGTCGGCGATGATATTCCGCACCAGTGCGGAGTCGTCCAGGTACTGCTGCGCGCGTTCGCGCATCGGGCGCTGCTCCGCGAGCACGCCCTCGATCACCGGTTGCTTGCACTCGATGCAGCCTATGCCGGCGGAGGTGCAGCCCTGCCGCACCCACTGCTTGGTCTCTTCGCTGGAATACACCTGGTGCAGCGACCATACCGGGCACTTCTCCGGCGTGCCGGGGTCGGTACGGCGGATGCGCGCCGGGTCGGTGGGCATGGTGCGGATCTTCTTGTTCACGCTGTCCTCGTCCTCGCGCAGCGAGATGGTGTTGTTGTAGGACTTGGACATCTTCTGTCCGTCCAGTCCAGGCATGCGCGAGGCGGCGGTGAGCATCGCCTGCGGCTCGGACAGGATCATCTTGCCGCTGCCTTCAAGATAGCCGAACAACCGCTCGCGGTCGCCATGGGAGAGATTCTGCTGCTCGTCGAGCAGCGCTTTCGCGGACAGCAACGCTTCATTGTCGCCCTGCTCCTGGAAACGCACGCGCAGCTCGCTGTAGAGCTTGGCCTTCTTGCCGCCCAGCTTCTTCACCGCGGCCTCGGCCTTCTCCTCGAAGCCCGGCTCGCGTCCGTAGATGTGGTTGAAGCGGCGGGCGATCTCGCGGGTGAATTCGATATGCGGCACCTGGTCCTCGCCCACCGGCACCTGGGTCGCGCGGTAGATCAGGATATCCGCGCTCTGCAGCAGCGGATAGCCGAGGAAGCCGTAGGTGGACAGATCCTTGCCGGACAGCTTCTCCTGCTGATCCTTGTAGGTCGGCATGCGCTCCAGCCAGCCCAGCGGCGTGATCATCGACAGCAGCAGGTGCAGCTCGGCGTGCTCGGGCACGTGCGACTGGATGAACAGCGTCGCATGCGCCGGATCGACGCCGGCGGCGAGCCAGTCCACCACCATGTCCCACACGCTCTGCTCGATCACCTGCGGGCTGTCGTAATGCGTGGTCAGCGCGTGCCAGTCGGCCACGAAGAACAGGCACTCGTGCTCGTGCTGCATCTTCACCCAGTTCTTCAGCACCCCGTGGTAATGCCCAAGATGCAAACTCCCCGTGGGGCGCATGCCCGATAAAACCCTGTCCGCAAACATATCTAGCTATATCCCGAATAAAACAGAAATCAATTTATATACCAGCCGCACCAGCGGCAGCAGTATCCAGCCCAGCACCGGCGTGACCGCCATGAAGATCAGGATGAAGATGCCGTAAGGCTCAATCCTCGACAACTGGTACGCCTGCCGGTGGGGCAGCAGGCTGACCGCGACGCGCCCGCCGTCCAGCGGCGGCAGCGGCAGCAGGTTCAGCAGCATCAGGATCACGTTGATCTTGATGCCCCACTCGGCCATGCCCAGCATCGGTTCGGCGAAATATCCGCCCGGAAACGTCCATGCCAGCTTGTACACCAGCGCCCAGCCCAGCGCCATGACCAGGTTGGACGCCGGCCCTGCGATCGCGACCCACAGCATGTCCTGCTTGGGACGGCGCAGCGCGGCGAAATTCACCGGCACAGGCTTTGCCCAGCCGAACAGGATGCCGCCGACCAGCAACGTCAACAGCGGCACCAGCACCGTGCCTATCGGATCGATGTGGCGCATCGGGTTCAGGCTGATGCGCCCCTGCTGGTAGGCGGTCATGTCGCCGAAATGGCGCGCCACATAGCCGTGCGCCGCCTCGTGCAGCGTGATCGCGAACAGCACCGGGATCGCCGCGAGGCTGATGGTCTGGATCAGTTGCTCCATCTCATTCCTCGATGCCGAACGGCGCGGTGTCGCCCCGGCCGCGCCGCAGCAGCGCCGGCGCATCCCCGGTCAGGTCGATCACCGTGGTCGGGTCCAGCCCGACCGCGCCGCCCTCGATCACCAGTTCGACGCGCCGCTCCAGATATTCGCGTATCTCGTCCACGTCGGTCAGCGGATGATGGGCGTCCGGCAGGATCAGCGTCGTGCTGCACATCGGCTCGCCCAACTCCTCCAGCAACGCCAGCGCCACCGGATGGTCAGGGATGCGGATGCCGACCGTGCTGCGCTTCGGGTGCTGCAGCCGGCGCGGCACTTCCTTGGTCGCTTCCAGGATGAAAGTGTAGCTGCCGGGCGTGTTGGCCTTCAGCAGGCGGAACTTGCTGTTATCCACCCGCGCATAGCGCGAAATCTCGGACAGGTCGCGGCATATCAGCGTCATGTGGTGGTGCTCGTCCAGCTCGCGTATCTGGCGGATGCGCGTCACCGCCTCCTTGTCGTCGAGGTGACAACCCAGCGCATAGCCGGAGTCGGTCGGGTAGACGATCACCGCGCCGTCGCGCAGCATCGCCGCCGCCTGGCGGATCAGCCGCGTATTGGGATTGTCGGGATGGATCACGAAATGTTGCGACATCAAGCCACCTTCAGTTGCGGGGACGGCGCAGCCGTCGCCCAGTTTTCCCACACCGGACGGCAACTCAGCGGCAGATCCGGCAGCCGCCCCATGTCTCGCCAGCTCTCGTTCGGGCTGTGGAAGTCGGAACCGCAGGAGCACATCAGGCCGAATTCCTCCGCATAGCGCGCGAACTCGGCATACTGCTCCTGCGTGTGGCTGCCGGTCACCACCTCCAGCGCCTGCCCGCCGCATTCGACGAACTCGACCAGCAGCTCGCGCATGGTCTTCTTGCCCATGCTGTGCCGCCCGACCATGTAGCGGCCGGGATGGGCCAGCACCGCGAGACCGCCGCTGCCGCGTATCCAGCCGACCGCGTCCGGCAGGCTGGCCCACTGGTGGGACACATAGCCGGGCTTGCCCTTGGCCAGATAGCGGTTGAACACGCTTTTCACGTCCTTGCACTGGCCGGTTTCCACCAGATAGCGCGCGAAATGCGTGCGGCCGATGATGTTGGGATTCGCCGCATGGCGATAAGCGCCCTGCAGCGTACCGCCGATGCCGGCACGGGCCAGTTCGTCCGCCATCTTCTGCGCGCGTTCGCCGCGCCCGCTGCGCACATCCGCCAACCCCTGCACCAGCGGCGGGTAATGTGGATCGATATGCAGGCCGACGACATGCAGCGTGTGCGTGCGCCAGGACACCGAAATCTCCACGCCATTGACGAATTCGATGCCGTGCCGCGCCGCCGCCGCGCGCGCCTCGTCCAGCCCGTCCACGTCGTCGTGATCGGTCAGCGCCAGCATCTTCACGCCGCGCCCGGCCGCGCGCTCGACCAGCTCGGTCGGCGTCAGCGTCCCGTCGGACACGTTCGAGTGGCAGTGCAGGTCGTGGTCTAGCATGGAATTTGGATCATTCCGGCGGTCCGCGAGTTCACCGGCAAGTCCACAGGGATAGTGCGAACCAAGGGCTTTCCTGGACTCATGCCTCGCCGCCGCCCTTCTTCATGACCTTGCCTTCTTCGGCGCGCTTCTTGCGCACCTCCTTGGGATCGGCGATCAGCGGGCGATAGATTTCGATGCGGTCCTTGTCGCGCAGCACCGTGTCGGCCTTGGTCAGCTTGCCGAAGATGCCCAGCTTGCTGGTCGCGAGGTCGATCTCGGGATATTTCTCCAGGATGCCGCTCGCCTGGATCGCCTCGGCCACGGTCGCGCCTACGGGAACCGCCTTCCTGAGCAGGGTCTGCTCATGCGGAAGGCCATATACCACTTCGATGTTGATGGTTTCGCTCATGTCTCTGTATAAATCTTCTCTGCCCGGTGGATGAAGGCATCCACGAAGCTGTTTGCGATGTAGTTGAATACCGGCCCGACCAGCTTCTCCAGCAGCTTGCTGGAAAACTCGTAATGCAGCCGAAACTCTATTTTACAGGCCGACTCGCTCAAGGGGATGAATTGCCAGCTTCCGTCCAGATGCTGGAACGGCCCGTCCTGCAGCGTCATGTCTATCCGGTGCGGCGGTGTGCGCACGTTCTCGGTGGTGAAATGCTGCTTCAGGTGGTGGTAATCGATATGCACCGTCGCATGCACCGTCGTCCCCTCCTGCTCCGCGACGCTCGCGCCGCCACACCAGGGCAGGAACTTCGGGTATTCCTCCACCCTGTCCACCAGGTTGAACATCTGCTCCGCGCTATGCGCGACCAGCACCGTTTTCTCGACTAAGGCCATTACTCGTTAAAGCCGCTATTCCAAAGGCTGGTAGAATAGCTGAACACACCACAAAACTCACCTGTTTCATGAGCATCATCCAGAACAAGAAGGCCTTCCACGACTTCTTCATCGAAGACAAATACGAAGCCGGCCTCGCGCTCGAAGGCTGGGAGGTCAAGGCCATCCGCGCCGGCCGCGTGCAGCTCAAGGAAGCCTACGTCGTCGTCAAGGACGGCGAACTCTGGCTGATCGGCTCGCACATCAGCCCGCTCGCCACCGCCTCCACCCACATCCACCCCGACCCCACCCGCACCCGCAAGCTGCTGCTGCACGCCCACGAGATCGACAAGATCATCGGCAAGGTGCAGCGCGCCGGCTACACCCTGATGCCGCTGGACATGCACTACAAGGCCGGCCGCGTCAAACTCGAAATCGGCCTCGCCAAGGGCAAGAAGCAGCATGACAAACGGGCGACGGAGAAGGATAAAGACGCCAAGCGTGAGGCCGCAGCGGCCATGAAAAAGGAACGCCGCTAAGCGCTCGCCCGTTTGCGGCGCAGGCTAACACGCACTTGTGCGTGTTAAGCCCGTAAGGGCGGCCGGAGCCACAAGAGAGCCTCAAACGTAATCGAGAGGACAACCATTAGCTGCAATGTACACATCCTTGATGAGCTTTTTGATTTCACGGGGGACGCTATGGACACAATAAATGCAGCAATAGTGGGATTGGTCGGCGCTGTGATTGGCGCAGGAGCATCATTAATTGCCCTCTGGATTCAGACCCCGTAGGGTGCAATAAGCGTAGCGCATTGCACCGGATGTGGCGCAATGCCCGTTGGTTATTGCGCCCTACGAATGCTGACTAATTCTCCCATGCCATATAACACCCCACTTCCCCTCCTCATCTTCCTCCTGCTATCGTTCTTCGCACCGGCCACTCACGCCCAACCGAAAGGAGCTGCCATGACCACCACCCAAACCGCATACCTCTCCGGCGGCTGCTTCTGGGGGATGGAGGAACTGGTGCGCCAAATTCCCGGCGTGCTGGAGACCGAGGTCGGCTATACCGGTGGCGAGACGCCGAACGCGACCTACGAGATCGTGAAGGCCGGGCGCAGCGGCCATGCCGAGTCGCTGAAGATCGTATTCGACCCCGCGAAGCTGACCTACCGCCACCTGCTGTTCGAGTTCTTCCGCATGCACAACCCGACCACGAAAAACCGCCAGGGCAACGACATCGGCACGCAATACCGCTCGGCGATCTTTTATGTGGATGAGGGACAGAAACGCACCGCCGAGGAAGTCATCCGCACCGTGGAGTCGTCCGGCGAATGGCAGGCGAAGATCGTCACCGAGGTCGTGCCGTTCAAGGAGTTTTACCGCGCCGAGGAATATCACCAGGACTACCTGCAGAAGCATCCGCAGGGCTATACCTGCCACTACATCAGAAGGATGAATCTGGGGGAGTAACCCAGAGGTTCGCGACCGGGAACCAAAGGCGTCACAGGAGTTTGTCGCACCGGCGCAGTCCGGTGCCCAGTTGAATGAACGCTGGATTCCGGCCTTCGCCGGAATGACGAAGTCTGAAAACGATTAACGGGAAAGATGCTTTTCCCGGATATGCTGCAACAACCCTTCCGCCGCATCCTCCACCATGTCCAGCACGCGCTCGAAACCCTCTTCCCCGCCGTAGTAGGGATCGGGCACTTCGCGCTCCCTGTGGTGTTTGGCATACGAGAGGAACAGGTGCGGGTCGCCGCCGGACTGCTGCGCGAGGCGCTGCAATATGGCCAGGTTGGCCCTGTCCATCGCCAGCACGTAGTCGAAGCGTTCGAAGTCCGCCGCCTCGACCTGCCGCCCGCGCAACCCGCTCATGTCGTAGCCGCGCTGCTGCGCCGCGCGCTGCGTACGCGCATCGGGTGGCTGGCCGATGTGGTAGTCGTGCGTGCCCGCCGAATCTATCCGGATATGCTCGCTCAGGCCCGCGTTCTCGACGTAATGACGAAACACCGCCTCGGCCGTGGGCGACCTGCAGATATTGCCCATGCAGACGAATACCACCGAAATTTTCTTGTCTTCACCCATTTCACATCGCCCGATTTGTCTTGTCAGAAAGGAAGGAATAGCGCCGAAGCCATCGTCTGCACCGCCTGGACCAGCTTGCGGTTCAGTTTCTCCGACAGCGTCGCAGCCATCAGATCCAGCCGTCCCACGATCTTGCCGAACTCGCGCTCGAAGCTCAGGTTGCGGTCCGTCTCGTTGATCTCGTTGGTCAGCAACAGCAGTCGCCCCTGCCCGTCGCGCGCGTTGGAAAGCTTCCACACCGCGATTTCGACGTTCCGGGCCGCATTGTATAGGGACTGCGGATCCAGGCTGTCGGTCAGGTAGAACTCGGCCTTGCCGCCGTGCGCCTGGATCAGCATGGTCTGCAGTCCGACGATCAGGGAAAGCACGCGGTCCCCGGCATAATCCTCGCGGAGCGCCTGATGGATCGCCGCTATGTCCCGCGCGCCGCCGATTTCCTCGAAGCGCCAGTCGGTGCGGCCATCGAACACGGCAGCAGCGCGCGCCTCGGCGTCGAGCGCCCCGCCCTTCCTCAGCTCGTGCGGGTTGCGCTTGTACAGCTTGACCATCAACCGGCGCAGGCCGGCGGTGTTCTCGCGCATCTCGATGTCGGCCAAGCGATCCAGGTCGCTCTTGGCCAACTGTGCTATCCCCCCCGACGCTTGATCCTGCGAGGTTTTCTTGCCGCCGCCGGAAGTGGGCGGCGTGGCGCAGGCCGTCAGGCACAGCAACGCGGCCGTGAACAGCAGCACTCTCCGCAAACCGTCCCTGCAAGCACCCATTGCCATCCCCTTCACAGCGGCGAGAGGAACACCGCTTCGCGCAGCTTCTTCAACTGGTCGCGCAGTTCGGCGGCGCGCTCGAACTCCAGGTTCTTCGCGGCCTGCAACATCTCCTTCTCCAGCCGCGCGATCTCCTTCGAGACCTCCTTCTCGCCCATCGCCAGGTACTTCGCCTCGGTCTGCGCGACCTTCAGCGCGCGGCGTTCGGCATCGATGTCGTACTCGGTATCGATGATGTCCTTGATGCGCTTGACCACCGACTGCGGGGTGATGCCGTTCGCCTCGTTGAACGCGATCTGCTTGGCGCGGCGGCGTTCGGTCTCGCCTATCGCCTTCTTCATCGAGTCGGTGATGCGGTCGGCATACAGCAGCGCGGTGCCGTGCAGGTGGCGCGCGGCGCGGCCTATGGTCTGGATCAGCGAGCGCTCGGAACGCAGGAAGCCTTCCTTGTCCGCGTCGAGGATCGCGACCAGCGACACCTCGGGGATGTCCAGGCCCTCGCGCAGCAGGTTGATGCCGACCAGCACGTCGAACATGCCGAGGCGCAGGTCGCGGATGATCTCGACGCGCTCGACGGTCTCGATGTCGGAATGCAGGTAGCGCACCTTGATGCCGTGCTCGGAGAAGTATTCGGTAAGCTGCTCGGCCATGCGCTTGGTCAGCGTGGTGACCAGCACGCGCTCGCCTGCCTTGATGCGCTTGTTGACCTCGGACATCAGGTCGTCCACCTGGTGCGTCGCGGGGCGCACCTCGATCACCGGATCGACCAGTCCGGTCGGGCGCACCACCTGCTCGACCACCTGCCCGGCGTGCTCGGCCTCGTAGGTCGCCGGCGTCGCCGAGACGAAGATCGCCTGGCGCATGATGCGCTCGAACTCGTCGAAGCGCAGCGGACGGTTGTCCAGCGCGGATGGCAGGCGGAAGCCGTAGTTGACCAGGTTTTCCTTGCGCGCGCGGTCGCCCTTGTACATGCCGCCGATCTGCGGGATCGTCACGTGGCTCTCGTCGAGGAACATCAGCGCGTTCGGCGGCAGGTAGTCCATCAGCGTCGGCGGCGCTTCGCCCGGCTTGCGGCCCGACAGGTGTCGCGAATAGTTCTCGATGCCCTTGGTGAAGCCCAGTTCGGCCAGCATCTCCAGGTCATGGCGCGTGCGCTGCTCGATGCGCTGCGCCTCGACCAGCTTGTTCTCGCGCTGGAAGGTCGCGATGCGCTCGGCCAGCTCCAGCTTGATGGTTTCGACCGCGCGCAGCACGGTGCTGCGCGGCGTGACGTAATGGCTGGACGGATACACCGTGTAGCGCGGCACCTTCTGCACGATGTGGCCGGTGAGCGGATCGAACAGCGACAACTGCTCGACCTCGTCGTCGAACAGCGACAATCTCAGCGCATGCTCGCTGCTTTCCGCCGGGAAGATGTCGATCACGTCGCCGCGCACGCGAAACGTGCCGCGCGTGAAGTCCATGTCGTTGCGCTCGTACTGCATCTCGGTCAGACGCTTGATCACGTCGCGCTGCGGCATGCGCTCGTTGTGGCGCAGGTGCAGGATCATGCCGTGATAGTCCACCGGGTCGCCGATGCCGTAGATCGCCGACACCGTCGCGACGATCACCGCGTCCGGCCGCTCCAGCAGCGCCTTGGTCGCCGACAGCCGCATCTGCTCGATCTGCTCGTTGACGCTGGAATCCTTCTCGATGAACACGTCGCGCGACGGCACATAGGCCTCGGGCTGGTAGTAGTCGTAATAGGAGACGAAGTACTCGACCGCGTTCTCGGGGAAGAACTCGCGCATCTCCGAATACAGCTGCGCCGCCAGAGTCTTGTTCGGCGCCATGATGATCGCCGGCCGCCCGGTGCGCGCGATCACGTTCGCCATCGTGTAGGTCTTGCCAGAACCGGTCACGCCCAGCAAGGTCTGGTATGCCAGCCCGTCCTCGATGCCCTCGACCAGTTGAGCGATGGCCGCAGGCTGGTCGCCCGCCGGTGGAAACGGCTGGTGGAGCTGATAAGGGCTGTCGGGGAAGGTGACGATGTTCATGATGAGGCAGCCATTTTACCGGCAAATGGCCGACATGCCCTGCGATACATGCGCGAATGCGGTCGCGAGGCCGAGACCTGATGCTTGCCGCCGCCCACCTGCAGGCAGGCAACCGGTTTAGCCGGTGCTCCATGCCCGCGGCCGTTTCATGCCAGCGATCTTGCACGCCTGCTTCGCGTACCCGTAAGGGAACAGCTCGAATATCCTGTTGCGAGAATCGGCCCCAAGCCGCACCGCAAGATGTTTCATCACATGACGCACATCCGGCGCAACCTGGTGCTCGGCGTAATAATCGCGCATGAAACGGATCGCATCCCAATGGTCTTCCGTGAGCTGGATATTCTCCTGCCTGGCGAATTCCTCTGCCAATGCATCCGTCCAGGTGATGGGGTCGACCAGGTAGCCCTCGTCGTCCAGATCCGGCATCTGCATATCCCCTCCCTTCGTTCGCTTGTAAACGAAAACCTGCCAACATGATCCAAATGCACGATAGGGCTCGCTTATCCGGCTCAGTGTTTACCTGGTTCCGGAATATATACGAGCCCGATATTTGATTCAATATATCGGAATCTTATACTTGGGCAGCATGGTTTATAGAAGCGAAGGCTTATAATGCACGACCATAACCTGGAGTTGAACCCATGCAACTTACCGCCTCATCCGACATCGCCTTGCGCACGCTGATCTATCTGGGTCAGCGGGAGGCGTCCGTCACCATCTCGGAAGTGGCGGAGGAATGCGGCATATCCAAGAGCTCCCTGATGAAGGTCGTCATGACGCTGGTGGGCGCAAATCTGGTCATGAGCGAACGGGGCAGGAACGGCGGAATCTGCCTGGCGCAGGAGGCAGGAAACATATCCATAGGTTCGGTAATCCGTTTGATGGAAAACAACCTGGCTTTGGTGGAATGCATGAGAGACAGTTCGTCAGGCTGCCCCCTGTTGCCTGACTGCCGGCTGAAGCCCATTCTCAATTCCGCTCAGGAAGCCTTCTTCTCCACGCTGGACAACCACTCTCTGGCCGACTTGCTGAAGAAATAGCCGTTTCGCAATGCTGTTCCGGAATCCGCGTTACGATCCATTGCTTCCCCTGACTTTCGCCGCATGACAAGGCCGGCTGGCTCAGCAAGGCGGATTCCGAGAGCCGCGGGCTACAACCAGGCTGCGCCGCGCACGCCGCTGGAATCGCCGTATTGATTCCTGACTAGCCTGGTATCCACTCGGTCCGAGAACACCCACTCGCCCCATAACATGGGGACATGCGCATACAGCCGCTCGATGTTGGACATGCCGCCGCCCAGCACCACGACCTCCGGATCGAGAACATTGATGACATGCGCGAGCGAACGCGCGAGGCGATGCTCGTAAGTCTGCAGGCTACGTTCGCAGGCGGCATCGCCCTGCTCCGCGCGCTGCACGATCTCTTCGACTCGCAACGAAATCCCGGTCTCCAGCTCATGCAGCTTCGCCATGCCCGGCCCGGACAGAAAGGTTTCGATGCAGCCTCGTTTGCCGCAGTAGCAGACCGGACCGGGAAGTTCGTGCGCCTGCGGCCAGGGCAGCGGGTTGTGGCCCCATTCGCCGGCGATGCCGTTGGGGCCGGAGAGCACGCGGCCGGCAACGACGATGCCCGCGCCGACACCGGTGCCGAGGATCACGCCGAACACGACTTCCGCGCCTGCCGCCGCGCCGTCCGTCGCCTCGGACAGCGCGAAGCAATTCGCGTCGTTGGCTATCTTCACCTCGCGCTGCAGCAATGCCTCGAGGTCGTTCCGGATCGGCCAGCCGTTGAGCGCCACCGAATTGGAGTTCTTCAGGCATCCGGTCGCGCGCGACAGCGCGCCCGGCGTGCCGATGCCGACCGAGCCGCGCTGCCCCAGTTCCGCTTCGGCATCGCGCACCAACCGGACAATAGTTTGCAGCGTTTCGTAATAATCGCCCTGCGGCGTGGGTTCACGGCGTCGCAGCAACTCACCGCCGCCGCCGTCGAGCGCGACAATCTCTATCTTGGTGCCGCCAAGGTCGATTCCCAGTCTCATTTCATGCCGTTCCTTCCCCCATGAAGGCGCAATCCTACCGGATGCCGCACCAAAACCATCGTCCCATCACCTGGCCCGGGCGCGTATAATGCCCACAACCCCATGATAAATATCCGATAAGAGACCACACCTTGAGCACCGTCAGCTTTTCCGACCTGAAACTCGCGCCCGAGATACTCAAGGCGCTCTCCGAATCCGGTTACACCACTCCCACACCCATCCAGACGCAGGCAATCCCGCTGGTGCTGGAGGGGCTGGACTTGATGGCTGGCGCGCAAACGGGTACGGGCAAAACTGCGGCGTTCGCACTGCCGATGCTGCAGAAACTGCTGCCGCACGCCAGTTCCAGCACCTCGCCGGCGCGCCATCCGGTGCGCGCGCTGATCCTGGTGCCGACGCGCGAACTGGCGATCCAGGTCGAGGAAAGCATCAAGGCCTACGCGAAGCACACCAAGCTGCGCTCGCTGGTGGTGTTCGGCGGCGTGGACATCAAGACGCAGACACCGACGCTCAAGAACGGTGTGGAAATCCTGGTGGCGACCCCGGGCCGCCTGCTGGATCACATCGAACAGAAGAGCGTGCAGCTCAACACCGTGCAGATGCTGGTGCTGGACGAGGCGGACCGCATGCTGGACATGGGCTTCATGCCCGACCTGAAGCGCATCCTCGCGCTGCTGCCGAGGACGCGGCAAAGCCTGATGTTCTCCGCCACGTTCTCGGACGAGATCAAGAAGCTCTCGGAAGACTTTCTGATCTACCCCACGCTGATCGAGGTCGCGCGCAGCAACGCCTCGAACGACAACATCGCGCAAAAAGTCTACATGGTCGATCACGACGACAAGCATGCCCTGCTCTCGCATCTGTTGCGCGGCGACGACGCCAAGCAGGTGATCGTGTTCACCAAGACCAAGCTGACCGCCAGCCGGCTGGCGCGCCAGTTGCAGCGCGAGGGCGTGGCCGCCGACGCGATCCACGGCGACAAGAGTCAGCAGGAACGCATCCAGGCGCTGGACGCCTTCAAGCAGGGCAAGGTCACCACGCTGGTCGCGACCGATGTGGCCGCGCGCGGACTGGACATCGACAGCCTGCCGATGGTGATCAACTACGAGATCCCTCATGCGCCGGAAGACTATGTGCACCGCATCGGACGCACCGGCCGCGCCGGCGCTTCCGGCACGGCGATCTCGCTGGTCTCCCCGGACGAGGAGAAATACCTGCAGGAGATCGAAAAGCTGATCAAGAAGGCCATCCAGCGCGAGCCCCTGCCGCAACTGGCGAAATCCCACCGTCCGCCGCGGGCCGAGCAGCACGAACGCCACCGGGAGTTCCACAGGCCGCAACCGCAGAAGCCCAGCCACGACCCGTGGTTCGACAAGCCCTACGTGCCCAATGTGACCCATTCCCCGCCGGTGAGCAGGCCACAGCCGGAACCGGAGAGCAGCCCCAGAACACAGATACCGGCGCTGTTCCGCAGGCCGGGGTAGCCGACGAGAGATGGCCCTGTTCCTGGCCGACCTGATCCTCGTTACGCATGCGCTGTTCGTCGCGTTCGTCGTTCTCGGACTGGTCGCCATCCTGCTCGAACGACAGTTGCGCTGGAGCTGGCTCAGGGACCACCGGTTCAGGCTGGCCCACCTGCTGGCCATCGCCATCGTAATCGCGGAAGCCTGGCTGGGCCTGGCCTGCCCGCTCACCGAGTGGGAAAATCGCGCACGAGTGGCGGCGGGAGAAAGCGCCTATGCGACTTCCTTCATCCAGCACTGGCTGCATGAGTTGCTGTTCTACGAATTCGAGCCTTGGGTCTTTACGGTCGCATACACCGCGTTCGGCATCCTGGTACTGGTCGCCTGGGTGCTCGTACCGCCCGAGCACAGGGGAAAGCGCAACTAGTGCGGAGTCTCCCGGGACTGCCGATTTTCGGGCAGTTGATAGCGCGGAACAGCGCACGAAATTTCCCCTTTGTTCCCCGATTCACTCTTTTTGCGGCACGGGTATAATTCGCCCGTCTTCCAACCTAACCATCCAACCTGTCAGGAAAAATCGTGCCTCTCTCAGTTCGCGTGCAAGCCATCAAGCCCTCCCCCACCCTCGCCGTCGCCGCCCGCGCGGCCAAGCTGAAAGCCGAAGGCAAGGACATCATCGGGCTGGGCACCGGCGAGCCGGATTTCGACACGCCGCAACACATCAAGGACGCCGCGATCGCGGCGATCAACAAGGGTTTCACCAAGTACACCGCCGTGGGCGGCACACCCAGCCTGAAGCAGGCCATCATCGCCAAGCTCAAGCGCGACAACGGCCTGGACTATACCGCGAAACAGATTCTTGTCTCCTGCGGCGGCAAGCAGAGCTTCTTCAACCTTGTGCTGGCGACCATCAATCCCGGCGACGAGGTCATCATCACCGCGCCGTACTGGGTGTCCTATCCCGATATCGTGCTGATCGCCGAAGGCGTGCCGGTGATCGTGCAGGCCGACATCGCGCAGGGCTTCAAGCTGACGCCCGCGCAACTTGAGGCCGCAATCACGCCGAAAACCCGCATGATCGTCATCAACAGCCCGAGCAACCCCTCCGGCGCGGTGTACACGCTGGAAGACCTGAAAGCGCTGGGCGAAGTGCTGCGCAAGCACCCGCAGGTGCTGATCGCCACTGACGACATGTACGAGCACATCGCGCTGACCGACGAGAAGTTCGTCAACATCCTCGATGCCTGCCCGGACCTGTATAACCGCACCATGGTGCTGAACGGCGTCTCGAAAGCCTACGCGATGACCGGCTGGCGCATCGGCTACGCCGCCGGCCCCGAGGCCATCATCACCGCGATGGAGAACGTGCAGTCGCAAAGCACCTCGAACCCGACCTCGATCTCCCAGGTCGCGGCCGAGGCGGCGCTGAACGGCGACCAGGGCTGCATCGAGCCCATGCTGCAGGCGTTCCGCGAGCGCCATGAGTTCGTGGTGGATGCGTTCAACAAAATTCCCGGCGTGAAATGCATCAAGGCCGGCGGCGCGTTCTACGCCTTCCCCGACGCACGCGAGGCCATCGCCCGCCTGCACCGCGAAGGGAAGATCAAGGAAACCTCCGACATCGCGCTGTCCGAATACCTGCTGGCGGAAGCCGGTGTCGCCGTGGTGCCTGGCTCTGCCTTCGGCAGCGAGGGCTACTTCCGCATCTCCTTCGCCACCTCGATGGACAACCTCAAGGCAGCGCTGGCGCGCATCGCCAAGGCGCTGGCCTGAATCCGGAACCGCCGACCGGCGGTTCCGCCCCCGGAAAGCAGCCGTTCAACCGAACGGCTGCTTCGTTTATGCGGCCGGATTGCCGCTAGCGCAGCCGTATCGTCGGTACGGCGGTCGTCCCGCCTACCTGCAGCGCCGCCGAACCCGAACCGGAACGCATGCTCAGTTCCGCAGCGATCTGCCCGGACAGATTCTGCTGCACGACATCCAGAGATCCGGTCGCGCTCAGCACGCCGGCCTTCATCGTGAGGCGGCGGAACCGGTAAGTGCCGTTCTCGTAACTCATGTCCCCGCCCAGTTCGTCGAAATGAGTGCGCCCGCCCGGACGGCTCTCGCGGCTGCGCAGCCGCACGATCTCGACGATGTCGAAGCCGTTGACGACGCCCTTGCCGACGACGAACTCGCCTTCCATGATCGCGGAGGCGGGTAGCCCCGCCAGGCTGTCCGCCTGCATCCGGAAACGGGCCGAGCCATCCAGGTCGCCGCTCAGCGCCGTGCCCAAGTTCTGCACGGTGACGACCCGGGCGACCAGGTCGCCTTGCGCCTTCCAGCCATCTGTCCAGGACAGGTTCAGCTTGCCGAGCAGCCGCCCGTCCATGATGCTGCCGTCGATTTCGGAGAGCATCAAACTGTCGCGTGTCAGTTCCCCCGACGCATTCATCTCCCCGAATGTCCAGGCCGGCAGCAGCGGCAGCGCGCCGCGCGCCTTGATCGAGACATTCAGTCTGTCCGCCGTTCCGGCGGCCATGTCCAGCGCCAGCTTGTCGTCTGCGGTATGCAGTCTCGCCCGGGTGAAGCGGCCAGCCGTATCGAAGTTCAACTCGCCGGCGATGCCGGACACCGACAGGCCGTCCGCCTCCAGCACTCCCTGCCCAAGCTGGATCAGTTTCACTGGATACTGGGCATCGGCGGCCATCTCGGGTAGCCAGTCCGGGAGCCGCGGCAACATGCCGCCATCCACCAGCACGCCTTCCAGAGAAAGGCTATCGATGGGCCGTTGCGACGAGAACAACGCGGAAAACGCGAAGTCCAGCTGCGCCGACTGCACCCTGATCTGTTCCGCCTCCCCTATCACAACCGCCTCCAGCTCCAGCCTGGGCGTAGGCAGCAACCGTCCGGATATTTTCCCGACATGCACCGGCTGCCCGAACTGGGCGGCAAGCTTCCGTTCGATGCCGTCGGCGTAGTCGCGCATCGGCAACATGAACGGCGCGGCGAACAGCCCGACAATCAGCAGCGCGAACAGCCCCGCAACGAGCCCGCCCCACGGGACCGGTTTGCGTCTTGCGCGCGCCACCGGAGGCGCTTCGGGTTGCGGCAGCGGCTGGGCGGCCCGCTCTTCCTTCTCCCGCGCCGCGCGTTCTTCCGCCCTGGACCAGGCCTTGGCCTGAGCCGCCGCCATGGCGGCAACCTCTTCCTCGGTGGGCATATGCGCCTCGGCCTTCGACTTCTTCTCGGACTCGGGTTCCGGCCGGCTCTCCGCAGCTGCCCCTGCGGGCTCAGGCGCGGCGCGTTGGGCATCTGAACCGACCTGTGCGAAATCCACCGTGATGGGAACCTCGGCCTGCGGAACCGGAACTTCCTGCGGCGGCTCCTCCCGCACTTCCGGCCCCTCATGCCCGGCCGCAGGAACTTCGTTCGCGGCAAAAACGAAAGGCTCCAGCGTGATCGGCGGCGCCTTCTCGATCACGCGCGGAGCGGCCTCCTCCACGGCGAGATCGACCAGCTCGTAGACCGCATGCTCGCGCCCGTGCTTATCCTGCTGTTGACCGCGATACTGGAACAATTCGGCGTATTCGTCGCTCAGCCGCGAAATGAAGTCGTAATAGGGCCGCGAGATGTAAATCTGATCGACGCCCGCGAAGCTCATGATGCGCTGCGCATCGTTGATGCCGTCGCCGACCATGTTGCTCTGGCCGTTCATGTCCTTGACGATGCTGACCGGCCCCAGATGGATGCCGGTACGCACCGTCAATTCCGGATAATCCTGATGCTGGTGCGCCGTCACGGCCTTGCGGAACTGCCGCGCCACCTGCAAAGCGTCTTCCGGATGCTGCAGGAAGCCGATCGCCGCACCGTCGCCGGTGTCCAGGATGATGCGCTCGTCGCCCCCCAGTGCCGCAAGGCAATCGGACACCAGTTGGTTGAAGCGCTTCTTGATCTTGATCTGCTTGTTGACCGGCTGCTTGGTGTAGCCGACCACATCGAAGAACAGCACCGTCGCGCTGGTCGAACGCTGGTATTCGGCGCCGACGGATTTCAGCGCGGCCGCCATCCGGGCCAGCCGCTGCGCTTCCTGCTCCGCCTTCAGCGACTCCTCCTCGATGCGCTCGGCCTCGCGCTGCACCCGCTGCCCGGCGGATCCGGCCTCGGCGTTCGCCTTTGCCTTCGCCTCGGCCGCCTGGCGCTTTAGTTCCTCGGCCTCTTCCCGCGCCAGGGCCGCCTCCCGCTCCGCCTTGAGGCGCGCCGCCTCGGCCTCCTGACGCACTTTCCGCATCGCTGCGTCGGCCTCGGCCTTCATCTGGATGGCCTCCTGCTCCGCCTTGAGGCGCGCCGCTTCGGCCTCCTGCCGCAATTGCTGCATCGCGGCTTCGATCTCCGCCTTCGCCCTTGCCGCTTCCTGCTCCGCTTGCAGCCTGGCTTGCTCGGCCTGCTCGGCCTGTTCCGCGGCGCGCCGCTCGACTTCCATGCGCGCATGAACCGCCTCGGCCGCCAGCAACCGGGCCTGTTCGGCCTCTTCCTGCGCCTTTGCCGCCACCTGCTCCGCTTTCAGGCGCTCGGCTTCCGCCTCCTGCTGCGCCTTGAGCTTGGCGGCCTCGACCTCCTTGCGCGCTCCCGCCTCCGCCTCCGCATGCGCCAGCGCCTCGACTTCCGCCCTGGCTTGCGCCTGCGCCACCAACTGCCTGGCCTGCTCGGCCTCCTCGCGCGCCCGGACCGCTTCCTCACGCGCCCTGGCCGCTTCTTCCTGCGCCTTCGCGGCTTCCCGCTCCGCTTGCTGGCGCGCCATTTCAGCATCCTGCTGCGCCTTCAGTTTCGCCGCCTCGATTTCCTTGTGAGTCTTGACTTCCGCCTCGGCATAAGCGAGCGCCTCGGCTTCGGCCCGGGCCTGCGCCTGGGCAACCAGTTGCCTGGCCTGCTCAGCTTCCTCGCGCGCCGAGATCGCTTCTGCGCGCGCCCTGGAGGCCTCCTGTTCCGCCTTCTGGCGCACCGATTCGGCATACTGCTGGGCCTTGAGCTTGGCTGCCTCGGTTTCCTTGCGCGCGCGCGCTTCCGCTTCCGCCCGCGCAACCGCCTCGAATTCGGCCTGTGCCTGAGCGTCCGCCACCAAGCGCATGGCCTGCTCGGCCTCCTCGCGTGCGCGGTTCGCCTCTTCGCGCGCCCGGGCCGCCTCCTCCTGTGCCTTTGCCGCCTCCTGCTCCGCCTCGCGGCGCGCCGCCTCCGCCTCCTGCTGCGCCATCAGCTTCGCAGCCTCGGTTTCCTTGCGCGCAGCGATTTCCGCCTGCGCGAGCGCCTCGGCCTCGGCCTTTTCCTTGGCTTCGGCGGCCTGCCTTCTGGCCAGCTCGGCCTCCACCTTGGACTGGGCCGCGGCCAGTTCCGCGCGAGCCTGCTCAGCTTCCTGCTCGGCCTTGAGGCGGGCCGCTTCGGCCTGCTCGCGGGCTCCGCGCTCGATTTCCTCCCGCGCGGCCGCGGCCTCCGCCGCCTGCCTCTTGGCCTGCTCGGCTTCCTCGCGCGCCTTGATCGCCTCCTGCTCGGCCTTGAGCCGCGCGGCTTCGGCCTCCTGCTGCGCCTTCAGCTTCACCGCCTCGGCCTCTTCCCGCGCACAGGCCTCGGCCTCCGCATGCGCCAGCGCATCGACTTCGGCCTGCGCCTGCGCCTGTACCACCAGCCGCTTGGCCTGCTCGGCCTCCTCGCGGGCGAGGTTCGCCTCCTCGCGCGCCCTGGCGGCCTCCTGCTCCGCCTTCAGCCGCGCCGCTTCCGCTTCCTGCTGCGCCTTCGATTTCGCCGTCTCGATTTCCTTGCGCGCCCGGAGTTCGGCCTCGGCGTGCGCGATGGCCTCGGCTTCCGCCTTGGCTTGCGCTTCCGCCGCCGCCTGCCGCGCCTGCTCGGCCTCGGCTTTCGCCTGCGCTTCGGCCAGTTCAGCCCGCGCCTGCGCCTCCGCCTGTTCGGCCTTCAATCGCGCCGCCTCCGCCGCCTCGCGCCTGGCCTGCTCGGCCTCTTTCCGCGCCGCAGCGGCTTCCTCTTCCGCCTTCAGCCGCGCCGCCTCGGCATCCTGCTGCGCCTTCAGCTTCACCGCCTCGAGTTCCTTGCGCGCACTGGCGGCGGCCTCGGCATAGGCGCGCGCCTCGGCTTCCGCCTTGGCCTGCGCCCTGGCAAGTTCCGCCCGAATCTGCTCTGCCTCCTGCTCCGCCTTTCGACGAGCCAGCTCCGCCTCCTCCCTGGCCTGACGCTCGACTTCCTCGCGCGCGCTCGCCGCCTCGGCCGCGAGCCGTTTGGCCTGCTCGGCCTCCCTGCGCGCGCGCGCGGCTTCCTGCTCCGCCTTCAGCCTGGCCTCCTCGGCTTCCCGTTGCGCCTGCTGTTTTGCAGCCTCGATTTCCTTGCGCGCGCTGGCCGCCGCCGCGGCATGCGCACGCGCCTCCGCCTCGGCCTTCGCCTGAGCCTGCGCCATCAGTTTCCGGGCCTGCTCGGCTTCCTCGCGCGCTCTGGCCGCTTCCTGCTCCGCCTTGATGCGCGTTGCATCGGCCTCCTGCTGCGCCTTCAGCTTCGCGGCTTCGATTTCCTTGCGCACCCTGGCCGCCGCCTCGGCATGTGCGCGTGCTTCGGCCTCGGCCTTCGCCAGTTCGGCCTTGGTTCTGGCGGCCTCCTGCTCGGCCTGTTTCCTCTTGGTTTCGGCTTCGGCTTCCCTCTTCTTTTTCTCCGCCTCCAGCCTGGCGCCCTCGGCGGCCAGCGCCTCCGGAGTGGGCGCGCGGAACATCCCGGTGAAATCCAGTTCGCCAAGGTCTTCCGCCGCCGGCGCCTTCATTCCGGCCGGCGCACCGCCTGGCTTGGCCATCCTGGGGATGTTGGCGGCCTGCGCCGACCGCGACTTGTCCTCGATATAACCCAGGCGCAGCAAATCCTGGAAGGATTCCTCAAGAACGCCTCGCAGGCTGGGAGCGGCATGTTTGCCGATATCCGCGAACGAAGAGCGCCCGTCCACCATCAGCAGGGCGCGCTTGATGTCGCCGGACAGGGATGCGTTCCTGCCGCGGATTTCCTCTTCGCCCTTGGCAGTCCTGATGAAAATGATTTTGCTGTCCATTTGTCGATTCTAACCGTTGATCCGCAGCAACAATCACCGCTTCGATTGCGGCTCCGCAGCAGGCTGTTCGGCATTCGCCTCATTGCCGAACAATTTGTTCAGGAATCCGCCCAGCCTGACGCCCAGCGCCGTACCCAGACCGGGGCCGAGGACGGCGGTGCCCATCGCGGCACCCGCCAGGGCCGCGCCGCTGACGCGAACCTGGGGCTGATCCAGCGTGCCGGAAACCACCAGCGGCATGCTGACCAGTCCGGCGGTTCCCTTTACGTCCACATCCAGCATCCCATTCAGTCGCAGCGCCGGCGTCATGTGGATGCGGCCTTCCGCCTTGAGGCTGCCGGAAGACATTTTCAGTTCGCCGAAACGATAGCCGGATGCATTCACGCGCAAGGTTCCCGTCAGATCGCTGAACCGGGTCACGCCGCCATCCCCCCGGGCCGAGTTGCTCGCGACCTGCGCCAAGTCTACCTTGCTCAGCGTCCCGTCGCGCAAATGGAAGTCTCCCCTCAGTCTCAGATTCTCCGGGAAGCGTTCCAGTCTGTCCAGATTCATCGTCAGCACGGCACTGCCTTCCATCCTGCCGGCGAACAGCACCTCGTTGGTCAGCGCCTCCACCAGCGGACGCATGTTGATGCCCTGCGCTGCGAGACGCGCATCCAGCACCGACTTGCCGCGGTCCACGCCCATCTCGCCGGACAGGCTCCCCCCATACAACTCGGCATGGAGATCGCGCAGGTCCAGCCGCCCGGCGCTCAATTCGACGCGGGAACGGACGGAATCGACCACCAGCGAACGCCGGAACCCCTCCGATACCGTGGCCGTGACCGCACTCAGGCGCACCTCTCCGGAAAAGTTCACCCGCCGCGCCAACTCCTGCAGGTTATCTCCGCGGCTGTCCAGCTTGCCGCTGGCCAACAGCAATCCTCCCACCCCTACCGGCCGGCCCAGCAATGTCATCAGCCTATCCAGCGGCACTTCGGCCTTGCGCAGCACCGCCCGGACTTCCAGTCCGTCCGAAAAGCGCAGCCTTCCCGATCCCTCTGCGCGCATGCCCTGCGAGACGACGGAGAAACGCTGCGCCAGCAGTTCTGCCTGGCCGAGTACGCCATCGAGCTGCAATTCGTCTACCCGCGCGCCGGCCAATTGCGACGGCATGTCCCACGCCGCCGCCCGCAATTGCAACGCAAAACGCCGTTCCGGCAGGGGCGTCAGGATCGCAGTCAACTTCTGCTCGTCCAGCGCGAACCAGGCACGCTGCAACGCTCCCGTTTCGGCAAATTCGAGCTTGCCCTCCAGCGGGCCGATCGCCACCTGCGGCGCCAGCAGGATCAGCTGGAACAGCCGGAGTTCGCGCACGACCGGCGCGCCTTCGTCGACCGGCATGGCGGTCAGGGTTTCCGCCAGGGCGTTGAGCCTGTCCAGGTGAGCCGCACCGTCCCTCACCTCCACATGCATCGCCAGCCGCCCCGCCAGCAGATCGGGAATGACCGGTGACACCGCGACCGAACGCAGCGCGATGCCGTCCTGCCCGCCCGCCGAAACGTCGCGCAATTCGAGATGGGGCGCCGGCAGCATCGCCGCGCGCAGGCTGCCGATGCTCACCGGAACCTGCAGCCGCGCGCCCAGGGCGCGCTCCATCTGAGGGACATAGGCATTGAGCGGAATCAGGTACGCCGCCAGCATCGCCAGCATCAGCAATGCAACGAAGATGAGCAGCAGTCGTTTCAGGAATTGCATAAAAATCCAAATTTGAGGTTGACCGGTTTGGGCAAAGTCACTATGATGCGCACCTCTTCAATTCCCTGATAGCTCAGTCGGTAGAGCGACGGACTGTTAATCCGCAGGTCCCTGGTTCGAGTCCAGGTCGGGGAGCCAGACACAGCAAGGCCTGCAGCGATGCAGGCCTTTTTGTATTCCATCCCGCCGGCGCGGGACAGGCGGTCAGGACGGAAGAATTCAGGATGTTTCGCTGCGAATGGCATAGGCCTGCATTGTAATGCGGCCGCTTCGCGGCATGGGGAATTCCGGGATAACGCCATACGCGGGCCATTGCCGGAAGCCATTGATAAAACCGCCGAACAGGCGACGGAAGAACGACGAAACCAGAGATTCGCACATCATGCTCAAGGTATTCCTCACCATAGACCCGCAAACGTTGCGCGGGCTCTACGACGACGAAGCAAAACTGCTTGGCGTCTTTCAATCCATCGACGAGGCCGAAGAGGCGCTGGGCGAAATGCTCAGCTTCTGCACCATCCATTCGGATGCCGCAAACCAGTAAGCGATGAAATCCCTGATCCTGGGCCTCCTGAAGCGCGCCAAACCCGGCGAAGACAGCGTGCCCGAAATTCGCCGCGCCAGGCAACTGATCACGGCCATCGACTCAGGCGGAATCCCGCTCGACCCGGCCATCATTGCCAGGGTTGCCGAGGGCCTTGGACTCGAAGTATCGAGGAAGGCCAGGATGGAGGACACCATCGAACGAATCCGGACTGCCCTCGGACGCTGCAACACCCCCTGAACCGGGACGCTTGCCGGATCGCCGGAAATAACCGCGGCATGCGCCTCCAGCAGCGCCTCGGCCCGGGGACGAAACACCCGGCAGAAGCCAGCCTCGGCCCAACCCGCCTGCCCGTACAGGGGCACGCCGGCGTTTTGTCAGCTTCGCCACAAGCCTGCGCGGCTGTCATGTGCTTTTTGCGACAGGCGCACTTACCCGCTGCCGCGCATGATTTAAAAACAATGACTTAATCACACCCGGATTCCGGGCACGCTGTTTGCGTCATCTCTGGCGAACGATAGCCAAGGAGCAGACCGTGCAATTGCCCGTCATCAACAACGCCGCCGCCGAAGCGAAACAATCCGGCTGTGCCGCAGGTTCCTGCGGTTCCACAGACGACCAGATGAGCCACCTGCCGGATCACATCCGCGACAAGGTGAAGAACCATCCTTGCTACTCGGAAGAGGCACACCATTACTTCGCGCGCATGCACGTCGCGGTGGCGCCCGCCTGCAACATCCAGTGCCACTACTGCAACCGCAAATACGATTGCTCCAACGAGTCGCGCCCCGGCGTGGTGTCCGAGGTGCTGAACCCGCAGCAGGCGGTGAAGAAGGTGCTGGCCGTCGCCGCCACCATCCCGCAGATGACGGTGCTGGGCATCGCCGGCCCCGGCGACGCGCTGGCGAATCCGCAGCGCACCTTCGCCACCTTCCGCATGCTGAGCGAGCAGGCGCCGGACATCAAATTGTGCGTCTCCACCAACGGCCTGGCGCTGCCCGAGAACGTCGAGGAAATGTGCAAGTACAACATCGACCACGTGACCATCACCATCAACTGCGTGGACCCGGACGTGGGTGCGCAGATCTATCCGTGGATCTTCTGGAACAACAAGCGCATCAAGGGCCGCGAAGCCGCCGCCATCCTCATCGAGCAGCAACAGAAGGGGCTGGAGATGCTGGTCGCCAAAGGCGTGCTGGTGAAAGTGAACTCGGTGATGATCCCCGGCGTGAACGACAAGCATCTGGAAGAGGTGTCGAAGATCGTCAAGGCGAAGGGCGCGTTCCTGCACAACGTGATGCCGCTGATCTCTGAAGAAGAGCACGGTACCTACTACGGCCTCACCGGCCAGCGCGGCCCGACCAACGAGGAACTGCAAGCCTTGCAGGACGCCTGCGCGGGCGACATGAACATGATGCGGCACTGCCGCCAGTGCCGCGCCGATGCGGTGGGCCTGCTGGGCGAAGACCGCGGCGCCGAGTTCACGCTGGACAAGATCGAGGCGATGGACATCGACTACGAAGCAGCGATGAAGATGCGCGCCGAGGTACACGCGGCCATCAACGAGGAGCTGGAAAGCAAACACGCGGCGAAGGCAAACAAGCTGGTCACTATCGAAGGCCTGAAGAAACCCGCTGCGCGCCCGGTGCTGATGGCGGTCGCCACCAAGGGCGGCGGCGTGATCAACGAACACTTCGGCCATGCCGGCGAGTTCCTGATCTATGAAGCATCGAGCAACGGCGTGCGCTTCATCGGCCACCGCAAGACCATCCCCTACTGCGAAGGCGGCGACACCTGCGGCAACGGCGAGAGCGCACTGGACGTGACCATCCGCGAACTGTCGGGCTGCGAAGTCGTGCTGTGCAGCAAGGTCGGCTACGAGCCCTGGGGCCCGCTGGAAGCCGCAGGCATCCAGCCCAACGGCGAGCATGCGATGGAACCGATCGAGGACGCGGTGCTGGCGGTGTACGAGGAGATGCGCGCGGCGGGCAAGCTGACAGCGCAACCCGCATCGCAGCAAAAGGCGGCGTAACGGAGGACATCATGGCACTGGAGATCATCGAACTCTGCACCAACTGCTACGCCTGCGAACCGCTGTGCCCGAGCAAGGCGATCCATGAGGCGAAGCCGCACTTCCTGATCGACCCGGACAAATGCACCGAGTGCGCGGGCGACTTCGCCGATGCGCAGTGCGCCAGCATCTGCCCGATCGAGGGCGCGATCCTGAACGAAGCGGGCGAGCCGCTCAACCCGCCGGGGTCGCTGACCGGCATCCCTTTGCAGAAACTGGCGGCCTGACATGGCGACCGTCGTGTTCTACGAAAAGCCGGGCTGCGGCAACAACACCAAACAGAAAGTATGGCTGGCATCGTCCGGCCATACCGTGCTGGCAAAGAGCATCCTCACCGAGAAATGGACGGCGGAACGCCTGCGCGCCTTCTTCGGCGAGATGCCGGTGGCACAGTGGTTCAACCCGGCGGCACCGCGCGTGAAGTCAGGCGAGATCGACCCGGCATCCTGCGACGCGGAGACCGCCCTTGAACTGATGTTGCAGGAACCGCTGCTCATCAAGCGTCCGCTGATGGAGGTGGACGGCACGCTGCGCACCGGTTTCGATGCGCAGGCGGTAGATGCCTGGATCGGCCTCAACGACTCGCAGCCAAAGACCGAGCCCTGCCCGGTCTGCAATCGCTCCGAACCCTGTCCGCCGCCGGAGGCCGCACATGCCTAAAGCCAACGTCACCTTCGAGAAGCTCGGCGTCACGCTCAGCGTCCCCGCCGGCACGCGCCTGATCGAGGTCTCGGAAAAGATCGGCGCCGGCATCACCTACGGCTGCCGGGAAGGCGAATGCGCCACCTGCATGGTGAAGATCGTTTCGGGCATGGAGCACATGAGCGAACGCTCAGTACTGGAGGACAAGGTACTGCAGGAGAACATGGCCGCACGCGACCAGCGGCTGGCCTGCCAGGCACAGGTGCTGGGCGGCGACATCGTGGTGCGCGCCTGAAGATTTTTTCAACTAACCGTGGAGTCTATGCAATGCCGAACATCACCTTTTCCAGCCCTCTGCACAAGGACAAGACCGTGTATGCCGTCGCCGGCAGCCACAAGAAGACCGTACTCGAACTCGCCAAGGAGAACCATATCCCCATCGACTTCGGCTGCGCCAACGGCGAGTGCTCCACCTGCCTGGTGAAGGTCACCAACCTGTCCAACAAGGGGCCAATGGCCGGTCCGCTGACCGAGCGCGAGATCCGCGTGCTGAAGGAATCCGGCAAGATCACCGGCGCGCAGATCGAGGCGATGAAGGTCAACGACGTGATCACCACCGAGTGGCGTCTGGCCTGCCAGATGGTGCTGCGCGACGAAGACCTGCTGATCGAATATCCCAGCAAATAAGGAGCGCATCATGCAGCCCGCCGTCATGCCGACATCCTCAGTGGCCCAGCCCTCGCAGGGACTGTATGCGGAACTGATGGCGCATGCCGCCGGGCTGCCGAACGACGACATCTTCGCGCAGATGATCGCCAGCCAGGCTGCCGGGTTCGGCGCGCTTCCACCGGGGCTGGGACTGGATGACAGCGCGTACGCCGAATTGCTGACCCGGCACTTCCCCCGCCTGCGGCTGGACACTCCCCGCATCGGACGCCGGAGCGACCCGCGCGCGCCGGAGCGCGACGACATCCTCGGGTTGCTGCTGCAACACCGGGCCTGGAAGGATGGCTCGGAAGAATGGATGGCAGAGATCGTCACCGCCGCCTGCATGGCCAACGACCATCTGTGGCAGGATCTCGGCCTGCGGTCGCGCCAGCACCTGAGCCAGTTGATGGTGCAGAACTTCCCCGCGCTGGCGGCGAAAAACAGCGAGGACATGAAGTGGAAGAAATTCCTGTACAAGCAGCTGTGCGAACAGGAAGGCATCTACGTCTGCCGCGCGCCGAGCTGTGCGGTGTGCGTGGATTACCCGAAATGTTTCGGGCCGGAGGAATAAGTCGATTGTCATTCCCGCGCAGGCGGGAATCCAGTTGATCGAAGAACCATCCTGCGAAGCAGGACGACATTGATTCTGTACCTGCTTCACAGAATTATTGTTTTCCGCCTGTGCGGGAATGACGGAGAGTCTTTGCAATGCCTGTTCCCGACCGCGCCACCGCCGCCTACCTCGGCCTAGCCATCGGCGATGCGCTGGGCGCGACGGTGGAATTCATGACGCCGCGCGAGATCGCCGCAAAATACGGCGTACACGACAAACTCATCGGCGGCGGCTGGCTGCACCTGAAACCGGGTCAGGTCACCGACGACACCACCATGTCGCTCGCCTTGGGTGCATCCATCCTCGCGCAGGGCAAGGTCGATGCGCTGGCGGCCGCGCAGGCCTTCGACGCCTGGATGCGCGCCAAGCCGGTGGACATCGGCAACACCGTGCGCCGCAACCTGCTGCACTTCCGCAAGACCGGCAACCCGGAAGCGCCCTACTCCGACCACGACGCAGGCAACGGCGCGGCGATGCGCCTGCTGCCGGTCGCGCTCGCCACCTTCGGCATGCCGCAGGACGAAGTGCGCAAGGCCAATGCGGCGCAGGCGCACACCACGCACCATTGCAGACTGTCGGACGCTGCCTGCGAATGCCTGATCTTCATGCTGCAGGACGCGCTGCGGGGGGCGACCAAGAACGAACTGCTGCACAAGCATGCCCACCCGCTGGCCGCGCAACATCCCGAATTCCGCTTCCGCGCAGTGAAACAGATGGCCAATCCCGGCGGCTATGTCGCCGACACCCTGCGCGCCGTGTTCCAGGCGTTCTTCGACACCGACGACTTCCGCGCCTGCCTGATCGACGTGGTCAACCGCGGCGGCGATGCCGACACCACCGGCGCCATTGCCGGCATGCTGGCGGGCGCACTGTACGGGATGGAGGTGATACCGGAGGAATGGCGCAAGGGGCTGGATGCGGACACCCGTCTGGCATGTGAGGGACAGGCCGGCGCGCTGATCCTCCTGCCAAACCCACTCGAATAGATGTCGATTCCAGCCTGAATTTCCCTTCTAGATTGCATGATATAACGGCATACGTTATGCTGGCACATGATCATCGGATTCGCATCCAAAGAGACAGAAAAAATCTGGCGCGGCGAAGTGTCGCGCAAGCTGCCCCGCGAAATTCAGCAAGTCGCCCTGCGCAAGCTGTTCATGATGGACAAGGCGCAAGTGCTCAAGGATCTGAAGGTACCCCCGGCCAATCGGCTCGAAGCCTTGAAGAACGACCGAAAGGGGCAGCACAGCATACGTATCAACGACCAATGGCGGATTTGCTTCGTATGGACCAGGAACGGCCCCGATGCAGTCGAAATCGTTGACTACCATTAAGGAGACGAACATGGACAAGTTGGAGAACATACACCCCGGCGAAATTCTCCTCGAAGAATTCCTGACCCCAATGGGCATCAGCCAGACCCGGCTGGCCAACTCAATCGGCGTCCCACCGCGCCGCATCAACGAGATCGTCCTCGGCAAGCGCGGCATCACCGCAGACACCGCCCTGCGCCTCGCCAAGGTATTCGGGACCTCCGTGCAGTTCTGGATGGGCTTGCAGGACGAATACGAACTGCGCGAAGCGCGCGACTCGATCAAGGATCAACTGGACCAGATGATGCCGCTGGCGGCGTAAAACAATTGTGAGGCTGCCAGACCTTTACACGGTCTGACCAATAGCGGCCCAACAAAAATATATAGGCCTTCAGGCCTGTTGACGCCCCCACTCCATACCGGTACGGTACACGCCGCAAACGCAGTTCAAGCTGCGAAAAATCATGATGTCGATTTTTCCGGCGAGGCTGGGGCATGTATGAATTGTGTTTCTACAGGAATCAATAAGATGAGTAATGCTTCGCCAGATTAAGCGATATTCTTGGTGTCTAGTTAACGTTAGAAGGTTTAAGGGGTTCTTATGGGATACAACAAGAAAGCCGGAATCATTTTGATGGTTGCCTCTGTAGTTGTCGCGATCATCTTGTTCCTGATTTCAGATTGCGACTACTGCAACTTCAGTGAAGCGAGTTTGCTCGCTCTAGTCATGTATGGATTTCGAATCCGGTTCTTCCCGGATGAAATGCCACCTTACATTTACTCAATTGACATCGCTACCAAGTACGCTCTGTTCCTGTGCCTCGCCACATTCGCCCTTGGACTCCTGTACTACCTTGAAGCATTAAATGCCCCACGTAAGCGGGCTCTCGATCAAACCACAAGCACTTCTGATAAGTAGGGTGGCATGGACACACAAGCAATAAGCGCAATTACCGCACTTGTCGCTGTCATCGTTGGCCCCGGTGTTTCCGTATATTTGGCTAAACGCCAAATTCGCGCTTCCATTGTTTCCGCAAATCGTCAGAAATGGATTGACAACCTGCGTGATCAACTAGCAGAAGCCATAACGTCAATTCGAGTCCTCGGCCTGCATCGGTGTATGGAGAACATCGAACAGTCAGAATTCAACGATAGGCTTGAAAAACTAGTTTTGTTGGAGGCAAAGATAAATTTGTTGCTGAACCCCAATGAAGCCGATCACAAAATTCTTTCAGAGACCATTCGCAAGGCGATAGACAAAATTGGCGCTGGTGACGAGAGAGAGAAACGTATCGGTGTTGAAGAGTTGTTGAAGTCACTTTTTTCGCAGTCCCAAATTATCCTTAAGAGGGAATGGAAACGGGTTAAGAACGGTGACTGAACCTTTTAACATTTCGCTCCAAGGGACGCGCCGCAAGCGGCGCGTCCCTGAACTCAAACGTTAGGGCAGCCACCGAAATCGGAAACGATACGTCTGCAATCGCGGCTCGAAAGGTCGGTTAAGGCCGATTAGCCGCCGCCCACACCACCTTCGTTCACGGCTTCAATAACCCCTTCAACCACCCCTGCTGCACCGCGCGCTTGCGCTTCTGCTCCAGCACCTTGCGGATCGAGGCTTTCGCCTGTTCGAAACCAAGCACCTTGGCCTCGGTGACGGCGTCGCAGCGCAGCACGTGGAAGCCCAGACTGGATTCGACGACATCGCTGACTTCGCCCGGCTTGAGGGCGAACAGCACGACCTCCAGTTCCGGGAACAGTTTGCCGCGCGGCAGGTCGCCGAGTTTTCCGCCTTCCAGCGCGGTGGGGCATTCGGAATGCTTGAGTGCCTGTTCCTCGAAGCGGCCCGGCTCCTTCTTCAGGCGCGCGGCGATCTCGGCGATGCGCTTGCCGGCTGCGCTGCGCGTGTTCTCCGGGATGTCCTCGTTGATGGTGACCAGGATGTGGCGCGCCAGCCGCGTCTCGGGGCGACGGAACTGGTCGGGGTGGTACTGGTAATAGAGTTCTACATCGGTGTCGCTGACCTTCTCCGCCTGCGTGCCGACCTTTTCCAGGATGGCTTCGACCTTGAGTTCGCGTTCCAGCGCTGCGGCAAACGATCTCGCCTCCAGCCCGTTGCCGGCGAGGTCGTCGGCGAATTCGTCCTCGTTCGCGTAGCGCCCGCGGATCTCCTGCAAGGCGGCTTCCAGCGTGGCGGGCGGCACCATGGCATCGCGCGCTTCGGGCGCGGCGAGGATGCGCGTTTCGAGCTGCTGCTGTTTCTGCGCCATCTGCTGCACGCGTTCGTTCTCCTCCACCTCCAGCGCGGCCGGCGACTTGCCATAGAGTTTCTGCGCGGCCTTGAGCGCGAGGTAGGCGGTTCCGGGGTCAGTGTGCATCGCTCGTCTCCTTGTCGTCATACACATGCACCGCCTCCAGCGCCGATTCCGGCACTTGCAGCACATGGTCGTGAAAGATGACCTGGTATTGCACGCCGCCCGCCTCGTCGCGCAGCACCTTCAGTATCTCGCCTTCGGTGCCGGGGGCGGCGCGCACTTCGCCGCGCACGGCCAGCGTCACCGTACTGCGCACCTTTTCGCGGCTCTCGTATTTGCTCGGCACCCACGGTTCGGCTATGGAGATCAGCTCTTCCTCGCGAAAGCCGACGATCTTGCCCTGGTCAAGGAAGTTGACGGTGTAGATGAGCTGGTCCTGCAGGAAAGTGCCGACGTTGATGACCACACCGACAGAACCGCGCCGGATCAGCAGCTGGCCGGTAGGCATGCCGGGATAGGTGCCGTCGTTGCGCACGTTGCGCACGATGCGGACTTCATCGCCGAATTCGTATCTAGGCAGCATCTTTGCGGTTGATCGCGATCTCGGTGAGCGGCACGAATTTCACCTGCGGTTCGTGCATGTGGAACACCTTGAACACTTTCTCGGTGAGCGCGTCGGATTTCACGAAGTCCCGATAGGCCTGCGTCAGCAGGGTGGTGTAGACCACGCGCCGCCCGGCCTCGTCTTCCGACAGTTGCGCCTTCTTCAGGTAGTCGTGGAAGCGTTGCAGGATGTGCAGGCGGTTCACCTGCACCACGGCCGGGTCATATTCGATGCCGAAGTAGTTCAGGAAATCCTCGGCGGAGGCCAGCTCCTCCATCGCTTCGTCCAGGGTCAGTTCGTCGTTCATCACACTCTCCTCTCTTCATGTTCGCCGGCACGCACCACTTCCAGCAGCGCCTTGCCGCCGATGCGGTCATGGCTGTCCAGTTGCACCAGTTTTTCCAGCATCGCTTTCCCGGTGTCGCGATGACCCAGGCGCAGGTGCAGGTAGCCCGCAGCCTTGAGCACCATCAGGTAGAAACGCACCAGGCCCATCGAGCGCATCACGCCCGCGCCGACGTTGGCCTCGCGCAGGTAAACCCAGGTCTCGGGGAACTCCAGCCGCCTCCCGGCCACCGCCAGCGCGCTCTCCGCCACCAACAGCGCATCCTCCAGACGATGCTGATAGAAGTAGTAGCGGTACAGCGCAACCAGCACCATCAGGTGTTGCGGCGCCATCAAATTGGCGCGCAGCAGCAGGCTCTCGGCCTCTTCCGTGCCGTAGGCATCCGCCGCGGCTATCAGCAGGCGCGCGACATCCTGCGCCAGCGGTTCGTCGAAATAGAGTTCGGTGTTGTCGAAATCCAGCAGATCCATGATTCATTCTTTCCTGATGACACGCGCCACTTCTGTACCGCACAGATCGTCCGCCTCGCAGGTACGGCACTGCGAATCCACCGCCTCGCCCTGCTTGCGCAACTGGCCTTCCAGCACCTCGATACGCTCCATCAGGCAGGCGATGGCGCGGCCGACGGGGTCGGGGATCAGGTGATGGTCGAGGTTGATGCCGTAGATGTTGTTGGCGTCCGCCTCTTCGGTGCGCAGCACGATCTTGCCTGGGATGCCGACCACGGTGCGGTGCGCCGGCACGTCCTTCACCACCACCGAATTGGCGCCGACGCGCACCTGCTCGCTCAGCGTGATCGCGCCCAGAATCTTGGCGCCCGCGCCGACCACCACGCCATCGCCCAGCGTGGGATGGCGCTTGCCCTTGTTCCAGGTGGTGCCGCCCAGCGTGACGCCGTGGTACAGCGTGACATCGTCGCCGATCTCGGCGGTCTCGCCGATCACCACGCCCGCGCCGTGGTCGATGAAGAAACGGCGTCCCAGCGTGGCGCCGGGATGGATGTCGATGTTGGTGAGCAGGCGTGCGAACCACGACAGGAAGCGTGCCGGATAACGCAGCCCCATGTTCCACAGGCGGTGCGCGATGCGCTGCATGAGGATAGCGTGTACGCCGGGATAGGTGGTGAGCACCTCGAAGCGCGAGCGTGCGGCGGGGTCGCGCTGGAACACGCAGCTCACGTCTTCGCGCAGCAGTTGCAGCAGCGAAGGCTGTTGCGGTCTGGTTGTCGCGTTGTCTGTCGTCATCACGTCTTCCACGATGGACTCCTAGTGCGCCGCACCGGGCTGGGTGCGCCCGATGTAACGTTGATAGAGGAACAGCAGTTCCTGGTCGGCGGGCGAGCGCTTGGCACGTTCGGCGAAACTGCGGATATCCGGCAGCAGCGCACGCGCCTCGGCCGGGCTGAGGTTGAGGCCCATGCTGGCGTAGGCGGCGATCACACCATGCGCACCGGAATGTTTGCCCACCACCAGCTTGTGCGCGCGGCCGACCTCGCGCGGATCGTAGCCCTGATAGGTGTCCGGGTCCTTGAGCAGGCCGTCGACATGGATGCCCGCCTCGTGCGTGAACACGCCCTCGCCCACCACGCTCTTTTGCCACGACACCGGACGCCCCGATGCGGCGGCGACCGCCTGCGACAGCGCGGGAAAGTGCGCGAGATCGATGCCGGTATCGAGGTTATGGAGTTTCTTCAGACCCAGCGCCACTTCCTCCAGCGGCGCATTGCCGGCGCGCTCGCCCAAGCCATTCACCGTGGTGTTGATATGCGTCGCACCGGCCAGCGCGGCGGCCAGGCTGTTGGCGGTGGCGAGGCCGAGATCGTCGTGCGCGTGCATCTCGATCTCGATGTCGCACACGCTGCGCAAGGCGGAGATCGCCTTGTGCACGCCGAACGGTTCCATCACGCCCAGCGTGTCGGCGTAGCGGAGGCGCTGCGCGCCGGCGGTCTGTGCGATCTCGGCGACTTTCCGCAGGAACTCCGGATCGGCACGCGAGGCGTCCTCGCAGCCGACGATGACGCCCACGCCGTGTTCGCGCGCATAGGGAACCAGATCGATGATGCTTTCCAGCACCCAGTCGCGGTCGCGCTTGAGTTTCTTTTCCAGATGGATGTCGGACACCGGGATGGACAGGTCGAGCAGCTGTACGTCGACCATCTCCGCCGCATGGATGTCTTCCTTGCACATGCGGCACCAGGCGACCAGCTTTGCATCCAGTCCCAGCGCGGCGACCGCGTTGATCGCGTCGCGTTCCGTCTCGCCCATCGCGGGGATGCCGACTTCCAGCTCGGGCACGCCCAGCGCGTCGAGGCGGCGTGCGATGTCCAGCTTCTCATCCAGCGTGAACGCCACCCCAGCGGTCTGCTCGCCGTCGCGCAGGGTGGTGTCGTCGATGATGATGGTGCGGGACATGATGTCGGCCTTATGCGTAAGTCGGCGCGAACGCATCCGCCTTCGGGCCGTCTCCATCCCAGTACGGCGACAGCCTGCGCAGCTGCGCGATGATCTCGGGCACGACCGCGATCACGCGATCCACTTCGGCTTCGGTGCTGTAGCGCGACAGCGAGAAACGCACCGTGCCGTGCGCGGCGGTGTAGGGGATACCCATCGCGCGCATCACATGCGAAGGCTCCAGCGAACCGGAGGTGCAGGCGGAACCCGAACTCGCGGCGATGCCGAACTTGTTCAGCAGCAACAGGATGGCCTCGCCCTCGATGAACTCGAACGCGATGTTGCAGGTGTTGGGCAGGCGGTCGTCCGGGTTGCCGGTGACGAAGGCGCGCGGCACCTTGGCCAGGATGCCGGCCTCCAGCTTGTCGCGCAGGCGCTTCACCTCGGTGTTTTCGAACTCCATCGCTTCCAGCGCCATTTCGGCGGCCTTGCCCAGGCCGACGATGGAGGTGGTGTTCTCGGTGCCGGCACGGCGGCCGCGCTCCTGGTGGCCGCCGCGCAGCAGCGGACGGAAGCGCACGCCGCGGCGCAGGTAGAGCACGCCCACGCCCTTGGGGGCATGCAGCTTGTGGCCGGAAACGGAGAGCATGTCTATCTTCGTGTCTTTCAAATTGAGCGGCACCTTGCCCACGGCCTGCACCGCGTCGGTGTGGAACATCGCACCGGCGGCATGTGCCAGCTCGGCCATCTCGACCACCGGGAAGAAGGTGCCGGTCTCGTTGTTCGCCCACATCACGGACACGACCGCGGTCTGGTCGCTCAACAGCTTCTTGTACTCATCCAGATCGAGACGGCCCTTGCCATCCACCTTGAGGTAGTGCACCTTGTAGCCGTCCTTCTCCAGCCATGCGCACAGCGTCAGCACGGCAGGATGCTCGACCACGGTGGTGATGATTTCCTTCTTCTCCGGTTGCGCCTTCAGCGCGGACAGGATGGCCGTGGAATCGGACTCGGTGCCGCAGGAGGTGAATACGATCTCGGAATCGTGCTCCGCCCCCAGCAGCTCCTGCACCTGCATGCGCGCCTTCTTGATGGCGAGGCCGACTTTGTTGCCGAAGCTGTGCATGGACGACGGGTTGCCGAACTGCTCGGTGAAATACGGCAGCATGGCCTCCACCACTTTCTCGTCCACGCGCGTGGTGGCGTTGTTGTCGAAATAGATGCCTTCCATCTTCGTCTCCTTACGGGTGGCAGGCGGCGCGGCTCAGCGCCCCGGCCTTGGTCGGCACGATCTTGATGAACTCCTTCAGCTCTTCCATCAGCTTCTGCTGGATGCCCTGCAGCGTCAGCGCCTCCATCTGGCAGCCGGCGCAGGCGCCGGTCATTGCGACGTAGATGGTCTTGCCGTCCACGTCGAGCAGCTCGATGTCGCCGCCGTCGCGCTTCAGCTGCGGGCGCACCGATTCCAGCACCGCTTCGATCTTCTTGATGCGCTGCAGATTGGTCATGCCGGCGGCGGCGGCTTCTGGCACCGCGCCGGGTTTGAAGCTCTCGCCGCGCTCGGCCAGCACCTTGACCAGGATCTCTTCGATGCCCTCGTGGCAGGAGGAGCAGCCTCCGCCCGCCTTGGTGTAGTTGGTGACTTCCTGCACCGTGCTGAGGTTGTTGGCGCGTATGGTGTCCTCGATCATCACCGCATCAACCGCAAAGCATTTGCAGATCAGCTGGCCTTCCTCGTGGTCGTCCTTCCATTCCTCGCCGCGATAGTTGGCGACAGCAGCCTGCAAGGCCTCGCGCCCCATCACCGAACAGTGCATCTTCTCGGGCGGCAGGCCGTCGAGGTAGTCGGCGATATCCTGGTTGCTGACCTTGAGCGCCTCGTCCAGCGTCTTGCCCTTGATCATCTCAGTCAGCGCGGAAGAGGACGCGATGGCCGAACCGCAGCCGAAGGTCTGGAAATGCGCGTCGAGGATGATGTCGGTCTCCGGTTCGACCTTGAGCATCAGGCGCAGCGCGTCGCCGCAGGAAATCGAGCCGACATCGCCGATGCCGTTCGCCCCTTCGAGCGGGCCGGCGTTGCGCGGCTGGAAGAAGTGTTCCTTGACCTTTTCAGAGTAGTCCCACATGGCGATCTCCTTAAGCGTTGAACGAGGAACCGCACGCGCAGCTGGAACTGGCGTTCGGGTTATCGAATTTGAAGCCGCTGCCGGTGAGGCTCTCGACGTAATCGACGGTCACGCCTTCCAGCAGCGGAGCGGAGAGCGGGTCGATGAGCAGCTTCACGCTGCCGAAGGCGAACTCCAGGTCGTCTTCCTGGCCGGCCTCTTCCAGCGACATGCCGTACTGGAAGCCGGCACAGCCGCCGCCTGAGATGGCGATGCGCAGCCCGGCGACCGGGGTATCCGCGCCATTGATGAAGCGCTCCACGGCGGTGATGGCGCTGGGGGTAAGGGTGATCATGGTCTGCTCCTGTCGGGTGTTGGTGCCCGACTATCCGCAAACTCTGTGCCAAACGGGAGCGGCAGACCCAAGTCATTGTCCAACCGCATAATTTATCCGGCGATGCGCTCAACCCGCATGTGCGGAACATCACGGACAGGGATGCATGTAGGATTTGCGACAAAATGTCCCGGCGCGGATGGCCGGGCAGGCCGGAGCGTGAAAACGATCCCGGCAAGGCGGGATTGCGCGGGCGCGCTGGTCAGGAGATGGACTGCATCAGAGGGCGGTTTTGCTTGCGCAGGGCCGGGATCGAATCAGCGGGGAGTGCCGCGCCGCCTGGCTTGATCTTCTTCGGCCTCGCAATAGCAATCATGGCGCCAGCGGCATTGCTCTTCCTTCTTCTGGCTGCAATTGTCGGCGGTCGGCGTCGCGTAGCAGGGAACCTGCCCATGCTCTTCCTGGATCTGCCGGATCAATTCCGCCTGTATGCTGAAACTGTGTCCCTTTTCCGGTTCCATAATCGCCTCCCGCCAGTGCTGCCGCGATGATCGGATGCCGGGCATGCCGGCATCCGGACTATTGCGCACGCATCGTAGCAACTTGGGAACGGAATAAAAATAGACCGGAATATCTATGCAATCCGGCCTATTGAAAAACAAAAAGGCCAACCTCGCGGTTGGCCTTTTTGCGGAGCCGTCGGCGCTTAGGCGCGCTTGCGGAACTCGTTGGTGCGGGTGTCGATCTCGATCTTGTCGCCGGTCTCGATGAACGCCGGAACCTGCAGCTCGAAGCCGGTCGCGATCTTGGCCGGCTTCATCACCTTGCCGGAGGTGTCGCCGCGGGCGGCTGGCTCGGTGTAGGTGATCTCGCGCACGATGGTCGTCGGCAGTTCGACGGAAATCGCCTTCTCGTTGTAGAACACCACCTCGGCGGGCATGCCGTCCTCGATGTAGTTGATCGCATCGCCCATGTTCTCGGCTTCGATCTCGTACTGGTTGTATTCCTCGTCCATGAACACGTACATCGGGTCCGCGAAGTAGGAATAGGTGCACTCCTTGCGATCCAGGATGATCTGGTCGAACTTGTCGTCGGCGTTATACACGGTTTCCTTGCCCTGCTCGGTCAGCAGGTTCTTCATCTTCATCTTGACGACGGAACCGCTACGGCCGGAACGGCTGTATTCGGCCTTCAGGATCACCATAGGCTCGCCGCTGACCATGATGACATTGCCTGCGCGGAGTTCTTGTGCTGTTTTCATGTTTGCTGCCCCTCAATTTCGAAGGCGCGCATTCTACCGACTTCCTGACAAAAATCCAGTAAATTCAACGCCAGATTGTTTTCCGCCAAATCCCGCGCCCACTCCCTTGCCCGAACGTCAAGCTCACTGCGGACTTTATCGAACGCCGGCCACGCCGCGCCGGCCCCGTCCTCCCCGTTCCATTGGCGCCAAAAGGCCTGCAGCGCAGCGCTTGCCGCAGGACTCAGCGGCGCGCCATACAGGTTCAGGAAAGCCCGCAGCTTGTCCCAGTGCACCGCATCGTGCTGCGGATATATCTGCCACACGAAGGGCTTGCCGGCCCATTGCGCGCGGACGCAGGAGTCCTCGCCGCGAACGAAATTGACGTCGCACGCCCACAACAACTCGTCGTATCGCTCCTGCTCGACGAAGGGCAGCACCTGCACCTGCAGCTTGCCGCGCCGGTAGCCCTTGCCGGCGCTGGGCGCGGCATCGCCGAAATACTCCCCGACCTGGGGCAGGATGCGCCCTTCCGGCACGAGGCACAGCACCGGTTGCGCACCGTCCGCCCAGACATCGAACAGCCCGGTCAGCGCGGCGTTCTCGTAGGCGAACAGCGAAACCTTGAGTGTGCCCGCCTCCGGCATATCGATACCGATCGACTGCCAGTACGCATGTTGTTGAACGAGATCGCCAAGGAACGCGTCGCGTCGCGCCAGCAGGTCGCGCTCCAGCAACAGGCCGCCGGTCTGCCTGGTGAAACCGGGGAAGAAGAAATACCGGGTCAGCGGCAATCGGGGATGCGGCGACGGCAAGCGATGGCAGCCTTCCACCCAATCCTCGGCGGAAAGATATTCGAGGTTGATCCAAACTTGCTTGCCTGTCCGCGCCATCGCCTCGATATAGGATTGCGGCAGCTTGCAGCCGAACGCATCGATCACCAGATCGGCGGGCTGCACCTCCGGAAACGGGTCGCACCAGCGCCGCACCTCGACGCCGCGCCGGTGCTGCGACTCCAGCACCGCATCGGCCTCGGGACACAGTTTCGCGAAACTGCCGGGGTCGTCCACCCACAGCCGTACGGACAGGCCGAATTCGTTAGCCAGCTGCCGCGCCAGCCGCCAGCACACGCCGATGTCGCCGTAGTTGTCGACGACGTTGCAGAAAATGTCGCAGCGCAGCGGCCCCTCATTCCGCATGCAGCGCCTCCACCGGATCCAGCCTGGCCGCGCGCATGGCCGGCGCGACGCCGGCCGCGAGACCGATGCCGATCGCGGTCAGCTCGGCCAGCGCCGCAAACACCCAGGGCGTGTGCACAGGCAGCGCCGGGAACAGCAGATGCAAGCCCTGCGCGATGCCGACGCCGAGCGCCAGCCCCAACAGCCCGCCCAGCGCGGACAAAAACATCGCCTCGCCGAGGAACAGCGTCAGCACCTGCCGTTCCCGCGCGCCGAGCGCGCGCAGCAGGCCGATTTCGGCGGTGCGCTCGGTGACGGCCATGGTCATGATGGTCAGGATGCCGACCGCGCCGACCAGCAGCGAGATGCCGCCCAGCGCGCCGACCGCGAAGGTCAGGATGTTCAGCACCGAACTCAGCACTTCCAGCGCCTGTTCCTGCGAGATGATGGTGAAATCCTCGCGCCCGTGCCGTTCGGTCATCCGCTCCCGGATCAGCCGGATCACCGTGTCCGCCTCGACGCCGGCGCGATAGCTGACGTTGACCTCCATCAACCCGGAACGGTTGAACAGCTCCATCGCGCGCGCCGCGGGAATGAATACCGCATCGTCGAGGTCCATGCCGAGGATCTGTCCCTTGGGCTCCATCACGCCGACCACGCGGTAGCGCTGACCGCCGATGCGCAGATACTGCCCCAGCGGGTTCCTGCCGGAAAACAGCTCGCGCTGGATCTTCGCGCCGATCACCGCCTGCGCGCGCGCCTGCTCGTCGTCAGCGTCGGTCCAGAAACTGCCGCTCTGCACCTTCATCGTGAACGCCTTGCCGAAATCGCGCCCCTCGCCCAGCACCATGGTGCGTCGCGTGCGCCCCTCGAAACGCACCTCGGCATTGCCAACCAGTCCGGGAACCACATATTCCACATAAGGCAGGCGGCGCAGCGCATCGGCATCCTCCAGCGTGATCTCGCGCGTCGAACCGAAAATGCCGACATTGCCGCCCTGCGTCTGCGTCTTGCCCGGCTGCACGCTGATGATATTGGTGCCGAACTGCGAGAACTCCGCGAGCATGAACTGGTGCAGCCCCTCGCCGATGGAAGTCAGCAGAATCACTGCCGCGATGCCGATCGCGATGCCCAGCCCGGTGAGGAAGCTGCGCATCCGGTAGGTAAGGAAGCTGGAGGTGGTCAGCGAGATCAGATCGCGGAAGTACATGGTCATTTCCCCGCCAGCGCCGCGACCGGGTCCAGCCTTGCGGCGCGGCGCGCGGGCCAGACGCTGAACAGCACGCCGGCGCCGAGCGCGGTGAGCGTCGCGGCAATCACCGCCCACCACGGCGGCGACACCGGCAGGCTGGGATAGACCTGGCCGATGACGAAGCTGCCCGCATAGCCGAGCACTAGGCCGGCCGCCGCGCCGATGCCGGAAAGCAGCGCGGCCTCGGCGAAGAACAGGCGGCGGATTTGCCAGGCCGGCGCGCCGAGCGCCTTGAGCAGACCGATCTCCTTCACCCGCTGCGCCACGGCGATCAGCATCACGTTCATGATCAGCACGCCGGCGACCGCGAGGCTGATTGCGGCGATGCCGCCGACGGCCATGGTCAGCGTGCCGAGGATGCGGTCGAAGGTGGCGAGCACGGCATCCTGCGTGATGACCGTGACGTCGCGCTCGCCGCCGTGGCGCTGCACCATGATCTGCTCGACTTCGCGCAGCGCGATGTCGATGGACTCGCGGTTCTTCGCCTCGATCAGCACGCGGAACAGGCCGACGGTGTTGAACAGCTGGTGAGAGGCAGCGGCCGGAACGAACACCAGGTCGTCGGTGCGCATGCCCATGGACTCTCCCTGCGATGCCAGCACCCCGATCACGCGGAAGCGCCGGTCGCCCAGGCGCACCCATTGCCCGACCGCGGGTTGGTTGCCGAACAGTTCGCGCCGGATGCCGTTGCCGAGCACGCACACCGGCGTGCTGTCGTGCAAATCGCCCGCCGGCAGGAAGCGCCCTGCGGCGAGGCTCATGTGGCGGATGCCGAGCATGTCGGAGGAAGTGCCGGCCACCACCACCTCGCGGTTCAGCGCCCCGCGCGAAACGGTCGCGGAACCTATGGTCAGCGGCGCGATGCGCTTGACAGCGCTGCTGCGCAGCAGCGCCTGCGCGTCGTCGAGCGTGATCTCGCGAGGCGTCTGGCCGGACATCAGTCCCGGCCCGATGCCCGCCGTCTCGGTGCGGCCCGGCAACACAATCACCAGATTGGTGCCGAGCGAGGAGAACTGGTTCACGACATAGCGGCGCGCGCCTTCGCCCAGCGCGGTCAGCACCACCACCGCGGCGACGCCGATGGACATCGCCAGCATCATCAGCACGGTGCGGGTCGGGCTGCCGCGCAGGCTGCCGGAGGCGAACTGCAGGGTGTCGGCGAGCCTCATCCTGCGCTTCGTTCGTCGGAAAGTATCCGTCCGTCGAGCATGTGGATCTGCCGATGCGCGCGCGCGCCGATCTCGGCGTCGTGCGTCACCAGCACCAGCGAAATGCCGCGTTCCAGCAAGCCCTCCAGCAGCCTGAGCACCTCCCACCCGGTGTTGCGGTCGAGGTTGCCGGTGGGCTCGTCGGCCAGCAGCACCGAGGGATTCATCACCGTCGCGCGGGCGATCGCGACGCGCTGGCGCTGCCCGCCCGAGAGCTGCTCCGGCTTGTGGTCGGCGCGCTCGCTCAGGCCGTAGTCGCGCATCAATGCCGCGACCCGCGTCCTGCGTTCGGCGGCGGAAATGCCGGCCAGGATCATCGGCAGTTCGACGTTCTGCGCCGCGGTCAGCCGCGGCACCAGGTGGAAGGACTGGAACACGAAGCCGATCTTCTCGCGGCGCACCCGCGCCTGCTGCTCGTCGCTCAGGTCGGTGACGTTGCCGCCGTCCAGCAGATAGGTGCCGGAGCTGGGCCTGTCGAGCAGGCCGAGCATGTTCAGCATCGTGGACTTGCCGGAGCCGGACGGCCCCATGATGGAGATGTATTCCCCCGCGTCGACGCGCAGGTCGATGTCGCGCAGCGCCTCGACCCGCTGGTCGCCGACGATGAAGGTGCGGCAGACTTTCTGCAGCTCGATCATTTCGCCGGCTTGGAGTCTTCCGGCTGCACGCGCACGCCCGCCTTCACGCCTTCCTGATCCAGCGCGGTGACGATGCGGTCGCCCTCGGCCAGCCCCTCGGTGATTTCGGTGTGCTCCCAGTTCGCCAGCCCGGTCTTCACGGTGCGCTCCTCAAGCATGCCGTCGCTCGCGCGATAGGCCAGCACGCGTTTGCCTTCCAGCAAAGCCTGGGTCGGAATGCGCAGCACCTGATCGCGCACGGTATGGACGATCTCGACATCGGCGCTGTAGCCGACCAGCAGCGCATCGGCCTGCGGCGGCTCGTCGAAATCGACCTCGACCTCGACGGTGCGCGCCTGTTTCTCCAGGTCAAGCACATAAGGGGCGACGCGCCTGACCTTGCCCGCGAACGACTTGTCACGGATCGCATCCAGCGTAATCCGGGCCGGAAGCCCCACCTGCACATGGGACGCATCGACTTCGTCTATGGGCGCGCTGACATACAGGCAACTGTCGTCGATCAGGTCTATCGCCGGCGGCGTCGGGATGCCCGGCGGCGAAGGCGTGGCGTATTCGCCCAGTTCGCCGCTGATGTCCGCGACAATGCCGTCGAACGGCGCGCGCAGCACCATGCGCCGCAACCCGGCCTGAGCAACCGCGATGCGCGACCGGGCCTGTGCGATCTCGCCGCGCGCTGCGGTGCAGGAGGCCTGCTTCGCCTTGGCGTCCGCCTCGGCGCGCTCCAACCCCTCGGGGGAAATGAAGCCGCGCTCGCGCAGCTGGCGCGCGCGCGCCGCCTGTCTGCTGCTCTGGTCGGCCAGCGTGCACACCTCGTCGACGCGCATCGATGCGGTGTTCAGTTGCTGCTCGGCCAGCCGCGCCTGCGCCTGCAGGTCCTCATTCCACAGTTCCAGCAATACCTGGCCCGACTTGACCCGCTCGCCCTTCTTCACCAGCAGGTGCGCGATCTGCCCGCCGGCCGGCGGCGACATCTTGGCGCGGCGGCATGCCTCGACCGTTCCCGCGCGGGTGTTGCTGACCGTCGCCTCCACCGCGCCGCGTTCGACCTTGACCAGCGCCACGCGCAGCGGCTCGGGCCGCGTCAGGAACCAGAGCGCCGCGCCCAGCAGCGCCAGCCCCCCGGCCCAGGCGAGATAACGGAACATGCGGTTACGCTGCTGCGGCAAGGCCATGCTTCCCCCGTGAGAACATACAATCCAGAGCGGCTATTGTAACCAGACGACGATCCGCAGCGCATGCCGATGCGGAAATATCCGGCGCACAAAACAAAAACGCCACCCGGTGGTGGCGTTTCTGACAATCGATTCGAAATCGATTAAGCAGCCTGGATGTTCGAAGCTTGCTTGCCCTTCGGGCCTTGAGTCACTTCGAAGGAGACCTTCTGGCCTTCTTGCAGAGACTTGAAACCGCTCATGTTGATTGCGGAGAAGTGCGCGAACAGGTCTTCGCCGCCGTCGTCCGGAGTGATGAAGCCGAAGCCCTTAGCGTCGTTGAACCACTTAACTGTACCATTTGCCATGTTGTTACTTCCTTACTAGAAAAACGGGGAAATCCCCCCCGCGGGACTATTTGAATCGAAGATTGCACATGAGAAACAGTACAGCACAGACTTTGAATCAAATACCAGACTGCCTTTTACGTGGTTAATCAGACACCGTCAAGGAGTTTCGTATATATCTCGCAAAAATACAGAATTCCCCTACCTCACGCCGGCCGCAACACGGTGCCACCGGCCAACCATCAGCCTGCGACGAACTCCAGCGCATTGCCGTCCGGGTCGCGGCAGAACAGCGCGGCGCGCCCGGATTTGCTCATCGTATACGCGATGCCGGCCTTGTCCAGTTTCACACGCAACGCGTCCAGGTCATCGACGCCCAGCGCGACATGGCGGTCGCGTCCGCCGTGGCCGGGGCGCAACAATCCTGCCTCCGGATTCGGCAACGCCATCAGGTGTAACTGCTGGTTAGCCGCGACGTCGTACCATACGCCATCGAAGCCCATCTGCGGACGATCCGGGCTTGGGTGCAGGCCGAGCACGCCTTCGTAGAAGTTGCGCGAAGCAGCAAGATCACTACTCAGGAACGTCGCGTGATGGATGCCGAGAATCATGCGGTCCTCTCAATTACCGTTCGTCCCGAGCTTGTCGAAGGGTGAGCACGAACGGGACATTATGGTTTCACCGGAACCACCTTGCTTGCCGCCAGTTTCGCGCGCGCCCTCGCCTCGTCGGTGTCGCGGCCGTTCGCCAGCGCCACGCCCATCCGGCGGCGCTGGAACGATTCCGGCTTGCCGAACAGGCGGATGTCGGATTCGGGCACCGAGAGCGCCTCGTCCACACCGGCGAAGGCGATGCCCTTCTCTTCCATGCCGCCGTAGATCACTGCCGACGCGCCCGGCGCGCGCAGGCTTGCATCCACCGGCAGGCCGAGGATGGCGCGGGCATGCAGCTCGAATTCGTTGAGGCGCTGGCTGCACATCGTGACCATGCCGGTGTCGTGTGGACGCGGGCTGACCTCGGAGAACCACACCATGTCGCCCTTGACGAACAGCTCCACACCGAAGATACCCTGGCCGCCGAGATCGTCGGTGACCTTCTTCGCGATGTCGCGCGAGCGCTGCAACGCCAGCGGCGTCATCGCCATCGGCTGCCAGCTCTCGACATAATCGCCATGCACCTGCACGTGGCCGATGGGTTCGCAAAAATGCGTCTCGATCTTGCCGTCCGCACCGACCGCGCGCACCGTGAGCTGGGTGATCTCGTAGTCGAAATCGACGAAGCCCTCGACGATGACCCGCCCCCGGTTCACTCGAGAACCGCTCGCTGCATAGTCCCATGCGGCCTGCACCGCGTCCGGGCCGTCCACCTTCGACTGGCCCTTGCCAGACGAGGACATCACCGGCTTCACGATGCAGGGGTAACCGATCCCCGAATCAATAGCCGACTGCAGCTCTTCGAGGCTGTCGGCGAACTTGTACGGCGAGGTCGGCAGGCCCAGCGTCTCGGCGGCGAGACGGCGTATGCCTTCGCGGTTCATCGTGAGGCGCGCGGCGCGTGCGGTGGGGATGACGCGCGCCAGTCCTTCGGCCTCGATTTGCTCCAGCATCTCGGTGGCGATGGCCTCGATTTCCGGCACGACGATGTGCGGCCGCTCCCGCTCGATCAGTGCGCGCAACGCAGCGCCGTCGGCCATGTCGATGACGTGGGCGCGGTGCGCGACCTGGTGGCCGGGCGCATCGGGATAGCGATCCACGGCGATGGTCTCCACGCCGAGGCGCTGCAATGCGATGAGGACTTCCTTGCCGAGCTCGCCGCTGCCGAGCAGCATGACTCTGGTTGCGGAAGGGCTGAGCGGCGTGCCGAGTACGATCTTGTTCATGCGAGGAATGATGTATGCGGAAATGATGCGAAATTATACACAGTACCCCCATGCGCGAGGTTGACCCTGACATGTCTCAGGAGTAGTGTTGACGGGGTTTTCGGGCGCATGCCTTCCGCAAGCAGCCATACACACGATTCAGATGAAAGGACAGCCGGCATGGCAAGCATGAAAGTTGGGACTCGTTTGGGATTGGGATTCGGGGCAGTTACCCTGCTGATCATCATCGTCGCGATGATCGCGTGGACCAGGCTGGGCGCGATCGAAACGCGCTGGCAGGACTTCGGAAAAATCACCCTGGCGAAAAAGAACGCCATCATGGACGGCTACGTAAATCTCGGAAACGGAATTCATCACTTCAAGAATTTCATCCTGCGAGGCGGCGATTACAGCGGGAAATTCATGCAGGACATGGACGCCCTCGACAAGATAGAACAGGCTTACCTGGGCACAGGTTCCGTCAGCGAAGAAGAAAGAAAGCTCATCGGGATCGTCAAGGAAGGCACCCGGAATTACCGCGAGGGCATGAGCAAACTGGTCGAGCTCAAGGCGCGCGGTGCGGAAATCACGGAACTCGATAAGGCGGTGAAAGGTGCGGACAAGGCGCTTTCCGACGCATTGGCGGAGTTCTTCAAGCTGACCGAATCCAATGTCCAGGCAGAGGCGAAGGAAATATCCTCGCTGGTCTCGGCAACCCAGGTGGTGCTCGCCATATCGGGCCTGCTGGCCATCAGCATGTCTGCCGTGCTGGCCGTCATGATTACCCGAAGACTGATGAAACAACTTGGCGGGGAGCCCGATTATGCGGCAGAGGCCGTACACAAGATCGCCGACGGCGACCTGACGGTGAAGCTGGACATCCGTCCCGGCGATGACAGCAGCCTGCTGTATTCGCTGCAAACCATGCAGAACAGCCTGCGCAAGATCGTGTCGGAAATCAAGGATATCGTCGAGGCTGCGGCGGTGCGCGGCGATTTCAGCGTCAAGATGGACATGGCCGGCAAGACCGGCTACACCCGCGAACTGTCCGAGCTGCTCAACCAGCTATCCAACGTCACCGAGGACGGACTGAAGGACATCTCCAGAATTGCCCAGGCCCTGGCCGACGGCGACCTGTCGCAAAAGATCACCAAGGACTACCCCGGACTGTTCGGCCAGACCGCGCATGGCGTCAACGGCACCGCCCGGGCGCTGGATTCCATCGTCAACGACGTCCAGTTCATCGCGCTTTCCGCCGCCCAGGGCGACTTCAGCACCCGCCTGGATACGAATGGAAAATCCGGTTACAACAAGAGCCTGTCCGAAAACATGAACCAGCTTTCCGAAGTGACCGAGCGCGGCCTGCTGGACATCATCCGGGTCGCCAAGGCGCTGGCGGCGGGCGACCTGACCCAGACCATCACCAAGGATTATCCCGGCTTGTTCGACATGACCAAGCAGAACATCAACACCACGGTCGAGAACCTGAAGAAACTGGTGACCGAAATCAAGACCGCGGTCGAGGCGATCAACACCGCCTCCAAGGAAATTGCCTCCGGCAATGCCGACCTGTCGCAACGCACCGAGGAACAGGCCTCCAGCCTGGAGGAGACCGCCTCCAGCATGGAGGAGCTGACCTCGACGGTGAAGCAGAACGCCGAAAGCGCGAAACAGGCCAACCAGCTCGCGATCGGCTCCGCGGACGTCGCAGGCAAGGGCGGCGCGGTGGTCGGCGAAGTCGTCACGACCATGAGTTCGATCAACGACTCGTCGCGCAAGATCGTGGACATCATCTCGGTGATAGACGGCATCGCGTTCCAGACCAACATCCTCGCGTTGAACGCCGCTGTCGAAGCGGCGCGCGCCGGCGAACAGGGCCGCGGCTTCGCAGTGGTCGCGGGCGAGGTGCGCAACCTGGCACAACGCTCCGCTGCGGCGGCCAAGGAGATCAAGGGCCTGATCGAGGACTCGGTATCCAAGGTAGAGGAAGGCAGCAAGCAGGTCAGCCACGCAGGCGCGACGATGGAAGAGATCGAAGCCAGCATCAAGCGCGTGACCGACATCATGAGCGAAATCTCCTCGGCCTCGCAGGAGCAGAGCGCCGGCATCGAGCAGGTGAACCTGGCGATCACCCAGATGGACGAAGTGACGCAGCAGAACGCGGCGCTGGTCGAGGAAGCGGCCGCGGCCGCCGAGGCGCTCGAAGAGCAGGCGCAGAATCTTTCCGACTCGGTGGCGGTGTTCAAGATAGACGCCGGCAAGAGCGGCGTGCCGGCGCTGCCGGACAAGACCGCGGCCAAGGCGGCGTCGAATCACTTCGACGACGCCGTCGCCGCCCACATCAAGTGGAAGATCCGCCTGTCGCAGTTCATCGACGGCACCAGCACCGAGAAACTCGACAGCAACGTGGTATGCCAGGACAACCAGTGCGCGCTGGGAAAATGGATCTATGGCGACGGAACCGCCTACCAGTCCGCCGCGCATTACGGCGAACTGAAGACCCGGCATGCCAACTTCCACCGCTGTGCCGGCGAGATCGTCAGGAAAGTCGAGAACCGCGACCTTGCCGCCGCCCGGGCGATACTGACCGGGGAGTTCGTCGACGCATCCAAGGAAACCGTGGCCTCTATCCTGTCGTTGAAGAATGAAGCAATGTGAACCCGCCCGGGACTTCCGGACGGCAAAGTGAAAGTATGGCTGTTTTTATCGACTCGACCAGAAGGAGAGCATCATGACGAACATCGTGCAATTGTTGGGAGACGAAGCCGCAAACCTGCTGGAGCATCGCTGCGCCGGCATTCCGAAGGAATCGCTGCACCTGCCGGGGCCGGACTATGTGGATCGCGTCGTGGCGATGAAGGACCGCAAGACCGGCGTGCTGCGCAGCCTGCAAGCGCTGTACGGCAACGGCCGGCTGGCGAACACCGGCTACATCTCCATCCTCCCGGTGGACCAGGGCGTGGAGCACTCCGGCGCCGCATCGTTCGCGCCCAACCCGATGTATTTCGACCCCGAGAACATCGTCAAGCTCGCCATCGAGGGTGGCTGCAACGGCGTGGCCTCGACGCTGGGCGTGCTGTCCTCGGTCGCGCGCAAGTATGCGCACAAGATCCCGTTCATCGTGAAGATCAACCACAACGAAATCCTGACCTACCCCAACATGTTCGACCAGACGCTGTTCGCCAGCGTGGACCAGGCCTTCGACATGGGCGCGGTCGCAGTGGGCGCGACGGTGTTCTACGGTTCCGAACACTCGCGCCGCCAAATCCAGGAAATCTCCGAGGCGTTCGAACATGCGCATGAGCTGGGCATGGCGACCATCCTGTGGGCCTACCTGCGCAACCCGGCGTTCAAGGTCGGCGACAAGGACTACCATGTCGCCGCCGATCTGACCGGTCAGGCCAACCACCTCGCTGCGACCATCAACGCCGATATCGTCAAACAGAAGATGGCCGAGAACAACGGCGGCTACAACGCCATCAAGTTCGGCAAGACCCATCCCAAGGTGTACAGCGACCTCACCACCGACCACCCCATCGACCTGGTGCGCTACCAGGTCGCGAACTGCTACATGGGACGCGCCGGCCTGATCAACTCCGGCGGCGAATCCGGCAAGGACGATCTGCACCAGGCCGTGCGCACCGCCGTCATCAACAAGCGCGCCGGCGGCATGGGATTGATCCTGGGCCGCAAAGCCTTCCAGAAACCGCTGGCGGAAGGCATCGCGCTGCTGAATGCGGTGCAGGATGTGTATCTGGACAAGAAGGTGACGGTGGCGTGATGCTCGTCGCAGGATAAGTGCAGCAAGCTTAAAATAACAGGCCGGAATATCTGGATATTCCGGCCTGTTGTTTTTCTTGAGAAAGATCGACGCTTTGAAGACTGCCCTAAGCCAGCGTAGGGCGCAACACCCAACGGGCATTGCGCCGTATGGGCAACATCAAAACATCCGGTGCAATGCGCTACGCTTATTGCACCCTACGGTTAAGCCGTTCCGCCCACCGTCAACCCGTCTATCCGCAGCGTAGGCTGGCCCACGCCGACCGGGACGCTCTGGCCTTCCTTGCCGCAGGTGCCGACGCCGGAATCCAGCGCCATATCGTTGCCTATCATCGCGACGCGGGTCAGCGCATCCGGGCCGTTGCCGATCAGCGTCGCGCCCTTGACCGGCCTCGTGACCTTGCCGTCCTCGATCAGGTAGGCTTCGGTGGTGGAGAACACGAACTTGCCGCTGGTGATGTCCACCTGGCCGCCGCCGAAGTTCACCGCATACAGGCCGTGCTTCACCGAGGCGATGATCTCCTCGCGGGTCTTGTCGCCGTTGAGCATCATGGTGTTGGTCATGCGCGGCATCGGCAGGTGGGCGTAGGATTCGCGCCGCGCGTTGCCGGTCAGCGGCACGTTCATCAGCCTCGCGTTCAGGCTGTCCTGCAGATAGCCGCGAAGAATGCCGTCCTCGATCAGCGTGGTGACTTGCGTGGGGTTGCCCTCGTCGTCCATCTGCAGCGAGCCGCGTCTTGTCGCGATGGTGCCGTCGTCCACGACGGTGACGCCGGGTGCGGCGACGCGTTCGCCGACGCGGCCTGAGAAGGCCGAGCTGCCCTTGCGGTTGAAGTCGCCTTCAAGGCCGTGGCCGATGGCCTCATGCAGCAGGATGCCGGGCCAGCCGCAGCCCAGCACGACGGTCATTTCGCCCGCAGGCGCGGGGCCGGCGTCGAGGTTGACCGTCGCCTGGTGCACCGCCTGTTCGGCATAACGGTGCAGCATCGCGTCGTCGAAATAGCCGTAGTCGAAGCGTCCGCCGCCGCCCGCGGAACCCTGCTCGCGCTTGCCGTTGGCTTCGACGATGACCTGCACCGACAGGCGCACCAGCGGACGGATGTCGGCGTTCAGCAAGCCGTCGTTGCGCGCGACCATCACCACCTCGTATTCGCCGGCAAGGCTGGCCATTACCTGGGTGACACGCGGATCGAGCGCGCGCGCGTAGCGTTCGACCCGCTCCAGCAGCGCGACCTTGTCGGCGTCCTTCAGGCTCGCGATGGGGTCGTGCGGCAGGTAGATCGAGCGGCGCGAGCCGTGGCGCATCGCCGGCACGGACTGCGCGCCGCCCTGACGCGCGATCGCGCGGGTCGCCTGCGCCGCGCTCTCCAGCGCGTTCAGGCTGATGTCGTCGGAGTAGGCGAACGCGGTCTTCTCGCCGCTGACCGCACGCACGCCGACGCCCTGGTCGATGCTGAAACTGCCGGACTTGACGATGCCCTCTTCCAGCGACCAGCTCTCGGCGCGGCTGTACTGGAAATACAGGTCGGCGTAGTCGAGGCGGTGCGCCATCATGCTGGCGAATACCTTTTCGATGTGCCGCGAGTCGATGGAATGCGGCGTCAGCAGCGATTGCTGCGCGGTGGCGAACAGGTTGTCGAACGTTGCGATTTTCTTCATGGAGCGCCCTCAGCAACCGTAAATGGTGCGATGCGACAGCGCCGGCAGGCTGGCGCGCAAACTGGCCTGATACGTCGGATTGACATCGGCGACGACCACGCCGGAGCCGCGCGGCAACTGGTCGAGCACCCGCCCCCAGGGATCGACGATCATGCTGTGTCCGTGCGTCTCGCGACCGTTGACGTGATAGCCGCCCTGGGCGGCGGCGACCACGAAGGAGAGGTTTTCGATCGCGCGCGCCCGCACCAGCGGTTCCCAGTGCACCTTGCCGGTGGTCGCGGTGAACGCGGAAGGCAGCACGATCACATCGACCTCCTTCATCGCCCGGAACAGCTCGGGAAAGCGCAGGTCGTAGCAGATCGCCAGGCCGATGCGCCCGAACGGGGTGTCGAGCACCGCCACCTCCTTGCCCGGTTCTATCGTCCTCGATTCGTTGTAGCTCTCGTTACCGAGCTCCAGGTTGAACAGGTGGATCTTGTCGTAACGCCCGACCTGCATACCGCTGTCGTCGAACACCAGGCAACTGTTCAGCACCTTGTCGGGCGACTTGGCCGCAAGCGGGATCGATCCGCCGACCAGCCATATCCCATGCCGTTTCGCCGCATCGGCCAGGAAGGACTGGATAGGCCCCGACCCCGGCTGCTCGCGCACCGCGACCTTTTCCTGCTCGTCCATGCCCATGATCGCGAAGAACTCCGGCAGCACCACCAGCTTCGCGCCCTGCTCGGCGGCCTTGGCGATCAACCGCCCGGCCTCGCCGAGATTGCCGTCGACATTCGGCCCCGAAGCCATCTGGATCGCGGCGACCTTGAATACGCCGCCAGCCTTGACTGCGCTGCGCTGCGCAGTGGAGTTTGCATCGTGCATGAGTGTTTCCCTGCTATTCCTGAATGTTCGGTTGGACGGCGACCTGGCCTGCCTTGGTCACGGACGGGTCGTCCCAGGTGCCGCCGACATTGTATTCAAACGACACCATCTTATCGAGCGGATCTCCCAGTACCTTGTTGACCAGCAAGGCGCCGATGCCGACCGCCGGGCCGGCCGCAAAGGCGCCCAGCAGCGACACGCTGTCGCCTATCGTCGGCAGGATCGCCACGCGCAGATCCTGGGTCTCGCGGTTCAGATCGACGCTGCCCTTCATCGTCACCTTCGCTGACGAGCCGTCGATGCGGAAGTCCTCGGTCCGGATCACACCTTTCTCCATCGTCGCCTTGCCTTCGATGCGGTCGAACTCGAAACCGTCGCTGAACACGTCGGTGAAGTCCAGCGTGATGCGCTTCGGAATGGACTGCAGGCTAAGTACGCTGAGCAGCTTGCCCACGCCCGGCTTCATCTTGAGAAACTGGCCCTTCTCCGCATCCAGCCTGAGCGTGCCGTCCAGCGTGGCATAGTTGAAATCCTGCGGCGCGCCCCGCCATGACACGTTGGCGACCAGCTTGCCCTTGCCCGCCTTCACGGTATCGGGGTAGCCCGAACGGGCAAGCACCTTGCCGGCATCGCTGATCTGCAACTGCAGGTTGGCCTCGGTGCGGGCGTTCCTTTCGGAGCCGTGCCATATGCCGTCGCCGACCAGGCTGCCGTCGGGATTGACGATGCTCAGCCGGCGCATCCGCCAGTCGTCGCCCTCGGGATGCCCGACCAGGTCGAAACGACCGATCTGCTTGCCGTCCACCTTCAGGTTTTCCACCGAAATCTGCAGCGCCGGCAGGTTGCCGGGCGCAGGGCTCGCCGCTTCCTGCTGCGCGGCGGCCGCCTTCGAACGATTGCCTTCGCCCCACTCGACGTTCTGCAATCGCGCCGTCAGCTTGCCGCCGCCGCGCGGCTGCCATTCCACCTCGCCGTTCAGCGTGCTGCTGGACAGGCGCGCCGCCACCCCTTCGCCACGGGGAACCGCATCGACTTCCAGGTTCTCCATCTGCATGCCGAAACCGTATGCCCTGCCGACGCGCAGGTCGGCCCCGCCAATGGCCCAGGCTCCGCCCCCATCGTCGCCCGCCATCAGGTCGCCCCATCCCTGCAGCGACAACTGCGGCAACTGCCCGACCAGCCACACGCCGTCCCGTCTCAGCCATTTGCCGGTATCCGCGACCTGGCCGAAGCCGACGACGCCGCGCCGGACAACCATCGCGCCGCCCTCTTCGCGCCGCAGCAGCCGCGCATTCAACAGTTCCCCCAGCTTCACCTCGATCGCATCCTGCCCCTCGGCCACGATGCGCTTCTCGACGTGCAGCGGCATCGCCTCGTTCGCACGCTTCGCGAAGGGTTGCGGCAGCGTCGAGACGATGCCATGAAGGCTGGAGTCGATGACCAGTTCCGCGGATTTCTTCACCACCCGGATATCGGCAGCCCAGGGTGCACCGCCGCGCAGCCGTTTCAGCACGGGATGGGGTTCAAGCTTGCGCAACGCATCGAAATCCAGGCGTCCGCTCGCGTTCGCATGCAATATGCCGCCCTCCTCGCTCTGCACATCTATCGTTGCAGGCCCGCCCAGCACCAGCGCCCGCACCTTCTCCGCAGACACGCCGGCTTCGGTGAACGACAGCGTGCCGCGGGTATCGCGCAGCAAAGGCGCGCCGCCGCCCAGGTCGATGTCGTTTCCCTGCGCATGGAAGGAGCCCGCGACCGTGACCGGCTGTTCGCCCTGCAGCGGGACGCGCGCATACAGGTCGAGCTGGCCGTCGCCGGTCGCGCTCATGCCGTCGGTGAAGCCATCGATATAGCCGCGCACCGGGCTTTGCTGGATGAACTGCAGGAAGGTGCCGCTGGGAGCCAACGCCACGCCGCGTATCTCCAGCGGCAGGTCCGGGCTCATCATGTCGGGGATCGCGATGGTCAGGCTGCGCAACTGCGCGCCCAGCATCGTCGCGGAGGGCGACTTGACCTCCAGTTTGTTGCCGCGTATCCAGAAATCGCCCTCGATCTGCTCGACGCGTGGCCAGTCCGGCGCGAATTCCAGCACCGCATCCCGCGCATGGCCGCCGATCTCCAGCAGCGCATCCTCGGTTCCATCCAGCGGGAAGTCGCTCAGGTTGCCCTTGATGCGCACCCGGAAGTCCTCGGTGTGGCCGGCCAGCAACGCGCCCTTCAGCCAGTCGTTGTCCTCCTTGTCGAGTGCTGCCAGCGGCGTGTAGCGGTAGGCCTTGGTGATGTCGCCGCGCGTCAGCGCAACGGTCAGGTCCAGTTCGCCCAGCGTGCCCCGCACCGTCCGGTAGCTGCCGTGGAGATTGCCGGCCAGGTCGTCGTTCGCGACGGCGACGTTGTCCACCTCGACCAGCGTCTCGCCGCGCCTGCGCGTCCAGCCGACCTGACCGGTCAGGGTCGCGAACGACAGCGCCTCGGGCATCGCATCCGGCGCGTCCACCACCAGATTCCGCGCATCGATGTTCAGGTTGCCGCCGTCCTCGTCGCCGTCGACCTCGAACGACAGGCCGGAAAAGCCGGGCATGGCGCCGACCCGTTGCACCGCAAGTCTGTCGAAACGCCCCTTGATGCGGTATTCGCTCGGGCTGGACAGCGCGCCCCGCCAGCTCAGGCTCATGCCGGACAGGCTGCCCCGGGGCGCATAGGCATCCAGCTCCGCGCGCAGCCGCGCATCCAGCGGCAGGAAAACCGCCAGCGCGGACAGCGTTTCCAGTTGCAGCAAATTGGCCTGCATCTCGCCGCCCGCATCACCGCCCTCCCCGGTGGCGATGCGCAACAGGAAATCCGTGGGGGGCAGGACGATGCCGTTTTCCAGATTCATCGACAAGCGCCTGGTCGACACTTCGAGACCGTCCTCGTCGTCCTTCCAGGCGGCGCGGCCGCGCAGTTCCCGCAGCGCCAGTTCCGGCCGGTCCGCGGCCAGCCGCGTCACCACCCCGTGCAGTTGCATGTCCGCAACGATCCGGTTCACCCGGCCCTGCGCCACGCCCAGCCAGCCGCGCAAGGCGCCGCGCCCCCGGCTGAATTCGTCCGGCAGGTCCAGCCACGGCCGCCAAGCGGTCACATCGGTGTAATCCAGCCGGGTGTAGATCTGGCCGCGCCATTCGGCCAGCGCGTCCAGGCTCTCGCCGCGAAAGTCGCCGCGCACATCCAGCGGCGTCGACAGCTCCGCCGGCGGCAGGGCCCGCAATGCAAAGCGGTGCCGGCCGAAGAAATTCTCCACGCGCAGGTTGACGTTCTTCAGTTCCAGCGGCGGCGCGGCGCGGCGCTCGTCCAGCCAGACGATGTCGGCGTCATGCACCGACATCTGCGACTGGCGCAGCAGCCAGTCCGCCAGGCCGCTGTCGCCGCTCCCGCCGGACAGCGCCACCCCGCCGACGAAGAAGTTGCCGCCGGCATCGCGGCGTATCAGCAATTCCGGCCTGGCGATCTCCAGGCTGGCCAGGCGCAGTTCCGCCGTCATCAGCGACAGCCAGGACAGGCTGCCGTCGATGCGCGGCAGCGTCAGCGCGGCCCGCCCCTGCTGGTCCAGGATGCGCACATCGGTCAGGTTCAGGCGTGGCCGCAGCCCCTGCCAGTCGCCTGCGATGGCGCCTATCGACACCGGGCTGCCGATCGCCGCGGACAGCGACGCAACGATGCGGTCGTGGTGACGGCCGATGTCCGGCATCACCCAGTAACGCATCGCGATGATGCCGCCGGCAACCAGCACCGTCGCGACCGCCGATAAGACGATCGCGAGCCGGGTCAGCCAGTTCAGGCTGTGCCACAATAACCGCACTGGAAGAGAGTTCAACATCGATAGTATGCCGCGCAGAGCGCCTGAATCCTTGCCTCGGACTTATAATCGGGAAAACCCGCCCATTCTAACTTGAAATGAATATCCCACACCCGCCCTCCGCCACCTTTGCGAACCTGCTGCAGAAGACGCTGTCGTGCAGCCGCTATGTCAGGCGCACGCTGGAAACTGACCCCGATTTGCAACATTGGTTGCAGGAACACCATGCCACGCCCTGCGGGCGGGACGAGATGCAGGCGCTGCTGCGGCAATCCGGCCTGAATCTCGACGACGAGGCGGAACTGTCGCGCGCGGTGCGTCGCCTGCGCAAACGGGTGATGACCAAGCTGATCCTGCGCGACCTGAACGGCCTGTGCGGTCTCGACGAGGTGATGCAGGCGATGACCGCGCTGGCCGAGGTCTGTTTGCAACAGGCCCAGGCCTGCCTGATGCGCTCGCTGCAACAGCAGTACGGCACGCCGCGGGATGCGGACGGCGAACCGCAGGAACTGCTGGTGATCGGCATGGGCAAGCTCGGCGGCGGCGAACTCAACGTCTCGTCCGACATCGACCTGATCTTCGTCTATCCCGAGGACGGCGAGACCGACGGCCCGCGCCGGCTTTCCAACCACGAGTTTTTCACCCGGCTGGGACGCAAGCTGATCGGCAGCATCAACGAGCTGACCGCCGACGGCTACGTGTTCCGCGTGGACATGCGGCTGCGCCCCTACGGCGACAGCGGGCCGCTGGTGATGAGCTTCGCCGCGCTGGAGGAATACCTGGTCAGCCAGGGGCGCGAATGGGAGCGCTACGCCTGGATCAAGGCGCGTGTCGTTTCCCCGGCCGCCAGCCCGCAAATCGCCGAACTCGAAAAACTGGCCCTGCCCTTCGTGTTCCGCAAATACCTGGACTTCGGCGCGATCGACTCGATGCGCAAGCTGCACGCGCAGATCCGTCAGGAGGTGCAGCGCCGCGAACGCCTCAACAACGTCAAGCTCGGTCCCGGCGGCATCCGCGAGATCGAGTTCACCGCCCAGGTGTTCCAGTTGATCCGCGGCGGACGCGATGCCAAACTGCGCATCCGTCCCACCCAGAAAGTGCTGAAACTGCTGGTCGCGAACGGACAGCTCGATGCGGAAGCCGCTGCAGGACTCGACGCCGCCTACGTGTTCCTGCGCAACCTCGAACACCGGCTGCAATACCTCGACGACCAGCAGACGCAGGAATTGCCGGAGAATCCCGAAGAACAGGCGGTGATCGCCGCCGCGATGGGCTACCCGGATTACGCCGCGATGCTGGAACCGCTGGATCGCCATCGGGCGCTGGTCAGCGGCCAGTTCGAGCGGATATTCGGCGAGCAAGGGAACGAGCCGGACAGCACCCTGCCCTGGCGCGAAGGCGTGACCGCAGAGGAGCTGGCCGCCTACCTCGACAGTCGCGGCTACCGCAATGCGCCGGATGCCGGACAGCGCCTGCTGCAGCTGCGCGAGGGCGGACGCTACCGCCAACTCCCCGACATCAGCCGCCAACGCCTGGACAGGCTGATCCCGCAGTTCATCGCCCAATGCGCACAGCAGGGCGACCCGGACGCGACGTTCGCGCGCGCACTCACGCTGCTGGACGCCGTCAGCCGCCGCGCCGCCTACCTCGCCTTCCTGGCCGAGTATCCGCAAGCCCTGCAACGGCTGGTGAGGCTGATCGCGGCCAGCAGCTGGGTCGCGGACTATCTGGCCCAGCACCCCGCGCTGTTCGACGAACTGCTGGATGCGCGCGAGATGTACCAGCCGCCGGCATGGCAGCAGATCGACTCGGACTTGCAGCAACGGCTGGACGACTGCGCGGGCGACATCGAACGCCAGCTCGACGCGCTGCGCCAGACCCAGCAGGAACAGACCTTCCACCTGCTGGCGATGGACCTGCAGGGCCTGCTGCCGCTGGAGAAGCTCAGCGACCATCTGTCCGACCTCGCCGACCTGCTGCTGCGACACACCCTGGCGCTGGGCTGGGCCAGCGCGCGCAAGCGCCATTGCGACACGCCGAAGTTCGCCATCGTCGCCTACGGCAAGCTGGGCGGCAAGGAACTCGGCTATGCCTCCGACCTCGACCTGATCTTCCTGTACGACGACGATCACCCGGATGCGCAGGAAAACTACGCAAGGCTGGCGCAGCGCATCAACACCATGCTCAGCAGCCACACCGCCTCCGGCCGGCTGTACGAAACCGACCTGCGCCTGCGCCCGAACGGCGCGAGCGGCCTGCTGGTCAGCACGGTGGCCGCGTTCGCCGAATACCAGCGCAGCCAGGCATGGGTGTGGGAACACCAGGCGCTCACCAGGGCCCGGTTCAGCGCCGGCGACGCCGCCGTCGGCGCGGCCTTCGAACAAATCCGCAAGGAGGTGCTGTGCCAGCGGCGCGATCCCGCAAAGCTGCGCGAAGAGATACTCTCGATGCGCCAGAAGATGCACGACGGCCATCCCAACCCCACCGAGCTGTTCGACATCAAGCACGACAGCGGCGGTATGGTGGACATCGAGTTCATGGTGCAATACCTCGTGCTGGCCCATGCCCACGACCATCCGGAGCTGACCGCCAACATCGGCAACCTGGCGCTGCTGAAGCTGTCCGGCGAACTCGGTCTGGTCCCGTCAGACCTCGGCGCCCGGGTCGGGGAGTCCTACCGGACGCTGCGCCATACCCAGCACCGCATGCGGCTCAACAGCTCCGCCCCCTGCCGCATCGCCCGGGGAGAGATCGATACCGGCGCCTGCCGGGAACTGTGGTCCTTGCTGCTGGGCGCGGACTGACCCACCAATAAAACAGGCCGCCCCCCGTCGCCGGGTGCGGCCTGCCGTATCGCCGAACGCACGGACAGCGATCAGAACTCTTCCCACTCCTCGTCGCCCTCGGCCGGTTTGGCCTTCGGTTTGGATTTGGGTTTCGCGACCGCCCTGACCGGCGCCTTCGCCGGGGCAACCTTGTGCGCAGGGGCCGGGCGCGCTGCCTGCGTGCGTTTCACTGCTACCGCCGATCCCTCGTCCACCTTGAACATCGCGACGGTAGCCGCCAGGTTATGCGCCTGATCCTCCAGCGATTCCGCCGCCGCCGCCGCTTCCTCGACCAGCGCCGCATTCTGCTGCGTCACCTCGTCCATCTGCGTGATCGCCAGGTTCACCTGCTCGATGCCCGCGCTCTGCTCCGTCGAGGCTGCGGTGATCTCCGACATGATGTCGGTCACGCGCTTGATGCTGGTCACGATCTCTTCCATCGTCGCGCCTGCCTGCGCCACCAGCTTGCTGCCGCCTTCGACCTTCTCCACCGAGTCGCCGATCAGCAGCTTGATCTCCTTGGCTGCCGCCGCGCTTCTTTGGGCAAGGTTGCGCACTTCGCCCGCCACCACTGCGAAGCCGCGGCCCTGCTCGCCAGCGCGGGCGGCTTCGACCGCCGCGTTCAGAGCGAGGATGTTGGTCTGGAATGCGATGCCGTCGATCACCGAGATGATGTCCACGATCTTGCGGCTGGATTCGTTGATCGAGTCCATCGTCGTAACCACCTCGTGCACGACTTGCCCGCCCTTGACGGCGATGTCGGAACTGCTGATCGCGAGCTGGTTCGCCTGCTTGGCGTTCTCGGCGTTCTGCTTCACCGTGGAGGTCAGTTCCTCCATGCTGGAAGCGGTCTCCTCCAGGCTGGAGGCCTGCTCCTCGGTGCGTTGGGACAGGTCGCTGTTGCCGGCGGCGATCTCCTGCGCGGCGGTGTTGATGGTGTCGGTCGCCTCCTTGATCTCGCGGATGATCTGGCCCAGCTTCTCCGCCGTCAGGTTCGCGTCGTCCTTCAACTGCCCGAAGGTTCCCTGATAATCGTTGGTGATGCGGTCGGTCAGGTCGCCGCGCGCCAGCGCCCCGAGCATGCGCACGACTTCCTGCAAACCGGTATCGGATGTCTCCATAAGTTTGTTAATTCCATCACCAAGCTGCTTGAAGAAGCCTTCTTTTCCATTCATGTCGATACGGTTAGCGAAGTCACCCTGTACTGCACCTTCAACAATCTCAGCAATTTCTTTCTCGACAGCAACCTCTGCGGTCCTATCCTTCCATTCAAGCGCGGTTCCCAAACGAGTACCACGTTCGTTGATAACCGGATTGGCTGCTAGGGCAAAAGTTCGACCGCCAATCCTGATCTCGGTGCGGTGCGTAGTACTCAGGCTCGCCAACATAGATTTCTGATGGGCTGGATTCTTGTGGAATGCGTCTATGCTGCCTCCCAACAAGTCGGTGGCCCTAAAGTTTGGCAACTCCTTCCGGATATCCGACTCGGCGATTTGCATCAGGTCAACCACGGCTTTGTTCATGTAGATGATATTGCGCTCAGTATCGGAAATCATCACACTGGTAGAAACGTTATCCAGACCAATCTTGATGCGCAGATTCTCGTTGGACACTCGCAACGCATCGGCGACATCGAAGCCCTGCTTGATCTGCATGGATTTAAGAGCGTTCAGCAACTTCCCTATCTCATCTTGGCGCTTGATGGCGAAGGTGTTGTCGTACTTGCCCTGAGAGATTAACCGCAACAGGTCTATGACCTGAGAGATCGGGCGTATGATTCCGGACATGAGGGTAAACAGCGCCCAGATCGCCAGCAGTACACCAACCACTATCAGTGTGACCGCCTGGTTACGGGTGGCGTGATATCGCAATTCAGCCGCATCGAACTCTTCCTTGGCAATGCGAGATTGCAGCGCCTTAAGTTCGTCCGCCATTTCCAGGGCCTCGGAGCCCTTGGGGTTTGCCACCTTGATCAGGGTCGTGTTGCCCTCCGCATAGCGCCCAGCTTTGTATTGCTCTTTGGCAACCAATAAGCCATCCTTGACGAACTGTTTGCGCAACGCCGCATACTTCTCCGCAAGCCCCCTCTCCTCTTCAGTCAGAGTGGTAGCCATGAAGGCCTCCCATATCTTCGTGATTTCGGCGATATTGTTGTCCACTTCATCCAGATGCATCGCAATCGGGTGATTGTGCAAACGACTTTCTTCCATGCGTGGGTCATGCATACTGGCCAGATGCAACTGGCGGATATTCTGGTTCATCAAATCGGATATCTCGGCGATTTGTTCCAGAGGTACTGTGCGGTCCAAATAGACGGAACGCAGTCCCTCATTGCTCTTGGCCATACCGAGCAAACCCAGCCCGCCTACGACTATCATTGCTGCCGACATCGCCACCAGTGATGTCAGCATGCGAGTCTTGATGGATGCATTCTTGAAAAGGTTGAACTTATCCAGCATGCCGGGCTTGACCACGCTACCATCCCTGATGCACAGACCACCCGCATTGCCGCTGCGGAACAGAGCATACGCAGTCGATGCTGCATTGATTTGTTCCTGCGTCGGCTTGCTACGAACCGACATATAGCCTACATGCTGGCCATTCTCAAATATCGGGGTAACGTTCGCCACGACCCAGTAAAAATCACCATTTTTGCAACGATTCTTGACCAGGCCGGTCCATGGGCGACCATCTTTCAAAGTGCGCCAGAGATCTGCAAAAGCCTCGGGCGGCATATCCGGATGTCGAACAACGTTGTGATTCACCCCCAGCAACTCGGATTCGACGAAACCGCTGACACGCAAAAAATCCTCATTCACATAAGTGATGATGCCTTTAAGATCCGTCTTGGAAACAATCGAATCCGTCTCCTTGACCACATATTCGACATTCGTTACCGGTTGATTGTTTTTCACTGCCCGTCTCCCTTTAATCCCTGCGATTTACCCAGCTAAAGTTGTGCAGATTAAATCGTCATTCCCGCGAAAACGGGAATCCAATCTGTTGATTTAACCGGGTTCCCGCTTTCGCGGGAACGACAAAACCATATTTGTTCAACGCTTCCCCGAAACAACTTCGGTATGGAACAGCCTGTGCCGTCCATACCGAAACTGTTTTCCCGATTGCGGCAGAACGGGGGCCTAAGCCCCCGTGCCGCGATCAGAACTCTTCCCACTCCTCTTCGCCCTCGGCCGGCTTCGCAGCCTTGGGCTTGGCGACCGCCTTGGCCGGCG